>Ga0209509_1000050_pt1 | contig 135108 bp, 127 predicted proteins | sample BioC13SIPDNA_FD_185743 | JGI IMG/M metagenome (GOLD analysis project Ga0209509, IMG submission 185743) | Anaerobic biogas reactor microbial communites from Washington, USA - Biogas_R1_A C13 SIP DNA (SPAdes) (version 2) | ecosystem: Engineered > Bioreactor > Anaerobic > Unclassified | place...
GATACCCGAGGAAGTGTCGGAACGAGATCCGGTCCCCGGCCTGCCGTTCGAGCTCGTAGTCGGAAAGACCATACCACTGCTGCAGCACGAGCAGCTTCATGAGCACGATCACATCGGTGTGAGGACGGCCGCCCTGCTCGGTATCGCTCTGGTAGACGGGGACGAGACGGGGACGAAACAGCTCCCAGTCGATCAGACTCTCGATCTCATTGAGAGGATCACCACGGGCGGCGATAGCCGCATATTCCTGGTGGAGGAAATAGTTCCCGAACGTGCTCACCCAGAAAGATCGATCGAAGAGTGGATAAAGGTGAGCTGGGGTTTATCGCTATTCTCCCATATCTGTTGAGCGCGGTCACTCGCCTCTGAAGAGAACCGACATCACCGAGCAAACAGGCAATCTCGTCAGAGATATGAGCGTAGCCGACTACGGTTGAGGCCTGTGCGGTCACGGTCCGGGCCGCTCACGGATAGGCCGCCAGAATCCCTCTCCCGTCTTCGTTCCCGGCGGTATCGACCCGTTCCCCCGTCTCCCGGTCGTCCAGGCCGCCCCCGCGTCCGAGGTTCTCCTTCGTCGACGCGGTCCTCGAGCGTGGTAGCCGGCATGAAAACTCCCTCTCAATCAACCCTGGCAAACCGGTTCACCGTCAGGTACTGGTGCTGGTACGGTCGTGCGGACGGGGGCGGCGGCCTCGACGAGCACCGCGAGCACCGCGGCTTCGAGCGGGTCGTCGAGCGCGTAGAACGCCTCGCTCGCGTGCGCCGCCGCCATCCCGGCGAGCCGTTCGAGCGCGGCACGATCCCCGTCCCGGAGCCCGCGCCCGGACCGCCGCCAGCGCTCGGCCGTCGCGCGGACGCCCTGCCGCTGGCTCAGGAAGACCCGCCCCATCCCCCCTCCTCGAACGTCGCCTGCATATCCCGCCTCCTCCTCCGCGCCGGCCCCGCCGGCCGCTCGTCGTAGTACCAGACCACCTGGTCCGCCGGCCCCAGGAGCGCCCGGAACCCGCGCTCCGCCCGCGGCGCCCAGAGCAGCACGGCCGCATCTCGCGCGAGCTCCCGGAGCTGCCGGCCGACCGCGAAGATCACGTCGCGGTCCTCGCCCTCGAGCGCCGAGAAGACCCCGTCGTCGTACTCCACGATCACGATCGACTCGTCCGCCTCCCGGAGCGACGTGAGGAGCTGGTACACGGTCATGCAGCTCCGGACCAGGAGCCGCGGGGCCCGGCGCGGCAGCCGGCCGAGCACCTGCGAGCTGACGCCGTAGAGGTAGAGCGACGCGAACCGGTCCACCTCCGGCTCGAGGAGTAGGCCGACCAGGAGCTCCGGCGGCGAGACCAGGGCCGTGAACCGGCCGGCCTCGACCGCGATGCTCGGCTCGAGCACGAGCGCCATCGCTCACCGCTCCATGCATCCCGTCGCGAGCAGCTCGGCCAGCGTCCGTTGCGCCGTCGCCCGCGCCGCCACCCGTACCGACGGCCGCGGCTCCGCCGGCGTCGGCACGAGCCAGACCGCCTGGTCGGACCCGTCCGCCACCAGCCGCAGCGCCGCGTCCATGGCCGGCGCGTACACGATCACGATCGACGACTCGGCCCGCCGCTTCAACGCGGCCCGGAGCCGCCCCATCCGCCGGGCCCGCTCCTCGCCCTCGAGGCCGGCCGCGAGCGCCCCGTTCCACTCGACCATCAGGACCGTGTGGAACGACGACCGGATCCCGGCCATCAGCTCGTCGAGGGTCGCGGCCTCCACCGTTTCGAAGTGCTCCGAGCGAATCGGCGGCACGCGGAAGAGGACCTCCGAGAGGCCGTGGTAGAGGTACCGGGTGTGGAAGTTCGCGATCTCCGGCAGCTCCAGGAGCGCGGCCATCCTCTCCGGCGGCGCGACCAGGACCGCGAGCCGTCCCGGCTCAAACGTGGCGCCCGGCCAGCACCAGAGGCGCATCCGGCTCCGCCTCCCGCGCGAGCTCCATCAGCACCGCGAGGACCGCGGCCTCGAGCGGGTCGTCGAGCCGGCCGAACGTGGCCGGCCCGTTCTTCTCGAGCGCGGCGATGATCACGTCCATCGCCGGCTGGTCCTCGACTTTCAGCGCCCGGCGGAACCGGCGCCAGCGCTCGAGGACGGCCGGCAGCTCCGAGCGGCAGCTCATGCCGGGCCTCCCGGTGCGCCGGCGGCGCCCGGCACCGTGTCCCCGTCTTCAGCGGCACCCGCCCGGCCCGTGCGGCGTTCGTGCCGGCGGCGGGCGCGGACGGGGGTGTGGCGTTCGTCTCTTGCAGTCATGGAACAACTCCGGTGTGGTGGCCGGCACCCTGCCCGGGCGGCCGGCACGGAGATAGTGGCGCCCGGGGAAGATGAGACAGGAGGGACGCGGGGCGAAAGTGAGGAGGCGGTCCGCGCTCCGGAGAGAAAAGGGGTTACAGGTGGTTGAAGAGCCAGGTGACGTCGGCGAAGTCGATGCGGCCGTTGCCGTTGAAGTCGAACCGGACCACCGGCTCGTTCTCCGGTATCCAGGTCATCTGGTTGAAGAAGAGCACGATGTCGGCGAATTCCGGCCGGCCGTTGCCGTTGACGTCGTCGTACAGCCCGTCGCCGTCGGTGTCCGTCGGCAGGGCGACGCCTCCCGGCACCATCACCACCGCGGGTTCGGCCGCGAGCTTGACCACCCGGGAGTCGGAATAACCGTGGTTCGTGCCCGTCACGTTCCCGCCCTGGAGCCGGTTCGTCCAGGCGATCATGGTCGCGCCGTTGTTCGAGAGGTTGCAGAACGCGTATGCGTTGAACGCCACCCGCGTCTCCGAACCCTCGAGCGCATAGTCTACCCGGACAGCGCCCTGATAGGTACGGTTGGCCGCCCCCGTCGATTCCTGCCAGGGCGGTCCGACTGTGATGGATGCCGTATGTCGATGCGAGAGGGGGCGTTCTGGCCGCGCGTCTCCCACTCGAACTTGATGGAGTAGGTGCCGTTGCCGAACGAGTCGTAGTACGGGCCAGCCGATCACGACCGCGCCCGGGCCGATCCCCCACTGCTCCACCAGCTCGGGGTGGAAGGGGTGGACGTACCGCTGGGCCGAGGGCTGGCCCGGGAGCGGCCGGAGGATGAAGTCGTACTCCGAGCCGAGCAGGTCCACCCCGTCGTAGACCTGGAGCAGGGCCGTCTCGTCCAGGTCCAGGCGGCGGGCCCGGTGCGGGCAGTCCGCGAATACCCGCGTCCCGGCCCGCAGCCCCTCGGCGAAGTCGCGGCAGCTCCGGACCCCGCAGGCCCCGCAGTCCTTGCCCGGCGGCTCCCAGGCCACCGCCTCAGTCCCCTCGGTAGAGCTCGTCCGCCGCCTCCAGGGTCCGCACGACTCCGAAGTGGTGGCGCCAGCCGATCTCCTTCTTCCCCGCGCAGATCGTGCAGACCCCGAGCGGCGGGGCCCCACGGAGGACGATCGACGAGGAATTCTCGATCGGCGGACAGGCTTCGACCGCCCGGAACAGGTACCGGAGGCCCGTCCCCTCGATCGCGTTCGTCTCGATCAGGTCGATCCCCGGGGTCACGCGCCGGATCGCCTCGCGGAAGACCTCCTTCTCGGCCTGCGAGACGAGATCCGTCTTGGTCACGACCGCGATATCGGCGAATGCAATCATCGGCGCCATCTTCAGCGGTGCATTCGTGCCGGAGATTGCCGGCAGCACCACGATCCCGAGCGACTGTGTGGTGTATGGCGTACAGCGGAGGCAGAGGCCGGCAGACTCGACGATCAGCAGGTCCGCACCCTCGTCCCCGGCCCAGGCGAGCGCGTCGGCAAGGACCATGATCCCCCGGTGAGGAGCTCACTGGCCCGGATTCGTTCGTGGATCGCGTGAAACCGGGCATCCACGTCGGCCATCTCCCCGAGGGCAACAGCCTCGGCACCGCCCGGTTCGAGGACGGAGACGACTGCGCCGTTCCGCATCACGATCCGCCGATCGGAAAGGAGCGCGGCGAACCGGTCGTGGGTCACGAAGAGAACGGCCCTGGCGAACTCGCGAAGCCGCGCGATCACCCGTTCCTTGAAGATCCCAGCATTCTCGATCTCGTCGAGCAGGATGATCGGGGTCCTGCTGACCAGCAGGGCGTCCGCGATCATCAGGGCACGGGTCTGCCCGCCGGAGAGCGCGGTCATGCGCATCTCCTCCCCGACGGCCTCGCAGGTGAACCCGTTCGCGAGCGTGATCGTGTCATTGATCGTGAGATCCCCGTCAAGCCTCCGTGCCGCGCAGTGCATCCCCAGGAACTGCCGCACCCGCTGGTCGGCCAGGCACTTGCTCGTCTACGCGATCATCGCGATCGGCTTGTTCGCCGGGTCGCGACAGATCAGCTCCGGCGGCGCCTCGCCATTCACGAGCACTGTCCGGCCGGTAACCGTATCCTCCTGGGCGAAGACCTCGATATCGTTGATCAGGGCCGACTCTCCCGATCCCGTCGGGCCGACGATTGAGACCATGTCGCCGGCGCGGATGGTCAGTTCGTCGAACGGCTCGGGTTGACCGTCCTTCGCTGTTCCCGGAAGAACTGCGATGGTCTCGATCCTGATCTCTTCCACAGGAAATCTTCGGGGCGGACGAAAATAGTGGATGATGTTAAGTTGATCGTATTTACCTGGTACGATATCCCTGCTATCATCCTGGTAGCATTCGGGTTTGAGGTTGTATCAGCCTTTATCGATGATATTTGTGGGTATCGTGGTGCCACCTCTGGAAAAAATGGCCACCAGGGAGGATCTTTTCGGTCTCGCGGCACGGCGATGGCATTCCCATTATCGTTGGAAAACGCGACACGGGACATGCCCCGGTACGCCCGATCAGCCGCGCAGATCGGTTCGTCCATGGCGCGGGCTCCGCGTGATCCGACGTGTACGGCGGACGCGATTTGTCGAACAGATCTGCCATGAACCCACATGGCGATTCTGAACATAAAAGGAGCGGTTCGGTGTCGAACCGCGATGGTCCGAGAGCCGTTGGAGGGAATCTGGATGGCCAAAGTTCGATTCCCCCACGTAACTGCTGGGTGACGCAGAAGGTCGAGCCCGCGCCCGGCGCCGGTTCGATCCAGCCGCGCCCGCTGAAAAGAAACCGTCTTCACGATGAAACACAACCCCTTTCGGTATGGAGATCTTCGAACAGGCCTACCATGACTGGCCCCCGCCGTGGGAGATCGGGCGGGCGCAGCATGAGTTCGTCGCCCTGGAGGAGGCCGGGGAGATCGCCGGCGACGTGCTGGATGTCGGTTGCGGCACCGGGGAGAACGCCCTCTACCTCTCGGAGCGCGACCACGAGGTCTGGGGCGTCGACGCGGTGCCGGCGGCGATCGAGCGGGGCCGGCAGAAGGCGGAGGAGCGGGGCCTGACAACACCATTCTTGGTGCAGGACGCCCTTGCACTGGAAGGCCTCGGACGGACCTTCGACACCATTATCGACTCCGGCCTCTTCCACGCCCTCTCCGACGCCGACCGCCCCCGGTTCGTATCGAGCTTGGGCTCGGTCCTTCTCCCCGGCGGAAACTTCTTCCTGCTCGCCATCAGCGATCTCGATTCCGAGGGGCCCGCGGTCCTTCGCGTGACGCAGCAGGATATCCGGACGGCCTTCGCCGATGGGTGGCGCGTCAATTGGATCCGGCCCGCCGCCTTCGAGAACCTGGTCCGCCCGGATGCTCCATCCCGTGCGTGGCTCTCCTCGATCACGCGGATGTGAGCCCCTGGACGCACGATACCGTCGTTGCGGGCCCGCATCGGACAGGGACCCGGAAACGGTCGGGGATCGGGGCGGAGCCGGGGACGTTCACGCGGTCGTTCCGTGACGCGCAGGATCGTTCAGGCCGCCGGCAGGGTGAAGAAGAAGGTCGAGCCCGCGCCCGGCGTCGACTCAGCCCGGATGGCGAGGTGAGGCCCTAGCCAGGTCGTTACGCTGCACCGGCTACGCATACAGGCGTAGGAGAACGCGGAGCCAAGCCCGGTCCTCAGGGTGCACCGGGGCGTCGGCGTCCGCCGGCGGAGTGCGCAGGGCCGGGGGCTACGCGCCCATTCCGGGCGAGGTGCGGGAAACGGGAGCCCTGCGCCCATCGACCGACCGTCGCACCATCAGCGCGCCTCCGGCGGATCGGTCGCGTCGAGCATCATGAACTAGAACCCGTTGCCGGGGGAATAAACGTGCCGGAACGAAACGTGCCGTAACGAGTGGGTGCGACGAAAAGAGCGAGGGGCCGAGGTAGGTGAAGCGCCGGACGAGGTCGGCGACATCGATCCCGCCATACCTGCCGCGTGTCACCCCTTCGCCGGCGCCAGGGGTAGTATTCGACCGGGACGCTGGCCATGTCCAAGCTGTTCACCGACGGTGGGTGGACCTCGACCGTCTCTATTGGCCGATCTATGACCAGTCGGATCCGGTTGCCCCGCATGGAGTAGCCCCGGGCCGGGACCACGCACGGTCCGCGGCATGGCCCGGCGCGTCCACGAACTCGAGCCGCTCAGTGATCCCGAGCAGCACGGGCCGACCGTTCCCGGCGGGAAAAGAAAAGATTGCCGGCTCAGAGGTGTAAAAAAACCAGGCGACGTCGGCGAAGGCACGCTGATGGTCACACCTGGCCCGGGCACCGGTGCGAGCACCGTCCCGTCCCGCTCGGCCAGATAAAAGGTCCGGGGTTTCGTGGCATGTCGTCCGCTCCAACCGGCAGCTAACGCGTCGCGCGAGGAATCCGGGAAGACCGTATGCCGGTCATGATCGCCACGACGCGGACGCGGCCCTCGACCCCGCTCTCGGTCCGGGCCCCCCAGGTCACGTCGGTCATGGGATCGAGCTCCCACACCAGCTCTGAGACGATCTCCTCGGTCGCCTCGAGCGTGAGGTCGCTGCCGCCCGTGATATGGATCAGCGCGCCGGTCGCGCCGTGGAAGTCGATGTCGAACATCGGGTGCGACAGACAGTCGCGGACGGCGCCCCGGGCTCCGGACCCGAGATCGGCATCTCCCACGTGCATCACGGCCACGCCTTCTTTGGCCGTGACGGTCCGGAGGTCGTCGAAGTCGATGTTGATCAGGGACGGCTCGACGATCGCCTCGCTGATCGCCTTTGCCGTCCCGGCGATCAGCCGGTCCATCGCCGTGAATCCCGCCCCGGGCAGCCGGGGCTGTTTACGGGGCTGGAGCCGGTTGTTATCGAGGACGACCACCGAGCCCGTGACCCGGTAGAGCGCCGCGAGCCCCTCCTCCGCCCGCACCAGGCGTGCCGTCTCCTCGTTGAACGGGTAGCCGACCAAGACGATCACAGTCGCCCCCTGGTCTTTCGCGATCTGCGCGACCACCGGTGCAGCGCCTGTCCCCGTGCCGCCGCCCAGGCCGGCCGTGACGAAGCAGAGGACGGTGTCCTCGAGGGCCCTCTCGAGGACCGCGCGGCCCATCTCGTCCGCGCGCCTGCCGATCTCCGGGGACCCGCCGGCGCCGAGCCCCTTCGTCAGCGACCTGGCGATCAGGAAACGCCTGTCAGCCTGGACCGTGTCCAGGTGCTGCCTGTCGGTGTCGACCGCGATCGTCTCGGCGCCCGTGACGCGGAGGCGGTTGATCGTGTTGTTGCCGGCCCCGCCGCACCCGACGATCGCGATCCGGGGCCGGTTGTCGGCGTCCTCCTTGTTGAATGCCCCCTCGATCGGTTCGCGCTCGCTTCTGGCATTCTTCAGTGCTTCGTTGACACTATCCCGCATCGATCACACACCTGCGATTACGGACCCACGAGATCAGGCACAGAGCGCGGGCCTTCAACGATCGCGGATCCGGAACGGAGCGACGGTCTCTGTCCCGTGATTTCATGGCCGGCGGAGGGCTCATGAACAAACCGGATTCCCATGCCTGTTTAGATGGCATCCCGTGCAGAAAAGCTGCGGGGTCCGCCGGCGGGACACGTGCCCTGCACAAAGGACGCGCCGGCGGTCGACACGCCGGCGGTCGGCTGGCAAGACGGTCGGTGGGGGCCGGGAGGGCACGATCCGCCCCATGGTTGGAGAGTGGAACCCGCCATCAGAGGTTGTTGAAGAGCCAGACGACGTCGGCGAAGTCGATCCGGCCGTCCAACGACGCCGTCATCCCATGGCCGGCACCGGCGATCGAGCGGGAGCACCCCTACGGCGGGGCAAGCCCGGACAGGGCAGGTTCCCCCGCGCCCGCCGCCGGGAGCGGCCGCGTCGCGGGCGGCGGAGTCCCCGATGTCACCGTCCGGGAGGTCGGCGACGTGCTCCTCGCGGACGAGACCCCCATCGTCGCCGCGACCGTCACCGTTCCCGCTGCCGGGATCGAGAGGAGTGCACTCCGTGCCGCACCGGTTTTCCGACCGTCACGCGATCGGCGAACCCGGCGGGAGCGATTCCGAATAGGACTTCAGGATGTCGGTCCGCGTCAGAAAACCGATGAGTCGATCCGGTTCCGCCCTGTCGACCACGGGGAGATGATTGAAATCCCGGTCGACCATGATCTCGAGCGCCGCCTCGAGGGAATCGTCCGGGTGGATCACGGCCGGGGCCGGCGTCATGATCTCCCGTACGGGCAGGTGGAGCTCTTCCCCCATATCGCTGGCGTGGGTGTCGCGGTTCGTCACGACCCCCACGAGGCGGCCGTGATCCATAACCGGAAACCCGGTATGTCCTGTTGCCCGTATGAGATCACGCACGGTTCCCGACTCGTCCGAGGGGGAGAGCGTCAGCACCGCCGTACCGGGCGTCATCGCGGTCCGGACCGGGATCCGTTCCAGTACCTGCTGGTTGTATTCTCCCCGGTGAGCGCTGGACTGCGCTTTCGTCGGGACCTGGGCCCTGAAGATCGTCTCCTCCCCCTTCAACAGGGTCGAGACACCGACCGCGGCCATCGCCGGCACCAGGATCGAGATGCTCCCGACCATCTCGATCACCATGATCAGGACCGCGATGGGGGCGTTCGCCACCGCCCCGAAGAGAGAGATCATGCCGACGATGACAAAGACGGGCACCGTCTCGATCGGGACGTACGCGGGGGCGAGCCCATGCAGGGCCATGCCGAGCGCCCCGCCGATGGCCGCCCCGATGGTCAGGCCCGGTGCGAAAACCCCTCCACTCCCACCGGAGCCGAGCGTCAGGGACGTGGCGAGGATCTTGAGGAACGGCAGGAAGAGAAGTACCGAGAGCGGGACCATCGCGTACATCATCAACTGATCGAACCCGTAGCTCGAGCCCAGGCAGGCGAGACCGAGCATCTCTCCTTCCGGGGACACCATCGAGAGTGCGATGACCAGGATTCCCAGGAGGGTCGCTCCCGAGACGGGCTTCAAGAACAGAGGAAGATTGTATCGTTCGAAGATTGCCGCGAATTGATCGCGGCAGGAATAAAAAGTAACGATATAGAGCATACTGAAGGCTGCACACAGGACGCCGAGCAGGAGGAAGAGGGGGATCTGCGCGGCGTTCCAGACGATCGGACCGAGCGCGAAGATGGGGTCGTACCCCTCGAAGAAACCGAAGATGACGTATCCGATCACCGATGCGAGGAAGGATGGGACGATCGCATCGGACTCGAAGTCCCGCGTATAGAGTAATTCAGCGGCGAGAACCGCCCCCCCCAGGGGCGCCTTGAAGATCGTCCCAATTCCGGCTCCGATCCCCGTCGTCATGGCAATCCGCCGTTCGCGGGGGGAAAGGCCGAGCATGTCCGCGACCATGGAACCGAACCCCGCCGAGATCTGGGCAGACGGGCCCTCGCGTCCCGCGCTTCCCCCGGTCGATATGGTGAGAATCGCGGTGACCGCCTTGAGGAGCGGGACCCTTCTCCGGATCCTGCCGTCGCCGTGGAATGCCCTGATCGCCGCGTCGGTACCGTGACCTTCCGCCTCGGGTGCGAACCGCGTGACCAGGATCCCGGTCACGAGGCTCCCGAAGATCAGGATGGGAAGCAGGAGCGCGAGCGAAGGTGGCGCGGACCACTGGGAGATCTCGGCAACGCTCTGCCCTTCCTCCGGATACCTGAACTGCAGGAGATACCCCATGAAGAACGCGGTTCCCCACTTGATGCCTTCGAAGAAGAGAAGGGCCCCCACGCCGGAGATGACCCCGACCACGATCGAGATGACGAGAATCCGTTTTGGCGGGGTGATGCTGGTGGGCAGGGAAAACGCCATGAGCACCGTAAGTTTTTCTTTTAATTTTTGAAGTAGTTTACTACCGCCACGAGTTAGCGGGAAATGATGTGCCAGAAGTGATAAAAATCTGAATGCCCCTGGATTTGATCCGGGTTTGGAGAGACGAAAAACAGGTCCACGATCCCGTTATCGATCGCCGAAGAGTCGTCTTTCCGATCAATCGGGAGGGATGGGATCTGTCATCACCTGGTTCCCAACCCGGGGATGCGGCTCGAAGCGCTCCAGCAGGCCGGCGCTGACCGTCACGAGCGGACACCGGCCCGGGCTGCGCTTCGGGATGGCGCTCGCGACCGGACACCCGTCACCCCGTACGGCGATCGCGTCCTGGCCGGACCGCGGTTCAGGGAGAGACCGTTTGAGACGCGGGTCTTGGAGCGCGATGCCCGGGTCGAGAAGGCCCTGGTGAACGCGGTCGCCGGATCGTATCTCCAGGACGTCTCGACCCGGAAGGTCGAGGCGGTCGTCTCGCATCTGGGGATCGACCCGCTCTCACCCTCCTCGGTTTCGCGGATCGCTCAGGACCTCAATCGCGAAGTCCAGGAATTCCTCACGCGATCAATCGAGCAGCCGTCCCCTATCTTTTCCTCGCTGCATCGCGCTGCACGTCCCGGGACGGACCCCCGTACGTCCCGAAAGCCATGCTGGTGACCGCCGGCGTCCGGGACGACGGGTAGCGTGAGACTCTCGGCGCCACGGTCGCCGGCCGCGTTGACGGGGCGTTCTGGCCGGATACGAGCCGGTCCGAATCCCGCTCAGCGTACCCCGGCCCTGATCAGCTTCGCCGCGTTCCGCATTCCGTACCCGTCGACGACGAGGAACATGCCCGCGAGAGTCGCGATCAGTCCCAGGAGAAGGATCAGGACCTTCAGGGAACCGACCGGGTCGACGATGACCAGGTAGGCGAGATACAGCGACGCGACCTCGATACTCAGAGTCAGCGCAGCCCCCTGGGGGAGCTTCCCTCCGGACCTGACGACCCGCACGAGCGTCACCGCTGCGCTCGAGACGAGCCAGACCAGAATGACGAGGAGCAGCACGTCCACGAAGGCGATCGAAAAGATGGAGAGGAGGACCGCGCCCGTGATCAGGGTGAGCCCGCTGACGGCGTCTTTCTTGCCGTGAACACCGCGGGCGCGGAGGAGGACCGCGTGGCCGAGCATCACGACGCCGATCAGCGCGAGAAGGTTCGGGATGACCTCCTGGAAGATCACGAGAGGATTGCCGAACGCGACCCAGAGCATGCCGAGCCCGGCGGCACGGGTCGCTTCGTGCCGGTGAAAACGGAGAGCTGGTTGAAGAGCCAGACGGCGTCGTTGTAGTCGATACGGCCGTTGGCGTTGTAGTCGAACGCGGAGACAGGTTCGTTGCCGGCGATCCAGGTCACCTGGTTGAAGTACAGGATGACCCGTCCCCCGCGCACGGGACGATCCGCCGATCCTGATAAGGCAAAGGAAAGCCATCTGCCCTGGGGCACACCGCCATGATGACACCGAACGAGATCGCGCTCGCCCGCCTCCGGAACCAGCGGATCGCGTCGACGTCGTTCACGGGGGCCGAGCAGGTCGTCGGCTGGCTGGGCGCCGTCCAGGCGCAGGACCACGCAGGGGCCCGGTGGTCGGTCGGCCTCCGCCTGCCGGGAAGCAGGGCGGAGGACGTCGACCGGGCGATCGCCGGGCGGAGGATCGTCCTCACGTGGGCGCTCCGGGGCACCCTGCACCTTGTCGCCGCCGCGGACGTCCGCTGGATGCTCGCCCTCCTCGCTCCCCGCGTGATCTCGGGCCGCGCCTCCCGGTACCGCCAGCTCGGCCTGGACGAAGATGATTTCTCCGCGTGCGAACGGGTCCTCGAACGCACGCTGGAGGGGGGGCGGCGCCTGTCCCGCCGGGCCGTGCTCTCGTCCCTCGAGGCGGCGGGGATCGCCACCGACGGCCAGCGCGGATACCACCTCCTCGGCAGGGCCGGGCTCGACGGGGTGATCTGCTTCGGGCCCATGGAAGGCCCACAGCAGACCTTCGTGCTCCTCGACGAGTGGGTCCCCCGGTCCGGACCGGTCGCCCGAACGGCGGCGCTGGGACAGCTCGCCCTGTGCTACTTCGCGAGCCACGGCCCCGCCACGCTGCAGGACTTCGCCTGGTGGTCGGGCCTGACGGCCGCCGACGCCCGGTCGGGCATCGCTGCCGCCGGCCCCGATCTCCACCGCGGGACCGCGGGCGGCCCCGTCTCCCGGCGGGCGGACGCGGTCCCGGGCCGCGCCCCTGCGTCGCCGTTCGCCGCCCTCCTGCCGGCGTACGACGAGTTCATCCTCGGGTACCGGGACCGGACCCACGCGATCGACCGCCGGGACCTCGGGCGGGTGCGCCTGGTCAAAGGCCTGGCCCTGCCCATCATTGTCGACGGCCGGGTGAGAGGGACCTGGAGACGCACGTTCACGAAGGATGCGGTCCGGGTCTCGCTCCGCTTCCTCGACCCCCCCGACGAGGGCGAGCGGCTCGCCACCGTCGCCGCCGCAGAGCGGTACGGCCGTTTTGTCGGGCGGCCGGTCGAGATCGCCTGATCCCGTGCCGGCGACCACGACCGCACCGCCGCCCACGATGAACCCCCCGTCGGTATGCTCGGCTCTCTCGCCAGAGGTCTCCGTACTCGGTGACGACCCCATGTTCGTCCGTCGCGAGAATGGTTGTGAAACCGCCGCTCTCGAACCGGTAGCGGTCTTCTCCTATCCTGGTATACACCTGCCCGGATACCACTGCATGGAATTCGGGGAAGCGAAGCCGGACCACGGAGATGCGGACCTCCTCGCTCTGCGCGCCGACCATCCGAACAAGAGGAACTGCTATCAGGGTTTGAATGAATATACGAAATAATTAGTAAATGGGCCCCGATTCGTTTGGGAACCCCAACATTTACTCCTTCAAGCCGTTGGAGGGAATCGGGATGGCCATGGTTAGATTCCCTCACGCCGCCGGCAGGGTGAAGAAGAAGGTTGAGAACCGCAATATGCTCAAAAGAACGGCGGGGGAGGGATCCACGTTGCGGGATCCCGTCACCAGCGTCATGACCCTGACCGTGCTGCGCGGCCATTCGCGGGCACGCGCCCGCCCGTCGTAAAAACAGAGAGGCGCTCCCCTCTCAGTCCATCATGGCGACCATCCGGCCCTTGACGCCACCCTGGTGCAGCTTCTCCAGGCCCTCGGCGATCTCCTCGAACCCGATCTCGATGATCTCCGGCTTGAGGTCGCCCGAGGCCATCATCTCGTAGACGGCCGCGATGTCCTCCTTGGTGCCGCCCTGGCTGCCGACCAGGGTGACCTGTTTCATGATCACGGGCATCGTGTTGATGGTGGTCTCGAGTTTCGCCATCCCCACCAGGACCACGCGGCCCATGTTGCCGATCGCCTCGATGGCGTCCGCGGTCGTCGTGCCGGCACCGGCGAAGTCGACGATGACGTCCAGGTCGTGCTTGGCCGCCTCGAGAATGTTCGTGTACACGGCCTTGCACCCGAGATTCAGCGCCTCCTTTTGCGCCTCTGGGCTCCGGGTGGCAGCGTAGACCTCCGCTCCCTTCAGGACGGCGACACGGGCGCCGATCGAGCCAAGCCCGCCGATGCCGATGATGCCAACCTTCATGCCCGCTTTCACGCCCCCCGTCACGACGACGGCGTGGTGGGACGTCATCCCCGCGTCCGTGGCCGCGGCAGCCTGGGCCCAGGTCACGCCCTCGGGGATCGGCACGAGCGCCTCCTCCGGCGCCGTCGACATCGTGGCGTACCCGCCGTCGCGTCCGTAGCCTCCGAGGAACCCATGCTTCTCGGTGGGCATGGGGCAGCAGCCGACCCTGTCACCCACCTTGAACTTCGTGACATCCTCGCCGACCTCGGTGATGACGCCGGCGTACTCGTGCCCGATGAAGAGCGGGGTGCTCATCAGGGCCATCCACTTCTCGTCCTCGAGCGCGCCCACGTCCGAGTGACAGAGCCCGGAGGCCATGACCTTGATTACGACATTATCTTCCGTCGCAACGGGATCGGGTTTCTCGACCAGTTCCAGCGGCTTGTGCGTCCGCTCAAATTGCCATCCTCTCATCTCTTTCACTCTCCTTGGATCTGTTACTTCCTGTTCATCCGTCCCGCACCTGCCCGGTTACTGCGCACACCAGCCGGCGTCGGCCGTCACCGTCGCGCCGTTGATCAGGCTCGACTCGTCCGAGGCCAGGAAGAGCGCCAGCTCGGCGATCTCCCCGGGCGCTCCGGTCCGCGGATTGCATTCGGCATTGCCCGAGGTGCAGATGCCCACCCCTTCCGGGTCCCAGCCCGTCATGGCGGCAGCCATCTCGGTGGCGACACCGCCCGGGGCAATGATGTTGGACCGGATGCCCTTCTTGGCGTACATGAAGGCGACGTTCTTGGCCAGGCCGACCACGCCGTGCTTCGACGCCGTGTAGGCCGGCCCGGAGATCGCCCCGCGCAGCCCGCCCACCGACGCCACGGTTACGAAGGCCCCCTTTCCGAAACCGGCCGGGTACTTGGGGTTGTCGGGGTTCTTCAGCATGGCCGGGATCGCGGCCCGGAACATCCGGAACGGCCCTTTCAGGTTGACGTCGATGACGTTGTCGAACATCTCGTCCGGGATCCGCTCCACGGGGGCCATGTTATCCATCAGGCCGGCGTTGTTCACGACGATATCGAGCTTGCCGTACTGCTCCACGGCTGTCTTCACAACGTTCTCGACGTCCGCCTGGTTGGTGACATCGCCGGAGACGGCGACAGCCTTGCCGCCCTGAGCGGTTATCTCGTCGATGACCCCCTGCAGTTTCTCCTTCCTGCGCGCGATGGCGAGGACGGTGGCGCCCTCCTTCGCGAAGCGCTTCGTGATCGCCTCGCCCATCCCGGAGCTGGCTCCGGTCACGATTGCTACCTTTCCATCAAGTCTTCCCATGGTTGATACCTCCGTGTACTGTCGTGGTCGAGTAGTGGTCCTAGCAGACGCGGCCCTTGTCCAGGCCGGTGATCCGGATGCCGCCGAACTGGCACTTGTTCCGGATGTTCAGGCCGATCAGCAGCGGTGTAATCTTCTCGATGATACTTGCGCGCTCGAGAGCGCCGCAGTCGATCACCCGGACGCCCGGGATCATCTCGATCAGCGGCGTCACCTGCGCCTTGGCGTCCTTATCGTCGCCGCAGATCAGGCAGTCGCAGTCGATCTCCTCGTTAAGCTGCATGAACCAGGTCTGGCTGATGTTGTTGAACGCGCAGATCACCTTTGCGTCCGGCAGGATGGCCTGCGCGCGCTGCGCGGCCGACCCCTCGGGCAGGTACAGGCACTTGGTCGCCGAGCCGCCGATGGCCGACTCGAGCGGTCCCGTCGCGTCGAGTAGGGGTTTTCCTGCCGCCCCCTCCTTGATCGAGACGAGCGTGTCCTTCTGCGCCGCGAGCGGCACGGTCAGGACCAGGACATCGGCCTCCTCGGCCGCGTCCGGGTTCGCCATGGCCCGGACGTTCTCCGCGACCGGGAGCAGTTCCTTGACCTTCGCCACGGCCGCTTCGGCCTTATCGACCGTGCGCGACCCGATGATCACGTCCTGGCCCGCCTGCACGAACCGGGCAGCGATGCCGAGCCCCTGTCCCCCGGTTCCACCAATCACTGCTACCTTCATTCCGTTCCTCGCTTCTGGCGCTTGATTAATTGAAAAACGGATCACCCATAAAGGCACGGTTTATTGCTGAGCAACGATTGGGCGAACTTAAATAGACGACGGCACCCGGTCGGCTCCCCGCGAATGTATTTGTACAGCCGTTCAGGCGATAGGGTCGGGGCTCGAGGCGGGAAGGAGCCCGGGCGGGTGAGGATGATCCGCTGTCGCGAACGGGTGTGCGCCGGTTCGCATCTCCCCCGAGATCTCAATCATGAACGAGGCGAGCTCGCCCGAGGGGAGAGTGAAGATATAATGCCAGACCCAGAGATCCTGGTCCTTTCGGTAGCGGATCGGAGGGAGGAACGCCGACGTTCCCGTCTCGAGGACCCGCTGGACGATCATCTGGCTTGCGGGATTGTCGAGATCGGGGAAGACGTCGAGAACAGGCCTGCCAACGAGGTCCTCCTTTCTGACCCTCAGGAACCCTTCGGCCGCCCGGTTCAGGTCCTTGAAAATGAACATTTCAGGACCGGTCCGCTCGAGGATGATGACGCCGTTGCAGATGTCCTCGAAGAAACCATGGTACCGCGTCTCCCGGAATGTCAGGTCTTTTCGTTCCTGCCGATCGCGGGTGATGTCCTTGAAGAGAATCGCGAACTCGTCCGGTCGGTCGTCCCCCTCCCGGGGGATCGGCGTGAAGACGACGTTGAAGTAGGCTACCCCCGACCTCGATGTCAGCACCCGTTCCTCGCGCAGACGGTCGAAGGCGAAGGCCAGCTCGATCTCGGCCGTGCGTCCCCGCGCGATCAGCTCCTCGAGCGTGGCCGGCACGCAGGGGAGAGCGAATACGTTCACGGTCGAGAGCTGCTCGAACCTCGTGAGCCCGAGGATCGCGAGCGACGCGGGGTTCGCGTTGAGGATGGTGCCGTCAGCAGCGAAGATAATGATCCCGGAAGGGACCGTCTCGAAGAGGGTCGCGACCTTCCGCTCCGCGTTCCTGAGTGCCGTATCGGCCTTCCGGGTCGCCGTAAGATCCCGGAGGCTGACCATGATCCCCGGCCCGGCCACCGGCGAGACCACGGACGCGAACTCGACAGAATAGATACGGTCCGTCTTCTCGTCGATCAGTTCCATGATCTCGAGGTGCTGGCTGCCATCGCGGATCCGCTCGATATTCCGCTGAACCATTGCCTCGGCGAGGACCGGGAGATCGAGGTCGAGGAGTGGGGTGCCGACCAGGGTTCGACCCTGGCGGATGCCAAGCGTGGAGAGAAAGCTCGCATTCGCCATCAGGACCTTCAGGTCGCCGTCCAGGATCACGATCGCATTCGGCAGGCGATCGAAGAGATCCGTGAACGGGATATGGGAGGACAAGTGATAGAGCTTCGAGCGCCCGAACCGCTCGAGCCGCACGGACCCGATTGCGGCGAGGATGTCGAGATACTTGGCCGCGGAGTTCCGGCTCATCTCCAGCGTCCGGGCGATCTCGGAGACCGACTGCCCCCGCGGCGCACGATCATCAAGCAGGTCGAGGATCCTGCCGAACTGTTCCTGGAGTCCGTCCACCGTGTCCACGCGCATCACCCGTGTCTTTCCCCGTGATCGAGGATCTCGATCGAAGAGGGTTCACCCCCCTCCGACATCATCCTTTCCGAGGGGCGCCGATCATGGTCCGCGGCGGACAGGGAGCGCGATGAATGCGTTATCTGTATCCCGTTCCAGCCGCTGGTTGTGTACCCGATACTTCCGCACCGCCTGTGACCGGCAGAACATGTATCTGAACTCGGATGATCGACAACCGGGGCCGAAGGATAGATGACAGGATTCATTGATGGACGTGCACTTCCGCGTGCAGCAGCATACGCAGGTGAAATGGTTAAATAAAATTGCTTAATTGTATTAGATGGTTAAACAATTGTCCATAGAGCCGTTGGAGGGAATCGAACCCCCGACCTGCTGATTACGAATCAGCCGCTATACCGCTAAGCCACAACGGCGCGTCCAACCCCAGTACATCTCGCCGTGAGGCAGATAAAAGTAGTGTGGCCAGGACGCCTCAGCGGCCCCGGGCCATCTCGACGATCCGGGCGGCGAGCGCCTCGATCGCGAGTCTCGCCGGGCTGTCGTCCGGGATCGAGACGATCGGCCGGGCCGCCAGGTCGGCCTCCTCGACCGCCGGGTCGGCCGGCACCTCGACGATCAGCGGCACCGGCTCGCCCCCCACGTCGGCCGCCCCGGCCCGCACCCGGTTCACGACCAGGAACATCCGCTCCTTCGGCAGCCCGAGCGAGAGCGCGATATCCCGGATCCGGGTCGCCGTACGCATCCCGCGGGCGCCCGGGTCCGAGACGATCAGCAGAACGTCCGGGACCCCGATCGTCCCGCGGGCGATGTGCTCCATCCCGGCCTCGGCGTCGATCACCACGAACGGGTAGACCGACTGGAGGCCGGCCAGGCACTCCGCGAGCAGGTCGTTCGAGAAGCAGTAGCAGCCGGTCCCCTCGGGCCGGCCCATCGCGACCAGGTCGACCCCCTCGCCCTCGACCAGCACCTGGCGGAACCGGAGCCGGACGTAGGCGTGGCGCGACATCCCCGCCGGGATCGAGCGGGTGAACGCCTCCTCGCGCATCGACCCGAGCGTCTCTGTCACGACCATCCCGAGCGCCTCGTGCAGGTTCGCGTTCGGGTCCGCGTCGACCGCCAGGACCGGCGTCTCGCCGGCCCGCCGCAGGGCGTCGATCAGCAGCGCGGCCGTCGTGGTCTTGCCGGTCCCCCCCTTGCCGGAGAGCGCGACCCGGAACGGGGGCGCCATCAGGCCCCCTCCCGCCAGGCACGGGCCACCGCCGCCGTGATCCTCTGGATCCGGTCGGCCTCCTCCTCGGTCGCGAACTTGATCCCGCAGGTCGGGGTGACGAGCGACTGGCGGACGAGCAGGTCCGGGTCGACGTACTCGGCGAGTCCCTCGCGGACGGCGGCCATCCTCCTGGCGAGCGTGCCCTCCGTCTCTTCCGCGAAGAGCCGGGCGTCGGCCGGCACGATCCCCCAGGCCACGATCCCGCCGCGCTCCAGGAACGCCGCCGCCTGCTCGGCGTAGAGCAGGAACTCCCGGGCCGTCTGGTGGGCGTCGATCGAGAGCACGGCCGGGTCCAGGTCCATCACGAACCCCCAGTCCGTGTTCGAGCAGCAGTGGATCCCGAGCCCTCCCTCCACCTGGCTCGCGATATCCTGGACCGCGGCCCGGACGGTCTCGTCCTGGACCGGGACCACGGTCGACCCCAGGCTCGCCCAGTACGGCTCGTTCAGGACCACGAGCGTCTCCGGGGCGCCCGTCGCCGCGAGCGCCCCCTCGACTGCGCGGGCCCGGAGCGCGAGGGCCTTGCCGAGCAGGTCCGCGTAGCCCTCGTCGTAGAGAACCGGGCGCCGGGTCCGGTCGACCACCTGCATCCCCACGGTGACCGGGCCGGTCACCTGGCCCTTCACCAGGACGGCGCCGGAGAGGTCGCGGGAGACCAGCTCCAGGAGGCCCGAGTAGGTCCCGGGCGTCGGCGCGAACGCCGACGCGTCGTTCTCGACGAAGGCCACGTAGACCTCCTCCATCGCCTCCGCGTGGTCGGCCTCCAGGTCGACCACGAGCCGGCCCTCGACCACCTCCAGGCCGGGAAGGACGGCGGCGTCGTTCCAGACGATCTGCTCGCACGGCCCCAGGTTCGGGAGGCCCGGGCCGTACGGCACCTCGGGGAAGGCCGCCAGCACCCCGTCCACCGCCCGGGCCGGGTCGGCGTGCGGGAGCCCGCCGACACCGGTGGCCCGGCCGGCGGTCGGCGCGATGAACCGTGCCATCGTCAGGCCTCCGTCTTCCGGATGCCGTTCGCGTGCGCCCGGATCCGGCACTGGCTGAGCATCGCGGAGACCCCGGGGAACCGCCCGAGGTCGGTATGCGGCAGGAACGAGGCCGAGGTGTACTCCTCCATGAACGAGGGCTCGGCGTTCAGCTCCACGTAGGCGATGTTGTCCGCGATCACGTCGAGCGTCCGCCGCTCGTCGCGGTTGATCAGGGCGATGTTCGCGCCGTTGATCGCCCCGTTCCCGATGTTCTTGATCCGGTCGAGCGGGACCTCGGGGATCAGGCCGATCGTGATCGCGTTCTGCTTGTTGATATAGTTCCCGAACCCGCCCGAGAAGAAGACCGTCCCGATCTCCGAGTGCGTGATCCCGGCCACGTTCATCAGTACCTGGCAGGCCGCCAGCACCGAGGCCTTGGACATGATCAGGGACTTGACGTCGTTCTCGGTCACGACCAGGTCCTTCTCGATCCCGGCCTCGTTCGCGAACGCGACCACGTACTCCGCCGCGTGATCGCCCTGCCGGATGCGTGGATGGTCGATCGTGGTGTCGATCATCCCGGTCCGGTCGATCACGCAGCTGGTGAGGAGCTCGGCGAGGAGGTCGATCAGCCCCGAGCCGCAGATCCCCTTCGGCTTGATCCCGTTGATGGTCCTCCAGCCCGGCCGGAGCGTCACGGGGTCGACCGTGACCTGCTCGATCGCGCCGGGGTTCGCCCGCATCCCGAAGAGCACCTCGCCGCCCTCGAGCGCCGGGCCCGCGGCCCCCGCGCACGAGAACATCCACTCGTTGTTGCCGAGCACCACCTCGAAGTTCGTGCCGATGTCGATCATCAGGGAGACCTCGTCGCTCGCCCCCATCCCGCAGGCGAGCACGTCCGCCACGATGTCGCCCCCGATAAAGTCCGAGACGGCCGGGAACGCGAAGACGCCGGCCGTCGGGGCGACCGAGAGGTCCAGGTTCGAGGCCGCCGTGTTGATCGACCGGCGGACCACCGGGACGTACGGCTCGGAGATGATGTAGGCGGGGTCGATCCCGAGCAGCATGTGGGTCATCACCGTGTTGCCGGCCACCATCACCTCGTAGATGTCGTCGCGGTCTATCCTGGCGTGGTTCGCCGCGTTCGTGATCGCGGTGTTGATCGACTCGGCCGCGAGCGCCTGGAGCTTGGTGAGACCCGACCTCCGGCCGAAGTTGACGCGGGAGAGGATATCCTCGCCGCAGGAGATCTGGCGGTTGTAGTTCGAGGCGATCCCCGCCACCTTCCCGGAGATGAGGTCCCAGACATAGGCCACCACCGTGGTCGTGCCCAGGTCGATCGAGGCCCCGAAGAGCCGGCCCGAGGTGTCGCCGGCCTCGACGTTCAGCAGCCAGTACTTGCCCGGGGGCTGGAGCCCGACCGTCGCGGTCACGTCCCACTCGGCCGACCGGAGGATCTCCGGGATCCGCCTGAGCACGCCGAGCGGCGCGAAGATCTTCTCGGGCGGGGGGCCTTGGGCCCGGTGGATCGCGTCCAGGAGCCGGTTCAGGTCGGGGGACGGGTCCTCGAGGGTCGGGGGCGAGAGGGTGACGTGGTACTTCAGGACCGAGGGGCGGAACGCGGTGGTGATGTCGAGCCCCTCGATCAGGATCTTCTGCTCCTGGATCAGCGAGCCCTCGGGGACGGTCACGTCGATGTCCGAGACCACGCCGGTCACGCAGGCCAGGCAGGCCCCGCGCCCGAGCTCGCCCGGCGTGAAGAACCGGCCGTACTTCTGCCGGTCGAACTCGACCCGGCCGGACTTCACGTACACGATGCACTTGCCGCACTTGCCGATGCCGCCGCAGACCACGTTCATCTGGAGCCCGGCCCGCCGGGCCGCGTCCAGGACGGTGGTCCCGGCGGTGACCTCGATCTTGCGGTAACTCGGGAGGAAGGTGACGACCGGCATCTATCCCTTCCATTCTGTCTCGAGGAACCCGCCGATGTCGGCCGCGTCCCGCGGGCCGACCATCACCTTCCACCCGGTCGCGTCCTCGATCGCCCCCGAGAGCGGGGCCGCGTACCCGGGGATGATCACCGTCCGGTGCTTGACCGCGTCCGCCACCTCGAAGGTCTTGAGCGCCTCGGCGACCACCGTCTCCGAGAGCTTGCCGGCCGCCACCGCGGTGAGGACGGACTGCCCCTCCGTGTCCACGATCAGCATGAAGCACGGGACCCGGGTCGCCTCGAGGTAGCCCTGGAGCGTGAAGAAGGTGAGCGAGAAGTTCACGGTCAGCAGCACCGGGGCCTCCGGGCCGGGGTTCCCGACCCGGTACAGCCCGGGGGTCATCTGGATCGGCTTCTGGGGGTCGGTGTAGATGTTCTGCCGGAGGGTGAGCGCGGCGACCGTCCCGGGGCGCGGGAGCGGGCCGGTCACCAGGACCGAGCCGAACTTCAGGATACCGAGCGCGAGCGCGGCCCCCGCCAGCTCGCCAGCCCGGGAGCAGTCGTAGTAGACCGGGTAGCCGAGCTCGGGCACGGCCCGGGCGATCGCGAGCTGCCGGACGGCCGAGGAGCGCTTGACGAACTCGGCCGGGGTCGGGGCGTCCAGGTCGAGGAGGATGTCCTGGACGCCGAGCGCGGTGCAGCGCTGGACGAGCGCGACGAGAGGCTCGAAGTCCGGCGCGCGGACCACGAGCGGGGCCCCGTGCTTCTTCGCGAGCGCGCAGACGGCCTCCGCGTTCTCCGCCGTCGCCCCGTCCAGGAGCGGGTGGAACGAGCCGCAGTGGACGAGGGCCGCCTCGAGCGCCGCCGGTTCCGCGGCGATCAGGACCTCGGGGAGGTTGGCGTTCGCCTCGACGGTCTCGACCGCCCGGGCGAACGTTCCCGGGTCGCCCGAGTCGTTCGCGATCGCGATCCCGTTCAGGACCAGGTCCTGGCCGACGCGGGTCAGCTTGTAGTCGCGGACCTCGTGGACCACGCCGGTGATGGTCGGCTCGTCCCAGGTGTCCGAGACCCGGAAGACGAGCCCCGGCTGGTGGTAGAACGTCTTCTCGTGCCGGTAGAAGACGAACTCGTCGCCGACCCTGAACGAGCGCTCCCCGACCCCGACCTTCACGAGCCGGATGGGGGGGCGGGTCGAGGCGCCGAGCACGGCTTTCGCCTCGTCGTCGAGGTACGGGCAGAGCTCGATGTCGGCCTTGCCCGAGGCGAGCTTCATCGCGAACGTCAGGCAGGTCGGCACCCCGCACTCCTTGCAGTTCTTCTTGGGCAGGAGCTTGTAGATGTCGAGGGCCTTGAGGGCCATCAGGACCCCCCCCAGGTGGCCGCGATCGCGGCCTTCAGCGGCGCCACCGAGTCGGGGTGGCGGACGCAGACCACCGCCGCGCCGGCGACGGCTGCCGAGAGGCCGGTGGTCACCTCCCAGGCGACGGCGGTCCGGTGCTCCTCGCCGGGCGGGGCGTCGCGGACCTCTTTTATCGCGAGCGAGTCGATCGCGGACGAGATCATCGGCATCGCGAGGTCCGCGTCCCCCTTCAGGGCGGCGTAGCGGATCCGCTCCATCGCGGAGTAGGAGTACTCGAACCCGTAGCCGAGCGCCCCGGTGTACGGGTCGATCACGATCTGGTCGTGGGGCACGCCGATCTCGCGGAGGAGGATGTTGAGCTGCTTGGCCAGGTTCACGTCGATCGGGGACTGGGCGATGACGCCGTGGTGGTACGCGAGCGCGGCCGCCGCCACCGAGCGGTAGCGGGTGGCCTCGGCCGTCCCGAGCAGGAGCCGCTCGCCCTCGCCGGCCTCCCCGATCCGCCGGAAGGCCTCGGACTCGATCGCGGGTTCGTTCGGCCCCTCCACCACCAGGGGGAGGGGAGTCGAGGCCAGCACCGTCTCGACCACCGTCCCGATCGCCGCGAAGTCGTCGAACCCGCGCCGCTTCGTCGAGGTCAGGTAGAGCCGGACCAGGTCGGCCCCGAGCTCGGTCTCGGCGGTCCGCGTCCAGAGCGCGAGGTCCTCCACCGTGTCGCCGAGCCGGTCGAGCACGAGCGCCGGCCAGTAGACCGGGTCGTCGCAGATCTCGTAGGCCACCAGGGGGCAAACGAGGCCCTCGTGAGGCTCGACGAACGGGAGGCCCGTGTTCCCGCCGAGCCTGTAGGAGACCGAGCGGGTCCCCCCCTCGGACCTGGTGGCGCCGAGCTGGACCCGGTCGATCGTCCCGCTCCAGTCCGTGTGTGCGTCGTATCCCATGAGGCACCCCTAGAAGAGCTCCTTCATCCCGAGCGCCGGGTGGTTGACCTGCTCGAGGTACACCATCAGCTCCTCGATGGTGGTCGCCTCCTCCTCGGTCGCGATCTTCGCGAAGAGGTCGGCGAGGCCCTTCTCCTCGAGCTTCGCCCTGAGCCGGGGGCCGAGCTCCTCTTTGAGGGCCGCCGGGATCCAGACCAGCCGCTCGATCCCGCCCTCGGCCTGGAGGAACCGGTCCGAGAGGAGATAGCCCTTCGAGATCCCGGCGAAGCCCGGGGTCTGCGCCCCGCCGCCGATCGTGCCGGCCAGGGTCGAGAAGGTCATGCCGGACGGGGTCTCGCCCTTGTACTCCCGGTTCACGACCATGATCCCGTTCACCTCGGGCAGCACCAGCGCGATCGCCTCGAAGCAGCCGCAGCAGGTCATCGGGTACTCCACCACCGAGTAGAGCCGGACCCGCTCGACCGCGCCGTGCGAGGCCTTCCTGACGAAGCGGTTCACCCCCTCGAACTCGCCCCCGTCCCGGTCGAGCAGCCCCTCCTTCAGGACCGGCTGGTTCGCGCCGGCGGGCGAGATCTCGTGTGCGATCCTCCCGTCGAGCCAGGAGATGGCCCCGCAGAGCGCGGGGCGCTCGGGCGTGATCACGCAGACGTGGTCGGGCGCGAAGGTCTGGCAGAGCGTGCACGAGTAGAAGACGTCCACGTCGTCGTCGCGCATCCCGCGGACCCGGGCGTCCCGCTCCTCGTAGACGGCCTCGGCCTCTTGTTTCAGCCGCTCGACCTCGGCACCGTCCGTGACGAGCGTCACCTGGACGGCGTCGAGCAGGTCGGGGAAGTCCATCCGGAACTTGGCGGCGAGGAGCTTGCCCAGGTGCTCGATCCGGATCCCGTTCCTGACCGCCTCTTTCGAGAGCCGGACCCAGATCAGGTCGCGCTGGGCCGTGTGCCAGGAGCCCTCGCCGTAGTTGACGAAGTTGTGGATCCGGCGCTCGAGCACGGGCTCGTAGTCTTTCCGGAAGTTCTTCCCGGCCACGTCGACCAGGATCGCGAGCGGTACGGCCGAGCCCTCGCGGAGGTCCTCGACCTCGGGGCCAATCACGTTCACCCTGCCGTCCTCGACCTCGCCCGGGTCCCTCATCCTGAGAAGCTCGAAGGCCGGTGACCGGTTGCCGCCGAACTCCACGTACATCTCCTCCTTGCGGATCGACTTGCCCTCGAACGCGGGTGAGCAGCCCATCGGGATCGGGATCGCGGTCACCGTGACCCGGATCCCGAGCAGGTCCATCCCGGTCCGGACCGCGTCCTGTCCCCCGGTCGCGACCCACTCGCCGCCGGAGTAGCCGCCGGTGTGGAGGACCGGCACCCCGAGCATCCGGAGCGCGTCGACGCAGGCCACCTCCTCGTCTGTCAGATCGGGGAAGACGATCACCATCGCCTTCGCCCGCTCGGCCGCGTACGCGAGGAGACGCGCCGCGTCCCCGGGCGCGACCCCGCCGAACATCATCGCGACCCGCGCCAGGATGTCGGCGAAGTGGACGCCGTGCGACGGCGCCGGGCCGAGGGGGACGAGCCGGTACTCGAGCCCGACCCGGACGTTCGCCTCCTGGAGCATCGGGACGACCGGGCCAGCGAGGAAGGTCAGCATGTACTTCTCCTGCAGCTCCCGGCAGAGGGCGGGGGCGGTCTCGCGGTGCCGGGGCGTACCGACGATCAGGCAGAGCCCCAGGATCGAGCCGTCGACGAGCGAGTACCCGAGCTTCCGGATCTCGGCGTCGGGGATGAACCCGGTGAACGCTCCCCCCGCGGGGCCGGTTGCAGCCGTGCGGCCGGCCACGACGCACTCCCAGGCCACGAGCGGGTTTCTGGCCGAGGCGGACCAGGCCGCCCGCGCCGAGTCCGCGTCGGACACCGCTTCGCCGGTGACCGCGAACGAGATGGGAAGGTGATAGGCCGTCTCCTCGTAGGCGAGCGGGCCGGCGAGCGCCGCCATCGCCGCCTCCAGGGCGGTGCTGCCCGCCTCCACGGCCCCTGGTATATCAATCATCGCATGGATCTCCTGAGTACCTTTCTCTCGGGTGCCTGCATATATTATCTCATTGTTACCGGCCGACGGCGCTCCCCGGGGGGCAGTCGCGGCCATTTTTCCTCCCATGGGCGGCCCGGCGGCCCTCCCCTCCGGGGGTACGGGGGCCGGCGGGCGGGACGCCCGGCCGCGCGCCCCGTGACCGACAGGTTATTATGCTCCGGGGAGACACGAATCCGCGCCGGGCACCGGCGAGGGCAGCCTGGCCATTGAAAAGGGTTTAGGAAATATTTATATACTTTGTATCACTAACTTTAGGTAAATCTCACGGAATTCGAAGGAGGTTCACATGACAAAAGAGAACGGTTACCTGAATGTCACGGTAAAGGAGGCGGCCCGCGAGGACGCGGGACGCGGCATCGCACGGGTGAGCATCGACGTGATGCGGTCGCTCGGGCTCGTCTCGGGGGACGTCATCGAGATCGTCGGGAAGCGGAAGGCGAACGCGATCGTCTGGCCGGGCTTCGCCGAGGACTCGGGCCGCGCGATCCTCCGGATCGACGGCAACACCCGCGGCAACGCCGGCACCGGCGTCGACGAGCAGGTCAGGATACACAAGGTGCAGGCCGCCGTCGCGAAGCGGGTCGTGATCCAGCCGACCCAGCCGATCCGGCTGGTCGGCGGCGAGCAGTACCTCAAGCGCCTGCTCCGGGGCCGCTCGGTCACCGAGGGGCAGACCCTGCGCGTCGACGTGATCGGCAACCCGCTCACCTTCGTCATCGCGAAGGTGGCCCCGAAGGGCATCGCCATCGTCGCCGACGAGACCGTGATCGAGCTCAAGGAGACGCCGTACGAGCCGAAGGAAGAGAAGGAGAGGGGCGAGCGGACCGACGTCCACTACGAGGACATCGGCGGGCTCGGGCGCGAGCTCGAGCAGGTGCGCGAGATGATCGAGCTCCCGCTCCGCCACCCCGAGATCTTCGAGCGGCTCGGGATCACCCCGCCGAAGGGCGTGCTCCTGTACGGCCCGCCCGGCACCGGCAAGACGCTGATCGCCAAGGCCGTCGCGAACGAGGTCGATGCCCACTTCCTCACCATCTCGGGCCCCGAGATCATGTCGAAGTACTACGGCGAGTCCGAGGGCAACCTCCGGCAGGTCTTCGAGGAGGCCACCGAGAACGCGCCCGCGATCATCTTCATCGACGAGCTCGACGCGATCGCTCCCCGGCGCGAGGACACCAAGGGCGAGGTCGAGCGGCGCGTCGTCGCCCAGCTCCTGGCCCTGATGGACGGGCTCAAGGGGCGCGGGCAGGTCGTGGTGATCGGGGCGACCAACATCCCCGACGCGATCGACCCCGCCCTCCGTCGCGGCGGGCGGTTCGACCGTGAGATCGAGATCGGGATCCCCGACACCAAGGGGCGCGAGGAGATCTTCAAGATCCACACCCGCGGCGTCCCGCTCTCGAAGGAGATCGTCGAGAACAACCGGGTCCACGACTACGCCGAGACCACGCACGGGTTCGTCGGGGCGGATATCGCGCTCCTGGTCAAGGAGGCCGCGATGCACGCCCTCCGACGGGTGCTCCCCTCCATCAAGGCCGACGAGGAGATCCCGGCCGAGCTGCTCGACGACCTGGAGGTGACGGACGCCGACTTCACCGAGGCCCGCAAGTACGTCGACCCCTCGGGGATGCGCGAGGTGCTCGTCGAGGTCCCCGACGTGACGTGGGCCGACGTCGGCGGGCTCGAGGACGTCAAGGCCGAGCTCCGGGAGACGGTCGAGTGGCCGCTCAAGTACGCCGACGTCTTCGAGAAGCTCCGGACCGAGGCCCCGAAGGGGGTCCTCCTCTTCGGCCCGCCCGGCACTGGCAAGACCCTGCTCGCCAAGGCCGTCGCGAACGAGTCCGACTCGAACTTCATCTCGATCAAGGGGCCCGAGCTCCTCTCGAAGTGGGTCGGCGAGTCCGAGAAGGGGGTCCGCGACATCTTCCGGCGCGCGCGCCAGGCCGCCCCGTCGATCGTCTTCTTCGACGAGGTGGACGCCCTGGTGCCGGTCAGGGGCTCGTACGTGGGCTCCTCGCACGTCACCGAGTCGGTGGTCAGCCAGATACTCACCGAGCTCGACGGGCTCGAGGAGCTCAAGAACGTGGTCGTGCTGGCCGCCACCAACCGGCCGGACATGATCGACACGGCGCTGCTCCGGCCCGGGCGGCTCGACCGCCATGTCTACGTGCCGCCCCCCGACGAGGACGGCCGGAAGAAGATCTTCGAGGTCTACCTGGGCCAGGCCGGCGACCTGCTCGCGGGCGACATCGAGCTCGACGACCTGGTCGCGCGGACCGAGGGGTTCGTCGGGGCGGACATCGAGGCGCTGGTCAGGGAGGCGAAGCTCGCCGCGATGCGTGAATTTATCTCCCTGATGGGCGATAGGACAGAACAGGAGCGGACCGACGCCGCCGCGAACATACGGCTGACGAAGGCCCACTTCGAGACCGGGCTCGACCGGATCAAGGCCTCGCTCGACCGCGACGCCATCGAGGCATCGGAGCGACAGGCATGGGAGATGATGTTCGGCGGCGAGCAGCGGTCGGTCCTCGAGGAGGCGATGGCGGTGGTCCGCCGGGCCGAGCTCGTCGCCCAGGGGGCTGGCGCCGCGGACGACCTCGGTGGAGCCGCGGACGATCTGCGCCGGGCGGTCTTCGCCCGGAAGAAGGACTTCGTCGCCATCCGCGAGAAGACCGCCGCCCTGAAGGAGCGTCTGGAGAAGCCGAAGTAGAACGGGAACCCGGGATGAGCACCCACGAGCACGACCACGAGGAGCACGAGATCGAGGCCCTGGTCCGCGAGCTGATCGGGCGCCTCCTGCGCCGCAGGCTGGCGGACGCGGAGGGACGGGTGCCGATGGCGGTCATCATCAAGGTGCTCTACGGCCCCGGCCAGGCGGAGGAGGTGATCGAGCAGGTGCCCGAGGTCACCAGGATCGATGACAAGGTCGTGGTGGTCACCGAGCTCCCGGGCGTCGCGCCCGAGAACATCCGGGTGGGGATGACCGGGCGGACCCTCCAGGTCTTCGCCCAGGAGGGGGGGCGCCGGTACCACACGGCGGCCCCGCTCCCCCCGTGCGACCCCGGCTCGGTCCGCACCCGGCTCAAGCACGGGGTGCTCGAGATCGAGATCGAGATCGACGCGTCGAACCCGGACCCGGTCCCCCCGGGCTGACCTCACCGCGACGGGGAACCCTTTTTTCCTCCCGGGGCCACAGGTAATTCATGGCAGTCAGTGATCCGGTCCTGGTCCCCGGGGACGTCCCCGACAAGGCGCGGGAGACCTACATCGCGAACTACCGGCTGGTCACCCGCGACAGCGGGCGGCTGATGCTCTTCGCCGGCGACCAGAAGTTCGAGCACCTCAACGACGACTTCTACGGCGAGGGGATCCACGACGACGACGCGGACCCCGAGCACCTGTTCAGGATCGCGGACCAGGCCCGGATCGGGGTCTTCGCGACCCAGCTCGGCCTCATCGCCCGGTACGGCATGGACTACCCGAACGTCCCGTACCTGGTCAAGCTCAACTCCAAGACGCACCTGGTCAAGACGGCCCAGCAGGACCCCCTCTCCGGGGCCCTCTGGTCGGTCAAGCAGGTCGTGAAGTTCCGCGAATGCACGGGCCTCCGGATCGCGGCCGTCGGGTACACCGTCTACCTGGGCTCGACCTTCGAGGCGCAGATGCTCCGCGAGGCGGCCCAGGCGATCGTGGAGGCCCACCGCGCCGGGCTGCTGGTCGTCCTCTGGATCTATCCCCGGGGCGCGGCCGTCAAGGACGAGAAGGACCCGCACCTGATCGCCGGGGCCGCCGGGGTGGCCGCGGCCCTCGGGGCGGACTTCGTCAAGGTGAACGCACCCAAGAGAGAGGGGACCGACTCCGCGGTGCTCCTGCGCGAGACGACAAGGGCCGCCGGGCGCACCCGGGTGGTCTGCGCCGGCGGCTCGTCCACGGACGAGAAGAAGTTCCTGGCCGGGCTCTACGACCAGATCCACACCGGCGGCGCGGCCGGGAACGCGACCGGCCGGAACATCCACCAGAAGTCGCTCTCGGCCGCGGTGGCCATGTGCAACGCCATCTACGCGATCACGGTCGAGGAAAAATCCGTGGAAGAGGCCGCGGCCCTCCTCGACGCCCCCGCCGCGTAGGAGGGCAGAGCATGGTCACGCTCCGCGAGTACCTCGACGGCACGGGGGCCTCGCACGACCTCAAGGACCTGATCGAGCTGATCGCCGACCAGGCGACGCCGATCCGCTCCGCGTTCATCTCGAACCAGGCCTACGTCGGGACCGAGAACGTCTCGGGCGAGGAGCAGGCCGCGATGGACGTCTGGGCGGACCGGCACATGACCCGGGTCCTGGAGGCCTCGGGGCTCGTGAAGGAGTTCGCGTCCGAGGAGCAGGCGGAGATCTGCCGGTTCCCGGGTGCCCGGACGAACATGGGGGTCGTGATGGACCCGCTCGACGGCTCGTCGCTCGTGAAGGTGAACCTGGCGGTCGGGACGATCGTCGGGATCTTCGACGGGCCGGTCCTCCAGCCGGGCGACCGGCTGAAGGCCGCGTTCTACCTCCTCTACGGCCCGATGACCACCCTCACCCTCAGCGTCGGCGAGGGGGTCCAGGTCTTCGCGCAGGCGGAAGGGGGCGCTTTCCACCTCCTGCGCGAGAACGTCCGGATGCCCGAGGGGAAGCTCTACGGCTCGGGTGGCGGCTGGCCGAGCTGGAGCAGCGCGCACTGCCGGTTCATCGAGGGGATCGAGCGGGACGGCGGGAAGCTCCGGTACTCGGGTGCGTTTGTCGCCGATTTTCACCAGGTTCTCACCTACGGCGGCGTCTACTGCTACCCGTGCCTCCCGGGCAAGGAGGGGAAACTCCGCCTCCTCTTCGAGGCGAACCCCATGGGCTTCATCGCCCGGGACGCCGGCGGCGTCTGCACCGACGGCGAGCACCTCCTCCTCGAGGTGCAGCCCGAGCGGGTCCACCAGAAGGTCCCGATCTACATCGGCTCCCGCTCGATCATCTGCCGCCTCACCGACGTCTGCCCGGTGACCTGACGGAGAGGCGCCCGGGACGCCGGCGGGCCCCGACCCCCGCCTCCGGGGGGGAGCGGGCGCGCCGGAGATGAAGAAGATATGGAAAAAGTTATACGGAGGGGGCGGATACTACTCCTCGGTGAGGGGCGTGAAAACCACAATTTCCATTATCAAGGCCGATGTCGGCTCGTTTCCCGGGCACTCCCGGACCCATCCCCGCCTCCTCGAGGAGGCGGCGAAGCGCCTCCGGGAGCGGGAGGGGGACCTGCTCATCGACTCGTTCGTCACGCACTGCGGCGATGACCTCGAGCTCCTGATGACCCACGAGCAGGGAGTGGACAGCGAGGAGATCCACCGCCTCGCGTACGACATCTTCTGCAGGTGCGCCGAGATCGCGAAAGAGATGAAGCTCTACGGCGCCGGGCAGGACCTCCTCTCGGACGCGTTCTGCGGCAACGTCAAGGGCATGGGACCGGGCGTGGCCGAGATGGAGTTCGAGGAGCGGGCCTCGGACCCGGTGCTCTTCTTCATGGCCGACAAGACCGAGCCCGGCGCCTGGAACTTCTATCTCTACAGGATCTTCGCCGACCCGTTCAACACCCCGGGGCTCGTGATCGACCCCTCGATGCACGAAGGCTTCGTCTTCGAGGTGCACGACCTCTTCGAGCACCGCAAGGTCTTCTTCAACACCCCCGAGGAGTCGTACAACCTGCTCGCGTATATCGGGGCCCCGTCACGGTTCGTGGTCAAGCACGTCTTCTCGAAGAAGGGCGTGATCGCGGCATCGACCTCGACGCAGCGGCTCAACCTGCTCGCCGGGCGGTACGTCGGCAAGGACGACCCGGTGATGATCATCCGGTCGCAGTCCGGGTTCCCCGCCGTCGGCGAGATCCTGGACCCGTTCACGACGCCGTTCATTGTTGCCGGCTGGATGCGGGGGTCGCACCACGGGCCGTTCCTCCCGGTCGGCGTCTGCGACGCGAACTGCACGTTCTTCGACGGGCCACCGCGGGTGATCTGCCTGGGATTCCAGGTCTGCAACGGGAAGCTGATCGGGCCGGCGGACATGTTCGACGACCCGGGGTTCGACCGCGTACGGAGCCGGTCCCTCGAGCTCGCCGAGATGCTCAGGGCGCACGGCCCGTTCGAACCGCACAGGCTCTCGCTCTCCGAGATGGAGTACACCACCCTGCCCACGGTCGAGAAGCAGCTGCGCGACCGGTGGGAGCCGCTCGAGTAGCGGCCCCCTCCTCTCCTCTCAGACCTTTTCTCCCGCTCCCGCGCCCCGCTCTCCGTCGCTCCCCGCTCTCTGCCCGTCCCCGCCCGTGCCGTCGTTCCCTCCTCCGCTTCCCGCCCGTGCCCCCCGGGGTCGCGCGGGCCCGGCATCCCTCCCGTGCCGGTCGGCGTACTCACCGATCAGCCTGCGGGCGATGGACCCGGGGGGCGGGAGCGGCGGCAGCGCGTCGGCCCGGAACCAGTCCGCGTCCTCGACCTCGTGGCCGTCGACCTGGACCTCGCCCCCGGCCCAGGTGGCGAAAAAAGCGATCATCAGCGAGTGCGGGAACGGCCATGGCTGCGAGCCGGCGTACCGCAGCCCGGTCACCGCGACCCCGACCTCCTCCATCACCTCCCGGCCCACCGCGTGCTCGACCGTCTCGCCGGGCTCGACGAAGCCGGCGACCGCCGAGAAGACCCCGGGCGGAAACCGCGGCGACCGGGCGAGCAGGCAGGCGCCGTCCCGTTCGATCAGCACGATCACCGCCGGCGAGACCCGCGGGTAGACCGTGACGCCGCACCCCGGGCAGACCCGGGCGTGCTCGCCCGGGCTCGGCGCCGTGGCGGTCCCGCACGCCCCGCAGAAACGGTGGTCACGGTGGAACGCGTCGAGCTGGACCGCCCGGCCGGCGCACCCGAGGTCCTCGTCCCCGACCAGCCCGAAGAGCGAGCGGAGCCCGAGGGGCGCGAAGCCCGCCGGGCCCCCCGCGCCCGGCGCGAGGGGGACGGCGTGGACCGCGGCGCCGCCGAGCGTGCCGAGCGGGATCGTCCGCGCCCCGTCCGGGGGCGGCGACCCGGTGAGCACCCGCCCGGCCCCCGGGTCCGCGAGAACCAGGTCGCCCTGCAGGTAGACGAACCGCGCCCCCGGCCCGGGCGGACCGGGGAGAAATGTGAGGTCGAGGCTCTCGACCGCGAACGGCGCCCCCCTAGATCTCGACGACGTCGTTGGCCGTCCTCCCCGACCCCCGCCGCTCGGGGAAGAGGTCGTCGATCGAGTCCATCACCGCCGAGACCTTCGGGTTCTCGAAGAGCCGGCGGAAGGCCAGGAGTTCCTGGCCGCTCATGATCATGACCCCCTTGCGCTTGAGCGGGAGCCCGTTCTCGCCGATCGGGTTCAGCTCGATCGCCAGCGAGGCGGGACGGTTCCGGGTGCGGGGGAGCTTCACCAGGAAGACCCCGGGGACGGTGGTGTTCTTCCGCTCCCAGTCCTCTCCCTGCTCGAGGAGCCTGCGCAGGCTCTCACTGATCTCCATGGCGATGTGATTCCACCTCATCCTAGAAGGGTGTTTGCGTGCCCGGCCCCGGTTCGATACTTCCTTAATGGCTGAGCGTGATTGTACAGCAGGATGGATCCGCGTCTTCTGGACCTGATGATCGGGGTTATCGCCCTTCTCTTCCTGATCGTGCTGATCGTCGGCCTGCCGTACGTCCTGCCGGACGGCCCGGCGTACCTGCTCGCCATCATGGCCTTCATCCTCCTGATGAGCGGCGCGGGGTACGTGATCAACCAGAAGATCCGCTAGGCGGGTCCCGGCCGGCTGTCCCCGCCTGCTGCGGGCCGCCCTTCTTCTTCCGGTAGTAGCCGAGCGGGCTGCCGACCCGCTCGCAGAGCGCGGCGCGGTTCACGCAGAGCCCGTTCGTCTCCATGGTCGCGCAGGACGGGGGGGTGTACTCGGTCCCCGACGACCCCGAGATGTGCTCGACCTGGTAGAGCGTCTTCTCGATGTCGAAGTCAGGGGAGCGCTGGTAGACCTCCACGATCTGGGTGGTCGAGAGCCCGATCGTGTGCAGGAACGCGGTCAGGGCGAACCGGCCCATGTGGGTCAGGTTCGCGCCGCCCGCGAGGGCCGCGACCAGGGCCGCCATGCAGGGCGGGTAGCGGGACTCGTCGATCGGGCCGAGGTCGCGGAGCATCTGCGACTGGAGAACGCCGGAGACGTGCCCGACCGCCGGGGCGAGGAGGGCGCAGACCTCGGGGGGGACCCCCGGGAGCCCCCGCCCCCGGATCACGACCCGGATCCGCTCGCGGAGCAGGACGTCGAGCTCCGAGGCGTGGACCCGGACAAAACCGCCCTTCACCTCGCGGTTCACGAGCCGCCAGAGCGGCTCGCGCAGGCCCGCGACCATCTCGACGTACCGGACCACCGGGACCGCCTCTCCTGAGACCTCCAGCCCGAGCTGCCGGGCCACCTCCGTCCGCTTCTCCTCGTCCGCCTCGCTCGAGAGGTAGAACGCGGACCGCCAGGCCTCGTAGCCGATCAGCCGCTCGATCACCGTCCGGTCGCCGGTGCAGGAGGCGATGACCCGGGCCATCCCGTATGCGTAGAGCGACTCCAGGGCGTTCGGGATCCGGGCGTGGAACTCGCGGAAGTGGTCATTGAGGGCCTGCGGCGGGAGACTGATGGCGGACTCGAGCCGGTCGGTCGCCCGCTCGATGATCCGCCGCCCGACCTCGCCCTCCAGGAAGGTCTCCAGGTTCTCGAGCTGCGACCCGGCGATCTTCGCCTGGGCCTCCTGCAAAAAAGGGTACCGGGCCAGGTCCTTTGCGTCGAACACCGGCCGCATGCGGCCTCCGGGGATCAGTCGGCCTCTATCCGCGGGGCGAGCAGGTAGACGACGCGCCCCTTGCCGTTCGCGATCTCGAAGGTGAACCGGACCGGGTGGTCGATCCCGATCCCGATCTCGACCGTGCTCGCACGGCTCATGGCCTTCGCCATGTCCTTGAGGTAGTCGAGGCTGAAGAGCGACCGCGCCCGCACGTCCGAGAGCGACTCCACCTCGTCCGAGCCGAGCGCGAACCGGATGTTGTCGGTATCCCCCTCCGCCTCCATGAAGAAGGCCCGGGCCTCCGGATCGATCCCGAGCGCGATCTTGTCGGAGACCACGCTCGCGGCCTTGATCGCGTTCGTGAGCCGTGCTCCCTCCAGGACCACCCGCCCCGGCAGCTCCAGGGCCGGCGCGTTCGGGTCCTTCCGGATGGTGTTCGGGTCGAGCAGGGTCAGCGAGTACTGGTAGCTCTGGAACGCCAGGTTGAGGCGCTGGCCTCCCTCGGGGACCGAGAGCATCAGCTTCTCGCCGCGGTTCACGGTCCCGACGATGTTCTTGAGCTTGGTCACGTCGATCCCGAGGGCGCGCTCCGAGGCCTCGAAGACCTCGAAGGCGTCCGGCGCGAGCTCGAGCGAGACCATCGCGACGTTCGCGGTGTCGACCGCCCTCGTCCTCATTCCCCCGCCGTCGATATGGAGGCGGCACTCGCTCACGAGGGCGGCGACGGCGTCGACCGCCTCCCTGAAGACGTCTGCGTCGATGGTGGCGCGTAACATGGATACCCCTGACACTCTCTATTATAAACTGACCAGACATAGTTTTAATGATATCGCAGCAGCGCTCCAATCGGAGGGTTTATTCGCTCCGATTTCCGTGAAAGGGTCACGGAGGCGGCGCCGTTCGGGAGCAGACAGATACAATGGGATCGCAGTGGGGACGCGACGGGGAATACTCCAGGGCCGTGCGCGAGGGCTACCGCTCGCGTGCGGCGTACAAGCTGCTCGAGGTCCAGCAGCACGCCGGGGTGATCCGGCGCGACGACAACGTGGTCGAACTCGGGGCAGCCCCGGGGTCCTGGCTCCAGGTGGTCCGGTCCCTCACGGACGGGCGGGTGCTCGGGATCGACCTGAACCCGATCGCGCCGATCGAAGGGGTCGAGACGGTGGTCGCGGACCTGGCCGACCCCGGGCTGCCGGCGCGCGTGAAAGAGGCGCTCGGCGTCGTCAACGTGGTCCTCTCGGACGCCGCGCCGAAGCTCTCGGGCCAGCGCTCGTACGACCAGGCGCGGGCCGTCGCGCTCGGGGAGGCTGCGCTCGGGTTCGCTCGGGCAGTCCTGAAGCCTGGCGGCAACCTCGTGGTCAAGTCGTTCCAGGGAGAGGATTTCCCGGGGCTCCTGGCCGCCGTCCGCGCCTCGTTCCGCTCGGCCAGGACCTACCAGGCGCGGGCGAGCCGGCGGGGGTCCCGCGAGGTCTACGTGATCGGCAAGAACTTCGTCGGGGGGGACGCCGGTGCTGAGTGACGCCTACGGCAGGACCGTCACGAACATCCGGATCAGCCTGACCCACGCCTGCAACCTGAACTGCATCTACTGCCACGCCGAGGGCGAGCAGCACCCCGAGGACGAGCTCCCGGCCGGGCAGATCGCCGAGATCCTCCGGGTCGCCCGGGACTTCGGGTTCCGCTCGGTGAAGTTCACGGGGGGCGAGCCCCTGATGCGGGACGACCTGGAGGAGATCGTCGCCTCCGTCCCGGAGGGTATGGAGGCCTCGCTCACCACGAACGGGACCCTCCTCGCCGGCCGGGCCCGGGCGCTCAAGGAGGCGGGCCTGGGGCGGGTCAACATCTCGCTCGACACCCTCGACCCCGAGCGCTACGCCCGGATCGCGGGCAGACCCCTCCTCGGCGACGCGCTCGCGGGGATCGAGGCGGCGCTGGATGCCGGGCTCGTCCCGGTCAAGCTCAACATGGTCGTCCTCTCCGGGATCAACGACGACGAGATCGAGACCTTCATTGACTTCGTCCGGGACAGGCACGACCTGGTCCTGCAGCTGATCGAGCTGATGGACTTCCGCGACTGCCCGCACCACGCCGACGTGAAGGGGATCGAGGACCGGATCGCGGCGATTGCCGACCGGGTCGAGACCCGCCGGATGCACCACAGGAAGAAGTACCACGTCAGGGGCGCCGAGGTCGAGGTGGTCCGCCCGCTCCACAACACCGAGTTCTGCGCCTACTGCAACCGGCTCCGGCTCACCTCCGACGGCTGGCTCAAGCCCTGCCTGCTCCGGACCGACAACCACGTCGACATCCGCGGGCTGCACGGTGCTGCCCTGGAGGAGGCGTTCCGGGAGGCCGTCCGTCGGCGAGAGCCGTACTTCGCCTGAGATGTGCGGGATCGCCGGGGTCGTGATGACCGGGGGCGGGGGGGCGGACGCGTCCCTGCTCGCCCGGATGTCCGCGCTGCTCGCCCACCGCGGGCCGGACGGGAGCGGGGCGATCGTGGAGGGGCCGGTCGGGCTCGCCCACCGGCGGCTCGCGATCATCGACCTCTCGGAGGCGGGCCGCCAGCCGATGACCTCCCCGGACGGCGCGCTCTCGATCGTCCTGAACGGCGAGATCTTCAACTACCTCGAGCTCCGGGAGGAGCTCCGCTCCGCCGGGCACGAGTTCGTGACCGGGACCGACACCGAGGTGGTGCTGGCCGCCTACGCCGCGTGGGGACGCGACTGCCTTGCCCGGTTCAACGGGATGTTCGCGTTCGCGGTCCTGGACCGGCGAGCGGGAGAGGTCTTTCTGGCCCGGGACCGGCTCGGGGTCAAGCCCCTCTACTACGCCCGGGCCGGCGACCGCTTCCTCTTCGCCTCCGAGGTGAAGGCCCTGCTCGCCGACCCTGCCGTCGGGCGGGCGCCGGCCGAGGAAGCCCTCGCCACGTTCCTCGCCTGGGGGGTCCTGGACCACTCCCCGCTCACGATGTTCGACGGGGTGCTCCAGGTCCCGCCCGGGCACTGGATGGCCGTCGGGCCGGAAGGGACCGAGGGGCCCGTCAGGTGGTGGGACCTCGCCGTGAACCCGGCGGTCGACTCGCCGCCCGCGGTCGAGGCCGACGCGCCGGCGCGCCTGCTCGGGCTCCTGGAGGACGCGGTCCGGCTCCGGCTCCGCTCCGACGTCCCGGTCGGGACCTGCCTCTCGGGCGGGATCGACTCCTCGACCGTCGTCGCCCTGATCGCGCGCCTGCTCGAGACCGAGCGCCCGGGCTCGGTCGGGGCGCGGCAGCAGACCTTCTCGGCCGTGTACGCCGACCCCCGGGTCGACGAGCGCCCCTTTGTGGAGATTGCGGCCGGTTCCGCGGGGGTGGCCGGCGCGTACGTGGAGCCCTCCCCGGACCGGCTCCTGGCCGATCTCCTGGACCTGGTCTGGTTCCAGGACGAGCCGTTCGGCTCGCTCTCGATCTACGCCCAGTACTGCGTGATGCGGCTCGCGGCCGGGTCGGTGACGGTGGTGCTCGACGGCCAGGGCGCGGACGAGCAGCTCGCGGGCTACATCGCGTACCAGGGGACCCACCTCTCCACGCTCGCCCGCCGCGGCCGGTTCGGCCTCCTGGTCCTGGAGGCGCTCGGGACGCTCCGGCACCACCGCGGCTTTTTCGCGGACGCGGCCCGGGAGCTCCTGGTCCGGCGGAACCGGCGCGGGCTCCTCCGGGTCGCCGCCCCGCCGGTGGGGCGGTACGCGGGCGACCTGGACCGGGTGCTGCGGCAGGAGACGACCTCGGCGAACCTGCCCGGGCTCCTCCACTACGAGGACCGTAACTCGATGCGCTTCTCGCTCGAGGCGCGGGTGCCGTTCCTGGACTACCGCGTGGTCGAGTACCTCGCCTCGCTCCCGCTCGACCAGAAGCTCCGCCGCGGGGTCACGAAACGGGTGCTCCGGCGCGCGATCCGGGGGCTCGTGCCCGAGGAAATCCGGTGCCGCATGGACAAGATGGGCTTCGTCACGCCCGAGGAGGTCTGGATGGGGCGCGAGCTCGCCCCGCTCGTCGAGGAGGTCTTCGCCTCGGCGTCGTTCCGCTCGCGGCCGTACTGGGACGCGGACGCCGTCGCCGCGGACTTCGCCCGGTTCCGGGCCGGCAACGCCCCGTACTCCTGGGAGGTCTTCCGGGTCTTCGTGACCGAGCTCTGGCTCCGGCTCTTCTTCGACGAGCGCGAGGCGACGCTCGCGGCGCGGGCGGGGATACAATCGGAATAACGGTTCTGCTGGCCACCGGTCCGGGAACGGTGCTGTCAGATGACTACCTGTTCTGCTTTTCGGCCAGTACAGCGTATCCGCCGTCCGTCGTCTGCACGACCTTCGTGACCCTGCCGAGCGGCCCTGCGGGAAGCACGCGGTCCCAGACGAGCCTCCCGGCGCTATCGAGCCTGCGCGCGTGGAATGTGGCGCCGGCCGAATTATAGGTCATGGTGTCGTACCACGAGCTGTTTCCCACGGGAGGGATGCCGACGGAGAAGTACCCGCCGTCGGTCGTCCAGGTGACTGCGATGCTCCCGTCGATGGGTCGCTGCTCGAGCACGCACCCGTCACGGTCGAGGACGGCGTCGACGACGTTCATGAGGTAGAACCCCTCCGCCGTCAGGGCCCGGGAGGTGTTCTGGTACAGCACCCGGTACCCCGCGCCATCCGGTCGGATCCATACCGGGTCGCCGACGCTCGTGGTGTCGATCTGCGAGACCCCGGCGGGGGTTCCGTCCGGCAAGAGGCGCAGCGCAAGCAGCGGGTGAGCGATGCCCCATCTCCCGTTGATCGTGTCACCGTATCCGGCGACGATGAGCCCGGCGGGACCATCGGCAAGGGACTTCAGCCAGTCCGGGTCGTCGTACTGCCGCTCCCAGGCGATTCCGCCGTCGGCATCCAGCCTCACCACCATCGCTCTCTGTACATGGTCGAAGCGACGGGGGATCTCAACGAGCTGGGGCGTGGTGGGCCGGCTCGCCGCCGCCGCGAGGACCGGGGCGTCGCCGATCTCCGTCGTGATCACCGGGAGCCGGGCGACCGTGCCGGGCCCGTCGGTACGGTTCACGGGGACCTCGTACGTGATCCGCCCGCCCGCGATAAAACCGCCGTCCGCGGTGGCGTCGAGGGCGTGCGCCTCCGGGATCCCTGTCGCCCGCGCCCAGAGCATCCGGCCGTCCGGGTCTAGCCGGACGACCGTGCCGTTCCCGGTGAGTACGGCCGTGCCGCCGTCGCCGGCCGGCACGACCGCGTTCGCGACGTCGAACCCATCGGTGACGGGCCGGTCCCAGACGATAGCGCCGTCGGGTGAGAGCCGGACCAGGAGCGGTTGCGGCGGGGCGAACCGCGCGTCCGAGCTCCCGCCGGTGACTGCGTACCCGCCGTCCGGGAGCTCGACCAGGTCCTCGGCCGTATCGTCGGACCCGCGGTCGATCACCCGCGTCCACACCGTCGAGCCGTCGGGGGCCAGCTTGAGGACCACGATGTCGTGGTCGGGGACCTAGTCGAGGTTGCAGCAGCCGCAAGCGACGAGGAGTACACCAGCCAGCATCGCGAGCATGGTGAACCACCATGCCCGCGGTCGTTTGTTCGTCAGCCGACACCCGCGCATGCCGGGCCCCTCCTCCATTTCGTCCGCGATCGACATCTATCCAGTATCCCTGAGAGCGAGGACCGCAAAGCCGCCGTCCGATGTCTGCACGACCTTCAGAACCCGGCTGAGCAGGCCGGTCGGCAGCGCGCGCTCCCAGACGGGCGTTCCTGCGGAATCGAGCCGCCGGGCGTGGAGGGCGCTCACGGATGTCCTGTCGGAGGTCGCAGTGCCGTACCCGGGTTCGCCTCCCCCGGACGGGATGCCGACCGAGAAGTACCCGCCGTCGGCCGTCCAGGTGACGGCGATGCTCGCGTCGATGGGCTGCCGATCGAGCACGCGCCCGTCGCGATCGAGGGTCGCGTCGACGACCCCCCTGGGAGCGGCGATCCTCGCCGCCAGGCTGGTATTCTGATAGAGCACCCGGTATCCGGCCGGGTCCGACCGGATCCAGACCGGGTCGGAGAGGGGCACCGTGCCGAGCTGCGTGACCGTGCCGGGCGTCCCGGCCGTATCGAGGGGGAGTGCGAGGAGCGGGGTGCCGGCGCTGGCGTTCGGCATCGTGCCGTCCCCGGCGAGGAGGAGACCGGCGCGGTCGGGACTTTCGGCGAGCGCGAGAACCCCGACCAGGCCGCTCTCGCCGTAGCGGCGCTCCCAGAGGACGACGCCGTCGGCGGAGAGCCGCGTCGCCATCCCCTCTCCGCCCGCGGAGGTGCTGGCCGTGATCGTGACGGCCGACGCGCCGGGGACGGGCGGGGGCGTGATGTTCGTGGCGGTGCGGTACGTCACCCGGCCACCCGCGACATAGCCGCCGTCCGCGAGCTGCCGGAGCGCCTGTGCCTCCGATATCCCCGTCGACCTCGACCAGCGTACCTGGCCGGCTGTATCGAACCGGACGACCGTGCCGTTCCCGGTGAGCACGGCGGTACCGCCGTCGCCGGCCGGCACGACGACCCGTGCGATGTCGAAGCCGTCCGTGACGAACCGGTCCCACAGGACGGCGCCGTCGGGCGAGAGCCGGACGAGCCGGGGGCGCGCCGGGCCCCGCGCGTCGCTCCCGTTCCGGGCGGCGATTCCGAATCCGCCGTCCGGGAGCTCGACCAGGTCCTCGGCGCCGTCGTCCTCGCCGGTGTCGATAATCCTCGTCCACTGCGTCGCGCCGTCGGGGGCCAGCTTGACGACCACAAGATCATGGTCCGCGACCGTCTCGGGGCCGCCGATACATCCGGCCGATATGGCGAGTAGCACCGCCAGCGTCGCCAGGACGGCTGTGCAAAATCCAAGAAATCCTTTCATCACGTCCTCTCCGATTCGAACATCCCCGTCCAGGGCTGTGGCCGGAGATCTTCAAAATAATCAGTAATGACACATTGAATCCGTTCTCGCAAAAACCTGCCGATCGGCTCTTTCGCGGGAATCCTACCCGGACGCGAAAAGGGTGAAGAGAGGGTTGCGGCGGACTGCCGCGGTGGAGAGGGTTCAGCGTCCCCCGGCGCCGCCGCCGCCGAAACCGCCCCCACCGCCGAAACCGCCGCCACCGAAGCCACCGCCGCCGAACCCGCCGCCGCTCCCGCCGCTCTGGACGGGCGGGGCGAGGACGAGCGCCGGCACGAACGCGGTCTGCAGGTGGGTCGGCATCGCGGCCTCCTCGGGGAGCCGGATGTCGAGGTCCCGCATCGCCCGCGCGACCCGGTCGCCGACCCCGAGGGCCGTGCCGTAGACGAGCCACTCGCCCCACATCGAGAGGTCCGCCGGCGAGTACTTCCTGAGCATCGCCAGGTCCGAGAGGAAATGCGCGAACGACTCCCACTCGAGCCGCTCGCGGTAGCCATCGCCCTTCCAGAACCCGAAGAGCGTGGTCGGGAAGGCGAGCGCGATCAGCCCTTGGACCGCCCCGAGCCCGAAGAGCAGGAACGGCCCGACGAACCGGCCCGCGAGCCCGGGGAAGACGAAGATCAGCACGAACGACGCGATCGAGAGCAGCCCCCCGGCCGCGACCACCGGGAGGACCTTGCCGCGCCCCGAGACGGTGTAGGCGCCGGTCACCGCAGGGTCCTGGTGGGAGGCCACCGCCCGGTAGGTCCCGAGATCCCGGATCATCCGGGACTGGAGCGCCGTGTCCGTCTTCGCCCGCTCGCGCTGGCGCTGGAGCTCGGCCGTGTCGACCACCCCGTCGGTCGCGATCGCCTCCAGGAAGGAGAGCACCCGCTGCTCGTAGAAGTCGTCCGACCGGGCGCCGGCGAGCTGTATCCAGACATCCTCGCCGTCCGCGACCTCCTCGACCCGGATCAGGCCGCGCCGGTGCAGGTCGAGCACGGTGGCGTAGAACCCGTCGGCGTCCCCGTTCTTCGGGTCCCCCTTGAAGAGGAGGTTCACCGTCCAGGGGGGCTTGCCCGGGTCCGGGACCGTGCTCAGGTACTCGGGCACGACGAACTCCTTCTCGCGTCCGTGCCGGCGGTAGAGCCAGAGCAGGGCGAGGGGCACGGCGAGCACGAACGCGATCCCGAGCCAGTAGAGCGCGGTCGAGAGCCAGTACGGGACGCTCTCCCGGAGATGGGCCGAGCGCGCCTGGTTCTCCAGGTCGCCGACCTGCCGGGGGAACCCGGCGACGCCGCCGAGAACATGGCGCTCGAGCAGGACCTCGATCGCCAGGTTCTCGTTCTCGGTCGCGCTGCCGGAGATAACGATCCGGTCCCCCTCCCGCTCCTGGTGCAGGGTGGGGGGGTAGGCGAAGACCTCCCGCACCCCCTCCGCCGGGATCGTGATCCTGACGAACGAGTACCGGACGTGCTGCCCGGCGCGGGCGAGCTTGAGGTTCACGTGGACGACCGCGTCGTCGTACTCGACCGGCGGGCGGACCGTGAAGGCGTACCGGGCGTCGTAGGTGCCGCTCGCGAAGTAGCCGGTGTCGACAAGCCCGACCTCGTTGAGCTCGGCGTGCGAGGAGACGAACGAGGAGGCCAGAGGGTCGTCCCCGCCCCCGAAGAGGCGGACCTCGCCCGAGGAGTCGCTGGCGTAGCCGACCACGCCGTCCGGCGGCTCGACGCCGGCCAGCTCGAAGTGCGGCGTGCCGGCGGCGGAGTACCGCAGCGGGTCGTCGAGGGTCCGGTAGAGCATCCGGTAGGTGCCCGGGGACCGGACGTGGTAGACGTAGCGCTCCTCGAGCGACCCGTCCGGCGCCCAGTCGGCCTCGTAGGTGTCGATTACGAGGCCCTCCGGGACGACCAGGCCCGGGATCCAGAGGGCCAGGGCCGCGCCCGCGAGCCCGAGGGCGAGCGTGAGCGCGACCAGGAACGCGATCGAGCGTGCTTCGCCCATGCCGGATCAGAACTCGATCTTCGGCGGTCTCTCGATCGCTTCCTCGAACTCGAGGTATGCGAGCTTCGCCATCCCGATCAGGCGCGCGACGATGTTGGACGGGATCACGTCGACCATCGTGTTGAACTGCTGGGCCACGTTGTTGTAGGTGTAGCGCTGCCGCCCGATCTCGTCCTCGACCCCGCGGACCGAGCCGGTCAGCTCCTGGACCACCGTCGAGGTCTTGAGGTCGGGATAGGCCTCGGCCACCGCGAAGAGCCTGCCGAGGATCGACCTGCTCTCCCGCTCGATCGCGTCGAGTTCCGCCGGGCCCCCGCGTGCCACCGAGGCGCGCAGCTCCGTGACCTTCTCGAGCGTCTCCCGCTCGAACTGCGCGTAGCTCTTCACGGCCCCGAGCAGCTGCTCGATCATATCGAGCCGCTTCTTCATCGCGACCCTGATCTGCCCGAGCGACGCCTCGGCGGAGTTCTTGAGGCTGAAGAACCGGTTGTAGATCCCGATGAACCAGCCGACGAGCCCGAGCACGACGAGCCCGATGATGATCAGTACGATCCAGGTCAAAGCCACTCCTGTGTCACCGTACTACAGAAGGCGACCAAGCCTAAAAAGACTATATCGCCGCCCGGGGGGAAGGGCGGCCCCTACATCCCCCTGACGACCGGGAAGCCCGCTCCCTTCCAGCGGGTGATGCCGCCCTTCATGTTGTAGACGCTCGAAAACCCGAGTTCGACCATGACATCGGCCGCGTGGGCGGAACGCGTGCCGCTCTGGCAGTAGACCAGGTAGGTTTGGTCGCGGTCGAGCCGGGAGGCCCGCTCCCGGAAGATGCCGGCGTTGTTGTCCAGGTTCACGGCGCCTTCAAGGTGCTCCCGCTCGTACTCCGACGGGGTCCTGACGTCCAGGACCACGATCTCCCCGGGACTCTCCCGGGACCCGTCGAGCATCTGCTTGAACTCCTTGTGGGTGATGTCGAGTCGGCCCGGGCCGTCGGATGAGGCTGCCGTCCGGATCCCGGTGCAGCCGGCGCTGACGGCGAGCGCGACGATCAGCGCGACCGGGAGCAGGGAGAGCAGTCGACGCCCCGTCCCGGGACGCCCCCGCTCCGGGTGATGGCACTCACCGTGGGTCCGGCGGCCGGGAGACGAACGCAAAAGACGTTTCTTTTCATTCTCCCGCATGGAAGCGGTCCCTCCCGATCGGTCCGTGATTATCGCGTCCTCCTGCCGCCCTGGCGGACCCGGGTATCGCAGACAATGTCAATATCAATTCGACACGGGGACGGCTTAATAACGATCCTCGTCGGTGCGCGTCACGGAACGGAGGAGAGGGGGCCAACCAACGCCGGCAGGAGAAAGTAGGGGGTGACGGTTCCGAGGTGGTTGCAAGCCAGGTGACGTCGGCGAAGTCGATCCTTCCATTGCCGTTGTAGCTGAAGAGCGCAGTCGGCCCGTTCTCCTCGATCCGGGCCATCTGGTTGAAGGACAGCACCACGTCCGCGAAGTCCGGCCGGCGGTTGCCGTTCGCGTCCTTGAACAGGCCGTCGAAGTCTGGGTCGGCCGGGGGCACCGATGCGCCGGGGGACCGTGACCGATCTCCTTCAGAGCCGTCGCACTGATCCTGGCAAGACCCTCTCTGTGGATCTCATCGAGAAGTCCGAGTTCCCGGAATACCCTGTCCCACGCGGTATCGTTCCGTGACGTCATCGGGTCTCAATAATTAGTGACGATGATCTCGTTGATCTCCCCTCTTTTCTTCCGATCGCAATTGATCATCCGTTTCGCCGGAACTCGTTCGATCCGGTATTCCGCGTAGATGGTGTCCAAAAAGTCGTCATCGGGATCGATATTTTTCGGATCCGAGTTGCTGAGCATCAGCCGTGCTCCGGTTCGATCGCATTCCTTGAAGAAACGGGCGAGGCGCCGTTGCTCGTCGTCGTTGAACCCATCCTGTGTATATCCGGTAAACGACGAGGTCTGGTTGAGAGGCCTGTAGGGGGGGTCGAAATAGACGAAAGAAGTACCTGAGATGTGGGGTGCCGATGAAGCGAAATCGCCACAGTGGATCTTGGTGTTCTGGAGGACCTCTGAATCGACGATCAACAGATCGGCGTTCAGGATCTTTGGATTTTTATACCGTCCAGACGGGACGTTGAATTCTCCTCGTGAATTTTCACGGAACAGGCCGTTAAAACAGGTCCTGTTGAGGAAGATGAGATGTGCGACCCTGTTCGTCCATGATGACTCGAACCGGTTGAGATCGATCTCGGCCTTTGTCTTGTTGAACTCGTCCCGAATTTGATAGAAGAACTCCTTTCGGAGCGTATCGTTTCTTGATAGATACCTCGATGAGAGTTCGCCAAGATGATCGATGAGTGAATCGACATCGTCCCTCACCACTCTGTAGGCAAGGAATAATTCTTCGTTGATATCGAATATATGACACTTCGAAAACTCGAAAACGCTGTTGAAATCGAAAAAGACGGCTCCGCCACCCACGAACGGTTCGATGAAGGTTGATAGTCCCCCTTCCTTCAGTTCCGCAGGGATTCTCTTCTCGAACTCCCCGAGCAACTGGTTTTTCCCGCCGGCCCACTTCAAGAAGGGTTCGCACGGACGTCTCTCATCGTTCTCTCCGTGGGAGCTTGCTGGGTTCCACTACCTCATGATAGGGGTTGAGATTTTTTAGTTCTGGCTATCAGGATGGATTTTTTATCGTTGAAGTTTTTCGATTTTTTCTGGATTCCCCTGTCGGTTCAGATCGAGATTCTTTGATTGTTGCTGACGAGGGATGACGACCGGGCCGGGAACCAGGAAGTCGTCAGCCATGACCGCTCTCCTGGAAATCTCCCTGCTGGCGAATCGACGGTCATCCGCTCGATGTCTCCGGTGTCCGGGAGCCGAAGCCGCAGGGCCCGTCACCCCGACCTCACCTCATCCCACCCCGTCCAGCGTCGCTTGCATATCCCGCCCCCGCCGCCTTGCCGAGCCTGCCTGCCGCGCCGGCCATTCCTCGTAGTACCAGACCACCCGGTCCGCCGGCCCCATGAGCGCCCGGAACCCGCGCTCCGCCCGCGGCGCCCGGAGCAGCACGGGCCCGCGGCTGGCCCGGGGGTCCTCTCCTCGATACCACCTCTGTCCGCTCGCCGCGGCCCGGGCGTGCGCCGCAGTTCCGGACCGGGTGCCGGCGGTCATCGCGATGACCCCCGGGGCGCACCTGCCCGTTCGGCCAGCTGTACCGGTCCCGGGTCCGTGGCCTGTTCGCGGTGGCCATCCCGACCGCGGCCCCGGTCGTGCCGGCCGGCGCGATGCCGCTCTCCGAACCCGTCTCTGAGCCCCGCTCTCCGCATCGATAACGGGGACACGGTCGCGCCGGCAGGCCCTCCCCCATCACCGGGCGCCTGGCGAAGCACGCCCCGTTCGTCCTGGCCTCCCGCGAGGGATGGCCCGGTTCCGGTGGAGATCCAGGTCGCACGGGAGGACTGCCGCCCGGGTGAAGGGGTCCGGGATACCATTATCCGGTCCCGGCCCAGGGTCAACACATGACGAGCAGGCAACAGGCCGGACCCCCGATCCTCGTGGCGTCGCTCGTCTTCCTCGTCCTCTTCGGCGCCGCACTCGCTGCCGGTTGCTCGTCGAAGTCCGCGGAGGATTCGGCGACGACCGTGCCCGGCAGCTCCGGGGAGTCGGACGACGACTCCGGTGACGACACCACCCGGGCATCCTCGACAGAGGACGACGAGGACGACGATTGACCCGCCAACCCGCGCGTGTGACGGGGAGGCCCTCGTCCCTCTCACCCCCCGGATGGTCCGGTCCTTCGGCCGGTACCGGGGTTCACCGGCCCGGGGTTCGAGAGCGCGGCGCACGTCACCAGCACGTTTTTATCGAGACTCGCCGCACCCCCTCGACTCGTCGAGAGCGCCGAACGAGTGGCAGGAGAGCGATAGAGACGCGGCGGTCGCCGTCTGCCGACCTGGGTCGGAGACGAGCCGGCCGCAATCGTGGTGACGACGGGCACCGGGGCGAACACGCTCCTCGATGGTGACAGTCTCGGGTCGGACTGCCCCTCCCCCGCCCCGTCGATGAAAACGGACATCACCCGGTCCGCCGGCCCCATGAGTGCCCGGAGACCGCGCTCTGCCTCCCGCACGGGCCCGAGCCCGGGCCGCACCGCCGGCACGGCGGCCTCGAGGGGGTCGTCGAACGCACTGAACGCCTCGCTCGCGTGCGCCGGCACCATCCCGGCCGGGCCCCCCGGGCAGTGCACACCTGCCTGTCGCCCGCGGTCCGACGAGACCGGTTTGGACGTGTCTCCCCCGGGGCGATGCGGTGCCACTGGGGCCGGCCGGATGCAGAGACAGTCCGTCAGCACCAGGCCCCCACCGGGTCCCCGGCAGCAGGCCTGCCGCCCCTGCCCGGGGTGGGGCGGCAGTGATCTCGGACACCGATCCCGTGCCCTCGAGATGCCCGGCTCGCCCGGGCGTGCGCTCGAGGTATCGCAGATCGCGCTCGGAACGGCTACCCCCGCATACCGGCGCCGTGAGCCCGGGTGCGGCCCGGCCGGTGGTTTCGGCAGAGTTCCCGACGGTCCCGGAGGCCCAGTTCCCCGGTTGCGCGGAGCGACCCGGGACTTCGGCCGTCGCCGTCGCGGGTCCGGATGCTCCCCGGATCGCACCGGGGGTCCTGGATTCGCCGGCCGATCCTGTCGTGCAGGGCGCGCCCGGTCCTTCCGGGTATCGATCACGGCTGGTCGCCCGGGTGCGGGTGTGCGGATCGCTTCTATCTATCTCGTCGAGCCAGTCCCCGTGCAGTCCGTCTGCCGGGGGATGCCCCCCCGGGAGAGACCGCGGCTCGGGGCGTGCCGGTCGAAACGGGGAAGAGCACCGACGTGGAGTCCTGCCGGGAGGGTCTCGATCTCATCGTGATCTCCGAGAACCGATCCACGGAAAAGATCCAGGGAGGTTTTGCAGAGCGGTTCTCCCTTCTTGATCTTCACCTGCCCGAAGAGAACCTGCGTGAACGCAGAAAAGGATCCCCGTCCTTCGGCAGCAGCGGCCGGATCTACTACGTCTTCGGCGAGCAGGACGGACGGGAGTACCTCGAGTTCCACGCCTACCACCGGATGGGCGAGGACGGTAGCGTCTCGATCTTTCTGTAAAATTGGTACGCCCTGACTCCTTGGTGGATCATTCCTCATCCATTGACAAATACCTTCTGCCCGTAACCCACTCCTCGTTGATGTCCATGAGGATCGCCCCTGCCAGTCGAAGGAGCGCATCTTCATTTGGAAATGCTCCGATGACGTTCGTTCTCCTCTTGAGTTCCTTATTGATCCGTTCCATCCCGTTCGTCGTCCGAATCCGTTTCTGGTGTGCTTTCGGAAACGCCGTATAGTTCAGCAGCCCCGGGAGGAATCGTTCAATCGTATTCGCCGCTTTCTGATGGCCCTCTTCATTGAGCTCGTCAGCGAGTGCCTGCAACCGCTGTTCGTTGCCATAGGCCTCTCTGAGCCGATCAGCGATGTCTCGCTGAACCTTCTTCGGCATGTTTTTCAGGATGGCCCGGGTCGTATGAACCTCACACATCTGCCACGACGCCCCCAGGAATGCCGTTGACACGGCTGTCTGGATCCCCCGATGACCATCCGAGATGACGAGCTGCACACCCGTCAACCCTCGTTCTTTGAGGTCATCGAAGAACCCGGACCAGAACGCCTCGTTCTCACAGTCGGCTATCGTGGCACCGAGGATTTCACGATAGCCATCATCTCGGACACCTGCCGTGACAAGAAGTGCTTTCGAGATATACCGGGGACCATCACGGATATTGTAGTACGATGCATCGACGAAGAGATACGGAAACGCCTGCTCGATCGGACGGTTCAGAAACGCTTTCACCTGTTCGTCGAGATCCTGCGCGATCCGGGAGACCGACGAGGGTGAGAGCTGGTCGATCCCAAGATGCGAGATGATGATCTGGACCTTCCGGGTCGAAACACCCTGGAGATAGGATTCGGCGATCGCGTTCACCAGTGCTTTCTCGACCCGAGCGTATTTGCCGAAGACCTGGGTTTCGAAGGGTTTCTCGCGGAACTGAGGCTTCTTCAACGAGATATCACCGAATCGGGTAACAAGAGAACGATCCTTCGAGCCGTTCCGATGGCACAGTCGAGTATCGGTACGTTCGTACGCTTCGGCACCGGCTTGTTGGAGAGCTTCCAGCTGCATCACGAGGTTCAGAAACCACGTGATCAGACTACGCATACCCTCAGACTGGTCAGAAAGATAATCTTCGATGATCGATAACGGGATCATGGCCCTGATTCTCCTTGTTGCAAATCCTGGTTGGATCCAGGGCCTCTTCCACTTTTACAGAACTTTCGCTACACTACCGACATCCTCGCCACGGTGATAGGAAGAGACAATCGCTTCGGGATCGTCAGCCGCCAGCTTCTGCATACACCCCGTCTCATCGGGTGTCAAGTAATTATGAGATCCTACACTCGACCGCTCCCCCGGGGATCCCCGTCCGTCTTATATAGCCGTCGCGTCTCACCATACAGGAACACCGGCATCGTCGAGCGTGGCCGGCAGGGAGTGAGGATGGAGGAGGAGACGCAGCTACCCGTCGAACAGCCGCCGGAGCAGGAACCTGTCCCGGAGACCGGACGGGACGGGCCGTCGCCAGGCGTTCCCGTGCCCGGCGCGGGCGAGGTCGGCGGGTTCCGATTCGACCGGCGGGTGCTCGCGGCGATCGCGGTCACAGCCCTTCTCCTGGCGGGAGCGGGGTTCTTTCTCCTGCTCGCAGGAGACCCGGGCGACGGGGGCGGGACGCCTGGTCCGGGACCGACGGCGAGGCCCGATAACGCGGTCCTGGTGGCCGCGGCGGACAGCCGGGACCCGGCCGCCTCGGGTGCCGCGTACCGGTGTGACGGCGCCGATGACCACGTCGAGATCCAGCGCGCCCTCGAGGAGGCCGCCGTGACCGGCGGGACCGTGCTGATGCTCGACGGGACCTTCGACTGCACCGAGAAGCTCATGCCCCCCATGGGCACGACTCTCCACGGCCTCGGAGCAGGCCGGACGGTCCTCGACATCCAGGGATATTACCGCCCGATAGAACTCCTCCAGGACCAGGTTACGCTCCGGGAGTTCAGCATAACCGGGCGGGGTTTCATCCTGGTGCGCGCCAGCCGCGTCCTGGTCGAAAACGTCACGATCACCACCATGCAGTCCGGGAAGGTCGAGGCGAACGGAGCCTTCTTCGTCTACGCCAAGGACTCGGCGCTCCGCGAGATCGAGTTCCGGAACTGCACCGCGGTCGACTGCGGGATCCACGGGTTCAACGTGAACGGCGAGGGCTCGCCGAAAGAGACGCGCGACCTCAGGTACATCGACTGCGCGGCCATCCGGTGCGGGAACGCGGACTCGAACGCGGTCTGGACGACCGGGTTCGACTTCCACGAGACCAACGACCTCCGCGGCCTGACGGTCCTGCGCTGCAGGGCCGAGGACAACTGGGAGTCGGGCTTCCATTTCGAGCCGGGCACGCACGTGACGCCGCGGACGGAGTCCTCCGACATCCGGATGGAGGACTGCGTGAGCGTCGAGAACGGCCGGCGGAACACGAAGGGATACCCGTACACCGACACCTTCCAGTCCGGCTACTACGTCCACCGCGACGCCGTCCTGGTGAACTGCAGCTCGGCCGACAACAGGAACGCCGGGTTCTTCGTCCACGAGGGGTCGAACGTCACGTTCTCGGGCTGCACGGACGACGGCTCGACCTACGGCTGGAAGGTGGTCAAGAACTCGCGCGACGTGACGCTCCGCGACTGCGAGACGAAAAACAACCTGGAGTGGGGGCTCTGGGGGGCCTGGACGGACGGGCTCGTCCTCGAGTCGTTCGTGCAGCGGAACGTGACCGGGAAGGACGGGTACCAGTCTATCCTGGGCTGGTACTACGGGAACGATAAGTTCGAGAAGCCGGTCACCAACTCCCGGTTCGTGATCGCGGCGGACGGGACGTTGCCGGCGATCAACGAGGCCGGGGAGAACAACGTCTACGAGGTTACGCGCCTCTGACGGCCCGGGGGACACGGCTCGCCGTCCGCGAGCTCGAGTCGGGGGAGTTCCCGCTCGCCACCGCGGTCTGGCGCGACTACCACCAGACCTGGGGCGACCCGGCCATCGACCGGGTCTTCGCCCTCTTCGCGGGCCCGGCCCTTCGCTCGCTCGCCATGTGCCGGCGCCACCCGGACGGGTGCGAGGTCGACGCGCTCTTCACGCCGGCCGCGTTCCGGGGACGGGGCTACGCCCGCCGGGTGGTGGCCGGGCTCGTGGACGCCTGCGACGGCGAGGACCTCTTCATGTACGCGATCGCGGGGCTCGAACCGTTCTACGCCGGCTTCGGCTTCGCCCCGATCTCCGCGGACGAGCTCCCGCCGACGATCCGTGCCCGGTACGACTGGACCGTGAACGACCGGGGAGCGGCGCGGATCACGCCCATGTGCCGGCGTGCCACCGCCCGGCGACGGGTACGCCGGCCGGCCGTCTGAACGGGCGCGGGCCAGTCGCAGGTGGGAGCGCGAAGGGACGGAGCCCCGCGGCGACCCTTCACCGTGAGATTAAACGGGCGCCGCCCGGGCGGGCGTCGTCGTCCCGGGGACAACGCCCATTCAGATCCCTGGAACGATACGCCGTTCGGGCGCGCGGAGCTTTCGTCGGTTCGACTCTGCCGGCGTACTCGTATCCTTCGTGGATCCCGCGCCGGTGACCGCGCGCGGTTGAATCCGCGGGACGCGCCAGGGTCCTCGGAGGGGAGCTCGGCCGGCCATACCGCCGGTGTCGTTGCGCGCTCCGCCGATTTCGTTCTTTTTCGCCCCCCGATGAGCCGCGGACCGCTGCCCGGGCAACGCGTGCGCGCTGTTCGCGGGTGTGCGAATGCGAAGCTATAACGTATCGTATACGAAAGGGCGCATTATCATGACTGGTAGGCATATGCGTGTCTGGGTGGGCGCGCTCGCACTCATCTTGCTCTTCGGGTGCGCCGTCCAGGGCGGGGCGGCGGTCGAGGAGTACGGGTTCGTCACGAAGTGGGGCAGTTACGGGTCGGTGCGCGTGGTCGAGTCTCCGCACGATGTCGCCGTCGATGCCATGGGCAACATCTACGTCCCTGATGTGACGACTGACCAGATTAAAAAATTCGCCGCGAACGGCACCCTCGTCGCAACATGGGGGTCCACCGGCACCGGTGACGGTCAGTTCAACGATCCGAGTGGGATAGCCTTCGATAGTGCCGGCAACGTCTTCGTCGCCGATGCGGGCAACCACCGGGTCCAGAAGTTTGACATAACTGGGGGGTTCATCGCGGCATGGGGAGAACTTGGTTCCGGCGACGGGCAGTTCTCGTACCCTGGTGGCATCGCCGCCGACAGCGCGGGAGACATCTATGTCGTCGACATCGGGAACTCCCGGATCCAGAAGTTCGATGCGCACGGGACATTCCTGGCGAAGTGGGGCAGCCCCGGCTCCGATCGCGTCGTTGAAGAGCCTCGCATCGCCGCAACTGACAGCGCGGGCAACATCTACGTCACTGAAATAGACAGTGACTGGATTAAAAAATTCGACACGAACGGCTCACTTGTTGCGAAGTGGGGCGGCTATGGATCCGATGACGGTCATTTCGATGGACCCTATGGAATCGCGCTGGACGAGACAGGAAAGGTCTATGTCGTCGACTCAGGCAACAACCGGATCCAGGTATTCGATGCGAATGGCACGTTCCTGGCGAAATGGGACGAAGAGAGTGTTGTCGACGGGCAGTTCGATGGTTTGCGCTACATATCCGTTGATGCCGAGGGCAATGCCTACGTTACCGACAATAGTTACCATTCGGTCCAGAAGTTCGACACGAATGGAACGTTCCTCGCGAGGTGGGGAAGTTACGGGCCTGGCGACGGCCAGTACAACAATCCCGACGGGGTCGCTGTGGACGGCGCGGGACACGTCTACGTCGTCGATGCAAACCGGGTCCAGAAGTTAGACGCGAATGGAACGTTCCTCGCGAAGTGGGGCAAGTACGGGACAGGCGACGGCCAGTTCAGAGATCCGATAGGAATCACCGTTGACGGCGAGGGGAACGTCTACGTCGCTGATACGGGTAACAACCGGATCCAGAAGTTCACATCCTCGGGGATACTTCTCGCGAAGTGGGGCAGTCGTGGGGCCGGGCCGGAGCAGTTCAATTCGCCAAATGGTATCGTCGTCGACAGTGCCGGCACAGTCTACGTTACTGACACGTTCAACGACCGGATCCAGAAATACACGTCGGGCGGAGCTTTCACCGGGTCGTCCGATACCTGGCCGCTCCTCGAAGTGCAGTTCTCCAATCCCAGGGGTATCGCTGTCGACAGCTCGGGCTATGTCTACGTTGCCGACGACTATAATTGCCGAATCCAGAAATTCGACGGAGATGGGTCCTTCGTTGGGAAATGGGGGTCCGAGGGCACCGGTGATGACCAGTTTATCAATCCTAGGGGTATCGCCATCGACGGTTCCGATAATGTGTATATCACCGATAATGGAAACAATCGGATCCAGAAGTTTACCTCCACCGGGACATTTGTCACCAAATGGGGATCCGAAGGCACCGATGACGGTCAATTCAGCAGCCCGGAGGGAATCGCCGTTGATGGTAACGGGAACGTGTATGTTGCTGACGCGTCCAACCAGCGGATTCAGATATTCACGTCGGGCGGTGCCTTCACCGGGTCGTCCAGGGACTGGTCACCCCTCCCGGGAGGGCGTTTTAACAACCCGGCGGGTATCGCCGTCGACGCCGCCGGCAACGTCTACGTCGCCGACGGGAGCAACCACAGGGTCCAGAAGTTCGACGCGGACGGCAACTTCCTGACAATGTGGGGGTCCGAGGGCACCGGCGACGGCCAGTTCCGGCACCCGGAAGGTATCGCCGTCGATAGCGAGGGCATCGTCTGGGTCACCGACATGGTCAACTGGCGGGTCCAGACGTTTACGTCGAATGGAACCTTCATCTCGACGTGGGGGACGCCTGGCACCGGCGCCGGACAGCTTGCCGGTCCGGGAGCGATCGCCTTTGACACCTCCGGCCATGTCTACATCGATGACTCGGACGGCGAATACCCGCGCATCCAGAAGTTCATGACGGACGGCACCTTCCTCGAGAGGCTCGACGTCCCCACGCACGCCTGGATCGCCGTGGACCCCTCGGGCAACGTCTACGCCACCGACAGGGGCGACAGCGAGGCGAACACCATCGGGGTCTGGCGGTTCGGACCGGGCGGCGCCCTCATAGAGACGTGGGGGGAGCGGGGGTCCGGCGACGGGCAGTTCTCGTACCCTCATGGCATCGCCGCCGACAGCGCGGGAGACATATATGTCGTCGACAAACGGAACTCCCGGATCCAGAAGTTCGATGCGCACGGGACATTTCTGGCGAAGTGGGGCTCCGCGGGCGCCGGCGACGGGCAGTTCTCGTACCCTGGTGGCATCGCCGCCGACAGCGCGGGAGACATCTATGTCGTCGATACGGGCAACCACCGTGTCCAGAAGTTCGCCCCGGTGACCCCGAAGCCCCCCGTCGCCGCCTTCTCGGCGAACGTGACTTCCGGCACGGCACCGCTCGCCGTCCTTTTCACCGACGAGTCGACGAACGCGCCGACTTCGTGGGCGTGGGAGTTCGGCGACGGCGGGACGTCGGCGGAGCAGGACCCGGTGCACGTCTTTACGTCCGCCGGCACCTACACCGTGAACCTCACCGCGACGAATCCGGACGGCTCGAGCGCGGCGACGCGGAACATCACGGTGACCGCCGCCCTGCCGCCCGTCGCGGACAACCCTGACCCGCCGACGGATATCAACGGCGACGGGTTCTACGACGACGTCAACGGTAACGGGCGGCCGGACTTCGCGGACGTCGTCCTCTACTTCAACCAGATGAGCTGGATTGCTTCGAACGAGCCAACCGCGGCGTTCGACTACAACGGGAACGGGCGGATCGACTTCGCCGACGTCGTCTGGCTCTTCAACAGCCTCTGAGGCCTCGTCCCCTTGATTTTTCGGACGGAACTCCCGGAGGAGTGCCGCGGGTACGAAGGCAGACGGAGCGCGGGGACCGTCAGCCGGCGCCGACCAGGAGCCGCCAGAGGTTCTCCGCGCCCTGCCCGAGCAGGACCGAGGGGTCGACCCCCAGGGCGGGGAAGAGCAGCAGGAAGTACGCGACCGTGCCGAGCGTCGAGCCGACGTTCGCGAGCGCCGCGACGAGCACGACCATGAAGAGCGGGTTCTGCCGGAGCTCGGAAAAGGAGTCGGCCTCGAGCATCCGCTTCACGTCCCCCTTCCGGGGCCGGCGGAGCTTCGCCTCGACGATCGCCGAGAACCAGCCGGCGGCAATGAGCGGGTGAATCGCGGTGAGCCAGGAGACGGCGAAGCCCGTGAGGGCCGAGAGCGGGTGCCCGCCGGCGAGCAGGGTGAAGACCGCCGTCAGGACCCCGTGGAGGAGGACCCAGTAGACCAGGGCCCAGGCCAGCACGCCCACGCCGACGCCCGAGAACGCGATCAGGACCAGGATGCTGACGAAGAGTGCCCCCACCCCCACCTCGATCACCTTGAGCCAGGGAAACGGCTTCGCCGTCTCGTTCAGCCCGGCGAGCGGAGGGAGCGACGCCGGGTCGTCGAGGTACCGCCGGATCCCCGCGACGTGGCCGGCGCCGACGACGGCCAGCACGCGCTCGTGCACCATCGAGAGCCCGAGGATCTGGTGCGCGAGGTACGCGTCCCGCTCGTCGATCAGCGCCCGCGCCCCGTTCGGGCTGAACCGCCGGAACTCCTCGAGCGCCATGTCGATCACGTCCTGCCGCTTGAGGGCCTCGACGTCGATCTCCTCGTCCCCGCCGCCCAGGTGAAAGACCGAGAGGAGCAGAGCCCAGGCCATCCGGAGCTTCTCGCGCAGGGTCATCAGGCCCAGGAACCGCTGGAGCGTGACCCTGATGTCGCGGTCGATCAGCCCGACCCGGATCCCGCGCTCCTCGGCCGCCTCGCACGCGGCCTTCATCTCGGCCCCGGGCTCGACCCCGACGTCCATCCCGATCTTCTTCTGGACGTAGGCGAGGCCCCACTGGAGCAGGAACATCGAGAGGTTCCCGCTCCTGAGGATGTCGGCGATCTCCGGTTCCTCGGCCCCGTACTTCAGGACGTGGTAACGGTTCTGGTCGAGTTCGACCGCGACGATGGTGGGCTCGAAGCCCTCGATCTCGCGCCGGACCTCGTCGACCGACTCGGCCGAGACGTGGGCCGTCCCGACGATGCGGACCTCGCTCACGCCCGGGTCACCCCCTCGGCGTCGATGACGACCGTGCCCTCCCCCTCCGGCAGGTCCGCGGTCTCCAGGACCGCCCGGACCCGCTCCGCCTCGTCGTCCTCGAACGCCCGGCGCCGGACGAGGTCGGTCGCGATCGACCGGGCGGTGTCCATGGATATGGGGCCGCCGAGCCCCCGGCACCTCGAGACGACCAGCCTCTCGCCGTCGAGCATGAACGGGTACGTCCGGCAGATCCAGGGACGGGCCGCGTAGACCGCGCACCGCCCCCGCTCGTGGAACCGGCAGGCGCCGGCCCCGGTGCGGGCGACGGCCCACCCGAGCCGGCAGGAAACGCCGCGGACCCGCACATCCCCGGGGTACGGCTCGACGGCCTCCGGGAACGCGACCCGGGCGGCCAGGGCGATCCTTCGCGCCTCGTCCCGCCCGACCATCACGAGCGACCCGTCCTCGCCCGTGCCCGCGCAGCACTCCCCGCAGTCGATGCACGAGAAGCCGATCTCCGTGATCTCCCGGGCCAGGTCTTCGACAGGTGGCATGGCGCCGTCTCAGGCCTCTCCCCGGCAGACCGCATCGAAGTTCTCGTAGACCCGCCGCCCGTCGAGGGAGTGGCTGACCTCGGGGTGCCACTGGACGCCGAAGATCGGGCGGTTGCGGTGGGCGATCGCCTCGGCCGGGCAGACCGAGGATCTCGCCAGGAGCGTGAACTCTTCGGGGACGACCGAGACCTCGTCCTGGTGCGAGGCCCAGGCCGGGATCCGGGAGGGATACCCGGCGAGGATGCGGCCGGGGTCGAGGACCTCGACCTCGACCGCCCCGTAGCCGCCGAGCCTTCCCGGCTCGACCTCGCCCCCGAACGCCCGGGCGATGACGTGCAGCCCGAGGCAGACGCCCAGGACCGGCAGGTCCAGGCCGCAGTACTCCGCGCATCGCCCGGCACGGTCGAGGGAGGGGCCACCGCCGAGCACGATGCCCCGGCAGCCCGCCGCCACCTCGTCCGGGGGGGTCGTGTTCGGCACCATCCGCGCCTCGATCCCGAGGTCGCGGAACATCCTGAGGATCAGGTGGTTGAACTGCCCGTGATTGTTGACCACGAAGACGGGGGGCATCCGGGATCAGGTGCGCCCCGCGAGGGGATAGCCTTTTAGCCGAACCTCCGGGCCGTCTCGAGGACGGCCCGTCGGACGGCGTCGGGGGAGTACCCGAGGAGCGCGGCCAGGACCATCGCGCCGCCCGCGCCCGTCCCCTCCTTCACCTCGCCCGCGCAGTACCGGGCGAGCCCTTCGTGCCCGAGGTCGCCGAAGCCCGGGTCGACGTAGAGGGGTCCGGCCCCGACGGCCTCCGCGATCCCGGAAAAGTTCGCCGACGGGTCGTCCCTGACGTAGACGGTCGTGACGACCCGGGGGACGGGGAGGCCGAGCGCCCGGAGCAGCGCGGCGACCGCGAGCTGCTGCGTCCCCCCGGCCAGGAGCAGCGTGCCGGCGTAGGACGCCGCGATCCCGGCCGTCACCGCGAGCATCGGGTCGCCGGCCTCGCGCAGCACGCCGAGCGGCCCGCCCGGGGGCGACCGTTCGAGCCGGGCGAGCACGTCGCGGACGACCCGCTCTTTCTGCGCGGTCGGGTTCTCGACGGAGGCCGACGAGGTGTGGGCCGGGTAACCCAGCGCCCTGAGCACGCAGAGCGCGGTCGACGTCCCGCCGGGGACGCACTCGCCGAGCACGAGCAGGTCCGAGAGAGGGGAGAGGAGCCGGCCGATCTCACGCCCCGCCCCGAAGAGCCGTTCCGCGTCGGGTACGGCCGTGCCGAACCGGGGATCGCCTCCGGGGGCGCCGTGGACATCCATGCACGGGACGGCCGGGGGCTCGGCGAGGCCCGCGTTCACGAAGAGCGGGACGAGCCCGGCGAGCGCGGTGGCCGCCCGGGTGATCACGGCCGGCGTCGGGCATCCCGTCGGGGTGTTCGGCGTCGCATCGCGGCTCGTGATCGCGCCGGTGAGCACGAGCTCGGCGTCGAGGGCCGGCACCAGGAGCGAGCCCTCCGGGGAGGGGCCTGCGCCCGAGAGCCCGGGGACGGTCGAGAGCAGGGTGTTTGCGAGCACCACGGCGAAAAGGGGTCGCTCGGACCGGATCCCGGGCCTCTCCGAGAGGAACGGCATGGGATCTCACTTTTCTTTCTGCCGCGATAAACGATCCGGTACCATGTTCGAGATCGAGGAGCGGCTCGCCGCTCGTGGGATCACGCGGGAGGCGCTCGTCGAGGCCGGGATGGCGCTCTACGTCCCGCACGGCCTGGAGGCGGGAGCGGCCCGTGCCCGGCTCGACGCACTGATCGCCCGCCACCTTCGCGACCCGAACGTCGCGGCCCTCCTGGTCGGGGCGCTCCTCCTCGAGGAGGAACTGGTGGAGCGGCGGCGCGCGTCGGAGCTCGGGAGCGACCCCGTCTTCCTCGTCGCGGACGAGATCTTGGGGATGGCCGTGGCCGAGGTGATCGCCGGGACCTACGCGCGTTTCGAGTTCTCGCGCTACGACAGGGCGAAGCCCGGCATCCTGGGGACGCTCGGCCCGTTCCTCGACGACGCGGCCGCAGGCCTGGTCGCGGGCTGCACCTCGCGCCTCTACTCCGAGCAGGTCGAGGGATGATCCGGCCAGTCCTGGCCCTCCTCCAGTTCACGACGGTCCTTCCGCTCGGCCGGCCCGTCGACTTCGACGAGTTCGCGGACCACTCCTACCTCTACCCGCTCTCGGGCTACGTCACCGGGGGCCTCGCCGGGCTCGCGGCCGCCGCCGTCCCGGACCCGGCCATCGGGGCCGCGGTAGGCCTGGGCGCCGTCCTGCTGGTGACCGGCGCCCACCACCTGGACGGCCTCCTCGACCTGGGGGACGGGCTGATGGCCCACGGGGGCCGCGGAGTCCGGGTCCGCGCGCTCCTCGACCGGCAGGTCGGCGCGGGGGGCTTCGCCATCGGCACGACCGTCCTGCTCTCCGCGTTCGCCGGTCTCTCGTCGGTCCCGTCCCTCCTCTGGGCCCTGGTGGCGGCCGAGGTCCTGGGCCGTTTCGGGATGGCCCTCCTGACCGCGGTCGGCCAACCGTTCAGGGAGGGGATCCACGGCTATCTCTACGGGCGGGCGAAGAGGTGGTTCTGGATCCCCGCGGCCCTCCTCTGCACGCCGCTCGTTCTACTCCCGCTCCCGCTCCCGGCCCTCGCGGGGGCCGCGGGGGTCGCGCTCCTCGTCCCCCTCGGCGTGCTCGCGCTCGGCCAAAGGCTCTTCGGCGGGCTCAACGGCGACCTGGTCGGGGCGTCCCACGAGGTCTGCCGTGCCGCAGTCCTCTGCACCCTCTCCCTGCTCGCCTGACGTTCGAGCCGACGCGAACCGTTATCCGGGGGGGCGGCTAACCATACCGGCACGATGGAACTGATGCAGGCGAGCGTGCAGGACCGCGGGGGGGTGATCACCCAGGAGGACCCCGACCGGGTCACGATCCGGACCCGCCTCCCCGCCGGCGTGCTGGACGTCGCGCAGCTGAGGGGGCTCGGCGATATCGCCGAGCGCTACGGCGCCCCCCACCTCCACCTGACGACCCGCCAGGCGATCGAGCTCCCCCACCTGGAGGCGGCGCGGATCGTGGAGATCGCGCGCGATCTCGAGGCGAACGGCACCCCGGTGGGCGCCGAGAAGCACGAGGTCGTGAACGTCGTGGCCTGCCCCGGCACGGACCGGTGCAAGCTGGCCAACATCGAGACGATCGACCTCGCCCGTGAGATCGACGGGCGGTTCTTCGGTAGGGACATGCCGGTCAAGGTCCGGATCTCGATCGCCGGCTGCCCGAACGGCTGCAACAACGCGCTCCTGAACGAGATCGGGATCATCGGGCGGATCAGGCCCGTCAGGACGCCGGGGCTCTGCACGGGCTGCGGCACCTGTGTCGAGTACTGTCCCGAGCAGGCCGTCACGATACGGAACGGGGTGTCCGTCCTCGACGAGAGCCGGTGCGATCTCTGTGGGCTCTGCATCAAGTCCTGCCCGTACCGCCTGATCCAGTCCGCCGACCGGCACTACCAGATCCTGGTCGGGGGCATGAGCGGCCGCCACCCGACGGTGGGGCGGGAGCTGATACTCGTCGACACCCCCGAGAAGGTGATCGGCGTGGTCGAGAAGGTGATCTACTGGATCTACCGGCGTGCTCGCGCGAGACGTCTCCTCGGGCAGCAGCTCGACGAGATGGGTTTCGACGACCTGAAGCAGAGGCTCGCCGGGGAGTTCGGGCCCGCTCAGGCCCCGTAACGCGGGCTGTATCCCTCGCCCTCGTCGTCGTCGCACTCGATCGCGGTGCCGTCGCGCACGTAGGTGTTGAACATCATCGCGGCCTGCATCAGGTTCTCGTCGGGGGCAGTACCGCGCCGGATCTCGTCGGCCGCCCGTCCGTGGGGGTTGGGGATCGTCCGCCGGCCGACCCGGATCCCCGTGCAGTGGCGGCAGTAGCCGCAGTAGCGGTGGACCGAGCGCACGGTTCCCGCGCAGTCGACGGTGGCCCGGTCGACCCCGGATTCCTTGTTCATCACGAGCGTCTTCATGAATGGGGATATTGTGACCCGGGCCGATAATATCCTGCCGTCGGTTACTATAGACGCGGCAGAATCGAAAAACGAGCGCATTGGACAGATTTTATATAGGTTGTTCTCGAATATGGTATACTCGCGTAGACCGGGCAGGATGCTGCACCGTTCACGAATGGAGGAAATATAATGGCAGCTGACAAGCCTCATCTGAACCTGGCCGTCATCGGCCACATCGACCACGGTAAGTCGACCACGGTCGGACGCCTGATGTTCGAGACCGGTGCGGTTCCGCCCCACATCATCGAGAACTACCGCAAGGAGGCAGAGTCGAAGGGCAAGGGCTCGTTCGAGTTCGCCTGGGTGATGGACAACCTCAAGGAGGAGCGCGAGCGCGGCATCACCATCGATATCGCGCACAAGCGGTTCGACACGCCGAAGTACTACTTCACGGTCGTGGACTGTCCCGGGCACCGGGATTTCGTCAAGAACATGATCACCGGGGCCTCGCAGGCCGACGCTGCAGTCCTCGTCGTCGCCGCCCCTGACGGCGTGATGGAGCAGACCAAGGAGCACGTCTTCCTCTCGCGCACGCTCGGGATCCAGCAGCTGATCGTGGCCGTCAACAAGATGGACATGATCAACTACGACGAGAAGCGATTCGAGGAGGTCAAGAAGGACCTCGGCCAGCTGATGCAGATGGTCGGGTACAAGCCCGCCGAAACGCTCTTCATCCCGATGTCCGCCTTCAAGGGGACCAACATCTCGAAGAAGTCCGAGGAGACCCCCTGGTACACGGGCCCGACCCTCCTCGAGGCGCTCGACACGCTCAAGGAGCCCGAGAAGCCCACCGACAAGCCGCTCCGCGTCCCGATCCAGGACGTCTACTCGATCTCCGGGATCGGTACCGTGCCGGTCGGCCGCGTCGAGACGGGCGTCATGAAGAAGGGGATGAAGGTCTCGTTCATGCCCGCCAACAAGGACGGCGAGGTCAAGTCCATCGAGATGCACCACGAGGAGCAGCCCCAGGCGCTCCCCGGCGACAACATCGGCTTCAACGTCCGCGGCGTCGGAAAGAACGACATCCGCCGCGGCGATGTCTGTGGCCCCGCCGACGCCCCGCCCACGGTCGCGAACACGTTCACGGCCCAGATCGTCGTGCTCCAGCACCCGTCCGCGATCACGGTCGGCTACACCCCGGTCTTCCACTGCCACACGGCGCAGATCGCCTGCACGTTCATCGAGCTCCAGAAGAAGCTCGACTCGCGCACCGGCCAGACCAAGGAGGAGAACCCGACGTTCCTGAAGAGCGGGGACGCGGCCATCGTCAAGGTGCAGCCGTCCAGGCCCATGGTGATCGAGAACGTGAAAGAGCTCCCGCAGCTCGGGCGTTTCGCGATCCGTGACATGGGCTCGACGATCGCCGCCGGCATGTGCATCGCGATCGAGCCCAAGCAGATCATCCGCTGATCCCTTTTTTGGTGAACGTTGATGCAGAAGGCACGCATTCGTCTCACAGGGACCGATTACGCGAAGGTAGAGATGGTCTGCGACCGGATCCGCGAGATCGCGGAGCGCACGGGCGTGAACCTGGCCGGCCCCATCCCGCTCCCCACGAAGAGGCTCGTGGTCCCGATCCGCAAGAGCCCCGACGGCGAGGGGACAGCCACCTGGGACCGCTGGCAGATGCGTGTCCACAAGCGCCTGATCGACATGGATGCCGACGAGCGAGCGCTCCGCCAGCTGATGCGCATCCAGGTGCCGAAGGATATCGGCATCGAGATCGTCCTGGAGAGCTGAGAGGGTCGGCGTGCCTGCCGATGCGGTCGTCTCGACCATCCGGCGTTATCTCTCTTTTGAAGCCCTCTTCGCACTAATCGTGCTGGGGACCGCCATCACCCGGTTCTTCCTGCTGAACCTGAAACTCTACCACCACGACGAGGCGATCCACGCCTGGTTCAGCTGGGAGCTGCTGACCAAGGGGACGTACTCCTACGACCCGATGTACCACGGGCCGATCCTCTACTACGTCACGGCGGGGATGTTCCGGCTCTTCGGGGACTCGGACCTGGTGGGCCGCCTGGTGCCTGCCCTGCTCGGCGTTCTGATCGTCGTGCTCGTCTACTTCGTCTACCGGCTCGGCTACCTCGACCAGCGCCAGTCCCTCCTCGCCGGGGTGCTGATCATGCTCTCGCCCGATCTCGTCTACTTCTCCCGCTTCCTGCGCCACGACATCTTCATGCTCTTCTTCACGTTCCTGCTCGTGGTCGCGGTCCTCTACTACATCGAGGGCAAGCAGCTCCGGTTCGCCGCGCTCGCGGGCCTGGGGGCCGGACTCGCGCTATCGTGCAAGGAGGAGATGCCGCTCATCATCATCCTGTTCGGCGCGTACTTCCTCTTCCTGGTGGCGAAAAAGACCGTCAGGTTGCCGCCCCGACGGACCTTTCTCCGCGACCTCGCGGTCGCGGTGGTGATCGGTGCCGGGGTGATGGCGGTCCTTTACTCGTTCTTCGGGTTCCAGCTCGACACCATCTGGACCGGCCCGTTCGAGGCGATCGAGCACTGGCTCTCCATGCACAACCAGCAGCGGCTCGGCGGGCCGCCGTACTTCTACGTCCTCCTCTTCGGGTGCTACGAGGTGCCGATCGTGATCCTGGCCGGCGCCTCGGTCGTCTCGTACGCGGCTCTCCGGCTCCGCGGACGCCGCCGCGACCGGGTGGCCGAGGTCTCGACCGAGATTGACGCCCTGGCCGGCGTCGTTCCCGCGGTGCCCCCGCGCCCGGCCATCGATCGGCGAAACGAGTTCCTGAAATTCTGCCTGGTCTGGATGGCGGGGACCATGGTGATGTACGGCTACATCGGCGAGAAGGTGCCCTGGCTGATCATCCAGCAACTCCTGCCCATGTGTCTGGCGGCCACCTGGTGCCTGCGCGAGAAGCCCCCGGAGGACCGGCTGATCCGCCACGATGCCTGGCGCTACGTGACGGTCGCCTTCATCCTCTTCAGTCTGTTCGTCCCGATATACGGGTTCGGGATGCTTTACACGACCCACCACGTCCAGTTCGTGAGGGAAGACATCTCGGACCCGATCGTCCAGGTCCAGAACTCGGAGGAGATGCGCCACGTCTTCGCCGACATGGACGGGGCCGACAAGGTCGTGATCGCGAGCCAGAACTACTGGCCGCTGCCGTGGTATTACCGCGGGGACCGGTGGAACACCATCCAGTTCTACGGGTCCCGGATCGACCTGGACGCCGTTATCGTGCAGGACCCGGACGTTGTGCTGACCGATTCGGGCCAGACCTACGACTACCTGCCCGGGTACGACCGGCGGACCGTCCGGCTCAACTACTGGTTCAGCTGGTACGACAACCAGGACCGTATCCCCGCGTGGTACTTCGCCCGGGACGGGAATCTGGGGTCGATGAACCTGGACGTCTTCACGCGCGTCGGGCCGCTCGACGAGGCAGCACCCGGATAACCCTCCTTTTAACCTCAATCGTTTAATACGGGGCGCGCCCACCTCTCCGTGATGGCGGTGGACCCGTTCAGCTTCGTCCTGCTCTCGTTCACCTCGGTCTTCGTGATCATCAACCCCCTGGGCGCGGGGATCATCTACGTCTCGATGACCGACGCGTTCGACCGGGAGATCCGGCGACGGATTGCGCTCGAGGCCTGCTGGACCGCTTTCATCGTCCTGGTCGTCTTCGCTCTCCTCGGGGGGCTGATACTCCAGCTCTTCGGGATCACGCTCGCCGCCTTCCGGATCGGCGGCGGGATCCTGCTCTTCCTGATCGGCCTGGACATGGTCTTCGCCAAGGTCTCCCGCGCGAAGATGACCGCGACCGAGCGCTACGAGGGGGAGCCGGAAGACGTCGCGGTCATGCCGCTCGCGATCCCGATGATCGCCGGCCCGGGGACGATCACCACCGTGATCGTGCTGATCGCCAGGGGCGAATCGGAACTCGGCCTCGGGTCGTACGCGGTCGTCGTCGCCGCGATCGCGTTCACGGTGGGGATCACCTGCCTGGTCATGCTGAACGCCGACCGGGTCGTCTCGAGGATCGGCCAGCGCGAGTTTCGGGCGGTCAACCGGATCATGGGGATCCTGATGGTCGCGATCGCGGTCGAGTTCGTGATCAACGGGCTGAAGACCGCGTTCCCGGTTCTGGCGGCGGCCGTATGACCGGCCCGCTCCGCATCGCCCTCGCTCAGGTCCTCCCTGTCCCCGAGGACCCCGGCGCGAACCTTGCGATGGTCGACCGTTTCGCACGAATGGCCTCCGACCAGAACGCCTCGCTCGTCGTCTACCCCGAGCAGGTGCTCCTCGGGTGGGACCCCCGCTCGACCCGTGCCGCGGAGCCGCTCGGCGGCCCGCTGACGGGGGCACTGCAGGGGGTCGCGCGGGACCGCTCTATCGGCCTGGTCGGGTCGATCCGGGAAACGACGGCGGGCGGGATCCGGAACACCGCGGTCGCGATCGACCGCCGGGGCGGGATCGCGGCGGTCTACGCGAAGCAGCACCTCTTCACCCCGGGGGGAGAGGAGTCCTCCTTCGTGGCCGGCCCGGGCCCGGCCACGTTCCCGTGCGGCGACTACCGGCTCGGTCTCGCGATCTGTTACGACCTCCGTTTCCCCGGGGTCTTCGCCCGGTACCGGGCCCTCGGCGCCGACGCGGTCCTGGTCTCGGCGGCCTGGCCCTGCGCCCGCATCCGCCACTGGCGGCTCTTTCTCCGGGCCCGCGCGCTCGACAACCGTCTCTACCTGGCGGGCGCCTCCTACGCCGCCGGCACCACCCCCGCCGGGTCGTACTGCGGGGGCTCGATGGGGGCCGATCCCGAGGGAGAGGTGGTGGTCGAGGCCGGGAGCGGGCCGGAGGTCGTCGTCGTCGAGGTCGATCCCGGGGTGATCGCGTCCGCGCGCGCCGGGGTGGACCCGGCAGGGGGCTGACCCGGTGCGCGGCGACCAGCACGTGCTGATCACGCTCTTCTCGGGGGGTTTGCTCTTCGTCCCGCACCTCGCCCTCCTCGCCCCCTGGGAACTCGGGGCGCTCACCTTCGGGCTCTTCGTCGGGTCTCTCGCTCCCGACGCCGACGCGACCGACGCGGCCATCTTTCACACGCGGGTGCCGGGCCTGCCGGCTCCCGTCCGGCGGCTCGTCGACGGGTTCTCCCGCGTGCTCCCCGTCTTCGGCTACGTGATCCGCTACTGCGAGTACTACCCTGCCGCCGGCGTCTTCTGGCTCCTCTCAGCCGGGAAGCTCCGGGCCGGGCACCGGGGGATCCTCCACTCGCTCCTCGGGATCGGGCTCTGCACCGCGATGACCGGGCTGTACCTCCTCCTGGGGCTCCACCTTCTCGGGTGGTCGGCGCCCGGGCTGCTCGTCTTCGGCGTCGCCGGGTTCGGGGCGGGGACGTTCCTGCACCTGGCCGAGGACTCCTGCACCCCCCGCGGGATCGCGTGGCTCTACCCCCTCTCGCACCGGCGGGTGAGGGGGCGGGTCCGGTCGGGTTCCCGCCGCGACCCGCGCCCCGGTCTCTTCGCGGGCGCGCTCGGCTGCGCCACGGGGGTCTGCCTGGTCCTCGAGTTCCTGCTCGGCACCCCTGTTGCCACGATCCAGCACCTCTCGGTCTTCCTCTTCGTCGGGCTCTGGACCACCTTCCGGCTCTCCGTCCGCTCCTAGGCGGGCAAGGACTCATGCCTCCCGGGCGCACATATCTATCTGCATGCACCGCCTCGTCTGCGTCCACTGCGCTGCCGAATACCCGGCCGACCAGGTCATCTACACCTGCAGCCGGTGCGGGCACCTGCTCGCCGTCGAGTACCCCCTCGACGAGGTCTCGATCGACCGGTCCCTATGGCATCGCCGCCCCCTCTCGGTCTGGCGCTACAGGGAGCTCCTCCCCGTCTCGGGCCAGCCGGTGACGCTCCAGGAGGGTGGCACGCCGCTCTACCGGCTCGAGCGGATCGGGGCAGACCTCGGGCTTCCCCACCTCTACGCCAAGCACGAGGGGATGAACCCCTCGGGCTCGTTCAAGGACCGCGGGATGACGGTCGGGGTCTCGATGGCGCTCGAGCTCGGCATGACCTCGGTCGCCTGCGCTTCGACGGGGAACACCTCCGCCAGCCTCGCGCAGTACGCGGCCAGGGCCGGCATCCCGGCCGTCGTCCTCCTTCCCGCGGGCAAGGTCGCCCTCGGGAAGGTCGCGCAGGCCCTGATGCACGGCGCGCGGGTCATCTCGATCCGGGGCAACTTCGACCGCGCCCTCGAGATGGTCCACGAGCTCTGCCTCTCGAAAGGGCTCTACCTCCTCAACTCGGTCAACCCGTTCCGGCTCGAGGGGCAGAAGACGATCGGGTTCGAGGCAGTCGACCAGCTCGAGGGCGTCCCCGACCGGTTCGTTCTCCCCGTCGGGAACGCCGGCAACATCTCGGCGGTGCACAAGGGTCTCAACGAGCTCCTGGCGCTCGGGTTCATCGACCGCCTGCCGATGATGACCGGGGTGCAGGCCGAGGGCTCGGCCCCGGTGGCCCGGGCCATCGCCGAGGGCCTGCCCGAGGTCGTCCCCGAGCTCCGCCCCGAGACGGTCGCGACCGCGATCCGGATCGGGGCGCCGGTCAACGCCGAGAAAGCGCTCACCGCGATCCGGCAGACCGGCGGGACGGCCACGACCGTGACCGATGCCGAGATCCTCGCGATGCAGCGCGATCTCGCCCGGAAGGAGGGGATCGGTGTCGAGCCGGCCTCCGCCGCTTCGGTGGCGGGGATCCGGCGCCTCTCCGAGGAGGGCGCCATCGACCGCGACGAGCGGATCGTCTGCGTGGTGACCGGGCACCTGCTGAAGGACCCCGAGACGGTGATCGGACAGTGCGAGCCTCCAATCGAGATCGACGCGGCTATCTCGTCGCTGCTCTCTGCGCTCTCCTCGTGATCCCGGCGCTCGCCGGGGCCCTGCCGGGGGCGGAGTTCGAGATCGCAGCGAACGGCACGGCCTACTCGGCCCGGATCGAGATCGAGGAGACCGACGCGTACATCTTCAGCGAGCCCGGCATCCTGGGCGAACCGGTCCCCTCCCGCGTCTCCGGGATCCGGCTCGAGGCGCCGAACGGGACCGTCGTGCCGATCAGGGAACAGGGCTCCGGGGTGATCACGTTTCCCGAGGGGAACTACACCCTCTCGTTCGAGGGCGAGCTCGGCACGCCCCACCTCCAGCACTTCTTCGACGCGGCCCACCGCGCGAACGTCACCGTTCCGGCCGGGCTGAACGTCACGAACCCGTTCCTCGGCGGCTACTCGCCTGGCGCGGACCTCACCGTTAAACCGGACGGGACGACCCGCCTCTCATGGGACTCGACCGGTGAGGTCAGGGTCCGGTTCTACGACGCCGCGCGCGAGGCCATGCTCTGGTTCTTCGCCTCGACCTGGGCCGTGGTAGCCATCGTCCTCCTCTTTCCCTTCCTGTTCGACCGGTTGAACCGGCACAGGGAGTGAGGAGAGGGGGGGGGAGAGAACACCGCACCCACCGGCACACCCGGACCCCGCGACGTGCTCCCTCCCGTGCGCTCCGCCCGGGCCCTGCCGCCCGGTCGTGGGCTGGTGCTGCCTCCGTCTCCCGGTCCGTTCGCCCGGTACAGGCGGCTCCATCGAGCGGCGTCTCCGGGGCGGCTTCTCCTGCATCTACCTCTCCCGGGAATCGCCCCCGGGTCCCCCGCCGGGGTCACCCGGGAGGGTGTCTTCGGGGAGATCGACACTGCACTGCTCGCAGATGGCCTCGGTGGTGGTCGTTCGGTCGAGCCGTCCCACCAGTTCCTCGATGCCCGCCGCCCTCAGGAGATCCCGCACCCGCCCCGATGCGTGCGCAAGGCGGAGCTCGATCCCCCTTCGCCCGAGGTCGGTCGAGAGTCCCCGGATCATCTCGGCGGCCGTCACGTCGATGATCGGGGAACGCTGGAGGTCGATGATGGCCAGGCGGATCGGCCGCTCTTCCCGTCCGAGTGCCCGTGTGAAACTCTCCCTGAAGCTCTCCGCGTTGGCAAAGATCAGCGGGGCCTCGATCCGGAAGATGAAGGTCCCGGGGATCCGTATGTTCTCGGGATGCCGCTCGAGGTCTCCGAAGAGCTTCGTGCCGGGAATCCTGCCGACGGTGACCATGTTCGGGAAGGTGAAGCGGTACAGGATCTCGAGGAGCGAGAGGCCGGCGCCGATCAGGACTCCCGAGAGGATGCCGAAGAGGAGCACCCCCCCGAGCGTGACGAGCGCGATGTAGACCTCCGACCTGTTGACGTGCCCGATGCGGGCGAGTCCGGACAGATCGACCATGTGGAAGACCGCGACGATGATCAGCGAGCCGATGACCGGCTCGGCGAGATAGTAGAAGGCGCCCGTCAACAACAGCACCACGAGGACGGTCACTCCCGCCGCGACGGCACCGGCCAGCTGCGTCTTCGCCCCGCTCCGGTCGGTGACCGCGGTCTTCGAGAAGCTTCCGCCGATCGGAAACCCCTGGGTCAACCCGACGGAGATGCTGCTCGCCCCGAGCGCCAGCAGTTCCCGGTCGACGTCGACCTCGTAGTCGTGCGCCTTCGCGTACGTCCGGGCGATGGAGCTGATCTCGACGAAGGAGAGCATGAAGAGGCCGATCGCGAGCGGGAAGACCAGGCTCGGATCACCGAGGGTGAAGGCGGGCAGGCCCGGCGCGGGGAGGCCCGCGGGGATGGTCCCGACGATCTCCACCCCTCGATCCGCGAGGTCGGCCATCCAGACCAGGGCGATCGAGAGGGCGACAACGACGAGGGATCCCGGCAACCGCGGCACCCGTCGTTCGAGGACGAAGAAGAGGAGGAGAGACCCGAGCCCGAGGGCGAGGGCGTACAGGTTCGTCTCGGCGAGGTGCTGCAGGATGAAGATGATCTTTCCGAAGAACGACGGTGGAGCCCCCGATATACCCAGGAGGGAGGGGACCTGGCTCACGATGACCACGATCCCGGTCCCGACCAGGAACCCCTTCATCACCGGTCCCGAGATCAGGTTGACCAGAAAGCCGAGCCGAAACACCCAGGCCACCAGCGCGATCACCCCGACCAGCAGGGCCGTCAGGGCGACGACCCCGGCGTATTCCTCGGGGCTCGCGATGGCCAGTCCGCCCAGGAACGACGCGACCATGATGGCCTCGGAGGAGCTGGGGCCGACGGAGGCGTGGCGCGAGCTGGCGAAGACGAAGTACGCGAGCGGGGCCATGATTCCCGCGTAGAGCCCGTACTGGGGGGGGAGCCCTGCCAGGGTGGCGTAGGCCATGTTGTCCGGGATCGCGAACGCGGCCAGGGTCAGCCCGGCGACCAGGTCGAACTTCAGCCAGCTCCGGTCGTAGGCGGGGAGCCACCGCAGGACCGGCACCAGGTCGAGCAGGCGGTCCCTGACGGCTTCCAGCGGTATCCCCCGAAGATCCATCGGCCCGGTTCCCGACGGTCCCGGGCCGGGACGGGGCCCGAGCCGTCATGGAGTGCGTGGGAGTGCGGTCCTTATCATCCTGGCGGCCCCTGCAGAGGGTGATTGGGCCGGCGTCCCGCTTCCTTCCCCGGTTCGCGCCCCCCGGACTTCATCACCACCGGGACGGGCGTGCCGTCACGGGGGGAATGGCCGCCGTCCGTCTCGGGCTGTGCCGCCCGGACCGGGGCCTGGTGGTCTCGGTCGGCCCCCCCGTCCCGTTTCCGGCCCGGTCATCGCGGTCGAGAGCTCTTGTCTTTCCGGTTCCGCCGGGGATTTTTTCGCGAGAGACAGGGCCAAGCCCCCCGCTCGAAGAGCCACGCTGCCGGCCCTGATACACCGGGGACGCCCGGGTACCGTCACCCGTCTCATGCCCTCAGCCCCCCGAGACTCCATACCGTGCGAGGGCTCTCAGACCCGCCCCGGGTAGGTGGTGCCGGCGTCCCTCCTCTTTTGATGAAGAGCGACACGACTCGGCCGGTTCTCTGACGCCGTGTTCCTCCACTGCGCCGGCAAGCCTCACGTTCCCTCCCGTCAGGTCGAGCCCGTGGACTCCTCCCCGTGGACTTCCGCTCCGCCCGCGCCGTGAGAATTTCGTAAATATAAGAACGATAAACATTGAACGATGAAAGCAGAATCAGTCAAGCTCGGCGACGGCGTCTACTGGGTCGGGACCCTCGACTGGGATCTCCGGAGCTACCACGGCTACACGCTGACGGGGACGACCTACAACGCCTACCTCGTCTTCGGCGCGGACCGGGTCGCCCTGATCGACAACACCTACCCCGGGACGTCGGCCCAGATGTGGGGCCGGATCGCCCACGCGTTCGCCTGCGAGGGGCGCGATCCCGCCATCGACGTCGTCGTCCAGAACCATATCGAGCGCGACCACTCCGGGGCGCTGGTGGAGGTCCAGCGGAAGTACCCGAACGCGCCCATTTACTGCACCGAGATCGGGAAGAAAGGCCTCCTGAAACACTATCCATCGCTCGCCGAAGCCGAGTTCGTCGTCTCGAAGACCGGCACGGTGGTCGACCTCGGAGGCCGGACCCTCGAGTTCGTCGAGACCCCCCTCCTCCACTGGCCGGACAGCATGGAGACCCTCCTCTCGCCGGACGGGATACTCTTCTCAAACGACGCCTTCAGCCAGCACCTCTGTTACACCGGGCGGTACGACACGGACATCCCGAAGGCCGTGCTGATGGACGCGGCCGCGAAGTTCTACGCGAACCTCCTCGTGCTCCCGTCGAAGATGCTCGTCAAGAAGGTCGGCGAGCTCGAAAGCCTGGGCGTGCTCGAGAAGACCAGGATGATCGCGCCTGGCCACGGCCAGATCTGGACGGACCCCGCGCCGATCCTCGCTGCCTACACCGACTGGGCCACGGGGGTCTGCCAGGAGAAGGTGACCATCGTCTACGACACCATGCACCACTCCACCCAGATGATGGCGCACGCGATCGCCGAGGGCCTGATGGCCGGCGGCACGGACGTCAAGATGTTCTATCTCCACGAGGACGAGCGGAGCGAGATCGCGAAGGAGATATTGACCAGCAAGGGCATCTGCGTCGGCATCCCGACGATCAACGATGCCCCCTTCCCGAGCGTCGGGGACCTCATCTATTACCTGAAGGGGCTCCGTTTCGACCGCACGGGGAGGAAGCGGGGCGCGGTCACGTTCGGGTCCATGGGCGGACGGGGCGGGGCGGTCAGGAAGATCGCGGACGAGCTCGTCGAGGCCGGGTTTGACGTCGCCGCGCAGAAAGAGGTCTACTTCGTGCCGACCGAGGAGGAGCTCGACGAGCTCTTCGAGATCGGCCGGACGTTCGCTGGGTCCCTCCGGGACCCGCCGGCGGGCTCGCCCGGGGGCGCGAACCGCGGCTCCGCCTGACCGGGCTCCGTGCGCTCCCCGGTCGCCGCCCCCCGAAACCTTTTTTTCCGGCGGACCCGAACCACGGCCTATGAGCCGAATCGACGTCGCGGTGCTCGTCGGCAGCCTGCGCAGGGGGTCGTTCAACCGGCAGCTCGCGGACGCGCTGCCGGCACTGGCGCCGCCGGACTTCTCGTTCCATCGGGTCGAGATCGGGGACCTGCCGCTGTACAACCAGGACGACGACGAGCACCAGGCCGAACCCGTCAGGCGCATGAAGCGTGAGATCGCGGAGGCCGACGCGCTCCTGTTCGTGACCCCCGAGTACAACCGCTCGGTCCCGGGCGTGCTCAAGAACGCCATCGACCACGCCTCGCGGCCCCACGGCCAGAACGTCTGGGCCGGCAAGCCGGCCGGTGTGCTGGGCGTCTCGCCCGGGGCCGTCGGAACGGCCGTGGCCCAGGGGCACCTGCGGAGCATCCTCGCGGTCCTGGACGTGCACGTGCAGGGCCAGCCCGAGGCGTATCTCCAGCTGCGGGAGGGCATGTTCGACGAGGACGGACAGATCGGCGAGGCGAGCCGGCCGTTCCTGCAGAGGTGGATGGACGGCTACGTCGAGTGGGTGACGAAGGGTATGGTGCTCCGGGAGCACGCGGCGAAAAACGGCGCCGGGCCGACGACGACGTGACCCCCGCCGGCACGGACCGGCGAAACAGGGAAGACGTGAGCGGCGAAAGTAGGGGCACATGAGGGTCATCGGCATCAACGGGAGCCCGCGAAAGGCCTGGAACACCGCGACGCTGCTCGGGAAAGCGCTCGAGGGGGCGGCGTCTCAGGGCGCGGAGACCGAACTCGTCCACCTGTACGACCTGGACTTCCAGGGCTGCATCAGCTGCTTCGCCTGCAAGCTCCGGGATGGGAAGAGCTACGGGCGGTGCGCCGTCCGGGACGACCTGGCCCCGGTCCTCGACGCGATCGCCGGCGCGGACGCCCTTGTCCTGGGCTCGCCGATCTACTTCGGGTGCGTCACCGGGGAGATGCGGTCGTTCCTGGAGCGGCTCCTCTTCCCGTACCTGGTGTACACGAACCCCACGTCATCCCTCTTCGGGCGCCCGCTGAGGACGGCCTTCATCTACACGATGAACGCCCCGGAGGAGTACGTGGAGGCGATCGGCTACGGGCAGTTGTTCCGTGCCAACGAGCAGGCCCTGGGCCTGATCTTCCGGCAGCCGAGCGAGTCCCTCTGCTCGTTCGAGACGCTCCAGTTCGCGGACTACTCGAAGGTCGTCTTCGACTACTCCGACCCGGAGGTGCGAAGGGAGCGGCGGAGGACCGTCTTTCCCCAGGACTGCGAGAACGCGTTCGACCTGGGCGCCCGGCTCGCGGCGCCGCGGTAGTCACCCGAGGCGGTACCGGAGGAGGGCGGCCACGCCGCCCAGGGCGTCGAGCCGCTCGCCCGGCTCGAACGTGGACGAGAGGACGGCCACGCTCGCGCCGAGCTGCTCGGCCCCCTCCATGAGGGCCTGGGCCGCGTGGTCCCGGAGGAGCCGGTCCACCACGAGCACCTGCTCGGCCGCACCGTACTCGACGGCCCGCCGGGTCTCGGCCATGCCGTACGCGACCGCGCCGTCGGTCGCGATCCGGCGCATCACCTCCTCCATCAGGGTCACCTCGCGGGCGAGCTCGGCGTCGCCGGCGAGCCGCTCGAGCACGCCCTGGCCGATCGCCTCCTGGACCGCGCCCTTCCCGACTCGCCGGGTCTCGGCGAGGGTCGTGCGGAGCCCGAGCGCCGGCACTGCCGACCGGAGCCGGGCCGCGAACTCCTCTTTCACGAACCCCGGCCCGGCCACGACCAGCGGCCCGTCGACCTGGCCCAGGAGCTCGATCAGCAGGTCGTAGAAACCCTCCCGGCCCCCGCCCCCGTCGCCCTTGCCGGACCCGGTCGTGACCCCGGTCACGAACTCGGGACCGTACTGCCGCACCCGGTAGAGCTCGGCCTCTCCCTCCTCGAGCGCCAGGACGTGGACCAGGGACGCGGTCGAGGCCCGCACGGCCCGCTCGATCCGCTCGAAGTCCGGGGCGCGCCAGGTGCGCAGGACTGAGACCTCGGTGTCGGGCTCCAGGTTGAAGGTGTGGTAGGCCCCGGGCTCGGGGCCGTACACGATCGGCCCGGCGACCCGGAGGCGGACCGTGCTCTCGTGGAACTCCACCCGCTCGGCCCGTAGGCCGATCCGGACAGGCTTCTTCTCGGGCTTCTCGGGCCTGAGCTTGTCGGTCGGGACCTCGACCGCGCGGAACGTGGTCGCGTAGACGAGCGCGCCGGGAACGATGAGGTGCGAGAGGTGCCAGAGGTCGTCGAGCGTCTGGGGGGTGAACCGGCACTCGCCGAAGCCGCGCCGGAGCTCGGCGCACTCAGCCCGCATGGACCCCGGCGATCTCGGAACCGCCCGGCGGCACGAACCGGGCCACGGCCTCGGTGTTCAGCATGCTCCTCGCGGACCGCCCCCCGTCGCCGCCGAGGTGCTCCCGCAGCGCGCGGAGCACCCGCCGCGCCGTGTCGTTCGGCTCGAACGGGCCGGGCCGGAGGAGGACGGCGACCTCCGAACGGGGCATCACCGCCGCCGGCGGCCCGCCGATCACGCCGGACGGGCCGTAACCGATCGCGACCCCCACGGGGGTGGACCGGAACCAGGTCCGCTCGCCGCGGACGATGAACGAGCCGCGCCCCACGTACTCGCCGGCAGCGGGGGTCTTCGAGACCTGGTCCGGCCTGGCCGCGTAGACGTCGGCCTCGAGGTGGCCCGCCCGCCATGCCCCCGAGAACGAGGCCGCGAACTGCGCGACCTCGTCCCAGCGCTCGGTCGAACCCTTCACGATCACGACCGAGGCGCCGTGGACGTCCGCGTGGACGAAGGTGTCATTCCCCTCCATGTAGCGCTTGACCAGCTCCTCGTTCTGGCCCGCGTCGCGCCCCCCGAGGACGAGCGTCCTGTCCGATGTCTCGAACCAGCGGAAGCGGTGGTACCAGCGCGGTTTTACCCGCTTCGTCCCCGCCGCGGTTTTCGGAGCCTCCTTCGGGGGCGGCGCTGCCATCGCGGCGAGGGCGCCCGCCCGCTTCTTCTTGAACTTCCGGGCCTGGGAGTACAGCCGGTCGACGTTCTGCTCAACCGTCTCGTGGATAAAGAGCGTGACCCGCTCGCCCCCGAGGTCGACCTCGACCGAGGCCGTGGACGGGTCGACACGGATGATCCGCCGTGCCACCGGGTTGTCGGAGGCCTTGAGCACCCGCGCGATCTCCTGCCAGGAGCGCGTCTCGGCAGCGGACGCGAGGGTCGTGATAACCTCGGACGCGAGCGGGTACTGCTCGTAGACGAGCTCGGCCAGCCGCTCGTAACGGGCGATCTTCTGCTCGAATCCGGCCAGCGCCGCGGATTGCTGCCGCCTTATCCGTTCTTCGCGCGAGAGCGTCTCCTGCTTCTTTACGACCTTCGGCAGGGGGGCGAGGGGATAGATCGATTCGAGGCACGCATCGAACGTGGGACACCCGGTCTCGACCTCCATCCCCGCGAGGGGTATCGGCCAGGCACCCCTCCCGCCGAGGACCGGCCTGGGAGACCCAGCCACCTCACCGACGAGGGACTGGAGGGCCGCGTAGATGGGTGCCGGGTCCGCGGCATTCGCCATCGCGGCACGTTCGACGCCGGCGCGGACGCAGATCTCCTCGGCGAAGGGCCCGCCGAGCCGGAGGCCGACCGCGAGGGTCCTGACCAGGTCCCGGTCCGAGCCGGCCAGGAGGCCTGCGAACGCGTCGGGGCAGGGGAGCGGTCCGGGACGGTCCCGGAGGGTGTACTCCGCGCCCGGCACGACCTCCCGGTCTCTGAACCGGTGGTGCCAGAGTGGTTTTATGATCCGCCAGTCCTCGTCGCAGAGGACCACGTTCCCCTCGTCGAAGACCTCGAAGACGAGGTGATAACTCGTCTCCCTCCGCCCGACCTCGAGCGAGACGATCCGCTCGAGCCCGTGCTGCTCGATGGCGAGGACGCGCCCGTTCTCGAGGTGCTTCCTGAGGAGCATCGCGAACGACGAGGGCAGCTTCGGGGGCTCCGGGAGCGCAGCGACGCGGTGAAGCCGCCGGCCCGACTCGACCAGCAGGTGATGGCGCGCGTGCTCCTGGCCGTTCAACCGGATTCCGAGCAGTTTCTGGTCGTACTGGTAGACCTTTCCGATCCAGAGCGGGAGAGCATCTTTAAGGCCCGCGACCACCGCGAGGAGGTCGATCCCGCTCATGCCCTGTGCAGTCGCCATTAAATACCAAGGTACATATGCCCTGACGGCAAAAAATAGGTTCACTGGATTCATGACTAAAACCACTCTCGATACGCCGAGATCCGGACCCACCGCCAAGGCGGAACTCGTCCGCTCCGAGAAGCAGCGGGCCCACCTGGTAAAGCTCCTCCGGACGCTCGCCGCATGCTTCCTGGGCCTGATCGCCGGCTGGGTCTCGTTCATCCTCGGCGGCACGCCCGACGCCAACGGTATCCAGCCGCTCGCCCTGCTCGGACTCGTCATCCTCGGGGCCGCGATCGTCGTGCAGAGGCACCTCTTCATCCTGCTCGGTCTCGACAGACCGCCGCTCGGCGGCAAGGACTGGTTTTACCAGGGCTTCATGACCTTCGCGCTCTGGTTCATCACGCTCACGATCCTTCTCACGACCTCGGTGTAGTCCGCCATGCGGATCGCTGTCGTTCACCAGGAGCGGTGTCACTCCAGGAAATGCGGCACCGAGTGCATCGCCTACTGTCCCCGCGTCCGGACGGGGGACGAGACCGTCGTTCTCGGCGAGGACGGGAAGATCGTCATCTCCGAGGAGCTCTGCGTCGGGTGCGGGATCTGCGTCAAGAAGTGCCCGTTCGACGCGATAGAGATCGTCTCCACCCCCGAGGAACTCGACCAGCCGACCCACCGCTACGGGCAGAACGGTTTCGTCCTCTACGGGCTGCCCACGCCGGTGGAAGGCAAGGTGACCGGACTGCTCGGCCCGAACGGGATCGGGAAATCGACATCGGTCAAGATCCTCTCCGGCACGCTCAGGCCGAACCTCGGGGTCTTCGACCGCGAGGTTGGCTGGGACGAGGTCCTGCGGGGTTTCGCCGGAACCGAGCTCTTCGAGTACCTCTCGCGGATCACGTCGCAGCGGATGAAAGTCGCTGTCAAGCCCCAGTACATCGACCAGATCCCCAGGGTCTTCTCGGGCACGGTCGGCGAACTGCTGCGGACGACCGACGAGCGTGGGGCCCTGGCGGGGTACATGGAGGCGCTCGGGCTCGGCCCGATCGAGGACAGGACGATCGGCACCCTCTCCGGTGGCGAGCTCCAGCGGGTCGCGATCGCGGCCTGCCTGGCCCGGGAGGCCGACTTCTACTTCCTGGACGAGTGCACGCCGTTCCTGGACGTCTACCAGCGGATGGTGACGGCGCGCCTCGTCCGCGACCTCGCTGCCTCGCGCCCGGTCGTGATCGTGGAGCACGACCTCGCGATCCTGGACATGCTCGCCGACACGGTCCACGTCGGGTACGGGACGCCCGCCGTCTTCGGGGTCGTGACCAGGCCGAAGGGAGTCCGGGTCGGGATCAACCAGTACCTCGAAGGGTACCTCGCCGAGGAGAACGTCCGCTTCCGCGATCACTCAGTGATCTTCGAGAAGCGGGCGCACACCAAGGGGAGCGAGCGAGAGGTCCTGTTCGCGATTCCCGGGATGACGAAGTCGTACCCGGCCTTCCGGCTCGTGGTCGGCGGCGGCGATATCCGGCGGGGGGAGGTGCTGGGGGTGGTCGGCGCGAACGGGATCGGGAAATCGACCTTCGCCCAGCTCCTGGCCGGGGTCGAACCTCCCGACGGCGGGCCGCTCGACGCGTCGATCAGGATCTCGTTCAAGCCGCAGTACCTCAAGGGGGACACGTCCGTCCCGGTGGAGTTCCTGCTCCGGGGTGTCACGAACCGGTTCGATTCCTCGCAGTTCCAGCACGATATCCTGGAGCCGCTCGCTCTCAGGCCCATCCTCCAGTCCCCCGTGGACACCCTCTCCGGGGGCGAGCTCCAGCGGGTCGCGATCGCGGCCTGCCTGGCCCGGGACGCCGACCTCTACATCCTGGACGAGCCCTCGGCCCACCTGGACGTGGAGCAGCGTGTCCGCGTGACCCGGTTGATCAAGCGCCACGCCGAGGGGCGCGAGGCCGGCGTGATGGTTATCGACCACGATATCTACCTGGTCGACATGGCCTCGGAACGGATACTCGTCTTCGAGGGGGAGCCCGGCGTCTCCGGGACGGCCGCCGGGCCTTTCGGGATGCGCGAGGGCATGAACCGGTTCCTCAGGAACCTCGGAGTCACGTTCCGCCGCGACCAGACGGGGCGGCCGCGGATCAACAAACCCGGGTCGTTCCTCGACCGCGAGCAGAAGGCGAGCGGGGAGTACTATTACCACACTGCCGGGGATGACCAGGGAACCTAGGACACCCCCCCGAACCCTCCCGCTCGCAGCGGGACGGTGCGGTCGGGCAGATGACCGTCTCGCTCCCGGCCGCTGCACGCCCCGTGGGGACCGACTGGGGTCCGGAGACGTGGAATTCTCCAGGTCCGGTTGGGTTTGATTCCGGACGGCCCGACGATGGCTCCCTTTCGACAGCGGGCGCCCCCGGCGGGTCTGGCAGGCCGTTTCCCGCGCGGACCGCCTGCCGCGCGCATCTGGCCCTCTCCGTCACCGCACGATGCGGGCCCGCGCCGCAGGGCCCCCGTCCACGGAGCGTGACAGGGGCGGAGTCGCCCGGCTCTCCCCGCAACGGTCACAGCTCGGGTGGGGTGTACGGCAGCCGTCGTGCACCGAACCGGTCCTGTGTCGCTGGAGTGGCTGTCCTCACGCCCCCGGGTGCCGTTGACATCCTGGAATCACCGCCCGGAAACGACCTCCCGTCACCCCGCCCCATTTCCCCCCCTCCTCGCCGCGGGCGGCACGGTCCAGAGCCACCCCGCCCTTCCCGGCGCGGGGAAGGGGGACAGGCACCTCCCGGTCCCGACGCTGGACCGGGCGCGTGGCACCGTGATAATCGTCGGCGCTCTCGCCAGGGACCGCCGGGTGGTACCACGGGACGGGGACGGGGCACCCGGCACCGGGCCCCGCCCGTCTCCCTGTTGCCGGGCGCAGCGACCCTGGCACCACCGCTGTTCCGCGTCCCCGGCGTGAACGTTCCCGTGCCGGCGCATCGGCGGGGACTTTCCCGGTCGGGACCGTATCATCCGGGAGGCGAGCGGCGTCAGCCGTTCAGGTTCGAGACGAGGATCCGGAGGCCGATGGCGACCAGCACGATCCCGCCGAGCGCCTCCATCGACCGGCCGAACCGTTCGCCGAGCCGGCTCCCGGCGAGACCTCCCGCGAGCGAGAGGGCGAAGGTGACGAACCCGATCATCAGGGCAGCCCGCACGATCGATGTCGCGGGATCCGCGAGCCTCAGCCCGACGCCGGCAACGAGCGCGTCGATACTCGTCGCGAGGGCGAGAAGCAGCAGCAACCTCGCGGAGAGCACCGGTTCCGTGCTCCCGCGATCCGCGGAGAACGAGTCGTGGACCATCCGACCACCGATCCCGGCGAGGAGCAGGAACGCGATCCAGTGGCCGATCTCCCCGAAGATCCGGGCGACCCCCGATCCCACATACCAGCCGGCGAGGGGCATCAGGGCCTGGAAGGCTCCGAAGGCGAGGGCCATCGCGAGCGCTCCCCGGACCCGGTTCCCGCGCGAGATCACGGTCCCCCGACCGATCGCGACCGCGAACGCGTCCATCGACAGTCCGATCGCCACCAGCAGCAGAGAGTTCGTGTCCACCGCCGTTATCCTCCGCGGTTCGGGTCCCCGGTCCGCCCGGGCGCCTCGCCCGGAGACGAGTCCCGGACAACCGGGGGTGGGGGGGTGTCGATCGACCGCGGGGTCCGATCCGGCTCATCGGAAAGAGAGGAGGGCGTCCCGCAGGTACCGCATCTTCGCCCTTCCGGTCGCTTCCCCGGGGCGCGGCGCACTGCCCGGGGAATCATGCGCTCCCGGTCCGAACTGCTCCCGGCAGCCCCCCTCGACCGGTCTGCCCGCCCGTCAGGTTCATCGGGGAATTTTCGGCGGACTGAACCGCCCGTCGGATCCGTCTCTGTTGGACGCCCGGCCCGGGGCGTCCCCGCGAATGTCCGGTTCACCGGGATCCCTGTGTTTTTGACCTCGACGGCCGAAATATCCTGCGACCGCGACGATGCCCGTCCCCCTACACGCGGAGCGGCGGGTTGGCAGATCGGGCCACGGATCACCCGGGGATCAAGAGCCCGGAGACCGCGAGATGGATTACACGTGCGCCGGGCAGCGTCCCCTGACCGGAGCTGGCCATGCGCGCATGTCCCCGGGAAGGGGTGCCGGCCCGGATCCTGGCCGGCTGAATGGCGGAGCCGGGAGCGGCGACGGAGGAACCCGTTCGCCGCACCTCCCCTGCCGGCGGCGGAACCGGCGCCCTGTCAACGGGGCCCCGGGGGCTCCCGCGCGGCGTTCGGGGATCGCCAAGGAGGGGTCGACGAGGACGCCCGGAGTCCCCCGGGACAGGGATCATCCGGGACTCCCCGGGTTGAGGGAGACCTCGGCGATCGATCCGGGACGCACCGTCATGGCTCCTCCCGGCAGAGAGGTCGTGGCCTCACCCGCAACCGCGGTGCGCCGCGACCGTGCCACGAGGCGATCGGGTTCCGTTGTTCATCCTTCACCGGGAATTCCCCCGTAGGCTTTTCGCGAGCGCTCCGGGCCGGCTCGCCCGCGTCGCAGTTCGGCCGGGTGTGCGGGGTGAGGCCCGGCCCCCCGTCGCTCCGCGGCGGGGTCGATAGGTTGAGGATTAATACTTCATCTCTCCCAAATAGCTCCCTGCGGAATGGCCTCATCTGATACTGGCGGTGCTCAGCGGAAGATCCTGAGAACCATCGTCATCATCGCGGGGGGCGTGGTGATCCTCGCGGGAGTGAAGGGGGCGGCCCCTGTCGTCGGACCCCTGCTGGTCGCTCTCTTCATCTCGGTCCTGCTCGGGATGCTGATGCGGTGGCTCGAGACGAGGGGGGTCCCTCACTGGCTGGCGGTCACGATCGCCATCGGCGTCTTTTTCGCCGTGATCGCCGGTTTCATCCTTCTGATCGCCGCCTCCTTCATAGAGCTCGTGGCCCAGATTCCCGCCTACCAGGAGAGTGTCGAGGAGACCCTGGAGACCACCTTCCTGGGAATCGGCGTCCCCCTCCCCTCTCTCTCCGATCTCCTGTCGGCGTTCTCGGACTATTCGATCCGGCTCCTCTCGGGACTGATCACCGGCATCACGACCCTGGGGCTCATCATCATCACCACCCTCTTCTTCCTGGTCGAGGCGGACAGTTTCGTGGCGAGGATAGGCGGTATGCTCCGTGGCGACCCCGACGTGCTGGAACGGCTCTCCTCGCTCGCGCGGATGGTCATCGAGTACATGGTCCTCAGGACCGAGGTCAACCTGATGACCGGGGTCGGCACCGGACTCCTCATCGCCGGGGTTGGAGGAGCGTACGCGGTCTTCTGGGGCTTCCTCGCGTTCTCGCTCAGTTACATCCCCTACCTGGGGTTCTGGCTCGCGGTGATCCCGCCGATCCTGATCGCCTGGGCCGAGCTCGGGCCGATCCCCGCGCTGATCATCCTGGTCGGGGCCGCCATCGTCGACTGGGTCGCCGAGAACATCCTCTTCCCCCAGGTGGCCGGAAAGGGGCTCGACCAGTCTCCGGCCGTCGTTTTTGTCTCGCTCATGCTCTGGAGCTACGTCCTGGGGGGGGTCGGGGCGCTGCTCGCCGTTCCCCTGACCCTCTCGCTCCTCACGGTGCTGCAGTGCTTCGAGGAGACCCGGTGGATCTCCGAACTGCTCAGCCCCCGAGGTTTCGTCCAGCCGCTCGAGGGGGGTGGCGACCCGGGAGATGGCCCCCCGGGCCACGACTCCCCGGACGGGCCCGGGGTGCGGTGACCGGGTCGGCCCCCGTGCTGCGCGGGGACGGTCCTCGACCCCTCCCGGGGATATACTCACTGGTAAAGGGGACCGGTCTATCGCGGCCTGGCCAGCCGGGATTCCTCGTTCTGCTCACGGACGTGGCCCCCCGGAACCGGCATTCCCGGTCCATCGCGCCTGCCCGGGACCGGGGGCAAAAGAACGGGACGGCCGAACGCGTGTTCCTGGACGGCGACCGGTCGACAGCGGTCTGCATCGCCTTCGATGGTACCCCCGACCGTTGAACCATCGAGGGACTAACCGCTGCCCTTCAGGATACCGGGCCCGGGACAGCCCTCGCCGGACGAATCCCTGTCGTTTCGTGAACGCACGGAGGAGGGTTGGTCTGCCGGGACCATCCGGGGGTCGCCACGCTCCGCACCAGGGGCATACGTTTTTATATCGGATTAACGGAGATCACGTGGAGACGGAAATTATGTGGTTTTACATCCTCGTGATCCTCCTCGGGCTGGCCTTCGGATTCATGCGCCCGGGCAAGGAGAGTAAGATGGGGCTGCTCAAGAACGGGGTCATCATCGGGATCGTCCTGGGGGTCGTCCTCGGGCTGATCGGCTGGTTCCTGAACATATCCTTCTTCGGGACGTCCTCCTGGCTGGGTATCATCTGGGATGTCATCATCCTCACGATCCTCTTCATCATCGGGGTCTTCATCGGGGACCTTCTCGAGGGCATGAGGTCGTGAGTGGGGGACTCCCCTCCCCTCACCCCGGGTTCCCGGCTTGGCACGGGCCCGGTCTCGATTCTTCTTTTCTGCAGGTTCATCCGCAAACCGCCCTTCGCGTGACACCGCGGTGCGCCTTCCGGTGACAGGCAACCGGGGGACGGAACGAGCCCCACCGCTCCCAGGTCCTCGGCGAGACGGCAGATCGTCCCTCACCGGGCAGGGAATAACGAAAACGCCCATGAAGCGGGGGAAAATATATCTGATTCATCGCTCCACGTCATTCCAGTGTTCGGGGTATATGATTACTCGTTTCAGTGGGAGGATGACCGGGGCTCCCTCGGAGTAGAAAGAAGAGGGTCGCTGTATGTGTATTACAGGACCACGGCGTCCAGGTCCATCGAGAAGATCCTCGGGAGCAGGGGGGGTAGAATCATCGTCAACCCCGTCGAACCCCTCAACCTGCCGCAGGAGGTCACCAGGTACCTGGAGTTCCACTTCACTCCCATCGTCGTACCGTCTGAATCGGAGCAGAGGATCTTCCTCACGTTCCCGGTCGAGATCGGTGTTTTCCTGCAGGACAAGAGGGGTTTCACCGTTATCGATATCTTCAGTTTCGCCCCCCAGAAGTATTCTCTGTACGGAACCCCCGACGATGGGGTGATCACCCGGCACGTGGACTCGGATGTCTTCGACTCGGTGCCGTACCTGGTCGATCCGCTGGCCACCGGCGTGATGGAGCTCACCATATTCAACGCTTCCAGGACACAGGTCGAGGTGACACGGGCGGTCTTTGAGAATGCCTCCCTGAACGTCTACTACGGGGATTTCGTGGCCATGAAGGGCCGGATGGAGGTCTATTCGAAGGCTATCGCCGAGACAACCACGCTCCTCACACCCTTCAGGGAGGGGATGAGGGCGGCCGTGCCGCTCTTCGCATCCCGCCAGATCGCCCTGGCCGAAGGGCTGAAATATCTGATGGAGCACGGGGTCGGTGGATGAGATGGAATGGCTTGATACGGTCGTGTACGGCGAGGTGACCTACTATCACCTGCTGATCTTCGTCATCGACGTCATCGTTGCAGTCGTCGTGGCCAAGGCAATCTCGGTCTATCTCAAGAAGTACCTGAGTGACAGGATAGAGAAAGCGGAACTGGACATCATCATCAGGATCCTCCAGGTCGTCGTCATCCTGATCGGTTTCTACATCGGTCTTCCCCGTTTCGAGTTCAACCTCGCCGATCTCATCCTCGTCGGCGGGACGCTCACCATCGTGATCGGTCTGGCCACCCAGAAGATGGGCTCGAATTTCGTCTCCGGTCTCTTCCTTCTCATCGAGAGGCCGATCAAGCCCGGCGATACCGTCCAGGTCGAGAGCGTGACGGGGGTCGTCCAGAAGATACACATCCTCTCGACGATCATCAAGACCTTCGAGGGTATTTACGTCAGGATTCCCAACGAGACGGTGTTCACCTCGGAGATCGTCAACTACGTCGCCAATGTGGCCCGGCGGTTCGAGTACGTGGTCGGGATCAGCTACCAGGACGACGCAGGACGCGCCATCCGGGTGATCCAGGACCTGCTCGAGGCTCACCCCTTCGTCCTGAAACACCCGTCGCCGTCCGTCTTTCTGGACGAGCTCGGGGACTCGAGCGTCGTGCTCAAGGTCCTCATCTGGTGCCCCTCCCGGGTCTGGTGGTCCGTCAGGACCGAGCTGCTGCAGGAGATAAAGACCGCGATAGAGGATGCGGGGACCGTCATTCCTTTCCCGCAGAGGGTGATCACCCTCCAGGAAGCCCCTCCCGGGAGATAACGGGAAGCCCGGTCGTGCCCGCCCCGGCGCATCCCCCGCGCGTCCCGGAGGGCCGATCGGCTCGACCGGTCCCCCTGCGGGTGGACCTGGACTTCTGGTGTACCCGGGAGGGTCGACCCCACCCTCTCCCGGCAACCGTCCCCGCGCGGGTGGATCGGACCCCTCACGACGACCAGTGTAGACCTTGCCCTCGGCGCACCGCGCCTCGTTGGTCGATCCGCATTCACAGGGCGCTGCAGGTGACCGGGCCCGGGTTTCACGGCCCTGCCGGTGCCCGGCACTTCCCTGCCGGCGAGATCGAGCCGTCCCCCGCCTTCAGCTCCTTCACGCCCCCGTTACGTGCCCGTCCTCCCCTTCCGGAATGTCCGGGGACCGGTGCCTGCCCGGTTCTCCACCCTCTCCGACACGGTTCGTCGCGACCTCCCCCGCCGTCCTGCGGGGCGCCAACCCCGGGGGTTCGCACGTTCGCCGGTCGAGGGGGATGACAGGGACGATGGGCGGTCTCGCGCCAGGATCCGGTTGCCGGGCCTCTTCCCGGACCGGCGTGTGCAGTTCGAAGAGCCGGGGGGGGCAGGACGGTCGACGACGGACCGCGTGCACGTTCGACGACGTTCCCTGTCCGAACGTACCCTCTCCCTGGCAGCCATGGGACGTCGAAGCGGCGGCAACGCCGCCCTCCCCGGTGAGGACACCCAGGACGAGGGGAGGGGACGGGGACGGGTGAGGACGGGGTCGCCATTACGGGAAGAGAGACCACTGTCGGGACGGGTGACCGCCCACTCCCTCCATCTCTGTCGGGCCGGCAGTGGCGGTCGGAAGAGAGGTATTCCGTCCTCATTCACCGGGCGGCACCGCTCGCCGACAAACGGGTTGAACGGGCGCGTGCCCGGGGAGACAGTCCGCCCGGAACAGGAAGACCCTGCCGGGGTACCATCCCGTCGGACGGCAGGACCGGACTCCCGCGCCGTGCCGGCCGATGGGCACGGAGTCCGGGACGGCCCCTTTCGAACAATCCTCCGGGGCCTGGATCATCGTGTCCGCACCGGGGTGCGAACGGTCGCGGGCATGGATCCGGGGCAGCGTACTCTCTCCTGTCCGGCGTTCCGTCGATCGCCCCACCCGGGGTGCAGGAGGACGCTCCGGGCGGGGGGATGCACCGGGCACCCCGGAAACCCCTCCCCGCAGGGGGCAGCACCAGCCAGGCCCTCCAACTGGCCTCGCGCCGAAAGGCAGGAGACATTCACCCGGGACTCCCGGTATCGGCCTCCGTTTCCCGAGGGCCTGCGACCGAAAGGACACGGGGTTCGAGGACGGTCCCGATCGTTCGCGGCGTCCTCGCCGGCCCGCACGGGGCTTCCGGCAGCCGGTTCCTCCCTTCAGAAACCCCGGGATATCGCGGTTGTCGCGGGGTCTTCCAGCCTTCCGGGTACCGGGGCGTGGTGTTGAACCCCCGCACACCTGTGCACCGATACCGTGCCCCCCCCCAAAACCCGCGGGCGCCGCGGGGGCCGGGGTACCTTCGCGGTCCGAATCCTTGCGTGTTCGCCCACGACCCCGGTCCAGGGAAGAGAGGGACGACTCCCGGCAGGACCGATCAACCCGACGGACGGAGTGAAACCACAGGAGGCACCGGCTGCACTGTCTCTGAACGTGCGGATCACTCGGGCGGTGACGTGAGTCGGCCCCATCTGCCGGAAGTCGGGTTCCTGGCCCAGAACGGGATACGAGCGGGGGAGGATAGAGTTCGACGACACCGGCGAATTGCGAGGGGCAAGGGCGGCGAGCGTTCTTTGGGACGATCGATACCGCATCACGTCACGCCGTTCCATCGTCCAGCGGATGCCGCGGCACCGGGTCCTTGCCCTGATATGAAAAAAGCGGACGTGGGATGGACACCCAGGGAGGTGATTCTCCGGATCCGCCGACCCCCCTCTCGGGGAGGGATCAGCCCTCGATCCAGTACTTGACCGTCTCGGGGTTCGCGACGATCCAGGAACGTGCGGCCTCTTCCTCGGGCGTGCCGTCCTCGATGGCCGTCATGACGGAATGAATGTCTTCCATCGTCCAGTTGAACCGGCTCAGGATCGCGTACGCGCCGGGGTTATCTTCCTTCAGGCCCTGCCGGGCAACGGTGACGATGTCCTCGGCGCCGCCATAGGTCCCCTTGGGGTCCTCGAGGAACTTCAGGTCCCAGCGACCGAACTTCCAGTGCGGGGACCAGCCCGTCACCACGATCCACTCCTCGCCGTTGATGGCCGACCTGAGCTCCGCCGCCATACCGGCACTGCTGCTCGCGACGAGTTCGTAATCGAGGCCGTACTCTTCGATGGCCTTCTCGGTCGACTGCATGATCCCTGCACCGGGATCGATACCGATGATCTTGCCATCGAATTTGTCGCGCACGTCGTTCAGCTCCTCGATCGAATCGATGGTCACGTACGACGGAACCACGAGTCCGATTTTCGCCGATCCCGGGATGTTATCAGCCACGTAGTCGAGTTTGTCTCCGTACTGGTCCCAGTAGGCCTTGTGCGTGTGGGGGAGCCATGCGGTCGTCGTGACATCGATGTCGCCGTTGGCGAGCCCGGCGAAGAGCGGCCCGGCGTCCACGGCGAGCAGGGTGGCATCGTACCCGGCATCATCGAGCACCTGTTTGATTACGTTCGAACTCGAGATGGCACAGTCCCAGGTGACGTACCCGATGGTGATCTCTCCTCCCGTATCGGTAGTGGTTGTGTTGTCAGCAGGCTGACCGTTCTCCCCGACACATCCCGATACCAGGACAGTGGAGAGGACTGTCATCCCCACGACAAGGAATAGCAGCAAATTTTTCGAATTCATACATGTTTCTCCCGGACCCGTCTCTGGTGGGCGGGTCCAAAACGATCTGAACAGATCAGGATACCACTTGGAACCCGGTTCATATATATTTTAGGGATTGTGACAACCCGGTCCCGGCCACGCTTCACGGGGTATGAAAAAGGACCCGAGAAATACCTCGAAAAGGCAAATGGAGCCCTTTAGGTTCTATCGTCTCATCCAAATACATATCTCGACGGGCGTCCTCGCGCACGACCATCCGCCACCGGGTTCGCCGGCCCCGACCGGCCGCGATGACCGTCCCGGCGAGATCGGATCGCCGTCGAGAGGTTCCCGTCCTGTCCCGTCCCGGTATCCGCGTCCCCACCGTTTCGAACCGGGGACAGATCTTCATGCCGTGGTGCCCACCTGCCCGCGAGCCCTCCCGTGCCGTCGCGCAGCACCGGCCCTCCAGCGACGACCTCGAACGGCGGGCCGGGATCTGGCCTCGTCTCGCCGATCCCTCCCGCGTCCCGTCACGACCTCGACCATTTGGGCCGTCGGGACGCGGTCGGTGTCGCCGGTTCAGCACGCACACACCCCGGACCCCGGCTTCCCGCGGGATCGATTCCCATCCACCCCCCTACCGCCTATCCCGTGACTCCATTCAGATCTCCGGATGACACCCCGTCCGGCCGGAGGGGGACGAGGTTCTTGAACCGGACACGTTCCGCCGAAGTCCGTCCTCCCCGGGTCCCCTGGTTCTCCGCTCCGTTCTGTTCGCCGGAAAACCGTCGCGGACCCGGCGTGAGCTCGTGGCGATGCTCGGCGGTCCCGGGAGAGAACGTTTCCCGGTCTTTCTCCCGGTCTTCGCGCGCCGGGTTGTAAGGTGGGGGTCTGCTCGCCCGTGACAGCCCGCCGGAGAAGGAGGTTACCCGTCTCTGGCCCGGTGTGCCCCGGCGCGGGGAGATCACGGTCGTGTGATCCGCGCGCTGGCCACCCCGTCCCGTGATCGGAATCGTGTGGCAGTCGGATGGGGAAAAGGGGGGTTACCTGACCACGCTCTGCGTCACCCGGTCGAGGATGATCGCGAGGATGACGATGGCGAGCCCCGCTTCGAAGCCCATGGCGATGTTGACCCGCTGGATGCCGACCAGGACCTGGTACCCGAGTCCCGCCGCACCGATCATCGAGGCGATCACCGCCATCGAGAGGGCGAGCATGATGCACTGGTTCACCCCGGTCATGATCGTCGGGAGCGCTCCGGGGAGCTGGACCTTGAGCAGTTTCTGCCGCGGCGTGGCGCCGAACGCGTCGGCCACCTCGATCAGTTCGGTCGGGATTTGCCGGATCCCGAGGTTCGTCAGCCGGATGGCCGGCGGCATCGCGAAGATGACCGTCGCGATCATGCCCGGGACATTCCCGAGGCTGAAGAAGATCACCGCGGGGATCAGGTAGACGAACGGGGGCATCGTCTGCATGAAATCGAGGAGCACCCGGATGACCGCGTCGAACGTGTCGTTGCCCGACGCGAGGATCCCGAGTGGCACGCCGATCAGGAGCGCGATGAACGTCGACGCGATCACGAGGGCGAGCGTCATCATCGAGAGGTCCCAGAGCTGCAGGTTCCAGATCAGGAGGAGACCCGCGATCGAGAGAAGTGCCAGGCGCAGGTTGCGGTGGGAGACGAGGTAGACGAGGATCGCGAGGATGGGGATGAAGATCAGCGGAGGGATGATCATCAGGATATCCGCGAACCCGTTCAGGACGGTCTTGAAGCCGGCGGTGATGATATCGAGGAGCCAGCCGAGATTGAACTCGATCCAGTCCACCAGGTCCGCGACGAGATCTCCGATCGGCAGCTTAGGAATCATTGGTTTCAGGCTCCTTCCGTGCCAGCGCGAGGAGCACGGAGCTCCGCATGATCATACCTTTAAGCCTCGCGTCCTCGTCGAGCACGGGGAGCGGGTACCTGCTGTCCGCGATCACCGGGATGATCTCGGAGATCGGGGTGTCGAGCTGGACGAAGGGGATGTCCTGGATGGTGGTCTCCTCCAGGGTCTTCTTGTCGTGTTTCACCGCCTCGACCACATCTTCGAGCATGACGATCCCTCTCAGGATACGGTGCTGACTGACCACGAAGAGGCTCGAGATGCCGAACTCTTTCATGAGGCGTGCCGCATGGTGCGGGCCGCTCTTGCAGTAGATGACCGGGTCGGCCTTCATCATGATGTCCTTCGCCGTCAGCACCTTGGTCATGTCCACGTCCGCGACGAACCGCTCCACGTACTCGTTCTCGGGGTTCATCAGGATCTCCTCCGCGGTGCCGACCTGGATGATCTTCCCATCCATCATGAGCGCGATGCGGTTCCCGATCTTGAGGGCCTCGTCCAGGTCGTGGGTGACGAAGATGACCGTCTTGTTCAGCCTCTCCTGGAGGTCGATCAGCTCGTCCTGCATGTCCCGGCGGATCAGGGGGTCGAGGGCGCTGAAGGCCTCGTCCATCAGCAGGATCTCCGCGTCGCCGGCCAGAGCCCGTGCGAGGCCAACCCGCTGCTTCATCCCCCCGGAGAGCTGGTCCGGCATGCTCGTCTCGTAGCCCGAGAGCCCGACCAGTTCCAGGGCCGCCCGTGACTTCTCGTGGCGCTCGGCGAGGGGCATCCCCTGGATCTCCAGGCCGAAGGCGACGTTGTCGAGGATGGACCGGTGTGGAAGGAGCGCGAAGTTCTGGAAGACCATGCCGATGTTGTCCCGCCGGAACTCCCGGATCTCGTCGTCGTTCATGCCCACGATGTCCCTGCCGCCGATGATGATCTCGCCGGCGGTGGGATGGATCAGGCGGTTGAGGCTCCGCAGGAGCGTGGATTTCCCGCACCCGGACAGCCCCATCAACACGAACGTCTCTCCCTTCATCACCTCGAACGAGACGTCGTCGAGACCGACGATCAGGGAGGTCTTCTCGAATATCTCCTGCTTGGTCCTGCCAGCCCTGAGGTGTTCGACGCCGCGCTTCGGGTCGTTTCCAAAAATTTTGAATAGTTGGTTGACCTTGATGATCACTTCAGGTTCTTCCTCAAAATCCACATCTCACCTCCCGAGAGTCCGTGTCTGCCGGCGCCCTGCGGCCCCTGATATCACGGTATCTACGAAAACTGTTCCTGGGATCGTTCGACAAGGGCTCCGACAGCCCTTTTCAATACCCATTTATACGGAATTATTAAAAAATGGTTCCATGGCTGCATCCTCGCGGTCTCTGGGCCGACGCCTCTCCGTGGGCCCTCGGGCGGGCTGCCGCGCGGTGACGCGGCACTGGAACTGCCACCGTTCATTCCCGGCCTCCTCTGCCGCGCTCCTCTCCACCCGGGGGGTCTTTCGGCCGGTCTGAACTCCTGGAGGAAACCCCGTCCACGACTCGGGGCAAAGGGCGAGCTCTCCGTCAGGGCCGGGGGTCTCGGTGGTCCGGTTCGATCGGCGTGTGCCGGGTCCGCCGGCCAGGACGCACTCCCCCCCAGGACCGGCGTTCGACCGGGGGTTCGAGTTTGGGGGGCGTGCATGGCCCCCTGGCGGCGAGCCGGAGCGGCAGATGGACCGGGACGGTGCCCGGGCTCCTGGAGAGGTATACCTCCACGGGACATGGTCTGCGAAGGGAGCTTTCACCCCCCGTCCTGTCCGGCCTTACCGGGGTTATGGGTGGCGGTCCCCGTCGACCTTCGGTCTCGCCGACCGGATTCACGGGTGACGACCTCCGCGAGTCACTCCGGGGGTGCCTCTCACCAGTGCGGTCTTCCCTTTTTTTCGGGGGCGGGTGCCCGGCATGCCCCCGGAAACGTTAAGGAAGCAAAGACCGAGAATTCTGGGAAGAGTGAGATGACGGGTGACGCGTTCGGGGCCCGGGGCGAACTCCGCCCGGGGGTCCTCGGGATCGCCGGCAGCCCGCGGAGGGGCGGGAACTCGGACCACCTCCTGGATGCGATCCTCGGTGGCGTCCGGACGGTCGTCGGGGAGGTCGAAGCGGTCCGCCTCCGCGACTACAGGTTCGAGTCGTGCACCGGGTGCGAACGGTGCAGGGTCGACCGGGCCTGCACCGGGCTGCGTGACGGGATGACCCTTCTCTATCCCTCCATCGTCGCGTCGAGGGGGCTCGTGCTCGTCACGCCGGTTCACAACTACAACGTCTCGGCCCTCGCGAAGGCCTTCATCGACCGCTGCTACTGCTTCTATGACTTCGAAGACCCGCGCCCGGGGCCATGGTCGAGCCGGCTCGCAGGCCAGGAGAGGAAGGCGGTGGTCGCTGCCGTCGCCGAGCAGCCGGGAGAGGAGGGGATGGGGGTGACCCTCGAGGCGATGCGACTCCCGCTCGAGGCGCTCGGGTACGAGGTCATCGACGCGCTCGCCGTCCCCGGGATGTTCGACCGGGGGGTCGTCAGACGCCACCCCGAGGTCATCGATCGGGTAAGGGAAGCGGGGCGGCTCCTCGGGACCTCCCTCCTGCCGGCGACGGGGGACCCCCGCTGAGAACCCGGTGCAGACCGCTCGCCCGGCAACAGCATCCACGCGGCACGAGCCCGTGCACCCCGGTTTTTCGAGGACCGGGGACCCGCCCGTCATCTCTCGTGAACTCATCCATCGGCGTTCCGGGTTCGCTGCGGGACCCCTGGGTTTCGTCGCGCGAGCGATATCGCCCGGCTTCCTCGAGCACGACTCCGGACGGATTCTGTGAGCTGCCGGCGTTCGACACGTCCCATAGTTCTCTGTCCCCGATCCGGAAAGAGGACGACCCGGCAGATGGGCCCGTTACCCGGTATCGACGGCCATCGTTTCGACCGGCAGGAGGGCGCCCCTGTAACCCGTGGTGACCCCCTGGACGGGTTCGGGGAACCGATCGACGGGACCCGTAACGCCCACGGGGCTTCTCCCCCAGAACAGGGCGACGCCGAACCGGACGGTCCTCCGCATGCCGGCGTGATCGTCCCCGTGCCCCGGTGGAGGTGCGGCCCCGCCGTCTGCGTCCCCGGACCAACTGTCATGGACCGGGTCCAGGCGAACCGTATACCTGGCCGTCGTGAACGATCGTCAAAAACGATGCACCCGGCTCTCGCTCGCCGCTGGTTCGAAGCCGGGCCCCGCTCCGTCCCGGGACCGTCTCGAGCCTGGAAGACCGGGGTCCTGTCAGGGACCCGTCTCGTCGGCCCCGGAAGGGGGCCGGTAGTGCTCCATCAGGGCGTCGAGGACGGACGCGACCCCCTCGCCCGTCGCGGTCGACATCCCGATCCCGTCCTCGGAACGGGCGAGATCGGCCTTGTTCGACGCGACGATCACCGGCACCACGACGAGCGACCGGACCTCCTCGAGGAGCCTGTGCTGCTCCGCGAGGGAGTAGCCGCAGTGCTCGCTCGGGTCGAGCACGAAGAGGCAGACGTCGGCCACGTCCATCAGGGCCGCGAGGGCCTGGCGTTCGATCGGGTTCCGATCCTCGGCCGGCCGGTCCAGGATCCCGGGGGTGTCCACGAGCTGGATCCGGCCCAGCGGCGTCTCGCGGTGGCCGACAATCACCCCCTTCGTCGTGAAGGGGTACCCGGCAACCTCGGGGGCAGCCGACGAGACCGCCCGGATGAACGAGGACTTTCCGACGTTCGGGTACCCGGCGACGACCACCGTGAACTCGTCCGAGACGTGCGGGAGCTTCCGGAGCACGTTCCGCGCGTCGTTGAGGAACCGGAGCTCCGGGTCGATCTGGTGGACGATCGAGGCGATCCGGGCGACCGCCCTCCGCCGCTCCACCGCGGGATCCTCGGCGCGCCGCATCCGCGAGGCGATCGAGAAGCCCTTCTCGCGGACGTGCCAGGCAGCCCACCCGACGGCCCCCAGGGCCTTCTTCATCCGGGCGGTGCCGTAGAGGATCTCGACGATGTGACGGTAGAACGGCGGGAGGGACTCGATATCGGGGAACCGCTGCAGGATGGAGACCAGCCGGTCGTGAACCGAGGCCGTTACGGCCCGGACGAACTCCTCGTTGGCCCTGTCCTTGTTGTGCTTCTCTTTCCTTTTTGCGGCCGCCCGCCTGAACGAGACGTCCAGGATCTCGTCGGCGGTCGGGATGGTCGGCGTCTTCTCGAACTCGACGCCCTCCGGGGCCCACTCGGCCGGCAGGTTGTCGTACTCCGTCGCGTAGTCCACGGTCGATCTGCTCCGGCTCTCTCTATCTCGGGCGGCCCGGGCATAGTTCTTCTGTTCCGTGCCCGAATCCCTGTTCGCGGGGCAGGGCCGCCCGGAGCCGGCGCCCCGCCCCGCGACAGGAAGAAAGAGGGGGACGGGGGCGATCGTTCCCGGGCAGCGCATCCGGGACTCGCGGGCGACGGGAGGCTCTCTCCCCGGTGAGCGTCACTCCGCTGAGGACGCTCCGGCCGCCTCTTCCTCGACCAGCTCGAGCTCGGGCTGCGGCTCGGGTCGCTTCATGACCTCGAAGAGCCGGATCTCCCCGATCGACGGGGCGGCCTCGAAGATGTCGCGCACGATCGTCGGCTTCCAGAGCATCCAGCGCCGGTCGTACCCGATCCCGGGCGGGAGCTCGATGTTCATCGTTCCCTCCTCGATGCTGGGCTCGAGGTCGCGCCCCCCGTAGAGCCGGATCAGGCCCTTCGCCCGCTTGAGCTCGTCCTCGACCACCTCGACGACCCGGAACCGGTAGTGGAGGGTCTTGCCGGCGAACTCGTTGTTGTAGTCGACGATGGCCCGGGAGCCGATGATGTCGCGCACGATCCCCTCGCGGTTCTCGCCCCTCACCCGGGAGCCGACCTGGATCTTCTCGGGGAACTGCTTCAGCGGCACACCCTCCACCAGCTCGCGGTCGTAGACGCCGAACCCCTTCTCGGGTGGAACGTCGATCTCGGCCTCCTCGTCGACCTCGCGCCCGACGAGCGCATCGTCCAGGCCCGGGATCACGTGCCCGCTGCCGACCCGGACCAGGATCGGGCCGTATGTCGCGGACGGGTTCTCGATCCCGGCGTTCTTCGCCTCCTCGGCGCTGGTCGTGTCGAAGACGATTCCGTCCACCGAGCCCGTGTACTCGACCCGGATGTAGTCTTTCTCGATAACAGCCACCATGTCACCTTTCTATATCAAATCGCGAGCATCGCAGATAAGCTTTGACGAGGGACCCGGGGGCGCGGGAAGATCGGGGGAAAAGAAACATCCCTCTCCTCCCACATAGTTCTGGCTGAGGATGATCGAGTACGAGCTGAAGGCCAGGGTCGACGACCTCGACCCGATCCGCGCAGCCCTCCAGGCCAGGGGGGCGGCCCGTGACGGGGATCGCGACGAGCACGACGTCTACTACAACCACCCGGGTAGAGACTTCGCCGAGACCGACGAGGCCCTCCGCGTCCGGTACGCGGACGGGGAGGTCGTGATGACCTACAAGGGAGCGAAGATGACCGGGACCCGTCTCAAGGCGCGCGAGGAGCTGAACCTCGCCGTCGAGGACGGGCGTGTCCTGGAGACCGTCCTGGTCCGGCTCGGCTTTCGCGTCACGGCGGTGGTCAGGAAACGGCGCGAGCTCTGGACGTTCGACGGCGCCTCGATAGCCCTGGACCGGGTGGAGTCGCTCGGGACCTTTGCCGAGGTCGAGATCCTCGGGGAGCCCGGCGACACCTCTGTCGAGGAGCGGGTCGGCGACCTCGCCGAATCGCTCGGGATCACGGGCGAGCCGATCACGTCCTCGTACCTCGAGCTCGTGCTCGGGCAACGGGAGAGCTGAGAGGGCCGTCGCCGGCAAAGAAGGGTTTCGGGTGCGAGAGACGCCCCCCGGCTCGAACCGCGCCGGGGGCGGGCTGACGACCCTTGTCAGACCGCGCTCAGCTCGATCTGGATGTCCTTCGGCTCGATGCCGAAGTGGATCAGGGCGTACTGCCCCTCGGAGGCCATCCCCGGGTTCACCACCTTGACCCCGTCCAGCTCGGTCACGCCGCGATGTTCGTGAATGTGGGCACAGCAGACGAGGTCGAACGCCTTCAGGTGGCGCCGGACCGCCGTCGAACCGACGTGCACGCCGTCGATCTCGTCCAGGGCTCCCTGGGGCGGGCAGTGGCTCAGGAGGACGTTGTGGACCGTCCGGTCCATCGTCTCGACGACCCCGGAGAGCACGCTATCGATCTCCTCCTCCGAGAGCTCGCACGGGGTCTGGAACGGGGTCGGGTTCGAACCTCCCAGGCCGGCGAACGTGACAGGGCCCAGCGAGATGTGCGAGCCGTGGAGCGAGACCGCGTCCGACCGCTCGAGCGCGTCCAGGATGTCGCGGGGGTCGCAGTTCCCCGGCACCGCCAGGCAGGGAATATCGATCCGGGAAAAGAGACCGCCCACGGCGTCGATCGGGCCGAAGTTGGTGATATCTCCGGCGATGATCATCGCATCGGCACGCACGTCGAGAAACGACTCGAGCTTGCCGTAGTTTCCGTGGAGATCCGCGATCAGGAGGACATCCATCATACTCCTCTAGTATTCGGGGGGCACCTACTAAACCTTAACCGCGTTCCAGGACCGATCCGGTCAGTCTTCCCTCGAGCGCGAGCCGCCCGAAGACCCGGTAGACCGCCGGCAGGATCGGGCGCGAGGGGTGTCCGGCGAGCGGTGTCCCGGGGAGGGGGGTGAACCGGTGGGCGTGGATCCGGCACCCCCGGGCTGCGAGGTGGCGGACGAGGTCGAGGGTGGCCTCCTGTTCCTGATCGGTCTCGAACGGGAACCCCAGGATCACGTCGACCGCCGGTTCGAGCCCGTGGTCCCGGATCCGGTCCACGGCTGTGAGCCCGTCGTCGAGAGTGTGCCCGCGCCCGATGAAACCGAGGACGCGGTCGCTCCCGGACTGGATCCCGAGGTGGACCCTGCTGTTCGCGCAGAACTCCCGGACGAGGTCGAGCGCCTCGTCCGTCACGAACTCGGGCCGCACCTCGCTCGGAAACGTCCCGAACCAGACGCGGGCCCCCTTCCGCGTCACCGCGGTGAGCAGCCGGCGGACCTTCTCGAGCCGCGGGGTGCGACCGCCCGAGCCGTAGGCCAGGGCGTTGGGGGTGACGAAGCGAACGTCGGTGAGCGCCCGGGCCGCCTCGGCGCAGGCGTCGATCGAGCGGTGCCGCATCCCGCCGGGAAAGAGGCGCGGGGTCTGGCAGTAGGCGCAGTCGTGGGGGCATCCGCGCGAGCACTCGATATATCCCCGCCGTGGGCCGAACGGGGGGAAGGCGTCGAGCAGGACGGCGTGACCCGGGAGCACGAGGCCGTCACGGGCCGTCGCGGTTCCCGGGATCGGCTTCAAGGAGCCGGCCTCGATCGCGTCGAGGAGGAGGGGGAGGGTCCTCTCCCCCTCGCCGACGACGACGTAATCCGCGGTCCGCGCGACATCGCGCCAGCGTCCCGTCGCCGACGGCCCGCCCGCGATCGTGGTGCAATCAGCGCTTTCGATCTCGGCGAGGAGCTCCCCTTCGTTCGCCACGTTCAGGCTGTAACAGGTGACCTCGCCGGCCGGCCGGTCCGTCTCGTGGAGCCGCCAGCCCGCCTGCTCGAGGGCCGCGGAGAGCACCGAGAAGGTGTTCGTGGTTCCGCGTGTGTGCCGCCAGTTCACGCGCACGGGCTCCCTCCGAGGACGGGGATCCGGGTATATATGCCGAGAGGGAGCATGGAGAAGGTGGAGCAGACATGGACAAGATCGCCGTCCAGCTCGACGGTCCCGAGCTCGGGGACCAGCATACCTGCCGGGGCCAGGGCATTACTCCCCGGATCCGTCTCGGCCCCCTCGACCCCCGGGTGCGCTCGCTCGCCGTGGTCGTGATCGACCCGTTCGAACCCGGGTGCTCGTTCGCGCTCTGGCTCGCGGCCGGGATCCCGCCCGTGCCGGTGATCCCCGCGGGCCTGGAACCGGGCAGGGAGAGCCCCGTCCCGGTGGTCCACGGCACGAACGACGGGGGGACGTCCGGGTGGCAGCCACCGTGCCCGAAGCCCGGAGACCCCCCCCACCAGCTGACATTCAAGGTCTACGCGCTCGACCACGTCCCTCTCCTCTCCCCCGGGTTTTCCCGGGCCGAACTCAACGAGGCGCTGCGCGGGCACATACTCCAGTTCGGGACGACGATCGCGCTCGTGCGCTAGGGAGACCAGCACGTTTATCCGCTCCGGGGTGAACCCCTGGAGCGAGGCATCACCATGAAACCACTCGCTGTACGTCTCCCCATCACGCACTTCCCCCCGAACTACACCTGCGACGGCACCGACATCTCGCCCGCGATCGAGATCCGCGACCTCGAGCACGGGACGAGATCCCTCGCGCTTATCCTCCTGGACCCCGACGCCCCCGGGGGCAACTTCGTCCACTGGCTCTGCTGGAACATGGAGGTGGTCACGACCGTGCCGGAGAACATCCCGAAGGAGCCCGAGACGACTTTCCCCGTCGCTGCGCGCCAGGGGACCAACGACTTCGACCGGATCGGCTACGGAGGCCCGTGTCCCCCGCACGGCCATGAACACCGCTACGACTTCAAGGTCTACGCGCTCGACACGCTCCTGGACCTCGCGCCGGGCGCGCGCCTTCCCGATCTGAACGCTGCAATGCAGGGACACGTCCTCCAGTACGGGGACGCCCAGGCCGTGTACGGGCGCTAGAGCAGCCCGAGTTTCTTGAGGTCGCTGATGATCCGGGCGACGGCGCGGTTCGCGTCCCCGGTGGTCTTGCCGCCCGTGATGATCAGCTTGCCCGAGCCGAAGAGGAGCAGGACCACCTTCGGGTCGTCGAGCCGGTAGACGAGCCCGGGGAACTGCTCGGGCTCGTACTCGATCTTGTCGAGGTTGAAGCCCACCGCGATCTTGTTCAGGTTGATGGTCGACCCGAGGTCGGCGGAGGTGACGATGTTCTGGATCTTGTAGCTGAGCTCGTTCGGGATCTCGATCTCGAGCTCCCGGAGCAGGTCCCCGAGGATCGAGAGGCCCCGGTCGAGGCTCTCGACGGACTTGGCGCCGGTCAGCACGACCTTGCCGGAGTTGAAGATCAGGGCCGCGATCTTGGGGTCCTTCATCCGGATGACGACGCCAGGAAAGCGCTTCTTGTCGTACTCCGCCCCCTCGATGTGAGAGGCGATGCTCGGCAGGTCAAGCGCATCCGCCACTTTTGCCGAGGCGACGATGTTCTCGATACGCAGGGACTCCTCCGGCTTCATGTCAATATATAAAATGCAAAATTGAGTTTAAATATATTTGGGTGGAGGATTACTCTTCGAGCGTCGAGAGGTCGCCGGGGTCCATCCCGAGCTCCCGGGCCTTCAGGACCCGGCGCATGATCTTGCCGGAGCGGGTCTTCGGGAGGGTGTCCGCGAACTCGATCTCGGACGGCATCGCGATCGGGCCAAGCGTGATCCGGACGTGGTAGATCAGCTCCTTCTTGAGCCTCTCGCTCGGCTCATGCCCGACCTTGAGGGTGACGAACGCCTTGATAATGTTCCCCTTCAGCGGGTCGGGCTTGCCGATCACCGCCGCCTCCGCCACCGCCTTGTGCGAGACGAGGGCGCTCTCGACCTCGGCCGTACCGATGTTGTGACCCGAGACGATGATCAGGTCGTCGGAACGGCCGATGACCATGATGTAGCCGTCCTCGTCTTTGATCGCCAGGTCGCCCGCCTTGTAGATGTTCCCGATGGTGTTCCAGTATTTCTCGTAGAGCTCCCGGTTGTCGAGCACGGTCCGCATCATCGCCGGCCAGGGCTCCCTGACCGCGAGGAAGCCGACGGTGCCCGGCGGGGCCGGTTCGCCCTCGCCGTTCACGACATCGACGACGACCCCCGGGATCGACTTGCCGGCGAATCCCGGCTTCATCGGTTCGCCGATCATCGTGGTCACCATGTGCATCCCGGTCTCGGTCTGCCACCAGGTATCGACGATCGGGAGCTTCGAGTTGCCGATCACCCGGTAGAACCACTCCCAGGCCTCGGGATTGAGCGGCTCTCCCACCGAGCCGAGCACGCGGAGCGACGAGAGATCGTACCTGTCCGGCCACTCGTCACCCATCTTGATGAACATCCGGATCGCGGTCGGGGCGGTGTAGAAGATGTTCACCCCGTACTCCTCGATCATATCCCAGTAGTTGCCCGCGTCCGGGTAGTCGGGGGTGGTCTCCGAGACCAGCACCGTCGTGCCGAGCATGAGCGGGCCGTACACGACGTAGGTGTGGCCGGTGATCCAGCCGGGATCGGCCGAGCACCAGTAGGTGTCCTGCTCCTTGACGTCGAAGACGTACTTCGTGGTGTAGTACGCCCCGACCATGTAGCCGCCGAAGGTGTGGACGATCCCCTTCGGAGCCCCGGTCGAGCCGGAGGTGTACAGGATGAAGAGCGGGTCCTCGGCGTCCATCTCCTCGCAGGGGCAGCGGCGGGAACCCGACGCCATCAGCTCGTCGAAGTCCACCTCCATCTCGCGGTGGAGCTCGATCGGATGCTCGGTCTCGCGCCTCAGCACGACCACGTACTCGACCGTCGGGGCGTCGATTATCGCCTCCTCCACCAGGTGTTTCAGGGGGATCGTCTTGCCCCGCCGGACCGAGTGGTCTGCCGTTACGACGACCTTGGCCCCGGAGCCGACGATACGGGCGTGGATCGCGGCGGACCCGAACCCTCCGAAGACGACCGTGTGCACCGCGCCGATCCGGGCGCAGGCGAGCATCGCGATCACCTGCTCGGGGACCATCGGCAGGTAGATGCAGACCCGGTCGCCCTTCCCGACCCCCAGGCTTTTGAGGCCGTTGGCGAACTTGCAGACCGCGGCGTGAAGCTGGCGGTAGGTGTAGATCCGCTCGTTCTCCTCTCCCTCGCCCTTCCAGATCAGGGCGACCTTGTTCCGTCGCCCGTTGAAGACGTTCCGGTCGAGGCAGTTGTAGGTGATGTTGCCCTTCGCCCCGATGAACCACCGGGCGTCAGGGTTGTTCCACTCGAGAACCCGATCCCACTTCCGGGTCCAGTGGAGGTCGTTCGCGATCCCCTCCCAGAACTTATCGGGGGAGTTTCGATACTCCTCGTAGGCCGTGGCGTAGTCACCGATCCAGGTGTCCCTGGCGGCCTCAGCATCCGGGTAGTACCGGCGCTGGTCAGTGATGAGATGCTGCTCCTCTGCCATCGGTATTCTACATTATCAATCATGAGTAATACAGATAAGAGTTCCCTCTGCGGGCCGGAGGATCGCCTGTTCACGGTGAGGATCGGGCCGGTCGTCCAGTGCACCTGGACCCGCCAATACCCGGGAGGTGCCTCTCTCTCACCGCGGACTTCCCGGGCGCCGGCGATTGCCGGGCGCAGTCACAGGGACGGAGAGACACTGGCTTCACCGGACCGTCTTATCCCCGCGACGACCCAGGGAGGCTTCACGGGGCGCCGGGAGGCGGGAACACCCCGCAGGGGCCCGGTTCGGGGGCTGCGGGTTCGCCATCCGCCTCCCGTCCGGGGCGACGATCGCCCCGGCGATGGCGACCGTGACGACGGCCTTGCCGTTCTGGACGGCCTGGCGGAGCGACCACCCCCGGGCGAGGCCTGCGGCGACAGCGGCCGAGAGGCAGCAGCCCGAGCCGTGGACGTCGTACGGGAAACGCGGCGCGGAGAGCGGGAGCGCCCCCCGTTCGTCGACGAGCAGGTCGACCACCTCGTCTCCCCGGGCGTGTCCTCCCTTGACCAGCACCGCCCGGGCCCCGAGCGCCATCAGGGCCTCTGCGGCCTCCCGCATCTCGTCGAGGGTCCGGACCGGGCGGCCCAAGAGGATCGCGGCCTCGGGCAGGTTCGGCGTCAGGAGCGCCGCCCGCGGCACGAGCCGGTCGAGCATGACCGCGACGGCCTGCGGGTCCGTGAGCCGGCCCCCGCTCGTCGCCGTCATCACCGGGTCGACCACGAGCGGGATGCCCGGAGGCAGGGAGTCCGCGATTGCCCCGGCGACAGCGGCGGAACCGAGCATGCCCGTCTTGACCGCGCCGACCGGGAAGGCCTCCAGCAGGACCTCGACTTGGGACGCGAGCAGGGCCGGGTCGACCGGAACCACGGTTCTGACCCGGGAAGGCGACTGGGCGGTCAGGGCCGTGACTGCCGAGAGCCCCCAGGTGCCGAGCGCGGCAAAGGTCCGAAGGTCGACCTGGATCCCGGCCCCTCCTGAGGGATCGGAGCCGGCACAGGTCAGGGCGTAGGCGACCTCCATCCGTGATCCGGTCGGCGGCTGAGAGAATCAAGGTTCGGAGCGGATCCCGCGTAATGTTGAAATACTCCTCCATGAAACTGAGCTGGATGGTCCCGGACGTGTGGTGGGTGCCGGTTCTGGGACTCGCGCCGGCCGTCTTCTGGCTCTGGTACTTCTACGTCAAGGACCGGTACGCTCCCGAGCCCCGGAGCTGGATCCTCCGCATCTTCGTGCTCGGCATGGTCTCGACCGTCCCGATCGCGATCGTCGAGTCGATCGTCGCACTGGCCCTGCCCTCCGACCTCCTGCTCGCCGTCGTCGTGGCCCCGATCGTCGAGGAGATCGGAAAGTTCCTGGTCGTCTACCGCTACGTCTTCCGCCACCCGGTCTTCGACGAGCCGATCGACGGGATCGTGTACGCCGTCTCCGCCGCTCTCGGGTTCGCGGCGCTCGAGAACGTCCTCTACCTCTTCGCCGCCTACTCCGAGACCCTGACCCTCCCCCTCGAGCTCTCGTTGCTCCGCGGCGTCCTCTCGGTTCCCGGGCACGCCCTGATGTCCGCGATGTGGGGCTATGCTCTCGGCCAGGCGCTCGTGACCCCCCACCCGACCGCCCGGCGGCTCGTCTACGAGGGGCTCCTCCTCGCGATCCTCCTCCACGCCGCGTTCAACCTCCTGGCGAGCGCCGACCTGGCCGGGATCGTCGTGCTCCTCCTGGTGCTGGTTCCGGGCATGTGGCTGATCGCGAGCGCGCGGATCGGGCGGGCGCTCCGCTCCGGCGCCCCGCCGGAATGAGACGGGGGGTCACTCGTGCCGGAGCGCCTCGATCGGGTTGAGGTTCGCCGCCTTCCAGGCCGGGTAGAGCCCCGAGAGCAGGGCGGTCACGAGCCCGAAGCCCATGCCGAGCGCGATCGACCCGAGGTTGGACGGGTGGAAGAGATAGTCGGTCGACTGGAGCACCAGGAGCGAGACCAGGTAGCCCGCTCCCAACGAGAGGAGCCCGCCGATCGAGGACCCGATCGCCCCGAGTATCAGGGCTTCGTAAAGGAACATCTGCCGGATCTCGCGCCGCAACGTCCCGATGGAACGGAGGATCCCGATCTCGCGGATCCGCTCGGTCACGGACATCAGCATCACGTTCAGGATCGAGATCCCCGCGACAATGAGGGAGATCCCTCCGATCGCGGTCGTGAACGTCGAGATCTGGGAGAAGACCGTGTCGAGGCTTTCCAGGATCATCTTGGACGAGTAGGAGTCGAGGACCGTCTCGCGCCGGTTGAAGCGCTGGTCGATCGCCTCCTCGATGGCGTCGATCCGTTCGATATCGCTCACCTTGATGGTCACCTGGTCGTAGCCGCGGTCGCTGTTCCGGTCCTCGTACCATTTCGGAGAGACGATCAGGGCGAGGTCGGGCTGGATGTCGAACCCGAGCCCGCGCTCCTTGAGGATCCCGACGACGCGCTGCGTGCTCCCGTCCGAGAACCGGACCTGCGACCCGATCCGGAGGTCGAACTGGTCGGCGATCGTCGGGCCGGCGAGGACCCCGCTGGTCCCCCGGAGCAGGACCCCCTGGTCGACCTCGACCATGTACCCGATATCATCGGGGTCGATCGCGTAGATCGAGACCGGCCCCTTCGTGGTCCCCACCTCGATCCGGTCGGCCGTCGAGTAGATGGGGATCACCGGGTCCGTCCCGGCGATCCGCCGCAGGTCCTGCACCTGCCGCTCGGAGATCTTTTCTTCCGCGAGACCCCCGCCGAACGCCGCGCCCATGCTGATGTGAGGGGTCACGATCAGCGAGTCGCCGACGGTCGAGAGCTGGTCCTTGACCGAGAGCGTCAGGCTGTTGCCAAGGATGCCGAGCGACGAGATCGCGAGCACCCCGATCACGATCCCGATGATCGCGAGCATCGACCGCAGGAGGTTCCGCCTCAGGTTCCGCTGCGCGATCTCGAAGAAGGTCCTGCTCATCCCGAGTCCTCGCTGATTTGGCCGTCGACGATGCGGAGCTGCCGCCTGGCGTAGGACGCGATCCCCGGGTCGTGCGTCACCATGATGACCGTCTTCCCCTCCCGGTTCATCGCAACCAGGAGTTCCATGATCCCCTGCCCGGTCTTCTGGTCCAGGTTGCCCGTGGGCTCGTCGCAGAGGAGGAGGTCGGGGTCGTTCACGAGCGCCCGTGCGATGGCGACGCGCTGCTGCTGGCCTCCCGAGAGCTCGCTCGGCAGGCTCCTGTGGAGCCGTTCCTCCGCGAGCCCTGCCGCACGGAGCACCTCCTCGGGCTTCCTGCCGCACGCGCCCCTGCTACCGCACTTCAGGACGCGCGGGTACTCGACGTTCTCGAGCACCGAGAGGAGCGGGATGAGGTTGAACTGCTGGAAGATGAAGCCGATCGTGTCCCGCCGCAGGTAGGTCAGTTCGTCGTCCGAGAGCTCGCCGACGTCCCGTCCCCCGATCACGAGGCGGCCCGAGGTCGGGACGTCGAGACACCCGATCAGGTTCAGCAGGGTGGTCTTGCCCGAGCCCGAGGGGCCCATGATCGCGATGAACTCGCCCCGACGGATCGCGAGCGAGACGGTGTCGAGCGCGACCACGTTGCCCGCGGGGAGCGGGTAGACCTTGGAGACTTCCTCGAACCGGATCAGCGCGGGGCTATCTGCCCCGTCCGCCGTCACCGTTTCCATGAGCGGTAGATCAGGTAGCCGATGACCGCGGCGAGCACGAGGGCCAGGGCGATCACGGGGAGGTTGTTGCTGTCACTCCCGGTATCCTTCTGCTGGTCCTGGGAGAGCGCGACCCGCGACTCGCTCTCGAACGGGTTGCCGTTCGCGTCCCGGTAACTGATGACGAGCGGGACCGAGGACTGGTTCTCGGCCAGGAAGTTCACCTCGAACGAGGCGAAGTCGTCGGGCTCGAGAGAACCGACCACGTACTGCGGGAACGGGTCCGCCGGGGTGGAGGCCCCGCCCGGCGCGATAACGACCGAACGGGCCGGGGTCAGGCCGGCGTTGGTGATGTCCCCGGTCAGCAGGAAGACGCCGCCGGGTTGACGCTCGACCTCGAAGTTCGAGAGGATGAGGTCGGGCTCGCGGAGCGACGTGCCGAGAACGAACGGGAGGTCGACGGTGGAGACATGCCGGTTGTGCCCGTTGAACCAGACAAGCTCGAACGCGACGGTCGCGTTCTGCTCGATGGTCAGGTTGAAGGGGGCCGTCGCACGGGCGTTCGCCGGGAGCCCCCCGATGAACGAGGACGACGGGGTGGCCGAGAACCCGGTCCCCCGGGGGGTGACCATGACGCCGTCGATCGCGGTCTGCCGCGGGTTGCCGATCGCCAGCACGACGGTCTCGGCGAGCCCCGGCGAGAAGACGTCGGGCCTCTCGACATAGGAGACGGCGGGCGCCGTGCTGTCGACCCGGACCGGGACCGGGACGCGAAGCCCATGCTCCCCCGGGACCGGGAGGCTGAAGACGGGGAACGCGACCCCGTCGGGACCGCCCGCCTTTACTGTGAAGGTGAAAGCCATCCGGTTGCCGGCGCCGATCTCCCCGACGGTCGGGTACGGGTCGTCCTCGACCGTGACCGGTCCGCTCGAGAGGAGCGTGGCCCTGGACGGTCTGAGCGGGGAGAGGCCGGCGTTCGCGACCTCGACCGTGAGGGTTCCGACGTCCCCCCGGGCGAGGACGGGCGGGTCGAGCGTCGTCGAGACGACCTGGAGCCGGTTGCCCGCCGACGTGGCGACCGGTACGCCGGTCGCGGGGGGCGTCTCGTCCCCGGGCGCCGGGAGGGTGACGGTGGTGACCGGGTACGGCAGACCGGTCGGCAGGCTCGCGGACACGCAGGCGGCGCAGGCCAGGAGGGCGAGGGCCACGAGCAGGAAGCGTCGGATCATTCAGGTCACCAGCATCGGGACGACCGAGGCGAGGAGGTAGATCAGGACGGGGACGAGGACCGTGATCGCGGCGTCGCGGGTCGAGAGGTTTCGAGCCTGCCGCACCCCGAAGATCCAGATGTTGGCGGACCAGAGCATGAACAGGAGACTGATGATAGTCGCGGCCTGCATGGTGGGGTCCTGCGTGAGGGTGGCGCTCCATTCCTGGACCGCCTCGGGGTCGGTGAGTGTCGGTATGCGGAGGTTCGAGACGAAATTCCAGGTGAGCACGGTGCTGACGATCCCGCCGATCACCTGCGGGACGTGGCCGTACCCGACGTAGGAGAGGAGGCGGTTGAACTCGCCGCTTCCGCGGAACGCCATCGAGACGACGAAGAAGACCGCGGTGTAGATCACCCAGGCGAGCAGGGTCGTGATCAGGGCGCCGATCGCGCCCACCGCGCCCACGACGCCGCCGAGCCCCTCGATGCCGGGGAGCGCCATGGCGTCCATTAATACGGCGGACATCTGGTAGGCGGTGACCGCCCCTATCACCCCGGTCACAAGGACGATCAGCCCGGGGAATAGGAGGTTCACCGGCTTTGGGTCGAGGGCCTCGAAGAAGGCGCGCGGGTTCACCACGAGGTCAACGAACGACGCACGGGCCTCGGAGACGGGCTCGCCCGAAGACCCGTTCATCCGGAATCACCCCGGTCACCGATTCGGATTGATTTGCTCATCATGGGGTTACTATCGTTCCAGGTTCTATTTCAGATCTCCTGACTCCGATCCCGGGAAGAGGGGGGGTCACAGGACCTCGTGCCGCCTCGCACCCGAGACCGCGTCCAGCCCGGTCGAGAGGAGGGCGCCGAACCCGAGGCAGACGACCACGAACTTGACGAGCCACCCCAGGACCGGGACCAGGTAGACCAGGTTGAGCAGCGCGAAACCGATGGCGAAGATGACCAGGGTCCTCTCGCCGAGCCCCGTCCTCCCGGCGATCAGGCGCCCGAGCGCCAGCGAGACGACGAGGCCCGCGAGCATGATGCCCGCCGCGACGAAGAGCCACCCGAACACCGCGATGGGGGCCCCGATCACGGTGAAGACCAGGATGAGGCCGACGATCCCTGCCGCCACCAGGGCGATCAGGCCGATGGCGAACGAGGGGAGCGGCTGCTCGCGGACGCGGGACTCGACCGCACCCGCCCACCCGGGGAAGAGGGCGACCAGCAGGAGCCCGAGGAGCAGGAAGCCGATCGTCCAGAGGAGGAAGAGCACGGCCGAGAGCCAGGAGACCAGGGTCCCGATGCCTCCCGTACCGCCTGAGGCCGTCCAGTTCACTGGTTGCCTCTCCCCGCTGGACGAGTAGCGGAGCGCTCCCTCCGACCCCTCGTCGACGACGGACGCGGATTCGATCCAGAGCGTCCCGTTCACGTCGCCGCGGTGGGTGAAGGTGCCCGCCGAGACCCGGGCGTCGCGCCCGATCCGCGCTCCGGGCCCGAAGAGAACCTCGCCCCCGCTCACCAGGGCGTTCCGCTCCACCGTGCCGTTCAGGTCGACCCGTCCCCCAACCAGGACGACCTTGCCGCCGACCGGGCCGTCGATCCGGACGGTGCCGCCGGCCGCGATCACGTCTCCGGCGACGGGGGCATGGACCCCAATCTCTCCGCCGACCGCGATCAGCGACCCGATGGGCGCTTCGACAGAGACCTGGCCGCTTGCCGCGACGACGTCGTCGTCGACCGGCTCCGCGATCACGGTCATGCCCCCTTCCTCGCCGCCGAGGACACGGATCGCTCCCGCACCGTCCGCTATCACGAGGAGGAGGACGAGGACCGCGACGATCCGTTCGCCCTTCATGCCGGTGCATGCACCGATCTGGTATTTAAGACTAGTCCCGGGCGGTGTCCGTGAGCCGTTCCCCGAGGTACCGGATCAGGCCGTGGAGCCCGTCGGCCACCGGGTGGATCTCGTAGAAGTCCGAGAGACCGTCGACCCGGAGCCCGTGGCGGATCATCTCCGCGATGTACATGACGGGGAGGGCCGCCTCCGGGGCGGAGGCCGCGATCCCGGTGACCCGGGCCCCGCTCTCGTCGACGAAGACCTTCGCGACCCCGGTTCCACGGTCCGGGACGGCGAAGAACGAGCCCGGCCCGGCAGGGGCCGGGACCGCGTACGACCCGGTGGTCGCGCTCTCGTCGATGGCCCAGGCGTACTGGTTCCCGAGCCGGAAACCCCGGGGGACCAGCCGTCGGTCGGTCCGGGCCTCCCGCCCGAGGATGTTCTCTGCCGCGACCCGCCCCTCCTGCCGCGAGACCGGGGTGAGATAGGGCGGGCCGGTGACATCCCCGCAGGCGTAGACGCCGGGCACCGAGGTCCGCTGCCGGTCGTCCACGACGATCGTCCCGTCGCTTCTCTTCTCGACCCCCGCGCAGACCTCGCTGTTCGGTTCGAGGCCGATCGCTGCGATTACCGCGTCGACGGGGAACCCCTCCTCCTCTCCGCCCGACGAGACCGTCACGCCGTTCACCCGGCGCCCGCCGTCGACCGAGACCAGGCCGGTCTCCTCCCGGATCCTGACGTTCTCGAGCTCCCTGCGCGCGCACCGGTCGAGGTGGGGGTCGAGCCCCCGGAGTAGCCTGCTCCTGACGAGCAGGTCGACCTCGGCGCCGAACGCGGCGAAGATCCAGGCGAACTCGACGGCCTGGATCCCGCCCCCGACGATCGCGACCCGCCCGGGCACCTCCCTCATCGTGGCGATCGTGGCGGCCGTGTAGACCCCCTCGCGCGAGATCCCGGGGACCGCGGGGAGGGCAGGGCGGGAGCCGGTGGCGATGATGACGGCCCCGGACTCGACCGGCCGACCGTCGATCACGGCGCGCGTCCCGTCGAAACCGGCCGAGACACCGGAGACGACCTCCACCCCGGTCCCCTCCGTCTCGTCGGAGAGGACCCCGGTGATCGTCGACTGGATCCCGGCCATCGACCGGAAGAGGCCTTCCAGGTGGACCGACGGCTGGCCGGCGAGCACGCCGAGGGAGGCGAGCCGCCGTGCATCCACGACAGCCCGGGCGGCATCGTTCATCGCGTTCACGAGCATGCACCCGTAGAGCAGGCACTGCCCCCCGAGATTCCGCCTCTCGACCAGCCTGACCTGCCGGCCGGCGTTCGCGAGGTGCATCGCGGCGAAGCGACCCGCGGGCCCGCCGCCGATCACGGTGACCGGGTCCATCAGAGGATCTCCACGCCCTCGTCCATCGGGGAAGAGAGCGTCTCGCCCGAGTAGGCGTTTATCTCGACGATCGACCCCCCCGTGACCTGCCAGACCGGCACGAAGACCCGGGAGAGGTCCGTGCGGATCGAGCGGGGGTCGGGGCGGAAGACCTTCTCCTCGTAGAAGATCGCGTCGCGCCGCTCCTGGCGGATCCTGACCTTCTTGGTCAGGCTCCGGACGACGTGCTCGACGACCCTCTCCCCCGCGTCCTCGCGCGGGATCAGGGCTTCCATCACCTCCGTCCCGTCCGGCAGCCCCCCCCGCACGACGGGGAGCTCCTCGACCGCCTCGATCTCGCCGTTGATCGCGTTCAGCGCGAGCAGTCCCTCGTCGTCGAAGAGGATCGTATGGTTCTTGTAGGTCGTCCCCCCGGACGAGGAGTAGCGCGCGCACCAGAACGGGATCAGGCGGAGCCGGACCGCCCCGTCGCTCCGGGCGAGCATGGAGGCCTCGCTCCCGGAGATCCGGACCGGGAGGTGGGGGATGCCGCCGGCCCCGGCATCTCTCTCCGGCTCGCGGAGCACTACCGGGGGCAGGGGGAGCGAGAGGTCGAGCGCGAGCTCCCGGCCGGTCACCCGGGCGCAGGCCGACCTCCCCGCGTAATCGACCAGGGCCGGGAGCCCCCAGGCGACACAGTGCTCCGCCCTTACCCGGTCGGAGGTCGAGAAGAGGATCTTTCGGCAGACGACCTCGCTCCCACCCGCCCTGACGCGGTAGACGGTCTGGTCGAACGCGCTCCAATCGGCCTCGTCATCGCTGCAGAGCACGAGCACGCACTCGCCCCCGCGTATCGCCGAGAGGTCGAGTGGCGGGTCCATCGGCGCCACGTCGAACGAGGCGGATTCCAGGATCCGGCCGATCTCCTCACGTGCACGCTCGCGGACCAGCTTGTCCATCGATCTAACTTTGACGGCCAGCTATAGAACAATTTTTCTATCGCCAGGAGGATTAGAGATGATGACCCCGTTCCTCATGTTCGTCAACCACCAGATCGAGAATTACGCGATGCAGGTCACGTACGACCCGGTCAGTGGAAAGGGACGGGTGGTCTACAACCTCTCGCTCGTTCGCGCGGGCGACCTGCCTGCCGTCCTCGAGGTGATCCGGGTCACCTGCCTCTCGGGGGTGAGCTCCTCCGACCTGGTCCGGGTCGTCCGCGGCGGGGAGTCGATAGACGGCTACACGGTTCCCGAGGGCCAGGCCGGGATCTGCACGGTCTGTTCGGTCACGCTCGACGGGATCCTCCTGCAGCGCGGCATCCCGTTCCACCCGATCGGCGGCGGTGTCGTCGAGATCGTCGACCGTATCCCGCGCCGGTTCACGCACCTCATCCACTTCGACGAGACGACGATCGACCCGACCCAGGTCCTGATCGCCGACGAGATCTCCTCGGTCGGCGAGGTGATCCGGACCGGGAACGGCACGGTCCTCGCCAACATCCGCGAGTGCCACATGGAGGCGGAATCGGCGGTCGCCGAGCTGCTCGACGACCTGGCGGGGAGCCGGTTCATGGGTGTGCTCGAGGTCGGGCTTCCGAACAGCCCGATACTCGGAGTCCCGGTCAGCCCGCAGTACATGGGGGTGATCGCGCTCGGGGGCACCAATCTCATCGCGGCGGTCCGCGAGGCCGGATACCCGGTCTCGTTCCTCGCCATGAGGGGTGTGATGGAGGTCGAGGAGATGATCGCCATCGAGCAGCAGGTCGCCGTCCTCGAACCCGGGACGGCAGGTTGACGGGCAGGCGGGCCCGGCGCCCGTGCCCGGACAGAGATCCTCCAGGTGTGAACGCCCCCTCTTCGCGACGCCTCGAAGGACCCGGCACCCTGCCGGCGCGGGTGCGGGGTTTATCTGAGCCGCGCGCGAAAGAGGTCGTCATGATACCAGGCTGGCCAGAGGCCGACCTCCCCGTGCCGGTGGCGAGGGACGGGTCCGAACTCGACGGGATGACCGCCGACCCGGACTGCCTGATCCCCGGCCCGATCTACTTCATGTACCGCGACCTCGCCCGCACCGATGAAGACCGGCGGTGGCTGGAGTCCCGGCACATCCGGTACGACATCACGCGGATACCCCCGGGTACCTTCTGCAACGAGTACGTCAAGACCAAGGGGCACTACCACCCCCCGGCCCCGTCCGGGATCCCCTACCCCGAGGTCTACGAGGTGATGGCCGGCCGGGCGCACTACCTCCTCCAGCGGCCCGACCTCTCGGACGTTGTCCTGGTCGAGGCGGACGCGGGGACGGTCGTGCTGATGCCGCCCGGGTACGGGCACGTCACGATCAACCCCGCCGGAGACGACCTCGTGATGGCGAACCTGGTCTCGCGCTCGTTCTCGAGCGATTACCGGCCGTACGAGGTCTCACGGGGGGCGGCCTACTACGAGCTCGCCGACGGCGGCTTCGTTCCGAACCCTGCCTACGCCGAGGTGCCGCCGCTCCGCCGGTGCCCGCCCCCGGACCTCCGGCAGCTCGGGGTCACCCCGGGGAGCACCCTCTACGACCTGGTCGAGCAGCGTCTCCCGCTCGACTGGCTCGACAACCCCGGGGCGTTCGCCGGCATCCTCCAATTCCCGTGAGGGGGACGGGGTACCGCCTCCCGGTTCGCGCCCTCCTCTTTTTGTCGGGTATCCGGGCCGATCGGAGGGTTATCCCCGGACTCGGAATGTAAACGAGGGCCGCCCGTCTCCCCGTGAGCCCGGGAAGGGCCCTCCGCGGGATCCTAGAAGCCCGGGGAGTCCCCGAAAAGGGAGATCGGCGCTCTCCGCTTGTGGCCGGCGGCCCGCACCCGGGCGAGCACCTGCTCCTCGACCGGCGTCCGGGCAGTCCACCCGCCCGACTCGAGCTCCTCGAGCGCGCCGTCGATCTCGGCGTAGGTGAGGCCGAGCTCGTCCTCGTCCCGCTGTCCCGGCCAGAGGCCGGCCGTCGGCGGCTTCTCGATGATCCGTTGGGGGAGCCCGAGCTCGCGGCCGAGCCGGCAGACATCCCGCTTGTAGAGGTGGAGGAGCGGCTGGACGTCGGCAGCGCTGTCGCCCCACTTCGTCGAGTAGCCGAGCAGGTACTCGGTCCGGTTCGAGGTGCCGCAGACGAGCCGGCCGTCGCGGTTCGCGACGTGGTAGAGCACGGTCATCCGCGTCCGGGCCATCACGTTCCCGAGCAGGACCGGACCCGGGTCGAACCCGGGCAGTCGCCGGTAGCTGTCGAGCACGGGCTCGATCGAGACCACCCGGTGTTCGCACCCGAGAAGGCGGCAGAGTTCGGCCGCGTCCTCGAGGTCGGCGGGGTCGCTCACACCGGTCGGGAGCGAGAGGGCGAGCACGCTCCCGGGCCCGAGCGCCCGGGCGCAGACTGCAGCGGCCACGGACGAATCGATCCCCCCCGAGACCCCGATCACGACGCCCCGTGTTTCGCTCTCCCAGTAGATGTGCCGGATCATCTGTTCGATCCGGTTCAGCTCGCAGCCGCACCCACCCCCGGTCATCGGTTCCACACAGAGTGATCGGGGTTGAAACCTTAACTCGTTACCTCCGGCAGGCGCGGCGCGGAGCGTCCCGGGCAGGGCCGGGGGGCCGGGGTCCGGGACGGGCGTCACCGGCCGTCCCCCGGACTCCGCGGTCCCCGGACCCGAGTTCGGTTATCGCGCCCGCGACCCTGACCAGCGCGAACGGCGCGGAGGGGTGGGCCGCGGCGTGCCTCGCGAGCTCCTCCGCCGCGAACGCCAGGACGGGGTCGGGAGCCCCCCTCGGCCCGCCGGCCGGAGGGACCGCCTCTCCCGAGACGAGGGCGAGGTAGAGGCCCACCTCGGTCGCGGGGACGTGCTGAAACGGGCGGACGACCCGGAGACCGTCCTGCACCCTACCGTCGGCGAGTGTCGCCTGCCGGCCCGCGAGCACCGCCCCGAGCACGGAGGACGCCATCTCCTCGAGCGTGGTGGGGAGGGCGAGCACGTTGCACCCCAGGCCGGCGGCCGCACTCTCCGGGCCACGGTCGCCGATCGCGGCCACCTCCACCCCCTCCGGGAGGCCCGGCGGGGCCGACTCCCCGGGGAGGAGGGCGACGAGAACCGTGTCCCGGCGCCGGCCGAACTGCCGCACCGCGAACCAGAGGAGGGCCGCTCCCGCGCCCCCCTCTTCAACGAACACGCCGACCCGCTCCCGCGTCCCGAGACCGCCCTGCTGCCGGATCGCCCGCTTTCCACGCGCCTCGATATCGCGGAGCAGGTGCTCCGCGCAGAGCGCGCGGCCCGAGTACGCCTGGAACGCGACCGCCTCGCGCCGGCACCGGCTGCACCGTGCGAACTCCATCACCCATTCATTAAAACCTCCCGGGAAAAGACCCTGCCTGCCGGGTCCGCGCTCCTTTTAACCGTCGGCGTACCATTGTTGGAGAGATGCCCCTCTCGGCCGAGGTGATCCGGTCACTCCAGCCGTACGACCTCCGGGTGATGCGGACGCTCGAGCGGCTCATGCACCGGTTCGAGTGGGTTCCCCTCGACGACCTGAAGACGGCCACCCGCTTCTCCGGGTCCGAGCTGGCGTACCGGCTCGGCCGGCTGATCGGGCGCGGGCTCGTGCGCTACGAGAAGGTGCCGTACGAGGGGTACACGCTCGTCTACGCCGGGCTCGACACGCTGGCCCTGCGAGCGCTCACCTCCCGGGGCACGCTCCGGGCGCTCGGAACGCTGACCGGAGAGGGGAAGGAGTCGGTGGTCTACGAGGGTCTCGGGCTGGCCCCGGTCGCGATCAAGCTCCACCACGTGGGTCAGCGCTCGTTCCAGTCGGTCCGGCGGAACCGGGACTACCTGCCCGACCATACGAACTCCTCCTGGCTCCAGGCCTCCCGCCTCTCGGCCGAACGCGAGTTCGGGGCCCTGACCCTCCTCCACCCCCGCGTCCCGGTGCCGGCCCCCGTCGCGATCGACCGCAACGCGGTCGTGATGGACCTCGTCGGCGGGGCGACCCTGAACCGGTGCCGGCTCGACGACCCGGGGACGATCCTCGACGAGATCGTCGCCGGCGTCCGGACCGCGTACCGCCTGGGCGCTATCCACAACGACCTCTCCGAGTTCAACGTGATGATGGACGGGGAGCGCGTGGTGCTGATCGACTGGCCCCAGTGGGTAACGCCGGAGCACCCGAACGCGCGGGCCATCCTCGAGAACGACCTCGGGAACGTCCTGGCCCACTTCACCCGGAAATACCGCCTCAACCGGGACCTCGACGGGGTCGTGGACTCGGTGGTCGGATGAAGGTGATCGGCGTCGACGTGATCCGGGGCTCAGTCCGCTCGCGCTCGCGCCGCCCCTCCTACGCCTTCGTCCTCCTGGTCGACGGCGAGGTGCTCGAGGAGACCGAGGTGACGCAGTTCCGGCTGCTCCGCCGCCTGGCGGAAGAGCGCCCGGACGTCCTGGCGGTCGACTCGGTCCAGGAGCTGGCGGCCGACCAGCGGGAGCTCTGGGACCTCCTCCAGGGGATGCCCCCCGGGACCCGCCTCGTCCAGGTGACCGGCGGGGAGCGGACGGAGAGCCTGGCGCAGGTCGCAGGCAGGTACAACCTCCGGTTCAACCGGCTCTCCCCCCACGACGAGGCCCGGACGATCGCCCGCGTCGCCGAGCTCGGTGCCGGCGCCGAGGTGATCGCGTTCGAGAACACCTCCCGGGTCACGGTGACCCGGCACCGCTCCCCCGGTCGCGGGGGCTGGTCGCAGAACCGCTACGCCCGGAAGATCCACGGGGCGGTCCGCCGGAAGGCGCGCGAGGTCGAGGCCGGGCTGGCGGCCGCGGGGCTCCGGTACGTCAAGCAGGAGACCCGGGCCTTTGGCGGGCTGAGCCGGGTCGTGTTCGACCTCCCGGTGCCCCCGGGCGACCTCCCGGTCTCCACGTACCGCGGGGCCGACGTCCAGGTGCGGGTGAACGGGAAGCGGCTCGAGCGGATCCGGTACCGACCCGCGACCGGTCGTCCCCGGTACCTGATCGTCGGGATCGACCCGGGGACGACGACCGCGTACGCGGCCCTCGACCTGGACGGGAACCTGCTCGCGCTCCGCTCGAGCCGCCAGATCACCCTGGCCGACCTGGTCGAGGAGCTGACCCGGATCGGTCGCCCGCTCGTGGTGGCCACCGATGTCCACGCGATGCCGTTCTCGGTCGAGAAGGTGCGGAGGGCCTTCTCGGCCGTCCCGTTCACGCCGAAAGCCGACATCAGCGTCGAGGCGAAGATCGAGGCGGCACGGCCCCACCCGTGCTCCAACGACCACGAGCGCGACGCCCTCGCTGCCGCTCTCGAGGCCGCCCGCCACTACCGGAACCGGTTCTCGAACCTGCTCCGCCGGGTCCCGCCGGGGTACGACCTGGACGAGGTGCGGGCGGGTGTCGTCAGGGGCCAGTCGCTCGAGCAGGTCCTCGAAGCCCTCCGCGACCGCCCGGCATCCCGGCCCCCGCCCGCGCCGCCCTCGCCGGCCGAGGCGATCGGAGAGGACGAGGAGCGCGTCCGGCTGCTCGAGGGACAGAACAAGCGGCTCCGGACGCTCGTCCGGGAACTTCAGGACGAGAGTGCCGCCAAGGACGGGGAGATCGCCCGGCTCGAGGCCAGGCTGCGGAAGGCCCGGTCCCGCGCCGCCGCGTCGGTCCGCGAGTCGGCCGAGGTCGCGGCCAGGGAGGCCGAGATCCAGAGCCTCCGCGGGCGCCTGCGGCGGGAAGAGAAGCACGCGAAACGCCTGAAGCGACGGGTCTCGCTCCTCCGCCGCCACGAGGAGACCCGGCTCGACCCCACCGGCGTCCCGGTGAAGGTGCTCGCCGCGTTCACGCGGGAGGCCGTCCGCCGGCTCTTCGAGACGCTCGGCATCCATCCGCGGGACCTCGTCTACGTCGCGGGGTACGACGGGTGGGGCCGGACCACGGTCAGGGACCTCGCCGACCTCCGGGTGCGAGGGCTCGTCCTGAACGCCCGCTCGCTCGAGGGCGTCGACCCCGCACTCGTCCAGCTCTGCCGCGAGCTCGACCTGCCCCTCGTCGCGGGAGGAGAGGTCGGGGTCGAGGTCAGCGGGCTGATCGGACGGGTCGACGCCGAACGCCTGGCGAGGGCCGAGGAGGCGTGGGCCCGGGGCCAGGAGGCCCTCCATAAAGAGCAGCAGGAGGCGATGATCAGGGGCGTGCTCCGGGAGTACCAGACCGAGCGGGAGAAGGAGGTGCGGCGCGGTGGATGACCGGGCGCTGCTCGCAACAGTCCGGTCGGTGATCGGAGACGGCGCGGTCGAGGACGACTGCGCCGTGGTCTCCTGCGGGGACCGGTGTCTCGTCCTGACGACCGACATGCTCCACGAGACGACCGACTTCCCCCGGGACATGACCGACTGGCAGCGGGGCTGGATGGCGGCCGCGGTCTCGCTCTCGGACATCGCGTCGATGGGAGCCGAGCCTGTCGTGCTTCTCCTGGCGGCGGGGCTCGACGACCCGGCACGGCTCGCGGGGATCACTCGCGGCGCCGCCGACTGCTGCGCCCGGCACGGCGGGCGGCTCGCCGGCGGGGACATCGACCGGCACGACGAACTGACCCTGGTCTCGACCGCGCTCGGCTGGTGCGACCCCCGGCACCTGGTGCGGCGACGGGGCGCGCGCCCCGGCGACCTGGTCTGCGTGACGGGCGTGCCCGGGCGGGCCGAGGCGGGCCTGCTCGGGCACGGGTGCCACCGGCTCGCGCTCCTCGAGCCCCAGCCCAGGGTCGCTGAGGGCCGGCGGCTCGGCCTCGCCGGGATCTCGGCGATGATGGACCTCTCCGACGGCCTCGCGCTCTCGCTCTACGACCTCGCGGCCGTCAACGGGGTGGGATTCGCGATCTCGGGCGACGCCCTCCCGCGCCCAGGGGGGGTGCCCGAGCCCGGGGCCACCGCGCTCGCGCTCTACGGCGGCGGCGACTTCGAGCTCCTCTTCTGCTGCCCCCCCTCCGTTTACCCGGTCCCCGGGGTCGCCTGCACCGTGATCGGGACGGTCACGGCCGAACCCGGCCGCGTCACGATCGACGGCGCGGCGATCGAGCGGCGGGGATACGAGCACCGCTGGTGAGTCAGATCCCCAGGACCTCGAGCACCCAGAAGAGCGCCAGGACCACCACCACGAGGACCCCGATGACGGGCCAGGGGCTGATGCCGCCGAGCATCTCGGGCAGGGTCTTCCAGGGAAGCGGCCCCGCCCGCGCGGCCCGGGGATGGATCTGGGGATAGTACGAGGCGAAGAGCCGGGTCCCGATCAGCAGCCCGACCACGCCGGCGAGCAGCGCGTCCAGCGACCCCCGGCCGACCGCGCCGGCCACCGTGCCCGGGCAGAGGCCGAGCAGCCCGAAACCGAGCCCGAAGATCAGCCCGCCCACCAGGTGGGTCCCGATCGACGGGGCCGCGACCCGCCGCTCGGCGATCCCGTACGCGTGGAGGAGGTGGAAGCCGAGCGTCCCGACGATCACGGCGGAGAGCATGATCTTCACGACCGTGAAATCGTAGAGCAGGAGCTGGCCCCAGATCACCGCGTGATCCGTGGCGCCCCCGCGCTCGAGCAGGAAGCCGAAGAGAACGCCGAAGACGAGCCCGAGGGCGGTCTGGAGGGGCCGGTTCTCACGGATGGCGTCGAGTGTCATCGCAACACCTCACAGGAACCCCCAGAGCCCCAGGTCGGAAGGGACCCCGAAGAGCGCCAGCGAGACCAGGATCCCGCCGATGAAGAACCCCGCCGAGGCGAGCATCGAGGCGAGCGAGAGCTGGAGGTTCCCGCTGATCCCGTGACCGCTCGTGCACCCGCCGGCCCAGCGCGCCCCGAACCCGAGCAGGATGCCGCCCACGACGCCCACGACCCAGCGGAGCACGACTCCGCCCCCGATCCGTGCCTCCCAGAACGGGGGAACCACCTCGAGCGCCAGGGTGCCGGAGAGGTGGGCCGAGAGAAGGGCGCCGATCACGATCCCGGGCAGGATCATCAGCTGCCAGTCCACGGTCGGCGTCACCTTGCGGTAGTAGTCCATGGCGTCCGTCTGCGGGTATGCGAGGCGGGAGATGATCCCCCCCGCCTTGGCGTAGGCGGTCGAGGCGCCGAGCGGCCGGTTCGAGAGCACGAAAGAGACGATGATGAGCAATCCGATGCCGGCTCCGACGAGGTACGGCGACCACCGCGGGGCGAGGAGCAAGTCGTACATGAGAGAATGAGGGCCGGGCAGGCCATTAAGGGTATGCCCGGCAGGAGGAGCCATATCCCGGGCCGCCCAACGGTTTCTCATGCGACCGCATGTCTTCGTGAACGCCGCGATCTCGGCCGACGGGAAGCTCTCGACCTACGAGCGGCGCCAGGTGAAGATCTCGGGGCCCGGCGACTTCAGGCGGGTCGACCGGCTGAGGGCCGGCGCGGACGCCGTGATGGTCGGGATCGGGACCGTGCTCGCCGACGACCCTTCTCTCACGGTCAAGGACCCCGCCCTCGTCGCCGCCCGGGAAGCGGAAGGGCGCGACCCGCACCCGGTACGGGTCGTGGTCGACTCGCGCGGGACCCTATCGACCGGGGCCGCCGTTCTCCACCGGGGCCCGGGGCTCCGGGTTGTGGGCGTCTCGGAGGCGGCCCCGGCCGAAAGGCGGCGGGCGCTCGGAGAGCACGCGACGGTGATCGTCGCGGGCAGGGAGCGGGTCGACCTGCGGCTGCTCCTGGAGGGGCTGCACGACCTGGGGGTCCGGCGCCTGATGGTCGAGGGCGGCGGGACCCTGATCGCGTCCTTCCTGACGGAGCGGCTCGCGGACGAGCTGATGGTCTTCGTCGGGAACATGGTGATCGGCGGGGCCACGGCCCCGACGCTCGCGGACGGCCCCGGGCTCTCGTCGAGCGGGCCGTTCGTCGGCCTGGACCTCGAGAAGGTCTCGCCCTGCGACGAGGGCGTCCTCATCCACTGGCGGGTGAAAAAAGAGGGGTGATGGATCTCACTTCACGGCCTGCTCGAAGAACCGGTAGGTCCTGCCGTTCGTGAACGAGGCCTTTACCGAGACCGTGTCCGTCCCCGGGGACCCCCGGAAGGTGACGGTCGAACCCTGGCTCAGCTCGAGAGGCCGGGTCTCGGTCGTCCCGTCCGAGCGAATCATGGTGACCTCCATGCTCCGGGCGGACCCCTGCCCCGGTCCGCCGTTGAAGAGAACCTCGATGTCGCGGTTGATCGGGTGCCGGTTCACCTGGATGGAGAGCGCCAGGTAGGACGGGAGGGTCTCGAGGGTTCCGGTGGCAGCAGCGGTACCGGTGACGGCCGGCTCCCCGGTCTCGACGCCCGTCGTGGCAACGGTGGCCGCGCCCGTGGACGGAGCGCCCGTCGTGGGAACCGTGGTCGTCGTGCCGCCCGAGTCGGTCCCGGTACACCCCGCGGCGAGGACCGCGATCCCGGCGACGAGGAGTATCAGCAGGTAGCTGGACTTCATAGGGTATCAATCACTGTCGCTGCTATTTGACCGTTATGCCGCTCGTCCATCCGCTGGTGATCCTCGGCGCATTCGCCGCTCTCCTCATGGTCCGCCGGGTCGGAGGACGGGCGGTGCCGGCCTGGGCCGCGGCCGTCGCCGGCGGGCTCCTCGTACTCGCCACCGGCGGCATCTCGCCGCAGGAAGCGGCGGCCGCGATCGACTGGGGCGTGCTCGCGACGCTCGGGGGCCTCTTCGTGGTCGGCGCCGGGCTCGGCCGGAGCCGGCTCGCGGACGCTGCCCTGGCCCGGCTCGACGCCCTCCCGCTCTCGGGCCCGGTCATCGCGGGGCTCCTCGCGGCCATCGCGCTCCTCTCTGCGCTCGTCACCAACGACGCGGTGGCCGTGGTCGGGGCCCCGTTCCTGGTCCGGCTCGCCCGGCACAGGGACCTGCCGCCCGAGCCGCTCCTCGTGCTCCTGATGGCGGGCGTCACCACGGGGAGCGTGGCGAGCCCGATCGGCAACCCCCAGAACCTGCTGATCGCGGCGAGCCCGGTCCTCGACGCCCCGTTCGCGGGCTTTCTCGTGCACCTCGGCCCGCCGACCCTCGCCGCGCTCCTGGCCGTGCTCGTCCTCGTCCGCCTGGCCTACCCCGGGCTCTTCGGCGCCGCACCCCCGGGAGAGAGGGGAGCGGACCGGGTGGAGACCCGGGACCTGCGGCGCGATCTCCCCGTTGTTCTCTCGCTCGGCGTCCTGGGCGTCCTGGTGGTCGCCGGTGTCGTGACCGGTCTCTCCACCGACCTCCCGGCGCTCCCGCCCATCGCGATCGCCCTTGCCGCGGCCGCGCCGCTCCTCCTGCTCGGCCCGGACCGCCGGGAACTGCTCGCGGGGGTCGACTGGCGCACCCTCGTTCTCTTCGTCGGGCTCTTCGTGATGACGGCCGGCGTCCGCAGCTCGGGACTGGCAGAGGCCTCGTTCGGGGAGGCGGGCGGCTCGGTGGCCATCCTGATGGCCGTCGCCGTCGCCGGGAGCCAGGTCGTCTCGAACGTCCCTCTCGTGGCGATCGCGCTCCCGTTCGTCGAGCCGGGCGGGACGACGGCCCTGATGGCCCTCGCGGCCGGCTCGACCATCGCCGGTCACGTCACGCTCCTCGGCGCGGCCTCGAACCTGATCGTGGTCGAGTCGGCCGGGCGGATGGGCGAGACGGTCCGGGCACGGGCCTTCACCGCGATCGGGCTCGTCCTCGTCGTTGTCCAGGGGTTCTGCTACTGGGGCTGGCTCTCGCTCGTGGGATAGGGACGCCGCTCGGCCCCACCACGGCCGGACCCGCCGGGGCCGTTCTGAAAAGAAGGGAGGGGGCGGGGTCTCACGTCGCCGTGACGTAGCCCGCCCGCTGGACCGTCTCGCTCGAGCCGTCCGTGTACGTCAGCTTCACGAGCGGCGAGAAGGTGCCTCTCGCCGGGTAGTAGAACGTCGGGTTGACCGCGCGGGAGTTCCAGGTGTTCAGGTGCGCCGGCGCGTCGAAGCTCCACCAGGCCGACCGGATCGCCTTTCCAGCCGCCGGAGTGACCGTGAACTTCACCGCGCTGCCGTGCGGCGCCGTCGCCGGGACGGCGACGAAGCTCGCTCCGGCCGACGGTTCGGGCGTGGGCGGGGTGGTTCCGCCCACGGCGAACGCGATCCAGTCCAGGTTCTGGCCGTCGCCCTGGAAGGTCAGCTTGAGGGTGTGCGAGCCGACCGAAAGCGTCACCGGGACCTGGACCGTCCGGAAGGTCGCGAACGAGCCGGTGTTCGGGACCGCGATCGTAGCCGCCTGGGCGCCGTCGACAAGGACGGCGATGGTCCGTCCGCTGTTCGGGCTCGCGACCCGGGCGGTCATCGTGTACGTCCCGGCGTTCGCGACGGTCGTTGTGTAGTGGAGCCACTCGCCGTTCCGGATCCAGCCGACGTTCGTGACGCCGCCCGCCGTCTCGATATCGACATCGTCGGAGCGGTACGCGCCGCCGCTGTTGCCGGGCGTCGTGTCGTGGTACCCGACGCCCTCGCCGCCGGGCACGTAGTCCTCGGCCTGGATCGTTCCCGGGATCTCGAAGGGTTCGGGACCCGGCTGGCTAGGCGCGAACGCGAACCAGTCCAGGTTCTCGCCGTCGCCGTGGAAGGTCAGCCGCAGGGTGACGCTCCCTGCCGGCAGGGTGACGTCGTCTACGACGACCGTCGTGAACCTCGAGAACGAGCCGGTGTTCGGCAGGTTCAGAGTGTGCGTGTAGGCCGGATCCGCGTTGACCGAGACCGTCGCGCTCCGGCCACTGTTCGGGCTCGCGGCGCGGGCCGTCATGGTGTACCGGCCCGCCTCCTGGACGTCCAGGGTGTAGAGCAGCCACTCTCCGTCCCGGATCCAGCCGACGTTGGTGATCCCGCCGGCTGTCTCGATGTCCACGTCTTCGGAGCGGTACGCGCCGCCGGCGTTGCCCGGCGTGGTGTCGTGGTACGCGACGTTCTCGCCGCCCAGGTCGTAGTCCTCGGCCTCGATCCGGCCGGGGACCGGGTGCGGTCTGTACGGAAACGGCTTGGTCCCGGGCGAGCCGTTCCAGGCCGCGAGCGGCAGGGCGTCGGTCGCGTCCTCCATGACGAACGGCTCGTCGCAGATGCCGTCATGATCGGCGTCCGCGTGGGTCTGCGAGAAGCCCGTGCCGCTGGGGTTCGCCCAGAAGTTGCCGCCGAGGTACGGGCCGCCAACGATGTTCGTCCCGGCCGTCTTCTCGTAGTTCAGCAGCCCGGCCACGGACGCGCCGAAGAACCCGTTGTCGGTGTTGTTGAAGTAGTTGTTCCGGACGCTCGACGACCAGTCGCCGCCGACGACGACGCCCTGGCCGTTGCCGGTGATCCAGTTGCCGTGGATGTCGGAGCCGCCGCGGTCTGAGGACTCGACGCCCGTGCCGGTGTTCCGCTCGATGTGGCAGCCCGCGACCTCGGCGCCGCCGTGCTCGACGTAGATGCCGTCGTTGCCGTTCTCGCCAACGGTGCAGTTCCGGACCTCGAGGCGGGTCTCCCTGAGGGAGATGCCGTTTGCCAGGTTCGCCGAGACCGTCGAGTCGACGACGCGGTTCGCCGTGCGCTCGCTCGACCTGAGGAGGTCCGCATCGATCCCAGCGCCGTTGCCCGTGATCGAGCACCCCTCGATCGCGACCCCCTAGGCCGGGTAGCCGGCGGAGATCCCGACGCGGCTGTTCTCGCGGAAGACAGAGTCGCGGACGAGGTGGTCGTTGGTGGTACCGCCCCCGCTGATCTCGAGTCCGACGACGTTCCGCTCGGCGACGACGTCCTCGAGCACGGCGCCCGAGACGCCGCCGAGGGTGATCCCGGCGCCGCAGTCCCTGACGGTGAGGTTACGGATCGTGACGTTCGTGAGGACCCCGGACGACCAGAGGCTCGGGGTCCCGGAGGCGTAGACGCCCGTCGAGTTCGCTTTCGTCCCCTCGATGGTGTGGCCCATGCCGTCGAGAACGACGTCGGAGCTGTTGATCATGACGCCGAGCCAGCCGGTCGTGAGATCGCGGTCGAGGGTGTGGAGCCCGGGCGTATCGATCAGGACCTCGGGCGCCGGCGTCGGGGCGGGCGTCGGCCCCATCGACTCGAGACCGAAGGTATCCAGGTTGATCCGCCCGACGCCGTCGAAGGAGAGCCGGAGCACGGTCTCGCCCGCCGGGAACGTGAAGGGTGTTGAGATATGGCCGTTGTATTGCTCGAAGCCTCCCGTCGGGTGGACGTCGACCGTCCCGGCGATCGTCCCGTTCAGCGAGTAAGTGACGCGCTTGGTCGTCGCGTCCGGGTTCGCCGCGGAAAGCAGGAGATAGACGGGCTGCGGCTCGGTCGCGGTCAGCGTGTAGCTGAGCCACTCGCCGCTCCGGATCCATCCGACGTTGGTGACGTACTGGCCTGTCTCGATGTCGACCCCCTCGGCGGGACGGTACGCGCCGCCCAGGTTCGCGGGCTCGAGGTCGTGGTACGCGACTCCCTCGCCGCCGAGGTCGAAGTCCTCGGCCTGGACGTAGCCCGGCACGGGATAAGGGCCGGGGTAAGGAGTGAGTCCGGCCGAATCGACGGCCTCCGGTACGGCCTGCGCGCCGACGGCGAGCAGGAGAAGCGCCAGCAGCAGGGCTGCTGCCGGCGCGAGGGATTTCTTCAGCCCTCGATGATTTGCACTATTGAGCATGCTTTGTCCTCCAGCCGCTCCGCTCTGGAGCGGCGATTACGCACTGGTGAATTTCATCCCGCACGGAGGAATTGGCACGGCGCCCGGCCCCGAGGGCCATCAAAGAGGGTCTGTCACCCCAAGCGCGATTAACCTAGATACGTCCCTGAACCGACAAACCTTTCGGAACGATACGTTCGTAGCATGCCGAAAACTGCATCAGAAGGGCACAATGACGACGAATGCGGCCGGCCTCGTCGCTTCGTCCCGCGAAACGGGTCCGGGTGGAACCGACCTCGTCACGGGGAAGGCAGCGGCCATGGCGGATCGTGTTCGACCGTGACGTCGGCCTTCACCACGCTCTCCGCCGACGATAGATAACCCTCACAGTTCGGTAACGGCCGTCCTGGTAAGCTACGAGTCCGGTCGTTCTTCACCGTCTCTCCGGGGACCCGGTGATGGGCGTCATCCGCCGCGAGAAGGGCGGATCTTATCGTGTGCGTCGGAATGGGGGTGCGTTTACATATGAATTACGACTGATCCTCCGGCGAGGGCGGTTGTCGGGTCTTTGCATTCAGCGTCTCCCATCTGAGAATCGTAAACGAGCGCTCCCGTCTCCACGTTCCAGATCCTGATCCGGAACAGGTCCGGCTTCTGGAGGCCCTGCCTCCTCCCGTCGACGAGCGTCAGCCTGAACCGGTAGGTGCCGGCCCCGTCGAGTGTCCCGCTCCCCATCAGTTGTGCTTTTCCCCCGATGGCCACGAGCCAGTCGTAGCCGGTCGAACGGAAGACATGACCGGAGGGTTCGAAGAGGATCATGAGCTGGCCTGCCGGCGTGGCCGTACCCCACCCGTTCGCCGCGTCGAACTGGAAGGTCGTCCTGCCGCTCAACCTCGGAGCGACGCTCCAGGTTCCGGCAGGCGACATGAACCACCCGTCGCCGGTGACGTGATGCTGGTTGTCCTGGGCGAATCGCCGCACAGAGAAGGAACCGTCGGGAGCTATCGCGGCCCGCTGCGTCCGATCGGCTTCATTCGCTTCCCTCTCCGCCATCTCATCGCTGGCGTCTCGCTCCGGTGAGAATACGGCCGGGCTACTATCTGTAGCAGCCACTGGCAGGATGCCGAGCAGGCCCATCAGGGCGAGGGCACATGCCATGTATACCAGAAGCCTCTTCGCCATTACGTTTCTCCGGCCGCGACGGATCCACCGTCCGGGCCCGCGGCCTTCGCCCGGAGCGCGGGGTCGGTGCGGGACAGAGCGGTCCCGTACGCCCATCAACGGACCCGCTCTCCTCGCCGCGGGTCCGGCCCGGCCTCCCGGGCAGGCCCGCCGGGGAATCCCATCGAAGAGAACGGATACGAGTCCTTCCCCGCTCTACGCAATAAATATTGTGAATTGGATTTTTTTGAATGAATCCGTAGTTCCCCATCGACGCATTCCGCCGCCACGGACGTGAAATGAAGAGGATGGATTCCTTCACCATCGAGGCCGCTGGCGGGGTCCACGGTGCGGCGGCGGAGTGAGCTTCTCGACCGGCTCCCCCGGGTGCACCGGCCGGTTTCCTTCCCCGCATCCCGTCGCCGTATGCAGCAGAGGGCACTCGACTGTGATACCTGCCATCTTCACGTCGTGACGAGACGTCGGGCGCACCTCGAGGACCTCCATCCGCGGGCCCGTGACGAACGCGGTCCTGTCGCCCTCCATCGCACTCCCCCGCGCACGGTATCGCTCCAGGTCGGTCGTGTGTGACGGGCGCATCGACCGGCTCGCGCCGTCAAAGGGGCTTCGGGCAACAAGGGTCGGCCGTTGCCGTATCATCTTCGCGGGAGGCAGGTCTTACTCCATCGCCTCGTCGAACTCGACGCGGTGGCGGACCACGCCCCGGACGCCCGCCATCGCACCGGCATCGAGTACGAGGACCATGAAGACGTCGTCGGGCACGTCCGGAATGTGGCTCGCGAGGCCGTGGGCCGATGCCCGCTCGAAGCCGAAGCGGGGGTAGTAGCCGGGATGGCCGTAGACGATGACGAACGGACATTCCCGCTCGCGCAAGGCAGCGAGGCCGCGCTCCACGAGGGCGGTGCCGATCCCCCGGCGCTGGGCGTCCGGCTGGACGGCGAGCGGCGCCAGGGACATCCCGACAGGTCCGGTGTCGACGGCCGCCGGGGTGAAGAGGGCGTGCCCGACGACCCGCTCGCCGTCGAGCGCCACGAGCGAGACGAAGTCCGGGCACGACTCGCGGAGGATGTCGACGATCCCCGCCTCGACGGGGCGACCGAATGCAGCTGTCTCGACGGCGCGGATCGCATCCTCGTCGCCGGTTCTCTCCTCGCGTACCGAGATCAGGCTCATCATGTCCCTGAAACCATTGGTACCGAGCCGGATAATGCATGACCCCCGAGCGTGACCCGTGCGGCTCGACGCCGCCCGGCCCCCTGGCGTCCCTGGGATGGGACGAGACCCTCACCGCCGCGTTCGCACGCTATCCCGCGCAGTACCGGCCCGGCCGGGTCTCGTGCCGGCAGCGGACCGTCTTCGACGTAATCACGGCGAACGAAAGCGTCAGCGCCCACGCCTCGGGCGCTCTCCGGCATGCGGGCCGTCTCCCGGTGGTGGGCGATTTCGTCGTCCTCCTCTCCCAGCCTGAGGCGGCCGTCTCCACGATCGTGGACGTCCTGCCGAGGAGGAGCATCATCGCCCGCGGTCTCCCCGGGAGGGACGGGGCCGACCAGCCGATCGCCGCGAACGTCGACCTCGTCTTCATCGTCACGGCGGCCGGCCGGGACCTTAACCTTCGCCGGATCGAGCGGTACCTCGCGCTCGTCAACGCCTCGGGCGCGCAGCCGGTGATCCTGGTCAACAAGGCCGACCTGGCCGGGGACCCGGCCTCGCTCGCCAAGACCGTCGCCCCCGTCGCGGCCGGTGTCCCGGTCGTGGTCGTCAGCGCCCTCGCCGGCACCGGGTTCGCCGGGCTCGCGCCGTACCTCGCGCCCGGCTGGACCGTCGCCCTCGTCGGGTCGTCCGGGGTCGGGAAGTCGACCCTGATCAACGCCCTGCTCGGGCGCGCCGCGCAGGAGACGGCCTGCGTCCGCATCCACGACGGGAAGGGGCGCCACACGACCTCCGTCCGCGAGCTGTTCGTCCTCGACTCGGGCACCCTCGTCATCGACACCCCCGGGCTCCGGGAGGTCGGCCTCGGCACCGTGGGCGGCGGACTCGCGGAGACGTTCCCCGAGATCGCCGAACTCGCCTTCGACTGCCGGTTCTCGGACTGCACCCACGCGCACGAGCCCGGGTGCGCCGTCCGTGAGGCCGTCGACGCGGGCCGCCTCTCCCGCGCCCGCCTCGAGAGCTACCTCAGGCTCGCCGGCGAACTCGCGTTCGCACAGGAGAAGGCGGAGATCGGGTCGGCCCGCTCCGAGCGCAGACGCTGGAAGGGGATCAGCAAGCAGGCCCGGGATTTCCGGGAGAACAAGGGCCGCTGAAGGTTCTGGCCGGAACAGCCCCCGACCGTCCGGGGCCCCGGTCCGCTCTCGGTACAAGGAGGCAGTCAGATATCGAGACCGGACCGTGAGCCGCCGGGCCGCGATTCACGGGACGGGTATCGGGTTCCGGGTCGGGGTCTGCACGCGGTCTTCTGTCCTTGACGATGGCCTCGATGATCATCTCGTACGGAACCTGGCCGGGGAGGCGGTCCTGAGCGGGACCGGAGGGTGCTGGCGTTTCCTCACCCTGGAAGGGGGGCAATCCTTTTTCGGCACGGGAAGTCTCCTATCCCGTCACCTCCACGCCGTAGACCCCCCCGCCGATCCACCACTCGTCGTCCACGGCCTTCATGTAGACCAGCTTCGGCACGGGCGCAGTCCCGTTCAACGCAGTCTCCCGGAAGAGAACGTGGGAGAACCCGGTCCCGTTCCGCATGGCGTCGATCCCGATCCTCGTCGTCTTCACTTCGTTCTCGTCGGTGACGTCGAGATAGTCCAGCCCGATCCCCTCCTTCCAGAACGGGTCGGCGATCACGGTCCCCTTTGTCCCCTCGGCCCAGACGAAGAGGTCGCCGTCGACGAACGGGCCGGCCGGGTCGTCGATCGCCGCGAGGGCCCGCGCGGTCCCGTTCGTCCCTGCGTAGTCCACGGCGCGGGAGACCAGGGCGTGGAGCTCGGCCCGGGTATGCTGCCGCCGCGGGATGCCGGTCAGGTTCCCGGCGGCGACCTCTGCATAGGCGGGGTCGACGACGCCCGCGAAGAGCCACCAGGTGTCGTCGATCGGCTCGGCGTAGTTGACCTTCGGGACCAGGACGTCGGATTCGTTGACGGTCACCTTCGCGACCGTGTAGAGGAACCCGCCGCCCGTCCGGGCGAGGTCGCGCATGCCGCGGATGGTGTTCACGACGTCGGGGTCGTTGTAGCTGAGCAGGTTGAACCAGTTCGCCGCCACCCTGGGGCATATGGCAAGCTTGCGAGAGCGGTCCCGTTGCAGTCGAGGGCCATGACGGCGAGCTCGCCCCGTGCGACGCCCCCAACCGGGTCGTTGAAGGCCGCGACAGCCTTCTCCTTCCCGTTCTCCCGGGTGTAGGCGACCGCGCCCTTCACGAAGGCGGCAAGGTCCCCGCGGTCGGCCTTTTCTCCGGTCGTATTCATCACCAGCGACGGGAAGACGTCGCCCTCGGCGGCGGAGAACCCGGCAGCCACGTAGTACGCGCCGTCCACGTCCTCGACGACCATGAGCCCGGGCCCGGCGGCGGAGTCGTTACCCGGGCCGGGACCGTCGTGGCTGACCAGGCCGATGCTGAACCGCGCGGTCTCGGCGAGCCTCGTCACCAGGGGGATCCCGAACGGGTCGGTCGTGGTCGAGATGTTCGTCCCGATCCTCCCGGGCTCCGCGCTGTCCGCGAGGAGGGTCCCGTTGTAGTCGACGGCGACGACGTGCACGTTCCCGGCGACGAACGGTCCGTTCCCGTCGTTGAACGCTTCCACCGCCGCCCCCCCGCCCGTTCTCGCGGGCGAAGGAGGCGGCCCTTTGCACGAACTCGATCAGGTCGGCCGAGGTGGTGAACGCGGTCCCCGGTGTCACAGGGACGGTGACCGGGGGCGTGGTGCGCGGGCGGGGCCTGTGTGCAGCCCGCGGCGAGCGCCATGACCGTGATGAGCGCGAGGAGAAGGACGGTCCGGTGAACCATCAGAAACGGTTCACACGGCGGTTTATTAAGAATGGTGAATCGTGTCGAACGGCCCCCCCGGGGGGCGGCGATCCCGGTGGGGCCCGCCGATCGGGACTGTCCCCGGGACCCGTCGCCGCGGGCGAAGCCCTCACCCGGCCGGCAGGGTGAAACAGAAGGTCGCGCCCCCGCCCGGCTCGGAATCGGCCCACACCCTGCCGCCGTGCCGCTCGACGATCCGGCGGACGAGCGGCAACCCGATCCCTGAGCCCTTGAACTCCCGCGTGTCGTGGAGCCGGACGAAGTCCTCGAAGATCCTCTCCGCATCCTCCTTTGGGAACCCGAGGCCGTTGTCGGCGACGCGGTAGACCGTCTCGCCGCCCTCGCACCCGGCGTCGATCCTGATCCGGGCCGGGTCGCGCGTCCGCGTGAACTTGAGCGCGTTCGAGACGAGGTTCTGCCAGACGTGCCGGAGCATCTCGGGGTCGGTGCGGCAGGGCGGTAGCTGGCCGACGGTCACCTCGACGCGCCGCACCGACGGGTCCGGGACGAGCTCCACGAGCACGTCCTCCACGAGCGCCGCCGTCTCGACTTGCTCCAGGGAGAGCGGCCGGCTCGACAGGCGGGCGAGCGAGAGGAGCGCCTCGAGGAACCGGTTCGCATGGATCGCCCCTTCCCGTGCCCGGCCCACGAGCTCGACCGCTTCTGGCGGGAGCTCGGGGCCGAACTTCAGCATCAGGATGCCGAGAAAGCCGTCGATGGCGCGCAGCGGTCCCCGGAGGTCGTGCGAGACATGGTGCGAGAAGGCCTCCAGGTCGCGGTTCGCGGCCCGGATCCCGGATGTCGCCATCTCGACCCGCACCTCGAGGTCCTCCGTGAGCGCGGCCAGCGCCGCCTCCGCCTCCTTCCGTCCGGTCACGTCCCGGCCGACCGACTGGAACTCCTCGAGCCGCCCGTCCGCGTCAAAGAACGCCCGGTCCGACCACTCGAGCCAGCGCTCGCGCCCGCCCGGGAGGCGGACGCGGTGCTCGATCTCCCCGTCGGGGCGCTCCGGCGTGAACCCCGCGAAGTAAGCGCGGACCACCGCCTGGTCCTCGCCGGGGATCTCCGGGACGAACCGCGACCCGGTGATCGACGCCGGGTAGAGGCCGAAGAACCGGCAGTAGGCCTCGTTCGCGAAGAGGTGGGTCCCGTCGGGCCGGAAGCGGCAGACCAGCTCGTGCTGGCTCTCGACCACGGCGCGGTACCGCGCCTCGCTCTCCCGCAGGCGCGCCCGGGAGTGGTGGTGGAGCAGGGCGACCGCCGTCTGCCGGACGAAGACCTCGATCAGCTCCTGCTGCTCGGGCCCGAGCTCCCGCCCCTTCCGGAGGGCGACCGTCAGGAGCCCGTAGAGCCCTTCGCGGCACGTGAACCCCATCGAGTAGTACCTGCCGATGTCGAGCCGCTCCTCGATCCGCCGGCACGCCTCCTCCGGCAGCGTCTGCATCATGCCGTGGTAGAGCGAGGTGATGGCCTCCACCATCCGGTTGCACCCGAGCATCGTCACCGCAGTCGGATCCGCATCGATCGGAAAGGACTTCCCGACAAGGTCGGACCCGAGCTCCTCCCGGGCGACCCGGACGGCCGGTTCTTCGGGAAGGATCGTGTGGATCGTCAAAAGGCGGGAGTCGTGATCGAAGAGCAGAACGTTCGCGAATCCTTCCGGGACGATACACAGCACCTGCCCGGCGATGTACCGGTAGATGTTCGTATCGTCGTCCATGCGCACGAGGTCCATCGCCGTCCCGGAGAGGAACGCCAGGTCCTCGTTCCGGCGCTGGAGAGAGACGAACTCGTCCCGGCGCCGGCAGAGCGATTCGACCAGGGCGAAGACGGCGCGGAGCCGGTCCGCGGGGTCCCCGCTCTTCTCGACGTAGCGCACGCCCCCGCCGTCGACGGCCCGGAGCGCCAGCGCCTCGCGCCCCGGCTGCATGAAGAGCACGAGCGGCACCGGCTGAGGGAGCAGTCGGACGAAGGAGTGCAGGGCCAGCACCTCGGTCCCGGGCGGGTCGGCGACGACCGCGTCGACCTGTTGCGCCCGGAGACGGTCGGTCGCCTCCCCGAAGGTCGCGGCGGTGATGATCTCCGGGACCGACGGGAATGAGCGGCACCGCTCAACCCGGTCCCGCCAGTCCGGGTCGGGGTCGAAGTAGAGCACGACGACCATGGGAGAACCCCGTGCCGTGACTTATCGCCGCAGGGCTTTAAAGGGACCGGTCTCCGGGGAGTACCCCTGGTCCAGGCCCGTCGAAAAAAGGGGGATCAGATATACCGGGGACGGACCGAGAGGCGGCGGGCCGTGTAGAGCGGCCGGAAGGGCATGCCCGCCGTCGCCTCGTGCACGACGCGGACCAGGTCGTCCGTGGTGAACTCCTCTTTGTGCGGCTTCTTCGGCGCGGAGAGCCGGCGGATCGTGACCGTGAGCTTGCCCGTCTCGACCTCGGTGTCGCCGACCACCGCGACGAACGGGACCCATTCCATGCCGGCCTCGCGGACCTTCTTGCCGACGCTCTCCTCGCGGTCGTCGAGGTCCGTCCGGACGCGGGCCGCGTTGAGCCGGTCCGCGAGCCCGGCGGCGAACTCGAGGTGCCGTTCGGCGACGGGGATCACGCGGACCTGCGTCGGGGCGAGCCAGGCGGGGAGCCGGGGGACCTCCTGGTGCGCGGTCTGCTCGAGCAGGGCGCAGATCACGCGCTCGACCGAGCCCGTGGGCGAGCAGTGGAGGACCGGCGGGTAGACCTCGCCGCCGTCCTGGTGGTAGCTGATCCCGAAGCGGTCCGCGGACTCGACGTCGATCTGGACCGTCGGGTTCTCGATCGGCCTCCCCTGGCCGTCGATGGTCGCGAGGTCGATCTTCGCGATCCAGTAGTGGACCCGGTCCGAGAGGAGCTCGACCAGCATCGGGGCCCCGGACTCCCGGGCGAGCCCGGCGACCCAGTCGCGGTGCTCCTCGAAGAACTCCCGGGTACACCGGAAGGCCGCGACGAGCGGGGTCTCGAAGTCGCGCCCGGTCCGCCACCCGATCCGGAGCTGCTCATCGAAGCAGGCGCGGGCCTCGTCGAGGTCGCGGCAGAGGGTGTGCATGTCGGGCATGGTGAAGGCCCGCAGGCGCTTCAGGCCGATGACCTCGCCGCGCTGCTCGTGCCTGAACGAGTAGGTCGAGAGCTCGTACATCTTCATCGGGAGCGCGTTCGGCGAGATGTGCATGTCCCGCATAATCGAGAACATGCCGAAGCAGGCGGCGAACCGGAGCATCATGGACCGGTTGCCGGAGCGGAAGCGGTACTGCCGCTCGCCGAACTTGTCGGCGTGCTCGAAGATGGCCCGGTCGCCCAGGTCGTACATCACCGGCGTCTCGACGGGCGAACCCCCGTACTCGAGGACGAGCCCGAGCGCGTAGTCGGCGATGAGGTCGCGGACGAGCTTGCCGCGCGGGAGCCAGCGGAGGTTGCCGACGTCGGAGGCCGGCTCGTAGTCGACGAGCTCCTTGGCACGCATCAGCTCGACGTGGACGGGGTCGCCGCCCGTGGGCACGGCGACGCCGAGCTCTTTCCTGACGAGGCAGCCGAAGGGGGAGTCGTCCAGGAACTCGTCGACCTCGTGCTCGAGGCCGTCGGGGGCCAGGACGAAGAAGGAGTGCTCGACCGCGGGCTTCTCGGGCCCGGCCTCCTCGTCCGCCCCGGAGGGGACGATGGTCTTCGAGAGCTCGGAGAGGGGATGGCCCTTGCAGCGGAGCGAGAACGACTTGTACCAGCCGAACGGCGCCCGCTTGACGGTGTACGCGCCCAGGTCGTTGAGCCCGATCTCGACCAGGGCCAGGACCTTGATCGCGACGTCGGGGGCCGCCAGGTCGTTCGAGAGGTGCGCGTAGGGATAGAGTAAAACGTTCTTCGTCCCCACGCGGTCGGCGGTCTCGACGATCTCGGAGACGGCCTGGTGGACGACGTCCTCGATGCCGTCGGCGTCTGCCTGTTCGACCGCGGTGAAGACGGTCAGGGCCTCCTCCATGCCGTCCGCGAGCAGGGAGCATTCCTCGGCGATCCGGGTCTTCTCTCGCGCCTCGTACTCGAAAGAGTCGGAATGGATCAGAAGGAGTCGCATATGGTCTGCCTCGAATAAATCGTTAAAACTGTGCGCTCATCGGGTATAGCCTTGTGGCGTGGCATCCGGAAGGGCTATACCCGGCGACGTCCATCTCCGGGACATGCCTACCTGCGGCGACTGCCAGAACTACAGAGAGACGGGGAAGGGGACGGGCGAGTGCCGGATGGCCGGCCCGGTGCCGGCGGACCGCGACGCGGAGCGCTGCCCGGTGCGGCTCTTCGTGCCGAAGAAGTGAGGGTGGGCCGGCGGGCGGCGGGGTGCCGGGCCGGGTTCTGCGGAGGATGGTCGCGGTGGCTCCGGTAACGGCCGCGTGTGGTGGGGCGGTGCCGGGCTCTCTTTGATGTACGGACGCGGAACCGGAGCTCTGGGAGCCGTCGTCAATTGCCGGAACCGGTGGAACCCAGAAGTGCATGGAGAATGAAGCAGAGAGAGGGGGTATATCTCAATCCCGCCCGATTATCTATAACGGTGAATCATGCGCACACTCTATCTCTATACCCTCGATACCCTTTCCGACTGGGAACCGGGCCATGTCCTCGCCGAGCTCCACTCCGGACGGTACCTGAAAGAACCGGCACTCCGGTATTCCATCGTGGTTTGCGGCAGTACCTTGGACCCCGTCACTACCATGGGCGGGCTGCATCTGACGCCGGAAGTCCTCATCAGGGATATCCACCCCGTCCCCGGCGACGTGCTCGTGCTGCCGGGAGCAGATACCTGGCTTGATCCGGCACAGGAGCCCGCCCTCCGGATGACAGGCCGGTTGCTTGATGAAGGAATACCTGTCGCCGCGATCTGCGGTGCAACGCTTGGCCTCGCAAATGCCGGCCTGCTGGACAACCGCCCGCACACCAGCAACGATCCCGCAGCCCTGAAAATGTTCTGCCCGAACTACCGTGGCGAGAATCATTATGTGAACGAACCGGCAGTGTCTGACGGCGATCTCATCACTGCAAGCGGACTTGCACCGGTAGAGTTCGCGTACCAGGTATTCCGGAGACTGGGTGTCATGACACCTGCAACGCTCGAAGCCTGGCACGGGCTTTTTGCCACCCGGCAGCCTGAATATTTCTATGCCCTGATGGGATCGCTGCCGCAACGGTAGGGATTCCTGAGCATGCGTGTGGGGCTGTCCCGCCCTCTCTTTTGATTGATGGACCCGGTAACCGGTCTGTACTGAGGCCGCTGTCAATTGCCGGAACCAAGGGCACTGAGGAACGGGGGGGTTCGGACGGGTCGGGACACATAAGATGGGGGGGTCGGGCCGGTACTGATCGGGCGGACCCGGGACTGGATGTAGTACCGGACCCGTCGTCAAGTACCGGAACCGGGGGCACTAAGGAGCGCCGGTACTGATGTATTCCCACGAAACGTGGGTTAAAGAACGAATATGATTTAATCACATTTTCCTTCAATTCGTAAAAAAAGAAGTATATGAGACGAGTCAAAAGCGAGTATCAGTAGTTCACTAATTTCGTACAGGCCCTGATGTCTCTGCGATCGTTGATTTGAGGAGAAAAGCGGCAGATCTATATACTATGCAGGCTGCCTCCTCATGGTTCCTCAACCCAGAGGCACTACCTG
>Ga0209509_1000056_pt1 | contig 131512 bp, 108 predicted proteins | sample BioC13SIPDNA_FD_185743 | JGI IMG/M metagenome (GOLD analysis project Ga0209509, IMG submission 185743) | Anaerobic biogas reactor microbial communites from Washington, USA - Biogas_R1_A C13 SIP DNA (SPAdes) (version 2) | ecosystem: Engineered > Bioreactor > Anaerobic > Unclassified | place...
CTCCGGCGAAAACGTCATCGGCCTGTGCCAGGGCCGGATGGAATTCGGCCCCCGCGCCCTCGGCGGACGCTCCATCATCGGCGACGCCCGCTCGCCCAAGATGCAGTCCATCATGAATCTCAAGATCAAGTACCGCGAATCCTTCCGGCCCTTTGCGCCGTCCTGCCTCGAGGAAAAGGTATCCGATTACTTCGAGCTCGACCGCCCCTCGCCCTACATGCTGCTGGTCGCGCAGGTCCGCAAGGAACGCTGCCTCGGTCTCGAGAAAAGCGCAACGCCGGACATCCGCGAGCGCATCCACCAGATCCGCTCCGACATCCCCGCCATCACCCACGTGGACTATTCCGCCCGCGTGCAGACCGTCAACCGCGAGACCAGCCCGCGCTACTACGACATCATCAAGGCCTTCGACGACCTCACCGGCTGCGGCGTCATCATCAACACCTCGTTCAACGTCCGCGGTGAACCCATCGTCTGCACCCCCGAGGACGCGTACCGCTGCTTCATGCGCACCGAAATGGACTACCTCGTCCTCGGCTCCTACATCCTCGACAAGCAACACCAGCCCCCCTTCCAGGACAGCGCCAACTGGCGCAAGGATTTCGTGCTGGACTAACCCCTGCGGAACAAAGGACTCCCCATGAAGATCCTCAAATACCTCGGCCGCCTGCTCAAGGAATTCGGCGAATTCGCCTGGCACAACAAGGCCTGGTGGATTGTCCCCGTCGTCCTAATCCTCCTGCTGCTGTCCGTCCTGATCTTCGCCGGCTCCTCCGCCGCCCCGTTCATCTACACGCTGTTCTGACCTCGCGATGGCACCCTGTTTTTTTTGGGGGGCTGCCGGGGCGCAGCCGGTGAACTCGGAATGAATTGTCAACATTGTCAGTGTCTGACACTGACAGGGAGGTTGAACCACGCGATAGGCGAAGGAGATATCGTCGGCGACCTTTTCCGTGAAGCCGTTCAAGCCGCCATATTTTTTCGAGATGAGACTGATGGATGGCAAACCCGCCACCGGTTCCCAAACGGCCTTGGGCTTGCCTACCGGCATATCTCTGTCCTATGGTGGCCGCTGTGAAACTCTGCTCGCATCCGTCGGGTCTGGGCTACCCCGGCCTGCTGCTTCTGGCGGGCCTCCTGCTGTGGATCCTGGCCGCCTGGCCACTACCCCGCCTGTTTTCCGAGGTCATTCCCCATACCAATCTCAATCCTGAACAACAGACGGTCCAACCCATCGTGCCCGGCGATCATCTGCAACTTCTCTACCGCTTCTGGCTGGGATTGGATGCCCTGACCGGCCATTCTCCCTGGTTCCACAACATCTACGAATTCAACCTTGGCGACGACGCTGCGCGGGTCCAGCCGTATCTGTATTACCTGCCATTTTCGCTGGTATACATGGCCGTGGCTCCGTGGGCGGGACACGCCGCGGGCTGGAATGCCAGCGGATTGGCCTCCATCCTGCTGGCCATAACCGGACTGGGCCTGTTGGCCCGCCGGTTTGCACGTGAACCCGGCGCGGGCCTGTGGGCCACCCTGCTGGCGGCTTCATTTCCCTATGCGTGGATCACGCTCTTCACGGGATCGCCCACCGGTTTTGCCATGGCCTTCCCCCCCTGGCTGTTTTACGGCCTCGATCGCGCCATCCGGGACCGGGCCATCCGGGGCAGCGTTCTGGCGGGACTTGCCCTGTTCTGCGCCTATTCCAGTGATCTGCATGTCGCCTTTTTCTCTTTCCTGGCCGCGCCGTTTTTCGCCCTGCTGTCGCTCGGACGGGCTTATCCCGACCCGCGCCGCTGGCCCGGCGCAATCCGCTCTATCCTGCTGCCGTTGCTGCCCTGCCTCGTACTGGGCGCAACCACCATCGCGATCAGTACCCTGCTCAACCGCCAATTGTCCGGCTCCGTGATGGGTGCCGGGCGCTCCCTGGCCGAAATGGCCTCCTATTCGCCGCCCGCCCGCGGCTTGATCTCTACCGCCCGTTCCGGCATGGCCAACCACGTGTATTTCGGCATTCCTCTTTTCATCCTGCTCGTTGCCCTGCCGGCCATCGCCGGCCTGTTCCGGGACCGGCATGTGCCTGCCGATCCCACTTTCCGGCGGGATTGGGCGGTTGTCGGCCTCCTGGCCGCTGCCGTGACCGTGGTCGTTCTTCTGGCCCTTGGAATTCACGGCCCCGGCGAGGGCCTCCCCGTCCGCCTCATCCGCCGAATCGTGCCCAAGTACGCCATGATCCGGCAGACCGTGAAAATCTACTGCCTGATGCCGGCCCTGTTGAGTCCATTGCTTGGCCTGTTGATCTCCCGCCTCCTGGCCGACGCCCGGCGTTCCGCCTGGGGCCTTGGCGCGGCCGGCCTCGTCTTGGGGCTTTCCCTCTGGACCGTCGGAAACTTCCTGGCGCAAACCACTCCGGGATTCAGCCGCTTACCGCATCGGAACTCCGCCTATGCCGCTGTCGCCGCGGATGATCAGGCCAATGCCGGCCGCCCCCCCCATGCCCTCGCCATCCCCCTGTGGCCCGGGGATTCCCATTGGAGCAGTCTCTACGAATACGGCGTCATGCTTTCACGGGTGCGCCTGGTCAATGGCTACACCCCCGCCGTGCCCGCCGGCTATCTTGAAAACGTGTTCCTGCCGTATGCCTCGCTCAACCAGGGCCATGCCACCGGCGAACAGTTGGACGGACTTCTGGCCCTCGGCGTTCGCCATCTCATCGTCCACGCCGGCGCGTTTCCCGAAAAAGTCTCGCCGTTCCCCGCCGCAGCCACTCTCCGCGCCCTGGTCAGCCATCCCCGTCTCGCCTTGATTGCCGACGATGGGCTGAACTTCGCCTTCCGCATTTTGCCCCAGCATCCCGTCGAACACACCCCCCACGCCAATTGGGCCGGCGCCCTGTATGCCGCCGCCCGGCACTGGAGTTGGGAGCCGCCCCTGCTCCTTCCCGAGGGACAGACGGCACCGCTCCTGCTGCGTTCCCCCGTGGCACCTGCCCCGAACCGCCGCTTTCTGCTGCGCTTGGCACACGGCTCGGCCCAGCCCCTTCTCATCGCGCCGTCCGGCCAAGGCAGTTCCGCGATCACACATCCCGTCCCGAATCATCCTGATTGGCTCCAGGCCGACATGCCCGGGCCCACGGGCGGCCAGGCCCATGCGTATTCCGGTCCAGTCACCCTCCAACATGCCTTGCTCGTGGCCGGCGACCTCCCGGCCCCCGATCCCGATGGCAGCATCCACATCAGTCCCGCGCTGTTGTTTCACACGGGCCATTGCACACCAGGACAAGATGATGTCACATTCGATCCGGCCACCGTTCCCGCCCGGTGCGTTCTGTACGGCCCCAACCTCCCGTTCCCGCCCGGCGTCTATGACATCACCTTTTCCTGCTCGCTGCCCTCCGGCGCGCCCGAACACGAGCCCCTCGGCATCTTCCGCCTCCTGACGCTGCCCGGACCCCGCCTGGTGGCCGAGGCGGCCTTCGATTCCACGACCGCTGCCATCACGTTTCCGGCCGTGACGGTCGGCGCCGAGCCCCTGCGCTTTGAATTCCACTACACCGCACAAGCCCCGGTCGTCCTGCGCGCCATCCACCTGGTTCCCTCCAGACTCCAACTGGTTCCCGCCTCCTGATGTCCCTCAATTCCGGTTGCCCTTCCGCTGGCAACACCCTACACTTTCCCCATGCTCACCAAACTCTATTGGGCCACCCGGATAACAGGCTACCTGGCCTGCCTCGGAGGCATATTCTACTATCTGGCCCATCTGCCGGAGGCCGATCCCGCCACGGCCCGCTCCGGCCTGTACTTCGTCTATGGCGGCTTTCTGGCTTTCTTCGCATCCTACGCCCTCCGCGTCTGGCTCCGCTTCGGCCCGCGACGCAATGCCGGCCCGGATTCAACCCCATGATCAAACTTGAAATCCTTTTCTCTGGCCTTTTCCTCATGACCGTCATCGCGGGCGCCCAATCTCCCCTCCGCATCGCCTGTGTTGGCGACAGCATCACCTATGGCGATAAACTGTCCGATCGGGACACCCAATCCTATCCCGCCGTGCTGGAACGTCTCTCCGCCGGCCGCTATCTGGTCGGCAATTTCGGAGTCAACGGTGCCACCGCCGTCGAAGGCATTCCCTTCCGGGCCTGGTCCGCCACCCAGGCTTGCCGGGACGCTTTGGCCTTTGCACCGGATATCGTGGTCCTCATGCTGGGCATCAATGATCTGTTTTATCCCGAATGGCACGCCCGATATCCGGCCGACTTGCGCGCCCTTGTCACCCGCTTCCAGACCCTGCCCTCCGCGCCCCGCATCTTCCTTTGCACCCTCACTCCGATTGCGCCTGCCGAGCGGCAAGCCCCAGCCAACCAGGCCATTCGCGACACCATGAATCCCGCCATCCGGGCGGTCGCCGCGGAAACCGGCGTCGGCATCATTGACATTTCCGCCGTTTATCCCAACCGCCTTGAACTGCTGCCCGACGGCCTTCATCCCAGTCCGGAAGGCGCCGCCCTCATCGCCCGAACCGTGCTGGCTGCCCTTGCCCCGGACCCAGCCTCCCAGGCGCAAATCCAACCCGCCCCCACCGCCGGCCCCGTGGATATCTCCATCCGCAACGAAGCCCGCGCGGCGCGCGCGCGCGCCGAAGAATGGCTCCGGCGCCAGCCGGACAGCCCGCAACCGGCCCCCGCCGAATCCAAGGCCGTGTCCGATATCCACGCGCTGCTGCCATTGCTGACTGGACACTCCCCGCCCGGGGAAACTCCGCTTTACCCCGCGTATGCCCGGCTCGCCGCCGCGCTTGCCGCCCAGGGACATGAAACCGTATTCCCCCCCGATCATGCGCCCATCGCCTGGCGCGAGGCTTTGTTGCACCAGCTCGTCCAGCGTCAGCGCATCGATCCCCAAGGCGGCGGTTACTGGGCGGAACAGAACGAAGACGACCCGGCCGCCGCCGCCCGCGCCACCACCCATGCCCTGCAGGCCATCGCCCGTGCCCTGGAGGAATGAGCTTTTTTGCTGGTTTCCGCCCTGCGCCTTCGGCAAGGTGAATCCACCATGCGCCCAGACCACCTGAAAATTTCCGCGTGCGTCACCGCCGGCAACGAAGAGGATAAAATCGCCGGCTGCCTCGCCAGCCTGGCCTGGTGCGACGAAGTCATCGTGGTCGATTCCTTCAGCCAGGACAAAACCTTCGAAATATCCAAGCAATACACCCCCCATGTCCACCAACACGCCTGGGAAGGTTATATTGCCCAGAAAAACTACATTCGTTCCCTCGCTCGTTTTCCCTGGATTCTGTTCGTGGATGCCGATGAAGTCGTTTCCGCCGCCCTGCGCAACGAAATCGAACGGGAATTCGATCACGGCCCCGGCGACATCGCCGGCTACCGTTTTCCCCGCATGGTCCATTATCTCGGCAAGTGGATCAGCCATGGCGAATGGTATCCCGACGCCAAGCTGCGGCTTTTTCTGAAGGATCGCGGACGCAGCGAAGGGCAGGAACCCCACGACCGGGTCATGGTGGACGGCCCGGTCAAGACCCTCCGCGCCCCGCTGTATCATTTTACCTATGACAATCTGGCCGACCACATTCATACCATCAATCGATTCTCGTCCATTTCCGCCGCTGAAAAATTCGCGCGGGGTGAATCTTTTCGCTGGTGCGACCTTCTTCTCCGCCCTCCCTGGCGCTTTCTCAAATCCTATTTCGTCCGGCGCGGCTTTCTCGATGGCCGTCAGGGCTTCATCATCGCCTTGATGAGTTCCTTTGCGGTGTTCATCAAATACGCCAAGCTCATGGAACTGAGGATTCAGCAGCAGCCGCCCCGATCCGAACCGCTTCCCCATGGCTGACACCCCTTGGTCAACCTGCGGCCCGTGGCGGTTCCTGATCGCCCCGGGCTGGGATCGCCCCGGATTCCCCGAAGTTCTGGCGCAACTTTCCTTTCTCCTCGAAAAGCAGTCCGCCCCGCTCGCTATTCCCGGCCGCAATCGCGTGGATCGCCTCGCCCTGCCCTGGGGCGACGACTCCCTGGACGCCGTCGTGAAAACCTACGGCCTGCAATCGGCGGGACGTGACCGCCTGGCGGCCCGCAGCGGGAGCAAGGCCTGGCGCGCCTTTCAAACCGCGTCCCTCCTGCGCGCCGCCGGCGTCGGCACCCCCACCCCCGTCGCCGTTGTCGAACGCTGGGAAGGAACCCGCCTCCGGGCCAGCCGGCTCGTCACCACCTATGTCCCCGATCTCGGCAACCTGCGCGACGAGCTAGACCGGATGTATGCCCAGAGCCCCTACTGCGCCCCGCTGATGACGTTGCTCCAATGCACCGCCACCGCCGTGCGCGCGATGCACGACGCCGGGATCCTGCACCGCGACCTGGGCAACCAGAACATCGGCCTCCGCCGCAATCCGGACAATGCCGACTCCCCGTGGGAGGTGCTGTTCCTCGACCTCAACCGCGCCCATGTCATGCCCGATCCGCCCCTTGAAGAGCGCGGAGCCGACCTCGCCCGCCTTGATCTGCCTTCCGACTTCCTCCGCGTCTTCCACGCCATGTATTTCCACGGACACCCCCCCCCGGCTGCTTTCCAAACAGCGGAACACAAGGCCCGGCGCGCGTTTGCCATCCACACCGCGCTTCGCCCTGTACGCCATCCGCTTCGCGAAGCCCGTCTCCGGCATACCCTCCGCGCCAACCCTCCGCCCCTGCGCGGACGCGAAATCTGGATTTGGGACGACCGTTCGGCGCAAGCCATTCCGGCCTATACCCCCCGCGACCGCCGCAAGCTTTTGCCCGCTGCCAATGTATCCGCTTCCCTGCACGGCCTGGCCCGCAAGGGACTGGCCGTCAGCCGTGGTTTCCGCCTCCTCTGGAAGCAGAGTTTTCAACAGCCGGTCCCCTTCGACGGAACCATCGGCATGACCCTCGAGCCGGAACCCGCCACCTGGTCACGCCAGCTCGACTTCCTTTCCCGTCTCCAAGGCCCGCAACAAATGCCCTTACTGCTGCGGCTGTACCATCACCAGAATTCCGAAGCCTGGCATTGGACCCTCGACCAGGCCTTGAACCTCCATCGCCAGGGCCATGCCGTCGCCCTCGACCTCGTCCAGGACCGCCGGAGCGTCCGCGAGCCCCGCGGCTGGCGCCAGATGGTCACCCTGGCCTTCGACCGCGCCCACACTTTCGCCGACTTCTTTGAAATCGGCCATGCCGTCAATCGCAGCAAATGGGGCGTTTGGGATCACCGCGAATACCTGCGCCTGCTCGACCCCGTCCGGGCCTGCCTCATTCAATACCCCGATGCCCGCATCACCGGCCCCGCCTGCATTGATTTTGAACCCCATGCCCTCGCCGGCCTGCTGCATCTCCTGCCCGCCGATCTCCGCTTCCACGCCCTCTCCCACCATCTCTACGTCGATCGCCGCGGCGCGCCCGAAAACACCCAGGGCGCCTGGAACACCGTCGGCAAATGCGCCCTGCTGCGCGCCTTCGCCCGCGCCTTCCGCTTCGCCGACGACCGCCTGATCATCAGCGAAGTCAACTGGCCCCTCCGCGGCACCGGCGTGTGGTCGCCCGTCAACTCGCCCTATGAAACGCTTGAACCGCGGCAAAACGATCCCTCGGTTTCCGAAGAGGATTATGCCGCCTACATGGCCCGCTATCTCCTGCTGACCATCGCCTCCGGCCATGTCGCCCGCGTGTACTGGTGGCGGCTCGCCGCCCGCGGCTTCGGACTCATCGACGACACCGATCCCGCGGCCTGGCGCCCCCGGCCCGCCTTCCAAGCCCTGCAAACCCTGCTCGAAAAGCTCGCCGGTGCCACCTTCTCCAGAAAACTCGACACCCCCCCCGGAGAATTCGCCCTCGAATTCTCCCGCCCGGCCGCCGCACCCCTGACCGTCCGCTGGACCCTCGCCTCCGCCCCAGAATTCAGCTAAAGGGAATTCGGGTATGCCGTTTTGAGCAAACGGCCCTGATCGCCACTGACCGCTCGCCAGCCGTTTTGCCGGCCGCGACGTCACCCATCCTGCCAAAATGTTCCCTGGCGTGATTCATTTGTTTGCGATTTGGGCAGATGACCGGGACCCCTGAAAAGGGGGGAAGCAGAATTTTCCTATTTTTGGGCTTGCGGGCCGAAGCGTAGGCGGGCATCCTGTGTTTCTAATAACAGAAACGACCTTAGGAGACCCGCCATGCGCCCATGCCTTTTGTCCCGCTGGATTCCCGCCCTGGCCGTGCTGCTGCTTGCCGCGGCCGCCCCGGCCTACGACCAGCCCGCCGTCAACCTCGGTTTCACCAGCTTCCTCGACGGAATCCCGCCGGCCGGCCCGGGATGGTATGCCGCGCAGTACCTGCAATACTACACTGCCGACGAATTGCCCGACCTGCCGTTTCCCGGCCAGCCCGAACTAGAGGCCTGGATCAGCTTGTCGCAGGTGATCTATCAAAGTCCCAAGACCCTGCCCACCGGCGCCAGCCTGGGCCTGGATGTGATTTTGCCCGTGGCGCTGTTCGACCTCGACGCGGACGGGACACCGCTGACCGCCAACGACGGCCTCGGTGATCTGTTGATCGGCCCCTATCTGCAGTGGGCGCCGGTCATGGGCAAAAACGGCCCGGTGTTTGTGCACCGGCTTGAACTGCAGACCATCGTGCCCACCGGCGACTACGACGAGGACCGCAACATCAATCCCGGCGCCAACGTCGTCAGCCTGAATCCGTACTGGGCCGCCACGTGGTTCCTCACGCCGAAGTGGACGCTGTCCGGCCGCTTCCACTACCTCTGGAACGCGAAGAACACCGATCCCTTCTCGCCCCCGGAATCGGGCATCCGCAACACGCAGGCCGGCCAGGCGCTCCATGCCAACTTCGCAACCGAATGCGAGGTCATCGCCCAGAAGCTGCGCCTGGGGATCAACGGCTATGCCTTCCGGCAGATCACCGCCAGCCAGACCAATGGCGCGGACAACCACGGCAAGAAGGAACAGGTGTTCGCCCTGGGGCCCGGCGCCTTGTGGAGCTTCAATCCCAACAACCACTTGTTCGTGAACGTGTACTTCGAAATGGATGCCCAAAGCCGCCCCGAAGGCGAACGCGGCAGCATCCGCTACGTCCATCACTTCTGATCAGGGCGGCGTGGCGCGGGCATTTGCCCCCGGCTCTTTCGAATCCGAGGGCGGCGGCGACTCCTCGGAAATGGGCGCGAGCACCAGCCGGAATCCGTTCACCGCCCCGCGGGCATTGCCGATGAATCCGTAGAGGGTGTCGCATCGGATGCGCGAGGACACGTGATCGTCCCAGCCTCCGCCCTGCCAGCCGCCGAAGAGATCAATTCCCGCGGCGCGCGAGGTCGTCTCCCAGACATTGCCGCCGGCGCCAAAGAGACGCCATTCGTTTTCGCCGCTGGCTTCGACCGGGGCGGTCGCGGCGAAGCCGTCCTGATAGTTTGAAATGCATGGCAGGTCGGGGAAGGCGGTCGTCAAACTGGCATCGGCGTAGTTGCCGCGGGAAGGCGGCCACAGGTCACCCCACGGATATGTACGGACGCTGCTGGCGCGGGTGTAGGTGATCGCCTCGATGCTGGAGGGCAGCCGGTAGCGCCAGCCCGGCGGAAGCTTGCCGGCGGCGCGCTCCTGCTCCGTCAGCCAGGCGGCGTAGGCGGTGGCATCGTCGAAGTTCAAACGAACGGCCGGCTGCCGGGCCCCGTTCAGGCACAGTCCGCGAAACTCCCCGCTGGTGTGCGCAGGATCCTTCTGCTGGTATTCCTCGTTCGTGACTTCGAACCGGCCCACCCACATCCGCATGGGGGCCACCCAGATGAATTCCATCCGGGCCGTCTGGGTCACCCAGTCATGGCCGGGTTCCGGCAGGCTCGTGGTGACCACCAGGGGGGTCACCGTGGCCTGGACTGGTCCCGCCGTCTTGGGTTTTTCCAACATCTCGGCCGGCGGGAGCAGGTTGACCGCCGGCGGGACTTCCGGCTGTTCCAGCCACAGGGCCAGCCAGAATCCGCCCCCGACCAGTGCGCCGCCAAGACCCAGCACCCCCAGGACAACGGCCGCCCGGCGCCAGACGCGGCGCCATTCCGCCGGGCTGCGGCCGCGGCGCCCGCCGACATGTTCACCGCTCAGGGCCCGCAGAAAATCCATGCAGGTGACGAAGCGGTTGCGGGGCTTGCGGGCCAGGGCACGGCGCAAGGCCGCCTGAACATGGGGCGCCAAGTCGCCCATGGGGGTGGCGTCCGGTCCCTCGGGATGGCCGGTGAGCAATTCACACGCCAGCATGCCCAGGGCGTACTGGTCGCTGGCAGAGTCCGGTTCGCTGCCTTCCTCCCGTAATTCCGGCGCCAGGTAGGGTCCCGTCGTACCTACGCGCACGGCGCCGCCACCGTGAACAATGGTCATGTGCCGATGCGGAGCCAGACCGAAATCCGTCACGCGCACCACGCCATCCGGAGCGAGAAAAATATTGGATGGCTTCAGATTGCGGTGCAGAATCCGCTTGGAATGGGCAAAGTCCAGCGCGGCGGCGACCTGCCGCAGCACCGGCAGGACCTCTTCCAGCGTGCGCTTGCCGCCCTCCCCCGCCCGCCCCCACATGCCGATCTCCATGCCCGGCGCATAATCGCCTACCAGATAGATCTGTTCGCCCACATACACCATCTGCCGGATGGCCGCCAGACCGGGATGGGTCTGGTCCGCGATCCGCCGGATGCCCGAATGAATGGCGTTCAGAACCGGTTTGGACCGACGCATGTCCGGCGACAACCAGCGCAGCGCCACTTCCTGGCCTGTCTCCCGGTCAAAGCACCGCCACATCTCGCCGAGCGCGCTCATGCCCAGCACAGCGAGAATTTCATAGCGCTCCCACAGCACCAGGCCGACGCGCAGTTCCCGGCCCCGGCCCTCCAGTTCCCAACGGCCCTCCCCGTCCCGTGGAATCCGGGTCGTATGGCTCGTCAGCCCGCCGTCTGACTTGTACTCGTTCTCCATGAAATGAAACTACCCCCGATCCAGTCTATTTGCCGGATTTTTTCGGGGGCGGGGGCGGGCTTACCCAGACATCGGGCCATTGGTCGTTGCCGGTATGGAACGACACCCGTGCAGCCCGCTCCCATGGCTCGCCAACCTGCCATAGAAAGATCTCGAAATCAGCGGTATCGGAGGCCCCTTCGTCGCGCGCCGCGCTGAACACCAGCAGCGATCCGTCATTCGCCACCCGCGGGGAATATTCGCGGCTCCAGAAGCCGGGCATGTCGAACCAGGGATGCAGATTCCCGCCGCGGCCGTCTGCACGGCAAATGCGGTTCTGCATTCGGCCGCCTTCCTCCGCCAGCAGGACCAGGCCGGCCCCGGCGGGCAGGAAGGACATCTGGCCCCCGGCCGCCACCCGCTGCTCCACCCCGTTCGGAATGGCAAACAAGGCCACATGCCGCCTCTTGCCCAGAACGGTGGCCGCAATCCGTTCTCCGGCGGGATCGGGATACGGCTCCGTCCACGTCCTCTCCGGCCGGGGCCCCAGCAAGGCCGTCTCCTCTCCTGATTTCAAATCCATCTGCACGATTTCCCGGCCGCCACGCTGAAAAACCAGGGCCTTTCCGTCGGCCGTCCAAGCCGGGGCCGCACCCCGTTCGGCCACCCGTTTCTCCTCGCCTGTCTTGAAGTTCAGCACCCAGATATCCCATTCCTCCAGGTTGTGGGCAGACACCCATTCCTTGCGCGAACGCGCAAACGCCACCTGCCGGCCATTCGGCGAAATTTTCGGCATGGTGTCCACGTTGGGGCTGGATGTCAGGCGAGTCAGCTGTCCCCCCGGCCAGTCCATGCGGACAAGGTCATGCTGGCCGTGCATGGTCGAACTCCAGACCAAAAAGCCCTTGCGGTCGGCCCAGACAGCATCCAGCGCGGCCATCTCATGCAGGCCCATGCCGAGCACCTTTCCCGGTCCAGGCGCGGAACGTCCCTCTCCCATCTCCCCGGAGCGCCGCAGAAAAACCCAGATACCCGCTACCGCCACCAGAATCAACGCCACCCAGGTCAAGAGCACCGGGTTCACGACCCCGATGCGTCCTCGGCCAGATCGCCACTGGGACCAATGAAGGACGAAATTTCTCGACGCCAGCCTCGTCTTCATGTCTGTCATGATAGCCTGATCCAGACGAAAAGAAACACTTTTACACACGGTATTCGTCCGCTACCCTGTACGCCATGAAGTCCTGGTCAGGCGTGATGGGCCGCGGGGCGGGAATCCTCCTTGCCCTTCTTGGCCTGCTGGCTCTGCTGCTGGGAGCCACCCAGTTCACCTCCCTGCCTTGGCGTGCCTATCAGGCCCTTGCCCAGGTCGATGCCCCCTTTGCCGGCCCCCCTACCCATATCCTGGTCATGGGCGGAAGCGGCATCCCCGGCGAATCCGGACTCTCCCGCATATTTTTCGGGGCCGAAGCCGCCAAGCTCTACCACCAAGCCGAGGTGCTCCTGGCCATGCCGCTCGGCACAAATGAGTCCTTTGCTTCCCGGGCCTATGCCAAGGAACTCCGCCTCCGGGGGGTTCCTGCCAAACGCATTCACGTCATCGACGGCGGGCGCAATACCCACGAACAGGCCCTCCGCGTGGCCGAAGCGCTCAATGGCCATTCCAATGCCATTCAAATCCTGGTCGTCAGCGATCCCTATCATGTCCGGCGCACGGCGGCCTGTCTGCGCAAGGCCTTCGCCGATCATCAACGCAACATCCCATTGGCCGCGCTCCCCGTATTCCCCCTCTCCATCGAAGACCCCTTCGAATTCCGCCTGCGGGAACTTGACGCTCCGCCTCCCTCGCCTGCCCCCAAGACAACCGCCCCCGACCTCGGTTCTTTTCTGCAATTCCGTTACAATCTCTGGAACAACTGCAGCTACAGTTTGGCCGTCCTGCGGGAGTCTTCCGCCCTGCTCTGCTATCGCCTCCGCGGATGGATTTGATCCGCCGGCGGCGCATTGCGCCGCAGAGAAGAGGTCCGCTGTGCGTCCGGCGCCGGCCGGATGACAGTTGGCGGTTTCTTTGGGGTTTTGGCGGCGTTTTCACACGGAAATAACCGGCAGATTATCCGAAGATGCCGCTTTGCGGGCGACCCGAGCTGGACTCGCGTCCGTGAGTGGTCGCCCTCAAAGCGGCAGAACGGAAAAGATGCTGTTTGGTTTTCGCACCGTCAAAATCCAAAAGAAATCCTCTTTCCTCCCTCCGCCGGCCCTTCCCACTGGCCCCCCGCTACTCCATCCGCCCAAACTGCTTCGGATCAAACGCCGCCCGCAGCGCCTCGCCCGTGAACACCCCGGCCAGCATCACCGCAAACAGGGCTAGGGATGGATACAACACCAGCCACCAGGCGTGGGGAAACTCCTGAGCCTGTGCCAGCAGTTCTCCCCAGCTCGGTGTCGGCGGCGGCAGCCCGAACCCCAGGTAATCCAGGGCCGCCATCACCCCGATCGCCCCCACCAGCGAAAACGGGAGGAACGTGACCAGCGGCACCAGCGCATTCGGCAGCATGTGGCGGAAAATGATCTTCCGCGCCGGCAGCCCGATTACCCGCGCGGCTTCCACGAACGGCAGCTTGCGCAGCCGCAGGAATTCCGCCCGCATGTAGTAGGAAATGCCGATCCAGTTGAACACCGCATAAATCGCCAGCAACAGCCCGAAGCTCTGCCCGTAGACCGATCCCAGCAGAATCAGCACGTAAATGAACGGCAGCGACTCCCAGATTTCGATGAACCGCTGCCCCAGCAGATCCACCTTGCCGCCATAATACCCCTGCACCGCCCCCGCCAGCGTCCCCAGCGCCATCGTCGCCGCCACCAGCAGCATCCCGAACAAGAGCGACGTCCGCAGCGCATACAGCATTCGCGCCGCTACATCGCGGCCCGATGCATCGATTCCCAACGGATGCCCCTTCACCGGCCGGAACGGGAAGCGCACCTGCTCCTTCACCGTCGTGAATTTCCAGCCCGCCGTCCCCGGCGCCGAGAATCCCGCCGGATAGACTGGATTCTTTTCATCCACCACCGCCTTCTGCGCGGTGCCCGCGGCCACTTCCTTGCGAAACGTCAACCGAATCCGTTCCGGCGCAGTCTGGCGCGACTCGTACGGCGACAGCGAAACCCAATGCCCGCCCAATTGCCCGTCCACCGCCCCCGCCGCCCGGTTGGCGAACCGGGCGGCCATTCCCGCCTGAATGCTTTCTGGCAAATCCCTAACCAGTTCCCCCGTTTTCAGCCCAAAATATTCCACATCCCCCGCCACCCGCACAACCCGCCCCGCCTCATCCAGATCCGCCGATGCCACCGGCGAATCCGGCACGGCCGACACCGTCATTTTGCCGGCCAATTCAATTCCCGCGGGCGGCAAACTCTCCAACGGACCAAACGGAATCGGCGGCCACAGCATCCAATTCCCGCGGCTTTCCGCAAACGCCTCGCTCGCCGCCAGCGCCCGATAATCCGGCCGCGTCATCCGCCCGGTGCCCGTGAACGTGTTTTCCGGATAGAACTTCACCACCGGAAAATAATTCTTCCCGCCAAACCGCACCCAGAGCGGTTTGTCGTTCGCAATCCATTCCGAAAACAAACTGGCCCCGAACGCCCCCGCCAAAATCCAGAACGCCCACCACCCCCGCCGCATCCCCCGGAACCGCCCCCACCGCTGCCGCGTCACCGGATGCCAGTGGATCGCTGGAAACTTCAAAACCATTCAATCCCAACTGCGAATATCGCGAATCGCACGAATATTTTTCATCTGCTCATCCAATACCCATACGATCAGATCTTCATTTCATATCCGTGTCATTCGTTTCATTCGTAGTTGCGGCTTCATGGCTGTTTAGCTCAATCGAACTGGATCCGCGGATCGATCAGCAGATAGCACGCATCCGACAGCAGCCGCCCGAGCAGCCCCAGCACCGAGGTGACGGCCAGAATGCTCATGAACACCATGTAGTCGCGGCTGACGATCGCATCCAGGCTCAGCAGCCCCATGCCGGGAATCTCGAATACCTTCTCGATCAGCACCGATCCCGCGAACAAAATGCCCAACACGCCGCCAAATCCCGTGGCGATCGGAATCAGCGCATTGCGAAACGCATGACCCCACACCGCCCGTTGTAAACTGCCCCCTTTCGCCAGCACCGTGCGCACATAGTCCTGCCCGATCTGCTCCAGCAACGAGTTCTTCATCAGCAGCGTCAACACCGCGAAGTTGCCGATCACATAGCACGAAACCGGCAAAACGAAATGGGCCGCCAAATCCTTGAACTTGCCCCAGAGTGAAAGCAATTCGTAGTTCACGGACACCACCCCCGCGGCCGGCAAAATGTCCCAGAACCCCTCCCCCGTCCCGGCAAACAGCATCTTCAGCAGCATGCCGAAAGCAAACGCCGGAATCGCATAGCCCACGAACACCACCACGCTGCTCGCCGCGTCAAACGCGCTTCCATGCCGCAGCGCTTTCGCGATCCCCAGCGGAATGCAGATCAGATACGTCAGCACGAACCCCGAGATCCCGAACACCAGCGAAATCCGGAACCGGTCCGCAATCAGCCGTCCCACGGTCTTGTTGGGATACTTGTAGGACCGGGCGGCCAACCCCATCTTGTCCTGTACCAGCCAGTTCCAGTAGCGCCGCAGGAGCGGCCGGTCGAAGCCGAAATGCTCCTCCAGCGCCTTCTTTTGTTCGGCGGACACGGCCGCCCCCGCGTGCGGACTGCGCCCCGCCGCCCCCGCCCCCATGCCCCGCATCTTCGCCAACGCCTGCTCCACCGGCCCCCCCGGCACCGCCTGGCACAGCGCAAAGCAAACCAACGTGATCCCGACAAACGTCGGCCCCATCAGCAGAAGACGCCGCAACAAATAATCCAGCCGTTCCATTATTGAGTTGGTTCACGCTTCATACTGGTATTCTCCGACAGCACTTCCGCCATCCGCCGCGTTAGCTTTTCCCGCCCGACCGAATTCAAGTGACTCATATCGCTCCAGTCTTCCGCTGTGAATGCAAGACCTTGTTCTTCCCGGGAAACATAACGCTGGCCAGAATCCGCCGTCAGTTCCACCAGAAAATCACGAACCTGCGACTTGGCCGCCATCCGGGATGGAGAATAAATGGCCGGATTGACATCCCCCTCGAAAATCACCATGTCCACATCGTGCGCAGCAAGGCGCTTTGCAAACCGCAGAAACGCCCGTTGTTCGGCCGGGGCATGCTTGAGTTCGGCTCGGGCGCTGGTAACCAAGACGGTCTTGACGTCATCGTTTCCTGAACGGGTTGCCTGACTGGCGGGCGCCCAAAAATGAACAGCAACCTGCTGCAGGAAATCGCGCACCTGCCAACTCTGAACGGTCGCCGCCAGCATGTAATCCGTCACTCGTCGCCAATGCCATGTTTTCGTGCGGCGAGACATGCTCTGCAACACACCGGGCAATGTCCGCCACGAGGCATACGGACGGAACCACGCAAATGGGAACTCGTCCTGATTGGTAAAATCAAATTCTGATAAATATAGCACGCAATGATCTCCGGCCCGGAATGGCATATGGGACGACATGGCCAAGGCTTTCAGCGGCGTCATGCCAAACATCGCGCGCCGGATCACCGGGACCGGCGCCAGCAACTCCCGCAGCAAGTCCGTATCCACCCCGTTCAGCACTTGGCTCGACCCCACCAGAACCACAGCAGGCCGCGGTTCCTGTCGGCCCGCATTTTCCTCCAAGCGGACATGGCAGACCTCCCGCATGAAGTATTGCCCGGAATCGAGCCGTGTACGGGCGGCCAGCCACAGCGGAACTTGAAGGAAAGAGGTTCGCAGCAAAAGGTCCATCGCCAAAAACAACCCCAGTGCACCCAACAGGGTCCAGCGGCGGCGAACGGGGAAATGCAGGCCGAGCCACCAGATTGCCGGGATGACCAGAGAAGCCATCGCCCAAGACAGCGTTCGCCAACTCAACAGATTGGCCCAATGGACAGAGATGGACGCGCCTTCTACCCATTGCCAAAAGGGGCCGCCCACAGCCAGGAAGGAACATGCCCCCAGCAGAGGAAAAGCCAGCCAATACTTGCGCAGAAATGCGCATTCCACCTCGCGCACACCTGGTTTGTTGGGGGAGATCTTCATGATTAGAATTGGAAATAGATAAAAGCCCCGCCGCCCGTGTTGCCAAGCGCGAGGAACATCCACACCAGGGTGGCGAGCAAAGCCGCCTTGGGCAAAAACGATAATTCCATAGGTGCGGACAGATTTCCGGTCTTCACCTGAAGCCACTGCACCAGCCACAATGGCGTGCAATAAATCAGTATGGCCATCAACATGTTGGCGGCATCCGTATTCCATGAAAAGTTCGTCGTGAGGCTGCGCACCATGTCACCCACCTGCCCCAGCGAATTGGCCCGGAAAAACAACCAGCCCGCGCAGGCCAGATGAAACATCCAGAGCCGCCGCAGTCTCAGCCACCGGCCAGAATCCGGCGTGCCCTTGGGTGAAAACTTTTCGGCCCAGCGGTGATAAATCACCAGCAGCAAGCCGTGGAAAGCGCCCCAAGTCACAAATGTCCAAGCCGCGCCGTGCCAGAGACCGCCCAGCAGCATCGTCAACGCAAGATTGATGTACGTTCGGCGACGACCTTTCCGGTTCCCCCCCAGGGGAATATACAGATAGTCCCGCAACCAACTCGAAAGGCTGATATGCCAACGGCTCCAAAAATCCTTGGGATTCAGCGCCGCATACGGATTATTAAAATTCAGCATCAATTCCACGCCCATCCAGCGCGCCAAGCCACGGGCAATATCGCTGTATCCCGAAAAATCACACAGAATCTGGAAAGCGAACGCATACAGCGCCAGCAGCGAGGTCGCTCCCGTCGCCCCCGTTGCGCCAAACACCCCATCCACCAGAACAGCCAAATTGTCCGCAATCACGCATTTCTTGAACAGGCCCCAGAAGATCAGCCAGGCGCCGCTTTCGATGCCCGCGCGCGTGATGGTCCGGGGATTTTCGATCTGGGGCAGCAGGTTCGAGGCCCGCTCAATCGGTCCTGCAACCAATTGCGGGAAGTACGCCACAAACGTGGCGAAATTCAGGAAGGAACGGGCCGGCTTTAAGTGGCCGCGATAAATATCCAGCGCGTAGGACATCGCCTGGAAGGTGTAAAATGAAATGCCAACCGGCAAAATGATGTTCAAGTGCCGAGTGAATGCCGGCAGGCCCGCATATTGCAGGACCGCCGACAGATTATCCGCGAAAAAGTTGAAATATTTGAAAAAGCCGAGGATCACCAGGTTGCTGGTCATGCTGACCACTACCGCAGCCTTGCGGCGGCGCTGGTTCGGCCCCGCCGAATAAATGATACCCCCAGCGATGTAATCAATGACCGTGGATAAAAATATCAGCGTCAGAAAACGCCAATCCCACCACCCGTAAAAAAAGTAGCTCGACACCAACAGCAGCACATTTTGCCAGCGATGCGGCAACAGCCGATACAGGCCATATACCACAACGAAGAAAATGAGAAAAACCTGGGAATTAAACAGCATGGTCTATCCTGCAATAGCTGAATTCCCGCCTGTTTTCCGCTCAAAATACAAATTCAACTCTCCAAATCTCGTTCAGCACAGTCATTTGTTGCACATTTTGCAACAAGAATCGCCAAGTCTTGCGCAACACCGGCAAATTGCGTTACATCCTGTCAAAAAAGCTGTATAATCTGCAATTTCACGTCCTCCACCGTCACCGCCTTCATGCAGGCATGGTCGTGGCGGCATTTTTCACGGTAATCCCAGTAGATACAGCCTTCGCAGCGCTCGACCTTGCGGATTTGGCGGTGAATCGGCCCTTTGGGGCCCCATTTGCCGGGGCTGGTCGGCCCCCAGATGGAAACCGTCGGCAGGCCAACCGCGGCCGCAAAATGCAGCAATCCGGCGTCATTTCCGATAAAAAGTTGCGATTTTGCCATGATTGCCGCCAAAAGCGGAATTGTTGTCCTCCCGACCCAGTTCAAATCCCCTTTTTGCGCTTCTGGAACAAGATTTTCCTCCCCGGGAGCTCCCACCCATGCAATTTGGACGCCTTTTTCGGCTTTAAGCCACTCGGCAACCTCGGCAAACCGCTCTGGAAGCCAATTTTTTCCGCTCCAGCCCGATCCAGGAGCAATCAGGACCAGCGGACACCCCAAATCCACCCCTTCGGCGCGTAAATAGGCCTCGGCGGCGGCGTTTTCGCCGGGTTTTACCTCATATTCGAGCCGATCGGCCGTTTCCTCAATGCCCAGCGGCTTGAGCAGGCCGCACCACGCATCGGCCTCGTAGCGGTCTTTTTCGTAGGGCTGGGCGATTGTTTGGATCTCTCGGAGCACGCGCGGCGGACGCCGGTCGCCCATGCCAATCCACAGTTTTGGGCAAATCGCGTTGGCTAAAAAGCGCCCCACCCCATCCAGTGGCCCAATCAGGGTTTCCACGCCGATTTTTCGCAATTCCAGCGCAAATTTCCATTGAAACCAGGCATTTTGGCGAAAATTTGGGTTTTTTCGGGTAAAATTGGGCAAATTGGGCCCAAAAACACGAATTTCGGCGGAAATTTCATCAAAACGGCGCGCCAGAGCCTCGCTCCATGGCCCGACCAGCCAAATTATTTTGATTTTGGGTTTTGCCGAGCGCAACGCCTTGAGCATCGGGACAACGTGCAGGACATCGCCCAAGTGCCCCGGCGAGAACACGACAATGGCGCGCCCCGCCCCGCGGCGGATAAATGGCGCCCGACCGGCAAAATCCAGCAAGATGTATCGCCATTTTTCCATTTCATCAGGGCTCTTTTTCCGCCCTTGCCTGTCTCCGATTTTTCCAGTACCCGCCGGCAGCAAGATGGAATCCGGCTCTTCGGCTTTCGGTGCGTTGAGCCAACGCACCCTACCTTTCGTGCATTTCGTGTATTTCGTAGTTACCCTTGGCTGCCTTATCCAGAAAACAAATCCGTTCTTTCCGTGTAATCCGTGGTCAGATTTCATCCTCTTGCCAGCACATCCCGATACATCTGCCGGTATTGTTCTGCAATGATTTTCCAGTCGAATTTCTCCGCCCAGGCGCGCGTCGCCGGGCGCATCTGTTCCGCCACGTCGCGGTTCTTCTCCAGCCACAGCAGTTTCTCGACCCATTCGTCCACGTTGCGCGCGTTGCTCATGACGAAATGGCAGTCCGGATCAACATATTCCGGCACGCCACCGGTGTTGTTGGTCATCACCGGCGTCCCGCAGGCCATGCTTTCGAGGATGACGTTGTTGGCCGCGCTGTCGAGCATCGGCATGGCCAGCACATCCGCCTGTTGGTATTCCGCCAGCATCTCCGCGTCCGAAAGCCGCGGCAACAGGTTCACGCTTGGAATGCCCGCATAGAACGATTTTTCGTGCGAGGCCGTCCGAATACGCCACTCGAATTTCTCCGCGGGCAATTTGGCCGCAACTCGGGCCGTGAATTCGTGGTCTCGCTCCGTATCGCCCAGCATGAACAGGCGGAGCTTATCCGTTCGCGGCTGACGCTCGGCTGGCGGCGTAAAATAATCGGACACCACCCCGTGCAAGATCGTGCGGATCCGTTCCGGTGGCACATCGCGCTCGACGAACGGCCGCTGGCATTCCGAGGTCATCACCACCATGTCCGCCTGCGCATAGCCAGCCGGCCGCAGCCAAACGCTGTTCCATCGCCGCGGGCTGCAATGCACGCTCACGACCACCCGCGCCCCCTTCCGCCGATAGGGCGCGACGCGCCGCGGCGCCCCGAATTCCCCCCAGATGAAATGGACGGGATACAGCTCCGCGCGCCGCGGCAGCGCGCGCAGGAAACGCGCCTCGTCCCAGCCCGGGACCAAGGCGTTCCAAGTCGAGCCGTAGCGCCGGATTCCCCACTGCCGCAGCGCGTTGCCCAACGTCCAGCTGCGCTTTTGCAGCCGTTCCCACCACGGCGCGAACTCCAGGAATTCCGCGTCCAATTCCCGCGCGACCGGCTCCATCCCGGACTGGGGCGAAAACCCTTCCGGCCGGAAAATCGCGACGTAAGGGCGCGGCGCGCTCATGGCGGCACCGCCATCGGCCGGCGCGCGGGCCTTGCCAGCCGGTAGAGCGACCGGGCGGCCTCGTCCCACAGGCGCGCGTTGGCCGGATCGTGGCGCAATCCGCGCCAGCAGAAGTACAGCGCGCGCCGGCTGGCGCCCTGCCCGCGCCAGTGGGCGGCGTTGGCGAGGCAAGCGCGGCTGTGCGCAGCGACCACGCGGCGCCGCGGCACCACGCCTTCCCAGATCTGCCGGCGCTTGAGCAGGATCTCGTTGAACGATTGGGATTCGGGAATGGACTTCCAGCGATTGCGGGAAATGCCGGCGGGGGTTTTCCGATAGCCCGCCAGGACCTCGGCCACCAGGCCGATCGGATGGGCGCGGGCGACCCGCAGGAAAAAGTCCTGGTCTTCGCCGATGATGCCGGTTTCCCGGTCTTCGCAAAACCCGCCCACGGCATCGAACAGCGCGCGGCGCGCCAGCACCGTCGAGATCGTGATCCAGCAATGGTCCAACAGCGGCTCGAAAATCCAGCCGGTCGCCGGCACCGCGCCCGCGCCGTGCCGCACGCCGACGGGCCGCGAGCGTTCATCGATGACGTCGCACAAGGTGTGGCACATCGGAACGTCCGGATGCGCCGCCATGAAGGCCATTTGCTTCGCCAGTTTCTCCGGATACCAGACGTCGTCCGAATCCAGGAACGCCACGAATTCGCCCCGGGCGGCCCGGGCGGCCTGGTTGCGCGTGACCGGACACATGCCGGAATTGGTTTCGCGCTGGATCAGCCGGATGGCGGCTCCGTAGCCGTGCAGCAATTCGCGCGTGCCGTCCGTGGAGGCGTCGTCCACCACGACGATTTCCTTGCGCGGCCACGTTTGCGCCAGCGCCGAGTCCACGCATTCCCGGACATAGTCCTTCCGGTTGTACGTCCCGATGCACACGCTGACCAGGGGTTCGCTCATTCGGGGCGTACTGTAGCGACCGCGGCACCGGCGCGCAACGCGCGAGTGCAGCTTGTTCCCTTGACTCCGCGGCGGGCGCGCCCTACGATGCGCGAAACGGTTTACCCCTTGCCGGGGCCGACCGCGACCATTTGAACAGGAGTCCCCGACCATGACCGCCAACGGCAAAACCAAGACCGCCGCCGCCCTTTGCAACGGCAGCCGCGAGAATTCCGTCGAAGCCATCAAGTGCAGCTACTTGAACCACCTGAAATACTCCCTGGCCAAGGACGAGTTCTCGGCCACCGACCACGACCGCTACTACGCGCTGGCGCTGGCCATCCGCGACCGCCTGGTGGACGGCTGGATCCGCACGTCCGTGGCCTATCACAAGAAGGGCGTCAAGCGCGCCTACTACCTCTCCATGGAGTACCTGATCGGCCGCGCCATGGGCAACAATGTCATTAACCTCCAGCTCGACGACACGGTGCGCCAGGCGATGCAGGAACTGGGCCTGTCCTGGGACTTCCTGCGCGACATCGAACGCGACGCCGGCCTCGGCAACGGGGGGCTCGGACGCCTCGCCGCCTGCTTCCTCGATTCCCTGGCCACCCTGCAACTGCCCGGCTACGGCTACGGCGTACGATATGACTACGGCATCTTCCGCCAGAAGATCCGCGACGGCTATCAGGTCGAGGAACCCGACAACTGGCTGCGCTTCGGCAATCCCTGGGAGATTGAGCGTCCCGAATCGCAGTTCGAGGTCCACTTTGGCGGACGGGTGGTCATAGAGGGCAAGAACGACCGCCTCCGCGCCCGCTGGGTGGATTACGAAACCGTCCTGGGCATTCCCTACGACAATCCCATTCCCGGCTACGGCAACAATACAGTCAACAACCTGCGTCTGTGGGAAGCCAAGTCCACCGAGGACTTCAATCTCACGTTCTTCAACACCGGCGACTACATGAAGGCCTACGAGGCCAAGACGCTGACGGAAAACATCACCAAGGTGCTCTATCCCAACGACAACATCGAGCAGGGCCGCGAGCTGCGCTTCAAGCAGCAGTATTTCTTCATTGCCTGCTCCCTGCACGATATCGTCCGCCGTTTCAAGGCCGATGGCAGCGAAATCCACACCTTCCCCGACAAAGTCGCCATCCAGCTCAACGACACCCATCCGGCCCTGGCCATCGCCGAACTGATGCGGATCCTGCTCGACGACGAACAGCTCGACTGGGACGACGCCTGGTCCATCGTGACCCGCACCTTCGGCTACACGAACCACACCCTGATGCCCGAAGCCCTCGAGCGCTGGCCCGTCGCCCTGTTTGAATCCATCCTGCCCCGGCACCTTCAGATCATCTATGAAATCAACCGCCGGCTCCTGCGCGAAATCGCCACCCGCTGCCCCGGCGACAACGATCGCATCGTGCGCATGTCCCTCATCCAGGAAGCCCCCTTCCGTGAAGTCCGGATGGCGTATTTGGCCGTCATCGGCTCCCATTCCGTCAACGGCGTCGCCGAGTTGCATTCCAAGTTGCTTCAATCCACGCTGTTCAAGGATTTCTACGAGCTGTGGCCGGAACGCTTCAACAACAAGACCAACGGCATCACGCCCCGTCGCTGGCTCCTCAAGGCCAATCCCGGCCTGGCCGATCTCATCACGGACAAGATCGGCGACGCTTGGATCACCGACCTGACCCAGCTGAAACGGCTTGAAGCCTTTGCCGGCGACCGCGACTTCCAGCAGCGCGTCATGGCCGTCAAACACAACAACAAGGTCCGGCTGGCGGAGCTGATCCGGCGCGAGATGGGGGTGAAGATCAACGTAGATTCCATGTTCGACGTGCAGATCAAGCGCCTGCATGAATACAAGCGTCAGATGCTCAATGCCCTGGACATCATGCACCAGTATTTCGAGTTGAAATCCAATCCGCAGGCCAAGTTCACGCCCCGCACCTACATCTTCGCCGCCAAGGCCGCGCCGGGCTACTATCTGGCCAAGCTGATCATCAAGCTGATCAACGACATCTCCGAGGTCGTCAACCACGACCCCGCCATGAAGGACCGCCTGAATGTCGTGTTTCTGCCGGATTACCGGGTCTCGCTCGCCGAACGGATCATCCCCGCCGCCGATCTCTCGGAGCAGATTTCCACCGCCGGCACCGAGGCCAGCGGAACCGGCAACATGAAGTTCCAGCTCAATGGCGCCCTCACCGTCGGCACCCTCGACGGGGCCAATGTCGAAATCCGCCAGGAGGTCGGCCCCGAGAACTTCTTCCTGTTCGGCAAGACCGTCGAAGAGGTCGAGGCCACCCGCCGCGCGGGGTACAACCCCTGGGATGTCTATCACGCCAATCCCGCCATCCGCCGTGTCCTCGACGCCATCAAGAACAACTTCTTCAACCTCGACCAGCCCGGACTCTACCAGCCCATCTGGGATGCGCTCCTGACGCACGGGGATTACTACCTGGTGCTGGATGAATTCGATGCCTATGTCGAGTGCCAGGCAAAGATTGCCCAGGTTTTTGAGGACCAGGCGCGTTGGGCGCGGATGTGCATCATGAACATCGCCAACTCCGGCAAGTTCAGCACCGACCGCACCATCGCCGAATACGCCCGCGACATCTGGAACATCCACCCCTGCCCGATCAACGGCGATTGAAGACCCCCACGGGCTTGCCCCGTGGGTAAATCAGGTCCGAATGGCGCTTGCCATTCCCGCCGCTTCCCGTAAAATAGGGGTCAGTCCTTGCATCGTAGCATTTTAGCCCACAAACCGGAGCGGACGGGATCGGCGGGTGCTTGCATGGCGCGGACGGCCCGACTGACATTGCTGCGGTGGCCGAGGCCCAAGGTGTCGCACAGCCAGACGGGTGGAACGGCCGTGGCGGTGCGCAACAGCCAGACCAGCGCTTGCTTCTCGGCATCGGTGGTTTTGCGCGAACGAACGTCCTCTAGGGACAGCTTCAGCGCAGCCAAGCCTTTTTCGAGAAGCGACCGGGCGCGGAGAACATCGCAATCGCAGGGCCCCTGGCCGGAGTAGGACTCCCGTTTTCGCAGGGCCATGCGTTCGCCCACGCGTTTGAGAAGGTCCTGACGAAAATCTTCGCCACCCAGCGCCCAACCGCGGCGAATTTCTTGCCATTCGGCAGCAAGAAGTTTCATTGCCCCCTCGTCGGCGCCTTGGATTTCGGCTGCCTTTTTGCGCAAGTACTGGGCGTAGGCGGGAGGGGTCAGGCCGCTGGCAGCCGGCAGACGTGCGGCATCGAGCCACGGGGGGCGCGGAGCGCGGCCGAGAATCGCCGGCAAACTGGTCCACGGATAGGCTTCGGGCCTCGGCAGGCCCGCGCGGGAAGGCGGCAACAAACGCGCCCGGACGGGATTGAGGTGGACATAATCACCGAGTATGCGCAGGCGACCGGGATCGTCGGGGTCGAGCGGAATAGCCTTGTATCGTCCTTGGAAAAGGTGGCCGCAGACGTGGTGGCGGACATTGTAGCGCACGGTATAGGTGGTTTGCAGCCAGCGCATACCATCGATCAGCCCGGCGCGCGGAGTGGCAAGCACAAGATGGTAGTGGTTGGGCATCAGAGCATAGGCGAGGATTCGCCAGCCCGTGCGCTCGCAGGCATCGGTCAGCGTGGCCAGAAACATGCGACGATCGTTGTCGTCCGCAAAGATGGATTCGCGGCGATCGCCGCGACACATGATGTGGTAAACGGCGCCGGCGTACTCGATGCGTGGACTTCTGGGCATGGGTCCAATCTCGCACAACGCCGGGCCGGCAGTCAATTAAAATGCTACGATACAAGGACTGACCCCTTTGGAACGCGACATCTGGAACATCCACCCCTGCCCGATCAACGGCGATTGAAGACCCCCACGGGCTTGCCCCGTGGGTAAATCAGGTCCAAATCAGGTCCGAATGGCGCTTGCCATTCCCGCCGCTTCCCGTATCATCCCGCCTCACCAATGAAGCCCGTCCTGACATTCCCCTGCGATGTCTTCCGCGACGCTTCCGGCCGCCGCCGCGCCTAGGCGCGTCCCGCTGTTCCTCCGCCGCCTCCGCGGCTGCTTCCCTGAACCCTGACCTCTGAATTCTTCATTCATCATTCTTAATTCTCAATTCAATGAAATCCGTCCCCCCCATCCGCAACGTCGCCATCATTGCCCATGTCGACCACGGCAAAACCACGCTGGTGGATGCCATCCTCCGCCAGCTTCACGTCGCCGAAGGCGAGGACGCCAGCCAGGACTGCCTGCTCGACAGCAACGTCCTCGAACGCGAGCGCGGCATTACCATCCTCGCCAAGAATGTTTCTGTCCGCCACCGGGGCATCAAGATTAACGTCATCGACACTCCCGGCCACGCCGACTTCGGCGGGCAGGTCGAACGCGTCCTCAACATGGCCGATGGCGTACTGCTCCTGGTCGACGCGGCCGAGGGCCCGATGCCTCAAACCCGCTTCGTTCTCGACAAAGCCCTCAAGCTGGGCCTGAAGCCCATTGTTGTACTGAACAAAGTCGACAAGCCGGCGGAACGCCACGACGAGGTCCTCAACGAAATCTTCGACCTGTTTGTCGAACTGGGGGCCAGCCACGACCAGCTCGATTTTCCAATCCTCTATGCGGCCGGACGAGATGGCTGGGCGGTCCGAAACCTCTCCCACGATCCGCGTGACTCCATTCTGCCACTTCTGGACGCCATCCTCGAACACATTCCGGCGCCCAAGCCGGTGGACGGTCCCGTCCAAATGCAGATTACCAGCATCGATTACTCGGACTATACCGGCCGCATCGGCATCGGCCGGGTCCGCCGCGGCGTGCTCGATTCCGCCCGGCCCCTCGCCCTCGTCAAGCGCGACCGCACCGTCCTGCCTTGCAAGATCCGCGCGCTCTACGTCTTCGAAGGCCTTGGCCAGAAGGAAGCCGCGCAGGTCGCATGCGGCGACGTCTGCGCTGTGCATGGCATCGAAGGTGTGGACATCGGCGACACGCTGACGCCCGTGGATTTTCCCGAACCCCTCGAGCCCATTGCGCTTGACGCGCCCACGATCGCCATGATGTTCCGCATCAACGATTCGCCCGGTTTCGGCTCCTCCGGCAAGTACCTCACCTCCCGCCACATCCGCGAGCGGCTTCATCGTGAAACCCAGAAGGATGTCGCCCTGGCCTTCGAGGAGGTCGGCGAAGGCTCCTTCAAGGTCAGCGGCCGCGGCGTCCTGCACCTGGCTGTCCTGGTCGAAAACATGCGCCGCGAAGGCTATGAACTCACCATCTCCCGCCCGCGCGTCATCGTGAAGACCATCAATGGCGTGCGCCATGAGCCCGTCGAAACCCTGGTTGTAGACACCCCCGACGCCACGACCGGCCCGGTCATTGAAAACGTCGGCAAACGCCAGGGTTTGATGCAGCGCATGCATGCCGCTGGCGGGCGCACCATGCTCGAATTCGCCATCCCCACCCGCGGCCTGATCGGCCTGCGCACCCGGCTGGTCACCGCCACCAGCGGCGAAGCCATCATCAACCATCGCTTCCTGCGCTATGAACCCATGCGCGACGACATCCCCCAACGCCCGAACGGGGTCCTCATCAGCATGGAAGCCGGCAAGGCCAACACCTACGCCCTCGACGGCCTCCAGGACCGCGGTTTTTTCTTCGTCGATCCTGGCGACTGGTGCTACGAGGGTCAAATCGTCGGGGAGCACTGCAAGGACAACGACCTCGTCGTCAATGTGCAGCGCGCCAAGAAACTCACCAATATTCGCGCCGCCGGCGCCGACCGCAAACTGTTTGTCGCCCCCGCCACGCGGCTCTCGCTCGAAGAAGCCCTCGAATACATCAACGACGACGAACTGGTCGAAGCCACCCCTGGCGCGGTCCGCCTGCGCAAATATTTCCTCAAGGAGATCGAGCGCAAGCGGAACCGTGACTACGACTGGACCCGCGCAGGATAAACCGAAGGGACAGCCGCGGGCCGCCCGTCCATTTCTTCATCCTTCAGCAGGTCGGCACCGGCCTCGCCGGAATCCGCGGGTCCGAACCCCGCACCGGGCCGTGGCCCGCTTTGCACAAGGCAAAGAAAACGCGCAGGCCCAAGCCTGCGCGCTGCACATCGGAATGCTAACCGGGAGTTACTGCGCCTTCTTGGCGGCCCGGGTGGCTTTTTCCTTGGCGATGGCAGCCAGGGACGCAAACCCCTCCGGATCGTGAATCGCGATTTCCGAAAGCATCTTGCGGTTCAATTCCACGCCGGCTTTCGCCAAGCCTTCGATGAACCGGCTGTAGGAAATATCATTAAGCTTGCACGCCGCCGACAAGCGCACGATCCACATGCCGCGGAAGTCGCGCTTCTTCTCTTTGCGATGGGCATAGCTGAGGGCCATGGCGCGGTCCACGGCTTCCGTGGCCTGACGGAACAGCTTGCTGCGGCTTCCGGAAAAGCCTTTGGCGAGGGCCAGGCGGCGCTTGCGGCGCTTGCGGCTGGCAACGGCGTTGGTGATTCTGGGCATTGGATTCTCCTGTCTGCTCGGCTCGGGCCTAGCCACCCATCTCGTTCGCCAGGGTCTTGGCGAGCGCTCCGCCGGCCTGCACCGTCTGGCGCAGACGCCGCTTCTGCTTGCGGGTCTTGCTGGCGGCCAGATGGCGGCGGCCCGGCTTCTTGTGCAGAATCTTGCCGGTCGCCGATTTCTTGAAGCGCTTGGTCACCGCCTTGCGCGTTTTTTTCTTCACTTTTGCTGCCATGATCCAGTTGTCCTTGCCTGCGGGACCCGCGATGGCCGGGGTCCCCTTCCATTACATTTCAAAACAAACGGCGACTTGTACGGGATTTGCCCCCGGCCGTCCAGCCAAATCATCCTGTTGGCGCGATTTCAGGCCGGCGCGATGGCGGGCTTCAACGCCTGCCGGGTCTTGGGGCTTGGCATAACCACCATCAGAATGTTCCGACCCATGAGTTTGGGGGCCTGCTCCACCACCCCCACCTCGCGGACATCCCCCAGCACCCGGTTCATGAGGTCGAAGCCCAGTTCCTTGTGGGCATTTTCACGTCCGCGAAAATACAATGCCACCTTCACCCGGTGACCGGCCTTCAGGAAATCCATCATATGGCGCAGCTTGACCTGGTAATCGTGATCCCCGACGCTCGGATGCAGCTGGATCTCTTTGACGCGAGCGGCCGACGCATGGCGGCGGTTCTGCTTTTCCTTTTTGCTCTTGTCGTAGAGGAACTTGCCATAATCCATGATCCGGCAGACGGGGGGACGGGCGGTCGGCGAAATCTCCACCAAGTCGAGCCCGGCCTGCTGGGCGCGTTCCTGGGCATCGCGGGTATCCACAACGCCAATTTGTTCTCCGCCCGGCCCGATCAGAAATACCTCGGGCACGCGGATGCGCTGGTTGATGCGCGTGGGAAAGCCGCCGCGCGGGTTTCGGGGGTTGAACGGTGCTTGTATGGCAGTCTCCTTGTTTTCCGGGGAGGGTGGGATCCGCCCCGTTCGGTTGCTCTATTTCATTTCCACCCGTCGTTCGGCATCCAGCTTTTCGCTGAACGCCTCCAGCGGCATGGCTCCCTGGTCCCCAGCCACCCGGCTGCGGACGGAAACGGTTCCGTTTTCGATCTCGCGCCCGCCCATGACCAGCATGTACGGAATCTTCTGCATCTGTGCATCACGGATCTTGGCGCCCATCTTTTCGGGCCGCCCGTCCACCTGCACGCGGAAATCCTTCGCCCGCAGCTTCGCGGCGACCTCTTCGGCCGCCGCGGTCTGCTTGTCCGTCACCGGAATCAGCACCGCCTGCACCGGCGCCAGCCACAGCGGAAACGCCCCGGCGTAGTGCTCGATCAGGATGCCGAAAAACCGCTCCAGGCTGCCCAGCAGCGCACGATGCACCATGTACGGCCGGTGATCCTGGCCGTCCGGCCCGGTATAGGTCATGTCAAAGCGGTCCGGCAGGTTGAAATCGAACTGCACGGTGCTCATCTGCCACTGACGGCCGATCGCGTCGCGCGTTTTCAGGTCAATCTTCGGCCCGTAGAACGCCCCGCCGCCTTCGTCCATTTCAAACGGAATGTTTTCCGCCTTCAGCGCCGCCTCCAGCGAGCGCTGGGCCAGCTCCCAGCGCGCGGGATCGCCCACGGCCTTCTCCGGCCGCGTCGCCAGGTAGGCCGTGATGTCTTCAAAGCCGAACGCCCGCCACATCGCGATGGCAAAGCGCACGCAGTCGCGCACCTCCTGCTCGACTTGCTCCTCGGTGCAATAGATGTGCGCATCGTCCTGCGTGAACCCCCGAACCCGCATCAGACCGTGCAGCACCCCCGCCCGCTCGTAGCGGTACACCGTGCCCAGCTCCGCCCAGCGCAGCGGCAGCTCCCGGTACGACCGCTTGCGGTTCTGGTAGATCTGGATGTGAAACGGGCAGTTCATCGGCTTGATGTAGTAGCGCTGCTCGTCGATCTCCATCGGCGCGTACATGTTCTCGCTGTAGAACCCCAGATGCCCCGAGGTCTCCCACAACCCCGCCCGCCCGATGTGCGGCGTGTACAGCATCTCGTAGCCCGCCCGGAAATGCTCCCGGCGCCAGAATTCCTCGATGATCGAGCGCACCCGCGCACCCTTCGGATGCCAGTGCACCAGCCCCGGCCCGACACTCTCCTGGATGCTGAACAAATCCAAATCACGCCCCAGCACGCGGTGGTCCCGCAGCTTGGCCTCCTCCAGCATCTTCAGGTGCGCCTCCAGATCCGCCTGCGACAGGAACGCCGTCCCGTACAGCCGCTGCATCATCTGGTTTTTTTCGTCGCCCCGGAAATACGCTCCCGCCACGCTCTGCAGCTTGAACGCCTTGATGGCGCCTGTGCTTTTCACGTGCGGCCCGCGGCACAGATCCGTGAAATCGCCCGTATGATACAGGCTGATCGTCTCGCCTTCGGGAATATCCGCCAGCCGTTCCAGCTTGTACGTCTGCCCCCGCCCCTTCATCAGTTCCAGCACCTCTTCGCGCGTCTTTTCCTCGCGCACGAACGGCAGGTCTTCCGCCACGATTCTGGCCATTTCCGCCTCGATCGCCGGAAAGTCTTCTTCCGTCAGCCGGTGCTTCAGGTCGAAATCATAATAAAACCCGTCCTCGGTGTCCGGGCCGATATCAAACAAGGCGTCCGGCCACAACCGCTGAACCGCCGACGCCATCACATGCGCCGCGCTGTGGCGCATCGTCTCCAAACCAACTGAATCCGGTTTCATGAAAATGGGGCAGAATCCTTCTGTTAAAGCGCCACAACTTACCCCTCCGCCCCCGCAAAGTCAATGCACCACACCGCCAACAACACGCGCCCCATCCCTGTCAGTGTCAGACACTGACAATGTTGACAATTCATTCCGAGTCCACCGGCTGCGTCCCGGCAGCCCCCCCTTCAAAAAAAACAGCGCCCCCCCCCTTGACAATCCGCCCGCCGCGTGTTTCTATATACAGAAACATACCGGAAAACCCTACATGAACCCAGGCCCCCATATGCTGCTCGACACCTTCCCTGACCGTGCGAATTTCGACGCTCTCCTCGACGCCTCCTCCGTCGTCCCGGTCGGCGCCCGCATCCTCGCCGACACCGAGACGCCCGTCTCTGTCCTCGCCCGCTTCGCTCCTCGCCATCCGCGGCTCTTCCTTCTCGAAAGCGCCGAGGGCGGCGAACGCTGGGGCCGCTATTCCTTCATGGGTGTCACCGCCCGCGCCACCGTCGCCGTCTACCCCCGCGATGTCGTCGTTCGTCAAGGCATCGACGAAAAACGCATCCCCCATAACGGCGACCCGCTTTCCGTCCTGCGCGACCTCATGAAACCCTATTCCCTCGCCCACCTGCCCGGCCTGCCCCGCCTCTGCGGCGGCCTCGTCGGCTATTTCTCCTATGAAATGATCCACTTCTTCGAGTCCCGCGTCCCCAACACCCTGCCCCCCGAACGCCCCCTCGCCGAATTCGTCATCCCCGACACCCTCCTCATCTTCGACAACGTCAACCACACCCTCACCGCCCTCGCCCTCGCCTTCCGGGAAGACGGCAATCCCGATACCCTCTATGACGCCGCCCGCGCCCGCGTCCAGGACCTGCTTGCCACCTTGGCCCAGCCCGTCCCCGCCAGCCACGTGTCCGCTCCGGCCCCCATCCGCCTCCCCGCTCCCGTCCATCCCCCCGAAGAATTCAAGGCCATGGTCGCCACCGTCAAGGAGCACATCACCGAAGGCGACATCATCCAGTGCGTCATCTCCCAGTCCTTCGTCGGCCCCGCCCCCGCCGACCTCGTCAGCCTCTACCGCGCCCAGCGCCACGTCAACCCCTCCCCCTATCTCTTCTTCCTCAAGGCCCAGGACTCCACCCTCATCGGCTCCTCCCCCGAAACCATGATCCGACTCGACCACCGCACCGCCACGCTGCGCCCCATCGCCGGCACCCGCCCCCGCGGCGCCACCGAACAGGAAGACCGCAAGCTCGCCGACAGCCTCCTCCAGGACGAAAAGGAGCGCGCCGAACACCTCATGCTGGTTGACCTCGGCCGCAACGAACTCGGACGCGTCGCCCTCCCCGGCACCGTCCAAGTCACCGACCTGATGGTCGTCGAACGCTACTCCCACGTCATGCACCTCGTCTCCAACATCACCGCCGACCTCGAACCCGGCCACGACGCCTTCGACCTTCTCGCCTCCTCCTTCCCTGCCGGCACCCTCTCCGGCGCCCCCAAAATCCGCGCCATGGAAATCATCGCCGTTCTGGAGAAGGAACCGAGAGGCCCCTACGGTGGCGCCGTCGGCTACATTTCCTTCGACGGCAACATGGACTTCTGCATCTGCATCCGCACCGCCGTCGCCGAACACGGGAGGCTCAGCATCCGCGCCGGCGCCGGCATCGTCGCCGACTCCGACCCCGACACCGAACTCCAGGAAACCCGCAACAAAGCCGCCGCCATGTCCCGCGCCCTCCAGCTCCTCCAAACCGCCCAGCAAGCCGAAGCCCAAGCCAAGTGATCCAACCGCAATTCTTAATTCTTCACTCTGAATTCTTAATTGGAAATCCCATGATCCTCATGATCGACAACTACGACTCCTTCACCTACAACCTCGTCCAGTACCTCCGCGAAATGTCCGCCGACGTCCGGGTGGTCCGCAACGACGCCATCACCGTGGCGGAGATCGAGACGTTCACCCCCTCCGCCCTCGTCATCTCCCCCGGCCCCGGCCGCCCCGAAAACGCCGGCATCTCCTGCGACGCGATCCGCGCTTTCGCCGGCAAGATTCCCATCCTCGGCGTCTGCCTCGGCCACCAGGCCATCGGCCTCGTCTACGGCGCCACCGTCGTCCACGCCAGGAAACTCATGCACGGCAAGGTCTCCGAAATCACCTGCGACGGCCAGGGCATCTTCAAAGGCCTCGACAGCCGCCCCTTCAAGGCCATGCGCTACCACTCCCTCGCCATCGAAAAGGGCACCCTCCCCGACTCCCTCGCCGTCTCCGCCACCGCCACCGACGACGGCGAAATCATGGGCCTGCGCCACAAGCAATTCCCCATCGAAGGCATCCAGTTCCACCCCGAATCCATCATGACCCCCGTCGGCAAGCGGATTCTGCGGAATTTCTTGCGAAATTCCCTGCCTGCGGCAGAGAGTTCAGAGGTCAGGGTTCAGGGTTCAGTCAAATGACAACCCACACACAACACCGGATTTTCCACGTCATGGAAAACTTTTCCGCCATTTTCCCACGCTATGGAAAAAAGTTTTCCACACCGTGGAAAACTCTGCGATCCCCCAACCCTTTTGAACCACAGAGAACACAGAGATTCACAGAGAATTTAATGAGAACACTCTCTGTGCCCCTCTGTGGTGAAAAATGTTTTCGGTTTTTCCCTGAACCCTGAACTCTGAACCCTCAAAAGGCCCTCCATGAACATCTCCATCCCCGCCCTCCTCAAGAAACTCATCGCCCGCCAGGACCTCGCCGAAGCCGAAGCCTACGAAGCCATCACCGGCATCCTCTCCGGCGCCTTCACCGAAGGCCAGATCGGCGGCTTCCTCGCCACCCTCGCCGCCAAAGGCGAAACCATCGATGAAATCGCCGGCGGCGCCCGCGCCATGCGCGCCGCCGCCACCCGCATCCAGTCCCTTGCCCCCGACACCCTCGACACCGTCGGCACCGGCGGCGACGGCGGCATCACCTTCAATATCTCCACCACCGTTGCTTTCGTCGCCGCCGGCGCCGGCGCCGTCGTCGCCAAGCACGGCAACCGAGCCAGCTCCGGCAAAAGCGGCAGCGCCGACTGCCTCGAATGTCTCGGCCTCAACCTCGCCGCCGACCCCGAAGTCATGGAACAGGCCCTAAACGAAATCGGCATCACCTTCATGTTCGCCCCCACCTTCCACAAGGCCATGCGTTTCGCCGGGCCCATCCGCAAACAGCTCGGCGTGCGCACCCTCTTCAATCTCCTCGGTCCCCTCACCAACCCCGCCGGCGCCCCCTGCCAACTGCTCGGCGTCTTCGCCCCCAACCTCACCGAAGCCTTCGCCGAAGTCCTCCAGAAACTCGGCTCCCGCCGCGTCCTCGTCGTCCACGGACACGACGGCATGGACGAAATCACCCTCACCACCACCACCCGCTGCTCCGAACTCAAGAATGGCGTCGTCAAGACCTACGACATCGATCCCGCCAACTACTTCGGCGACTACTGCTCCCCCGCCGACCTCGAAGGCGGCGAGCCCGCCGACAACGCCGCCATCACCCGCGGTATTTTGGAAGGCCAGATCACCGGCCCCAAGCGCGACATCGTCCTGCTCAACGCCGCCGCCTCCCTCCTCGCCGCCAACCGCTGCACCGATCTCGCCGACGGACTGAAACAGTCTGCCGCCGCCATCGACTCCGGCGCCGCCCTCGACAAGCTCGAAAAACTCATCGCCTTCTCCAAGTCCTGAAGCCAAACTACGAAAAGCGCTAAATACTCGAAATGAAATCCAATCTATACCATCCTTCTTTTTCGCGCTTTTCGCGTGTTTCGTAGTTGGAGTTCCCATGTCCTTCCTCGACCAAATCCTCTCCGCCAAACAGGCCGAAATCGCCGCCGCCCGCCGCCTCAGGCCGCAGGCCGACCTCGAACGCCTGGCCGCCAAGCGCGACGATTTCCGCGGCTTCGCCGCTTCCCTCGCCCGCCCCGGCGTCCGCATCATCGCCGAAATCAAGCGCGCCTCGCCCTCCCTCGGCGACATCCGCCCCGACCTGCATCCCGGCGACCTCGCCGCCGCCTACCAGGACGGCGGTGCCGCCGCCCTCTCCGTCCTCACCGAACCCGCCTTCTTCAAAGGCTCCGCTCAGGATCTCCAGCGCGCCCGCCACGTCACCGATCTGCCCGTCCTGCGCAAGGACTTCATCCTCGACCCCTATCAGGTCTACGAGACCGCCGCCATGGGCGCTGATGCCATGCTCCTTATCGTCCGCATCCTCGACGACGAGCAACTCGCCTCCCTCACCGCCCTCGCCCACGGCATCGGCCTTGAAACCCTCGTCGAAATCCACGACGAAGCCGACGCCAGGCGCATCCTCGATCTCATCCCGCCCGTCGTCGGCATCAACAACCGCGACCTCGCCCATTTCCGCACCGATACCACCCAGGCCGCCCGCCTCGCCGCCCTCCTGCCCCAGGGCTCCGCCGTTGTCGCCGCCAGCGGCATCCACTCCGCCGACGACATCCAGCGCGCCCTCGCCGCCGGAATCCGCCGCTTCCTCATCGGCGAAATCCTCATCCGCGCTCCCGCCCCCGCCGCCCTCCTCAGCGAATGGACCGCCCTTCCCGTCCCCAACCTCCTGAATTCTTAATTCTCAATTCTTCATTTTTAATTCCTAATTGATATGTTTCTCCCCCACGTCAAAATCTGCGGCATCACCCGGCGCTCCGACGCCCTTTTCTGCGTCGACGCCGGCACCGGGGCCCTCGGCGCAGTCTTCTACCCCAAAAGCCCCCGCAACGTCTCCGCCGAGCAGGCCCGCCGCCTCTTCGACGGCCTGCCCCCCGAGATCGCCCGCGTCGGCGTCTTCGTCAATGCCTCCGTCGACTTCATGCTGCAGATCGCCCGCGAAGCCCGCCTCGACACCATCCAGATGCACGGCGAGGAAACCGTCGAAACCTGCGCCGCCCTTCTGCGCGAAGGATTCCACGTCGTCCAGGCCATCAAGCGCACCGGCCCCGGGCTGCTCAGCGCCGGCCGTGCCCTGCCGATGAAAGCCGACGTCCTGGTCGAATGCGGACGCGGCGCCCTCCCCGGCGGCAACGGCATGGCCTGGAACTGGTCCGCCGCCGCCCCCCTTGCCGATTTCCGCCCCTTCGCCATCGCCGGCGGGCTCAATGCCGAAAACCTCGCTGCCGCCGCCCGCGACTCCCGCGCGGCCGGCTTCGACGCCTCCTCCGGCGTTGAGTCCGCCCCCGGCGTCAAGGACGAGGCCGACGTCCGCGCCTTTCTCCGCGCCGCCGCCGAACTGCCCCCGGCCACCGTTCCGTTCTCCTGGAAAGGCCTCCGATGAGCCACCCGCGCCTCGAAAACCTCAACATCGAATCCGTCGCTCCGCTCGCCACCCCGCGCGAAATGAAGGCCGCCATTCCCCTGTCCGCCGCCGCCGCCGCTACCGTCGCCCGCGGACGTGAAACCCTCGAGCGCATTCTCGACGGCGAGGACCCGCGCCTGATCGCCGTGGTCGGCCCCTGTTCCATCCACAACCTCGATGCCGCCGGGGAATACGCCGGACGCCTCAAAACCCTCGCCGATGAAATCGCCGGCTCCATCTTCGTCGTCATGCGCGTGTATTTCGAGAAGCCCCGCTCCTCCATCGGCTGGAAGGGCCTCATCAACGACCCCTACATGAACGACACCTTCCACATCGAGGAAGGCATCCGCATGGCCCGCCATTTTCTGTTCCGCGTCGCCGAACTCGGCCTGCCCGCCGGCACCGAGCTCCTCGACGTCCTCATGCCCCAGTACATCGGCGACCTCATCTCCTGGAATGTCATCGGTGCGCGCACCGCCGAGGCCCAGACCCACCGCGAAATCGCCAGCGGCATCTCCACGCCCATCGGCTTCAAGAACGGCACCGACGGCTCCCTCGATGCCGCCATCAACGGCGTCCGCTCCGCCATGGGCCCCCACCACTTCCTCGGCGTCACCGAAGACGGCCTCCCCGCCGTCTTCTCCACCACCGGCAATTCCTATCCCCACGTCGTCCTCCGCGGCGGCCGAAAACCCAACTACGACGCTGTCTCCATCGCCGCCTGCGTCGCCGCCCTCCGCGACGCCCACCTGCCGCAGAACCTCATCGTCGACTGCTCCCACGGCAATTCCGGCAAGAAAGCCGACCGCCAGGGATTGGTGCTGAAGGACGTGCTCACCCAGATCGAAGCCGGGCAGCGCGCCATCCGCGGCTTCATGCTCGAAAGCAACCTCGAAGGCGGCCACCAGCCCATGCAGGCCAACCCCGCCCTTCTCAACCCCCGCTGTTCCGTCACCGACGAATGCATCGACTGGCCTGCCACCGAGGAGTTGCTGAAAGAGGCCCATGCCCGAATCCGCAAAGTTATCAACTAGACAGGATGACAGGATTTACAGGATGAACAGGATTCCCAATCAATCTATTGTCCGCCGTCTGCAGGACGTGGCACCATTGTCCGCTGTCCGCAGGACGTGGATGCAGAGGATTTATTTTGGGTTTTGGCGGGGCTGTTACGCGAAAATAACCGGTAGATTTTCCGATGGGGGCGCTTCGCGGACGACCCGAGCAGGACTCGTGTCCGCGAGGGGTCGGCCTCGGAGCGTCCACGCGGAAAAGATGCCAGTTGGTTTTCGCGCCGCCAAAACCCGAAAGAAATCCTCTCTCCCCAGCCCCCGCCACGCTCCACCACTTTCGCTCCAAGACCCTGAACCCCGAACCCTGAACCCTCTCCCCCTATGAACAAACTCATCGGCCAATACCCCGACGCCACCGGCCACTTCGGCCCCTACGGCGGCCGCTTCGTCGGCGAAACCCTCGTGTCCGCCCTCCTCGACGTTGAAGCCGCGTGGTCCTCCGCCAAAGCCGACCCCGCTTTCATGGCCGACTTCCGCGCCATGCTCCGCGACTACGCCGGCCGCCCCACCCCTCTCGACCTCGCCGAACGCCTCTCCGACACCCTCGGCGGTGCGCGCCTTTGGCTCAAGCGCGAAGACTGCACCCACACCGGCGCGCACAAAATCAACAATGTCGTCGGCCAGGGCCTCCTCGCCCGCCGCATGGGCAAGCGCCGCGTCATCGCCGAAACCGGCGCCGGCCAGCACGGCGTCGCCACCGCCACCATCGCCGCCCGTTTCGGCTTCGACTGCAAAGTTTTCATGGGCGCCGAAGACGTCCGGCGCCAGGCCCCCAACGTCCGCCGCATGGAACTCCTAGGCGCGCAAGTCATCCCCGTCACCTCCGGCACCGCCACGCTCAAGGACGCCATGAACGAGGCCCTCCGCTACTGGTCCGGCACCAGCGCCGACACCTTCTACGTCATCGGCACCGTCTCCGGCCCGCACCCCTACCCCGAAATGGTCCGCGACTTCCAGCGCGTCATCGGCGATGAAGCCCGCGCCCAGATGCTGGAGAAGACCGGCAAACTGCCCGACCTCCTCGTCGCCTGCGTCGGCGGCGGCTCCAACGCCATGGGCCTCTTCTATCCCTTCCTCGACGACCCCTGCGAAATGCTCGGCGCCGAAGCCGCCGGCGACGGACTCGACACCCCCCGCCACGCCGCCTCCATTATCGGCGGCTCCCCCGGCGAACTCCACGGCGCGCTGACCTATCTCCTCCAATCCGACGAAGGACAGATCCACGAAGCCTGGTCCATCTCCGCCGGCCTCGACTACCCCGGCGTCGGCCCCGAACACGCCCTCCTCCACGACCTCAAACGCGTCCGATACGAAGGCGTCACCGATCGCGAAGCCCTCGATGCCTTCCAAGCCCTGTGCCGCCACGAAGGCATCATCCCCGCCCTCGAAAGCGCCCACGCCCTCGCCGCTGCCATGCGCGAGGCCAAAAAGCGTCAGAAAGACCAGAACATCCTCGTCAACCTCTCCGGCCGCGGCGACAAGGACCTGGATCACGTCTTGGCCTGGCTGAAGGAACACCCAGGCCAGAATTCAGAAGTCAGGAGCCAGGAGTCAGAATGAGACCCCTTAGGATTTTCCACACTATGGAAAACTTTTTCGCGCTTTTTCCACACTATGGAAAAAAGTTTTCCACACTGTGGAAAACTTTCCGATCTGAACAGCCTCCTTCCCCACAGAGAACACAGAGTTTCACAGAGATAAATCTCCATTCTCTGTGCCCCGCTGTGCCCTCTGTGGTGAAAAATGTTTTCGGTTTCCTCCTAAACCCCGAACCCTGAACCCTCCTTAACCATGAACCGCATCACCGCCACCTTCCAGAAACTCGCCGCTGCCCACAAAAAGGCCCTCGTCGGCTACCTGACCGCCGGCGACCCGAATCCGGAGACCAGCTTCGACATCCTGCGCGCCGCCGTGACCTCCGGCCTCGACATCCTCGAACTCGGCGTCCCCTTCTCCGACCCCACCGCCGATGGCCCCGTCATCCAGGAAGCCTCCCAGCGGGCGCTGCGCGCCGGCATGACGTTGACCAAGACCTTGGAAATGGCCGTGCGCCTGCGTGCCGAATCCGACATTCCCATCATGCTCTTCGGCTACTACAACCCCCTCTTCAAGTACGGCCTCGACCGCATCGCCAAGGCGGCCCATGCCGCCGGCGTGGACGGCCTGCTCGTCGTCGATCTCCCGCCCGAGGAGGCCGGGCCGCTGAAGACCGCCCTCCAGGGCACCGACATCCAGATCGTCTTCCTCGTCGCCCCCACCACGCGCCCCGACCGCGTCAAAAAAATCGCCGCCGAAACCGGCGGCTTCCTCTATCTCGTCACCAAGGCTGGCACCACCGGCGAAGGCGGACTCGACTACGAGGCCATCCGCCAGCACGCCGCCGAAGTCAAAGCCGTCAGCCCCCTCCCCGTCTGCCTCGGCTTCGGCATCCGCAACGGCGACGACGCGGCAAAACTCGCACCCATGGCCGACGGCATCATCGTCGGCTCCACCCTCTGCAACGTCGTCGGACAAGCCCCCTGGGCCCCCGACCTCCCCGAGCGCATGGCCGCCAAGATCCAGGATCTGCGCGCCGGCCTCGACCGGAGCTGAAGCCCTGTCTCACGCCAAGACGCAAAGCCGCCAAGAATGGCAACCGGACGTTCTTGTCCGCATTCCCGCCTTTTGGAGGGGCGGGTTCCACCCCGTCCGCATTTTCGATCACGGTCCCGGCCCGCGTGGAAGCGGGCCCTCCAGAAATCGAAATATGTCCCCGCCGCGCCTCTGTGCGAGAGACCAGTTGTCCGGTCCCTAGCAGCTCACTGCTGACCCGGGCACAAAACCGTCCGAAAGCCCTGGCTGTGATGGGTCTCCCCCGGATTGCGGCCGGAGCACATTCCAATCCGGCACTGGTAGGCGTAGCCGCTCCACGCGCCGCTGCGAAATACGCGGTTGGTGCCCTCTTCGTCCGGAAACCGACCGAAACACCACTCCCTCACGTTGCTCGCCATGTCGTACAACCCGTAATCGTTCGCAGCGAAAGACCCCACGGGACTGGTATACGGAATGATTCCATCGTTGTATGCCGGGTGAAATCCCCGCGTCGGACTCGTGTCGTAACTATTTTGAAAACTAAACATCGTCGTACTTTCGTAATTCGCTCTTGCATGCTGGATTTCGTCGCTGTCGGTCCAGGGGAACCGTCGGCTGACGGCTCCGCCACGAGCCGCGTACTCCCATTCCTCGCTGGTGGGCAACCGGTAGCCGGCCACTGAGGTCTGGACAACCTCGTCCCTGCGGCCGGTCCGGTACACGACTCCGTTGATCGTATAGACCGTCGGCCGCCCCTCCCTCTCGCTGCGGGCGTTGCACCATTTTACCACGTCGTACCAGTTCACCGTGTGCACCGGATGGTTGGCCGCCTTGCCGCTTCCGGCGTTGTCGAAGGTGTAGCCGTTGGTGATGGCCCAGGCGTACACCTCGTCCCACAGGGCCTTCGTCACTTCGTACTGGTCCATGAAGAAAGAGCGCACGGACAGGTTGTAGGCGGCCGGAAAATAGTCTGCGGCATAAGACTCCCCCGCCGCCAGGATGTTGGTCCCCTCATTCGTGCCGGCGGGAATCAGCACCATGTCTTCAGGCAACGGTTCGCCGCTGATGGCGATCACCCCTTGCATCGCGCTGTGAAACTGGCAGATGTAGTACAGGATATCGGGGGCATTCAGGGGGACCGTAAACAGGATCGTGCCCGATTCGATACCGTTCGTACTCAGGCCATCGTTGTACGAATCGCCGGTCCCCGTCGTCGGACTGGACTTGATCCAGAACGGATTTCCCGGCGAATCGATCTCAATCGCATAGGATTGGCCTCGCACCAAATTCAGGACGGGATTGGCTTCGCCGTCGATCAGATATGCCGACGTGCCGGAATTGCTGACGGCGAAGACGGGAAGCCATGTCGCCACAACCCGGAACAGCATCGGAACGGAAACGGTTATCGGCTCCGTTCCGGCAGTCACCATATGGTCCAGGCATTGTCCCGCCTCCCCGGTGAAATTGGTCCAGGGGCCATTCGCCGACGGCGCCCACTCGACGCGATAGCTGGCCGCGTTCGACATTGGACTGAACGTCAGTTGGCCGGTGAAATCAAACGACTCGATCACCGCGGGCTGTTGAGCAGGCGCCTCCAGCAAGCCTGCAAGCAAGATGGCCAGGGTCCATGTGTACTTGCTCATCGCCGTCTCCTTGCCAGCCGGCGGCCCGTCCATGTTGCATCACCCAACGACCGCCTACTGTGAAGCCTAACGAAACCATGCCATGGCATGGATGGAGGTTCAATGCCGTGTTGATTAAAAATGGGTTAATCCCCCATGCCTCTGACCTCCCCTCTCGCATGGCGAAAAATCCGCGGCCCCTGCGCCGGCCTCGACCGGAGCTGACCAATCGAACCATTCAACGCAAGAGTCGCAAGGGGCGCAACAGGTCACAAACGTAGTACGAACCAAGCTGATCGGGTTTTGGCTGTTCACTCACTTTCCTTCTGTCCGGCGTTTGCGTTCCTTTCGCGTCTCTTGCGCCTCTTGCGTTAATGAGTCTTCGGCTGTTTTTTGGATATTGAGTCCCTCCCCTCCCCATGAAACACTCCCCCCATGCCCGCCGAGGCCCCTATTTTCCACCGCTACATCCGCGACGAGGCGCATTACTCGGAAGTCCTCCTTCGCGCGCGGGAGGTGGACAAGACGCTCTGGATCGGCACGTCGGACCTGAAGGATGTCTTCATCATGCGCGGGAAAACGGCCCGGCCTTTTCTCGGCGAGTTGGCCGACTTGATTAAAAAGGGCATCAGCGTCCGCCTGATCCACGCCAAGGAGCCCGGGCCCAATTTCCGCAAGGACTTTGACCGCTATCCCGTGCTCGTGAAAGGACTCGAACGCGTTCTGTGCCCGCGAGTGCACTTCAAGCTGTTGATCTTCGACCTGCGCGAGGCCTACATCGGCTCCGCCAACCTCACCGGGGCGGGCATCGGCATGAAGAGCGACGGCAAGCGAAACTTCGAAGCCGGCCTCTGGACCAACGATCCCGAACTCGTCGCAGCGGCCATCGCCCAGTTCGATTCGGTTTGGATGGGCGAACCCTGCGACACCTGCCGCCGAAAGGCCTTCTGCGGCGATACAATCGAATGATCTTTGCCGCAGAGAACGCAGAGAGCTCGAGCGGGAAGGAAAGGGTTTCAAGCCGAGACGGCAAGCGCACCTTGGCGATGCGCGAATGGAACATCGTTTTTCCAGTCTTTGCGTCTTAGCGGCTTGGTGTGAGAATGCCCTCCCTGCCTCCCTGGGTTTGAATCTTCTGGACCATCGGGTATATTGAACTGAAACTCAACCGCAGGAGAACACCTCATGGCCACCATCACATTCAAAGGCAACCCCATCCACACATCCGGCGAACTGCCGGCCAAGGGCGTAAAGGCTCCGGACTTCAAGCTGACCCAAACCGACCTTTCGAACGTCTCGCTGAAGGATTTCGCGGGCAAGAAGAAGATCCTCAACATCGTCCCGAGCCTCGACACCGGCGTCTGCGCGATGTCAGCCACGAAATTCAACGCGGCGGTGTCCGCGCTGGGCGACACAGTCCTGCTGAACATCTCCGCCGACCTGCCCTTCGCGGCCGGCCGGTTCTGCGAAAGCAACAGGCTGAACAACGTCGTGGCGCTGTCCACCTTCCGCTCGCCGGAATTCGCCCAGGCCTACGGGGTGGAAATCCTGGACAGTCCGCTGGCCGGCCTGACGGCCCGCGCCGTGGTCGTGCTGGACGAACAAGACCAGGTCGTTTACACCGAGCAGGTACCGGAAATCGGCCAGGAGCCGGATTACGACGCCGCGCTGGCCGCGGTGAAGCAATAGCGGAATCCTGCAACGCACCCGGCACCATAACGCACGGGAACGCCATTGTCGAAACCTGAAGCCGGGCAGATTCTCAGCCGCCGTTGCCGTTGCGACGTTTCCAGCGGGACTCGGGCGGCGGACACAGGCCGGCTTCTCTGCGGGCGCTGATGTAGGTGCCGTCGACGATTTTCTCGCAGGCCTTCACCAGCGCCTCGGAGACGCGGACCGTGAGCTGGTTGGAAGCGCGCAAATAGACCTTGGCGTTTTCCGGATAGAGCAGACAGATGTTGACCGGCGTTGGACCCGGATGTTGGCGGATCAGGTTCTTGAGTTCCCGCATCCGTTCTTCCGTCCACGTGCCGGCGTTGACATGCAGACTCAAACCGGTTGTAAAACGCGCGGGCACTTCGTCGATCGGATAGATCTCATCCACCGTCAGCGTATTCCCGCTGCCGTTGCCGTCCTTGCGTACGCAACCGCAGAGCATCACCGCCGCCTCAGGTTGCAGGAGGATGCTGTATTTGTGGAACGCCTCGGGAAACGCGACGGCGGAAATGGCGCCCTCCAGGGTTTCCAGGCGGAAAGACATCATGGGGCGGGGCGCTTCGTTGCCTCTGGGCTTGGTGAACCGTTTCTGGGCATTGACGACCAGGCCGCCGATGCGCGTGCGGGTGCGTTCGGACAGATTGGCGAACCCGGCCGCGTCGCACTGGTTGTACTTTTCCAGGGTCCAGGCGCAGGCCAGCAGTGGATGACCGGAGATGTAAAAACCGATGAGTTCCTTTTCGAAGGCGAGCATCTGTTTCTGCGGCCAGGGTTCGGCCGCCGGCAGATCGCGATCAGCCATCACCACCCCGGCAGCGGCCTCGTCTCCCAGCAGGTCGAACAGGGACGACTGGCCGGCGGCCCGGTCGCGGCGGACAGCCGCCGCGTAGCCCATGGCGCTTTCGATACCCGCGAAAAGCCGGCCACGCATCAGACCTGTGAAATCGAAAGCTCCGCACTTCACGAGCGCTTCCATGGTCTTGCGGTTGACTTCGCTGTTTTGAATCCGCTCGCAGAAATCCACCAATCCCTTGAAGGGCCCGCGTGCTTCCCGCTCCTTGACCAGCGCCTCGACCGCGCCGGCGCCGACGCCCTTGACGCCGGCGAGTCCATAGCGAATCGCCCCCTTGACGGGCGTGAAGCGCAAACCGCTCTCGTTGACATCCGGCGGCAGCACCTGGATGCCCATCTTCTGGGCCTCGGCCACCAGAACGGGCAGTTTGTCGGTGTTGCCGATTTCCGAGGACAGCATGGCGGCCATGAACTCCACCGGATGGTTGGCCTTGAGGTACGCCGTCTGGTAGGCCACGATCCCGTAGGCGGCCGAGTGCGACTTGTTGAAGCCGTAGGACGCGAATTCTGCAATCTGGTCGAAAATCTGGCCGGCCTTGGCGCGGGAACAGGTCTTCATCCGCACGCAGCCGCTGATGAACGCTTCGCGCTGCCGGTCCATTTCCTCGGGCTTTTTCTTGCCCATCGCGCGGCGCAGGATATCGCCCTGGCCCATGCTGAAGCCGGCGAGTAGCCCGGCGGCCTGCTGCACCTGCTCCTGATAGACCATGACGCCGTAGGTCTCCTTCAGGATTGATTCCAGCAGCGGATGGGGATATTCGATCGGTTCGCGTCCGTGCTTGCGGGCGATGAACTTCGGGATCATGGCCATCGGCCCGGGCCGGTAGAGGGCGATCAGGGCGATGAGCTCCTCGATCCTGTTGATTTGAAGCTGGCGCAGCAGGTCGCGCATGCCCTCGGATTCCACCTGGAACACGCCGACGGTATCGCCCCGGGCCAGCATCTCATAGGTGGGGGGATCATCCAGCGGCAGGCGATCCGGATCCAGGGCCACGCCGCAGGTTTGCTTGACGTTTTCGCAGGCCTCCTGGACCACGGTCAGCGTTTTCAAGCCCAGGAAGTCCATCTTGAGCAGCCCGGCCTCTTCCAGTGGTCCGGATTCCCACTGGGAGATGACATTGCCGTCCTTGTCCTTCGTCAGGGGGATCAAATCGATCAGGGGCCGTTCGGCGATGACCACTCCCGCGGCATGCGTGCCGGTCTGCCGCGGCATGTCTTCGAGCGGCGGGGCGTACTGCATGATTTCCCGGGCGAATTCGTTCTGGCGGCAGGCCTGGGCGAAATCCACACTGTCCCGGCGTGCGGACTCCAGGGTGGTTTTCGCGACCTCGGGAATCATTTTCGCCAGGCGATCGCATTCCGGCAGGGGAAACTCGAGAGCCCGGCCGATATCCCGGATCAGGGTCTTGGCGCCCAGGGTGCCGTAGGTGACAATCTGGGCCACGCAGTCGGCGCCGTATTTGCGCTTCACGTACTCGATGACCTCGCCGCGCCGGGTTTGGCAGAAATCGATATCGAAATCCGGGGGCGAAACGCGTTCGGGATTGAGGAAGCGTTCGAAGATCAGGCCGTAGCGCAACGGATCGATCCCGGTGATCCCGGTGGCATAGGCAATCAGGCTGCCGGCGCCGGAGCCACGTCCCGGTCCGACCGGGATGCCCATCTGCTTGGCGGCATGGATGAAGTCCCACACCACGAGAAAATAATTCAGGAAACCGGTTTTTTCGATCACCCCCAGTTCATGATTAAACCGCTCGGCAATCGCTTGCTCGCTGCTATTCTGCGGGTGTTCGAGATCCTCCACGCCGTAGAGCCGGCGAACGCCTTCGGCGGCGATTTGCGTCAGGTATTGCTTGTGGGTTAGGCTCTCAGGACACTGGTAGTTGGGAAAATGCGGGTTTTTCTGTCCGCCGAGGGCCAGTTCCACGTTGCAGCGTTCGGCGATCTTCCAGGTATTTTCGATTGCCTCCGGCAGTTCGGCGAAGAGCTTCCGCATTTCCGCCTCGCTCTTGAGATAGAACTGGTCGGATCCGTATTTCATCCGGTCCGTCTCGCGCCATTTCGCCTGGGTCTGGAGGCACATGAGCATCTCATGCGGCAGGGCATGTCCGGCTTCGAGGTAGTGCACGTCGTTGGTCGCGACCAGCGGCAGATCCAGCTGGCGCGCCAACGCCACCAGCTTGCGGTTCACCGGCTTCTGCTCATCAAGCCCATGGTCCTGCACCTCCAGATAGAAATGGTCCGGCCCCAGGATTTCCGCGTATTCGCCGGCAAGCTGCCGGGCCTTGTCATCGAGTCCGGCCAGAAATGCTTCGGCAATTTCGCCTTTGAGGCAGGCCGACAACCCGATCAACCCTTCATGGTGCTGCGCGAGCAACGGGCGGTCGATCCGGGGCTTATAGTAAAAGCCGTCCAGATGCGCCTTGCTCACCAGCTTCATCAGGTTTTCAAAACCGCGATCGTTCTCCGCCAGCAGCACGAGATGATTCGCCTGCTTGCCGCCCAGCTCCCGCTCGCGTTTGCGGTGATCCCCGGGCGTGAGATAGATCTCGCACCCCAGGACCGGCTTGATGCCGTGCCGCCGGGCCGCCTTATAGAAATGCACCGCGCCGTAAAGGTTCCCGTGATCGGTGATGGCCAGGGCGACGTGTCCTTGCTCGCGCGCCAGTTCCATCAACGGGCTGCGGTGTTGTTCACCCCGATCCAATGCGCACATGCCGTCCAGCAGGCTGTACTCGGTATGCAAGTGTAAATGGGTGAATCTGGATTCCACGCTCGGGGTTCTTTCCGGAAAACCGTACCTGTCCGTTCTAGCCCATCGGGACAGCGAATCCAAGCCCATTTCGCCCCGCCGAAACAGATCCGCAACTGATTGCTCATCAATGGAATGACTGCAAACCAGGGCGGGTTTCCCTGGGTTTGTCCGAGAAAAGAATCCGTCCCCTCGCCGATCGTGGAATTTCCCATCATCCTTTCCCCTCCCCAGGAAGTTTGAAACCGGGAAAACCCGCGGGAAAAAGCAACTCAGGATGGGGAGCCGCGCCAGCGACTGGCGGCCGCAGCGGGCCGGGCAGACCACGCAGGCAACAGTTCCGCCAGCGCGCGAGGCAACAGCCCCGCTTGCTTCAGCCGGTTCAAGGGCATCCATTCGAATTCGAGCCGCATCTCGGCGGAAGGCGGGTTGGCATTGGCAGAAATCCGGGGGCACGCCACCTCGAAAACGATGGAAATTTCGCATGTGCGGCCCCGGCGAGCCTGATAGGCCTGCTCGATCACACCGAGGAAGCGCCCCACACGACCCGGCACGCCCAATTCCTCGCGCCATTCACGCGCCAGGGCCTGCTTCGAATCCTCGCCCCAGTCTACGTGCCCGCCGGGCAAGTAGAGATTGCCATGCTTGCGATTCCGGCAGACGAGAACCTGCCCGGCCTGCATGCAGGCACCTCGCGCCAGGATTTCAATCGCCTTGCCGCGGAAGTTCGTTTTCATGATCCGCCTCATTCCCCGATGATTTTGATCAGCACCCGTTTGCGCCGCCGGCCATCGAATTCCCCGTAGAAGATTTGCTCCCAGGGACCGAGGTCCAGCGCGCCGCCAGTGATGGCCACCACCACTTCCCGTCCCATCACAGTCCGTTTCAGGTGGGCATCCCCGTTGTCCTCCCCCGTCCGGTTGTGGTCATACTGGGTGTGGGGTTTTTCGGGCGCCAGCTTTTCCAGCCAGCGCTCAAAGTCGCGGTGCAGACCGCTTTCATTGTCGTTGATAAACACACTGGCCGTGATGTGCATGGCATTCACAAGGCAGAGTCCTTCGCGGATGCCGCTGGCTTGCACAGCCGCCTCCACTTCCGCCGTCAGGTTCACGTAGCCGCGCCGCGAAGGCACGTTCATCCATAACTCCTTGCGATGGGATTTCATGACTTCACTTTGAAAGGAATCCGGATATTCAACAAGGTTTCTTTTCTCCGGCCAACCGGTCTGCGGATGGATATTTTGGCTTGCCGGGGATTATGGAGTTTATAAACTCCATAGTATGGTGTTTATAAACTCCATAATCACGGAACAGGAGCTCCCATGAAGAATTTGAATCCCACCTTGTGGCGAACGTGCCGAATGCTGGCCGGCACCACACGCGTCCGGTTGTTACGTGAGCTTCATACGCATCCAGGTCAATCCGTCTCGGAACTGGCCCGGGCGGTGGGGATCAAAAAATCGGATGCCAGCCAGGAATTGCGGCGCATCCAATCCCGCGGCCTGCTACGCTCGCGCCGTCACGGCGCCGCGCTCATCTACCGGATGGAACCGGACCCGCAAGTGGTGTCAGCTGCGCCGCTTTTACGGGCTTTGAACAACGCGCTGTCGCAGTACCCGCCGGAACGGGATGCCGAGTTGTGCCGGCTGGCCCACGGCCTCGCCTATCCCCGGCGGATCGCCCTGGCCCAGGCGATCATCGCCTCTCCCCAAACCCAACAGGACTTGGTTCACGCCTTGAATTTGCCGAATTTCGCTGTCTTCAGCCATCTGCGCATTTTGATGGATTGCGGTTACATCCGTCGGGATCAGAGACGGTTCCGTTTTATGTTGCCCGACCACCCGTTGGCCAGTGTCTTGGTTCGCCTGCTCCGGAGCGCCTGATCAGCAGTCGGATATTCCGGAGACCGCGGAAAAAGACGAGGCGGAATTCGCCCCGGCAAATGCCTGGAATGACGGGTCGCGGACGGGCGGGTGCCATGTCAGCCGGACTGTAGCGGATCGCAAGCAGGCTCCCCGGCGGGACGGACATGGCCAGAACAGCCCCGCGCCCCATAGGCGGCCCTAGACTTCAATTCCAAGCTCGTAGAGGACCGCCGCCGCCAAATAAAGCGAACCGGCGGCCACGATAATTCCGTTGTTTTTTTGGGCCCATGTGCGGGCATTCGGGACCGCGGTGGAAATCAACCCTTCCGCCGCGGGCAACCGGGCGGCCCGGGCGGCGGCCAGCAGGCGTTCCAGGGGCATGTTGCGTTCGCTGTCGAGCGGCACGAGCACGCAGGCATCCACCACGGGCCGCAGCAGACGGAAGAATCCCTCGGCATCCTTGTCGGACAGCATGCCGCATATGAGCGCCACGGGGCGATTCCCGCGGAAGGTCTTCAGGAAGCCCGCCAACGCGCGGGCGGCATCCGGATTATGAGCCACATCCACCAGGAAGACCGGATCGCGCAGGACCACCTGGCAGCGGGCCGGCCAGCGGGTCTTCTCCAACCCGGCACGGATTGCCTCCGGCGTCAGGGGCAGGCGCAATTCCGCGCGCATCCATTCCAGGGCGGTCACCGCCAAGGCGCAATTATCCAGTTGGAAGTCGCCCAGCAGGGGCAAGCGCAATGGCGGCCAGGGTCCGTCGGCCGTCTCGATGGAGATCAGCTGGCCATCGAGATTCTGGGAGAGGCGCCGCACCGCTACCCGTTCCTCGGCGCACAGCACGGGACTGCCCGCCGCCCGTGCCTGGTCTTCGATGATGCGCCGCACCGCGGGATGCTGGCGGCCCACAACAACCGGCCGGCCCGGCTTGATAACCCCCGCTTTTTCCGACGCGACTTGCTCCAAGGTGTTGCCGAGAAATCCGACATGTTCCAGGCCGATTCCGGTCATCACCGCAACCAACGGCACAATCAGGTTGGTGCTGTCGAGGCGGCCGCCCATGCCGGTCTCCAGCACAGCCAGCTGGACCTGCCGTTCCAGGAACCACTGGAAGGCCACGGCCGTCGTCAGTTCGAAGAAAGTGCCGGGCCGGTGGCCGGGAGCGGCGGCCTGCTGCTGGTCGGCGCGCTCCACGTCATCGAGCAGGCGGATGAGATCGGCATCGGGAATCATTTCGCCGCCGACACGGATGCGTTCATTGAAGCGGATCAAGTGCGGGCTGGTATACAGGCCGGTGCGCAGGCCGGAAGCGCGCAACACCGATTCCAGCATGGCCGAGACGGACCCCTTGCCGTTGGTTCCGGCCACATGCACGCAAGGCAGGACCAGCGGGTCGACTCCCATGACGTTCACCAGCGCCCGCATGGTATCCAATCCCAGCTTGACGGTGCTGGCGCCCACTCGGCTGTACAGATAGGTTAATTTGGCATCAAGGATGGAAGCCGCTTTGCTCATGGGAATCCATTTTTTGGCAACCGAGGCCCGGGAGACGGTTGCGACAACGCGTCAGGCAGGCAACTCGGGGGGGGGCGAAGACTTCAAAGGGCTGCAGAGAAAGTCCAGCAGGCGGGCCAATGTGGCTTTGAGTTCACCGCGCGGAACGATCTGATCGAGCAATCCGTGTTCCAAGAGGAATTCGGGCCGCTGGAAACCCGGCGGCAGGTCATGCTGGATGGTTTCCTTGATAACCCGCGCGCCGGCAAAGCCGATCAGTGCTCCGGGCTCGGCCAGAATGATATCGCCAAGGCTGGCGAAACTGGCCATGACGCCGGCGGTGGTTGGATGTGTCAGTACCGGGATATAGGGCAGGCCGGCCTCCGCGTGGCGGGCGAGCGCCCCGCTGGTCTTGGCCATTTGCATCAAACTCATCATGCCTTCATACATGCGGGCGCCGCCCGATGCGCAGACAATGATCACCGGCAGGCGCTCCACCGTGCCGCGCTCGATCAGGCGGGTGATCTTTTCGCCGACCACCGACCCCATGCTGGCACCCAGGAATTCAAAATCCATCACGCCGAGGGCGATGGCCCGGCCTTCCAGCCGGGCCCGGCCGCAGGTCACGGCATCCACCTCCCCGGTTTTGCGGCGGTTGGCCTCGAGCTTCTCCTGATAGGAGGCCGCACCGACGAATCCGAGGAAATCGATGCTGTAGACGTCCCGGTCCCATTCCACGAATGAGCCGGGATCAGCCAGCATGGCGAGGCGTTCCGCGCGACTCATGGTGAAGTGATGGCCGCAAAGGGGACAAACACGCAGGGCTTTCTCCTGCTCCTCGCGAAAGACCATCTCGTTGCAGGCGGGGCACTTCAGCCACAGGCCGTCGGGCATGTCCCGTTTGCGGGCCTTCTTGATCAACGGCTGTTTCTTGCCAAACAGGGTCATATCGACATCCAATTCCGAATGAGGTGGCGGGGCCGGGGCCTCATCCTCTCGCCACGGTCAAGGCCATCACACTGGCCGCGCCGGCGTTTTTAAGTGTCCGAGCGCATGCGCTGACCGTTGCACCGGTGGTCATCACATCGTCCACGAGGAGGATGCGCGCCCCGTGCACGGCACGCGGCCAAGGGACCGAGAAAACACCGTGCACATTATGAACCCGTTGGGTGGCTGTCAAATGTGTTTGCGTCACCGTGGGCTTGTGGCGCCGCAACAGCCATCCCCGGAAGGGGATGCCGATACGGCGGGACAGGCGCGCCCCCAGCAGGGCGGACTGATTGAAGCCCCGATCCCGCTGGCGTTTAGGATAGAGAGGCACGGCGGAGACGTAATCGGCGGAACGCACATCCTGGGGACATGTGCGCCAGAGGGCCACGAGCCAATCGACCAGATCGTCCAGCAGCCAGACCCCGGCGTTGTACTTCAAGCGTCGGAGGCAGTCCTTGGCCACGCCGTCGTAGCGCACCGCCGACCGGGCCCAGTCGAAGCCCGGCTGCAGGGCCCGGCATCCGGCGCACTCAAACGGACCGCTGACCTCACCGGCGATGGGATCCCCGCAGCGTTCGCAGAAGGGCACCTGCACGGTTTTGACCCCGGCGCGGCAGTCCCAGCACAGTGCGCCGGGTTCCTCCGTCATGGCGATGCCGCAGCCTTCGCAGGTCCGGGAAAAAAACATGTCCAGCAGGGCCCATTTCATGGCGATATTATGCGCTGGCGCCGACCGGTTGTCGAGCCGGCTTTGGCGCCGATTGTCGGCCAGCGAAGGCAACCGCCAGGAGGCGGATGAGCGGCGGCGGCTTGGGCAGAAGCGCAGCCGCTTCTTCATTCCCGTGGGCTGTTCCTTGGCGCCCAAGCAAACAGGGCAGCCCTCGGGCTGCCCTGTGAATCCGTCTCGGACCCGTTTTACTTGCCCGGCTTGCGGCGCAGCGCCATGACCAAGGTGCCAAGACCCAGCAGGCCCAGCGTCGCCGGTTCCGGAATCGCCTGCCAAGTCTGGCCGTTGAATTGGATCAAACCGGCCGCGGGAATGGCCCTGCCGGGAGTGTACGACACTTGGGGATCATAGGCCCCCACATTGCGGGCCTCCGTATCCAGCACCAGATAGCTTGAACTGTTCGCCGGCACGGCATTGTCGAACAAAACCGGGTAGATGTAGGAATTGTTCGGAAGGTTCATCTCGATCTCGGAGATTTTAACATAATTCTCGAACGGCAGGGCTCCGGAACTGACGGAGACCGAGGTTTGATAGAGAGAAGAAAGTGTAATGTCAAAATTGATGGTGCTCGACGAACTTTCATAAACCTGAATGGCCCAGCCATTCTGGAAGGTCTTGCCGTCATATTCGAAGGTGCTGCTCTCGTTGGCGAACACTCCTTCCAATCCGATGAGACTTGCCTGCGCCGCTCCCGCCATGGCCAAGACAAGCGCCAACCCACCGATCCACTTGTTCATCTTGTTCCTTCTCCGTGCTGGAATAATCGTCTGTTGACGCTGCCCTTTATCCATAAATCTGTCAAACTTATATTCATCAATTTCGCCGGCTTCCGTGTAAAACGCTTCGCCCTGGGAAGCGGCGCGGGGCTATTCGAGGGCGCCAAGGTATTTGTTCGTTTCCACCCACTCGAAGTCGTTGCTCACGGCCTTGTACCAGAACCCTTGCCCCGGCGGAAGCATGGGACTGACGTAGGGCGCGCCGGAAGCGAAGTTCGTGTACGCCTTCCACCCCGTCAGATTGGCGTATTGCGATCCGTAATAGCTGGCCACGTCGTAGAGCGCCAGGTTCACGTAGCTCTGCGATCCCGCGTCCCACACCATGATCTGGTCGGCCGAACCGGGCGACAGATAGTGGCCCGTGGCGTTGGCCTTGACGTTGAGATTGCTCAAGCTGATGGAGTCCGAGAACGGATTGGCGACAAGCTGCAAGCCCTGCACGATGTCGTTCGTCGTTGCCGCGGCGGCCACCACCGCCCCAGCGATCGTCACCTTGCCCGCGCCGCTGGTGGGCGCCGAGCGGACCCATACCGCCGCGCCCGCCGGCAGCACCGGATTCACGTAGGGCGCGCCGGAGGCGAAGTTCGTGTAGGCCTTCCACCCCGTCAGGTAAGCGTATTGCGCGCCGTAGGACCGCACGTCGTACAGCGCCAGGTTCAGGTAGTCTTGCGTGTCCGCGTCCCAAATCGTCAGCTGGTCGGCCGAGCCCGGCGAGAGATGGTGGCCGGAGAACTGCAGCGGATCCATCAGGCTGTTGAGCGTCTGGTCAGACGTGACGAAGGGAATGCCCACCATGCTGAGTTTCCCCGTCTCGGGCTTGGCCGCCTTCACGAAGCCCCAGGTCTGCGCGGAGGCACCGGCCAGGCCGTCGATCCGGTAGTAGCCCAAATCCTGCGCCCCGCCGCCCGCGTGCGTAAGGGTACCGGTGACGGAGGTGGACGACGCCACCAGCGAGTCCACGACGGTCCAGGTGCCGCTGGTGAGGCTCGCGCGGTACAGCAATTCGTAGGTGCCGTTCGTCACGGGCCCGAAAGTCACCTGCACGTCGCTGCCGCCAGTCGCCAGCGACGCGATCGCCTCCGTGACCGTGAAATCGGCGGCCTCGTAGGCGAAGGCGTAGTTGACGGCAGCGCCGCCGGACACGGTAATGGCGCCGGCGTAGACGCCGGGCAGTGTCGCGGCATCCACCGTCGTGGCGACCGTCGGCGCCGCGGCCAGGACCGCGGGCGTTTCACCCGCCACGAAACCGGAATACTGGAAGGTCAGCGGCGGATTGGCGGCGCCGAAGGGCTTGCTCTTCGCGTCCGCCGTCACCGTCAGGGAAGCCTTGTTCACATTCAGCGTGTCTGAGGACGAGCCCTGGTACATGGGGCTGTTCACCGTGCCCGTCACCGCGTAGCTGCCGGCGTTTGTCGGCGCCGCGGCGGAACCGTTGTAGGTCAGGTTCACCGGCAGGCCCGCCGGCACCGTTGTTGCCGTCGCCGCGCGCGCCAGGCCGTTGTAGGTCTGCGTCAAGCTGGCCAGTGTTACCGCAGCCACTGCCTTGGTCACGCTGAAAGTATTGGTCACGTTCGGCGCCGGATTCCAGCTGGCGTTGCCGCCTTGCGAGGCCACGACGATGACCGTGCCCGAATTGGTGAAGCTCATCGTACTGCCGGCCAGCGTGGCCGGACCGCTGGCCACCGCATAGCTCACCGCCAGCCCCGAACTGGCCGTCGCCGCCAGCGTCACCGTATTCGTCGTGATCTGGTTGGCAATGGTCAGGAAGGTGATCGTCTGGTCCAACTTGGCCAAGGTCGTCACGTTGGTCACGGTGGAATACGTCCCCGTGCCGGCGGCGTTCACCGCGCTCACGCGGAAGTAATAGGTGACGCCCGGCGTCAGGCCCGTCACCGCATAGATCGTGACGTTGCCGACGTCGAGGTTCTCGTAGCCGGGAACGAAACTTGGCTCGCCGCCGCCGCCCGATCCCGAGGAGATTTCTATGTTGTCTAAATAGAACCGATTTTTGGATGCCACTTTGGCAGTGAACTTGATCTTGGAGTTGGCGGTGCCGCCCGTGATGGAGATGCTTTGGGGGGTCATGCTTGCAGAAGGGGTCAAATCAAGCCCGATCGGCGTGAAGGTAGTTCCATCGGACGCGTGTTGCACTTGAATCGAGCCCGTATCGCTTCCGTATTGTGCCAGGTCAAAGGTCAGAGTGGCGTTGCCGCCATTGCCGGATAGATCCACCGTGGGCGTGATCAGGTAACCCAAGGCGGACGAGGCACCGAGTTTTGCGCGGCCGGCGTCTTCGTACACTTTGGAACCCGTCCAACCGGGGGTCTGCAGATAGGTGTCCAGGCTGCTTGCGCGATCGAGGGTACCGCTGACAGTGGTGAAGCCCACGAAATCTTCGGCTAGGACGACTCCCCCGCCTCCCCCCCCGCCACTGGTAAAGGCTTCGTTCGTCGCCACATCCAGCCGGTAGCTCGTGGCATCCAAAACCTCGCTCCAAGCCGCCGTGAACCCGTTTGCGTTCGTGGAACTGGCCCAGATGTTGTCAGGTGCCTCCGGAACCGTCTCTTCCGGCTCGAAGGCAAACACCTTCATCACGGCCATGTGCTGCATATTCTCGGCATCGGAATCGGCCGCAAGCGCCGGCGGCGGCAGTCTGGTCCAGGAGGGGAGCCGGGTGTCAAAGACCATCCCATTGGGGAAGGTCTGGCCGTAGCAGGTAAAGCCGACGTGGCGCGCGTCCAGCAATGCGTCCGGCAGGATCAAATCGTACGGCCGGATGCGGCTGCTGTTGGTGTCTTTATCGCCGTTCTGGTCGGCCGGCTGCTTGGCATCGGACACCGCGTTGGTCAGAATGGCCAGCGTTTCTTCGGCCCGGCTGACCAGGTTGAGGTCGCCGCCAATGACGAGATAATCGCTGGCGGACCAACCGGCTTGCGCCACGTAGTTGGTCAGGGCCCGGGCCTGGCTGATCCGGATGTCCAAATCGTCGGCCGGGATATCGCCGGTCGCCTTGAGATGCACGCTCACCGCATGGAGGTCGCGGGGACCGGGCAAATCGACGTAGGCCCAAGGGAAATCGCGGGTGTCGGAGGAATAGGGACTGGCCCATTCGTTGGAGGCCAAAATGGGCCACCGGCTGATGATGCCGTTGGGCGCGGGATAATAGCCGCCCTGCGGCTCGACGTAATAGTAGTAGTTCGTCCCGAAATACTCATCCACGAAGGCGCGCTGGGTCGTACCGGACTTGAGCACCCATTCCTGAATCAGCACGATGTCCGGCTGCAGGGCCTCGAGGATGCGTCCGCCCGGATCGTCGTAGGTCGTGACGCCGCCAACCTCGGTGGTGCCGCTGGTCAGGTTGGCCGACAGGATGGAAAACGCGTCGTTGTCGCGCACGACCAGCACGGCCTGGGTCACGGCTCCCAACGTGGCGCCCGAGAGCGCGTTCAGTGTCAGTTGCGCCGTTTCCGGCCCTTCGGCCAGGGCATCGTCGGTGATGGTGAAGATCAGGTTGCCGGTGGCTGACGCGGCCGTAAAGACCAGGGTCGTGGCGCAGGAGAAGTCGGTTCCGTTCATGGCCGTGCCGGCGATGGCCACCTGCACCGTGGCGGCCGCCGCGGCGGACAGCACCACCGGCAGAGACACGGCGGCGCCGCCCTCCTCCCCCACCACCCGGCCGGCGCCGAAGGAAACCGTCGGCAAGGGCCCGGAGAACCGGGTGGTCACGTTGGTTACCGTGGAATAGGTTCCCGTGCTCGTGGCGTTGGCCGCCGCAGCCCGGAAATAGTAGGTCGCGCCTTCGGTCAAACCCGTCACGCTTTGGCTAATGCCCGAGACCGTCAGGTTCGAATAGCCGGGAACATAGCTGGGGGTACCGCTGCTGCCGCCGGTAACCTTGACATCGTCCAGATACCAGGTGTTGTAGGAAGACACGAAACGGAACTTCACGTTGGTGGCACCGGACAGGTTGGGAGAGCTGGTCAAAGCCTGGGTGATCGTCGCGCCCGCCGTCGTGCTGGTGAACGTGCCGACGGGCGACCAGGAAGTTCCGCCGTCCAAACTGTAGTAATTGGTGGTGATCTTGTTGTTTCCCGGGGTGCTGGCATCCACGTAAAACGTCATTTGCGTGGGATAGTTCACCGCCGGGGATGTCAGTGTGTCGTCGCTGCCCAGCGCCCGGCACGGACTGGCCGCACCATAATGGGATTCGAGGGTATCATTGTCCGTGCCCTCATTGGTCCAATCGGAAAAGTCCGTAAAGTCCTCGTCCAGCAACATCTGGCTCCCGCCGCCGGAAAAATTCGCATCCGTGGCCACATCCAAACGGTAGTCGTCCGCGTCTGCCACCGAACTCCACCTCGCGGTGAAATCCGTGAAGTTTGTTGTGCTGGCCCAGATCGAGGCCGGGGCGGGGAGAGCGGCGCTCGTTGCGAAAGCCACGTCGGCGGCGCCTCCTGCATCCGAATTGTCCGGAATGGCAACCGGCGTGTCGGCGGAAACGTAATCCATCGCGCCGAACCGCACCGTGAAGTTTGTCAGCGATCCGGTCGTGCCCGAGACGGCATCCGTGCATTTCGCCGTCACGGTGTTGACCGCCCCCCAAGGGGCCGCGGAAAGATCGACCGCCAGCTGCCAGCCGGCCCGGCTATCCGTATCGAAGGAGCCTGTCCCCTGGGGCTTGTTCTTTGGAAGCGGAGAATGGCTCCATGCCGTCGCGCCGTTCACGGAAAAGGACAGGCTTTGGATGTCGCTGCGGCGGCCGTGCGAAATCCAGAGCTTTGCATAGTTGGTTGCGAACGTGTACGACCCTTCCACCGGATACATGACATCGGAAAAATAGTTTTCAAAGTAGCTGGAATTCACCACGATGTAGCCGTTGCTGCCGAACGACGGGCCCCAGGAGTTGGCCACCAGGTAGTAGCCCGAGCCGTAGCCGCACACCGTCACCATGTGGTTGATATCATACGTGGTGCACGTAGCGCCGACCCACGGCGCATCGCCCGGCCCCCAGTTCTCGAACGAGGTATTCGCATAAACGCCGCAGACTGCCACGCCGCCGGCGTCCAGGTAGGTTTTGAGTTCGTTGATCTGCGTGGTACTCGGGCTCCAGTCCCACACCCAGACATAGCCAGTGGACCGGCGATGCAACCCTTCGACGAAATCCGCCACCACGGGCAAGGTGGTGTAGGCGCCCGCGGTGTAGGGCTTCTGTTTCAGCGAAGCGACACCATACCGCATGAAAATCTCGAACGGCTCGTGTCCATAGCCGCCGGTATCCTCCCCCGCATTGGTCAGGTTGTAGGTAAACCGCGGCGAACACTGGTTGCTCGTGGCGTTGAGGTTGAGCGTAGGATCCTTCCGCTTCATGTTGGCGGTCTTGGTATGGTATGTGCCTGCCCAATGGACGCAGGAACCCTCTGAACCCTGGTCGCCGATGGGAGGCAGATAGGTACGATTGTCCGCGGCGCCTTTCAACATTTTGCTCTTCCGAATATATCCCGCAGGTGCCCGGGCGAGGGCGCGACCTTCCGCAATCCATTTGGCACGCGTTCCCGCCGGATAGGGCTTCTTGCCCAAGGCAAAGCTTCCATAGGAGGTCACGATTCTGGGAAGCGAGGTGGCCGTTCCCGCAATCAGTTTTGCCGGTTCCCTCGCCTTGGCTTCGGCACCCGCGACGAAAAGCAACAGGACCACCAGACCAGACCAAAACGCATATTTCATGAATTGCTCCGCTTGAAAACCCGGCTTGACGGGCAAAGGATAAAAGTAGCGCATCGGATCTGTTTTCACACCTCGAAAAGAGCCCCGCCGGCTAAAGCGGTTTACCCGCGGGTTTTTTTGCTGCGCGGCGCACCCGCCACCCCACGCCCCAACCGCCATCAGCCAAATCCCCGCCAGCCAGAGTCCACGATATCTCATCAGGTCGCTTCCCGTCCGTCGTTCCTTCATGCCACCCGAGATCAATTGTATGTTGTTAATAAACTGCCCAGCGAAACGCAATTCCAGACGGAGGCAGTTCCAACGGGTGGGGCGCCTCCCGGTTTCATTGACACCGATCGGCCAAATGTGGAGTGCGGCCAGAAGGGAGGCTTGGCGAATGTCACGCCGCTTTTATGATTCTTCAGCCGAACCGAACAACCCGGACGGCGCGGCGCGCCGTCCCTGCCCCAAAAAGCCAAAGCGGGGCCGCAGCGCCAAACGTCTTGTCCCCGCACTCCACAAGAGCCAACCAGGGGAGATGACGCTACGATTTCCTTCGGTCTATGAAACAGGGCTGTACTCCCGACGGATATCCGGCTGGATCCCCGGGGGCTGAATCCGGGGGGGCTCAGAACAGGTGGCCGGCGAATCGCTGCAGGCCGGGCACGACGTGGCGCAGGATGTGGAGGTCCGGCTGGGCATAGAAGGGGCCGATGCGCATGTAAAGATGGACGATCCGGTGGAGAATCGTACCCAGCACGGCATGTCCCAACCCCAGCAGCAGGATGTTCGGCCGTCGATAGAAAAGCCAGGACCAGCAGAATCCGCCCGCCAGCGTAAAGCCCATCAGGGCGGGATTGGGAAAATGAAAGCCGGCGAACACCAGGGCCGTGGCCAAAGCCACCGCCGCTTGATGCCGCCGGACGGCATGCGGCCCCGGAATCAACGGTATCATTTGACGGAAGCGCACCAGGACGAATCCGAAGAACACCGCGTCCTGGACGATGCCGAACACGACGTAACCGGCGAACTTGATCTGGACTTCCCGCCAGTTGATCTGCGTTACATGGCCGGGATCCTGCCACCAGGCATAAGCCAGCAACAGGGCGGCACCGGCCGCCGTGAGCGCCGCGTAGCTCGGCCAGGCGCGGCCCCATGAACCGGGGGCCGGCCCGGCGGACCGGCGCCCGCCCCAGCCCCGCCATTCCGGAGGATCGCAATGCAGCAGCACCGGCGATATCCACAGCAGATAAACGCCTCCCCATGCCACCAGCAGCCAGTAGCCCAGCTTTGCATGGGGCAGCGAGCCGATCCGCGGCCCCGCCAGCCAGAGTCCGGCAAAAAACACCAGCGCCAGGACCGTAATTTCCAACAGGCCCCAGAGCGGATGGATGGACGCAGCCCGCGGCACGCATTGGACGGCAGGGGAAAGCGCGGCCGGGTCGGTCACGGCCTGCGGTTCGAACTGTTCACGGTTGATCCGGGATGGCATGGGGTCGGAGCACGAAGCCGCCCGGGGGGGGAACCCTCCGGAGCGCCTGACGCCATGGATCCCGGACGATACCACGCGCATCGGGGTTGGCAAGAACAAGTCCGGGGCGCCGCATCGCAAAGAACCCCACCCCAAATTCGACCGCCCGTCATTCCTCAGGCCCCGTTTTTTTCTTGGCAAGCGGAGGCCGATGGCGTAAACATGCCGCCCTTGTTGGACCCAACCCGAGGACACCTCCATGGCATACACCGCTGCAGATTTGCGCAAGGGACTGAAGATCGAAATGGAAGGCATTCCCTACGAAGTCGTGGAATTCCAGTTCGTCAAGCCCGGCAAGGGCCAGGCCATGTACAAGTGCCGCATCAAGAACATGCTGGCCGGCAACACCATGGAAAAGACGTTCCGGTCCGTGGACAAGATCGACCAGCCCAACATCGAATCCAAGACCCTCCACTATTCCTATCAGGAGGGCGACAAGTACATCTTCATGGACAACAAGACCTATGAGCAGGTTGAACTCCACGAAGGCGTCCTGGGCGACCAGCGCCACTTCCTGATTGAAGATCTCGAGTGCGAGGTGCTGTTCTTCAACCACCGCGCCATGAGCGTCACCCTGCCCGCTTTCGTCATCAAGGAGATCAAGGAGACCGAGCCCGGCGCCCGGGGCGACACCGCCACCAACGTCCTCAAGCCCGCCCGGATCGACACCGGCTATGAAATCGGCGTGCCGCTGTTCATCAACCAGGGCGATTACATCCGCATCGACACCCGCACCGGCAAATACGTCGAACGCGTCAAACAGCCCTGAGGTCCATCCGGCTGTTCGGATTTCCCTGCACCCCGCCCCCTGAACGCGACCCTTCCCTTGCCCCCTCCCCCCTCCGATTGCGATGCCCTGCGCGCCATGCGCCGCGTGCTGGAATTGCGCGCAAAATTGAACGACGCCATCCGCCGCTTTTTCCGCGACCGCGGCTTTCTCGAAGTCGAAACGCCCGTCCTGCTGCCGGCCAACGCGCCCGAGGCGCACATCGACGCCATCCCCGCCGGGACCGGGTGGATCCGCACCTCGCCGGAGCTGGCCATGAAGCGCCTGCTGGCCGCCGGCCAGACCCGAATTTTCCAGTTGGGTCCCGTCGCGCGCGAGGGCGAACATGGGCGCTGGCATCATCCCGAGTTCTGCCTGCTCGAATGGTACCGCGCCGAAGCCGGCTATCTCGACATGCTCGCCGATACCAAGGCCCTGCTGTCCTTCCTCGCGGTGGAGTTGCGCGGGCAAACGGATTTCACCTGGCAGGGCAAACCGCTTTCCCTGGCCCAGGAACTGTGGGAAAAGCACGCGGTCTCGCAGGCCTTCATCGAGCATGCCGGCTGGGACCCGGCCCTGGCATTCGATCCCGACCGCTTCGACCTTGATCTCGTCACCCGCGTCGAGCCCGCCTTGCCCGCCGACCGGCCCGTGATCCTGATCGACTACCCCGCCCCCTGCGCCGCCCTCGCCCGGCGCAAGCCGGACGATCCCGCGCGCGCCGAACGCTGGGAGTTGTATCTGGCCGGCATTGAACTCGCCAACGCCTACTCCGAACTGACCGATCCCGGCGAACAGCGCGCCCGTTTCGAGGCGGCCAACGCCGCCCGCGTCCGACGCGGGGGCAGGCCCTGTCCCCTCGACGAAACCTTTCTTGCCGCCCTTGCCCATATGCCCCCCTCCGGCGGCATCGCCCTCGGCGTGGATCGCCTGCTCATGATTCTGGCCGATGTCGACAGCCTCGACGGCGTCCTGCCCTTCCGCTTTGGTTGACGGTGGTCGTCGGTCGTTGCTCGTTCCGATCCATTCCTCTCGCCAAGAGCGCCAAGTCCGCCAAGGTTTTCCAGGCCGGGACGCGCAACCAGACGCGCCCGGCGGGCGCATCTACAACCCGGGGGCTGATAGTAAAAGCACCGATCCGGTCTTGCTGTAGCCGGTCCCGCTGGGGCCGGCGGCTGTTCAAATCCGCCTCTCGCCAAGTCCGCCAAGGTTGGACCATTTTCGGATTTGTTGCAGCCGGTCTCTTCCCGTCCGCGTCGATGGCGTTTTTCATTGTTTTAACGGGCGGGCGGGTTCCTGCGCGGACACGCAAACCACAAGCGAAGCGTAGCCGCCTTAACTCCAGTCGTCTGGCAGCTCGTGGAGTGGCATGGCGACGACCGAGGGCGACACCGGATACCCTTGGTCGGCACGGCAGACTACGGCGCAACGATCAACCTTGTCCGCCGGCAGTTCTTTCGCCACTCGCCGGAGGTTGTCCGCCTGTCGCGCTTCCGGATGTTCCGTCCACTTGGCATCCGCCAGGTCATACCGCCCGCCGCGGTGGAACAGGAAATCCACTTCCTTAGTGCGGTCTCTCCAAAAATGAAGCGACCACCCGCCCCGCCGGTTGAGCTGGGTCCGGCGAATCTCCCCGAAAACCGTCGTTTCCCACAAGGCCCCGGCCAGGGGCGAAGCGAATAGATCTATCGCCGAACGGATCCCGCACAAGAACGCGCACAAGCCGCAGTCGCCGAAATACAGCTTGGGCGTTTTCACCAGGGATTTCGTGCGGTTGGAGAACCAAGGCTCCAGCAGGGCGATCTCGCCCGTGGCCTGCAGCACCGCCAGCCAGGCTGCCGCCGTCGAACCGCTGATCCCGATATCCCGGGCCAGATCGGCGCGGTTGAGCAGTTGGCCGGTACGCAGGGCGCACACCCGCAGGAAGCGCTCATAATCCCGCAATTGGGTCACTTGCAGCAATTGGCGGAGATCCCGCTCAAGATAGGTCGCCACATAGGCGCGGTAAAAGCCGTCGGCATCGAGTTCGGGCCGGGCATGCAATTCCGGAAATCCTCCGCGCAATAGGTACTCCTCGATGGGCAGGCCGGGGCGCGCGCGACGCGTTTCCCGCCAAGACAGCGGCTCCAGTTCCAGGATGTCGGTGCGCCCCGCCAGCGATTCCGACACGGATTTCATCAGCGGGAATTTCTGCGACCCCGTCAAGATGAATTGGCCGTTCTGTCCGCGCCGTGCATCGATGGCGGTTTTCAGGTGGCGAAACAGTCCCGGGGCGTACTGGACTTCGTCCACCACCAGCGGCGGGGGATGCCGGGCCAGGAACGTGCGGGGATCGCGTTCGGCCAGTTCCGCTTCGCTGGGCAAATCCAGCGACACCAATTCATAGTTGGGGAACAGATGCTTGACCAAGCTGGTCTTGCCGGTCTGGCGGGCGCCGGTCAGTACCACCACGGGCCTTTGCCCGGCCCGCCGCATTAGCAAGTCTTCGATTTCGCGATGTATCCACATGATGTAATTTCTATGACATAATCGAATATTTTGCAATACAAAATCTAATACATTGTCTATTAGCTCGTTACAATATGCATAATTTCAACAAATCGAGGATAGTTCCGCCTCGCGCCAAGAGCGCCAAGTCCGCGAAGATTTTTTCTGTCGGGCTGAACAGCCCAACGCGACGGGGGCGTCGCGTCTACATAACCCTGTCTCAAAAATGGGATTTTCCTGCTTGGTTCCGGCACTTTTGTTCGTAGTTCAGGCTTCAGCCTGTGGCTTTTGGATCCGGACAGCCTGGCTCTCGCCAAGAGCGCCAAGTCCGCCATGTTTTTCCAGACAGGGACACGCAATCCGACGTGCCCGGCGGGCGCATCTACAACTCGAGGCCGGGGGCTGATTCGATATGCCTCGCGCCAAGCTCGCTAAGACTGCAAGGTTAGGCCGGGATGCGCGTGCCTATGGCTTGCTGGCTTCGTCGTAGGGATTGGTCTTGGGGCTGGCGTTGAATTCCTGGAGGTTGGTGGCTCCGTCGCCGTCCAGATCCTCGCCTTCGGCCGTGCCCGGGTCGCCCGGCGTCACGTTGTATTGCAGCAGGAACGCCTCGTAGGGGGTTCCCGCCCCGGACGTGTAAGGCGTGATGGTGATGTTATCGATGTTGGCGCGGCCTTCCGGCCGGCCGCTGACCGCCCGGATGCGCACATAGATCGGGATGTTCACATCCACATCGACCGAGCGATAGGTCAGATTCGACACCCCGGCAGCATCAAAAGAGTCCACGGCGATCCAGCCTCCCGCCAGGCTTTCACTGATTTCGATCGCAAACGCGGGTGCATTGGACACATCGTTGCCATACGCCGCGTACCACAGGGAAATCCATCCGACGCCGCCGGACAGCAGGGGGCTTTGGCTGGTCAGGGCGGCCAGCAGGGTGTCGGAATAGCGGACCCGGGCCGCCTTGCCGCCGAATTTCCGGTCGGTTTCGAGGTTCCCGATATAGGTTTCGGCCAGTTCCCACTCCCGTCCGTTCAGGGTCACGTTGCCGGCCGCATAGGTTCCCTTCGTGGCATCTTCGAACGTGATGATGTAAGAACCGGGCGGAGGAGGAGTCACGTATTCGGCCACGGCAATGCTGGCGGTTCCCGTCGAACTGCCATGCACATTCGTGGCAATGACCGACAAGGTGTAGGTGTTGGGGCCATCGGTCTGGGCGGGAACAAAGGTAAAGTTGGTGCCGACGAGGGTGGCGGATCCGGCGTAGGCCGGCAACAACGTCCAACTCTGGATGCCGCTGCCGGCGGGGCTTACCGCCACGCCCAGTTTCTGGGTCTCGGTGGCCATGATCTCATAGGGCGGCGCCGGGCTGAACGTCACCACCGGCACGGGCGGCGTGTAGGGGGTCACAGAGATCTGCACGCTGTTCGACGCCGTACCCACCGCGTTGGTCGCCACCACCGTCAGGGTGAAGGTCTTGTTGGCATCGCCCGCCGCCGGCGTCATCTGGAACACCCCGCCGGCCAGGCTCGATGCGCCGGCATATCCTGTCAGCAGGCTCCAGCTCTGAATGCCGCTGCCGCTAGGGGTGACGGTGACCGCCAGCGTCAAGAGGTTGCTGACGGGAATGCTCTGGTTGCCGGCAGGATCGAAGGTGACCGTCGGGACGGACGGACCGGAGACCGTCACGCCATCGAGCCCGACGTTGCCGGCTGCCTTGGTCACATAGAGGAATTTGACATAGCGGCTGGCGGGCGCCAGGTTGTTGGTATGGGCGACAACCGAGGCTGAGATGGGATTCCCGCTGTTGAAGACCTCCACGTCTGTCCAGGCCGAGCCGTTGGCGGATTCCTGCACCTTATAGGTATAGTCGCCGGATAAACTGTTGCCCTGGGTGTAATAGGAGACCTGGCCGGGGGCGCCGTTGAAATAAATCTGGATGAAATCCCCGGAACCGTCGAACTTGGCCGCGGTCCCCCCGCTGCCGTCGTAATCGGTCTTGTAATCAGCGCCCAGGCTTTGCTTCGTCCAGCCGCTCGGCAGGGTGCCGCTGGACCAGGGGCCGGAATAGAAGGTGGGCAATGCAGCCTGTCCGAACGCCGCGGCTTCCCACAGCAGGAACATCAGACCCGTCATTCTCGCTTTGTTCATGGCGTACGCTCCCGGTGCACGCAGCACCACGGAAAATCTACCCTCTTCCGGCCGGTCGGGCCAGTGGAATTTCTGCTCGGTCTCTTTTTCCGGCGTCGTTTGGGAGGATATGCCGGTGTAAGGCAGCACGCAGCGTTGTCGTGGGCGGGGGAACATAGCATGCGGCTCTGTCGCGTGCGGGCAGTTCGATATTGCGCGGGACGGGAGCCCCGTGCGGCAGAAACGTTCCACAGAAACGTTCCTTGCACCTTGCCAGCCATCTTCCAAAGCGGTATGGTTCGGTTGGGGAGGCATTCCTCCCGACAACTCGAGGTGGCCATGATCAGCAAAGCCGGAATTCTCGGAGCCGTCCTGGGCGGAATGGCCGCCATTGCCCACGCCTATACCTCCGGCTATTCTTCCATGGCAGTTCCGGGCGACCACAATGACTGGAGCACGGCGCCCAGCATGGTGCTGATGGCCAACGGCACCTGGGTGTGCACCCAGACCCTGTCATCCGCCGACGGTTCCTTTCAATTCACGGCCAACGGCAATTGGGATGACTCGTGGGGTGGGGCCGCCTCGATCGTACGCGTGCCGGCCGTCGCGTCCGCCCCCGTTTTCGGAGGCGATCCGCTCTCCTATGCCGGATTCACTCCCGGAGCTTACCGTTTCATTTTCAACGAAATCACGCTGGAATGCCGGGTCGAATGGGCCGGCGTTTCGCCCCTGCCGGTCCCGGCCGTCACCAATCTGGCGGTGATCGGCGATTTCAACGGCTGGACCCCCAACGCCAACAGCCTGCTGACCAACCATCCCGCACCGAACATCCACGTCTGGAGCGGGTCGATCCTCCTGGAGAAGGCGACCCCCTTCCAATTCCTGTCCAACAACAATCCCGACCAGCAGTGGGGCTCCCCCAAGCCCATCACCATTATCGCCCCCACCAACGGAAACACGTGCGGACAATCCTATTTCATGCTCGCGGGCGTCAACCCGGGCCTGTACCGGTTCGAACTGTATGTGAGCAACAACACCTTTTCGGTCATCCAGACCGCCTCCATGGCCGTGGACAATCTCGTGGTCCAGGGCAGTTTCATCGGCACCAACCAGCCCCCCCCCAACATGATGCGCGGCGGGGGCGGTTCCCTGTGGGAATCCGACCACCACATCACCAACACCGCGCCCATCACCTTGCGCTTCGTGTCCGGTTCGAATTTCGTCTGGGGCGTCACCAACGGCGCCGGCAGCTTTACCCAGCCGGCTTCCGGGGCCATGAGCATCGGCCAAACGAATTACGCCACGGTCACCGGCCTGCAGCCTGGCCGCTACCGCATCACGCTCGACCATCTCACCGGGGACTTCTCGTTCCGCCGGCAATATCTGGACAATTCGATGGGCACGGGCGCCAATCTCCTGAAGAACCCGGGATTCGAAAAGACGAGCGATCCCAATGGCGGCGTTGCCGTGGACTGGGGATCGTACCAGTCCTGGCCGCATAGCGTCGCCATCAACCAGGTGGCCCCGCATGCCGGCAACTGGTGCGGGGCCATTCACGGCCAGCTCTATCCGGACTGGTCTGACTTCGGCTCGTTCGCCCAGGATGTGGTGGTGGAAACCGGCCGGACCTACCGCGCCTCCGCCTGGTTCAAGGCCACGCCCGACTGGTCGGCCAACTCCATGCAGATCAAGCTGGAATGGCTGACGATATCCAATACATCCGCCGGTGAGGCCATTGCCAACATTCCGGCGCTGACGACCAACTGGGTAAAGTATTATGTGGATGGCACCGCCCCGAGCAACGCCACCAAGGCCCACGTGGTCTTCCTCTGCGCCAATGCCGAGACCGCCGGCAAAATGCATATCGACGACGCCGAAATGCGGGTTCTGGCCGGCCGCATGCAGGATTTCGAAGGCTGGAGCACGCTGTTGTCCTATGCCCCCTACGCGCCCGACTGGTCGGTCACCAGCGGCAAGGTCATGTACAACATCCCCCCCGGCCGCCCCCCCGCCGGCGTTTTGATTTCCCAATACATCGAGGGCACCGGCAACAACAAGGCCGTGGAAATCTTCAACGGCACCCTCGCCGACCTGAACCTGGGCGCCGGCGGCTATGTGCTCCAGCAATACAACAACGGCGCGACCAGCCCCTCCGTGACCATCCCGCTGTCCGGCACCGTGCCGGCTGGCGGCACCCTGGTGGTCGGCCGGCCCAACACGCCCCTCGCCTACAAGCCCGACCCGGCGATCGGCAACCAGCCCAATCTGTTCACCAACAAGTACCTGACCTTCAACGGCGACGACGTGGTTGTCCTGCTCCAGGGCAGCACCGTGCTCGACCGTGTCGGGCAGGTCGGCACCAACGCCACCGGCTCCATCTGGAGCCGCAACACCAAGGACCGCACCCTCACCCGCAAGCAGACCATCTTTACCGGCACCGTCGGAGCCGTCACGGCGGCCTTCCCCATCGACGAGTGGGAGATCTCGGCCCAGGACGACTTCACCGGCCTGGGCAGCCACGACCTCTCCTATGTCGATCCCAACGAGCCCTACACCCCCGGGGGCTTCAGCCTGCTGATGAATACCAATGCCATCCTCATGAGCGGCGAAATGTCCGGCGGCATCGGCGACCTCAGTTTCTGGTACCGCACCGAAACCACCAATGTCCCGATCACGGTCCTGATCGAATCCGCCCCTTCGGATACCGGGCCCTGGGTCCTCCAGAATACGATTTCCAACTTCGCCCGGGGGTATTTCACCAACATGGCCTTTGCCATCAACCGGCCGGACCATCTTTATGTCCGCTGGCGCCAGACCGCCGGCGCCCCCAACCGCTTCCGCATCGACGACATCGTGGTGGGCGAATACTTCACCGTCAAGCGGCTGGAGGACTTCAACCTCTGGACCGACCCGGCCTACAACCGGGCCGGCACTTATTCCCGCTATGGCTGGACCATCCAGAACGCCAGCATCGCTCCCTCCTCGGGGGTCTCCGCCACCCAGGCCGCCCTCCTCAGCCCGCCCGATGGCGCCGTTATTTCCCCGGCCTACGACGGCGGCGTGGGCGAGACGCTCTTCTGGGCGCAGGCCGCGGACACGAATAACCCCGCCTATCTGCTCCTGCAGTCCACGGTCGACGGCGGTACCAACTGGATCACGCAGGCCTCCTTCACCGTCACCGCCGGCGCCCTCTACAACACCTGGCTCTATCTGCCCGAGTCCGGGGCCCAGGTGCGCCTCGTCTTCGATCCCGGCAGGAATTCCGACGATGTCCTGATCGACAACTTTGAGGTGCGCGTGCCGGCGCTCTACCGCACCCAGAACTTCAACGGCTGGCCCACCCGGACCAGCTACACCGACGACTCCTACCAGGGCTGGATCGTCTCCAACAGCATCGTGGATTCCCAGAACGCCTTTGAAGGACAGGCGGCCCGCCTCAATACCACCGTCGGCAACTACATCCAAAGCCCCTATCTGCCGGGCGGCATCGGGGCGCTCAGTTTCCGGATTCGCAAATGGGCCGCCACCGACAACGTCACCGTCCAGGTGCAGACTTCCCCCGACGCCAAGACCTGGACCACCGTGGCCTCCATCTCCCCCGCCTCCACCACGTACGAGCAAATCAACTGGTACCTCGGCACCACCAACCACTTCTTCGTGCGCCTCTACCATTCCGCCGGCGCCTTCCGCGTCCTGGTCGATGACATCGTCTGCGGCGTCTATCAGCCCCGGCCCGAGATCCTGGCCACGCCCAGCCTGAGCCCCCCCACCCCCCTGACCAACCAGCCGACCTGGGTCATGGCCGACATCATCACCCGCTACGGCTCCGCCATCCTCTCCGTCACCGGCACCTATCAGGTGGCCAGCAGCAGCCCCAACCATTCCGGCATGGCCCCCATTGAGTTCGGCTCCTACCGGACCACCAACGCCATCCCCGGCCAGCCGCTGGGCGGCACCCGAATCCGCTACATGGTCACCATCCGCTATGCCGGCGTCGGCGCCAACCCGGCCTCGCCCGGCTACGCCACCAACACCTACACCTCTCCCTGGTACACCAACTACGTCGCCACCATCGATCCGGGGGACATCTGGGTCAATGAAATCTTCTATGCGCCCTATGGCCCTGACGAGCCTTATGAATACATCAATATATGCGACCCGCCCTGCGACCCCTGCAATTTCGAAAGCCCCTGCTGGTCGAATATTGTCGATGTCCTGCTTCTCACCAACGGCTGCAACCACGAATACATTGAATTGTGCGGCGTGGAAGGCACCGATCTCAGCGGATGGACCATCCAATTCGCTTTTGGCTCGGATGCCGACATCGCGGTCAACTCCAACAATCCGGTGTATGCCTCCTACAAGATCCCGACCAACACGATCTTGACCAACCGGGCCAACGGCTACGGCTTCTACGTCCTGGGCGATGCGGAACTCGCCACCAACGCGCCCATTGACCAGGCACTTACCAACGCCATCCCCGAACCGCCGCCCAGCTTCATGGTGCCGGTCTGGCCCAAGGACCACATCTACGACGGCGTCGGCGTGATCCGGCTGCTGGACCAGTTCGGCAATCTATTCTATTCGCTATCGTACCGGGGCTTCGCGTCCGGCTCCGACCGCATTCCCCAGAACCAGTTGTTCAGCCATGAAACCAACAGCATCGGCCTGTCCTATGACGGCGACACCTACAACGACTTCGACTGGGAAAAGGGCGAGCCGTCCATCGGGGTTCCCAACGAGGGCCAGATCCTTCTCGAGCGCGAGCCGCCAACCAACGAGTATGCGAACGCCTGGCACCACCAGCCCCTGCTGATCACCCCGGTCAATACCAATCTGTTTGCGCCGTTTACCATGCTCGACCCGTGGCCCCCCGGCCATTTCCACAACATCGGCGTGTTCTTCGGTTTCACCGCCGCCGCCTATCCCAGCGCCGGCGGCCTGCTCCACCACCGCCCGGCCGGCGGCGCCTGGAGCACCCTGGGCATGAACATCCCCGACGGCGCCGGCGACAACATCGGCAACGGCTATGCCCGGGCGATCATCTCCGCCCATACCTATGAGCGCCTTGTAACCCTTGAATACGTCATTGAGGTCATCCCCAACAAGGCCGGAGTCCTGAACGTCTATCTCGGCTCTGACAGCGGCGGCGAGAACATCAGCACCATCTACACCAACCTGACCGAGGCCAAGTCCAGTCCCTTCACCTACCGCATCCCCATCGCCGATGTCATCACCATCACCAACCTGGCGGTGTCCGCCACCAACGTCACCCTCTGGACGGGCGGCAACGATCCCATTGCCCCCCTCGTCAACTTCCAGATCCAGGCCGCCAGCAATGTCCTGACCCAGTACCGGTATCTCTACGACGAGAACACCAACATCATCGGCACGACCACCAACACCGTCTGGGGCGTGTGGACCGTCACCAACCACTCGGGCTACACCAACATCTACCGCGAATGGATCTTCAACATCCGCCGCAACACCAACGACAAGCCCGCCCGCTTCTACCGCGTCGTGCCCCTCTGGCCGTAACAGCCGGGGACACTCACCACAGAGGCGCAGAAGAACAGCCGGGCAGCCGATTCACCACAGAGGCACAGAGTTCACAGAGAAATAAACACGTTTATGGGGGGCTGCGCCCCGGAACAGCCAGAGATCAGAGCTTGAAACGCTCGAGGCCGTCGATGAGGCGGGCCACATTGAAATTGATCAGCAACCCCGTCGGAATGCCGGTCAATTTCAGGTAGGTGAGCAACTGCGCCCGATGGATGCCGGTGATTTCATCAACGGATTTCAGCTCCAGGATCAGACGATCATCCACCACGAAGTCGAGCCGATAGCCACATTCCAGTTGGATGCCCTTGTATGCAATCGGCACGGGCACTTCCGTCCGAAATGGAATCCCGTTCAATTTCAGTTCATAGGCCAGGCACTGCTGATAGGCGGATTCCAACAGCCCCGGCCCCAATGCCCGATGAACTTCGATCGCGCACCCAATCACTTTTTCGGTCAGAGGATCCTTCTGCATCTCTCCCCTCTTGAGTCTCTCCGGCCGTCCCTGTGCCCTCTGTGGTAAACCTTCCCGGTTGTTTGCCCCCCAAAAAAATATTCTCCGGCTGTTCCTCTGTGCCCTCTGTGCCTCTGTGGTGAATCTCCCCGGCTGTTCGCCTCAATCATTCAAATACCGGAACATCCGGATGAACATCTCGTGATGCAGGGTGGTGGTGCCGATTTTGAACGGATCGCGCCAGACCAGCGCCACGGCCCGCCGCTCGCCTGTGATCTGGTCGTCGTTCGGATCCCATACCCCCACGCCACCGGGTCCTTCCTTGATTGCCTGGGCAACCGCCACCACGGTAAACAGGCTGTCCTCGGGGCTGAACAGCCCCCAGGTGTTCCGGATCAGCGATTCCCGCTGGTTGTTGTTCAAGCCCTTCTGCGCAAATTCCTTGTTCTGCTGCATCGGCTGAATCCGCGCCCAGTCGCTCCCGAACTGGAAAATCTTTCCCAGGCGTTCATAAACCGAAACACGGGCGACATCCGTTTCCGCCAGAATCCGCTCCGCCAGGTCGCGGGCAATCTCCTCACTGATGGTGGCGGCCCCGTAGGTGGCGCTGATAAACCGTTCGGACGGTTGATTGGGCACCTCGTTGGCCGGCAGATCGTAGAAAGCCGAAAGCAGAACATGTTCACTGCGCGTATTCGGATTGATCGTGCCGTTGGTGTAAATCACCCGTTTGGTCTGCCATTCCGAATAACGGTTGGTGGTCACCAGCTTGGCCATCAGATCGGCCCCCTGCGGGGTGCACAGGTCAATCGTGCCCCACTCTTTGCCGTTGCTGATGAAACCCAGTTCGGCCGGGCTTTCCATGGGACCGTTGCGGCAGTACATGCACAGCCCTTCGTTCTGCACCGCGGTATCGCTCATCCCCGCCGTCTGCAGCTTCACGGGGGAAGTGTACCAGTTGTTCATGCTGCCCAAGCTCGGGGGCGTTTCCATCACCCAGGCGCCTTGCAGATGGTTCATACGCGGATCCGTGACGGCATAGGAATTGGTAGGACTCGCCGATCCCGCGGCCAGTCCCTGCGCGCCGGCAAAACTGAAGGGATTGGGTGGCCCCCCGGGCAGCATGTCGGCATTCCCGCCCGGCCCGATCAGATACAGGGGCTGCTGCAGGGTCCCGGCAACCACTGTCAGAGTGATATTCGGCATGGTCGCCACAATATTCGTCATGGAAGGCGGAATCCGCAGCGGCACGACAATTTCAAACTTTTCGGGGGTAGGCTTATGCGGCTTGCCTTCCGGCTGCCATTCCCCGTCCACGCTCAGCACCGCCGGGGTCGGGGGGGTGGATCGGGACGGCAGAATGGAGATCGTTGCCCCCCCCGCCTGCAAAAACAGTTCCACCCAGATGTCGCCGGGGCCGTCGGGGGCAGTCCCGCAACCCACCGCGGGAGCCGCCACGGTGAAGCTGCCCGCACTGTCGTTGTCCAGCGAAGGAAAGGGATACCAGAATTCAAGTGCCAGATTCAGTTTTAATTGGTAATCCGGATTGCCCGGACCGGGCGCGAGAAATTCGTAGTTGATCGCCACTTCGTTGAACATCGGTACGTTCTTGGGCGAAGGATAGTCGGTCCCCATGGGCACTTGGCTTTCATGGGTGTAGTCATAGATCGCCTTGTTGATCCAACTGCCCCAGCGATGATAGAATTGTGAATCAAACGGCGCCAGCAGCGCCTCCCATTCCGTGGCTTCATTCATCGCCACCGGCTCCGTCCAGGCGCGGATCGGATCGTACCGCCCGCCGCGATAGGCCGACAGGCTGAAGGGCATCAGGTCGCTCACCAGGTTGGAGGACAATCCCGCCCCGTAGATCTCCTTGCGCTCCTCCTGCCAGCGGAGGGAGGAGTTAAGTGTGACCGATTCATTCCCGTCAACAATTTCTCCGTCGGTCAGCTTGATCACGGATTGGAAACTGTCGAAGCCCTTCCAGCCCTTGCGCAGGCGCTTGAATTCGTTGGCATCGGCGGTTTCCGGCAGCGAACCCATGGGCACGTCGCGCACGCTGTACCGGGTGCGGTTGGTGCTGGCCCGCACATCCTGGGCGGCGACGCCTTCCGACCGCGCGATCAGGTTGGCGTCCATGCCTCCGCTCATGTCGAAGCAGACATAGGCATAGCGCCCCAGGATCCGGCTTTGGCTGCTGGCGGGGTTTTCCCGCACCAGGATCCATTCCGCCTGCTTGGGCACCTGGGTAATCGCATTGTAGGGGGCGTTCGTGTATTTTCGCGGAATCCAGTCGAGCACTTCGCCCACGAGCAGTTGCACGCCATCCTGATCGATTGTGCGGTTGATGTCGACAGAGGGCACGGGCGCTTCCGACACGAACATCTCGTCTTCCATCCGGGAGGGAACGACCAGCTTTTCTTCCCACAGATAGGTGCTGTAGTCATTCATGGCGGCATTGACCGCCGTGCGCAGAAGCTGCCGTCCGCGCATGGCCTCGAGTGTCGCGCCCGCCACCATGCGCTCCATCCGCGCGTGCATCACGAACGCCACGGCCATCAGCACCATCAGGCTCAAGAAGCCCAGCACCACGATCAGCGCCACGCCTTGGCGCCTATCACTTCCCTTGATCATTGGATATTGGATATTGGATATTGGATATTGATTTCCCAGTCTTGCCGGGTCATTTCCCGGGCTGCGGATGGCCTTGCCTCGGATCATCTCATGCTCCATGTCCCGCTCCCGTCGGTCTTTCATCATTGGCTCCCTGTAGCCGGCCCCGGTGGGGCCGGTGGCTGTTGGCCGCCCCACCCCCGCGCCCGGCGGGCGCGGCTACAACAAAACCCAAATCGCTACTCCTCTTCATAATAATACGACGTGTTGTTTGTGCCGTAGACGGTCACGGTATTGTACCGGGCGGAACCGTTGATGGGCACGGCCCGGCCGAACAGCGAGGCCGAGTCCCGAATCATCGCTTCCCGAGCCTTTTTCTGCGTAGCCGCATCCACTCCCGGCATCAGCGCCATGCCGCTTTCCACGGCCGTCTCCGGACTGGTAATCTGCAGGTAGATGTCGAACGCCGCCGGGGGCACCCCTGCCATGGCCGGATTGCCCTGCGGTCCCCGGGTGCTGTCGAACTCGTGGATCCCCGCATACCCCCCCATCCATTCGTCGCCCTCCCAGCCCGTGCAATAGATGTCGAACCGCACCAGGTTCTCCGCCAGCACCTGCCGGTCCCATAATGTGACTGGCGACCCGCTGCCTTGATCGATCTTGCCGGCCCATTGCCACCACTGGGTGTAGGCCGGATCCAGGGCATAGAACCGGTTGGGGCGCTTCTTGTCGTCCCCCACGGCCATGATCATGCGTTCTTTCATCAGGTTGAACCGGACATATTCCGCCCCTGTTGCGCTTGTCGCAACTTCGTTGGTGACATAGAAATGGAAATACTCATAGGGCATATCGTCATCCTGGTCGCCGGAGGTGCCGATGAACCAGACGTCGTCAAAGCCAAAGCCGTTAGGAACCTCATCAGGATCATCCATCGTGTTGGCCACGACATAGCAGGCCAGGCGGTCGTTCACCACCATGCTCTCCGCGTCCTGCAACAGGGTTTCCATGGCGGTTTCCATGGTGCTGTTGCGCATCAGCATTGTCGTGCCGCGCTTGCTGATGCTGGAGGCCTCCACGAACATCCGCGTCAGCGCCAGCACCAGCAGCACCAGCACCGCCATCGCCGCCAGCACCTCGACCAGCGTGAAGGCGCTACGCTTGGTAGATGGTGGCTGGTGGATGGTGGATGGTTGGAAGGTGATGAATGGTTGATGGTTCATGGCAGATGATTTCATCCGTGGTTGGGTTTTGGCTGTTAACCCCTAATAAATTCTCCGGCTGCTTCTCTGTGTTCTCTGCGTTCTCTGTGGTGAATTTGGCTGTTCGAGTTCCGGCGGACTCGGCCAGCCCGCCCTACCTGTCTGACCTCTGTATCTCATTCGCGCCATTCGCGTCATTCGTAGTTGCACTGGCTGTTCCCCGCCTCATCTCAGCGGCAGGATTTCCCGGTAGAAGATCCGCGGATCGCCCTTGGGGGTGCCGGTTCCCTTGTATTCGCCCGGCCACACCTTCAGCAGGGCATAGGTGGTCACCCCGCTGCCATAGTTCTTCCAGGAGTTCTTCCAGGTGCTGAGCTGGATATCCAGCGTATAGGTGAATGCCGAGGTCCAGAACCCCTGCAGCCCGCTGGCTGCGTAATCCCCCGTCTGCAATCCATAGTAGTCCGGATACCAGTAGAACACCTCCACGCCGCCCCCGTCCCGCAATTCGAAATTGCTGGCACTGACATGGCGGGATAGCATCAGAGAGCGGAATTCGTCGGTGTCGATGACATCCCACTTCGCCCCCACCTTCCCGGCGGCCAGATCCATCGTGGTGAATACGTACTCGGCGAACATGCCGATTTCCGTGTCGTCCACCGCCGCGCGCGCCGCCCGCAGCCCCTCCGGGAACAGCGCGAAGGTCGCCGTCAGGCCGATCGCCACCACCAGCAGGGCCAACGTCACCTCCACCAGCGAATAGCCCGCCCGGAGTTCCCGCCGCCCTGGATTGCGTTTCGTCATGGCCCGTGTGCTCCTTGCCTTCAACTCAGTCCCGGATGTGAACCTGCCCGGTCTTGTTCCGGACCTGTACCACCGTGCTCGTGCCCGGAATGATCTGCGGGGGCGACAACGCGTTTCCGACCGTCTCATAGTATTTTGCCGAGGTGACATAGATCCGCATTTTCTTCGTATCCGTGTCCTGCCAGTATTTGCCCGTTGAACTGGACACCTGCGCATACGCCCGGCCGTTGGGCCGGAACATCACCGCCCCCATCGTACGCACCTTGATGTTTGGATTGGCCGGATCGACGGGATATTTGAACGAGGCCGGCAGGGCCGGCAGAAAGAATATGTTGTTCTCGCCAAGGTTCTGATCGTCATCGAAATATATGCCCTCCGGCAGATATTTCCAGTCCGAGACAAACACAAAATCCATATTGGCGGGAATCTGCGCGGCCCGCTCCAGGCCATCCATGTTGTTGGTCACGGCCAGCACGGTGTAGCTGCGCAGGCACTTGTCGATGGTGTCGCCATTCGCGCCCGAATAGCTGCCGCCGTTATTGTCCGGAAACACCACGATGGTCCACTGGCGCTTGCTGATGGCATGCTGCCGCGCCAGGCGCATTGTGGACACCAGCTGGTAGGCCGCCCGCTGCGTGTCCTTGCGCCCCGCGTTCTCGAAGATCGGCATGGCCACGGCGAACAGCACCCCGATGATGGCCACCACCACCAGCAGCTCGATCAGGGTAAAGGCGCTGCGCTTGGTTGATGGTTGAGACTTGGTTGATGGTTGATGGTTCATGGTTGTTGGCCTGAAATCTGACCTCTGTCCTCTGTCTCTCATTCGTACCATTCGCTCAATTCGCAGTTGCAAATAGTTGCTGGTTGATGGTTTGTGGTTGATGGTTCAGAATCTCTCATTCCTGACTTCTGAATCCTGACTCCTGAATACTTCTTGTTGCGGCTCACTCCCAGCTCGTCACATTGTCGATCCACGTCTGGTAGTCACCGTCGGTTCCGGCGGACCAAACCAAAGCGCGGGCGCGCAAAATCCCGCCGACGTCCTCATTGGGGTTGGCCATTTCCTCGTCGCCGTCCTGGTCCACCCGGTACTTGAAGGGCGTGCCCCAGGGGTCCACGAAGGCGCCGATGTAGGGCTCGTTGGTGCTCAAGGCTCCGCCGCCTGGCTCGAAGAACACGATGCGCTTGGGATTGGTCGGGATCGCCCCCGAACCTGGCCGGGGCGCCATCATTTTCACCCAGTCCGCGTCCGTTGTATCCACCTTGTCCGGCACATAGTTCGTCGGCCACCGGTTGTATTCGGCCTGGTACTTCAGCAGGACGGTCGTCACCACGCCGGCATCCGCCTGCGCCCGCGCCTTGGCCGCCCGCTTCAGAATCAGCCCCGCCGCCGGCACCATCATCGCCATCAGAATGCCCAAAATGGCAATCACCACCAGCATTTCGATGAGGGTGAATCCCGCCGCAGGCGGGATAAGGGCGGGTTTATGGTTCCTGGTTGATGGTTGATGGTTCATGGTTGGTGGTTTCATCCGTGTTTGGGTTTTGGCTGTTAACCCCTAATCAATTCTCCGGCTGTTTCTCCGTGTTCTCTGCGTTCTCTGTGGTGAATGTGGTTTTTGGGAGGTTCGGCAGGTCCGGCAGCCCCGCCCTGCCCTTTCCATCTGTGAAATCCGTGGTTGTTCCAATTCATTCGCGCCATTCGCGTGTTTCGTAGTTGAAATGGCTGCTCCTATTCTGACTTCTGAATTCTGACTCCTGACTTCTCCTTAATTAAGGCACATCGAACGTCTTCATCGGTTCGTTCTTGCCTGTCGGCCCCTTGCTGTAGACCAGGACCTTTTCCGTGACGGTCGCGCCGTTCCAGGGCGGGGCATTGGCCACCAGCACCGCCCCGTCGAGATTGCGGTCCATGCCGATCACATAGGGCTGGCGCCAGGGATCAAGGAACACCATGCTTTTGTCTTCCGGGCGCGATTTTTCCGGAATCTGGAGGTAGCCTTTCTTCAGGGCGTTGTTGCCCGTCAGCAGATCCATCACCGGAGCCTGGGTGCCGGCGTCCGCCGCCCACTTGTCAACCCCCATCTTGATCTTGTCCGGCCAGGGCATGTACTTGTGGTCGGCCTGGAACTGCATCACCGCGACCTTGATGCTGTTCATCTCCGTGGCCGCCCGGCGCTTCAGCGCCGTCTCTTTTGCGCTGCCCGCCGCCGGGATGATGATCGCCGCCAGGATCCCGATGATCGCAATGACCACCAGCACCTCGATCAGCGTGAAGGCGCTACGCTTGGTTGATGGTTGATGGTTCATGGTTGATGGTCTGAAATCTGACCTCAGTCCTCTGTCTCTCATTCGCGCCATTCGCTCAATTCGTAGTTGCCTTTCTCCGGCTGCTCACTTGGAAATTGGATATTGAATATTGGATATTGAATATTCTTCTTCTGCCTTCTGGCCTCTGGTCTTTCAATTCTGACTCCTTCTTGCTCACCACGTCTTGTACGGCGGATCATCCACCTTGCCTTCCTCGCCGCCGGAATAGACCGCCACTTTGGCCCGGATATCCGGAAAACCGCCGGAGGTGCCGGCAATCTTCTCGTCGAAGTTCAAATCCATCAGGATGCCGTAGTCCTTGCCCCACGGATCCTTGTAGGGCGTGCCGGAGGCAAGCTGGTTCTGCATGTCCTCCACCGATTTCAAGGGCTTGCCGTTCCCATCCGAGAAGGACGCCGGATCGAGGTCCAGGAAGACAATCTGCCGGGGGTTTTGATTCGTGTCCACCCGCTTGGGCGAGTTGATCAGGATTTCCACGACCTTGGCCTGGTCCGAGCCGGTGAAAAGTTTGTCGGCCTGGCCCATCATGCCGGCCGGCACCGGCATCCGGTTGTACTCCGCGAAGTAGCGCTTGACCGCCCCGTCCAGGTCGCGAATCTGCGACATGGCCCGCGCCCGCTTCGCGCTCTTCAACGCCCCCCGGATCGAGGGAATCAGGATCGACGCCAGGATGCCGATGACGGTGATGACCACCAGCAGTTCGATCAGGGTGAATCCCGCCTGCAGCGGGGCAAGTCTGCGGGCCGAGCTGGTTCGTGCCTTCATGTTCGTCCGTCCGTTGGGGCTGTTTGGTGGAGGCCTGCGCCTCTACGCTCTAAACCTACCCTCCCGCATTCCGTAAGTCGAATGAATTTTCCGCCCCGGGCAGGCAGGCAGCCAAACTACGAAATGCGCGAATGGCGCGAAAGGGCAGCCGGTCTCTCGCCAAGGGCGCCAAGGACGCGAAGGTTTATTTGTCGGTCGGGCTGAACAGCCCCACGCGACGAGGGCGTCGCGTCTACGCAATCCTGGCAAAACAATTGCATCTTCCTGCTTGGTCCCGACCGGACCGGCTGCCTCTTGCCAAGCCCGCAAAGATTTATTCTGGTTGGTCGTGGGTCGTTGGCTTTCCATTCTGTACTTCTGAACTTCCATACTTCTGGCGCGCAGCGCCACCCCCTTTCGCGCCATTCGCGACTTTCGTAGTTTTCCTGGATTTGCGGTGATTGCCTTGCCTTTTCGCGGCGCTTGGCCCACATTGCCTGCACGGCCCAAAACATGAGTGTCCCCGAAACCATCCTGCTGGCGTTCCAGGTCCTGGGCGGCCTGGCCTTGTTCATCTACGGCATGCGCGTGATGACGGAGAGTCTCCGCGCGGCGGCCGGCAGCAGCCTGCGCGCCATCCTGGCGCGCGCGACCCGCAGCCGCCCGCACGGCGCGGTCTTCGGCACCGCCGTCGGCTTTTTAGCCCACTCCGGGGCGGCCGTTGCCATGCTGGCCGGGTTCATCAACGCCGGGATCATGACCCTCGAACAGGCCATTGCCCCCGTCTTCGGAGCCAATATCGGCACCTCGCTGTCCATGCAGTTGGTTTCCTTCCGCATTGCGGACTACTGCTGGGGCGCCATCGGCATCGGCTTCCTGCTCCGGGCGCTGATCCCCTCCCTGCGCTGGTGCCGGCTGGGCGATGCGCTGATCGGCTTCGGCCTGCTGTTTCTGGGCATGGAAACCATATCCACCGCCATCGCGCCGCATCGGGAGGTGCTGGCGCCGTTCCTCGTGCATATCCGGGGGGATGTCTGGACCTACCGGCTGCTGGGGGTCGGGCTCTCGGCCCTGGCCACCGCCGTGCTGACCTCCTCGGGGGCGATGATCGGGCTATGCTTCGCCTTCATCAAGGCGGGGGTCTTCAACGAATTCCACCAGATGGCCGTGGTGGTGCTGGGAGCGCACATCGGAACGTGCATCGTGCCGATCATGGCCGCCCTGCCCATGCGCATCGGCGCCTGGCGCGCGGCGATCGCCCACCTGCTGTTCAATGTGTTCAACGTGGGATTCGCCTTGCTGGCCTGGCCGCTGTTCGTCCGGGTTTGCGAAGCCTCGGCGCCCGGCAACCTGTTGCGGCAGGCCGCCAACCTGCATACCGGCGCCATGGTCTTCGCCACGCTCCTGCTCCTGCCCCTGACCGGCCTGTTCACCCGCCTGGTGCGCCTGGTCACCCCCTCCAAGGAGCCCGTCCCCGCCCCGTCGTTTCTCGACACCAAGCTCCTCGCCAAACCCGAGCAGGCCCTGGCGGCCGTCATCCGCGAACTTCGGCGCATGGCCGAGGTTTGCGCGGACAGCATGATGCTCAACGGCGAACTGATCCTGTCCCCGACCCGCAAAACCTTCCGCCGCCTTCTCTCCAACGAGGACATCATCAATGAAGTCCGCCAGTCCATGGGCGACTATCTCGGCCGGCTCACGAAGCACTATCTTTCGCGCCGCCAGACCCTGTTCCTGCAGCATCTCGACCGCTGCATGAAGGATATCGAGCGCATCGGCGACCACCTGACGCATATCGGCGAGACCTCCCTTGAGCGTTTCCGGGTGGCCGAAGCCATCCTGCCCGAAGATCTGTTCCGGACCTGGTTCACCCTGTTCTGCTCCGCCAAGCACGTCATTGCCCTGATGGCCAAGTCGTTCGATCCCGACAGCAACGCCTTCCAGCACACCGCCCTGGAAATCCTGCGCGCGCGCGACGCCTACATGATCCAGTCCATGGATGCCAAGGCCGAATTCACCGGCGCGGCCCGCGACAAGCGCATCACCCCCGTGGGCGGCTATTATGTCAGCCGCTACATTGAAGACCTTGACCGCCTGGTCCGCCGGGCCAAATCCATTGCCTTCTCCGAGCGCCAGCCGGACTTCTGGGTCAAGGCCGCCAAGCTGGAAAAAGACGTCAAGGCGGCCCCCGTTTACGTCCGCCAGTCCCCGGTCGATCCCGCCCGGTACCTTGAACTTCTCCGCAAGGATACGCCCTTCGAGGACGCCGACCTGCCTGCGGATACCCGCTCGGATATCCCTTCCGAATCCCCCCACCAGCCCCCGCCGGACGAGCCGGAGCCGGCGGGTTGATGGTTGTCGGTCGTTGATTGGTGGCAGAACCGGAGCCGGGACGGGCCTGTCCCGCGGCGATCCCCCCCCCCACACACAAAAAAACACCCCGGCGGGGGAAATCCGCCGGGGTGTTTCGAATCCGGACTTAGCGGCGAGGGGGGCGTTCCTGCGCTTCGTTGACGCGGACGGGCCGATCAACGATGTCGGTGTTGTTCACCTTCGCGATCGCGTCGTTGCCTTGTTCCTGATTGGGCATTTCAACGAAACCGAATCCGCGGGAGCGGCCGGTTTCCTTGTCTTTGATCACCCGTGCCGAGACCACTTCGCCGTACGGCTCGAACGCCGCACGCAGATCCTCATCCGTGGCCTTGAACGAGAGATTCCCAACATATATTTTCACGTATCATCAACTCCATGTAACCATGGGCCACCAGTTAATTCGCCCCCCGCAAATCGGCAGCCCATGGACATGCGGAAGGTATGCCGCGGAAGATAGGCAAGCCGCCGTGGCCACCGCAAGATTATTTTGTAACTTTTTTTTTGCGCCCTTTTTGCCGCCCCGCGCCGCCCCGGGGGCCGGGGGCATCCCTGCTTTGCTGACAGCGATCGACCAAATTTGGAGTGCGGCGGGAAGCGAGGCTCGGCGAGCGCCACGCCGCTTTTTGTTTTTGAGGGCAGACGAACGGCGGCCGGAACAGCCCAAACAGCCAAAGCGGGGCCGCCTCCCGTTGGTCGTTGTCCCCGCACTCCAAACCGAGCCGCACTATTTGGAGTGCGGCGGTTCGATTCCAGTCGGTCAATGAAACGGGGATGCGCCCCCGGGCGCCGATTGTGCTTTCCCTGCGGCCCGGGTTGGGCCATTCTGACGGCATGAGTGAATCCACGATCCCCCCGCTGCCGCTGCGCCTGCATCTCGACCGCCCCCTGGTGGTTTTCGACCTCGAGGCCACCGGCCTGAACAAGCGCATGGACCGGATCGTGGCCGTTGCGCTTGTCCGCTATGAACCGGTCGGGACCGCCGAGCAGGTCAGCTATCTGCTCAATCCCGGCCTGCCCATCCCCGAGGAGGCCACCGCCATCCACGGCATTTCCGATGCCGATGTGAAGGATGCGCCGACCTTCACGGAAATGGCCGAGATCCTTGCGGGCCATTTTGCGGGCGCGGACCTGGCGGGCTACAACATCCTCGGCTACGATATCCAACTGCTGACCGAGGAGTTCGCCCGCGCCAATCGCCCCTTCTCCCTCGAGGGCCGGCGGATCCTCGATGCCCAGCGCATCTTCTTCCGCAATGAACCCCGCGACCTGTCCGCGGCCCTGCGGTATTACTGCGGCGAAACCCACGAAAATTCGCACGACGCCCTCGGCGACGTGCTGGCCACCATCCGGGTCCTGGACGGCCAGTTCCGGAAATATCCCGAACTGCCCGCAGACATGACGGCGCTGAACGACTACTGCGATCCGCGCGATCCGACCTGGGCGGACCGCACGGGCCGCCTCAAGTGGGCGAAGGGTGAAATCACCTTCAACTTCGGAAAATTCCAGGGGCAGTCGCTGCGCGACACGGTGGTGAACGATCCGAACTTCATCACTTGGCTGCTGCGCTCGGATTTCCCCGACGACACCAAGCAGATCGTCCGCGATGCCGTCAACGGCAAATTCCCCGAGCCGCCGGAGGCGGCCGGCGCGCGCAACGCCTGACCCCCGCAATCGCAAAGGCCGGGACGCCGCGCTTGTCCCCCATCGTCTTGGCGGCGGCGGACCGGGACGCTCCCGGCCCGCGGCGGGAAAACTTAATCCTCCATGACGCGTTCGACGGTCAGGTCGGGGCTGAGGCGCTCGCGCATCTCCGCCTCGATGCCGTTCTTGAGGGTCATCATGGCATGGGGACAGGCGTGACAGGCGCCGTGCAGGCGCAGGTGCACGGTATTGCCCTCCAAAGACACAAATTCGACATCCCCGCCGTGCCCTTGAATGAGAGGCCGGATCTCTTCGATGAACTGGATGACCTTTTCCTGCATGGCGTGCGATCCTTTGGAGGTGACAAATTTATTCACCCTATCCCACCCCGCCGCTGTTTGCAAGTCACGCCGGGCAGAAACGAAAAACGACGGTGAATCCGATTGGAGTTCACCGCCGTTCATGGCCAAGCCGCATTGCACGGCCCGGCTTCGGGGGAAGAAATTACTTCTTCGCCTTTTTCTTAGCGACCTTCTTGACCGCCTTCTTCGCAGGCTTCTTCGCAGCCTTCTTTGCTTTCTTCACTGCCATGGGGATTTCACCTCCTTTGCACCTGACGCACACAGGCGGTCAGGGTATTGTTGAAGTGGCGCACAAATTCATTGTCCTGTGCTCCGTTTTCACTCAAATCGCCGGACCCGGGCAGAGCGCTGTTTTTCCACCCGCTTGCGGCCGCTATCGACATCGCTTTGGCCCTTATCTTCATCTCGTTGGACAATACAGTAATGCGAAGTTATTAACAGCGTCAACTGTTTTTTGATTTTTTTTGCAATTTTTTTTCGCGCGGATTTTTTCCGGTTTTCTCCGGCGCGGTGAGCACGCGCAGCAGACGGCGCGCGCACTGCGTCTTGGCGGCAGGCCCGATGCGCTCCACCCGCCCGGAGGCGAAATACACGGTCAACGCGTTGGACGCCGATTCGAAGCCGCGGTTTTTTTGCGACACGTCGTTCGCCGCAATGGCATCGAGGTGTTTCTCGCGCAGCTTGCGTTGCGCCTCGCGCGCGAGATCGTGCGTTTCCGCCGCGAAACCGCAGAAGAACTGCGCCTTTCTTTTCAACGGCGCGATGGCCTGCAGGATGTCCGGAGCGGGCACCCAGGTGATGCGCGGCGGACCCGCGCGTTTCTTGAGCTTGCGCCGGGCGACGGTCCGTGGCCGCCAGTCGGCGACGGCGGCCGCCATCACGAACAGATCGCACCAGCGCAGATTCCGCTTCACGGCGGCCAGCATGTCCGCCGCGGAAACCACGCGGATGGGGCGAATGCCCGCGGGCGGAGCCAAGGCGACGGGACCCGAGACGAGGCGCACGGCGTGGCCGGCGGCGCGGGCGGCGGCGGCAATGGCGTAGCCCATCCGGCCGCTGGAACGGTTGCTGACGTAGCGAACGGGATCGATGGCTTCGCGGGTGGGCCCGGCGGTCACCAGCACATTCATGGATCAGGTCCCGGCCATGGCGTCCTGGACGGCACGCACGATGTCGCGCAGATCGGCGAGGCGCCCGGGGCCCTGCTCGCCGCAGGCAAGTTCACCGGAACCGGGCGGAATGATGCGGACCCCGCGCCGGCGCAGGCGTTCGACGTTCTCCTGCACGGCGAGATGACGCCACATGCGGCTGTTCATGGCGGGCGCAACCAGCAGGGGCGCCTCGAGCGCCAGGGCAGTGGCCGAAAGCATGTCGTCGGCAAACCCCCAGGCCAGGCGGGCCAGCGTCTGCGCGGAGCAGGGCGCCACCACCATGGCGGCAGCCCCGGCGGACAGTTCCAGGTGGGAGTAGGTGTCCGGCGGGGCATCGGCAAAGGTGCCGGCCGGCACGGGATGCTTTGTGAGGGCGCGCAAGGGCAGGACGCCGACGTACTGAGTGGCGCATGCGGTCATGACGACCCAAGGATCCCAACCTTGTTTCTGCAGAAGACGCACCAGTTCGGGCGCCTTGTAGGCGGCGATCGACCCAGTGACGCCCACGACGATTTTCGGCTGGTCAGGCATGGTAGTCCTCCCGGCGGTTGTCGATGCGGTGGCGTTCGGCCAGGATGATGGCGCGCATGTGATCGTAGGCCTCGGCCAGGTCGTCGTTCACCACCATATACTTGTATTCCTTCCAGTGGGAAATTTCCTCGCGCGCCTGCTGCATGCGCTGCTCGATGACGTCGAGACTGTCGGTGCCGCGCGCGACGAGGCGGTTGCGCAGCACTTCGGTGGATGGCGGAACCACGAAGATGTCCACCAGGGGGCGCTTGAGCGGATCACCCGGCGGCGCGGCGGCAATGTACTCGCGGACGGCGGCCGCGCCCTGCACATCGAGGTTCATCAGCACGTCGCAGCCGTCGGCCAGGGCGGCCACCGCAGGCGCCTTGGGCGAACCGTAGCGGTTGCCGTGGACCACTGCGTTTTCGATGAAGCCGCCCGCGGCCAGTTTGGTCTCGAACTCGGGCAGGCTCATGAAATAGTAGCTCTTGCCGTCGATTTCGCCGGGGCGCGGGGCGCGGGTGGTGGCGGTGATGGCGTAATGAATGTCCTTGAACTCCGTCTGCAGCTTGTCGCACAGCGTCGTCTTGCCCGCGCCCGACGGCGCCGACACCACAAAAATGATGTTTTTCCAGCTTGGCTTGATGCCGTTCATGCCTGCCTCCTCATTCAATGTTCTGCACCTGTTCGCGGATCCGTTCCAGTTCCGTCTTGACGGCAACGACCCGGCGCGTGATAGCCACGTCGTTGGCCTTGGCCCCGATGGTATTGATTTCACGGCCCAGCTCCTGCACCAGGAAATCGAGGGGCCGGCCGACCGGGCCGCCCGCCGCGAGCAGGTCCGCGGCCTGCGCCAGATGACTGTCCAGGCGGACCAATTCCTCGGTGATGTCCGCCTTGTCGGCGAACAGGGCGATCTCCCGGAGCAGACGCTCATCGGCGGCCAGGTCGGCGGCCGGCAGCGCCGCGGCCAGGCGCCGGAGCAGCGCCGCGCGGTAGGCCTTGGCCACGCCGGGCGCGCGTTTGCGAATGGCCGCTGTTTCCCGCCGTACCCGTTGCAGGCGCGCGGCGACATCGCGGCCCAGGACCGCCCCTTCCCGGCGCCGCATCTCCTGCAAACCCGCCAGCGCGGCGGCCAGGGCCCTGGCCACCACCGGCCACAACGCCGCCAGATCGGCGGCGCCGCGCTCGTTCACCAGCACCTCGGGCAGCGCCAGCAGCGCCGAGGCCTGCAAGTCGTCCGGCAGGCCGAGTTGCTTCGCCGCCGCACGCAGCGCGGCAACCTGGGCCCGCGCCAGGCCGACATCCACTCGCACGCCCGGGGAAGGCGCCGCTCCGGTCCAGGCCACGCGGATCTCGCCCGAAACCCGGCCACGCGACAACGCACGATGGATTCGCTCCTGGATGCGGGATTCGAACGAGGCGAGGAATCGCGGCAGCGCCAGATTCACATCCAGTTGCTTGCGGTTGACGCTGCTGAGTTCGGCCTCGACCCGCGCGTGGCGATTGGCGGCCGTGCCGGTTCCCCGGCCTGTCATGCTCATCAGATTCATCGGCTGTGCGTTCCGGCCGCCGCGGCGGCAACCATGTTCATCCTACGCCGGCGGCGGGCGCGGCGTCAATGCGCACCCGCGGCGCCGACCGCCTCCGGGACCTCCGCCGGCGGCGCGGTCACTTCATCGGAGACAATGGCATCCCAGGCCAGTTTATATTGTTCGGCCATGTCGGCGGAATCCAGCCAGACAAGGTTTTCCCAGTTGGAGACCTGGGCAACCGTGGTGAAATTGTAGCTGCCGGTGACGACCCGGCGAAGATCGAACACCATGAATTTGTTGTGCATGGCCGCGTATTCCCCCGCTGTGTGGATCAGCGTGACAGGCACGCCCTGGTCCCGCAGCCAGGCGACGAGCTTGCGGGCGCCGGGAAACTCCGCCTGGTTGGCATCCATCTTGACCGCGACGCGCACGCCGCGTCGGTGCGCCTCCGCCAGGGCTCGGGCGATGCGCGTGCGGGTGAAGGCATAGGCCGCCACCCAGATGCTTTCCCGGCTCTGCGCAATGGACTGGAGAATCACGTCTTCGCATTCCTCGTTAAACGCGCAGAGGGCGTCCACCCGCGTTTGAACCGGGAGCGGCGAATCGAACACCTCCTCCCGCGATTTGCCGTACTGCCGTTCATAGCGCTGGCGGATGTGGCGACCGTAGAAGGACCCCTTGGATTCGGCCGCCTGAAACTCCGCCCAGACCTCCACGGGCACCTCGAAGTAGCGGATGAATGCCGGGTCATCGCCCAGCCGTAGTTTCAGCGTGCCCTCGGCGGCGGTGTCCTCGCGTTCGTAGGTGATGTCGTGCAGCCAGTCGCTCTCCGCCTCCAGGCGCTCCTGCACCAGGGCGGCCGACGCCCCCGCGCAGGCGCCGCACAGCAGCGCCAATCCCAGCCATCGTTTGCTCATGGTTCCGTCCTGCCTTTCGACGGTACGAGCATAGGCCAGGAGGCGGCGCGGTTCAACCGAGAGTTTGCGCCGGCGAAAATATTTTGATGGCGGGCTTGGCCGAGCGCCCCATGCCCCAAGACAGATTGACCGGAATGACCGTGAAACTGGCGCAGCCATCGAATCCGCATGGTTTCGCCCCCCTCCGGCCCCCCCCAGAGGGGTTGGATTCAATGCCCACACAGCCATTCATTTATTATGGAGTTTATAAACTCCATAATCGAAATTATTGCCACATCAACCTTGGGCAACACCCACCCACGGACGAGGTCTTCAATTGAGGTTGCCCCTCCGGTTCCGGCCGTTGGATCCAAACATAGATGCGCCCTCCGCGATTTGGGGCTCGACTTTGCCCTTTGCAGGTCGGTGAAGGATCGGGTATGTTCCGGAACTTTCATGAACGAACCCCTCCAGAAAGCCCTCCCCGGGCCGGCCGGATTCGGCTGGTCGCGCCTGTCGAATTCCGCCCGGCGGGAGATCGGCTTCTGGGCCGTGGTGGCGGGAATGCTGTTTTTCATGTTCCATCTGCACGGCAACAGCCAGGAGGTGGCAACGTGCCGCCATTCGCTGTTCCTATGGCTGCGCAGCCGCTGGCAGGGCGACTACGCCTATGGCATGTTCCTGCCGCTGGCGAGCCTCTTTGCTCTGTGGCGGCGGCGCCGGGAAATCGCCGCGGCGCCCACGGGCGTGGACTGGCGCGGCGCCGGGGTGGTCGCGGCCGCGCTGTTTCTCCATTGGCTCGGAGTGTTGGCGCAGCAGCCGCGTATTTCCGCGGCGGGCCTGATCTTTCTGCTCTGGGGCCTCCCTTTCCTTATATATGGATACGGCGTTGCCCGCTGGCTGCTGTTTCCCTGCGGCTATCTGTTTCTTGCCATCCCCTTGAATTTCATCGACAGCATGACCGCGCCGCTGCGCATCTTCGCCACGGCGGTATCCGCCGGAATCCTCAACGGCTTCGGCCTGGAAGTCCAGCGGGTTGGATCGGGGCTGTTCTCCGCCGCCGGCAATCCGTTCTCGTTCAATGTCGCCCCGGAATGCAGCGGCCTGCGGTCGCTGTTGGCAATGACGGCGCTGATGGGCTTCTACGCCTGGTACAGCCAGAAGACTCTCGCCAAGAAATGGATTTTATTCCTGGGCAGCATCCCGGTGGCGGTCATCGCCAACATCTGCCGCATCATTCTGGTCGTGGTGGCCGCCGCCATCTGGGGGCAGGAGACCGCGATGGGGCTCTGGCACGACTATTCCGGCTATCCAATTTTCCTGATCGGCATCGCGACGATGCTGCTGCTGGACCGGCTGCTCAACATGGACTACCGCACCGCATGGACCCGTCTCAAAAATCATTTCTTGGCGCGCGCCTCTTCGTAATCGCCGCCCTGGCCCTGACCGCCTGGGCGCTGGTCTTCAAGACCGGCGTGGCGAACACCGACGAGGCCGGGATCGTGCTGCAGTTGCCCGCCCAGGTGGGCGACTGGGACGGCTTGGATCTGCTGTTTTGCCCCGACCGGAACTGCGGCGGCCAGTATCTCGCCGCGCGGCTGGAAACGCCCGGCGTCTGCCCCCGCTGCGGGGCGGCGCTGGGCAACATGAACTGGGCCGAGCGCGCCATGCTGCCGAAAGACACCGGCATGGTGCGCAAATACTACGCCCGCGCCGGCAACCGCGACGGCATCCACGCGTCCATCGTGCTCAGCGGCGACGACCGTTCCAGCATCCACCGGCCGCAGGTCTGCATGACAGCCAGCGGACACGAGATTGTCCGCGAACAGGTCATCCGCATCCCTCTCGAGGAGCGCGCCGCCCCCCTGGAAGTGATGGTGATGGACATGAGCCGGTCCACCACGAATTCCGACGGGACCCCCGCCATCCAGACCACCTTCTACGCCTATTGGTTCGTGGGCAAGGATCGCGAGACCGCTTCCCACATCGTCCGCATGGCCTGGATGGCCTATGACCGGGTGGTCCACGGCGTTTCCCATCGCTGGGCCTACATCGCCCTGTCCGGCGCGCGCGATCCCGCCTCCAACGCCCATTTCCAGACCATCGCCGACTTCGCCAGCCGACTCCATCCCGCCTTGCTGAAACCCGATTGACATGGCATGCTCCCCCGCCATGGATACCTCCGCCCCAGTTCCAGTTTCCCTCGTCACCGGCGGTGCCGGCTTTCTCGGTTCGCACCTGTGCGACCGGCTGCTCGCCGAAGGCCACCGGGTCGTCGCGATGGACAACCTCATCACCGGCAGCCTGGAGAACATCGCCCATCTGCGCGCCCGGCCCGATTTCGAGTTCATCCACCACAACGTCACGACCCACATCGATGTTTCCGGGCCGCTGGACTATATTTTCCATTTCGCCTCGCCCGCCAGCCCGATCGACTATCTGGAATTGCCGATCCAGACCCTGAAGGTCGGCTCGCTGGGCACCCATAACGCGCTGGGCCTGGCCAAGGCCAAGGGCGCGCGCCTGCTGCTGGCCTCCACCTCCGAGGTCTACGGCGACCCGCTGGTCCACCCGCAGGTGGAAACCTACTGGGGCAACGTCAATCCCATCGGCCCCCGCGGCGTTTACGACGAGGCCAAGCGCTTCGCCGAAGCCATCGTGATGGCCTATCACCGCTACCACGGACTGGAAACCCGCATCGTCCGCATCTTCAACACCTACGGCCCGCGCATGCGCCCCAAGGACGGCCGCATCGTCCCCGCCTTTTGCTGCCAGGCCCTCAAGGGCGACCCCATCACCGTCTTCGGCGACGGCACCCAGACGCGGTCGTTCTGCTTCGTCTCCGATCTCATCGACGGCATCTACCGCCTGATGATGAGCGACCACGCCGACCCCGTGAACATCGGCAACCCCCGCGAACTTACCGTCATGGATTTCGCCCACACCATCCGGGAACTCACCCGCAGTGCCGCCCCCATCATCCACAAACCCCTGCCCGTGGACGACCCCAAGGTGCGCCAGCCCGATATCAGCAAGGCCCGCAAGCTCCTCGGCTGGGAACCGAAAATGCCCCTCGAGGAGGGCCTCCAGCTGACCATTGACTATTTCGCCCAGTTGATCCAAAAAGGGGTTGTCTAACGAAAGGAACCGCCATGTACCTGCGCTATGTCAACAAGCTGGGTATTCCCCGGGACATCGAACTGACCGGTGAACCTCTGTCCATCGGCCGCAGCCGGGAGGCGGACATCCCCCTGCTGGATGAAAAAGTCTCCCGCGTCCACTGCGGCATCCGCCTGTCCGAGGGCGAGTTCTATCTCAAGGATCTCAAGTCCCGCAACGGCACGTTCGTCAATGGCCAACGGGTGGAAGACACGGTCAAGCTCAAGGCCGGCGACCGCATCCAGGTCGGCGCCGTCGTCTTCGTACTCGAAGCCGCCTCCGAAAAGGCAAACGCCGCCAAGGGTCTGGCTTCCGTGCAGGACGCCATGGCCGATGGCAAGGGCTACACCACCATCCTCAAGGAAATCGTCGAGGACATGCCCGCCGCGGCCCCCGCCAAAGCGGTCAGCGCCGAGCCCCCCCCGCCCCGTCCCACCATCCAGATTCATCACCCCGCCATCAAGATTTCCACTCCCCCCGAGGAACCCATCCCCGCCCCCAACTCCGCCGATACCCCTCCCGCCGGCCGGAAGAAGATCATCATCAAGCGTTAGGAGCTCCCTGCCCGGTCGGGCATGCCCCCGTTCGAATTTGATACTTGTATTGCACGCCGAAGGGAAGAGAATGACCCGTGTTTTCTTGCGAAGGCAGGAGAGTAACCATGAGTTTGAAAAAGCCACTGACCGCTGAAACCATCTGCCTGAACCTGCAGGGGACCACCAAGGATGAAGTCCTGGCGGAAATGGTGGATCTGCTGATGGCCTCCGGCCACATTCGCGACCGAGACGCCGTGCTGCGCGCCATCACCGAACGCGAAAGGCGCATGAGCACCGGCATGCAGAACGGCATCGCCATCCCCCACGGCAAGACCGACAGCGTCGATTGCCTGGTGGCCGCCCTGGGTATCAAGCGCGGTGGCGTCGATTTCGGCGCGCTCGACGGCCAGCCCTCCAACATCTTCGTCATGACTGTTTCGCCCGACAGCCGCACCGGACCCCACATCCAGTTTCTGGCCGAAATCAGCCGGCCGCTCAATGACGGGGCCATCCGCTCCAAGCTGCTTTCCGCCACCACCCGCGAGGAAGTCCTTCATCTCCTGATCGGCTGACCGCCGCGTCCGGAAGGCCTGCATGTCGGCCGCTGCCGAACCCCATCCGATGGCCCAGTTCATCATCCAGTTCGGCCTGCTGATTGTCTTCACCCGCCTCGGCGGCTTCTGGTTCCGCCGCTGGCTGCGCCTGCCCGGCGTGCTGGGCGAGTTGATCGCGGGCCTGATCATCGGTCCCTATGCGCTGGGCCACCTGTCCTGTTGCGGGCTCGGGCCCCTCTTTCCCCTGACGGAGGCCGGACCGGTGTCGCTCGAACTGCACGCCATCGCGAACTTTGCCGCCATCATTCTCCTCTTCCTGTCCGGACTGGAGACCGACCTGTCGACCTTCCTGCGCTATTCCGTCGCCGGCACCATAGTCGGTATCGGCGGCGTGGTGTTCTCCTTCGCGCTGGGTGCCGGATGCGCCGTCTGGTTCGGCCTGGCCCCCGGCTGGCTGGCCCCCCCCGCGCTGTTCCTCGGGGCCATCGCCACCGCCACCTCGGTCGGCATCAGTGCCCGTATTCTCAGCGAACGCCGCAAAATGGACTCCCCCGAGGGCGTCACCATCCTCGCCGCGGCAGTCTTCGATGACGTGCTCGGCATCATTGTCCTGGCCATCGTCGTGGGGATGACGCGCAGCGCCTCCGGGGGGGGGCAGCTGGCCTGGGGGGAAATCCTGGCGATTTCCGCCAAGGCCTTCGGTTTCTGGATCGGCGCCACCCTCGCGGGCCTGCTACTGGCCCGGCGTTTTTCCCGCATGCTGAAATATTTCAAGAGCCCTCAGGCCATCGCCGCGCTGGCCCTCGGCTTCGCCCTGCTGCTGGCGGGCCTCTCCGAGATGGTGGGCCTCGCCATGATCATCGGCGCCTACATCATGGGCCTGTCCCTTTCCCGCACCGACCTCGTCCAGGTCATCCAGAAGGAGATCGAAGGATTACATAATATCCTGGTCCCCGTGTTTTTCGGCACGATGGGCATGCTGGTTGACCTGGCGACCATTCCGGCCGTGCTCAAGGTCGGCCTCGTCTATTCCCTTTTCGCCGTCATCAGCAAGGTCGCCGGTTGCGGCCTGCCAGCTCTCTTCTGCGGTTTCAATCTCCGCGGTGCCTTCCGCATCGGTGCCGGCATGCTGCCCCGTGGCGAGGTCGCCCTCATCATCGCCGGCACCGGCCTCACCTCCGGCGCCATCGGCCAGGACGTCTTCGGCATCGCCATCTTGATGACGCTCGTCGCCATGCTGTTGGGCCCCCTGATGCTCTCCGGCAGCTTCGAGCATCCCGCCAGCGGCCTGCGCAAGCCCGAAGACGCCGCCAAGGCCCAGAGCAAGGAAATCATCCTGGCCTTCCCGTCCCCCGACATGGCCGACTTCATGCGTAGCCGCATCCTCCGCGCCTTCCGCCAGGAAGAATTCTACGTCTACCGCCTCGCGCCGGACACCCCCACCTATCACATTCGCAAGGAAGACATGTTCTTCACCCTCGAATGCGAGGGCAACACCGTCGTTCTCAGCGCCGCCGCGCAATACGAAACCCTGGCGCGCCTCGTCATTGCCGAGGAAATGCTGACCCTGCGCTCCATGCTCCACATGGCCCAGGAAAATCCCGACATCGCGTCCATGGAACACGACCTTGTCGCCAGCCTGTTCTCCGACGACAAAAAGGACGATCCGTGAACCTACGCGCCGCCGCCCTCGCCCTGGGCGCCGCGCTTTTTGCCGGCGGCACTCCCGCCCAGCCGCCGCCTGCCCCGCCCCCGCCGGCCACTCTGAGCCCCGGCGATGCCCTCCTCGTCCGCATCCAAGGCATGGGCGGCGGCATTCCGGAATACCGCGAAGTGGTCGACAGCGAAGGTTGCATCGAAATACCGTTCGTCGGCTTCCTCACTGCCGCCGGCCGGACTCCCGCGGATGTCGCGGACGGTATGAGGACCGCCTATGCCGCCGCCGGCCTCGCCAGCAATGCCGAGATCCGTCTGACCTATGTCACCCATTTCGACCCGCCCCCCGCCCGTACCAACCTCGTACGCATCCAGGATCCCCGCCAACCTGTCAGTCCCTGACCCGACGCCCTCCTGCAATCCGGCGTTTGGATGGACCATTTTCAAGGCAACCAATCGTTTCCGGTCCATGCTTCTTATCCTACCCCGGCCGACGAAAACGTTTAATCATATCTATTCCATTTATAACATGATACACTTATATTTATTCGTTTTTATATATTTCATGTTTAATTAATCATAGTCAATCCAGACAGAGAACGCGAACCAATCAGCAGCGGCAGGATCAATTCGGCTGCGCACAGGCCACGGAGGTGACGCTCACCGGTATGGACGCCGCCGCGATCCAGAGTCGGAATTCAGCCGGAGGCGGAACCACGAATACGACCCCTGTCTGGAACATGCTCCTGCCAGTGGCTGTTCCATTCTCCACGGCAGGGCGGAAGTGCGCGCCCCAACGCACCTGCGCACTTGAGCCGTGCGCAACACAAAAAAGACGTGCCACCGCGCATCACCATCCGCTATGATGTGCGCCATGACTTCGCCGACCATCCGGGAACTCTTCGCGGCACGGCGTCAACCCACGCTGTCGCTGGAATTCTATCCGCCCAAGGATGCCCGGGGATTCGACCTGCTGGGCCAGTCTATCGAGCGCATGCGCCCCGTCCATCCCGACTTCGTCACCTGCACCTACGGGGCCGGCGGATCGAACCGCGAATTCAGTTTCGCCGCCTGGGAACTGCTCATCCGTCTGGGACTGACCCCCGTCGTCGCCCACCTCACCTGCGTGGGCGCCTCCCGCGCGGACCTCGAATCCCAGATCCACCGCATCTACGACGCCGGCATCCGCAACATCATGGCCCTCCGCGGCGATCCCCCCCGCGGCGAAACCGCTTTCACCCCCGCCCCCGACGGCCTCGCCCACGCCTCCGACCTGGTCGCCCTGATCAAATCCCTGCACCCCGACATCTGCTGCGGCGTCGCCGGCTACCCCGAAACCCATCCCGAAGCGGTATCTCCCGCCGACGACCTGCGCCATTTGAAGGAAAAAATCGACGCCGGCGCCGACTTCGTCAATACCCAGCTCTTCTTCCACAACGATGTCTATTTTCAGTTCATGGACGCCGCCCGCGCCATCGGCATCACCGCCCCCATCCTGCCCGGCCTCATGCCCGTCGCCTCCCCCGGCCAGCTCGACCGCGCCATCGGCTTTTCCCGCGCCACCGCCCCTGCCGCCCTCCGCGACGCCCTCCAAGTGCCCGATCCCGAGGCCGCCCGCACCGCCGGCATCCAATGGATGGTCAACCAGATCAACGGCCTCATCGCCGGCGGGGCCCCCGGCATCCACCTTTATATCCTTAACCAGGCCCACACCGTCCTCGATCCCCGCCTCACCGCCTGCCTTGCCCACTGGCGCTCCCCCTCAACCCGGCATGCTGACCTCTGACTTTTCTTAAAGAAAGGACCGCAACATGAAAATCCTCGTCACCGGCGGATTGGGCCAACTGGGCTGGGATTGCCGTGAAGTGTTCGCCGAGCACGAAGTCCTCGCCCTCGACCTGCCCAACCTCGACATCACCGACCCCGACAGCGTCGACGGCATCCTCAACCTATGGAAGCCCGATGTGCTGGTCAACTGCGCCGCCTACACCGCCGTTGATCGCGCCGAAACCGATGTCGCCAAGTCCTGGCACGTGAACCGCGACGGCCCGGCCCTGCTCGCCTCCCGCGCCAAGGCCCACGGCATCTTCCTCGTCCATGTCTCCACCGACTACGTCTTCGACGGGACGCGGCCCGTTCCGCAGCCCTATGTCGAGACCGACGCACCCAATCCCGTCAGCGTCTACGGCAAGAGCAAACTTGCCGGCGAGCGCGAGATCCAGGAACGCGATCCACGCCACGCCATTCTGCGCACGGCCTGGCTCTATGGTTCCCACGGCTACAACTTCCTCAAAACCATCCTGCGCCGGGCCGCCAACGAACCCCAGAAAGGACTGCGCGTCGTGAATGACCAGTTCGGCACCCCCACCTGGTCCCGCCGCCTCGCCAAGCAGATCCTGGCCGTGGCCGAAGCCGACGCCGCCGGACTGTTCCACGCCTCCGGCGAAGGCTTTTGCTCCTGGTACGACTTCGCCAAGGAATTCATCTCCGCCATGCGGTTGGATTGCGAGGTGCGCCCCTGCACCACGGCCGACTATCCGACCCCCTCCGTCCGGCCCGCCAATTCCATCCTCGAAAACGCCAATCTCAAGAAGGCGGGCCTTCACGTCATGCAGGACTGGCGCGAGGACCTGCGCGAATATGCCCGGCGCTACCGCGAACCGCTCCTCAACGAAGTCCGGAATTGAACCCATGCCGCGCGCATTCCGCAACCTGATGGTCACCGGCGGCGCCGGCTTCATCGGCGTCAACTTCATCCGCTGGCTGTGCGACCGGCCGGATTTCACCGGCCATGTCATCAACGTCGACCTGCTCACGTATGCCGGCAACCCCCTTTCCCTCCTCGGCGTGGCCGAACGCTTCGGACCCCGCTATCACTTCATCAAGGCCGACATCTGCGACGCCCTCCGGATCGCGGAAATCATCGCAACCTACGAAATCGACGCCATCGTACACTTCGCGGCCGAAAGCCACGTGGACCGCTCCATCGCGGCTCCCGACGCCTTCGTCCGCACCAATATCCTCGGCACCTATACCTTGTTGCAGGCCGCCCGCGAGCATGCCGATCAAATTCAGCTCTTCCACCACATCTCCACCGACGAAGTGTTCGGCTCCCTCGGAAAACGAGGCGCGTTCACCGAAAAAACTCCCTACGCCCCCAACTCTCCCTATTCCGCCTCCAAGGCCGCCAGTGACCATCTCGTCCGGGCCTTTCATGAGACCTACGGCCTGCCCACCACGCTCTCCAACTGCTCCAACAACTACGGTCCCTTCCAGTTCCCTGAAAAACTCATCCCCCTGATGATTTTGAATGCCCGCGAAGGCAAGCCGCTGCCCGTCTACGGCGACGGCCTGAACGTGCGCGACTGGCTCTTCGTCGCCGACCACTGTTCCGCCATTTGGCGCGTCATGCAGGAGGCCAAGCCGGGATCCACCTACAACGTCGGCGGACGCAACGAACTGCCCAACCTCCGCGTCGTCGAAAAAATCTGCGACCTGGTGGACCAGAAAGCCCCGCCGCTTGCAGACGGCAAACCCCGCCGTTCCCTCATCACCTTCGTCAAGGACCGCCCCGGCCACGACCGCCGCTATGCCATCAATTGCGCCAAAATCGAGCGTGATCTCGGCTGGCGCCCCGCCGAAACCTGGGAAACCGGATTTGAGCGCACCGTGGACTGGTACCTGAAAAACGCCGAATGGTGCGATCAGGTCCGCTCCGGCGAATACCAGAAATGGATCGCCACCCATTACGGCTGATTTTCCGGAAGACCGACGCAACACAACCTGGACCCGACTCCCGTGACTTGGGATTGTAAATCTGCGCTTCTGGTCCTCATCAGGCGGTTCCTGCCCGCCCTGGCGGCCTTGGTGCTGGGCGTCTGGATCCTGCTCCGCGCCACCAATCCCATCCAAATGCTGGTGGGATTGCTCTTCTTCCTGGTCGCTGCCATTCTCGTGGCTGGCCCCATCGCCCGCCTGCTGGCCGAGCCAACCGGAAACCTCTTCTGGCCCCGGAGATATTACAACAAGCCCCAGCCAATGTACGGCATCCCCCAGTCCCGCCGCGCCAAAGGCCAGTTGGAAGAAGCCCTGGCTGAATATGAAAAAATCGCCGCCGACCATCCGGACGAAGTCCGCCCCTATTTGGAAATGATCGACGTCGCCATCCACGACCTCCGGGACGCCGACCGCGCCAACGCCATCTTCCAAAACGGCCTCGCGCGCCTGAAGAACGCCGACGACAAGGACCTGCTGGCCAAGACCTATGCCGAAATCCGGACGCGACTTGACACCCGCCCGCTCCATCCTCCCATCGCCCTCCCGCCTCCGCATTCCGGCCGTTGAAACGGACCGCCGCCGACCAAGCCCCCCTAGGCTTGCCCTATAAATGAATCAAGCACCTTTAAATAACTAAATATTAACTTGCATTTTATGCAAGTTAATATAGACATATTGACAAATGCAACCCATCCGCCAACTGGAACGCCTGCTGGCTGATCTGGCGACGCCGGAACACTATTTGTTCTCCGCTTCCGATTTCAAATCCGCCTGTCCGCCCACCACCGATTTGTTTGTCCTGTTGAGCCGCGCCGCCAAGTCCGGTATTCTCCGGCGCGTCTGCCGCGGAATCTATCTCTATCCCCGCGTGGATTACCCCCGCGGCCGCGTCCTCTTCCACGCCGCCGCCCTCTTGCGGGCCAATGCGTTCAACTACATCAGCCTCGAAACGGCCCTCAGCGATGCCGGCATCATTTCCCAGATCCCGATGGACCGCATCACGCTGATGTCCTCGGGCTGCGGCAACGTGATTTCCTGCGGCGAGTTCGGCCGCATCGAATTCGTCCACACGGTGCGGAGCCCCGAAAATCTCGCTGACCAGCTTTCCTACGATGCCGCCTGCCGCTTGTGGCGGGCCTCGCCGGCCCTGGCCTTGCGCGACATGCGCGCCACCCGCCGCGATCTGAGTCTCATCAATCCCGAGGTCGCCCATGAACTTGTTTGACCAACTGACCGACGAGGCCCTGCGTAACGTACCCGGCCATGCCCCCCTCCGCGCCGTCGTCGAAAAGGAACTCCTGCACCACGACATCCTGCGCGAAATGAACGCCGCCGGCCTGCTTTCCTCCCTGACGTTCATCGACGGCACCTGTCTACGCGCCTGCTACGGCTCCGCCCGCTTGAGCGAAGACCTCGACTTCACCGGCGGCGCCGATTTCACCCGCGAGACCCTCGCGGCCCTCGCCGACACCCTGGTGCGCACCCTCGAAGCCAAATATTCCCTCCGTGTCCGTGTCGCCGAACCCGTCAAGGTTTCAGCCGGCGTGGACACATGGAAACTTGCTATCCTCACCCATCCGGGCCGCCGCGACCTGCCTCCCCAGCGCATCCACGTGGATGTCTGCGCCATCCCCAGCCACGACCGCCGGCCCATGATGCTCCGCAATCCCTACGGCGTGGACATGGGCACCTCCGGCTTGATCCTCCAGGCCCAGAGCCGCGAAGAAATCCTCGCCGACAAAATCATCGCCCTCGCCTTCCGCCCCAACCGCCTCAAGAACCGCGACCTGTGGGACATCGCCTGGCTCAAGCAACAGGGCGTCGAACTACCTGCCGCCCTCATCCCCCTCAAAATCGCCGACCTCCGCCAAACCCCGGCAGTTTTCGCTTCCGAGTTACAGTCCCGCCTCGCCGCTTTGAAAACCGACCCCGCCCTCTGCACCGCCTTCGTCGTCGAAATGCAGCGCTTCCTACCCTCCCGCCTCGCCGACGAAACCGTCGCTCAAGAACCCTACTGGACCTACCTCCTCAACCTCCTCGACGAAGAATCCCGCCGCGCTCTCTCCGCCTTGCCCCCCGCTTGATCGGTAATTCCAAAAATCCTTCAACGCAAAAGACGCCAGCGGCGCAAAAGGAACGCCAGCGGCCAAGGCAAAGTCGTCTCGCGCGAGACGACCGGGGCTGCAGCCGGAGCATGGGCAACTTGCCTGCATCCTGCCCTTCCCTCTCCCCGCCCTCCCCCGCGAGCCGGCCCCGGGAAAACCAAAAACATGATTTCATAGGACTGACCCCTTCACGAGTTAACTTCTAACTCAAGGGCTGACCCCGGCGGGGCGGCAGCGCACCCGGTAAAAACCGGCGGGTTGAACCCCAAGATATTCCAGCAGCAGCCCGGAGGAATCCTGGGCGATGGCAACCTCATCCATGCCCGCCGTGCGCCAGTTTTCCATGTCGACCGAGGTTTCCACCACGTAGTCCGTGTCCTCGGCCGCCGGATTGATCGGCAAGCGGAAGGTGTGCGGCACTCCCGGAGCGGCAGACAGATAGCCGCGCGGTTGGCCGGCAACCGACGGGTCCAGCCCCAGCGCGTAGCTTCCCCAACGACGCGGCAGGGCTTCCGCCTGTTCTTCTTCGTCCTCCTCGCGCCATTCCGGAAACAACGCGTCCAGCCATTCTTCGAATGTGTTGATTTGCCCCAAGGACAGCTTGGCCAACCCCGGCATGGATTCTCCGCCGACGTGGCTGAAATTTCCACCCACCAGCAGCGCATCTTCGGCAGGCAGCGGCAACATCGAGGACATGCCCGCGGCCGCCGACCGGTTTGGCAGCGTTGGCGGCACTAGCTGTCCATCGCGCAGCACCCATTGCAGGCCGGGGGCGGCGGGCACAACCCGGAACAGTTCCGCCGCCTGGAACGTCGGGTCCACGCGTCCATCCGGCAGCAACCGCACCAGCGTTTGCCCGCCCGCGCTGGTGTGCAAATTTCCGGAAACGATCCAGCATCCGCCCGGGACGGGTGTTGCCTGATGTATCCGCGTGCCATCCTGAAATTCGGTGCGGAACATGGCATCCAGCCCGGTTTGCAGGTCCATCAAGACAAGTTGTTGCGCATTTTCTTCCCAGGCGACCAGCAGCAACCGGCCATCCGGCAACTCCAGGAATGGAGTGGCGTTGGAGGGGAAAGGCAATTCCCGCGCGAACGCGCCATTGGCGGCATACAGGGCTCCACTCGCAATCATCCGGTCGTCAGAGAGCACAAAAATGGAGCTGTATCGGTAGGGATCAATCGCCAGGGCGAATCCCGTATCCTCCGAACCATCCGCGTACAGGCGCTGCCGGACGTTCGGCCACACGTCGCCCGCATCCACTTGATACTGGATCAGGAATCCGCCGTCCGACAACGGGCTCACGCCAAAGTTCCCGATGAAGGCCGCTGACGCCATGGCGCCGGAGGACCCGTCCCAAAAGAACCACGAGCCTGCCGGCACGTAGCGCGGCGAATCCGGATCCACCGAGCCGTCGCGCAACAGCCGGATCAGCCGCGTTTGCGTGGCGTCCGGAAACACGTGGCAAGCGCCCAGCGCCAACACCAGCGACTGGCCGTCGCGTGCCATCTGCACGGACAGGACCGGCGGCAAATCCGTCGGCGGCTGGAACGAGGCGTCCTGTTCCAAGTCCGAATCCAGCACGCGCAACACCACGGAACCATCTTGCGCACGCGGGCGATTTTCCCGGATCACGATTCCGCCGTCGGCAAATTGCCCGACGATCGCAATGTCGGGTTCGCCGATCACCGCCGGGATTTGCCAGCCAGGATCGGGCGTTCCATCGGCTTGGATGCGGCGGAGGCCGCCCAGCTGGATTCGTCCATCCGGGAGCACTTGCGGCGAATCGGAACCCAGCGGCACACAAAAAGCCGGATCCGGCTCTCCATCGGGGCGAATACGAATCAACACGTTCTTCTGCTGCTCCGCCAGGCAGGCATCGAGTTCCGTCGCCACCCGGTTGCACAGCAACGATCCATCCGCCTCTTCGACCACCACCAGCGGAATGCCCCGGGGCAGGTGGACGCCATGCGACCGCACGAGCAGCCCGTCCGCATCGTACAGGCCGATTCCATAGCTCCGGTGGGTTGGGCTTGGCCACAACCACTCGCCATAAAAATACACGCCCACCAGCCGAAAACCTCCGCCCGCCCGCGCCGCAATCGAGTAATGATTGTATTCCGGCAATTCCAACGGTTCAAACGACGAGTCCAAAATGCCATCCTCGTCCACTCTGAACAGCGTATATCGCGAGTCTTCCCAATCCCACACCGTCTGTTCCGGCTGTTCCGGCACCACTTGCCCCAGAATCCAAATCCGCCCCGCGCTGGCCGGAACCGCACCGTACAGCGCCATGGGCCACCCCTCCTGCGAGGACAAAATGATCGGCTCGATGGTGTCCGAATCGTACGCCTCCAGATGCCGCCCGCTCGCCTCGCCCCGGACGACGTATAGGCGGTTTGATGTCTCAAATAACCCCTCAATTGATCCTGCGGCCGGCAGCAAGGCAGAAAACCGTGGATCGAGCGCACCCGCCTGATCATAGGCCAGGATTTGTCCGCCTACCGCATGGAGCAGCGTTCCATCGGCCATTTCGAACAACCGGCCGACGGCCACACTGGAAACCCACCCATTCAGCCAGATTGCAGGCACTCCGCTAACGTCCACCGCCGCCGGCTGGAATGCAGGATCCACCGCGCCGCCCGGAGTCAGCGTCGCCAAGCCGGGCCGCGACAAACCATCCACCGAAGAAAAATCGCCCCGCAGAACCACGCGGCCATCGGCCAGGACCAGCCAATGCCCGATGCTCCCCTGCGACAAAGGCAGTTCCGCATCCACGGGCAACGCCTCGCCCGGCACAACCCCCGCCGCCGGCAAAGAGAACCAGCCCAGCCACGCCGCCCAGCAGGCGATCCGCCAACCCGTGCAAACAAACTGCCAGCTTCTAGCCATGCCCCGTTTGATTCCGCCTGCACAATGTATCATCGCAGTTTGATTTCTTCCACCGAGATTCTGGTAATCCCTCGACGGCGCACGGCCCCTTCCTTGTTCTTTCGTGTCTTTCGCGTTTTTCGTTGTGTCCGGTTTTGTTTCCCTTTCTCCGGTTCACCGATTGCCTTCAGCCCCCCGTTCCCCCGCGCTGGCGTTTCTTTTGCACCCCTTGCGACGCTTGCGTTAATGCCTTCTGCCCGGCACTTTTCCATACCGTGGAAAAATATTTTCCACACTGTGGAAAAATCGCGTATGGTTTTCCACACTGTGGAAAACGTTCAACCCCCATTCTTAATTCTTCATTCTTAATTCCTAATTGATTATGAACACCTTCCCCCTCACCCTCGCGCAGACCGAGGACCTCGCCCAGAAGTTCCCCACCCCCTTCCACCTCTACGACGAGGCGGGCATCCGGGACAACGCGCGGCGGCTGATCAAGGCGTTTTCGATTTTCCCCGATTTCCGCGAATATTTCGCCGTCAAGGCCGCGCCCAATCCGTTCCTCCTCAAGATTCTCGCTGCCGAGGGGCTCGGTGCCGATTGCTCTTCCCTGGCCGAGCTGCGTCTGTGCGAAGCCGTCGGCTTGCGCGGCGACCGCGTGATGTTCACCTCCAACGAAACCCCCGACGAGGAGTTTCGCGAAGCCCGCCGCCTCGGCGCCATCATCAACCTCGACGACATTACGCACATTGATGCGCTCGTGGCGGCAACGGGCTCGCTGCCGGAAACGCTGTGCTTCCGCTACAACCCCGGTCCGCTCAAGGCCGGAAACGCCATCATCGGCCACCCGGAGGAAGCCAAATACGGCCTGACTCGCGAGCAGCTTTTTGCCGCCTACGCCCGCGCTGGCGAACTTGGCGTCAGGAAATTCGGCCTGCACACCATGGTGGTTTCCAACGAACTCGACGAGCAATACCACATCGAAACCGCGCGCATGCTGTTCGAGCTGGCGGTGGAAATCCACCGGCGCCTCGGCATCCGCATGGCCTTCATCAACACCGGCGGCGGCATTGGCATTCCCTACCGCCCGGAGCAAAAGGCCGTGAACTACGAGACCATCGCCCGCGGCGCGCGCAAGCTCTATGACGACATCATCGTGCCCGCCGGTCTGGATCCGCTGGCCTACAACATGGAATGCGGCCGCGCCATCACCGGGCCCTACGGCTGGCTCGTCACCCGCGCTATCCGCCGCAAGGACACCTACCGGTCCTACATCGGCGTGGACGCCTCGATGGCCAACCTGATGCGCCCGGGCCTGTACGGCGCGTATCACCACATCACTGTCCTCGGCAAGGAAAACGCCCCCGCGACAAAGACCTACGACGTCGTCGGCTCGCTGTGCGAGAACTGCGACAAGTTCGCCATCCAGCGCGAGCTCCCCGAAATCGCCATGGGCGATTTGCTGGTCATCCACGACACGGGCGCCCACGGCCACGCCATGGGCTACAACTACAACGGCAAGACCCGCTCCGCCGAACTGCTCCTGCGGCCGGACGGGTCCGTCATCCAGATCCGTCGCGCCGAAACCCTGGACGATCTTTTCGCGACCCTCGACCTCGAGTCCGTTTCCGATTTTAGGTAGGGACGCCCCTCCAGAGGCGGGCAGACTGCGCTGCCGGCGTCCGCTCAACAGCCCGGTCGTCTCGGCGAGACGACCCAACCTTTCCGATCCATGGCTGGAGCGCGCTCCGAATCCATTCCAACCCCGTCCAACGCCATCGTCCCCGAGTTGCCCATTCTCTATTGTGCCGCCTTGCCTTCCCGGCGCATACATTTCATCCTGTACGCAGTTCAAGGAGACACTTCCATAAAATGAAAATAGGCGCTCGGATGGGCGATCCGTTCTCTGCACAATTGATGTTTCAGATCGAACAGTTCATCTGCCGCGCGGATGGTCAGGCGAAGGAAAACGCTTGGCCCTGACCGATTCCCAGGTCCGTTCCGCCCTCATCACGACGATCAAGAAACTGGAAGGCGCGGACCCGGCCATTCCCCGAGCCAACGATCGGGACGCGATCTTGGCCGAACTAATCGAAACCCTCTGCCTCGCCAGCCAAGATCTCGGCGAAAAGTTCACCGCTGTGGATGGCGCAGAGGTCGAACAAGACCTCGCGGCCGCCGATTGGACCAAGGCCATCGAAGCGGTCGAGCATTCCCTTCAAATCCGGAAAAGCCCGGTTCCCGGATCCAGGTGCTATCTCGATTACGTCCAGCAGTTGATCGCGGATGCCAAGCGCCATCTGCAAGATAAACGATAGTCGCCATCGAAAAACCCGCCCCGGGAATGGCATCCGCCTCCGGCCGACGCGACGCCGCCCGAGAACTCGAACCGGACTTTATAAAATCCGGACTTTATAAAATCCGGTTGGATTTTTCCGCCTCTGTTTTGCTACGTTTTTTCTCATCGCCCACCTGTGCAGGAGTCAATACCATGCCGAAATACAGCGACATCGAAGACGCGATTGATTACGTGAGTTCCAGCCAGTACGGCGACCACCGCGCGGTCTACGACCGCCAAACAGGCGAATTGTTCTTCGCCGGAGACATGGCCGGCATAAACGAAATCCCCGCGGTACTCGACGACAAGCGCCATCTCGAAATCCCCCACAAGAACGACCTGGACCTGGGGCGCAACCTGGTCTTCCGGTTTGTCCGCAATGCGATGCCGGAGGCGGAAGACCAAGTCTGCCACTTCTTCCGGCGCCGCGGCGCCTACGGACGTTTCAAGAACTTCCTCGACGGGCGCGGCCGGCTCCAAGCCTGGCATGATTATGAAAAGGCCGAGTGGCACCGGGCCATCCAGGCCTGGTGCCGCGAAAACAAACTGGAAATCGCGGATAACGCTCCGGGCGCCCCGGCCCCTAACGACTTCCTGCGAATCGACCCGGACTGCTGCACGCGCTGCGGACGCTGCGCGCAGGTCTGCCCCATGGGGATCGTCGCCCCGGCCACGCCGGATGTTTTGCCGTTCGTGAAGGACGAAGACGTCGCGCGCTGCCTCTTCTGCGGCCACTGCGAAGCCTTCTGTCCGACGCAGGCCCTCGTCCTGGACTTTCGTCTTGAAGACCGGCCCGCCCATCCGGTCGAGGCCCGCGCGCTGGCGCCGGCCGATCTGGTCTGCCATCTGAAAAGTCGCCGGTCCATCCGCCGTTTCCTGCCCGATCCCGTCCCGCGCGAGACGATCCTGGAAATCCTCGATGCGGCCCGCTACGCCCCCTCCGGCACCAACCAGCAGCCCGTGCAGTGGCACGTGGTGTACGAGTCGAAACAAGTCCGTAAAATCGCCGCGCACGTCGCCGATTGGATGCGCATCCGCGCGCAAACCGACGATCCGCTGGGCCACATTCTGGTGCAGCTTGTCGCGGGGTGGGATGCCGGCTTTGACGTCGCCTGCCTCGGCGCTCCTCACTTGCTCGCGGCCCATGTGCCGGGGGACAATCCGATCGCCCCGGTGGATGCCATCATCGCGCTGACCCACGTCGACATCCTCGCGCCGGCCTATGGCCTCGGCACCTGCTGGGCGGGCTTCGTTTCCGCGGCCGCAACGTTGCACGAACCGCTGCAAAAAGAACTGGCCCTGCCCGCCGGCCGCCGCTTCGCCTATGCGCTGCTGCTGGGCCGTCCGCAGTTCAAACCCCGCGGCATCCCGCGGCGGAATCCCCTCGCGGTGACCTGGGTATAGCGGCCCCTTCCGGCCAGCGCCACCGCAACGAGGTGCCAGCTTGGCAAATACAAGTCAGGCCTATGCCTCCGGCGTAACCCGCAAAACCCGTTGATCCAATCCGGTCCAGTCCGCATTGTTCGGTTCCAGCCGGGCGCATCTGCGATTCGGTACAGGTTCGGTGCAGGTTCCTTCGGCGGCCGACAAAATCACGTGGCCGCCAGGAAGGGACGGCGCGCCGCGCCGTCCCTACCCAAACGCAACCCAGGCCATGCACCTAATCGCAGATGCGCCCGTTCCGGCCCTGGTCTTGTTTTATCCATTGGTCCGCGAGTATGCTGTGGCCATGAACCGCCTTTTTGGATTCCTGCCGGCTCTCGTTTTCCTCGCAACCTCCGCCCTGGCCCAATCCGCCGATCCCGGCCTGGGCGCGATCCCGCATGCCAGCGGCACCGCTTTCCGCGTCTGGGCGCCCTTCGCCGAGACCGCCCATGTCGCCGGCGAATTCAGCTCGTGGATCGGCATCCCCATGGCCCGCGATCCGGACGGCGGTACCTGGTCCGTTGACATCCCCGGGGCGCGGCCCGGCCAGCGGTACAAGTACATTTTCAATGGCCATATCTGGAAGCGCGACCCGCGCGCGCGCCAGGTCAACCATTCCAGCGGCGACTCTGTGATCTACGATCCGGCCGCATTCGACTGGGGCGACGACAAGCCGCCCGCCATCCCCCGCTCTGATCTTGTGATCTACCAGCTCCACGTCGGCACCTTTTCCGGCGGGAATCCGCCGGCCACCTTCGACGAGGCCATTCCCCTGCTGGACTACCTGCGCGTCCTGGGCATCACCGCCATCCAGCTCATGCCCGTCAACGAATTCCCCGGCGGCCACAGCTGGGGCTACAACCCCGCGGAGGAATTTGCCGTCGAAACCGACTACGGCGGGCCCGACGCCTTCAAGCGCTTCGTGCGCGCGGCTCACGAGCACGGGCTCGCTGTCTTCGTGGATGTCATCCACAACCACTACGGCCCGACCGATCTCGACCTGTGGCAGTTCGACGGCTGGAGCGAAAACGGGCTCGGGGGCATTTATTTCTACAACGACGAACGGGCCCACACCCCGTGGGGCTCCACCCGCCCCGACTACGGCCGCCCCGAAGTGCGCGCATTCATCCGCGACCAGATCTTCATGTACGCCGAGGAGTATCATGTCGATGGCTTCCGCTGGGACTCGGTGTACCACATCATCAACACCGAGATGGACAACAACACCCAAGGCGTCCAGATGCTGCAGGCGATCAATCGGGAGTTGGCCGAAATCCATCCCGCCCTCCTGCGCATCGCCGAAGACCACGCTTTCGACCACGACATGGCCTTCGACGGCCAATGGGACATCGGCCACCGCTGGGCGCTCTTCCACCAGATCGCCAACGCCTGGGACCATGAACGCGACATGCGCACCGCGGCCGGAACCCTGATCGACTGGCCCGGCTTCCACCGCGTCATCTTCACCGAGGCGCACGACTACATCGCCCGCATGAACGACAACCGGAGCCGGGTGCCGGCCGCGATCCATCCCGAGAATCCCGAAAGCATCTGGGCGCGCAAACGCGCGCTCCTCGGCGCCGCCATGGTTTTGACCACCCCCGGCCTGCCCATGATCTTCCAAGGCCAGGAAATGCATGAAACCCAGGCCTTTCACGACGACACCCCCCTGCGCTGGGACCGCACCAACACCCATGCCGGCATTGTCCGCGCCTACCGCGACCTGATCGGCTTGCGCCGCAATCTCGACGGCACCACCCCGGGCCTCCAGGGCGCCGGCATCGGCGTACACCACCTCGACAACAGCAACAAAGTCATGGCCTTCGTCCGCTGGGATCAGGGCGGATGCACTGATGATGTTGTCGTTATCGCCAACTTCTCCTGCCACGACTATGACCAGAATGATTATGTGATCCGCTTTCCCTCCGCCGGCACCTGGCACCGCCGCTTCAACGGCGATTCCACCGCTTACGCCGCCGATTTCCGTGATGTCGGCGCCGACCGCATCGACGCCGCCGGCGAGCCGCCCATGGCCACCGTCGCCATGGGCAAATACTCGCTCCAGATCTTCTCCAAGACCCCCCCGCCCGGCACGCCGGACCGATGAGCGAAGGCTACTCTTCGAGCCGGATTTGAAAGACGCCCAGTCGGCGATCCGGATCGATTTCCTGGGTCACCACGTTGAGCGGCGGAGTCGCACGGATGCCCGCGCGCAGCCGCTCCGGCTCCGCCAGCAGATTGGTGAATCCATACAGCGCATACGATTGGTCCGACGAACTGAACCATGTCAGCACAACGGCGCGGTTCGTGGCGACCTCTGTCCAGACCGGCGCCTGATGAAGCAGATAGTGCGGCGCATAGTCGAGCGTGCACAGCCCGCAGGCCTCGTTGAACGTGAAGCGATACACGCCGTCGAGCGGCTCGGCGGGCTTGAAGTTGGGGGATCCGCCCTGGAAGTTCCCGAGAGCCTGCAACGGCAGCGCAAACGTGGCGGAACCGGTGGCTCCCCAGGCCGTGGCCCAATCGTTGTTGGCCACGAACTTGAATTCGGCCCCGGCCTGGTTGGTGAAGGCCAAATCCAGTATCCACAGATGGTTGCCCACCGGCTCCATGGGATTCAGTGCCGTGTTCCAGCCGGAGAAATTGCCGACCACGGTGATCCGTTCGTTGGTCGCAATCCCGGCGTCCGCTGCGAAGGGATCGCTGTTCTCCAGATATTCCGCCGCATTCGCCCAGCCATCGCCATCCGGATCATCCGCCGCGCCATAGAATGCGCTGTTGGTGTAGCGCGCCGTTTCCCAATCGTCTGGAATGCCATCCCAATCCGAATCGCACGCCTGGGCAACGATGGCATATTTCCGGGTCCAATCGTTGAAGGTGAGGGTGACGTAACCGGAATTGGTCGTGACCATCTCGATGTTGGCGCCATCCACGTCGGCCATGTCCCGGAAAGATACGACGTTGGTTGCCTGCTGGTTGTCGCCCCAGTTCACGTCCCAGGTGCCGTTCGCCGCGAACTTCAAGGTCGTTGTCCGCGCGCTCCGCCACAAGGTGTATTGCCAGACGTGATCCCCCACCAGCGTCATGGGGCTCTGGGTCGTAGACCAGTTGTTGAAACTGCCCGCCAGGGAAACCGAGGTGTATCCGGAGAAGGGATCGCGCGTCAGCGGATCGGTGCCGCCGAAATATTCCGCCAGGTTCGGATAGGCATCCCCGTCCGGATTGCCATACGGCGTCAGGGCCGTGGAATCGCCCGAATGGAGCTGCTCCCATTCGTCCATCATCGTGTCGCCGTCCGCGTCGTGAAACCCGGCCCATTCCACGGCGAACTCGCCCGTGCTGGCATCCAACACGACGCGATAGCGCCCATTGAACGGTCCCTGGAGCAGAACCTGCTCGTCAGAAGCCAGCGACAGCCCCAGATTTTCCACGATGCCGGTGCCGTCCGGCACGAGCGGTTCGGCGTCATACGTGCCCCAAAAGGCATAGGCATTGCTCGTCCACGTGAGGAAATGCAGTGGCGTCCGGTTCGTCGCGATCAGCAGCACGTCGCCGACCCACCGGTCATGACGGTGCCACGCGTTGGTCCAGAGCAGCCCGCCGAGCGAAACCCCTGCGCCCCCCACGACCGCTTCGGCGTAGACCGTCGCCGGCGTCGGCGCGTTCCATTCGTTCGGCGATGTTCCCGCGCGCCATTCCTCGCAGTTGGCGAAGAGATCGCCATCCGGGTCCAGAGCGGCATCGGTTGGATCGGCGGGATTCAGGCCATGGGCCTGTTCCCAGGCATCGGGCAGGCCATCCCGGTCGGTGTCGGCCTCCGGCGCATTCGAGGAAACGGTCAACCCGTCCAGAATCGCAGGCGCCTCCCCGTCATGCAGGAAACAGACGCCCGCAAAGACCGAAGTGGGATTGACGAAACCCAGACCGGCGGCAATCTCCGTGTCGTTCAACCGCAGCGACCACTGCCGGCCCGCGCCATCGGCACACACGGAAATACGCGCCCAGGCGTCCGTCGGCAACGGGACATGCGCCAGCTCGGTCCAAGCACCGGCGCTGCCGTCGTATACGCGCAGCCGGCCATTGCTGCGCACGTAAAACGCGGCAACGGCCCGCGGCGGCAAGGCATTCGTGAAATCGGTTGCCGATCGAGCCGGACGAAGATAGAAATCGATCCAGACCGTCTCGTTGGTGCTTTCGTCGCAATTGAAGAAGACGAGGCTTTCGCGGCCCGTCACAGCCAAGGCGCACAAACCGTTGTGAACCGTCTGGGTCTGGACCCATGCCCCGCCCCATGGCACCGCCCAGCCCTGCCGGCCATCCACGCTCCGGTTCATCGGCAAGCGCTCGAAATCGGCCACGACGGGCATCGCCGGAATCTGCGCGACGGTCCGGGCGCGCCATTCTTCCTCCTCCTCGCAATCTTCATAGGTATTGGACAACGCGTCGTTGCCCAGATCGCCCGGCATCCGGTCCATCGCGGCTTGCAGCCGCGTCCAGGCGCCGCGCAAGTCGCCCATCTGCGCCGCCAGCTCGTGCTGGACGTACGGAGCGCGCCAGTGATTCGTCTTCAATTGGAACGCCGCTTCGGCCAGTTCCTCCGCCCGGGGCCATTCCGACCGCGCGCAGGCCGGATCGTTCAGAATCTGGTGCGCACATTCCGCCAGCGCCCGCGCGTTGGTCGAACACACCGCGACCGCGGCTTCGAAATAGGCCCGGGCGAAAGAGCGCGGAAACCAGGCGTCGGTTCCCAGGCCCCGCTGCATCAGCATCCACGATGCCGCCCAGATCTCGTGCGAGGCCGGCGTCCACTCTGCCTGGGCGCGCAACTCCCCGTTCGTATACACCCGGAACAGCCATTGTTCGGCCGCGCGCACGGAACTGGACATGGGATAGCGCAGCATCGCCGCCGCCGCGTTGCTGGCCACGAGCCCGTAGTCCGCCGCGTCCCACGCCGTCTGCGCGGCGGCCACCAGCCCGGACGCCGCCGCCTCGAAACCGGCCGGCACGTAAGTGTGACCGACTTCCGCGAAATCCTCCTCCAGCCATGCCAGCGCCGCGCTGATGGATTGGGTCGGCCCGATCTCGTGCCCGCCGTCGAACACGATATCGTGCACCCGCACCGCGGACCGGGCATAGTAGTTCGTGTCCTTGGCCGGCGGCAGATCGGACGAGCCGTTCACGCGCGCGATGGCCAACCTATCGGGAAACACCGTGTAGTCGTCGTAGTCGCCGATCCAGCAGCCCATCAACAGCACGCCCGTCGCCTCGTCCCAGTACTCGCGGGCAATGGTTTGGACGCGCCATGAGCCGCCCGAAAGCCCGGCCAGATAGAACCGCTCCCGGGCGTACACGATCCGCCGCCGCACGTCGTCCAGGATCTCGCGGATTTTGATGTCTTGGTTGGGGATCGACTCGTTGCGCAGTTCGTTGGCGCAGGCCAGGACCCAGCCGGCCGCCTCGCAACTCGGCTGCAGCTTGCTCATGCCGTAGCCGCTGTTCGCACCCGGATCGAAATACACCATCAGCGGTGGCGGAGCGTCCGGATCGTAGCTCGTCGGCAGGTAGAGGAGGTAGCTGGCGCCCGAGGTCCCCGCGGCGTAAACCGTGTTGGTCGTGCCGGGCACGTAATCGGCCCGCGCGACGCCGGCGCCACCCAACGCCAGTGCCAGCGCCCATCCCTGCCATGCCCGTTTCATGCCACCTGCTCGTGTTTCCCATCATAGGCATTCCCTCCTGTTCAACAAGGGAAAAACCCCTCCGCACGCCATTGCACCCCATGCTTCCCTTCGTCGCTGCTCCCTTCGCAACCCCGCCAGCGGATCTTTCGGCGCGATTTGACGCCTGACGCCGGCACCCGGATGGGCTAGACTCCAGAACAACCACCGGAGGTTGCGCCAATGAACGCCACAAATCCACCCCGCCTCTATTCCGACCTGGCCTGGCTGTGGCCGTTGTGGGGCGATCCGGCCGGCGAATACGCGAGCTTCGCCCGCCACGTCGCCGCACGCATCCGCCAGCGCGCGCGACGGACCGTCGAAACTTTCCTCGACGTCGCCTGCGGCGGCGGCAAAAACCTCTTCACCTTCAAGCGCTCCTTCCGCTGCGTCGGCCTCGACCTCAGCCCCGCCATGCTGGAGTTGGCCCGCAACCTCAACCCCGAATGCGAATTCGTCCAGGGCGACATGCGGTCCTTCGACCTCGGCCGCACCTTCGACGCCATCCTGATCGACGACGGCGTCTCCCACCTGACGACCCGCGCCGAGCTCGCCGCCGCGTTCCAAACGGCCTTCCGCCACCTGGCTCCCGGCGGCGTGCTGGTCGTCGCCGCCGATGCCGTCGCGGAAACCTTCCAGCAGAACCGCACCGAAGCCGCTCCCGCCTTCCCCGGTTCCTGCCCGCCGGAACTGGACGTGACCTTCATCCAAAACCAGTACGATCCCGATCCGGCCGACGAACGCTGCGAGACCGCGCTGATCTATCTGATCCGCGAGCGCGGCCGCCTGCGCATCGAAACCGACCGCTTCAACCTCGGCCTCTTCCCCCGTTCTTTCTGGCACCAAGCCCTCGCCGAGGCCGGTTTCGATGTCGTCGAGGAAACCTACCGCCAGGACGACATCGACTACCCTCTCTTCGTCTGCCTCAAGCCCGTACCCCGGCCAGCGGAGGGCTGAACCCTTTTGAGGGCTTTGTTGTCGCCGGTCCCGGCGGGGCCGGCTACAGGAAAACAAAATCTGCGCGAGCGCCCGCCCCGCCCCGCAATCGCGCTTGTTCCGCTTCGGGGCGGAGTCTATGATGGCCCCGTTTTCCGGAGGAATGCCATGAACGTCATCCAGACCGATCAAGCCCCCGCCGCCATCGGGCCCTATTCGCAGGCGGTCGCACATAACGGTTTCCTCTTCGTCTCCGGCCAGCTCGGGCTTGATCCCGTCTCCGGCGAGATGGCCGGCGGCATCGAAGCCCAAACCCGCCAGGCGCTGAACAACCTCCTGGCTGTTCTCCGAGCCGCAGGCCGCACACCCCATGACGTCGTCAAGGCCACGCTCTATGTGGCCGACATGGCCGATTTCGCCCTCGTGAACAAATTCTACGCCGAAGTTTTTGCCCCGCCCTATCCCGCCCGGGAAGTCGTCCAGGCCGCCGGCCTCCCCAAAAACGGCCTCGTCGAAATCTCCGCCATTGTGGCCGCCCCATGAACTCATTGCCGCCCGTCAGCGTTGATATCATCATAAAGCCATGACGATCATTGAACCCCATATCCACATGCTGTCGCGGACCACCGACGACTACACCGCGATGTACAACGCCGGCATCCGGTGTGTCGTTGAACCGTCCTTCTGGCAGGGCGTCAACCGCCGTCACCCCGGCACCTTCTTCGACTACTTCCAGCTCTCCCTGGAATTCGAGCACACCCGCGCCCGGCGCTACGGCGTGGATCACTGGTCATGCATCTCCGTCAATCCCAAGGAAGCCGACGATCTGCCCCTGGCCATGGAAACCCTCGCCGGAATGGCTCCCTATCTGGACCATCCCCGCTGCGTCGCCGTTGGCGAAATCGGCTTCAACCGCATCACTCCCAACGAAGAAATAGTTTTCCAGCACCAGCTCGAAATGGCCAAGGCCCGTGCCCTCCCCGTCCTGATCCACACGCCCCACGACACCGCGCAAACCCGCAAAGTGGACGGCGTGAGCCGCATTCTCGACATCCTGCGCGAGTTTGCCTATGACCCGTCCATGATCGTCGTGGACCACAACACCGAGGAGACGATGCCCCTCACGCGCAAGACCGACTACTGGGCCGGGCTGACCGTCTATCCCTATTCCAAGCTCAACCCCCGCCGCGTCGTGGACATCCTCCGGCGCTGGGGCCTGGAGCGCGTCACCGTCAATTCCTCCGCCGACTGGGGCGTCTCCGACCCCTGCTCCCTGGCCAAGACCGCGACCTTCATGGGCGAACAGGGCTTCACTCCCGCCCAGATTCAATCGCTCCTGTTTGACAACCCGCAGACGTTCTACGCGCAAACCCCGAAATTCAAGCCGCAGCTGGATCTGCCCTATATTGACCCCGCCACCTACCAGCGCTGAAAGCCCCCCCCGCCGGGACGGCATTCTTTCCGTCATCCGGCAGAAGGCCATCGAAACCTACTATCTGGTGGATGATTTTCTCCCCCGGCGTCCCAACCGGCAGGCCTGGCTCCGCCTCGTGCGCCTACCGAATCTGTTGACCGTTCCCGGCGATATTCTCGCGGGTTTTCTGCTCGCACCGACGGTCAGGCCTGCCGTCTGGAGCCAACTCCTGCTGGCGGTTCCCGCCAGTCTGCTCCTCTATGCCGCCGGGCTGATCCTCAACGATCTGTTTGATTACGCCGAAGACCTCCGCGATCGGCCCGCCCGCCCGCTGCCCGCCAATCAGATTTCCCGCGAGGCCGCCGCGGCAGTCGCGCTGGTCTTGTTATGGATCGCGGCATTTCTGGCCGCCTTTTTCGATGCCCTGCCGGTTGCGCTTCCCATGATCTTGTGCATCATTTTATACGACCTTGGACTCAAGCGTCTTCCGGTCATTGGTCCCCTGCTCATGGGCGCCTGCCGTGCCGGTAACGTCCTGTTGGGCACAGCGGCGGCGACGGGAGGGCTGTTCCTGGTGCCCGGCGCGTGGGGGGGCGCTTTAGCCGTGGGCACGTATGTCGCCTGCATCACGCATCTCGCCCGCACCGAGACCCAACCCGATACCGCGTATCCCCCGTCTTTGATCGGCCGGCTCCTGCGCCTGCTCATCCCCCTGCAGGCCCTGCTGTGCGTGCTGGCGATCCACCGCTTTCCGGCCAATCTTCTGGGCCTTGTCCTCCTCCCCATCCTGAAACTCCATCGACGGCTCGCCGCCGGCTTCCCTCCCAGCTGATCCCCCGCCTCCCGGCATGCCCTGCCGCCCCAATGATTATTGCCTTGCCCTTTGTTCCATTGTTTATAAATATTGAAACAGTTTCATTGTTTATAAACATTGATATTTACAAATCGCTTGCACCGCAACCCGGAAACAGACCATGCCAAGCCGCCCGCAACTCAATCCAACCCTGTGGCGAACCTGCCGGGTTCTCTCCGGCCGGATCCGCCTCCAATTGCTCCGCCAACTCCACGACGCCCCGGGCCAATGCGTATCCGCCCTGGCCGAACGAGTCGGCATCGGCATCTCCGACGCCAGCCAGGAACTGCGCCGCATTCAATCGCGAGGACTCCTGCGGCCGGAGCACCAGGGCGTCCGCCTCGTCTATCGCCTGAAATCCGATCCCCAGGTTGCATCGGCCGCTCCTTTGCTCCAGGCCCTGCACAGCGCCTTCCTCCACTACCCGCCGGAACAAGATGCCGCCATGGCGCCGATTGCAACCGGATTGGCCCACGAGCGGCGGATCGCCCTGGTCCGGGAACTGTTGAAATCCGATTCCGCTTTTTCGAACCTCAGGCAGGCCACTCGGTTCTCGCCGGCCGTCGCGAGCCGCCACTTGCTGATTCTTGAAACCTGCGGCTGGGTGCGCAGAAGCCGGCGCACGTGGAGCCTGCAGATTCCGGATCATCCTTTGGCCCGTGCCTTGGTGAAGTTGCTCTCAACCTCCTGAGCCACATTGCCCCGGCAATTTCACAGGATCGACAACCTCCCCCGATTCCAGACAGGTTTTCGCGCATGGCCCGTCCGATTCTTATCCTGATCCTCCTGCTCGCCGGCACCTGTCCCGGCGCACCGGAACGCGCAACCGAAACCCTCACCATCGTCTCGGCCAACCTGTCGGCCACGGCCAGCCAGGCCTATGAAGAGCCCGGAATCCGCATCCTGCAGGCCCTCAAGCCCGACATCATCGCCATCCAGGAATTCAACTACAAACTTGGGAACTCCCAGGATCTCGCCCGCCGGCTGATGGGCCCGAACGTACACTTCCACCGGGAAAAAGGCGGCGCGCGCCTGCCCAACGGCATCCTCAGCCGGTGGCCGATCGTGGCCTCCGGGCAGTGGCCGGACCCCTGCGTCCGGAATCGCAGTTTCGCCTGGGCCACCATCGCCATACCCGGCCCCCGCCCCCTGCACGTCGTCAGCGTTCATCTTGTCCACAACCGGTCCGAGCGACGCATCGCGGAAGCCCGCCATCTGCTTCAGCTCATTCGCGACGCCTTCCCCCCGGACGACTACATCGCGCTCTGCGGCGATCTCAATCTCAACTCCCGCCAAGCCGAAGTCCTCGGCATTCTCACGGCCTGGTTCGACGACTCCGCCGTTCCCGCCGACCAGGAAGGCAATCCGAATACCAACGCCAACCGCAACCGGCCCTACGACTTCGTGTTGCCCAATCCCGCGCTGGCCCGGCATCACGTCCCCACCCGCTTCCGCGGCCACACGTTTCCCGGGGGGCTCGTTTTCGACACCCGCCTGTGGAACCCGCCCCCGCCCCCTGCCGAAGGGGACGACTCCGCCCGCGACCTGCAGCACCTGCCCGTCATGAAAACCTTCGCCATCCCCCGCCCGTGATCCCCTGGCCCCCACGCGGCAAATTGCCGCATATTTCCGGCTTTCCTTTTTTCCACGGTGTGGAAAAATCGCCCCGTTTTTTCCACGGTGTGGAAACATTTCTTCCATTGTGTGGAAAATCCGCGAAAATTTCTTCCATTGTATGGAAAAAATCGCCGTTTTTTTCCACACCGTGGAAAACCCGGAACCAGGAGCCATGATGACCGCCGCTGAAATCCGCCAGTCGTTCCTCGACTTCTTCGCCGCGAAGGGGCACGAGATCGTCCCCTCGTCGCCCGTCGTGCTGCCAACGGATCCGACGCTGCTGTTTGCCAACGCCGGCATGAACCAGTTCAAGGAAATCTTCCTCGGCGCGCGCAAGTCGTCGTGGAAGCGCGTCGCCGACACCCAGAAGTGCATCCGTGTTTCGGGCAAGCACAACGACCTGGAAGAAGTGGGCCGCGACACCTACCACCACACGTTCTTCGAAATGCTCGGCAACTGGTCCTTTGGCGACTACTACAAACGCGAGGCTATTTCCTGGGCCTGGGAACTCCTGACCGCGGTCTGGAAGCTGCCCAAGGACCGCCTCTGGGCCACGGTCTACACCAGCGACGACGAGGCCGCCGACATCTGGCGCACCTGCACCGACATCGATCCGGCCCACATCCTGCGCTTCGGCGAGAAGGACAATTTCTGGGAAATGGGCGAGACCGGCCCCTGCGGCCCGTGTTCCGAAATCCATTACGACACCACGCCCAAGGGCTGCACGGCCGAACTCATCAACGCCGGCACCCCCCAGGTCATCGAGATCTGGAACCTCGTGTTCATGCAGTACAACCGCAAGTCCGACGGCACGCTCGACGAGTTGCCCGCCAAATGCGTGGATACCGGGATGGGCTTCGAGCGTGTGGCGGCCGTCATCCAGGGCAAAACCTCCAACTATGACTCCGACGTCTTCACGCCCCTCATCGAAGCAGTCGCCCGGCTTTCCGGGAAGCCCTACCTCGAGGATGAATCCGCCGTCGCCATGCGGGTCATCGCCGACCACCTGCGCGCCCTGTCCTTTGCCATCGCCGACGGCGTCATGCCCTCGAACGAAGGCCGCGGCTACGTCCTGCGCCGCCTGCTGCGCCGCGCCGCTCGCTACGGCCGCAATCTGGGCCTGGTGAAGCCGTTCCTCTGCAAGCTGTTCCCCGTCCTTGAAAAGCAAATGGGCGGGTTCTTCCCCGAGCTGACCGCCCGCCGCGAGGAAATCATTCGCGCCCTGCGCGCCGAAGAGGAATCCTTCGCCGCCACCCTCGACCGCGGCATCGCGCTCTTTGACGAAACCGTCGCCGAGCTCAAGCAAACCGACACCACCGTCTTCCCCGGCGAGCAAGCCTTCAAGCTCTACGACACCTACGGCTTCCCCCTCGACCTGACCGTGCTCATGGCGGCGGAAAAGGGCCTGGATGTCGACCAACCCGCCTTCGACCGCTGCATGGAAGAACAACGCGCCCGGGCCCGCGCCGCCCGCAAGGACGCATCCGCCGCCGAAAACGACCTCGTCGCCCACTTCGTCGAGCAAGGCATCCAGTCCGAATTCACCGGCTACGTCTCCCTCACCGAAAACACCGAAATCCTCGCCATGCTTTCCGGCGGGCAGCTCGTTGAGACCCTTGCCGCCGGCCAGACGGCGGAAATTCTGCTCAAGAAGACCCCGTTCTATGCCGAGTCCGGCGGCCAGGTCGGCGACACCGGCATCATGACCTCCAGCACCGGCGCCCGGTTCGAAGTGCAGGATACCCAAAAACCCGCGCAAGGCATCCTCCTCCACAAGGGCAAGCTGGCGCAGGGTACCCTGGCCAAAGGCGCCACCGTCGTCGCGGCGGTGGATGCCGATCGCCGCGCCGCGATCCGCCGACACCACACCGCCACCCATCTGCTCAACGCCGCGCTGCGCAAAGTGCTCGGCACCGATTCCATCAAGCAAGCCGGTTCGTACGTGGATCCCACCCGGTTGCGCTTTGATTTCACCTGGTTCGAGGCCCTCACCGCCGAGCAGCTCACGGCCATCGAGCGCCTGGTAACCGAATACGTCGTGGCCAACGCGCCGGTCACCACCTATGAAATGCCGCTCAAGGACGTTCCCGGGTCCGGCATCATCGCCGTCTTCGACGAGAAATACGGCGACAGTGTCCGGGTCGTGGACACCCAAGGCATCTCGCGGGAACTGTGCGGCGGCACCCACGTTTCCCGCACCGGCGATATCGGCCCGTTCCGGATCATCGCCGAAACCTCCATCGCTGCCGGCGTGCGGCGCATCGAGGCCCAGACCGGCCTGGTCGCCTGCGACCACACCTCCCAGGAGCACGCCATTTTATCGACTCTGGCCCAGCGGCTTTCGATTTCGGCCGCGGACCTGCCCGCGCGCCTCGCCGCCCTCCTGGACCAAAACCAACGGCTTGAAAAAGACATCAAGGCCCTGGCCGAAAAAAACGCCCTGGAGAAAGGGGCCGCGCTCGCCGCGCAATTCACCCCAACCGGCGGCATTCCGGTCCTGATTGCATCCGTGGGCGAACTCGGCGCGGAGCCGTTGCGCGCGCTCGTGGAAAGCCTACGCAAGCAGACCCCCGACAGCGTGATCCTGCTGGCCGCGGTCGCGGACGGCAAGATCACTTTCATTCTGAACGCCGGTCCCGCGGCCCAGGCCAAAGGCGTGCACGCCGGCAAGCTGGTCGGCGCCATCGCCAAAGTCGCCGGCGGCGGGGGGGGCGGCAAGCCCGACAAGGCCCAGGCCGGCGGCAAAGATCCCACCAAGCTCTCCGCCGCCCTGGACACCGCGCGCGAAATGCTCGCCCAGGCTCTCGCGTAGAGCGGCGCGAATCAGATCAATTTCAGCAGGCACTGCGCCAACGGCGCATCATTCGGGGCCAGCCGCAGGGTCTTGCCTTCGCGCTCCACCCAGCCGCCCTCCCGCAGAAACTTCAAGTGGTGGCGGCAGTTCGCCGGGGACAAGCGCAAATGAGCTTGCAATTCAGTCATGCTCTTGGGGCCTTCCTGCAACGCGCGCACCATGGCAATCCGCTTGGCGTGCGACAACCCCTGCGCCAGGCGGGCCGTACGATCATCCGCCGCCGCGGGAACCTGCGCGCAGGTCATTTGCATCGCCCGCAGGATCGGTTTGGCCGATGCCACGAGCGGGTCCGATTCAGGAAAATACTGAACGAATTTGCCCGGCCGCTCCACGCCGACCAGCCCGCGCGATTGTAATCTTCTCAATTCCTGGCTGGCCCGCGGAATACTGATGTTCTCCGCCTGGGCCAGTTGGGAAACACACTGCCCCGGAGATGCGATGATCCGCCGGAACAGGGCCAGCCGGAGCCGGCCGGATAAAACCCGGCACGTACGCCATAACGTTGGACTCAAAGCCATGATCGTGACCTTTCGTAGATAAACCATGTTTAATTAAACATTTTCATCCCGGAATGTCAATAATCCGTAATATTTTTGAATAATTTCGATGCCGCCGACCATGTTTAATTAAACATAGTCACCGAGGCGCCCCGCACAGGTGGCCGGTCGGGTGGTCAGTTCAATTTGTTGTGTTCGGCCAGATAAAGGAGGAAATCGCCCAAGGCCCGGACCAGGACATCGCGCACATGCCGGTAGACATCCATGGAAGACCCGATGGGGTCCGGCACGTCGTGTGCGGGGCCCGCCCCGAATCCGTCCAGCAGGAAGAGCTTGCCCGCCGAATCCGGAAAGCGCTGTTCCAGTTCCCGCCGATGTCCTTCCGTCGCGGCCAACACGATGTCCGCACCCGCCACCATCTCATGGGTGAGCCCGCGGCTCAGGTGCGCGGAAATATCCACGCCGATTTCCCGCATGGCTTCCACAGCCTCCGGCGAGGCCGGGGATCCGCGCCAGGCCGCCACCCCCGCCGACTCCGCGATCCAGCCTTTGTCCGCCAGCTTCCGGTTCAGCCAGCCCGCCGCCATCGGACTGCGACAGGTATTCCCCGTACAGACCACCAGCACTTTTTTAGCTTGGCCGCCTACCGCCATTCTTAATTCTTCATTCTGAATTGCCAATTTTAATAGGCCTTGGCCATCAGCACCCGCTGCGCACTGGGCTGACCGGTCAAAATGCACGTCCCCGCGCCGCGCGCGGCCGCCGGAATCTGGTCTTCGAACGGGATGCACCGGATGCTCGTTTCATACCGCTTGGCCATCGTGTCCTCGTCCTCATGCGTGCCGGCCCAATGCACCCACGCAAAGCCGCCGCCCTCGCCCTTGAAGAACGATTCGAAGTCCGCCAAGTTGTCGATGATGCGCGTCTTCTTCTCGCGCATGGCGAGGGCGCGTTCCCGCAACTCCTGCTGCAGGGCATCCAGCCGCGCGGGCATGCCGGCGATGGCCTCGGCGCGCGGCAGAAATTGCTTCTTCCGCTTGCGCAGGTCCTGTTCGCTCTCACCTTCCTTTTCGATCACGAACCGCCGCACCACGCACAGCGAGCCCTTTTCCAGGTCTTTCGGGCCGACTTCGATGCGCACGGGCACGCCCTTGCGCTCCCACTCGTAGTACTTCGCGCCGGGCTGCAGGCCTTCGCGGTCATCCACCTTCACGGCCAACCCCTGCGCGCGCAGCTCGGCCGCCACGGCCTGCGCCTCGGCCGTCGTCCGCGCCTGCTCGTCAGGAGTCTTGTAGATCGGCACGATCACCACCTGGATCGGGGCCAGCTTCGGCGGCAAAATCAAGCCGTTGTCGTCCGAGTGCGTCATGATCAGCGCCCCCACCAGCCGCGTCGAGACTCCCCAGCTGGTCGCGTGCACGTATTCCAACTGTCCGTCCTTGTTCAGAAACTTCACGTCGCTGCTCTTGGCGAAGTTCTGCCCGAGGTAGTGGCTGGTCCCCATCTGGAGCGCCTTGCCGTCCTGCATCATGCCTTCGATGCATTGGGTATCGATGGCGCCGGCAAACCGCTCGCCCGCGGTCTTGTGCCCGCGCACGACCGGAACGGCCATCACATTTTCGGCAACGTCGGCATAGACCGCCAGCATGCGCGACACCTCCTCGCGCGCTTCGGCTTCCGTCGCGTGCGCCGTGTGGCCTTCCTGCCACAGGAATTCCGCGGTACGCAGGAACAGGCGCGTCCGCATCTCCCAGCGGACGATGTTCGCCCACTGGTTGATGAGCAGCGGCAGGTCCCGGTAGCTCTGGATCCAGTTCTTGTACTGCGCCCAGATGATCGTTTCGCTGGTCGGCCGCACCACCAGCGGCTCTTCCAGTTTCGACTCCGGATCCACCGCGACCTTGCCGTCCAGCGCCTTGAGCCGGTAGTGGGTCACCACCGCGCATTCCTTGGCAAAGCCCGCCGCGTGCTCTTCCTCCTTCTCGAAGAAGGACAGCGGAATGAACAGGGGAAAGTATGCGTTCACGTGCCCCGTCGCCTTGAAGCGCTCATCCAGCTCGCGCTGCAGCTTTTCCCAGATCGCATAGCCATGCGGCTTGATCACCATGCACCCGCGCACCGACGAATGTTCGGCCAGGTCCGCCCGCTTGACGACATCCAGATACCACTGCCCGTAGTCCGCCGCCCGCGGCGTGATGCCCTCGGCCACCGTCGTCGGCTGCTGCTTTTGTTGATTCTGCTGATTGCTCATATCAAAATCCTTTCAACTCAAGAGTCGCAAACGATGCAAAGGAAGCGCAAGCGCCGATCCTATAACCCGTTCACTACCCGGCGGATGCCATCCTTCACGAACTTCTCGCCAAAATTGATCACCAAACCAAGTTTCAATCCAGTCATTCTGAGATAAGTCAGGATTTGAGATTCAAAAACGCCGCATAGTCCCTCGTTGCCTTGCATTCCACCACCACGATGCCCTCCACCAGCATATCCAGCCGCATCGGGGTTCCCAGGTTTTGTCCTTTGTACTGGATCGGCACCTGTACTTGCCGTTCAACTTTCAACCCCTTCTGCTGGAGTTCCCAGGCCGAGGCCTCTTCGTACACGCTTTCCAGCAATCCTGGCCCGCCCAGCGTCCGGTGCACCTCGATCGCGCACTCGTAAACGTGTCGGCTGACTTCGTTCTCTGTCATGGGCTGTTAAAACCTTATTCTGTTCGGCGCTTGCGTTCCTTGTGCGTCTCTTGCGCCCTTTGCGTTAACCGGCTGTTCGGCTTCCGGCTGTTCACATGTTCGCGGCAATGGCGGCGCCGAACTCGGAGCACTTTACTTCCTTGGCCCCCTCCATCAGCCGGGCGAAGTCGTAGGTCACGGTCTTCTGCGCGATGGTCCGTTCCACGCCGTGGATGATCCGGTCGGCCGCCTCGGTCCAGCCCAGGTGGCGGAACATCATTTCGCCCGACAGAATGAGCGATCCCGGATTGACCTTGTCGAGGTTGGCGTACTTGGGCGCGGTGCCGTGGGTGGCCTCGAAGACCGCGCAGCCGGTGTCGTAGTTGATGTTGGCCCCCGGGGCGATGCCGATCCCGCCGACGCATGCCGCCAGGGCATCGGACACGTAGTCGCCGTTGAGGTTCAGGGTAGCAACCACGTCGTATTCCGCCGGGCGGGTCAGGATCTGCTGGAGGAACGCATCGGCGATCACATCCTTCACGACGAGCTTCCGGCCCGTCGCCGGATCGGCGATTTCGTGCCACGGACCGCCATCCAGCGGCGTGGCGCCGAACTCGTCGCGCGCCGTGGCGTAGCCCCAATCGCGGAAGGCGCCTTCGGTGAATTTCATGATGTTGCCCTTGTGGACCAGGGTGACGCTCTTGCGGCCGTTGGCGAGCGCATAGCGGATGGCCGCCCGCACGAGGCGCCGGGTGCCCTCTTCGGAAACCGGCTTGATGCCGATGCCGGAGCTGTCCGGAAAGCGGATTTTCCTCACGCCCATTTCCTGCCGCAGGAATGCGATAAGCTTGTGCACCTCGGGGGTGCCCGCCGCCCACTCGATGCCGGCGTAGATGTCTTCCGAGTTTTCGCGGAAGATGACCATGTTTGTCTTTTCCGGATGGGTTACGGGACTGGGCACCCCGGCAAACCAGCGCACCGGACGCAGGCAGACGTAGAGGTCGAGTTCCTGCCGCAAGGCCACGTTTAGGCTGCGGATACCGCCGCCCACCGGCGTGGTCAGGGGGCCCTTGATCGACACGAGGAAGTCGCGGCATGCGGCGAGGGTTTCCGCCGGCAGCCAGGTGTCGGGTCCATAGACGGCGTTGGCTTTTTCACCCGCGTAGATTTCCATCCAGGCGACCTGCCGCTGGCCGCCATAGGCCTTTGCGACCGCGGCGTTCCAGACCGTCATGGCCGCGCGCGTGATGTCCGGACCGGTGCCATCCCCCTCAATGAACGGGATGATCGGCCGGGCGGGCACCTGCAGGCGCCCGTCGCCATCCCGCACGATTTTCTGACCATCCGCCGGAACCTTGATCTTGCTGCCGTTCATGTTCTTGTCCTTTGCCCTCCCGCGTCTGGCGCGGCGTGAACATCTGTCGCCCGGAGAGTCATCATCGCCGGCCGGGATGTCCACGGTTCTGAAATGCCGCCGTTGAATCCACGGGGCGGAAAACCGATCCGCGACTTTTCCACACTGGACCGGAAAGGTCAAAACAAACCGCCCGGCCGGGGCCGGATTTGGACTGTTCAGGAACGGCGCGAACGGCCTACAATGATCACATGAAAGAGCCGCAAAAGAGACCGCCGGGGCGGTATGAGATTTCGCTGTCGCGCATCAAGGACCTGCCGGGGCATCGGCGCCCCCGGGAGTTGGCGCAGGAAGTCGGCGTGAGCCACGCGCCGGATGAAGTGCTGCTGGCGATTCTGCTGCGGGCCGGGATTCCGGGTCAAAGCGTTATTGATCTGGCCCGCCAGGTGCTTGACCGCCACCAGGGGACCCTCGGCCAACTGGCCAAGGCGACTCATGACGAACTGCGCGCGATCAAGGGCATCGGCCCGGTCAAGGCCTTGGAACTGCAAGCCGCACTGGAACTGGGCCGGCGGGCGGCCCACGGAGAATCCCCGCCCCTGCCGGTCGTGCGCGAACCCAAGCATGTGCTGGAACTCCTGCAGCGCCAGACGGGACAACTGGATCAGGAGGTCGTCTGGATGCTGCCCTTGGACCAGAAATACCGCCTGCGACGCGCCCCGCTGGAAATCACCAAAGGGATCCTCAATGCCAGTCTGTCGCATCCGCGGGAGGTGTTTCGGGAGGCGATCCGCCTGGCGGCGGCGGCCGTCATCGTGGCCCACAACCATCCATCGGGCGATCCGACGCCCTCGGCGGAGGATGTGCAAACGACGCGGCAACTGATTGAAACGGGTCGGGTTGTGGGAATCCAACTGCTGGACCACATCATCATCGGCGGGAACCAGCCCGCGCCGCCGCCCTATGTCAGCCTGCGGGAAGCCGGGCTGGCGGATTTCACCTAACCCGTAGTGGATTGACAAAGCCCCCGGGGTATCCTTGAATGAGCGCGGAATCCCTCCAAATGGAAAAGAACCAGACCATGAACAGCCGATTGATGATGCTTTTCGCGACCATGTTGTTGCTTGCCGCGCCCCTCGGCTCGCCGGCGCAAGAGCTTTCCATATTTGCGGATCAGGCCTTCCAGCCGGCCTTGCAGGAAATCCTGCCGCTGTTTTCGGAACAGACCGGGGTGGCGGTTCAACTCTCGCTGGGCAATTCCATCATCCTGGCCGAACGCCTCCGATCGGGGCATCCGGCAGACGTTTTCTTTCCCGCGAGCGAAGAGGCGATGAACCGGATGACGGAAAAGGGCCTGGTGGATGTGGCGCTCAAACGCAACATCCTGGCATTGCCGGCCGCGCCGCCGACGGAAGAAGGAGTCATTCCGGAAACCCAGTATGCCGCCGCCGCTGTCTTGAACGAATCCACCAACCGGCTGCAGGCGATGGCGTTTCTGGAGTTCCTGGTTTCCGAGCCGGCCCGCGCCGCCTTCGCCCGTCAGGGCTTTGCCCTGCCATAGGCCGGCGCCAGTTCCGCGGCGCGGGCCACGGCTGCCGCCGCTTCCTCCGTCCGTCCCTGCCGGTCCAGGCAGATGGCCAGATTGTGCCAGCCCAAAGGCGCCTGCGGACGGATTTCCACAGCCCTCCGCAACAGGCGTTCTGATTCCTCCCAGTGCCCCGCTTTGCCTGCCAGAATGCCCCAGTTGATCCAGGCGGACGCCGCCCGGGGATTGGCCTCAACGGCGGCCTGGTAAAAATCCCGCGCCCCCTGCAAATCCCCCGCCTCCTCCCGCAGCAGGCCCAGCCACGTGGCCGCGGCAGCGCTTTTCGGATTTTGAAAATAGGCAGCCGTCCAGAGGGTCTCCGCCGAAGCCCATTGTCCGAGACGCAAGAGCAGCAGGACCGCGTAGACTGCCGCGAGCGCGGCCAGGCCAAAACGATGCCCGGCGCGCGACTGGCGGGCGAGCAGCCAAGCCGTCAGGATCGCGAACCCGGGCGCAATGGGATACAGATAGCGGTCCGCGACCGGATGGTACAGCGGCCAGAGATTCGACACCGGCAGGAAGAAAGCCGCCATCCAACCCAATCCCAAGGCCAGTTCCGGGGCGGCGCGGCGGGCGCGCCAGGCCCCCCAACCGCACAGCGCCAGCCACCCCAGACCCATCACCAAACGAAGGGACCATGCGGAAGTAACCGGCTCGAAGCCCGGGGTAACATTCAAGGGCCAAGGCACCAGCAGGAGGCGCAAGGTGCGCGCCCATAGCACCGGCATGGAATAGATCGTTTGGGGAAAGCGCAGCGACTCTCCGTTCCAGGCATCGCCCACGGCCTGCAGTTCCGCCGGCAGCATCATCCAGAGCAGGAAAAAACCGGTGCCGATGCCCGCGCTGATGGCGACCACGATCCAGCGGGTGCGGGGTTCATTCGGAAAAACTCCGGGAAACAAAACCAACAGCATGGCCAGGAGGAGGGGCGCCGCGACTGCGGTCTCCTTGGACAGCAAAGCCAGAACGAGACACACCCAGCCCGCTCCGCGGCGCAGGACGGCCGGTGATCTGATCCCCAGATGCCCGTGCAGGAATCCCAGCACCAACAGGAGGCTCAGAACATCGGCCCGGAATCCCGGGGCATGCACGGCCTCGGTCATCACCGGATGCAATCCAAAGAGCAACCCCGCCGCGGACGCCAGGAAGACGTGGCCGGTCAATCGCCACAGCAGCCCCATCAGCAGCGCCACGCACCCCAGATGCAGCGCCAGACTCGTGAGGCGCCAGCCCGCCGGTTGCAAGCCATAGAGAACCCGGTCCAGAAAATACGTGACCAGGACGACGGGGCGCCGGCCGTTGATGATGTGGGGACCGGCCAGCGTCTGGCCTGTCAACACGGTTCCCAGATTGGCCGGATCCTCCAGAAAGGCATTCTCGCAGATCATGCCGACATCGTCATAGAGGAAGGGATACCCGAGACCAACGAGCCAGGGCGCCGTCACAACAGCCAGCAGGATCAAAACTCGCCCCGCACGGTTCATATCGGGCATTGAAAGCAGGCGGAGGCCGGTTGTCAACGCCGCCTTTCCGCGGTCTTTTGCCTTCCCCCCCTGCGCGTCATATCCTACATTCATTTCGTGCCGAGACATCCATCCAATCGAATCATGGTCGGCCTGGCCGCCGCCCTGATGGCGCTGGCCCTCCCGGAGCAGGCCGCCGCCGCCAAAAAATGGCGGGAATACACCAACTGCCGCATCATCCCCAAGGCGGCCAATGACGGCGACAGTTTCCACGTCAAGGCCGGCAACATCAAAACCCGGACGTATCTGTTCCGGCTGTATTTCGTGGACACCCCGGAATCCGAGCGCTCCCTGCCCGAACGCCTGCAGGAGCAGGCGGATTATTTCGGAATCGCCGACCTGAACGAGGTGGTCAAACTCGGCAAGGAGGCGGCCCGGTTCACCGGGGAATTCCTGCAGAACGGCTTCACGGTGCACTCGCGCCTCTCGGATGCGCTGGGCCGCTCCGCGAAGGACCGCGACTATGCCATGGTGGTGAATGCCGCCGGCCAGGACCTGGGCACGGAACTGGTCCGCAACGGGCTGGCGCGCGTCTACGGCAACGGGACGGATCTGAGCGAACTGGACGCCTACAAGCGGTCTGAAGACGCCTGGTGGCGGCGCCTGCGCCAGGCCGAACTCGAAGCCAAGAAGGAGAAACGCGGGGCGTGGGCCCTCTCCGGCGCGCCGGCGTCACGGCTGGATGCCCTGTTCGCCCCCCGGCAGGTGGACGAGCAGGATGTTGTCCTGACCCAACCGGTCTTCATTTATCCCCTCGACCCGCCCGCCAGCCAACAACCCCTCGGCCGACTGCAGGCGGGGGTGACCGTGCACGTCCTGAAGGGCATCAGTCCCAGCCGCGCCCACGTTCGCTTCACGACTTCGAGCGGACATACTTACGAAGGCACCGCCAATTTCAACGATCTAGGCCTGTGAGCATGGGCGAAACCTTTGATTTGGCCGCAATCTGATTTGCCGGCAAACGTCTGGAAAACCGGATGGAGACCGCCGCCTGACCGGCGAAAATTTCCCCGGGGAAGGAAGAAGAGAGCAAGCCATGCCTCAACCGAGAACCTGTCTACCAGTCCATTGGGGTCAGCCCTTAAATCTTAAGTTTTTGTTCTTTACTTAATATTTAAGGGCTGACCCCACCTGTTTAAACTGCCCCCCCCTCTTCTTTGCGAGCGAACGCCTTTCTACGGCGTCGGTCCGGAATCGCAAGGCCGTGGTAGCGAAGCCCCATGCTCCTCGGCGGCGCTTTCAGGCATCGACAGAGGCGGCTCCGGATCCCGCGTAGGCCATTTTTCCGGCGGCGTATTGCGATGATATTCCCGAATGAACTGATCCATTTCTTCCGCCGATACTTCCAGGTCGTCGAAAAATTTGATTGGACGATGGTTGGGCGTCTCGTTGATAATTTTCCCCGTGTCGCTAATCCTGACTCTCAGGCTTTTCACGGCGCCATTCCTCACCAAAAGAGCGGCAAGGGCCCAGCTATATGGGACTCGGCGGGGCGGGTAGATGTAGATGTGGGAGGGCCTCGAATAGAATTCAAATAATCGTTGGCGAAATATTGCCAGGGCCCTTTCCACAGGCAACCAAAGGCTTTCCGGAGCGTCGGCCAACTCGGCATCCGTTTTCTGCAGAATGTCTGCCCACGCTTCCGGCGAATACGGGAGGATCGATTGTGCGGCATGTGGAGAGACAGCTGAATAACTTCCATATTCTGGATTTTTCGAAAAGGAAGGTTCACGAACAATCACAATCGCTTCCTCCGGGAGTGGTTGACCCGCGGTCATTTCTTGGAACAACACCTGCACCATCTTGGCAGTTACGTTGCCACGCCCAACCTCCACAACCTCATATTCAGTTCGCATATTGAGCCGGTTAGTACATACCTCGCCGCGTTGGCGGCCCCGGATAATAATAGTATCGTAGGCTGGTGAAATAGCAACCAGCGCCGCGTATACCATCACAAGCATTAGTGCTCTTTTCATGATTAGCCCTCTCTAGTCAAACAGATCTGGCATTTCCGGACAATTCAGTTCATCCAGCATATAGTTCCAATATGCCGACTTCGCGTCTATAATTGTTTGCGATTGCGGCTCTATGTCGTTTAGACACTCCCACTGCGCACTGTATGCTGAACATTCGCTTTGGTTGACCTGGTCCGGATCTGAAAGCGTTCCCACACCATATCCGCATGGCGGGCAATCCATCCCCGTATTCATATGATTAAGCTCATGCGTGCATACGCAATTGATCATTTCCGCGGTCCAATCTGGATTCTGGTTTTCAATATGCTCACGGATCACGCATTCCGTAGTGTCGCCATTTATGCATACGACATATCCATAACAGGTTGCATCGCCCCACACTTGATCCTGAATTGTCTGAGAATACTTACCTTGGTTGGCGGCAGCCCAATCGCACGGATCTTCTCCCTCTCCGGGAATTTCGTAGCAGGTCCCCTCGCAACATTCCCCGGGCTTCCCATTGATTGTACAGGCCGCGCCGTCATCTTTGTTTTGAATTTCGCCCGACCCATCGCATTCCTTGCAGGGCTCATTCTCAATGGCCGTGCCCTCGGGCGCATCCACGCAGGGAACTGCCCAGCGCTGGGATTCATCCGGGTTGTCAATCTCGCAGGGGTAGTTGCATGTGGCTCGCGCGTTCACGGGAAACAATATAGCTACGATCACCATCGGAATAACAGTGTACATGCCTCTCCTCTATTTTAGTTCCTCGAATGGCTTGGCTTGCCGGGCCATGCGCAGGAAATCGGCTGCCGCCCGGCAGGCCGTGGATTCACATTCGATCCGCAGTCCATTGGGGTCAGCCCTTAAATCTTAAGTTTTTGTTCTTTACTTAATATTTAAGGGCTGACCCCACCTGTTTGATTCCATCGTCGGCAACCCCGGAAATTCATATGCTCCGGGATCGCTTTCCGCTGCAGAAGAAACCGGGCCCGTATCCAACTTGGGCCATTTTTCCGGCGGCGTATTGCGATGATATTCCCGAATGAACTGATCCATTTCTTCCGCCGATACTTCCAGGTCGTCGAAAAATTTGATTGGACGATGGTTGGGCTGCTCGCCGATGATTTTCCCCTTGTCGCTAATCCTGGCTCTCAGGCTTTTCACTGCGCCATTCTGAACGCATAAAGCGGCGAGCGACCAGCCAAACGGGACCCGGCGCGGGGGATAAATATATATATGCTGGGGCATACCGTACTTTTGATGTAAACGCTCCCGGAGCAATGCCACGGCCTTTTCCGATGGCAGTTGGTTTTCTTCAGGGGTCGCAGTCAATTCCTCGTCTGATTTCTGGAGAATAGAATCCCAGTTGTCCTTTGAAAATGGAATGATGCCCGCGAGGGGATCATGTCCAATCACATTGTATATACCGCGCCCCTTGCCATCTGGAAGCCGCGCCCATTCCCCTTTTTCCAACAGGAGAATAGCATCAGAAGGCAATGGCTCGGTCTTCTCCGTGGTGGCCCAGAATATTACCATAATGTGATTGGTTTCCATATGCCCCCGCCCTTCTTCCACAACTCGATATCGGGCCGAAGCCATTTCCGAGTCTGGTGCCGGGGGGTGCTCTAGCGAACCTCTGACAACAAAAAGCGTATCTGTCATTGCCTCCCCCGGCAAAACTAATGCGGCTAACAATATGGCGACTATAATGACGAGTGTTTTCATTTCAATCCTTTTTATGGCGTATTTGGACAATTGCGATCTATCATGTTCTGGCGAGCCAATTCCATTGCGGCCGCACAGCCGTCTGTATTGAATGTATCTAAGGCGGCCAAGCAATCCCATTCCGCTTTATAGGCTTCACATTCCAACTGCCTTGCCTCTTCTTCGTCCGAGGGGCCAGTGCCAGCAGCAACGCCGCAAGGAGGACAATTAACCTTTTGTTCTATGTGTGTTTGTTCGTGCACCGTTATGCATGCTAATACCTCGTTCGCCCAAGACGGGTAAGCAGCCGCAACATGATCTTCAACAATGCAAGGGTACTCTTCTCCATTTATACACATTACGTACCCATAGCAATTCGGATCGTCATAAACCTGTTGTTGGGCATTCGCAGGAAACAGACCTTGATTTGAGTTGGCCCAATCGCAAGGATCTTCTCCCTCTCCGGGAATTTCGTAGCAGGTCCCCTCGCAACATTCCCCGGGTTTCCCATTGATTGTACAAGCCGCGCCGTCATCTTTGTTTTGAATTTCGCCCGACCCATCGCATTCCTTGCAGGGCTCATTCTCAATGGCCGTGCCCTCGGGCGCATCCACGCAGGGAACTGCCCAGC
>Ga0209509_1000066_pt1 | contig 118744 bp, 108 predicted proteins | sample BioC13SIPDNA_FD_185743 | JGI IMG/M metagenome (GOLD analysis project Ga0209509, IMG submission 185743) | Anaerobic biogas reactor microbial communites from Washington, USA - Biogas_R1_A C13 SIP DNA (SPAdes) (version 2) | ecosystem: Engineered > Bioreactor > Anaerobic > Unclassified | place...
TGGGCACTGTTTGGCATACCATCGGAAGCCTTTGTAGCAGTTCTGTTGACTATTTTTCAACGTTACCTGGCACCGCTGGTTTTATTAAATCTTCCTTTGTCGCCCCGGGAAGCTACTATCGCTATAGTAATGGTTGCCGTATCATTGCCTTGTTTACCGGTTATGGTCATGACAATAAGGGAATTGGGATTCAGGAGCTTGATTAAAATATTGGCAATGGGATTGACGGTTTCTTTCTTTATTGGCTTCAGCCTTAATTTGATATTACCGATGTAGGGAGGGAATAATATGAAGCTTACTCAGGTAAAACCAGGTCAAAAAGGGCAGGTACTAAATGTAGCGCCCGGTCACCAGGCCAAAAAAAAATTATACGATATTGGCATTACCCCAGGGGTAGAGTTTGAAATGGTAGCATGTCATCCATTTAAGGGTCCAATAGTTGTAAACCTGGGTAATAGCCGAATAGCAGTTGGTCGACATCTGGCGGATACGGTTTCAGTCAGGCTGGATAGTTAAAGGGTATTCAGGGAGGATGGTTATTTTTCTTTCCGGTGTTATTTTATCTTGCATTAGTTTCATAGCAAGCCCTAAAAATAGTTGAGTATTTATTTGTGGAAAATGATACAATAATTTAGTTGTTACTCGGTAAATATGTGCAGTAAAAGTAATTAGACTTATAACTACAAGTAATGCTAAAATTAAATACATAATAGATTTGGGAGGTTAATGCCGTGTTAAGACTGGAGAATGTTAGTCTGGCTATGAACCATGAAAGTGGCGAGAATAAGGACATTTTAAATAATATAAACATTAAGTTTGAACCTGGTAAACTATACGCTGTCACGGGACCAAACGGTGGGGGTAAATCTTCGATAGCCAAGGTTATTATGGGGATTTACAAGCACACTAAAGGAAATATTTATTTTAATGATGAAGAAATCAGTCAGCTAAATGTTACTGAGCGCGCTCAAAGAGGAATAGCCTATGCGTTTCAACAACCACCTCGTTTTAAAGGTTTAAGAATAACTGACATTCTAAAGACTGCTCAGCCAAATATGGATTCGATAGGCTTGCGCCGTCATTTAAGGGATGTAGGTCTTTGTCCCGAAGATTATCTGGATCGGGATATGGGCCCGGGACTAAGCGGTGGTGAGATTAAACGGATTGAAATTGCCCAGGTGTTAGCCCGGGAGGCAAAAATAAGTATATTTGATGAACCCGAAGCTGGCGTAGATTTATGGACTATTCAAAGGTTAATGGGGATTATTGTTAACAAGTATAAACAAAATCAGGATTCTACGGCAATAATTATAACTCATAATGAAAGGGCATTACCTTTATGTGATGAAATAATCGTAATTGAAGATGGAGCTGTAAAGGCCAGTGGAACACCAACGGAAATTTGGCCTTTAATTAAAGAAGAAATTGAATGTAAAAAAAGACTTGAATGCCGGGGGGAATTTGGATATGAATTTTAATGACCAGGATATGAAATTGTTACATGCTATTACAGATCTGGACATGATACCGGCGGGAGCAATAAATATTCGTCGCGATGGAGAGGCGGTAATACGGGTATCTTCTCCGAATATAAAAGTATATCCTAAAGAAGATAAACCTGGTTTGAATGTTGAAGTCAAGCCGGGTACCAAAAATGAAACTGTTCATGTTCCGGTACTGGTAACCAAAGCTGGTTTTCATGACAAGGTATATAATACCTTTATAGTTGGCGAAGATGCTGATGTTACGATTATTGCCGGATGTGGCATTCATAATGATAGTCACAGTGACTCGGGTCACGATGGCATCCATGAGATTATTGTAAAAAAAGGTGCCCGCATGCGTTATGTAGAAAAACATTACGGTGAGGGGAAGGGCCGGGGAAAAAGATTGTTAAATCCAACTACGGTTATAAGAGTTGAAAGTGGCGCTTATGCCGAATTGGAAATGATACAAATTGAAGGGGTCGACGATACCTTTCGTTCAACAGTAGCCCATGTGGCAGATAAAGCTAATCTTAAAGTTATTGAACGACTGCTTACTCACGGTGAACAATCGGCTGTATCAGAAATAGATGCTTATATTGAAGGACAGGATGGATCTGCTCAGATTTTATCCCGTTCAGTAGCCAAGGATAAATCTTCTCAGGTTTTTAAAGCTGGACTGATTGGAAAAACTGAGTGTTTAGGTCATGTTGAATGTGACTCCATTATTATGGGTAATGCGGTAATTAAGGCTACACCACAATTAGTTGCCGAAGATGCCCGCGCCGTTCTGACTCATGAAGCAGCTATAGGAAAAATAGCCGGCGAACAGTTGATTAAACTAATGTCATTGGGACTAACTGAACAACAGGCAGTAGATACTATTATCGATGGTTTTTTGCGTTAAAACTTGATGGCAGGTGAGAAAATTTTGAATTTAAACTTGTTTAAGACTTTTGTAAAGGTGGTAGAAACTCAGAATCTATCGCGTACAGCAGATGAATTTGGGTTATCACAACCTGCAGTTACCAAACAAATACAATCTTTGGAGGATATTTATGGAGTCCTGTTGCTGGAACGTTCGGGACGCAGGTTAAAGACGACCGAGGCCGGGGAAACTTTATATCAGGGAGCACGGGAAATAATTAAAGCAGTTGAAAAAACTGAAAAGGCTATGGAGGAAGTATCGGAGAGTAGAAAGGGTACTTTGTTCCTGGGTGCCAGTACCATTCCTGGTCAATATATTCTTCCCCAGTTGCTAAAGCAGTTTAAGGATAAATATCCGAATGTAAATATTAGTATTGATATTGCGGATACGGATAAAATATTTAATCGGGTAGCAGAAAGAGAATTGGATGTTGGTATTGTAGGGGGATGGACTAATAATCGCAAGGTAGATGGTTTCCCCTGGCTGGAAGATGAACTGGTAGTTATATTACCTTCAGATCATCGTCTGGCTGACCGGGAGAGCATGAGCATTCATGACCTTAAAAACGAAAGATGGATTATAAGGGAAAAAGGTTCGGGCACGCGTAAAGCGGTAGAAGAATTTTTGATGAATCACAATATAAAAAGGGATGAACTAAATCTTTATCTGGAGGCAGGCAGTACGGAAGCAGTGCTGGCAGCAGTAGAATCAGGCATGGGGGTCAGTATTATCTCTCGTTGGGCAATTATGAAAATGGACTCGGCCAGAAGGATTAGAAGTGTTAATTTAGTTGAACAGGATGCAAAACGCTTTTTCTATATACTTTATCCCCGGCAAAAGTCGCGACGAAAAACGGTCAATAACTTTCTCGAACATATAAAAAAGACTCAAGATCTGGAAAAAGCTTAGAAAAATCTAAGCTTTTTTTGATATTAAACTTGATAAAGTTTGTAGTTGCTTTTGCTTTTTGTTCGTATATAATGTATCTGTTGTCCTAATAATTATACTTGGAGGTGTAGTCCTTTGTTACCGTTACCTAAGAAATATTTTGTAACTGCTGCAGCAGCAGAAGGAGAAACTCGGTTGACAGCTTTTGATGGTGCTTTACTGGCAGCCAGGGTAGGAAATACCAACCTGCTACGGGTTAGCAGTATTTTACCTCCAGGTTGTGAATATGAACCTGGATTAGTAATCCCTCCGGGTTCCTTACTGCCGATTGCCTATGGGTCCATTACCAGCAGTGAACCAGGTGAATTAATTTCCGCTGCAGTCGCAGTAGGTATTCAAGCTGAGGGTTTTGGAGTAATTATGGAGTTTTCCGGCCGTTGCAGTAAAGAGAAGGCTGAAGCCGAAGTTACCGCTATGGTTAAAGAAGCTTTTCGCATACGGGAACTGGAATTATGTGAGATAAAACTGGCAGCAGTTGAACATGTAGTTGAAAAGATTGGTTGCGCTTTTGCAGCAGTTCCACTCTGGTATTAAAAAGGGGGATTTCATTTGGAATTATGGGTTACGGAATATCAAACCCCGTCGCTGGGTTTTTCCTGTAAAATAACCGAAACCTTAAGAAATGAACAAACCAGATTTCAGCACCTGGCAGTAGTTGATACCATGCAATTTGGTAAAATGCTGTTGCTGGATGGAATGGTTATGACTACCGATAAAGATGAGTTCGTCTACCATGAGATGATTACGCAGGTTGCCTTGAACTCACACCCTAACCCCGAAAAGGTTTTAATTATTGGCGGAGGGGATGGAGGGGCCTTAAGAGAAGTAGTAAATCATCCGGCAGTTAAAAAAGGCACTCTGGTAGAAATTGATGATCGGGTTATTACAGCCTCCCGTGATTTTTTTCCGGCATTAAACTGTGCTTTTGATCACCCCAAAGCTGAGGTGATTGTTGAGGATGGCATTGAGTTTGTTAAGAACCATACTGCTGAGTTTGATATTATTTTGGTAGATTCTACTGAACCAGTTGGCCCGGCAGTAGAGTTATTTTCCGCATCGTTTTATAAAAGTGCCTTCGCCGCTTTAAAAGATGATGGAATGCTGGTAGTACAAAGTGAGAGCCCGTTTTTTAATCAAAATGTTATTCAAATGGCTTTTAATGGAGTACAACAGACTTTCCCCATTACTAAACTATATTTAGCCAATGTCCCGACTTATCCCAGTGGATTGTGGAGTTTTACGGTAGGATCCAAACGGTATGACCCGGAGAAGATTACGACCAGAGGGTTAAATACTTGTAAATATTATAATGAGGAAGTTCATCAGGCAGCATTTAAATTGCCCAACTTTGTTGCCGATATTATCGAAGAAGGTAAATAATTTATGGATGTCAGGCTTGCAAATTATCTGGAACCCAAGACCCGCTTTATGGCTTCCCGGGATAATTTAAAAGAATGCAGCAAGGTTATACTGGGTCTGCCTATGGACTCAACCACCAGCTTTCGACCGGGAACACGTATGGGTCCTGCACGGGTACGTGAAGTTTCCGAAGGCATTGAGGAGTATAGCTTTTATCAGCGAAAAAGTTTAGAGGAGCTAAACTTTTATGATGCCGGAGATATAAGGATTCCTTTTGGCAATGTAGAAGAAAGCTTACGCCGTATGGAAACAGTTGCCCTGGCCTTGTTACAGGAGGGCAAAAAGCTTTTTTGCATGGGGGGAGAACATCTGGTCTCCTGGCCCATTATTAAGGCATATCATAAAATTTATCCTGAACTTCGGGTAATACACCTGGATGCCCATGCAGACTTGCGGGAGGACTATCTGGGAGAGAAACTTTCTCATGCTACGGTTATGAGACGGGTAGTGGAGATGATTGGTGACCGGAGGCTGTTACAGATGGGTATTCGTTCCGGTACCGAAGAGGAAATGTGCTTTGCAACTGAGCATACCTGCTTTTATTTTAACCGACTGCCAGACATTGAAGAGTTCAGGGAATTATTAAAGGATTATCCCGTTTATATATCTCTGGATATTGATGTATTGGATCCGGCCTTTGCACCCGGAACCGGTACCCCGGAAGCCGGAGGTTTTTCTTCGCGGCAATTGCTGGAGCTGTTACTTAACCTGAAACAGTTTAATATTGTAGGTTTTGATATGGTGGAGATTTCACCACCGTATGATTTTGGAGACAATACTGCTTTACTGGGAGCCAAGATTATGCGCGAAGCCCTGCTGGCATATTAGAAAAGCAAAAAGAATAGACGCAGATATTAAAATCAGGTTCAAGAAACTGGATAGCAAAACAAGTTCAAATAACTTTAACTCACCATCTAAATTAAAAAAATAATAATCCTTCAGCAAAAAGTCAGTAAAAAGTCAGGTTCAAAAAAATTGAATAGCAAAACAAATTTTTTAAATCTGACTCACCATAAATAGCCTCAATACAACCTGCAGGGACAATTAATATGAAGTTAAATTCATCGGATAGACATAGATGCTTTTTGATTCCGGCAGGGCTTTTAATACCATTTGTTCTTCCAGGAAATCAATCAGATTCTCCCATTCTTCGTCACCATTATCCTCAGTATTCATAAACTCCACAGAATATAAGCAAACCGGGACTTCCATCCAATTCAGCAAACGCAATTCTTCCAACCCGTCATCCAAAAAGGCCAACTTTTCCAATGGAGCTGAAAAAGGAGCCCTTGATTTACTTTTTATATGGGTTTCCATCTGCTTGATGAATATTTCCAGCTTTTCTTCTTTTTCCGCAGTTATAACATATTGAAACAATATATCGTACAGGTTCTGAGTTAAGACGATGGAAGTAATCCGTGGCAGCAGTAAATGTTTTTCCTGTTTAATAAGAGTCAGTTTATAGGGTTTAATATCTCGCAAAAGTTTCACTCCTAACTAAGCCTGTTTGATTTAACATTTTACCTGTTTACTAACCTTTGTACAACATTTATTCAACCCACGACCGTCTCCAGATTTACACCATTGTTCTATCCATGTATACTTTTAAGCAGACTGGTGCAGTTATTCAATACAAGATTTACAGCCGGGAGGAACATTAATGCTGGATAAAATAAATAATTACCATCAGGAAAAAAGCAAATTTCCAATAAAAAATATAATCCTGGCAGGATTAATATTGCTGGGGATTTTGTTGTTTATAACTCCTGTTACAATAGCAGCTGATAACCCTTCTGATAATGGCAAAGTATATATGATTGTGGTAGACAAGATGTCAATATATGATATTACTGCAGATCATACGCCAACCATGTATCGATTGACCAGAGAGGGAGCAGTCGGGTTAATAAGTAATAGAACTTTGCGCGGACGTAATACGATGGATACCAGTCTGTCAATAGGAGCAGGAAATATTGGACGGGTTTTTAATAATGGCGTAATGGGATTTAATCAGGATGAAATCGTGCCTGATCGGGGACAGGTAGCCGGATCATTATATCATAACTTAACGGGAATAAATCCTGGAAATTCCGCTGTTTTATTAGTAAATTTACCGGAAATATCGGCTGGCATTATGAAGGAACATGTTACAACCTTACCCGGTGCAATGGGCGAAGTGTTGGGGAACAATAGTTTAGCGGTTTGTGTTCTGGGCAATGGTGATACTGATTCTGAATACTCACGGGCTTCCGTAATAATAGGTATGGACGCAGAAGGTAAGATACCACTGGGGGATGTTGGCCCGAATACGATTATTAATACGGATGCCAGTTATTTGAGTCGGGAAACCAATTATGATTATTTAATTGAACAGGTAGATTTAAATTATCAGGCAGCCGATGTTATGATTGTGGAACTTTCTGATCTGGCCAGATTGGAAGTAGCTGATACTGCTTTTGATCATATCATGAATAAGGAGAAAATTACCCGTCTGGCTTATATCGACGGGTTTATAAATAATATCTACGAAATCATAAATCCGCAAGCAGACTTGTTGATGATTGTATCCCCTTCACCCTCTAAATTGGATACAGCTGCCAAAAACACCTTTACTCCCTTGCTTTTATATGGCAAAGGAGTTGATAACGGGTATCTGACTTCAGGATCTACCAGACGTGATTATGTTGTGGCTAATACTGATATTGCGACCAGTGTATTAGCTTTTTATGGTCTTAAGGATGATACCGGTACTATGATTGGCCGCCCAATAGTCTCCCAGGCGGAAGTTAACACGGAACTTCTGCATCAGGCGCAGGAGTTGTCAGATAGCACCAGTACGGTTAATAGATTGCGGGTACCGTTAGTAAAAGGCTATGTGGTTTTTCAGATTATTATAATTTTATTAGCTTTAGCTGCTATATTCTGGCTGGCGGAATGGAGGAGGACCTTGGAACCGGCTATGGTTAGTCTGGTAACCGTTCCATTAGTTTATCTTTGTCTGGGTTATTTCAGGTTGTCCGCTGATTGGCAGTATATAATCCTGGCCATAATTCTAGTCATTGCTTTAACCTGGCTAATAATGCGCATTGCCGGCGGGAATGCAGTTAGAGCTTTTTTCATTATGGCAGTAATTACTGTACTTGCCATCAATATTGATTTATTTACCGGCTCCCATCTCATTCAAAGCTCAGTTTTAGGTTATGATCCCATGGCTGGAGCCAGATATTATGGAGTAGGCAATGAATTTATGGGGATATTGCTGGGCAGCTCTATTGCTGCTGCTGCTATTGCCTACCAGAGGTATTCAAATAGAGTGTTATTAATAGTTATTTCCATTTTATTTATATTGCAGTGTTATCTGATTGCTTCGCCTTCATTGGGAGCTAATTCAGATGGTATGTTGACTGCTCCTATAGCATTTCTGGTCACCCTATTCCTGTTGGGAGATTTTAAATTAAGGTGGAAAACAGTAGCAGCTATCATTGGTATTACCTTGCTGGCAACTATGGGCTTTACTTATTATGATATGATCCGTGCCCCCGAACTTCAAACTCATCTGGGCAGAGCTGCCAATCAGATTGCTGCCGGAGGTTTGAATGAAGGATTAACTATTATAGCCCGTAAACTGGCTATGAATTTAAAACTAATTCGTTATACTATCTGGAGCTGGGTGTTTATTGTTATATTACTGGTTATGTCATTGTTGGTTTATCGTCCGGTAGGTGCCATGATGAGGCTACGCCAGGAAAAGCCTTATATTGTCAAGGGATTTGGCGGAATAATTGCCGGGGCTCTGGTAGGGCTGGTTATAAATGACTCCGGAATTGTAGCCGCTTCGACTATCAGTATTTATCTGGTAGTAATTCTGATTTTACTTATGCTGAAACAACAGCGGAAGTGGTTTACTGAAGATTAAGGGGGCGAGCAATATTTATCGATCCCGCAAAAGAAAAGAATATGATGATAAATATAAAAACCTGGATAGACAACGCTGGATTAACAATTGGCTTGGCATTGCTGCCATAATAATCATTTTAGCGCTGACCTTAAACCCTGGTGGATGCAGCGATAAACTAGTACAGTTATTTACGCATAGCTGATTATGTAATAAAAAGGTAGAGATGCAGGTTAGAACCTGACTCTACCTGAAGTTTTATTATTTACTCTGATAAACAATAGTATCTGCTCCATGCAGGGTTTTGGTAGAAGAAATAGAAATATATTCTATATTGATAATTGAACAGGTATAACTTTAAAAACAGTTAAATTATAATGTAAATCGAAACGGCAGTAGGATCGTAACAGGTAAGCGACTATTGATATATTAATATAATGAACATGCGTTCCTGACACGGTATTGTCTGCAAGGATGATTATACTGGGGTAAGATGATCTTATATTCTATAGATAATTAAGCTTTGGAATGATAATATCCAGAGGAGAAACTTATCGTGGAAGTCTTTAATAATACGACTAAAATTGTAAGAGATGATTTAGTTCAGATAATTACTCCGGGAAGTCGTATTTCTATTGCGGCAGCTTGTTTTTCGATTTATGCCTATCAGGAATTGAAGCTTCAGTTAAGTAAAATTGATTCCTTGCACTTTATATTCACATCGCCAACCTTTGTAACCGAAAAATCTCCTAAAGAAAAACGGGAATTCTATATTCCGCGATTAAATAGGGAAAGAAGCCTGTATGGTAACGAATTTGAAGTTAAGTTAAGGAATGAGTTATCACAAAAAGCGATTGCCCGGGAATGTGCAGATTGGATTCGTAAGAAGGTAACCTTTAAATCAAACGCTACCCAGGAAGGTATGGGAGGCTTTCTTAATGTTGAAACCCCTGACCAGCAGTTAACCTATATGCCTCTAAATGGATTTACCACTGTAGATATTTAACCGGTAATATTTCAGGTCTGGATGACTTTGAACTAATCTGCTTTATGGTGGTGATAGGGTGCTGACTTTTCCAAGCACAGCCGCGGTTGGACGAATTATGCCGAAAGAAGCTTTTTATAAACGGCTGACGCTCTCCAGCGAAATCCGCGATAAATTTGTAGCGGATGTAAAACGCATTGTCATGGAATACAAACTGGCACCAGATACGATAAATATTGCCAAAGGCGAAGAGGTATCTGAAATTCTGGTCCTTTCCATTGAACTTAAGAAGCAGGAAATGGACTATCACATAGTAGAAAACATAGCCCGGCAAAATGCACATAAGCTGCTTTTCCTGCTGAAATTCGGGAATAAGGGCCAACTAGCTTTATACTACAACAAGCTTTATAAAACCGGTTGGATGCCTTTGGCAGATATTAATTTGGATACCAGAGGTCTTGATCTTGACAGCATCTGGGAAGGCTTTATTGAGCAGGTCGCTTTGCAAGAAACTGTCCCTGTTGATGACCGTCTCTCCGTTCCGGAAAAGCTAAAGAAACAGGATGCCATTCTTAAACTGCAAAATAAAATTGAAAAATTGGAGCGGTTATCCCGCAACGAAAAACAACCCAAAAAACGATTTGAACTATATACCCAGCTGCACGGTTTAAAAGAGAAATTAGCCGAAGAAAAAGGAGAATGAAGATGGATAAGCTGAAAATGCACTCAGTAAATAAGGTGGATAAGAACATCGAAAAGATAGGTGCTCTATTCCCCAATGCGTTGGCTGAGGTTATTAAAGGCTACAGGGAAGATGGTTCAGCCATCGTTGAACACGCCATTGACTTCGACGTGTTGCGCCAGGAGCTGTCCGGCTATGTTGTGGAAGGCCCGGAGGAACGCTACCAATTCACCTGGCCGGATAAGAAAAAGTCCATATTACTGGCTAATGCCCCCATTGCAAAAACCCTGCGCCCCTGCCGGGAGGAAAGCGTGGATTTTGATAGCACTGAAAATCTTTACATAGAGGGCGACAATCTGGATGTACTCAAGCTTTTACAGGAAACCTATCTGGGTAAGGTGAAGATGATTTACATAGATCCGCCATATAATACCGGTAATGATTTTGTTTATGAAGACGACTTTGCCCAGAATACTAATGAATACCTGGCTAATAGTGGCCAGTATGACGAAAATGGCAATCGCCTGGTGCAAAATACGGAAAGCAATGGGCGGTTTCATACAGACTGGCTGAATATGATGTATCCTCGTATAAAATTAGCTAAAGATTTTTTATCAGAAGATGGTGTAATAGTTATCAGTATTGATGATAATGAGCTAAATAATCTAAGAAAAGCATGTGATGATATTTTTGGAGTAAATAATTTTGTCTCAATGCTTACTGTAATTGTAAAAACTGAGGGACGCCGTTATGGCTATTTTGCAAAGACACACGAAAACATCTTGATTTATTCAAAAAATCATAACGATCTTATACTGAATGAAATAGAAATAGAAGGTACAAAGTTCAGTTACCATGACCAATACGGGGGATTCAATATTAAGGATTTGAGAAATCAAAACACAAGGGCATTCAATGTCACAAATAGACCTAATTTAAGATATGCTTTTTATGTGGATGAATACTCCGCTGACGAGAATGGGTTTTGTAAATTATCAACTGAAAAAATCGAAGGATATACGGAAGTTTTACCAATTATAATTAATGACAACAAAAGCGTTTGGAGATGGGGAAAGGAAAAATCCGCTAAAGAAATAAATAATCTAGTAGCAAGAAAAGGTTCAGATGGAGTTATCAGGATTTATCAAAAATATAGGAAGCTAACTCAAACTGCTAAAACAGTATGGTTTGAAAAAGAATTTATATCAAATAAAGGGACCAAGGAACTTCAAGAATTATTAGGAAATGGAATATTTGATTTTCCTAAGCCTACAGCATTACTTAAAAGAATAACGGAAATTTGCAGCTTTGATGATAGCTACATACTAGACTTCTTCTCCGGCTCCGCCACTACCGCTCATGCTATTATGCAGCTAAACGCTGAAGACAGAGGCAATCGCAAATTTATAATGGTTCAGTTCCCCGAAGAAACAGATGAAGAGTCGGAAGCTTTTAAGGCCGGGTATAAAAATATCTGCGAAATCGGCAAAGAGCGTATCCGCCGGGCCGGGGAAAAAATTAAGGATGAAGCTGGGCTATATGATCAACAGTTTGACATTGGATTTCGGGTTCTGAAGGTAGACTCTACCAATATGCAGGATGTGTATTACAATCCGGCTGAGTACAGGCAGGATGAGATTGACCTGTTTGCGGACAACATCAAACCTGACCGCACCCCGGAAGACCTGCTCTTCCAGGTGATGCTGGATCTGGGTGTACTGCTGTCCAGCAAAATTAAAGAAACACTTATCGCCGGTAAAAAGGTATTCAATGTAGCCGATGGTTATTTGATAGCATGTTTTGATACTGATGCCACCAGTGAGGTCATCACCGAAATTGCCAAAAAGCAGCCGTATTATGCGGTATTCCGTGACAGCTCTATAGCAAGTGACAGTGTTGCCACAAACTTTGAGCAGATTTTCGAAACCTACAGTCCGACTACGGTAAGGAAGGTGCTGTAAAATGTCTAAACGCAGGCAGTTGCCAGATAACGAGATTATTCTGTACCAGAACGAAACTGGCAGTGTAAATGTCGAGGTATTGTTTGATAACGATAATCTATGGCTGCCGCAAAGAAGAATAGCTGAACTATATGGATGCACTGCTGATAATATCTCCCTTCACCTGAAAAATATTTATGCGGAATACGAGCTATCTGAAGAAGCAACTACCGAGAAATTCTCGGTAGTTCAAATAGAAGGTAATCGTGAGGTAGTACGTACTGTAAAATGTTATTCTTTGGAGGCAGTTATTGCCGTAGGGTACCGTGTCAGTAGCGAACGCGCCACTCAGTTTAGACGGTGGGCAACAGATATTCTGCATAAGTATATTCAAAAAGGGTTCGCTATTGACGATGACCGTTTCAAGTACGGTTCCCGTTTTAGTACCCGCTATTTTGATGAATTGCTGGCTGAAATCAGGGAAATACGCGCCAGCGAACGCATGGCCTACCAGAAGATAACTGATATTTATGCGACTTCGGTGGATTATTCCAAAGACGCCGAAGAAACCCGTAAATTCTATGCCACCGTACAGAATAAACTGCATTTTGCCATCACCGGGCAAACTGCTGCGGAGATTATAGTTGCTAGAGCCGACAGTACCAAACCATACATGGGCTTGACCACCTGGAGAAAAGCCCCGGACGGTAAGATACTTTCCACCGATATAAGTGTTGCCAAGAATTATTTGAATGCAGAAGAAATCGAACATCTAAATCGCATTGTAACGCTGTATCTGGATTTTGCGGAATTACAGGCGGCGCGAAAACGGCCCATGAAGATGAGTGACTGGGCCGACCGGTTGAACGCTTTTTTGCAGTTCAGTGAATACGATATTTTGAATAATGCGGGAAAAGTCAGTCATGAGGTGGCGCAGGCACTTGCTATCCAGGAATACGATAAATTCAGGGTTCGCCAGGATCAAAAGTATATATCAGACTTTGATCGTGAAGTCAAAATGCTTACCGATGCCAAGAAACTGAACGGAGGTAAGTCAGAGTGAAGTTTCAATTCAAAATACAACAATACCAAACCGATGCTGTAAAGAGTGTAGTGAATATATTTGCGGAACAACCTTTTACCGAACGGGTAAGTTATGTGCGCGACCTGGGTATCAATAAAAAACCACAGGCTGAACAATTAACCATGTTCACAGATCCGGAAAGTTCGGAAGAAGATATGACTATTGGCTTTGAAAACGCCCGCCTGGCTCTAAGTCGTGAACAACTGCTGCTAAACATTCGCAATATGCAAGCTCGTAATAATATTAAGCAATCAGACAGCCTGGTTGATCATTTGGGGGCTTGCAGTCTGGATGTAGAAATGGAGACCGGGACCGGAAAAACCTACGTATACATAAAAACGATCTTTGAGTTAAACAAGCAATATGGCTGGAGCAAGTTTATTATAGTGGTTCCTTCTGTTGCAATCCGTGAAGGGGTTAACAAATCTTTTGAAATCACTCGGGAACATTTTATGGAGCATTATGGCAAGAAGGCCAGGTTTTTTATTTACAACAGTAAGAACCTGACCGAACTGGACAATTTCAGTTCCAGCGCCGGAATCAACGTCATGATTATAAATATTCAGGCTTTTAATACCTCACTTAAAGAGGGAGGTAGAAGCAAAGAAGCGCGCCGAATATATGAAAAATTAGATGAATTCGGCAGCCGCAGGCCTATTGATGTTATTAAAGCCAACCGCCCGATTCTGATTCTGGATGAACCACAGAAGATGGGAGGAGATAAAACGCAAGAAGCTCTGGCCAATTTTAATCCTTTGTTTTGCTTGAATTACTCTGCTACCCATGTTCAGCACCATAATCTGGTCTATGTTCTGGATGCGGTGGATGCTTTTAATAAACGTTTAGTAAAAAAGATAGAGGTCAAGGGTTTTCAGTTAAAGAATTTCCGCGGTACAGATAAATATTTATTCCTGGAAAATATAATTATTTCCCCCAAAAAGCCGCCCATGGCAAAAATCGAGCTGGAAATCAGCTATAAAAAATCAATTAATCGTGAAACTCGTATTCTGGGCGTGGATGATGACCTGTACCCTGTTTCCAACTATATGGAACAATATAAAGGATATCATATCAGCGATATCGACCCCATACTTGGTACGGTCACCTTTACAAATGGTGATAAATTATCCCGCGGTGAAGTTGTGGGGGATGTTTCCGAAAAGGATATGCGCAGGATTCAAATCCGGGAGACTATAATCTCCCATTTTGAAAAGGAAAGACGGTTGTTTGAATTAGGCATTAAGACTCTTTCCTTGTTTTTCATCGATGAAGTAGCAAAATACCGCGTATACAATGAAGCTGGAGAAGAGGTCAATTCCGAATATGGTGATATGTTTGAACAGGAGTATAAAAAGATACTCAACGATTACATCACGTTAGAGGATACTCCATATACCAGGTACTTAAAAAGCATCGAGCCGCATGCAACCCATGCAGGCTATTTTAGCATCGACAAACAGGGGCGTAAGGTTGACAGCACGACCAGGCGGGGGAGTGATGAGAGCGATGATATCTCTGCCTATGACTTGATCCTCAAAAATAAAGAACGCCTGCTCAGTTTTGAGGAACCGGTAAGGTTTATTTTCTCGCATTCCGCGTTGCGTGAAGGCTGGGATAACCCGAATGTTTTTCAGATTTGCACTTTAAAACATGGGGGTATCAGTCCGACCCATAAGCGCCAGGAGGTTGGTCGCGGCCTGCGCATCTGTGTCAATCAGAGCGGGGATCGCATGGATAGCGAGCGCTGTGGTGATTCTGTCCATTCCATTAATATGCTTACGGTTATTGCCAGTGAGGGTTATAAGAATTTTGTGGCTGATTTACAGAAAGGTATTAAAGAAGCTTTATATGATCGTCCATCCAAGGCAACTCAGGAATACTTTACGGGTAAGACCATTATGACAGGCGAGCAGCCGGTTGTACTGGATGTTGTGCAAGCCAAGGCTATTTACCGTTATTTGCTGAAAAATGATTATATAGATGATAACGATAATGTAACGGAGGCATATCGGACTGATTTGGAGAACAACTGCCTGGCGGCTCTTCCTGAACCCCTGGTTCCTATCGCTGAGGGTGTTCATACTCTGGTTCAAAGTATCTTTGATGAAAGTATTCTGGATGCCATGATCGAGAACGGTAATAGCACCAGGATAACAGAAAATGCGCTGAACGAAAATTTCTACAAGCAGGAATTTCAGACTTTATGGGGTTATATTAACCATCAGTATGCCTACACGGTTGAGTTCGACAGCGAGGAGTTAATTAAAAAGGCAATACAGCATATTAATGAGAAAATGTTTGTTACCCAGCTTCAATACACTGTTACCATTGGTAAACAAACTCTTGAGTTGCAGGAAGATGCAATCGCCCGTGGTGAAAGCTTTTATCAGGATAAGACAAGAACCGAAACCCTGGAGCACGCACAGATAAGTCAAATCAAATATGACCTGGTAGGTAAAATTGCTGAAGGCACCACACTTACCCGTCGTACTATCGTTGCAATTCTTGCCGGTATAAAGAAGCATGTATTTGCAATGTTCAAACAAAATCCTGAAGAGTTCATCAGTAAAGCAATACGTTTAATCAATGAACAAAAGGCAACAATGATCGTGGAGCATATCTCCTATGACCAAATCGAGAAACAGTATGATAGTAGTATTTTTACTGCTGAAAAAGCTGCCGGTGATTTTACCAAAGCATTCCGGTCGGGGAAAAACGTTCAGGATTATGTATTTACCGATGGTGCCACTACCAGGAGTGTTGAGCGTCGTTTTGCTGAAGATATGGACAAAGCAAGTGAGGTTTGTGTATATGCTAAACTGCCAAGGGGCTTTTCCATTCCTACTCCGGTTGGCAACTATTCACCTGACTGGGCTATTGCGTTTAATGAAGGCACTGTTAAACATATTTACTTTATAGCAGAGACCAAGGGAACCATGGAAAGCCTGAATCTACGCCCTATTGAACAGGCAAAAATAGCCTGTGCCAAGCGGCTGTATAATCAGCTGTCGACCAGTAAGGTCAAGTACCATGATGTAGATAGTTACCAGACTCTACTAAATATTATGGGGAAAATTTGAGCAACATACGACGTTATTCCATATAGTATATTCACGTTTATTAATCGGTATATTATGATGAAGAATTCTGAAATAACGCTTTTTTATTATACTCTTTACTGATTGCGGGGAAAGTAATTAATCTGCAGAGCATCCCGCACTTCTTCCATGGTTTCCCGTGCCACCTGATGGGCTTTTTGGGTGCCGGCTTTCAGGATATCGGTTACCAGGGATTTATCCTGGTATTGCTGGCGTCTTTCCCGCATCGGTTCCAAAATATTATTTATGGTTGTGGCCAGTCTTTTTTTACAGGCTACACATCCTATCTCACCCTGACGGCATTGAGTCTCTATTTCGTCCACTTCATCGCGGTTAAATACTTTATGGTATTCGTATACGGTACATATTTCCGGATGCCCCGGGTCAGTTTTATGAATTCTGGCCGGGTCAGTTACAGCGTTACGAACTTTTTGTGTGACTTCTTCAGCACTATCCGATAAGAAGATGGCATTATTCAGACTTTTACTCATCTTGGCTTTTCCGTCCAGTCCCACTAGTCGGGGGGTGTCACCTACCAGCGTTTCGGGTTCTACCAGGACTGGTTTATATAAATCATTAAAACGGCGGACAATTTTTCTGGCCAGTTCAATATGAGGAATCTGGTCTTCGCCAACCGGAACCAGATTAGCTTTAAATATGGCTATATCTGCAGCTTGACTAACCGGATAACCTAAAAATCCATAGGTCATATCCTTTAAGCCATGCTGAGCAGCTTCGGTTTTAATAGTTGGATTATGCCTGAGTACATTTACCGAAGTATACATGGAAAAATACATTGCCAGTTCATGTATTTCCGGAATCATGCTTTGGATAAATATTGTAGATTTATTTGGATCAATACCGGCCGCCAGGTAATCGGTAGTTATTTGATAAACACTATCCACCAGTCCCTCTTCTTTTTCCCAATGGGTAGTAAGTGCCTGTACATCAGCTATTATTATATAACTGTCATATTGTTCCTGGAGCTTTACCCGATTGGCTACACTCCCCACATAATGACCCAGATGAAGTGCTCCGGTAGGACGGTCGCCGGTCAGTATTCTTTTCTTGCTGTTGGACATGTTGTTTGCCTGCCTCTCCATAAAATTCTGTTTCCTGTTTAAATAAATAAAAACCTCCATTCCATAAAGGGACGGAGGCTTTCCGTGGTGCCACCCTTTTTTGATACCGGGAAAAGTCCAGGTATCCTCAACCTGATAACGGTAGGAACCGTAGTCGCTATTATCAATAAATCTTCCGGGGCCCATTCGGATATCGAGCAGTCCTGGCTTGCACCTTGCCCAGGTCTCTGTACCTGATCTGTTTATCCTACTATTTCCCGTGCAACTATAAAAATATGATGTTTCTAAAATAGCATGATCCCGGCATATATTCAAGTAAAATGCCATAAGAGAATCAGTTTAAATAGCTAATATTTGTTTACAAATAGTACTATGTTATAATAATATATAAAAAATTTCCTTGAAGGAGTTAAAATGAGGATGAAAGAATTAAACAGTTATATATGTTTTAGTATGCGGGCCGCAATGAAAAAAATAGATAAGAATTTAACTGTACTGTTGGAAGATTTAGGTGTCAGTATACCACAATCATTTATTCTTCTTTCCTTATTGGAGGAAAATGGTGTAACCTTAAAGGAATTGGGCAATCGTACTTTAATTGACAGTTCTTCGATGACAGTACTGGTTGATAAACTGGAAAAGGACGAGCTGGTAGAAAGACAATTGGATCCACAGGATAGGCGGGCGATTAGAGTATTAATTACCCGGCGCGGCCGGGAAATAGCTGAAAAAATTACCGTTATTGCTAATGATTTTAACGCCAGGTTATATCAATTACTGGGAGAAGGAAATCAAAAAGAGTATTTAATGGCAGTAAAAAATATCACTCAGGGATTGGATTAAATACATATAATATATGGCATTTAAATTGTATGGCATTTAAATTGCCGGTTGCCTGAGCATTGGCTTTATACCTGATTTTTAAAAAAGTAGAAGTCTTTATTGACATGCAACAGAAATGTGCTAAAATTCTACATGTGTTATTTTCCGAAAGGGAGGTTTGGGAATTAAGAATCTACAATTTGAAGGGAGGCGACACCTAATTGCAGTCTTTAGGGCGTCATGTTTTAGCGGAGGTTTCCGGATGCCGGTTTGAGGTGTTAAATGATATCAAACAAGTAGAGGATATCATGATTAACGCAGCTTTGGAGGCTGGAGCAGAAGTTCGTGAATTTGTTTTTCACAAGTTTAGCCCCCAGGGGGTAAGTGGAGTTGTTGTTATCTCAGAGTCTCACCTGGCGATTCATACCTGGCCCGAATTGGGTTATGCCGCGGTGGATGTATTCACTTGTGGAGATAAGGTAAATCCCTGGGATGCATGTAACTACCTGGCCGAAAAGTTTGGTGCCAAATATGTTAATGCTACCGAAGTAAAGAGGGGATTAATGCCAGCTCAGGAAGAACGTCTGGTGGCCAATATTTAGGAGGGATACTATTTTAGTAGACCGAAGACGGTTTTTATTTAATGGTAACTAAATGCCTTACTTGTTTATAATAACGGGTAAGGCTTTAGTTTTTTAGAAGCAACTTAAAAAAGATTTTAGCCGAGCTGGAAGGCTTTAGTTTTTTAGAAGCAACTTAGAAAAGATTTTAGCCGAGCTGGAAGGCTTTAGTTTTTTAGAAGCAACTTAAAAAAGATTTTAGCCGAGCCGGAAGGCGTTAGTTTATTAAAACCTATATTACTTAAAATATTCCGTTATATATAACTTGACGTCTTTGCTATAATACAAGAAGGATTTTTTTAAAACCAATAATTTGCTAATTCAGCCATAATAAATAATTATATCTAAAGCAGGAACAGGGGTAATTCTGTAGAATGATAGAAGTGTATATAACGACCCGTGGAGCAATGTTCAGGGAGGAAAAAGAATGAGGTATATTTATACCAGAGAATTAAAATATGAATTACTGGAAGTGGAACGGTTATTCAGAACTGCCCTGGCTCCCTGGTCTTCAGAAGTCGACTGTTATTTGGTACGGTTGAATAATGATTCCACCTGGCAGCATTTGCCGGGAATAGTGTTAAGTGCCTATCATTTTATGGGTTTAGATAAATCTTTTAGTATTGCTATGGCTAATATTTTCAAGAACCTGTATTTTGCACAGTCAATTCACTCCTGGGTACGGGATGATGAAGAAGGTCAGGAATATAATCAGGATTTGCAGTTTTCAATTTTAATTGGCGATTATATATTTGGCCATGTTCTAAAGCTGCTGGTAGATATTCAGGCAACCAGTTTATTACAGGATTTTTTGCCGATGATTTGTACTATTAACGAGGGTAATGTCCTTAAACATAAGTTTGCCATATCAGAAATAGAAGTTTTACAGAAAACCAGAGTACCTTTATATTCAACGGCTTTTATTACTGCAGGTAAATTAGCCCGGTTATCCCCGGAAAGATTAAAAATTTACGGGCAATTGGGCTATAATCTGGGTATGGCTATAGAACTGCTGGAAAATAACCATGATCAGGAGGCTGATCAATATATTCATGACAGTATTTCACTGTATGAAGAGTTTAGCCAGGTTCAAATGATTGGTCCTGCAATTCTGGATAGAGCAGTAGCTGAGATTCATGATATAATCAGCAGGCTAAACCAGGTTGCGGTTATATAATTGGATAGGTGTAAAGGGCTTGCCGCCATGTTGCCTGCATGGATAGAGTAAGCCTTTTTATGTTTTTATGAGAGGAGATGATGGTGGTGGCTTATAAAGATTTGGCTGAATTTATACGGGAACTGGAGAATTCCGGTGAACTGGTCAGAATTAAGACTGAGGTTGATGCAGAGTTGGAGATTACTGAGATTACCGACCGGGTCAGCAAGGCTTATGGCCCGGCATTATTATTTGAAAATGTCAAAGGATCATCTGTGCCTGTATTAATAAATGCTTTTGGCAGTGAAAAGCGTATGGCCATGAGTTTGGGAGTTAATAGTTTTGAGGAAATTTCTGATGATATATTGGGTTTTTTACAACTTGCCGATCAAATGCCGCAATCATTCATAGATAAAGTAAAAGTTATCCCCAAATTGGCACAGATATCAAGTTTTATTCCCCGGATCGTTAAAAATGGGGCCTGTCAGGAAGTAATTCAGCGGGAGCCTTCACTTGATTTTTTGCCGATTTTAAAGTGTTGGCCGGAGGATGCCGGACATTTTATTACCCTTCCGCAGGTATATACCAAAGATCCGGAAACTGGCAAGCGTAATGTGGGCATGTACCGTTTGCAGGCTTTTGATAATAAGACTACCGGTATGCATTGGCATACCCATCATGATGGTGCTGAAAACTACCGCAAGAATTGTGCTCTGGGTCGCCCTACTGAGGTGGCTGTTGCCCTGGGCGGTGATCCGGCCATAACTTATTCGGCTACCGCTCCGTTACCCAAAGATATTGATGAACTTATTTTTGCAGGATTTTTGCGTAAGAAACCGGTGGATCTGGTTAAATGCAGAACAATCGATCTGGAAGTACCTGCTGATGCCGAAATCATACTGGAGGGATATGTAGATCCTCTGGAAAGACGTATTGAGGGGCCGTTTGGTGACCATACCGGTTATTATTCCCTGGCAGGGGAATATCCGGTTTTTCATATAACCTGTATAACTCATAAGAAAAATCCTGTTTATCCCACCACCATAGTTGGTAAACCGCCCCAGGAAGATTGTTATATGGCTTATGCTACCGAGCGGATATTTTTGCCCTTGATGAAGTTTCAACTACCGGAAATTGTTGATATGCATTTACCTATGGAAGGAGTATTCCACAATTGTGTGGTCGTTTCAATAAAGAAACAATTTCCTGGCCATGCCCGCAAGATAATGAGTTCTCTATGGGGAATGGGTCAGATGATGTTTGCCAAGTTTATTATTGTAGTTGATGATGATGTTAATGTGCAGGATAGTTCAGAAGTGTTATGGAAGGTGTTTAATAATGTTGATCCCCGGCGGGACACCATGATAGTTGAAGGCCCTCTGGATGTACTGGATCATTCTGCTCCGTTGGCTTTGGTAGGTTCCAAAATGGGTTTTGATGCTACCAGAAAATGGACCAGTGAAGGTCATAGCCGTGAATGGCCAAAGGATATTGTTATGAGTGAGGACATAAAGCAACTGGTCGAGTCGAAGTGGAGTGAATACGGTATTGACTAGACTGAGAAATTTTTTGCGTATGGTGGATTTTGAGCATACTTTTTTTGGTTTGCCTTTCGCTTATTTAGGAGCTTTTTTGGCTCAGGGGGGTATGCCGTCATGGGAAAAGTTGTTCTGGATTACAGTGGCCATGATAAGTGCCCGTACTGCTGCCCTGAGTCTTAACCGCATAATAGATTTAAGATATGATGCGGCTAACCCACGAACTGCCCATTGGGTGCTTCCATCCGGAAAACTTAATGTAAATAGAGTCTGGATAGGAACGATTATATTTTTTATGCTGCTCTTCGTTTCTGCTGCAAGGTTAAATCCCTTATGCTTAAAGTTAGCTCCCCTGGCAGTGATAATATTATGGGGGTATTCTTACACTAAAAGATTTACCTGGTGGTGCCATCTGATTCTAGGTATGGCCATAGGAATTGGACCCATAGGTGCCTGGATTGCTATAACCGGCACTTTTGATTGGCAACCATTAATATTGGGGGCGGCTGTTGCTGGTTGGATAGCCGGATTTGATACCATGTATGCCTGTCAGGATATCGAATTTGACCGCCGGAATAGGCTTTATTCCATTCCGGCCCGCTTTGGGGAAGTTGGGGCTTTAAGGTTTTCAGCTGTATTTCATTTGTTCACAGTAGTTTTTTTAGTTTTAACCGGGTTAATATTATCTTTAGGAGTATTTTATTATTTGGGGATAACCATAGCAGCAACTGTTCTGGTTTATGAACATATTATCGTTAAACCGGGGGATTTGAGCCGGGTTAATTTTGCTGCCTTTAAGATAAACCGATATGTGGGACTAATTATATTTATTTTTGCGTTATGGGATTTATTTTCTGTATGAGTAGAGGAGGTCGCAATTTGCCCAGATATATTGTAGGGTTTACCGGCGCCAGTGGTATAGTTTACGGTGTACGCCTGGTAGAGGAGTTATTAAAAAGAGAATTTGAGGTTAACTTAATCATCAGTCAACCGGCAGCTATTGTTTTACAACAGGAGATGGGATGGGAGATTGATGATGATATTCCTGCCAGTGTAAGAAAATATTTTGGTGCTGATAAGTTAACTGTTTATGAGAATTCCAACATTGCAGCTCCCATTGCCAGTGGTTCATATCTGACAGAAGGCATGGTGGTTATACCCTGTACCATGGCCAGTATATCAGCTATAGCTACCGGGGCAGCTAAAGGCTTGCTGGAGAGGGCGGCTGATGTAATGATAAAGGAAAAACGTAACTTGATTGTGGTTCCAAGGGAAACCCCTCTGAATGCTATTCATTTGCGTAATATGCTTACGCTTGCTGAGCTGGGGGTTCATGTAGTACCAGCTATGCCAGGGTTTTATTCCCATCCTCAAACCGTAGATGATTTAGTTAATTTTATTATAGGTAAAGTACTGGACAGCATGAGGATCGAACATAATCTTTTTGCCAGGTATGAAGGCTGATAGACAATTAGATAGAAAAGCATTTTCTCAGTCTATATAATATATATAATGTGCAAAATAAGAGGAGCATGATGAGTCAATTTAATTTTTTGGCCCCGGTTTCTAAAGAGATGAAAATAGTTGAATCCAGATTAGACAAGTATGTCCAGTCTGATTTGGCTATGCTGAATGAAGCAGCGGGGCATTTAATAGGTGCCGGTGGTAAGAGGCTCAGGCCTGGTTTTGCCCTACTGGCCGCCAAAATATACCAGGATGATCTGGAGAATATTATTCCGCTGGCAATAGCTCTGGAGTTAGTGCATATGGCTACTCTGGTGCATGATGACGTCATTGATAATTCAATGGTGCGCCGGGGTACTGATACGGTAAAGCTGGCCTGGGGCAACCGGGTCTCCATTTATGCCGGCAACTTTATTTTTGCCCGGGCCATGTCAATTATTGCTGATTATGAAGATGTCGAGATTATTGATATTCTGGCTGATACCAGTATGAAGATATGTCAGGGTGAAATAATTCAGATGCTTAGCTGTTATAATGTCAACCTGGGCTTGAAGAATTATTTACGCAGGATTGAAAGAAAAACGGCATTGCTTATATCGGTTAGCTGTCAATTAGGTGCCATATTGGCTAAAGCTCCTGAAAATGAAATAAAAGCATTGACCAGATATGGATATTATTTGGGAATGGGATTCCAGATTACTGATGACATACTTGATTTTGTTGCTGATGAGCAAACTCTGGGTAAACCTACCGGCAGCGATATTAGACAGGGGGTTATAACTTTACCGGCTTTGTATGCATTAAACCACAGTGTCTATAAAGATGAACTCAGGCAGCTACTCGCTTCTCCGGAAGCTTGTGACCGTGAGGCCGATAAAATTATTGAAATGATAATTGATTCAGATGGTATTGATTATTCTTACTGGCTGGCCCGGCATTATGCCGGTAAAGCTAAAAAACAGCTGGATATGATACCTGAACATCCAGTGAAAAATACCTTGTTGGAAATTACTGATTATATACTGGAAAGAGATTATTAGAAAGAAGGTGTAAGGGTTTGTCGCTGAGAGACTTATCACCGGATGAAAAACAGACTATTATTGAACACCTGGAAGAACTACGCAAATCACTGATTATCAGTGTGGTGGCAATAATTATAGCTGCAGTGGGGTCATTTTATTATAGCGAACAAATTCTTACCCTGATAATGGCACCGTTAAGTTCACTCAATGAGGGATTGGTAGTAACCGGGGTTACCGAAGCCTTTTTTGTTAAACTGAAACTTTCCTTTTTATCCGGTTTTATTATTGCATTTCCTATTGTTGTATGGGCAATCTGGCGTTTTTTTAAACCGGCCCTTTATCCCCAGGAAAGAAAATATGTATATATTCTTTTGCCGATAAGCGTGTTGCTGTTTGTTACAGGTGTGCTGTTTGCCTATTTTGGTATATTGCGTCTGGTATTAAACTTTTTCATCTATATTGCCGGCAGTAATTTGGAAACCATGTTTAAGGTAGATCAGTATGTATCATTTGTAATGGCTTTTACTATCCCGTTTGGGCTGGTTTTTGAATTACCGGTAGTAATGTTTTTTTTGACCAAGCTGGGGATAGTAAATTATCAAATGCTGGCCAAAAACCGTAAGTATGCACTGTTGATAATTGTAATTCTGGCAGCAGCCCTTACTCCCGGTCCAGACCCGGTTTCACAGATGTTTATGGCGGTGCCGGTATATTTACTTTATGAAATAAGCATATGGATATCCAAGTTTGCCAAACGCTCACCAGGCAGAGTGGAAGACGAGTCCAATTTGGAAAATAAAAGCTAACCAATTTTCATGCCGATAAATTATTATCAGGCGCCACCGACAGGAAAATGCAAAGCTTTACAAAACCTTGTATTTGGGTCATAATAGCAAATAAATCATGGCTTTTTGAACGGGTATATATTTTGTTACAGATATAAAAGGAGGGGACAACTTGTTTGGATTAATTGGCAACTTTGGTCCCTGGGAACTGGTGCTGATTTTAGTGATTGTCTTAATAATTGTAGGGCCTGGAAAATTACCCCAGGTAGGACAGTCAATGGGAAAAGCTCTGCAGAATTTCCGTAAAGCCAAAGAAGAAGACTTTGAAGAACTGGAAGATAAAAAAGATAAATAGAAAAAGGTCTGTTACAGACCTTTTTTAAAACTAATGGGGGAGTGTATTAGCTTGACCCATTTATTCCCGGTATTCCTTAATATGCAGGAGCGAAATTGTCTGGTGGTTGGGGGAGGTCAGGTTGCAGAACGAAAAGTACTCAACCTGCTGGAGTATAAAGCAAATATAACTGTAGTTAGTCCCGAAGTTACTGATAATTTGAAACAACTGATAACCAGACATTCAATCGTTTGGTATAACCGAGAGTTTATACCTGATGATTTGGAGAATATGTCACTAGTGTTTGTCGCCACTGATACCGGAAACGTAAATCAGGAGGTGGCTTCTTTGTGCCGTGAAAAGGGTATTTTGATCAATGCGGTAGATGATCCGCCTAATTGTGATTTATATATTCCCTCTATATTAAAACGAGGTTCATTGACCGTAGCAATATCTACTGAGGGAAAGAGTCCTGCTTATGCAGCGCGCCTGCGCCGGGAACTGGAACATATTATTACCGAAGATCACGGCAAGCTGGTTGATATTTTAGGTGAGCAGCGTGACCGGGTTAAAGAGACCGTTGATGATATTGAGGTTCGTCGTGCCATTTTTCAGGCTATGGCTAATTCGGACTTATTGGAATTAATTCAAATGGGAGCGGAAGATAAAATAAGGGAGCGGATTGAGCAATGTATGTCCTTGTGGCAGGTTTGAATCATAGGACAGCTCCGGTTGAGATAAGGGAGAAACTGGCTATTACAGGAGTTGCTCTGCAGGATACCTATAAGCAATTGCTTCAGCAGGAAGGTATTGAAGGTGCTGTTATTGTCAACACCTGTAACCGGACAGAGGTATATGCTACCACTCGGGATATTGAACAGGGCACAAAGGTACTGGAACAAATGTTACAGGGATATTCCGATATTAATAGTCAGGAGTTAAAGCAATACCTGTATCAACCTAATTGTTATGAGGCAATTTATCATCTGTTCAGGGTTACTTCCGGACTGGATTCCATGATTTTAGGCGAAACCCAGGTAATCGGGCAGGTAAAAGATGCTTATATGGCCGCTATGGAAGCAAATGCCTCGGATGGGGTACTTAATGCATTATTTCAAAAGGCACTTTATGTGGGGAAAAAAGTCCGCACCGAAACGGAAATTGATTCGCATCCATTGTCAATCAGCTCAGCAGCGGTAGAAATGGCTCGCAATGTATTGGGTGATTTACATGGTAAAACTGTAATGGTAGTGGGAGCGGGAGAAATGAGTGAACTTACTACCCGTTATCTTATGCAGCATGGGGTACAATCAGTTATTGTATCTAACCGTTCCTATGATAAAGCGATAGCAATGGCAGAGGAGTTTACCGGCCAGGCTATTCGCCTGGATGAAATGCCGCAAATGCTCCCCTTTACAGATATTGTTATTAGTTGTACTGCAGCAAATCATTATGTAATCCGTGCCGATAATTCTTATGAGAGTCTATTAAACAGAAATGGCCGGCCTATAATCATGATAGATATTGCTGTACCCCGCGATATCGATCCACAATTGGCAGATATAGATGAAGTGTTTTTATATGATATAGACGATTTACAGGGTGTAATAGATATTAATTACCAGCAAAGACAACAGGCTGCAACTAAGGCAGAAGAAATCATTGTTCAGGAGCTGGAAGATTTTAACGAGTGGTTGGGCAGTCTCTGTGTTGTGCCGGTAATTAGTGCCTTAAAAGCACAGGCTGAGTCAATAAAACAACAGGAAATGAAAAAAGCCATGAATCGTTTGGGCAAGGTCTCAGAACATGAACAAAAAGTTATTGGAACTTTGGCTAATGCCATTGTAAATCAGTTATTACATATTCCAATTATTCAATTAAAAGAGAAGGCATCCACCAACCAGGGACATGTTTATGCGGAAGTTGTAAAAGGATTATTTAATTTGCAGATAGATAGTGAGGGGTATGCTGAAAATGACTCATATAAGGCTGGGAACCAGGGGTAGCAAACTGGCACGATGGCAGACCGAGCATGTAGCAGACAGATTAAAAAGCTTCTTTCCCCGGCTGGATATTGAGATCGTTGTTATAAAAACTACCGGGGATATTATTTTAGATGTAGCTTTGTCACGTATAGGTGACAAAGGCTTGTTTACTAAAGAATTGGAGACTGCTTTATTAAATAACGAGATTGATGTAGCTGTCCATAGTGCTAAAGATTTACCTTCAGAATTGGATGAAAATTTAAAGATTGGTGCTGTTTTACCCCGTGAAAATCCTCATGATGTCCTGTTATCCCATAAAAGATACCGTCTGGCCGATTTGCCGCCGGGAGCGCTGATAGGCACCTCCAGCCTCAGAAGAATAGCGCAGATGAAAGCTTATCGTCCCGACCTGGTCATGGTTGATATACGTGGAAATGTTGAGACTCGGATAAGAAAAATGCAGGAACAAAATCTGGATGCAATTATTCTTGCCAATGCCGGGGTGCAACGGTTGGGTTTAACTGAATATATAACTGAGTATTTACCCTATGATGTTATGCTTCCTGCAGTGGGACAGGGTATTATTGCCATTGAGTGCCGTCGGGAAGATAGTGATACTACCGATATACTCCAAAAGATCAATGATCCGCTAACCTCAATTATTATTCAGGCGGAACGGGCGTTTTTAAGAAAATTGGAAGGTGGTTGTCAGGTACCAATAGCCTGTCTGGCAGAGGAGCAGGAGGGACAATTATGTCTGAATGGCCTGGTAGCCTCATTAGATGGATCAACAGTATTTCGTGAATCCATGTATCTTGACCAAAATGACCCGGAAAACGGTGGGCGAAAAGCAGCAGACTTATTATTACAGCAAGGGGCCGGTCAGGTTTTGGAGCAAATTAAAAATTCGGGGGATTAATTTATGAAGAGCCAGGGTTATGTTTATCTAATTGGAGCAGGGCCGGGGGACCCCGGTTTATTCACCCTTAAGGGCAAAGAAATTCTTAACCGGGCTACGGTGGTAATTTATGACCGTTTGGTAGGAGATAGAATTTTATCCTATGCTAATCCAGATGCTGAAATGATTTATGTAGGTAAAGCTTCCGGACAACATGCCCTGCCCCAGGACGAGATTAATGCCTTAATGGTAGAAAAAGCCCGTCAGGGTCACATTGTGGCCCGATTAAAAGGCGGCGATCCTTTCCTGTATGGTCGCGGCGGTGAAGAAGCTCAGTATGTGCTGCAAAATGGTTTGGATTATGAAGTGGTACCAGGAGTTACTTCGGCAATTGCTGTGCCTGCTTATGCCGGTATTCCGGTTACGCATCGTGACGCTACTTCCAGTTTTGCAGTAATTACCGGTCATGAAAAACCGGATAAAACCGAGAGTTCTATTCAGTGGGATAAGATATCCACGGGAATAGGAACTTTGGTGTTTTTAATGGGAGTAGAGAATTTACCGTTTATCTGTAAAAGTTTAATCGATAATGGGCGGGATCCTTCAACTCCGATTGCCCTGATTCATCGGGGTACAACCCCACAACAAAAGGTTTTGAGCGGGACGTTGGCAGATATCGTTGATAAAGTCAAAAAAGCAGAATTTAAACCTCCGGCAGTTATTGTAGCAGGAGAAGTCGTCAACCTGCGTCAGGAACTGCAGTGGTTGGAGAAAAAACCGTTCTGGGGTAAGCGTATAATAGTTACCCGTTCCCGTAATCAAGCCAGCCAGTTGTCCGCCAGGATAAATGATTTAGGCGGCGAAGCAGTTGAATTTCCCACCATTAGTATTCAAAAGGAAGAGAATCTAAGCAGTTTATTTAATGCTTTTAAAAATATTACCAGTTATGAATGGATTATTTTTACCAGTGTTAATGCAGTAGATATCTTTTTTAACGAGCTTAATAATGCCGATATGGATATAAGAGATTTAGGAGGGGTTAATATAGCGGCTATTGGCCCGGCAACCCGAGATAATTTAGCCCGGCGTGGTTTAAAAGTGAATGTTGTTCCCGATGAATATCGGGCCGAAGGGATTGTGGCTGAGCTGGCCAATAAAATTCAACCCGGGCAATGGGTGTTGTTACCCAGGGCCAGAGGCGCCCGGTCAATATTACCTGACTCATTGCGCGAAATGGGTGCGCATGTTAATGAAGTATTTTTATATGAGGCAATATCTGAAGTACATATAAGTCAGACAATCCTGAATGAAATTAAAAATGGGGTCATGGATTACATTACTTTTACCAGTTCGTCAACTGTAACCAATTTTGTTAAGATAATAGGCAGAGAACATGTTAATAACATTAATCAGAGAGTAAAAGTGGCCTGTATCGGTCCGATAACTGCTGATACAGCACGTGAAGCCGGATTCAAAGTTGATATTGTAGCTAAGGAATATACCATACAAGGTTTAATTAATGCAATTATAGATGAAATGTAGTTATATCATGGGGAGGAGATACAATGATAGGATTTACCAAGTTGCTTTGTGGAACCGCAACAGTATCTGATGTTATTAAGCATAGCAGTATAGAGGGACAGGTTCCGCCTGAGTTACTTCAGTTTTCCAATAAAAATCGGCCGCTGGTAGTTTGGAATATGACCAACCGTTGCAACTTAAGGTGCAAACATTGTTACATCCATGCTGAAGATATTCACTATCATAATGAGTTAAGCACTGATGAAGCCAGGGTGTTTATTGAGGATTTAGCCCAAATGCAGGTGCCGGTATTGCTGTTTTCCGGAGGGGAACCGTTATTACGTCCCGATATTTTTGAACTGGGGGAGATGGCTTCCAGAATGGGTTTGCGACCGGTAATATCGAGTAATGGGACTTTGATTGACCGGGAAATAGCAGCCAGGATAAGGGAAGCAGGTTTTCAGTATGTAGGTATCAGCATTGATGGAGCACCGGCTACCCATGATGAGTTTCGTAATCATAAGGGAGCTTTTGATGCGGCTATCAAAGGAATTAAGGCCTGTCAGGCAGAAGGAGTAAAGACGGGGATCAGGTTTACAGTGAACAAGTATAATCAACAGGATTTGCCTGAGATTTTCAATATAATTGAAAAGGAAAATATTCCTCGTTTTTGTATGTATCATCTGGTTTATGCAGGCCGCGGCGCCGAGATGGCAGATATGGATACCAGTGCTGATGAAAAACGGGATATTCTGAATTTAGTTACGGAAAAAACCATTGACCTTCATAACCGTGGAGTCCAGGTGGAAATTTTAACCACTGATAATCATGCGGATGGAATATATTTATTAAATAATATTCGGGAAAAACAACCGGAACGAGTGGATGAAATTGTTCAGTTATTAGGGATGCATGGTGGTTGTTCAGCAGGAACTAAGTTTGCCAATGTTGATCCTCAGGGTAATGTTCATCCCTGTCAGTTCTGGCAGGATTACAGTGTAGGTAATGTACGGGAAAAACCATTCAGTCAGATATGGACATCTGAGGATGAATTAATGGTGAAACTGCGGGAGAAGGACAAACATTTAACTGGAAAATGTGGACAGTGTCAGTATAAAACTTTATGTGCCGGATGTCGTATCAGAGCCCGGGCAGTTCATGGAGATTTATGGGCAGCAGATCCGGCCTGCTATCTGAGCGAGGAAGAAATACAGGGATAGGGGTGACGGTATGGGATATCCACTCTATCGGGGAAGAAGATTAAGGTCTCAGAAAACTTTGCGGGCTATGGTAGCCGAAACTTCTGTGCAAATTAATGATCTTATTTATCCTATGTTTGTTATTCATGGTAAGGATAAGTGTTTACCGGTGGCTTCCATGCCCGGAGTAGATCAACTATCAGTAGATCGTTTGGTTAATGAGGTCAGGGAAGTTGAAAATTTGGGAATTCCAGCCGTGCTGTTGTTTGGTATCCCTGAAACCAAAGATGCTGTGGGGAGTTCATCTTATAAGGACAATGGTGTAGTTCAACAGGCCATAAAAGCTATCAAGGATAGTTGCCCGGATTTGATAGTAATTACGGATGTTTGTTTGTGTGAGTATACTGATCATGGACATTGTGGTCTGCCAGATAAGTCTGGCTATGTAAATAATGATGCTACCTTGGAGATTTTAGCCCGGCAGGCTTTGTCACATGTTAGGGCCGGGTGTGATATAGTAGCACCTTCCGATATGATGGATGGCAGGATTGGTTACATTCGTAATTCGCTGGATGATAATGGCTATATAAAGGTTCCCATTATGGCTTATGCAGCCAAATTTGCTTCCAGTTTTTACGGACCATTCAGAGATGCAGCTGATTCTACCCCTCAGTATGGGGATAGGAAAACTTATCAGATGGATTATTGCAATATTAACGAAGCCCTGCGCGAAGTGGCCATGGATATTGAGGAAGGGGCCGATATGGTTATGGTTAAACCAGCTTTGGCCTACCTGGATGTCATTAAGGCAGTAAAAGACAAGTTTGCTTATCCTACCGTAGCTTACAATGTAAGCGGTGAATATGCTATGGTTAAAGCAGCTGCTGAACATGGCTGGATTGATGAAGGAAAAGTTACTATGGAAATAATGACGGCTATTAAACGGGCGGGAGCAGATTTGATTATTACCTATGCAGCCAAAGATGTAGCCAGATATTTAAATCGGTAAACAGTTGCGGAGGTGAAGAAATCCGGGACGTTATGAATTACGTTCAGGATTGAAATTATGCTGGTATCGTGGAACTCTACCAATCAATGTAATATGTTTTGTGATCATTGTTACCGGGATGCCGGAGATAAATTAAGTGAAGAACTTACCACCGAACAGGGCAAAAAACTTATTCGCGAATTAGTTAAGGCCGGATTTAAAATCATGATTTTCAGTGGCGGGGAATCAATTATGCGGCCCGATATTTATGAATTGGGCAAGTATGCTACTGATCAGGGTTTAAGAGCAGTTCTGGGAACCAACGGTACCCTGATTACTCCCGAAGTAGCATTTAAATTAAAAGATGCCGGTTTTATGGCTGTGGGAGTTAGCATTGACAGTTTATCAGATGAAAAGAATGACCAATTTCGTAAATTGGACCATGCCTTGCAATTAGCCATAAAGGGAATGGAAAACTTACGACAGGCCGGGTTGCCTTTTCAGATTCATACTACGGTTATGGATTGGAATGTTAACGAATTGGAAGCTATAACTGATTTTGCAGTGGAAATAGGTGCCATGGCTCACCATGTATTCTTCCTGGTACCAACTGGTCGGGGAGTCAATATTGAAGACGAAGCTTTAAGAGTTGTAGAATATGAGAAGACTATTGCCCGATTAATGGAAAAACAAAAAGATGTTGCTATTGAAATAAAACCCACCTGTGCTCCTCAATTTATTCGTGTGGCTGATAAAAAAGGAGTTCCCATTCGTTTCAGTAAAGGATGTCTGGCGGGAATCAGCTATTGTATAATCAGTCCCAAGGGTGATGTACAACCCTGTGCTTATCTGGATATACCCTTGGGGAATGTAAAAGAAACTCCTTTCGATGAGATTTGGCAAAACAATCCGGTTTTAAATAAATTACGCACCATGGAGTATGAGGGTGATTGCGGTATTTGTGATTACCGGGAACGTTGCGGTGGTTGCAGGGCGCGCGCTTATTATTATAGTGAGGGTAATTTTATGGCCAATGATGATTGGTGTCTGTACAAGCCCAAAGGGGGTTTAGCGCATGGCTAATTTGACTTCTTTGGATAAAGCTTTGCTTAATATGATGCAATCAAATTTCCCGCTTAATATGTATCCCTATAAAACTATGGCGGATAAGCTGGGTGTTACTGAAGAAGAGATAATAGCAAGAATCGAAGCATTAAAAGAGGCAGGAATTATAAGAAGAATTGGCGCAGTATTGGATGCCAGAAGATTAGGTTTTTTTTCAACTTTGTGTGCAGCTAAAGTATCCGGGGACAAAATTAACGAAGTAGCTGAAATAATAAATAAATATGATGGTGTTACACATAACTACCGACGTACCCATGAGTATAATTTATGGTTTACGCTTACCGCCCCTTCACAGGAAGAGTCCCGGATAATTATTGATGAATTAATGGAAAAGACCGGTGTACATATTGTCAGTATGCCGGCAATTAAGACTTATAAAATAAAGGTTGCTCTGGAAATGGAGGGTGATGGCCATCATAAATGATCAGGATAAAGCGATTCTTCGTGAACTTCAGGGGGATTTGCCGCTGGAACCCCGGCCATTTGCCAGGATTGCTGCCCGGGTAGGGATCAGTGAAGAATATTTAATGCAAAGAATAAATGCTATGATGGATGAAGGTATTATTCGCCGCTTCGCAGCCATATTACGCCATCAAAAAGCCGGCTATACAGTTAATGCCATGGTTGCCTGGAAAGTTGAGCCGGAACAGATTGATAGAATTGGTATGAAGTTTGCTGCCTGTGAGCAGGTAAGTCATTGTTATTTGAGGGAAGTACCGGCTGATTTTGATAAGAACTTATTTACCATGGTTCATTGTCGCAGTGAGGAAGAATTAAATAAATTGGTTACCAATATGTCAGAGCTGTTGGGGTTGGAGGATTATGCCATTATCAGCAGTGAACACGAATATAAAAAAACCAGTATGAGATATTTTTAATGAATTAGCCGGATAAGGCTGCTGTTTGGAGGGGTTGCAAGTTATGAAGACTGATCGTTCAACGGAAATGTTTCGTGTTGCCAGTCAATATATGCCAGGCGGAGTAAACAGTCCGGTAAGGGCATTTAAAGCGGTGGGGGGAAATCCAATCTTCATTAAGGAAGCTCATGGAGCAAAGGTTATTGATGTAGATGGCAATGCATATATTGATTATGTGGGTTCCTGGGGTCCTTTAATTTTAGGCCATAGCCATCCGCAGGTTGTTGAGGCGGTTTGTTCCATGGCCTCAAGGGGAACCAGTTTTGGTGCACCGTGTGAGGCCGAGATTGAGTTAGCCAGTTTAATCTGTGCGGCTATTCCCTCCATGGAAATGGTACGTATGGTTAATTCCGGAACTGAAGCTGCTATGAGTGCCGTACGTCTGGCCAGGGCTTATACCGGCAGAGACAAGATTGTAAAATTTGAGGGATGTTATCATGGACATGCTGACAGTTTTTTGATTAAAGCCGGCTCAGGACTTCTGACTTCAGGAGTTCCGACCAGTCCCGGTGTTCCTGCCAGTATTGGTGAATTAACCCTTATTGCAACTTATAATGATTTGGAGTCGGTTATAGAATTATTTAACGAGTATGGAAAAGAAATAGCAGCAGTTATTGTAGAGCCGGCAGCGGGTAATATGGGTTTGGTAATTCCGGATTATGAATTTTTGGATGGACTGCGTCAGTTGACATTAAAGAACGGTAGTTTGTTAATATTTGATGAAGTTATTACAGGTTTTCGGGCCTGTTATGGAGGGTTTCAAAATATCGTCGGTATCAGACCTGACCTTACCATATTGGGGAAAATCATTGGCGGAGGGTTACCGGTTGGTGCCTACGGAGGAAGTCGGGAAATAATGCAACGGGTATCACCGCAGGGCGATGTTTATCAGGCAGGTACCCTGTCGGGTAATCCGTTAGCCATGATTGCCGGAGTTGAAACTTTAAAAATATTAGCTGATGATGACTGGTATGACCGGTTAGAGGTATTGACTTACTATTTAACCGGTAAATTAAAGACCATATTCGAAAATCATGGACTATTATATGAGATTAACCGCCTGGCTTCCATGTTTACCGTATTCTTTACTGAAGAATTAGTTGAAAATTATACAGCAGTACTTAGCTGCGACACTCAAAAATATGGAGCTTTTCATCAGGCTCTGCTAAATGAGGGGGTATATTTTCCTCCGGCGCAATTTGAGACCGGTTTTATTTCTTGTGCCCATGATATGGAAGATGTTAATGAAACTGCCGAAGCGGTTGATCGGGCATTATCTATTATTCAGGGATAAGGGAGGATGGTTTTAATGCCGGATAATTGGGAATGGTTTATAAAAAACTTTGAGTTATTAAGCCATATTGATTTAACCGCTTATAAACGCCCTCAAATGGAAAGACGCATTAACAGTTTTATGAGATCAGCCTCAGTGCCTGATTATAAGGAGTTTATCAGTTTATTGAAAACTGATGCTAATTTATACCGTAAATTTCTTGATCATATTACTATTAATGTATCCGAGTTTTTTCGCAATGCTAATCATTGGGAGATTTTAGAGAAGCAGGTTATTCCCGGTTTATTGAAAAACCGTTCGGAACTAAAAATCTGGAGTGCCGGTTGTTCAACCGGGGAAGAGCCATATTCACTGGCTATGATGCTAAAAGAAAACCGGGTTAATCTAACTGACAAAATTCTGGCTACTGATTTGGATCAGGAGGTTTTAGCCAAGGCTGCACAGGGGATCTATACAGCTAAGGCAGCCCAGGGAATTCCACCCGCTTATTTAGCTAGATATTTTACCGCTCAGGGTGAAAATTATCAGGCAAAAGACGAATTGAAGAATATGATTAAATTCCAACGCCATGATTTGTTAAAAGATAATTTTAACAAGGATTTTGATTTGATCTTATGTCGTAATGTAGTAATTTATTTTACCGAAGAAACCAAAAGCAAGTTATATCGTAGGTTTGCTGATGCTATGCGTCCGGGAGGAGTATTGTTTATCGGCAGTACTGAACAAATATTTCAGGCCCGTGAATTAGGCCTGAAATCGGTTGCTACTTTTTTTTATCAAAAGGAATCCTAAAGCATATAAATTTTTACGTAAGATTTTTTAAAGAAGCAGGAAATGGCTTATGAATATAGAAACTTAAATGTGATGTCCTTTTTTAAATAGTTGGTCAAGGTTGTTTTAAAGGCGGTAATTAGCCCTGGGCAGCCAGATATAAAATTAATCTTGGGGGTGGTATGGTCGGCTTTATGTCTGCTAGTTTGAGGGGTTTGAAGATTTGCCTGGTAAATTATGAATCGAAAAGGAGGAATGAACTTGAAGGTTCTCGTGTGTGTTAAGCAAACATTTGACACAGAAGCTAAAATCGAATTAAAAGATGGTAAAATTTCAGATGCAGGTATTAACCTGATTATTAATCCTTATGACGAAGTTGCCGTCGAAGGCGCTATCCAACTAAAAGAAAAAAATATTGCTACTGAAGTAGTAATTGTATCTGCCGGGGCTGATAAGGCTATGGATGCTATAAGAACAGCACTGGCAATGGGCGCTGACAGAGGCATTCTTGTAAAACAGGATTCCGCTGCTGATGAATTCCAAAGAGCAGTTGCATTGGCTGAAGCTATTAAGGCTGAAAACCCTGATCTGATTCTGGCCGGCCATGTTGCCGCTGATGATGGTTCTTCACAGGTTCCGACCCGGATAGCAGAAATTTTAGGCTTACCGCATGTCAATGTTATTACCAATATCGAAATTGCTGGTGGTAAAGCTACCTGTACCAGTGAAGCTGATGGCGGAACCCAGGTTACTGAAGTAACCATTCCGGCAGTTGTCTCCAGTCAGGTTAGCTGGAATGAGCCTCGTTATCCTTCTATGAAAGGTATTATGCAGGCTAAAAAGAAACCGGTAGCTACAGTAGATGCTGCCGCTGCTGATGCCAAGGTTAAGATTATTGAATTAGCCTTACCGCCTTCCAAGACAGCTGGTATTAAGATCGAAGAAGATCCTGATGTTGCAGCTGCTAAATTAGGCGATTGGATGAAAAATACCGTTAAGGTTGAAGTGAAATAATTGCAATAAAAGAATATTATGGTATTGATATAAAGGAGGGTAATTGATGGCGGGAACATGGGTATTTGTAGAACAAAGAGACGGTAATATACGTAAAGTTACGTATGAAATGCTCTCTAAGGCTAAGAGTTTTGGCGATGAAGTCAGTGCAGTAGTAATTGGCAAAAATGTAGAAGGACTTGCTCCTGAATTTGCTAAATACGGTGCAGATAAAGTTTATGTTGTGGAAGGCGATGTATTTGCCAACTACAATACTGGTGCTTATGTTGTACAGCTGGCTGCAATGATTAAGGAATATTCTCCGAATGCAGTATTATTTGCACATACTTTTAATGGCAGAGACCTGGGTTCCAGATTAGCTCAAAAATTAGAAGTTGGTCTGGCAACTGACGCTATTGATGCTGAAATTAGTGCAGGTAAAGGTGTTTTTACCAGAGCTATTTATGCCGGGAAAGCACTTTCCAAGGTAGAAGTAGCTACTTCTCCAGTAATGGCAACCATCCGCGCAGGCGTTTTTGAACTGGCTGAAGCTGCCGGAGCAGGGGCTGTGGTTAAACCTGCTGTTGCTGCTACTGATGCTGATGTATATCAGACTGTAAAAGACTTTATAGTAACTGTATCTTCCAGACCGGAACTCACTGAAGCTGAAGTAGTAGTATCCGGTGGTCGTGGATGTAAAGGCCCCGAAGGAATTAAGGTTGTAGAACAACTGGCTGACCTGCTGGGAGCTGCACTGGGCGGATCCCGTGCATCCATTGACTCTGGTTGGTTAGGTCATGAACTGCAGGTAGGACAAACTGGTAAGGTGGTTAACCCGAACCTGTATGTTGCCTGTGGTATCTCCGGAGCTATTCAGCATCTGGCTGGAATGTCTTCTTCCAAGTTTATTGCAGCTATCAACACAGATACTGAAGCCCCGATATTCAATGTAGCTGACTTTGGAGTAGTTGGTGATTTATTCAAGGTTGTTCCGCTTCTGTGTGATGAGTTGAAGAAATAAAGCCTTCCACGGGAGGAGAGGGTATTACTGGATATACTTAAAAAGTATATCCGGTAATAACCTGATAATGCGTAAGGAGGGAGTTTTGCTAAATGACTTTTGGATATCATCCCTTACAAGGCGGTTATGATGTCCCCATGCGTATTGTGGGGGCCAACGTTCCCTACGAATGGCTTATTTATTTTATAATGTTCATCCCTTTAGGCATTTTTGCCTATGGCTTTTATAAGCGTGTACAGGTGTGGATGCTGGCTAAAGGTGAAATTCATCGTAATGATCAGGTCGGTCAAAGAATATGGTCATTGATATATTACTCTTTTGCTCAGGCTCGAATTATAAGAAAACCCCTGGCTGGCTGGATGCATTTCGCATTATTTTGGGGATTTGTAGTTCTCGCTTTAGCTGCAGGTGTAGATGCTGCGCATTATTGGATAGGATGGCCGCATATTGAGGGTAGTTCTTATATTTGGTTCTCCAAGGTAGTAGATATAATGGGCTTCCTGGCCTTGATAGGTATTATAGTTCTGGCTGGTATCCGGTATATACAAAAACCGGACCGCCTTAATGATACTAAACAATCTGATGGCTGGATTATCCTGTTAATATTTGCAATTCTGTTTACCGGATATTTAATTGAAGGCTTGCGTATTGCAGCTCAGATTAAAATGTCAACTACGATGGCACAGATTGCTTATGAACAACTGGCTTCACCGTTTGGTTGGATGTTTGCCGCACCGTTTGCCGGTACATCACTTGATTCAGTATTAATGTGGCATAGAATATTATGGTGGTTCCATATGGCAATTGCATTCCTGTTTATTGCTATTCTGCCGTTTACCAAGTTATGGCACATTATGGCTGGTATGTTAAACTATACTTTCCGCGATCTGGAGCCTTCAGCCTGTCGTATGGTTGATAATATTGAAGAAGCGGAAACCTTCGGCGTAGAACACATCGAAGAATTTGGCTGGAAAGACTTGTTGGATTTGGACTCCTGTATTCGTTGCGGACGTTGTCAGGAGAATTGCCCTGCCTATAATACAGGTAAGGCACTAAATCCGAAAATTACTCTTATTCAACACATGAAACAACATTTGGATGAGAAAGCACCGTACCTTATTGCTAACAAGAATCAGCCGGAAGTTGTTGAAGAAATGGCTATGACTGAAGCGGCTGAAGAATTTGTCAGCCCCATGGATAAGAGTCTGCTTTACGATGTTGTAACTACTGAAGTAATTTGGGATTGCACCAACTGTCGTGCTTGTATGGAACATTGTCCCATGTTTATTGAACACATTCCCAAGATAGTTGAAATGCGTCGTAATCTGGTAATGTGGCAGGGTGATATGCCCAGTGAAGCACAAATGGCTTTCACCAATATGGAACGTAACTACAATCCCTGGGGGGTTGGTTTTGCCAATCGTGCCGAGTGGTTAAATGAACGTGGTGTCCGGGATAAGGTTAACCTGTTGGGTGAAGATGGCAAGGAATTTGAATACCTCCTCTATGCTGGTTGCGCAGTTTCTTTTGACGACCGTTACAAGAAAGTTGGCGAAGCACTGGTTAATCTATTGGATAAGGCCGGAGTCAGCTTTGGGTATTTAGGTGTTGAAGAATACTGTTGTGGTGATTCAGCCAGAAGGTTAGGTAATGAATATCTATACCAGACCATGGCACAACAAAACATCGAAAGCTTTAATAACTATGGAGTAAAGAAGATTATTGTAGTATGTCCTCATGGATATAACGCTCTTAAGAATGAATATCCACAATTGGGAGGCAACTACGAAGTCTATCATTACACTGAAATACTGGCTAAACTGGTTGCCGAAGGTAAATTGAAACCTTCGCAGAGCCTGGGAGCCAAAATATCCTATCATGACTCCTGCTTCCTGGGAAGACATAATGGAGTTTATGACCAACCCAGAGCAGTTCTGAAAGCTGCGGGTACCAGCATTGTTGAAATTGATAAATCCAAGGAATTTGGTTTCTGTTGTGGTGCTGGTGGTGGTCGTATGTGGATGGAAGAAGAAGCTGTGGAAGGTTTCAAACGTATAAATGATACCAGAACCGATCAATTGCTTGTACCATCTCCAGAAATGATAGTCACCAACTGCCCATTCTGTCTCACCATGATATCTGATGGTGTCAAGGGTGCTGAAGCAGAGGAACAGACCAAGGTGTTTGATGTAGCCGAAGTGCTATGGAAGACCATGCAATAATATGCATCGAAAAGGAAGGTCTCCTTTAATTAGGGAGACCTTTCTTTATTACTTTTCCACTTAATCTTTAAAGAAGAATACTGAGTAAAATTTGGAAATGGCAGAAAAACTTGTGGTTGAAGTATGCTGCTGTTATTAGATAAAATTAGATATAGTTTGAATCGTACTAATATTCTGAAGTTGAAAACTAGGTTGTGGCGCTTACAGAACATGTAATATAACGCCATATATGCCATATATTAAGTAAACAGATCAATTTATAGAGTAGAAATAATCATTAAAAAGGAGGATGTGTAATGGGGAGAGAGGTTGTATTGGTAGGGGCCTGTAGAACACCTATAGGAACATTTGGTGGTAAATTAAAAGACACTAAGGCAGTAGACCTGGGCAGTCTGGTTATGAAGGAAGCTTTAAATAGAGCGGGATTAACCGGAGATCAATTGGATGAAGTAGTATTTGGCTGTGTTTTACAAGCTTCACAGGGACAAAATGTAGCCAGACAGTCGATGATCAAGGCTGGTATTCCAGAAACTGTTACCGCCTTTACGCTTAACAAAGTATGTGGGTCAGGCTTAAGAGCAGTGAGTTTAGCTGCTCAGATTATCAAGGCAGGGGATGCGGATATTGTTTTAGCCGGTGGCATGGAGAATATGTCCATGGCTCCATATACCCTGGAAAAAGCTCGCTATGGATATCGTATGAATAGTGGCACTCTGGTTGATGTAATGATTAAAGATGGTTTATGGGAAGCTTTTAATGATTATCATATGGGAATTACAGCTGAAAATGTGGCTGAACAATGGTCTATTTCACGTGAAGAACAGGATGATTTTGGATTCAGGAGTCAGTCCAGAGCCAAAGAAGCCATAGAGAATGGCAGATTTAAAGATGAAATAGTGCCGGTAGTAATTCCCGACAAAAAAGGTGATATAGTTTTTGATACTGATGAACATCCCCGTTATAGCCCCAGGGAAAAGATGGCAGGTTTAAAACCGGCATTTAAAAAAGACGGAACTGTAACTGCTGGTAATGCTTCCGGAATTAATGATGGGGCGGCAGCTGTAATTGTAATGAGTAAAGAAAAGGCTGATGAGTTGGGGATTACTCCTATGGCTAAAATTATCAGTTACGCGTCAGGAGGAGTTGACCCTAAAATAATGGGGGTTGGACCTGTGCCGGCTACGCAAAAAGCACTTAAAAAAGCTGGGTTAACTGTTGATGATATTGAACTTATTGAAGCCAACGAAGCTTTCGCTTCCCAGTCAATTGCAGTGGCCAGAGAAATGGGCTGGGCTGATAAAATGGAAAAAGTTAATGTTAATGGTGGAGCTATTGCTCTTGGTCACCCAATTGGTGCTTCAGGAGCAAGAATACTGATAAGTTTGTTGTATGAAATGCAAAAACGGGATTGTAAAACCGGACTGGCTACTTTATGTATTGGCGGAGGACAGGGAACTACTATCATTGTGGGAAGATAAGTATTATTGCTTTTTAAGACCTGGGGGGCAACCCTCGGGTCTTTTTATGAGAAAGTTTTAGTTTTGGGCAGGGAAAGTGAATATCAAAGTAGAATCTATGCTAAAGTAATTATGGCATAGATTTATTTTAATTTGAGGAGGTTTCAATGTGCGTGTAGCAGTATATCCGGGCAGTTTTGACCCGGTAACCAATGGTCATATAGATATATTGGAAAAAACCAGTAAAATATTTGATAAGATTATTATTGCCGTGGTGCATAATGTTACCAAGAACGCACTTTTTTCACTTGATGAACGTGTGGAATTAATCAGGGAAAGCACTAAGCATTTAGATAACATAGAAGTTGAATGTTTTAATGGGCTGTTAACCGATTATATTCGTGAGAAGAAAGCCTGTGCCATTATCAGAGGGTTAAGAACCATGACAGATTTTGAATATGAGATGCATATGTCCATGATGAACAAGCGGCTTATGCCGGAAGTAGATACTATTTTTATAATGTCAGACAGTAATTTTATATTTGTTAGTTCCAGTGGAGTAAAAGAGGCGGCCATGCTGGGCGGAGATGTCAGTACGCTGGTTCCGGCAGCAGTACAAAAAGGCCTGCAGGAAAAACTGCTGCAGTTTAAGCAAAGAAATTAAAAATTTTCAGGTTAGTCAGGTTCACAAAAAAACGGGACAGGAATTTTTCCTGCCCCGTTTAAAAATTTTACCAGATGGTAACATTTACAGTTTTGATACCCCAGTTTAAAGCTTCCTGGTGAGTATTGAAAAATAAATCCAGTCGGTTGCCTTTAATGGCGTTGCCCTGATCGGCAGCTAACCCCGATCCGTATCCGGGAATGTACAGATGGCTTCCCATTGAAATTACGTTCGGATCGACTGCTACTATGCCAGGTGCCAGCGGAAGTCCCATATATGATGGTTGTCCCCCGTAAGGCCAGTTACATTTGTCACAGCCACAATATCCTGTAGTTATCATAGTCATCACCCGGCTTCCCCTGGATACAGCAGTTGCAGTTGCCGGGGCAGCTTTAGTAAGACCTAAGGCTTTACGAGTTTGCGGACCAATAATTCCATCTGCCTGTAACTTATTATCCCGTTGGAATTTAACAACTGCCTGATAAGTTTTGGGTCCAAATATTCCATCTGCATTTCCGGCCCAATAACCTTTTTGATTCAATACAGTTTGTGCTTGTACTACCTCAGGGCCTTTGCAACCCCAGTAGAGATTGTTGGTAGCAGCCATGGCTTCACCGTTAAGTACAAACATCATTGCTACTAAGACTAGTATAGATAATGTAGTAGCGATCCCAGTTTTTATGTTAGTCATACATTACTCCTTTCCCTATAAACTTAACAAAGAACTTGCTGACCAGAAGGCCATGTAATAATTTTAGGGTAGAAGCAGGCCAGGCTCAAACTGCCTGATACAGATATGAACCGGACAAGCCGGGATGATATCCTGCGGTGTCCAGCATAACAATTTATACGCAGATATATTAACCAAATGGACCGGGTGGGATATTACACCACTTATTTTAATCTTCAATTAATTTTAAACCGTTTCGGCAACGAATGGCTAAATCCTGATAAAGCTGGGTGGCAATTTCATTATAAACCAGCATATTGTCAGTCATATCTTTCACTACTACAGCTGGATTGCCCATGGCTATTTTTCGTTCAGGAATATGTTTGCCGGGGGGAAGTACACTACCGGAGCCCAGCAAGGATTCTTCTCCTATTTCACAGCCGGTTGATACTATAGCTCCCATGCCTACCAGGCTTAGCCGTTTTAATAAGCAGGGTCCATGTACAATAGCTCCATGACCAACCAGGACATTTTCTTCCAGAATAGCTATGGTTTCCGGTTCAGAATGCAAAACACAGTTTTCCTGAATATTACTGCCGGTCCCGATAACAATTTTTCCATAATCAGCACGAACTATGGCTCCTGCTCCTATATAGACGCGATCACCAATCTCAACCTGTCCTATTACGGTTGCCTGTGGGTGTATAAAACAGTCAATGCCAATAACCGGGCGCTTACCTTCAAATTCATATATAGCCAAAATAAATACCTCCTTCATGTTATAAATTAAATTTTTGACGTTGATGGTATAAATACCTTCCAATTGAGAAAAAGTGTTTTTTGAATTAGTAAAATTTATGGGTATAATTACAAAAGAGATATTTGGAGGAGTATTTTTTAATGATTAATAATGACTATCTGATTAAGGTTGTAGATCAGAGCGGACAGGTTAGAATCAGTTTAGCTCATACTACCGCTTTGGTTGATGAAGCCAGATCGAGACATGGTACTTCTGCCACGGCTTCAGCGGCACTGGGAAGGGTTTTAACTGCAGCATTATTAATGGGCAGTGATATGAAGGGCGAGCAGGATGCACTTACGATCAGGGTTGATGGGAATGGCATATCCGGACCCATTATTGCTACCGTAGATTCCAAAGGTAGCGGCCGGGCTCTGATATTTAACCCGCAGGCTGATTTGCCTTCGAAAGCTCCTGGTAAACTGGCAGTAGGGGAACTGGTAGGTAAGCAGGGATTTCTGGAAGTTATAAAAGATTTGGGCATGAAACAACCTTTTATAGGTAAGGTTCCACTGGTCAGTGGTGAGATCGCCGAAGATGTGGCCAGTTATTATCTTCGTTCGGAACAAATTCCATCACTGGTCTCTTTGGGGGTACTGGTGGATACTGATTTGAGTATAAAAGCAGCAGGTGGGCTTATAGTTCAGGCTATGCCAGGAGCAGATGACAGTATCCTGGAGATAATTGAGAACAATATTAACTCTTTAGGGCCAATCAGTGAAGCACTTGTCAGGCATAGTTGGCTGGAAAGTATTGCCGGGCAGGTAATGAAGGGTTTATCATATAATTTGGTTGGGCAGATTCCTTTATCATTCAAGTGTAACTGTAATGATGAAAGATTAGCTGCTATAATGGCTAGCTTAAGTGTTGAGGAATTACAGGAAATTGAACAGAATGTAGGAAAGATTGAAGTTTGCTGTAATTTCTGTAATAAACGGTATCAGTTTGAGTTACAGGATTTGTTGCAGAAAAAGCAAAAAGCCTTAGAAGAAATCTAAGGCTTGTAAACTGTTATATGGCTCGTTCAACTTTCCCGGACCGGAGGCAGCGGGTACACACATATGCTTTACGGGGAGTGCCGTTAACAACCACTTTTACCCGTTGCACGTTTGGTTTCCACTGTCGGTTAGTACGTATATGGGAGTGGCTGTATTTCTTACCAAAAGAAACGCCTTTCCCGCAAACTTCACATTTGGCCATATTTTTGCCCCCTCTCATTAACAATGCACTAACATATTCTATCAAAAGGGAAGGCAAAGGGCAAGAAGCAGGAATAAATATCAGCATATAGAAATTAAATTTATGAGAAGAGGAGGGAAATCTTCATGTTTAAAATCAAACAAACTGATCTGGGTGAAATTTTCGTAGATAAAGAAGCAGTCGAGACGGTTGCAGGTTTAGCAGCAATTGACTGCTATGGTTTAGTAGGAATGGTACCCCAGGATTTTCAATCCGGCTTATGGAGCATATTGGGGTTGGAATCGATTCGTAAAGGTGTATCAGTAAGTTCATCTGCTGATGGATTAATAATTGATGTTCATGTCATTGTGGGTTATGGTATTAAGATTAGAGAAGTTGCCCAAAATGTAATGCAGAAAGTTGTCTATGTTTTGGAGCATGATGCTGGATTATCTGTTGCCCGGGTTAATGTCCATGTAAAAGGAGTAAAACTTTTGGGAGAAAAATAGGGGAGGAAAACTAACTTGAGTTTGACATACATCACAGGAAGTGATCTGGTTAGAAGTGTTAAATCAGGCTGCATAAATCTTGAACATAATCGCGATAGTGTGGATTTACTGAATGTGTTTCCGGTACCTGATGGAGATACCGGTACTAACATGTATTTAACCTTACTATCAGCGGTAAAAGAGGGAGAGAAAGTTCAGGATAAACCGCTGGGTAAGGTGGCCAAAGCTATTTCCATGGGTTCTTTAATGGGAGCCAGAGGTAATTCGGGGGTTATTCTTTCCCAAATTTTTCGAGGTATGGCCCGGATTTTGGAAGGCAAAGAAGAGGCTAATGCTATTGATATTGCTTTGGCTCTCAAGGCCGGTTCAGATACTGCTTATGAAGCAGTAATGAAGCCGGTTGAAGGTACTATTCTGACAGTTATTCGTGAGGTTTCCAGGGCCTGTGAGGATGAAGCCAGAAAGAATGGAGATATAGTCGCCACTTTACTGGCGGGTATTAAAGCCGGGCATATTACTCTGAAAAAAACACCGATGATGTTGCCTATTCTTAAGGAAGCCGGAGTAGTGGATGCCGGCGGTAAGGGGTTATTACTTTTCCTGGAAGGTACTTTACAGGGACTGGCTCTGGAAAAAGATATTGAGCTATCCAGTTATGAACCGGCCGAGGTAGATAAGGTTACTGATAAGGCTGATATTTCTTTAGAGTTGGAATTTCAATATTGTACCGAAGTACTGGTAAGGGGTTCGGGGCTGGATATTGCTGATATGCGGGATCATCTGGCACCTTTAGGTGATTCCATGCTGGTTGTAGGTGATGAAGAAATAGTAAAGGTACATATTCATTCCAATCACCCTGGTAAAGTACTGGAAACTTGTTTGCAATGGGGGCAGCTTACTGATATCAAGATTAATAATATGCTGGAAGAAGCGCATGAACGCCTGTTAAATATGGAGTCTCCAGATGAAAAAACTAATAATTATAAAAAAATTGGCCTAGTTGCAGTTGCGGCTGGAGCCGGTCTGGTTACCATTCTTAAAAGTCTGGGAGTTGATATAGTAGTTGAAGGTGGGCAGACTATGAATCCCAGTACCCAGGATTTATTAGACGCTTGTAATCAGATCAATGCAGATGCAGTTATCCTGTTACCCAATAATAGTAATATTATCATGGCTGCTGAACAGGTGGTGCAATTAGCAGATAAACAGGTGGTTGTAATTCCTACCCGCTCGGTTATGCAAGCTGTTGCGGCTTTGATGTCCTATCAACCTGAAGGTCAGTTGGATGAGGTTGTGCAAAGTATGTCTGAGCAGTATGGTGAGGTTAAATATGCCGAGGTAACTCATGCGGTAAGAGACTCCTCAATGAATGGTCTGCATATAAAAGAGGGAGATATTATTGGCCTAATAGATGATAAAATTGAATTGGCTACCGACAATATAACGGAAACGGTTAAGCAGTTATTGGAGAAAATGGTGAATGAGGATAGTTCTTTAATCACTCTATATTATGGTGAAGAAATTGAAGTATCACAGGTTGAAGCTATGAAAGCCGAGCTTGAGGAGATTTATCCCGAGTGTGAGGTGGAATTATACTGGGGAGGACAACCTCATTACAGTTATTTTATTTCGATTGAATAATGACATGCTTGTCAGGCGGGTTATCTACCCGCCTTTTCTGTCGGGGAGGCACAGATGGATGGCTTGCTAAAAGAGGTTCAATATCTAAAAGGTGTAGGACCAAGAAGAAAGGTCTGTTTAAACCGCATGGGTATCTTTACACTGTTGGATTTATTCTGGCATGTTCCCAGAACCCACATTGACCGAAGCAATCTTACTCCACTGGATGAAATGGAAAGCGATCAGATGGTACAGATTCAAGGTAAGGTTACTCAAACTCGTACCAGCACCAGCAGACGGGGGATGAATGTTTTTTCGGCTGTAATTGATACCGGGCAGGGTTCTATAACAGCCATATGGTTTAATCAGCCCTATTTAAAAACCATAATTAAAGCCGACCGGGAATTATATTTATCCGGAAAAATAAAGCCTGGTGCAAGACGCCCGGAAATACATGTCTATGAGTACGATATTTTGAGCAGTGATAATAGCGAATGGAATCTGACTCCGGTATATAATCTTACAGAAGGAATTAATCAAAAAAATATGCGTCAATTAATCAGCCATACGCTGGATGAATATCTGGCTGATTATCCTGAAATTTTAGATGATACACTGCTTAATAAATATAATTTATGCAGTATGCAAAGTGCTTTAAAGAATATTCATTTTCCCCTGGATCAGCAATTATTTTTACAAGCCAGAAAAAGAATGGCTTTCGAAGAATTATTGCTTTTTCAGTTGGGATTAAGATTGGAAGAAGACAGTAAGCAGGCCAACGCTGTGATTCATGAGGAAAAAAATGAATTGGTTAAGCTGGTTGGCGATAATTTGCCATTTAGATTAACTGCTGCCCAGCAAAAGGTTTTACATCATATTTATGCAGATATGGAATCTGCCCGGGTTATGAACCGATTGCTTCAAGGTGATGTGGGGTCAGGTAAGACAATCATAGCTGTATTGGCTTTGGTTAAAGCAGTTGCCAGTGGTTTTCAGGGAGCTATCATGGCCCCCACTGAGATTTTGGCGCAGCAACATTATAAAACGCTGCAAAATATTTTAGCTGTTACTGATATACAAATCGGATTGCTGACCGGCAGCACTGGAATTAAAGAACGGGAAACCCTGTTAACCGCAATAGCATCGGGTGAAATAAATATCTTTATTGGTACTCATGCACTTTTTCAGGACCAGGTCATATTTTATAATCTGGGATTGGTAGTAATTGATGAACAACATCGTTTCGGAGTACGTCAGCGTACTCAGTTAGTATCCAAAGGGCAAAATCCTGATGTATTGGTTATGACTGCAACACCAATTCCACGTACTCTGGCACTTACAATTTACGGGAATTTGCAGGTTAGTATAATAGATGAAATGCCCCCGGGAAGAAGGACCATAAAAACCCGGTATCTAAATTATAAATTTAAAAATGATACCTACAGGTTTGTGCGCAATCAAGTGGAACTGGGGCATCAGGCTTATATTGTATGTCCTCTGGTAGAGGAATCGGAAAAACAGGATTTGCAGGCAGCTACCAGTTTGTATGATGAATTACGTACCAGTGTTTTTGCTGATAAAGTGGTGGGATTAATACATGGCCGGCTTAAGCCAGCTGAAAAGGAAGCAGTTATGCAGGAATTTATCGCTGGTCAAATTCAAATACTGGTATCAACTACGGTAATTGAAGTAGGCATAGATGTAGCTAATGCTTCAGTTATGGTTATTGAACAGGCGGAACGATTTGGCATTTCACAATTACATCAATTGCGAGGTCGGGTAGGACGGGGCAATCATCAATCGTATTGTATTTTATTGGCTGAACCTAAAACTGATGAAGCCAGGAAACGTCTTCAGGCTATGGAACAGACTAATGATGGATTTGAACTGGCCCAGATGGATTTACTCATCAGAGGGCCGGGAGATTTTTGGGGAGTCAGGCAGCATGGATTGGATCAATTAAAAGTAGCCAGTTTAATTGAAGATTATGAGATTATTGAACAGGCTCAGGAGTGCGCTTCAGAAAATAAATGGCCAATTGAAAAGATTAAACCATATTTTGAAGCCAGGTTCAATCATCATACTGATTATCTGCGCAATTAATGATGATTTTTATCGACTGATAAAAAATTAAATTATCGATTAAAAAATAATATTTGCTACAAGCTAAGACTATGGATTTTTACCATAGTCTTATTTTAATTTTATGGAGGTGATAGCATATGTTCTCAATGGATACAGTAAAAGAGAAATTAGCCAAATTAAAATATGAATTTTCACAGGAATTTGGCATAACCAGACCTGAACAAACGGAAGAGGAGAAAAAAAATAATAACTCTTGAAAATACTTCTAGCATAGATAAAGCATTGTCGGAACACAATAAGATTACTAATACAAAAGGAGGTGAAACAATTGGCAAGAGGCGGAAACAGACTTTTAGTTCCTCAAGCAAAGGCAGCCATGGATAAGTTTAAGTTCGAAGCTGCCCAGGAAGTAGGGGTTAACCTGAAACAGGGCTACAATGGCGATCTAACCTCCCAGCAGGCTGGTAGCATTGGTGGACAGATGGTTAAAAAAATGATTTATGCTTACCAGACCCAGAACACTCTTGGATAACAGGTCCTAGTAAACTAAATAATATATGTAGACAAGCGGATATTTAACATCCGCTTGTTTTCATGGTATCAGGTGGCATAAAGCTCCAATTGTTCCACTGTAATCCCTGGAAAAAGAGTCCTGGCAACTCCCATAGAGATTATGCGGGAACTATTTTCAATTATATCATCGACTTCTTTGGGAGTTACTGACAGGGAACCTCCGTAAAAGGATACGATTTCACGTATGGAATTAATAGATTTAATCTCATCGTAACTGGCCCCGGTATTAAAACAGAATTTTTTTACTGCCTGATCAGCGATTACTGCAGCATTTACAATAGTAGGACAACCAATAGCTATAACTGGTACTCCCAAGTCAGCCTGAGTTAGTGAATGTCTCAAATTACCCACTCCGGCCCCAGGCTGAATCCCGGTGTTGGATATTTGAATAGTTGTACCAATACGATCGACATTTTGGGCTGCCAGAGCGTCTACTATTACCAACAGGGCCGGTTTAATGTTGTCAACTATGCCTTTAATTACTTCAAAAGTTTCCAAACCGGTAATACCCAGTACACCCGGGGCTATACCACAGGTAGGACGCATCCCTTCTACCAGTGCATCCGGGGCATAACTATGATAGTGGCGGGTTATAGGACTATATTCAATAAATTTAGGTCCCAGTGAATCCGCAGTAGCTCTCCAGTTACCGAGTCCTACCAGTAGTACGGTATCATTGGTTTTAATAAATTCGGCTACCAATGAACTCATACTATCTGTGATAGCCTGAACCAGTTCTTCCTTTAAATAAGGATCATTTACTTTCATAGGGGGGGACTCGATAGTAATATAAGTTCCGATTGGACGTCCCAGTTTTTGAGCCCCTTTCTCAGTATTTATCTTTATTATATGGGTCTTGATCTCTTCTTTGCTGATTACTTCTTCTGTAACGCCTTCAATTTCGGTATCTGCTGCTCCCCGGACCAGATCACGGGCTTCAATAGCCAGATCAACATTCAGACTGAAATCCTGCATAAATTTATTCATAATAAACTACCTCCTTTAGCAATATAATCCGTTATGTAAAGCATAATTATACAATTAAAATGGCGACCTTTTTGGTCGCCATTTTGGGGAGAGGAGAATTTTGTAAAGTTGTTGGGGAGGGTCTGTTTACCAGATTTATCATCTGGTATCTATATCATTGCCACTTAAAAGAGATTATATACACAATAAAATGAAATATTTTGTGCTAAAATTAAAAAAATGGTAGAGGATAGTGTTAATGACTGGCGAAACATAACAATGAGGTAATTTAAATTGAGAGTAATCTCAGGAGCAGCTAAAGGAAAAAAACTAAAAGCACCACCAGGTTATGATACCCGACCTATAACTGACCGTATTAAGGAAGCCCTTTTTAATGTTATAGGGCCAGATATCAGAAATGCAAAGTTCCTGGATTTATTTGCCGGTAGCGGCAGTGTGGGAATTGAAGCTCTAAGTCGTGGGGCTGATTTGGTTATATTGGTTGATTCAGGAAGGGAAGCTGTCCAGACTATTCATCATAACTTAAAGGCATGTGGATTTGAATTGGGTTATGAAGTATACAGGCAGGATGTATTTGTTGCTATTGCTGTATTATTAAAGCGTGAAATTAAGTTCGATTTAATATATATTGACCCTCCCTTTACCAATGAAAAGTTATTTGATCAGGTTTTAACCGCATTAGATAAACAGATTATTCTTAATTCTGATGGAAGTATAATTATTCGTGCCCCGCGCAGGAAGACATTACCGTTGGTATTTGATAACCTGCAGTGTTATCGGGTTAACGATTATGGTGAATCGACTTTATATTATTATCATTTGATTAAGGAGGAAGCAGCTGGTGATGGAAATATTTAGGATTATGGATGAAATAGAAATGATAATAAAGGAGGGTAAAAAAATCCCTCTTTATAGTGGTAAAACGCTGGTTGATGTTAACCGTTTGTTGGATAGGCTTGATCGTATGCGAGCGGTGTTACCGGAGGAATTGGAAACTGCCAGAATACTTCTGCAGGACAAAGAACGTATTGTTCAGGATGCTTTTGCCCAGGCCGATGAGTATGTCGAACAATCAAAAGGCCAGGCTGCCAGGTTGGTAGATGAAAATGAGATTACCCGTAATGCTATGCAGGTAGCTGACGATATTGTTACGCGGGCTCATGAAGTAGCTCGGGAAATGCGTCGGGATGCCAATGAATATGCCGATGGGGTTTTAACCCATATGGAAATGGTGTTGCGCAGAGGATTGGAAGCTATAGCTCAGGGTAAGGATGAGATCCGTAACGGAGCTGACAATGATGACTTCTAATTTCTATACAGTAATCCTATTACCGTCATAACTGCAATGATACTGCAACCTATAATAAAGCAATAAATTGACCAGCTCCAGGCATCAATAGCGTACAGGACTTTATATACAGGAATAGTAAAGCTCTGCACGCTGTTGTTTATTATGACCAGATAATAGCCGATTATAGTAATTACAGTGGCAAAAATCATTTGTAACAAACGTGATAATAAGTAAAAAGACCAGCGGATATGAATTTCAGCTATTACGCTCATTACCTGAGTGATTATTGATAACCCGCTAAAAGATAATATTATACTGGCTATAATTAAATTTATCAGCGAGGTGCCTGGAGAGAATGTTATTAAGGTCTTAAGGCCAATGGTGATTTCAAATAAGCCAGTAGCCAGGCTATAGCCATGCTGATAAGAAACACCGCAAAACCCAAATAGATATACGAATATATGAGCTAAATTATCAAGTACACCCCAGACGGTCAGCATACGAGCCAGGACCGAAAATAGTACAATAAAACCGGCTATGGAGAGCAACGTACCAATACTTTTGCTAACGGCATTAGTCATAAGTTGACCTATGCCGCCAGTGTTAAGCCGGTTAGCAGCAAGGAAATCTTTCACAGCACTGCTTACCAATTGTTGATGGGATTTAGACGGGGTTATCATTCCCCGGCCATCATTTAATATAGACCATAATAAACCAACTCCAAGGTTGCTTAAATAATGAGCAGCAGCTAATAGATAACCAATTGTGGCTGAACCAAACATTCCCATACCAACTGCACCAATTACAAACAAGGGACTGCAGTTATTGGTAAAAGAAACTAAACGCTGTACTTCTTCTCTGGTAAGCAGATGTTGCTCATATAGGCGGCTGCATAATACAGCTCCCATAGGAAAGCCGGAAGTAAAACCCATGACTAATACCAGGGAACTACATCCGGGCAAACGAAATATAGGACGCATAATTGGTTCTAATATAACCCCCAATAGTTTTACAAAATGAATACTTACCAGCAGTTCAGTAACAATAAAAAAAGGTAACAAGGCCGGAACGATAGTAGAGTACCAGAGTTTCATACCACTACCGGCGGCGTTAACGGTTTCGCCGGGATTAATAAACATAAACAGGGTTAATATTAATATTAATGATAGTAAAAGCCATACCGGGAATGGTTTCATATATATTACTTCCTTTCTATATAGGAATATATGCTGGTGAGCGTAATGATTAGAATTATTTTGATCTGGGGTTAGCTTGAAAGGGGTATTATTTCATGATTGATAATCGACCGGAAGTTGCATTGGTGCTGGGGGCAGGAAGTGCGAGGGGATTGGCTCATATAGGAGTCCTGCAGGTACTGGCTGAAAATAATATTCCTCTGGATTTGGTAGTTGGTTCAAGTATGGGTGCCATGGTGGCAGGTATATATGCCTGCGGTGCTGATCTTAAGATGTTGGATCGCATGATAGAATATATGAATACGAATATTTTGTATGATATACGTGTACCCAGAATGGGTTTTATAGCAGGTAAAAAGATTACCACTTTTCTTGAATTACTAACCAAAAATAAAAATTTTGAAGAGTTGGACTTTCCATTGGCAGTGGTAGCAACTGATCTCATAAGTGGGGAGAAAATTGTGATTGAAGAGGGGTCAGTAGCAGAGGCAGTCCGGGCCAGCATTTCAATACCGGGGGTATTTCATCCGGTCAGGAAAGATGGACAGGTATTGGTTGATGGGGCAGTCACAGATCGTTTGCCTGTACAGGTGGCAATTGATCGAGGTTATGAAATGATTATTGCAGTTGATGTTACCTATTGTCCCGGTAAAATACCGGTTATAAATAATTCTATTGATGTGATTTTGACTTCTCTGGACATTATGCAGAAGCCTCATTTTGATTATGTTTCCAAGTTGGCTTCCATTTTAATTCAACCGGCAGTTGGTGGATATTCCTCCCAGGATTTTGATTGCTCCAGAGAATTAGTGGATTTAGGCAGGGAGGCGGCTCTGGAAAAACTGCCTGAAATTCTTAAGGCAATTAATCGGTCAGAATGAAGGGTGTGGAAGTAAACGCCTGGGCTCCCTGACGATGTTGTGGATTGGGAAAACCTAATACATATAAATCATCAGCCAATACATCTATGGTTATCATTTCCTGGACATGCTTACCAAATCCCCCTATATAGGCTTGTTTAACCTCACTTCCGCGGTTTAAGACGGGTAATGTACATTTAATTTTCATCTCTTGAAGGATTTCCTGCCCTTTTGCAGAAAAAGCTAAAACATGTATGTATTGAGGACCATTAAGGTCAAATGCCTGCATCTGGGTTTTGGAAAGGGCTAACAGAGAATATAAAAGGGTGCGGTTAATTCGGGTCAGACTATATCGTTTTGACTTAACCTGGTGGCGTAGTTCCTCCAGAGTATGACTGGTTATAGCAGCATTATGCAAACGGTTTTCCAGCCCTTCGGTTACCTCGTATATTTCTTGTAGTTGGGCAGTTGACCGGGAACGAAGTTGGAAAAATACAGCCTGTTCCAGAGCATTGGTATGAACTGGTGCCCGTCCCAGGGAGATCTCTTTTTCCAATCGTGTCAGGCAAACCTTTGGCATGGCTGGAGTGATTTGCTGTAATGACTGGTTTTGTTCCAGACTTTTGCGAATAGCAGTTGCGCTGGAAAAATGCCCCAGTACCAGGTCATGAAAGTTTCCCTGACGGGGAATAGTCAGGGGAATCAGTGGTAAACAATCTTCTTTTATAACGCGCAGGTATTCGAGCCCCAGGATATTATTAGGCCCCATTAGCAGATTTTCCAAATCGGGCGTGGAGCTTATATAATCCTGTAAAGCTAAAGAGCGTGCTACCGGATAGTTAAGACCTTTATGCAGATGAGAACGCAAACTGCTTTTGAATTCATCTGGTTCAGAAGCCAATATGGAAGCGATAGCATTGAGACTATTCATATCTCCGCTTTCACTGCCAAAAGCCAGGTGGGTAACTACTCCGGTTTGAGCCAGCAAGTTTACGGCGCCACGGGCAAAATACCAGGCACTGCGAACTGCGAAACAAAACGGCAGCTCAATAATAAGGTCAAGTCCGCATCGAACTGCCATCTCAGCTCGTGACCATTTATCGCATAGCGCTGGTTCACCACGTTGCAGAAAGTTACCACTCATGACACAAACTGAAGCAGAGAAAGTATCTTTTTTTAAGGCTTCCTCTACTAAATGCAGATGTCCGTTATGAAAAGGATTGAATTCAGCCACAATGCCCAGAACAGCCATAGCCCAGCTCCTAATGGTTATTATTGTCTTATAAATTTTACCACTAATTATTCACTTTATGCTAGAATTAACACAGCTACTTGGCTTTCAATGAAAGGTGAAGGTTATTATTTAGGGGAGGTAGAAGAATGAGTTTGTTAGCAGAAATCAGAGAAAAGGCAGCAAAGAATGTCAAAACTATTGTGTTGCCTGAAGGTACGGAAGAAAGAACTTTACAGGCAATCAAGGCCATCGTTGCACAACGGTTGGCTAATCCCATTTTGTTAGGCGACGAAGGTGAAATTAAGGCTTTGGCAAGTAAAATTGGAGCCGACATTTCCGGAGCTGAAATCATCAATCCAGCAAAATCAGCTTTCTATGATGATTTTGTACAGGCTTTCTATGAAATGCGCAAATCCAAGGGAGTAGACTTGGATAAAGCTAAAAGCACTATGTTGGACCCGCTATTTTTTGCATCCATGATGGTTAAAATGGGTAAAGCTGATGGTGAAGTAGCTGGAGCTGAAAATACTACCGGCAATGTTTTACGACCTGCTTTGCAGATTATTAAAACTGCTCCTGGTATCTCAGCAGTATCAGGCGCCTTCATTATGATAGTACCCAATAGTGATTTTGGGGATAAGGGAACTTTTGTATTTGCTGACTGTGCAGTAACTCCGGTACCTACAGAAGAACAAATGGCTGAGTTTGCTCAATCTTCTATTGGTACGGCTGTTGACCTTTGTGGCATGAAAGATCCTAAAGTTGGTATGCTTTCTTTCTCAACCAAAGGAAGTGCCAGTCATGAAGTAGTTGACAAAGTTGCCAACGCTGTCAAGATTGCCAAAGAAAGATTTCCTGAGCTGAAAGTTGATGGAGAATTCCAGGCAGATGCTGCTTTAGTTCCCAGTGTTGGTTCATCAAAGGCTCCTGGCAGTCCAGTAGCAGGTGAATGTAATGTATTGATTTTCCCTGATTTACAGGCAGGAAACATTGGTTATAAACTGGTACAGCGTTTGGCCAAAGCTGAAGCAATTGGCCCCATACTGCAGGGAATTGCCAAACCGGTTAATGATTTGTCCCGGGGATGCAGTGTTGAAGACATCGTTAATGTAGTTGCTATGACAGCAGTAAGGGCATAGTTCAATTTGGGGGGAGTTGCTCTTACCTGATCATTATAATTTTTGAGGAGGTAGGTTTTTAATGAAGATACTGGTAGTAAATGCAGGTAGTTCATCTATTAAGTATCAGGTGTTTGATATGACGGATGAATCAGTTCTAGCCAAAGGCTTGGTTGATCGCGTAGGTATTCCGGGAAGTACCCTGGAACACAAACCAACCGGCAAAGATGAAGTAGTAATAAAGAAGGATTTGCCCGACCATACTGAAGGTATGAAACTGGTATTGGATGTGCTGATTAATCCCGAATATGGTGTCATTAAGAGCATGGATGAAATTGGTGCAGTTGGACATCGCGTAGTTCATGGCGGAGAAGATTTTGCTGAATCAGTAGTAATTGACGACAAAGTTAAGAAAGTAATCAAAGATTGCTTTGATATTGCACCGCTACATAATCCTCCAAACTTGATGGGAATTGAAGCCTGTCAGGAATTAATGCCTAATGTTAAACATGTAGCTGCATTTGATACCGCTTTCCATCAGACTATGCAACCGGCAAATTTCATGTACGCACTGCCTTATGAAGTTTATGAAAAATTCAAGGTTAGAAGATATGGTTTCCACGGTACTTCCCATTATTATGTAGCTCATCGTGCTGCTGAAATGCTGGGCAAACCTTATGAAGATTGTAAGATTGTCACGTTGCATCTGGGTAATGGCGCCAGTATGGCAGCTATTAAAGACGGAAGAGTTGTAGATACCTCCATGGGCTTTACTCCGCTGGAAGGTTTAGTAATGGGTACCCGTTCCGGAGATATTGACCCGGCGATAGTGTTCTTCCTCATGGAAAAACTGGGTATGAACTCCCAGGAAGCCAACAGCTACTTTAATAAGAAATCAGGTATGTTGGGATTATCCGGTGTATCAAATGACCTGCGTGATATTTTGGAAGCAGCATCTTCCGGCAATGAAAGAGCCCAGAATGCCCTGGATGTTTATTATAACAAGGTTAAGGGCTACATCGGTAACTATATTGCCAAGTTAAATGGCTGCGATTGTCTGGTTTTCACTGCTGGTGTTGGTGAAAATGGTTATGATGTTCGTGAGAAGATTTGTGAAAATCTGGACCAGCTGGGAATTAAGATGGATGTAGAAAAGAATAAGGTTCGGGGCAAGGAAGTTGATGTGGCTACTGCTGATTCCAAGGTCAGAATCTTTGTTATTCCTACTAATGAAGAACTGGTTATTGCCAGAGATACTTATAAACTGGCTAAATAAGACTTTAAACAGGGGCGGGGCAACCCGCCCTTTTTATGTTTGCCGGGGGCATTTTAATTTTCCCCATTTACAGAATAAAGAGCAAATTAAAGTGCCTTTAAACAAAGGAGCTTAAAACCTTCCAAGGTTGACAATAATAACAGGGTAAGACTATAATTAATCTGTTATTTTTATGGGGTGCACGCATGGAAATCAACCTGAAAGGAATGAAATTATCAGCTGGTCAAGGTCAGCTATTTCATTCGGAGATACCAGGGAATAATGAAATATTGAAACCACTGGGTAAAGAATTCGGTAAACCAATATTTATAGATATTCGCCTGGAAATTGAAGACCAACGGATTAAAGCTTTTGGTACAATATCAACTGAAGTGGTTTTGAATTGCTCACGCTGTCTGGAGCCCTTTGTTTATGATATTAATGCTAATTTTGCTGTTGGTATGATTGATATATCTCTTCAGGAAGAACAGGATCTATGGCAGGATGAGTTAGTATTTATTAAGGATGGAATTGCTGATTTTTCTGCACTGATATATGATATCATCCTTACTCAGGTTCCTATGGCCCCGCTTTGTAGTATTAATTGTAAGGGCCTGTGCCCGATATGTGGAATTGATTTGAACAGCAGTTCCTGTCAATGCCAGCAGGATAATATTGATCCCCGCTGGGAAAAACTACGGCATCTTACCTAGGGAAGGAGGTTTTTGCAAGTGGGAGTACCTAAAAGAAGACAGTCCCATGCCCGGAAAAACAAAAGACGCTCTGAATGGAGAAAAATTGACGCACCCGGACTGGTAGAGTGTCCACAATGTCATGCATTAAAGCTGCCGCATCGTGCATGTTTAGCCTGCGGTTATTATAAAGGTAAAAGCGTTATGTAATCTCTATTCCGGTAGACTGTTCAAGAAGTAAGGTATATAGTCTTGTTAAAAGGACTAATAGCTTACTTTTTGTGTTTCCGAGGAGGTAAAGTATGAGAATTGCAGTGGATGTTATGGGAGGGGATTATGCCCCTTCAGAATTAATTGCCGGTGCATTACGATGGACAGAGGAACAACGCGGTACAGCCATCCTGGTGGGACAATCGGATTTAATTGAGCAGGAATTAAATTCCCAAACCTATGATTCGACCCGGGTGGAAATAGCTCATGCTTCTCAAGTGGTCGAGATGAATGAGTCTCCGGCTCAAGCCATGCGGAAGAAAAAAGACGCTTCCATAATTGTAGCTACTAATCTGGTTAAGGCCGGCCAGGCAGATGCTCTGGTATCATGTGGAAGTACAGGAGCTCAAATGGCAGCGGCTATATTTATTCTGGGCAGGATGAAGGGAATTGATCGTCCGCCTATAGTGGCCTCTTTACCTAATGCTGCTGATAGTGTGACCCTGTTAATTGACGTAGGAGCCAATGTAGATTGTAAACCAGTTCAATTACTGCAATTTGCACTATTGGGCAGTGCTTATGCTGTGTTGCAATTTAATAAGCAAAACCCAAGTATTGCCTTGCTCAATAATGGTGAGGAGGAGACCAAGGGTAATTCTGTCAGCGTTGAAGCTCATACACTGCTGAAACAACATCCACAATTAAACTTTGTTGGCAATTTGGAGGGACGTGACCTTTTCAGCGGTAAGGTCGATGTAGTATTATGTGATGGATTTACCGGTAATATAGTTTTAAAAACAGTTGAGGGATTGGCCGGGTTTATTGCTCACGGGGTAACCCGGGAATTAGGGGCTTTGCCCCAATTTTTTAGTCGTATAGATTATACCAAAGTTGGTGGTGCTCCTTTATTGGGTGTAAACGGAATAAGCGTTGTAGGTCATGGAAGTTCCCGCAGGGAAGCTGTTTATAACGCTATGCTGGTAGCAGAGAATTGTGTTACGCGTAATATGGTGACTGAACAAATTTCAGCGTTGCAAGCGATATTGGCTGAATAATTTAATATATACGCATAGACTTTATAGAAACCGAAAAAATTGGAGGGATTTACATGCAGGAATTTTTTGAACTGGCACGAAAATTACTGGCGGAACAACTTGATATCAGCCCGGATGACATTACTATGGAAACCAGTTTCGAAGAAATTGATGCCGATTCGATTGATATAGTGGAAATGATAATGGCCCTGGAAGACATTTATGACATAGAGTTTCCCGAGGAGGACCTGGAGGATTATCCCACCATGAGATTATTGATCGAAGCCTTGTATACTTATTTAGAGCAGGTTAAAAATGGCTAATCACGAACTAAAAATTGCCCGGGAGTTTATTGAGACCAACCAGATTAAATGTAATGATTTGAATTTAATTGCCCTGGCATTGGCACATCCATCCTATGCACAGGAAAAAAACAAGATTAATACTAATCAACGTTTGGAATTCCTGGGTGATGCAGTTTTGAATCTGGTAGTGGCCGAATATATTTTTAAAAGGTATCCTGAAAAAGCTGAGGGCGAATTAACTAAAATTCGTTCACGGGTAGTATGTGAGTCGGCTTTGGATAATTGGGCCCATGAAATGCAGCTCGGGAAATACCTGCTGCTGGGCAAAGGAGAAGATAAATCGGGCGGGCGTGGCCGCAAGTCCATCCTGGCTGATGCAGTTGAAGCTGTTATCGGGGCGATATACCTGGATCAGGGATTTCAGGGAGCAGCAGATTTTATAAAGAGTTATTTAATAGAAGCTATTGAGGATACTGCTTCAGGTGATTTTTATGATTATAAATCACGTCTACAGGAACTGGTTCAGGCAAAAAACAAGTCAAATGTAATTTATGAAATTTTGAATGAAAATGGTCCGGCACATGCCAAAGTATTCACTGCCGGCGTATATTACGAGGATAAACTTTTAGCAACCGGTATTGGACGCAGTAAAAAAGAAGCCCAACAGAAAGCTGCAGGAAAAGTGGTAAATGACCCTCATTTGTTAAAATTAATTGATATGGAAAGGTAACTTGCCTCGTGAAAAAACATTATAATATTCCGGTGTTTATCCCTCATGCAGGCTGCCCCTTTCAATGTCTGTACTGCAATCAGAACAAAATAGCTACCCAAAACAGTGCTCCGTATCCGGAGCATCTATCTTATATAATTGAACCTGCCCTCCATACTATACCTGCTGATGCTGAAATTGAGGTTGCTTTTTTTGGGGGGAATTTTACTTCACTGCCGGCTAATCTGCAAAGCGAATACTTGAATGCGATGGCCGATTATTTATCCAGCGAAAGAGTATCCGGGATTCGCATCTCTACCAGGCCGGATGCTATTTCTGCCCCCATTCTTAATCGATTGGCACAGGGAGGAGTTACAACCATTGAACTGGGAGTTCAATCTTTGCATGATGAGGTTCTAAAAGCATCTTCACGAGGTTATTATGCGGAGGATGTTTTTACAGCCTGTGAGCTTATCAAGCAATATAACTTTAAGCTGGGGATTCAATTAATGATAGGGCTTCCCGGCTCCACTTATTATCATGAATTATATTCAACGCAGAATACTATTAAAATAAATCCTGATATGGTAAGAATTTATCCCACTCTGGTTATTGAAGATACCGGCTTGCATCATATGTACCTGCGCAATACCTACCAACCATTATCCCTTGATGAAGCAATTGAGACTGTACTGCAAATGTATATGCAATTCCAAATTGCTCATATTCCGGTTATTCGCATGGGCTTACATCCAGGTGAAGAATTACGGCAACCCGGAAATATTATTGCCGGTCCTTTTCATCCAGCTTTTGGGGAATTGGTAGAACAAGCTTTATTTAAACAGCAGGCAGAACCGTTGTTATTATGGTATAAGGAACATGGACATGCTTCCGGAAACGTAAAACTATATGTTAATCCCCGGGATATTTCCAAGTTGGTAGGAAATAAACGGGCTAATATTTTCTGGTGGCAGAGTAATTATGACCTGAAAGTCATCCCGGTAGGAATTGATCAGCTTAGTCAAAATGAGATAGGAGTAAGTACATTTGACGATAACTCCCCGTTGAAAACTATCACCCGTGAAGAATTCCTGTCCCTGGTCAACACAGGTCAGTGATTCAGTTTTTTTGAACCTGCAACATTATTGGTGTTCTTAACCCGTAAGGGTGAAAACACATCAGTAGTCCTGTAAAGGGACTGTTCCTGGCTCTACTTAACCTGAATTTTGTATTTATTATAAATAACTGTCAGGTTACAAAAAGGTATGATTCGCTGGTAAGGGTGAATAAATATTCTGTCGCCGGGACTCCACATGGGAAACACCATTTGTTTGTCCAGCGACTCCAGGGGGACTTTCCGATTCCGCATCCGTGCGGGGCGTCACTCTCGCCCCGTCCATGGGGCTCGCCCCCTTACGCTGCTGGCCTTCGCAGAGTGTTTCCGCCATGCTCCGTCCCAACGGCTCCTGCATATTTATTTACCCAAACGGATTTTGGCAGGGATAACACTATTTTAAAATTAATAATCAGTCAGGTGAAGTCAGTGGAAGTCAGGTAAAGTCAGGTTCAAAAAAATAGAAACATACTACTTTAATAGGAAGCATAACTCCCAATATATAACCTAACTCAATATTATCAACAAAAAAATCCGCGTTATCCCCCTAACGGGGACTACACCGTAACCGGTACCACTGATACACCCTGTGGGGTGTAATTAATGTTGCCCACAGGACTACTGATGTGTTCAAGCCTTCGGCTATGAACACAATTAAGGTTGCTGATGCTCCGCCTGTTGGCTCCGCAATTAATGTTGCTGCGTCTATTAAAAAAGTCGCTCACAAAAGGGAATTGACGCTCATATGTCAAATAGCTTAATTAGTCTTTTCAGAGGGGTTGGCTTTTTGAAGCAACAAATATTAAAGCAATTGCTGCTTTCCCGGGGGGAGTTTATTTCCGGTAATGATTTGGCCAATATTACCGGGGTAAGCAGGGTAGCTGTATGGAAACATATGGAAACTCTCAAACAGGAAGGCTATAATATCATTAGTGTTAAGGGCAAGGGTTATCAGCTGCAGCAGATAGAAAATATAATAATCCCTGAAATAGTAGCAGAATATTTACAAACTGAAAATATAGGCCGAAAAATCTTGACTTTACCTCAGGTTGATTCCACTAATAACAGGCTTAAAGCTATGCTGCAGGAACGATCGTTACCAACAGGTACAGTTTTAATTGCCGCTGCTCAAAATTCAGGCAGAGGTCGTCGGGGACGCAGCTGGGTATCCCCACCTGGGGGATTATGGTTTTCAGTTTTATTACGCCCTCCGCTCGATTTACCCAGGACTGCACTGTTATCTCTTGTTTTTGCAGTAGCTTGCACACGTGCTCTTCAGCATTATACTGAGACGACTTGCCAGATTAAGTGGCCTAATGATTTATTAATCGGTGGGAAAAAGGCTGGCGGCATCTTACTGGAACTTGAGGGTGAGATTGGTGCTGCTAATTATCTGATAGTTGGTATTGGTATCAATGTTAACCTGGATCTGGACTCTATTCCGGTTGAAATAAGGGATTATGCAACCTCCATGCAAGTTGCTGAACATAAGAATTTTGAGCTTAATCATATTCTGGCAACAGTGTTAAATCAAATGGAAAGTTATTATGAGCGGTTTTTAGTGTCAGGTATTACTGATATTATGCAGGAGTTTTGCAGTTTGTGTTATCATCTGGGACAGGAAGTCAGGGTTGATCTGGGTTCTCGAATTCTGGCCGGAGTAAATATTGGTATTGATGAACAAGGATCATTGTTAATAGATACAGGAGAACAAATTTGTAAAATTAGTACCGGCGATGTATCTGTAGTGTCGCGGGAGGAATTATAGTGTATTTACAAAAAATCGATATAAAAGGTTTTAAATCATTTGCTGATCACACCATAATAGATTTTCAACCGGGAATTAATGTTATTGTAGGTCCTAATGGTTGTGGTAAAAGTAACGTAGTAGATGCCATCAGATGGGTGTTAGGGGAAGCCAATATCCGCAATCTGCGTGGACAAAAGAGTGAAGACGTTATTTTTAATGGAACTGATAACAATAGAGCTTTAGGTATGGCCAACGTTGAAATTGATATAAACAATGCCGAGCATATTCTTTCTACAGAATTTAGTGAAGTAACGGTAGCCAGAAAATTATTCCGTTCAGGGGAAAGCGAGTTTTATTTAAATCGTAGTCGGGTTCGTTTAAAAGACATCCATAATTTATTTATGGGCACCGGATTAGGTAAAAAGGGTTATTCCATTATTGGTCAGGGTGAACTTGAGCAGGTCCTTAATGGTCAGGGTTTGGAACGACGCATGTTTTTAGAGGAAGCTTCCGGTATAAGCAAACACCGCCAGCAGCGTGATGAGGTCAGAAGACGTATAACAACTACCAGTGAGGATTTAGTACGGGTTAGTGATTTGTTGAGCGAATTAACTGAAAGGAAACTGGAGGTTGAACAAAAAGCCGGCCGGGCCAGGCAATATATTTCTCTTAGCAGTGAGCTTACTGAATTAGATAAACAGCTAATGCATTATGAGATAGATAAATTAACCCGGGATATCCAGCAGAAGCATAACCTGCAACAGGAGAAAAAAGATTCCCTGGTAATAGCTCAGACTAAATTAAACCAGTGGCAGCAAAACTGGCAAACTAATACTAAGCGGATGGATGAATTACGACAGGAAATCGAACGGCTAAGAGAAGAAAAATATACTCTGGAAAACTCGCTGAATTCAATGTCAGGTGAAATTCGCCTGAGTGAAGAACGTATTAAAAATCATGAAGAACGATTAACTGCCAATGATACAGATGAGACCAAATATGCTGAAATGCTGGATAAAATAGGCCAGGATCTGAATCGAATGAGTTATGATTTTGAGGAAGAAGAAAAAAAATTTCAGCTTAGACTAAGTGAATATCAAGAATTAAAACTAAATATTACTGCTGTTGAAGAGTCTATTGAACAGCTGAATCGTGAATTTGAAGACCACAAGTTACTGGCTTTTGATGTAATGAGAGAGGAAACCAGTACCGGTAATCGTATCAGGGAGATTGAAGATTTGGCTGCCAGATTGGCGGAAAAAGGACAAAGAACAATTATCTATATAGAAGAGTCAGGTAATCAACAGGGAAGATTAACTTCAGAATTGGATAGACTGCAAACTGATATTGAAAACATCAACCGAAGTATTGCCCAGGAAGAAAACCAACAGCGCCAGCTTTTACAAGGGAAAAAACAACAGGCCGAGGAAGTTGCGTTACTGGAATCTGAATTTGCCAGGCTGGATCTGGAAAGAGTAAAGATAGAGAACGAATTAATGGGGATTAGAGAGAGGCAGCGTAATCTGCTGGGATATTCATCCGGGGTAAAATATATTCTGAATCCGGCCAATAAGCATAAATTTCCTGGATTAATAGGAGTCTTAGGTGAAGCCTTGGAGGTGCCGGCAGGAATGGAGACTGCTATTGAAACAGCAGTTGGCCGTGGGGTGGAGAATGTGGTGGTGGAAAAAGTGGAACAAGCCCGTCAGGCGATAGAATTATTAAAGCAACAGCGGGCAGGTCGGGTAACTTTTTTACCCCTGGATGTTTTGCGGGTTCAAAGCATACCCTCAGAAGTGTTGAATCAATTATTATCAATTGATGGAGTAATAGGGTTAGCATCCCAATTAGTTAAATATCCCCCCGATTTTAATCTGGCAGTAGAATATTTGCTGGGACGAATATTGGTAACCCGAGATATGAATGTAGCTATAAAGTTGTTAAAAACTTTTTCTTATCCTATGCGAACAGTTACCCTGGAAGGTGAATTATTTAATGGCAATGGTGCGATTACTGGAGGTATTAAACCTAATCAAACTGAGGGACCATTAAAACGTAAAGCCGAAGAAAACAGTTTAATCTTAAAACAGCAACAAAACCAGCAGGCGTTGGATAAAAATCGCCTTATGACGAAACAGGCTAATGAGAAATTATCAGTTCTGGAAAAGCAGCTGGAAAATATTATACATCATTTAACCGAATTTAATATGAAACGGGATATGATGAACGAACAAAAGCAGAAGACCATAACCGAACAAGTTCGTCTGACCAATGAACAAAAGGCTTATCAGGAACAACATGTACATATACAAATTGAACGCGATGAAATATTAAAAGAAAAAGCTCAACTTGATAACCGGCAAAAAGAATTGCAGCAACGTAACCAGCAACTTGGTACCGAACTGGAAAAGGTAAAATTAAAGCTTGATACAGCTATTAGGGATCGGGATATTTTTAGGGAACGAGGTTTATCTTATCAGGAACAGGTTGATATGAAACGTCAGGAACTGGACAATATGAAAAAAAGTATTGAGCAGTTGAAACAGGTGAGAAATTCATATGAGCAATCCCGAAATCAATCTAAACAGTTACGTGATCGCTTGGTAGAAGAAACCGAATCAGAACAGCAGAAAATTATATACATAAAATCTGAAATAGAGAAATTAACGATTCAATTGGGGAAAAATAATACAGTATTATTGGAAAAACAAAAGGCTAATCAGGAATTACAAAATCTTTTACAAGAAATGAATACTGAGGTTAATCCGCTTAGGGAAAAGGTAATTAGTTTGGAAAATGCTATACACCAGGGTGAAATATTGATCGCAAAAATGGAAACTGAACTGAAAAACTATATTAGTCGGTGGCAGGAAAAATTTAATGAAGCGATTCCCGAAACAGACTCACCTTTGTCGGGAGCGCAGGTTAGAAATTATAAAGCCCGAATGCAGGAATTAAATGGACTAATTGATGACCTGGGGATTGTTGACCTGGGTTCAATAAAGGAGTATGAAGAAGTAGAAGCACGTTTTGAATATATGAACAGTCATTATGAAGATCTGCTTCAGGCCAGGGATGCACTGGACAAACTTCTGCGTGATACGGAAAATTTAATGGGAAAAAGGTTTGCACATTTTTTACTATTGGCTAATGAGAGTTTTAACCAGACATTTACCGAGATGTTTTCCGGAGGTGAAGCCCGCTTATTACTGGAAAAATCCGACGACCGGTTAGATGCTGGAGTAGATATTGAAGTAAAAATGCCAGGTAAAAAATTACAATCATTAAACCTGTTATCCGGTGGGGAACGGGCGCTAACCTGTATAACCTTTATATTTGCATTATTGCGCTTAAAGCCTATCCCATTTTGTTTGCTTGATGAGATTGATGCTGCTCTGGATGAAACCAACTTAACCAGGTTTACACGATTTTTAAAGAGTATGTCAGAACAAATACAGTTTATAATTATAACGCATCGACAGACTACGATTGAATGCGGTGATCATATTTTGGGGGTTACTATGCCGGAAAAAGGAATTTCTAAAGTATTTACTCTCAGTTTAAAGGAAGCTGAAAATATGGCTGGATAAAAGGAAGGGGTAACATCATGGCATTATTTGACAAATTTAAAAACAAGAAAAAAGATAATGTGCCGGAAGAATCTAATGAACTGCTGGTAAAGGATTATGAGGAATCAACACCTTATGAGGCTACGCAGATTAAAGATGAATCAGAAAGTGATGAGTTAAAATCCGAAGCCAAATCCAAAGACGGGATTTTTGATAAGTTTAAACGGGGATTAAGCAAAACCAGACATAACATCAGTAACAAAATTGATACCCTGGTAAAGAGTTCACGCAAGCTGGATGATGATTTCTGGGATGAATTGGAGGAAATATTAATTGAGGCTGATGTGGGCGTACCAACCAGTCTCGAATTAGTAAAGAATGTTAAAACAGCAGCGAAAAAAAATAAAATTAATGAACCGGAGCAAGTAACGGCTTTAATCAGGGATGAGATAAAGACCTTATTGGAGACCAATGAAAACCGGCTTTTAATTAATGAGTACCAGCCTTCAGTTATACTGGTAGTAGGTGTAAATGGTGCCGGTAAGACAACTTCTATTGCCAAACTGGCTTATCGTTTTAAAAATGAAAACAAAAAAGTATTATTGGCAGCAGCTGATACCTTTCGGGCTGCAGCTATTGATCAATTACAGATATGGGCAGATCGGATTGGGGTAGACATAATCAAATTACAGGAAGGTGCAGATCCTGGAGCCGTTGTGTATGATGCTCTTAATGCAGCCCGGGCCAGAAAGACTGAAGTATTAATAATTGATACAGCCGGCCGTTTGCAGAATAAAACCAACCTGATGAAAGAAATTGGAAAACTGCGCAAGATAATCGAACGAGAAATTCCCGGGGCACCACATGAAGTTCTGTTGGTATTGGATGCCACCACCGGACAGAATGCCATTAGTCAGGCAAAAATCTTCGAAGAAGTAACCGGGGTTTCAGGTATAATATTAACCAAATTGGACGGTACTGCCAAAGGCGGTATAGTACTGGCTATTGCAAAGGAATTGGAAATTCCGGTTAAACTGGTTGGCATCGGCGAGGGCCTGGAAGACTTAAGAGATTTTTCAGCGGAAGCATTTGCGGCTGCCTTGTTTACATCGGAAAATAACGATGAAGATTAAATTGGTGTTTACCCCACCAGAACCTTATTCGGATGCATAAGTATGCAGGAGCCGTTGACGAGCATGGCAAAAACACCCTGCGAAGACGAAGCATCGTAAGGGGGCGAGCCCCATGGACGGGGCGAGAGTGACGCCCTGCACGGATGCGGAATCGGAACGTCCCCCTGGAGATGCAAGGCAAGCAGTGGACGTTTACCATGCGAAGTCTGCGACGGAATATTTATGCATCAAAATAAGAACATTGAACTTTTTGCAGCAGAGTCAATTGTTGAGCCCCTGATTATTCAGGTGCTCGGAAGGAGGAACCAATATGATAAAAATGGCTATTATCGGGGGAACCGGTGTATATGATCCCCAGATACTGGAGCAGATTAAAGAACAAGTCGTCGAGAATCGCTATGGAAAAGTAAAACTTTTAACCGGCTATTATGGAAATGAAGAGATAGCATTTATTGCCCGACATGGAAGTGATCATAGTGTGCCACCTCATCTTATTAATTATCGGGCCAATATTATGGCCCTGAAACAGATAGGGGTAAAGCATATTATTGGTACAGCCGCCGTAGGGTCATTGCATTTTGAATATAAACCGGGGGATATCGTATTAGCTGATCAATTTCTCGATTTTACACGCTCACGCATTACAACTTTTTATGAAGGCGGAGAAGAAGGGGTAATTCATTGTGATATGACGGTCCCTTATTGTCCGGTTACGCGTGCTGCTATAATTGAAGCCAGTAAACTATCCGGTATTAATGTTGCTAATGGCGGAGTATATGTTTGTACCGATGGCCCTCGATTTGAAACCGGGGCGGAAATAGCAATGTTTAAACAACTTGGAGGTCATTTAATTGGTATGACCAGCGTTCCTGAAGTTACCCTGGCCAGGGAAATGGGAATTTGTTATGCCAATGTCTCAATAGTAACTAATTACGCAGCCGGTATTTCACCTGGTATACTTACTCATGCCGAAGTGGTAGAAATGATGAAAAGCCGCATTCAGCAAGTGCGGGAAATTATGATGAAAAGCGCCGCTTTGCTTCCGGAAACCCGGGAATGTGACTGCGTAAAAATATTGGATGAAATAGGTGTAGGAAAACATGGTTAAAACGGTCCGCTTTGACGGAGAACACTTGATTATTCTGGATCAGAGTAAATTACCCGGAGAAATTAGTTTTGAGACTTGCCGTACGGTAGAAGACGTAGCCGAAGCTATTATCAGGTTGAAAGTACGTGGTGCTCCGTTAATTGGGGTTACAGCTTCATATGGTCTGGCTTTGGGTATGATTAAATATGAAGGTTCCGAACAGGAGCGGGACAATTACTTTCAGGTTATTAAAAACATACTGGCTTCAACCCGGCCAACTGCAGTAAATCTATTCTGGGCTTTGCAGCGTATGGAAGATGTATATAAACAATCAACTAACCTTTCTAATCCGGAATTGGGACAGTTGTTAATGGCAGAAGCTGAACAGATGTTTACCGATGATATAAGAATAAATGAGGCGATTGGTGAATATGGACAGGAGCTGCTGCATAAGGGTAGTCGGGTTATGACCATCTGTAATGCCGGGGCTCTGGCCACCTGTGGCTATGGTACGGCTTTAGGGGTTATTCGTTCAGCATTTAAACGGGGAAAGATAGAGCAGGTATGGGCCTGTGAAACCCGTCCGGTATTACAGGGCTCACGTTTGACCGTTTGGGAGTTGTTACAGGACCGGATACCCGTAACTTTAATTACCGATAGTATGGCTGGATACACGATGAAACTGGGTAAAGTAGATGCAGTAATCACTGGAGCCGACCGTATTGCTGCCAATGGTGATACTGCCAATAAGATTGGAACCTATACGCTGGCAGTGCTGGCTCGTCAGCATAATATTCCTTTTTATGTTGCTGCTCCACTGTCAACTATTGATCGGGAAATTGCAACCGGAGATTTAATTCCCATTGAAGAACGCCAGGCGGAGGAAGTTCGTCAAATATTTGGTATTAATGCCACCGTACCTGAAGTAAGTGTTTTTAACCCGGCCTTTGATATTACTCCTCATGAACTTATTGATGGCATTATTACTGAACGGGGAATAATTAAGCCTCCCTATTTAAACCAGTTATAATTAATTTAGTGAAGTAAATTATTTTGCATACGGCATTTATGTCATATAGTAAAAATAAATAATTTTAGCTCATTATTAGAGGAGGAAAAAATAACATGCAAACCCTGATTAAAAATGTCAGCATCATTCCGATGGATGGTGATGAAAATGTAATTGAAAAAGGATACATAATAGTAGAGGATGATACGATAAAAGAGGTTATGTCGGGGGAGCCGCCCCAGGGAGATTTCGGGCAGGTAATTGATGGAACAGATCAGGTGGCCTTACCGGGTTTCATAAATACCCATACTCATGCAGCTATGACCCTGTTGCGTGGATATGCTGATGATTTACCCCTGAAGGAATGGCTGGAAACCAAAATATGGCCAATGGAAGATAAACTGACTGGCGATGACATTTATTGGGGAACTATGCTGGCTATAGTTGAAATGATAAAATCCGGTACTACTACATTTATGGACATGTATTTTCATATGGACCGGGTAGCTGAAGCAGTTAATGAAACCGGTATCCGGGCAGTAATATCACGGGGAATGATAGGAGTCGGACCGGAAAATGAGAGGGCAATTACCGAATCCCTGGAGCTTATAGAAAAATGGCACCAGACAGCGGGAGGCAGAATTCAGTATAAATGGGGCCCTCATGCACCTTATACCTGCCCGCCGGACTATTTGCGCCGCGTTATGGAGTTAGCTAAGCAAACCGAAACCGGTATCCATATTCATATTTCTGAAACCAGCGGGGAAATTGAAGATATTAAAAAACAATATGGTAAAAGTCCGGTGGAACTTTTGGAAGAGACAGGCTTATTCAGTGTTCCGGTAGTTGCCGCTCACTGTGTTCATCTCAGTGAAAACGATATTCAAATTCTAAAAAATAATAACGTGGGAGTAGCCCATAATCCTGAAAGCAATATGAAATTGGCCAGTGGCATTGCCCCGGTCCCTGAAATGCTGACCGCAGGAATAGCAGTAGGGTTAGGTACTGATGGTACTTCCAGCAATAATAACCTGGATATGATTCAGGAAATGCGCAGCTGTGCTCTATTGCATAAAGTTAACACCGCCAATCCTACCGTTATTCCTGCTTATCAGGCTTTGCAAATGGCTACCTGCAACGGTGCAGAAGTATTGGGTCTGACTAAACAGACCGGAAGGCTGACTCCTGGTTTAAAGGCGGACATTATACTAATGAACCTGAACCAGGCCCATATGACTCCCTGTTATGATCTGGTAGCTAACCTGGTATATGCTTCCCAGGCCAGTGATGTTGAAACGGTTATTGTCGATGGCCGGATATTGATGCAAAACCGTCAGCTAAAAACTATAAACGAACCAGAAGTTATAGCGCAATGCCGGGCGATTGCCAGTCGACTGACCGGAGTCTAATCAACTTTCCAGTCCTTTTTGGCATGAGTACCATCACAGAATGGACGGTTATTACTTAAACCGCAACGGCATAGACTGGTCTTGCCTTCCCGGTTAATGATATTTCCATCTGTATTGGTAATGGTAAAGGGACCATCAATAAGTATAGGGCCGTTGCGCAGTATTTTCATAGTTATTACCGGTTGACCGTCATACTTTATGGTCATAGAACCCGGACCACCTGCCAGAGCCGGATCCACCTTCGAACCTTCGGGTAATGAGTAGCGTAAGGCTCCTGAAGGACATAAATCAATCAGGCGGATAATCTCCTCAGCGCTGGCGGCATTAACATTTATCCAGGGTCGGGCATCCAGATTAAATACCTGGGGTAACTTTTTCAGGCATATGGCAGAATGAGAACAGATTTCTGATTCCCAATGAACAATAATATCATCAGTCCGGTATTCTTTCATAATAAATCACTACTTTCCGTAAATATTTTATTTAATATACCATAAAAAATCATCATTAAGCACCTAAAAAGGAAGGGGAATGAATATTGCCACCAGTAGTATCTTTTGTAGGACGACATAATTCAGGTAAAACCACGCTGCTGACAGAAGTAATCAAACAGTTAAAACAGCAGGATTTAACGATTGCCGTTATTAAACATGCCCAACATTTGGATATAGATGCCAATGATGCTGGAAGATTATATTCAGCTGGAGCTGATCAGGTGATGGCGGCATCATCGCATACTCTAATACAGTATCAGCGACAGGAAAGCGAAGATTTAATATTTTTACTGAATAAAGTAGGGCCGGCCGACTTAATTATTACTGAGGGGTTTAAACAATACCACTACCCAAAAATAGAAGTACTACGTAAGGATATTGACCCTAATCCATTGCGGCTGGACAATATAATTGCCCGCGTAAGCGATTTTGATTTATCATCCTACTCTGAACCAGTTTTTTCTTTTGAACAGACAGTTGAACTGAGCAGGTTCTTAATAAAGATTCTGGGTCTTAAAACCAACATTTAATTTAGCAGCACTAAATTTAACAAATATCTCTTAAAGTAATAAACGAACGAACCGCGGTGTTCGTTCTTTTTTTATGGATAAAACCCAAATATTAATCCTGATCAAATAATCCTGATATGCAAATAGCCATATACTATAAATCAATACATAACCATATAGAATAGTCATTTCAATAAATGCAGACAAATTGCTTTATTAATAAATGAAATTTACATGTTAATAAATAGATGAAATTTAAGGAAATAGGCTTATTAACGAATTAGAAAAGCATTATTTAACGCAATGTTAATAAAATCAATAATATATGAATACATAATATGAAAATATATTATAATAATGTGAAAATGGTAGCAGGGAAAGGGCTTATGTGGAATAATAGTAAATGGATAGATTCTATACATATAAATAAAAAATAGGTGGCTCTAAAGTGCCTGTTCATACATTTTGCGAAGGAGGTGAAAAAATGGCTAATTATGTAGACATTATTGAACTTTATCGGGGGAAAAAGGGCGGTATCATCGAGGCATTTCATGCTCTGCAAAATGAATTTAATTATATTCCCGAAGAAGCATTGGGATTAGTTGCCAAAACCTTTGGCGTTTCAGAAGCAGAAGCTTATGGTGTGGCTACCTTTTATTCTTATCTGTCTGTAAAACCCAGAGGGAAATATATAGTTCGCATGTGTGAAAGCGCGCCGTGTCATATTGCCGGTGCAGACCAGGTAGTTAAAGCTATTGAAAGTTATCTGGGCATTAATGTTGGGGAAACTACTGCTGATGGTAAGTTTACCTTTGAATTGTGCGAGTGTATCGGACAATGTCAGGCAACTCCGGTAGTAACTATCAACAGCGAACCGATTTTTAACGTATCACCGGAACAGATACCTGAAATACTATCCGCTTGCAAGTAAAGCAGAAGGGAGGGAGAACATGGCTCAGGAGTACCGCGTATTATTGGAATACGCTGATAAGATTGATCCTGCCAATGCTGCTGACTATATAAAAGTCGGCGGTTATAAAGGTTTGGAAAAGGCTCGTGGAATGGAGCCTAAGGCCCTGATTGAAGAAGTTAAGAAGTCCGGCCTCAGAGGTCGCGGCGGGGCAGGTTTTAATGCTGGGATGAAATGGAGTTTCGTTCCCCAGGATGCACCCGTTAAGTATGTGGTCTGTAACCTGGATGAAGGTGAGCCTGGAACATATAAAGACCGCATAATATGCCAGAAGAATGCTCAGGCCCTGCTGGAAGGTATGGCTATTTGCGGAGCTGCTATAGGTTCAAATCAGGGATATATTTATTGTCGGGGTGAATATCCTTTTGTTGTCGATCTGTTAAAGCGAGCCGTAGAAAGTGCCAAAGCAGAAGGGGTATTGGGAGATTTTGATATTGAGGCACGGATGGGTGCCGGAGCTTATGTTTGCGGCGAAGAAACGGCCTTAATCGAGTCTATTGAGGGACATCGCGGAGAACCAAGATTTAAACCGCCGTTCCCCGGTGTTGAAGGTTTATGGGGCGTACCTACCGTGGTAAATAATGTGGAAACCTTTGCCTGTTTACCGTATATCCTTACCAGAGGGGCAGAATGGTTTGCCGGTATTGGTGCTCCCAAATATCCTGGTACCAAGATTGTTACTCTGACAGGTGATGTTGTAAACAGTACCTGGTTTGAAGTACCTACTGATATGACTTTAAGAGAAGTAATCTTTGAACTGGGCGGCGGAGTTAAAAACGGCAAAAAATTTAAGGCGGTTCAAGTAGGCGGAACATCCGGTGCATTTATACCGGAAGCTAATCTTGATTGTCCTATAGATTTCGATTCCATGGGCAACATGGGGGCTGCCCTTGGCTCAGGTGCCGTATTGGTATTGGATGAAACCAGAGACATTGTAGATGTAGTAACCCGTATTTCCAAATTTTTTGAACATGAATCCTGTGGGAAGTGTAATCCATGTCGGGAAGGCACCTTCCGTTGCCGGGAAATAATGGAGAAAATTAATAATGGTAATGGCAGTGAAAAGGATATTGATAATTTGCAACTATTATCCAAGGTGATGCAAAAAGCTGCCTTGTGTGGCTTGGGACAAGCTGCACCTATTCCTATTGATTCAACGATAAAACATTTTAAACATGAATATTCAAGAAAACTGGTCGTTACCAGTGGAAAGGGGGGGCATTAGATGATCAGCCTGACAATTGATGGCAAAGAAGTACAGGTTCCTAAAGGAACAATGCTTCTGGAAGCTTGCCGTATAGCTGGGGCAGATATCCCTACCCTATGTTATGATCCGGACTTAAAATTGGCCGGTTCCTGCCGGATGTGTGTTGTAGAAGCTAAAGGCAGAAGAAACCTGCTGGCTACCTGTGTAACTCCAGCTGAGAACGGCATGGAGATTCATACTGAGAGCAGCGATGTTATTGAAGCTCGCAAAATAATTTTGGAATTACTTCTTTCCCGTCATAAACTGGAGTGTCATACCTGTGAAAGCGATGGCGACTGCAAACTTCAGGATTATTGCTATCGTTATGGAGTAGCTGACTCCAGGTTTGATGGAGAAGGCCCGCATTTTACCAAACCGGATCCCAATCCATTTATTATGAGGGACTACGACAAATGTATTATGTGTACCCGCTGTGTTAGGGCATGTGATGAAATTACCGGTGCATTGGCAATTAATATTAAAGATCGTGGACATCATGCTAAGATTTCTACTGCATTTGATGGTAACCTGGCTGATTCTACCTGTGTATTCTGCGGACAATGCATAATGGTTTGCCCGGTTGGAGCTTTAACCAGTAAAGTATCCGCTGGCAAAGGTAAGCCTTATCAGACTGAAAAGGTAGTTACTACCTGTACCTATTGCGGAACTGGTTGCACTCTGGCATTAAATGTAAAAGGTGATAAAGTAGTTGGAGTAACTTCAGTACGTGATATAGAAAAGAGCCCGGTTAACAATGGTGCATTGTGTGTAAAGGGACGCTTTGGCTGGGACTTTATTAATTCGGATGAGCGTCTGACCACACCACTAATTCGTGAAAATGGTGAACTGCGTCAGGCCAGCTGGGATGAAGCTCTTGATTATACAGCTTCAAGACTTAAAGGTATAAAAGAAAAACATGGTGCTGATTCCATTGCCATGTTTACATCAGCACGCGTAACCAACGAGGAGAACTATCTGGCGCAAAAATTCACTCGTGCGGTACTTGGTACCAATAATGTTGATCATTGCGCCCGTCTCTGACACTCCGTTACTGTCGCCGGTCTGGGGGCAGCATTTGGTAGTGGAGCGATGACCAATACCATTGGTGAACTGGAAAATGATGCAAAAGCCATTTTTATTATTGGAACTAATACTACGGAAAATCATCCGGTTATTGGTTACAAGATTAAACAAAATGTTCGCAGGAACGGTGCAAAACTGATAGTTGCTGATCCGCGTCGCATAGAACTGGCGGAAATGGCAGATGTATATATGCAGTTTGTACCGGGTACTGACGTAGCACTTATGAATTCGATGATGAATGTTATTTTAAATGAGGACTTATTGGATAAGGAGTTTATAGCCAACCGTACTGAAGGCTTTGAAGATTTCAAGGCTATTCTGGAAAAATATACTCCTGAAGCTATGGAAAAAGTAACCGGGGTACCAGCTGAAGATGTTCGCAAGGCTGCTAGAATTTATGCTGAATCTGAAGCAGCAGCCATATGTTATGCCATGGGATTGACACAGCATAGTACCGGAACTGACAATGTAAAGACGGCTTGCAACCTGGCTCTGATGACCGGCAATCTGGGCAGACCCGGTACCGGTGTAAATCCTTTACGTGGCCAGAATAATGTTCAGGGGGCTTGTGACATGGGCGGACTGCCTAATGTATATACCGCCTACCAGAATGTAACTGTAGAAGCCAACCAGGAAAAATTTGAAAAAGCCTGGGGTGTAAAGCTTTCCAATAAAGTGGGTCTAACGCTTACTGAAGCAATTGGCAAGGCACATCATGGTGAATTAAAGGCATTATATGTTTTGGGTGAAAACCCCATGATGAGTGATCCGGATCTGCAGCATGTGGAAGAAGCTCTGGAGAATCTGGAATTCCTGGTAGTACAGGATATCTTCCTGACTGAAACTGCTCAGAAGGCCGATGTAGTATTTCCGGGTGTAACTTTTGCTGAAAAAGACGGTACTTTTAGTAACACGGAAAGAAGAGTGCAGAGAGTCAGAAGGGCCATTAATCCTATTGAGGGAGCACGCTGTGACTGGCAGATTATTTGCGATTTATCTACCAGTATGGGTTATGCTATGAGCTATGACTCTCCTGAGGAAATATTTGAGGAAATTCGCAGCCTTACTCCTTCGTATGCTGGTATTACCTATGATAGAATAGATGTAACCGGTATTCATTGGCCATGTCCGACTGTAGAGCATCCGGGTACTCCAATTCTACATCGGGAAAAATTCAATCGCGGATTAGGGCTTTTCCATGTGGTTGAGTATAAGGAAGCAGCTGAGTTGCCGGATGAAGAATATCCATTAATTCTCTCCACCGGACGCAGTCTGTTCCATTATCATACCGGAACCATGACCAGGCGTTCCTCAGGTCTGGATGCTCATAAACCACATAATGAGCTGGAAATAAATCCGATTGATGCTGAAAAATTAAATATTATGGACAATGAAATGGTTAAGGTAGTAACCCGGAGAGGTTCTATTGATATCAAAGCGAAGATATCAGATATTTTAGAGCCGGGAGTTATTTTTACTACTTTCCACTTTGCAGAAGCAGCAGCAAATAGATTAACTAATGCTGACTCATTGGATCCGGTTGCCAAGATACCTGAATACAAGGTTTGTGCAGCCAGAGTGGAAAAAATCTCATAAAAACCAAACGAAAAAAAGGGACTGCAGTTAAACGCAGTCCCTTTTTTTGTTTACAAGGTTTAGATTTTCAGTCAGGTTCAAAAAATTTCTAACTATCCTCAACAGAAAACCCAACTCATCATGAATAATACTTAATCGTGATTGGTATAACCTCTTTCCTGAGCCAGCATGTCCAGATAGACGGTTTCAACATTAGCTATAAATAGATCTACGGACTTTCCACCCACTCTTTCATCGTAAGTTTTAAGGTAACCTTTACACTTCTCACATACAAAAAGCTGATAGGCATCATCGCCTTCAATTTTAATAAAAGACAAACTACCAGGTTTATCAGCACCACAGTGTACGCAAAACAGGAATCGGGAAGGCCATTCACTAAAGCAACGGTCGCAGAACATAAGTCTTTGACCATCTTCACTGCGCAGACGACTTATATGCGATTTTGCTCCGCAAACAGGGCAGATAGTATAAAATTCCCAATCTAGAGTCTCACTTTTAAGAGCATCAGTATAGTGTTCAGCAATTAAACGAAGAAAAGGCCGCAATGCATGGTCTAAAGTAAAGTACAAAAATTCCTCAGATATATTCAGCTGGGTAGCCATTATTTGCAGGTATTTATCATCCAGCTTGATTAACGATTCAATAATTTGTTCAAAGGAAAAAGCATCAATACCCCGCATAATACTATCCAAATACAAAGCAGTGTTTGGTCTGGCTTCATAGAGAAAAGCAATAAGAGCTCTATAAACCTGATTAAAATCTTTTTCATCAATATAATGTCTTACTTGCATCAATAAAGGTTTCTTTCTGCTGTTGAGCAAAGGCTCTATATCTTGGGTATGATGAATGAAAGTCTTACGTAGTTTGATAGTCTGTTCGTTCTGCCAGCTTTCCAGTTGTTTGTAAAAATCGACATAACCTTCAGGAAGCTCGGCAGGTGGTTGACGATCCACTTAGATCACTCCTTAAATAATATAATTACCTTTTGATTAGTATACCATGTAGCAGGATTTAAACTATAGTAGGACTAGATATTAATAAGTAAAAAATAAAAGCAGGGGCGACTCATAAAGTCGCCCCTTGATAATGTACTAATGGAATAATATTAGGCTTCTTCCTCTTCTGCTTTGTTTCCATAAGTTTCTTCATACCAGATAGCATGATGATGCTGAGCCCAGTCTTTGCGAACAGTACCTTTCCACATTCCCCAGAAGGATTCACCGGAACCGGGATGGAAAGAACCCAGATATCCATGCATACATACCATCAGGGTAGCGAATACCATAGCAATATCATGGGTAGGATAAGCTACTCTTACTAATCCTGCCGGAAAGATACTCGGAAACCACATGATATACCCGCTTATTACCAGTAGAATAACCATAGTCGGGGTTACCATGGAATTGCCCTTTTCACCGCCGTTAAAGCGGGTTTGGGGAGGCATTTTTACCGGGAAACCTAAAAACTCCAATGGGAATTTCATGACAAAGATGATGTCATTCTTTCCAAAACGGAGCAGGTCTTTTACCCAGTCAATGATGCCTTTGAAATCAAATATTACAAAGAAAGCAATGAATAAAGTTAAAAATACTGCTGCGATACGATGAATCAATCCGGCACCGCCGTAGCCTCCAAATATAGCGGCCAGCCAATCGGCTCCGTCTACAAACAACACCAGACCGGTAAAAAGGCAGAGCAGGAAAGTAACCGTATGTCCCCAGTGCGTTACACGGGCTACCAGATTAAACCTTTCTACTCGTTCCAGGTCTTCACGATATTCGGGAACTAACTGCATTATTCATGCCCCCCTTCTACATGCGCACCATGCTCTTCGTGTCCAGCATGTTTATTAGCCAAAATTCTGGTAGTAACAAAACTGGTTGCTGATCCGGCTATAGCCAGGGGTATCAGCCAACCCAGCCAGGGCTGTACCCAGTCCTGCCAGAACGGGATTTGTTTGGGTATATGCGGATCAATTGGCAGACCAAATTTGTCCGGTGTATCAGTTAGAATATAGAGTTTATTAAGGCCACCTAATTCAAGCTTTCCGTAAATTGTAGCCCGTGGAAATCCATTGGCCCTTAAAAACTTTACACGTTCTTCTGCTTCTGCCAACAACTCAGCTCTATCGCCGAATTTTAAAGCATTAGCAGGGCAGGTTCTTGCACAAGCCGGAGTCAAACCTTCGCTAACCCGATCTGCACATAAGGTACATTTGGCTATTTTATCTTCCCGTTTACGATACTTGGGAATATGAAACGGACAGGCATAGGTGCAATATTGACACCCAATACATTTGTCCGGATCATGTATAGTTGCGCCCCATTCAGTTTTGCTGTAAGCCTGACGGGGACATACCTGCATGCAGGCCGGATCAAAACAGTGGAAACAGTTGTATTTCAAGAAGTTCCAGCGTACACCATCTACCGGGTCTTCTTCTTCCATAAATTTAATTATGGTGAAGGTGTCCCCATTGGTATCTTCATGGGTTGAATAATTGCCCTTGAACGGTTCCATAACGGCCGGAAGCTGATTCCAGTCCTTACAGGCTATCATGCAACCACGGCAGGCGGTACACTTACTGCTGTCATACAGATTTGTCATATATGCCATCGTTAAGCCCTCCTTATGTCGCATAGAAATGCCTTGTATTCAGGACACATGGAGTTTGCACATCCGATATGCGGGGTTAGCCGATTGGCTATATCGCCGGTGGCAAATCCTTTAAAGCCAAATTGCCAGATAGCTCCAACCATATGCACTATTTCACCGTTAATATTCATAGGTTTAAGGCGCTTGGTTACGCAAGCTACCGCACTAATATCACCCCTGCTGGTGGAAACGATTACCTTGCGACCATTTTTGATGTTCTTTTCTTTGGCCAGTTCTTCACTAATTTCAACAAACATATCCGGCATTAACTCAGACAACCATGGCAAGTTGCGTGTCAAGGCTCCAGTCTGCCAGTGTTCAACTACCCGGTAAGTGGTAGCCACATAAGGGAAATCTTTGGAGTTACCCTGTTTATCAGGTTCCCATACCTTGACACAGGGATTATTCTGCTGACTATTAATTTTATTCGTGGTCGGGCTTTCCCAGGGTTCGTAATGTTCCGGGAACGGACCATCCTTCATTGAGGTTTTAGCAGCAAATATACAGCCAACCCCTTCGGGTCTCATAATAAATGGATTCTTTCCTCCCGGTTCTTCCGGTGCCAGAGTAACATTGAAGTCAGGAACATCGTCCCCAACCCATTTACCCAGTTTACCGGTAGCAGGATCGCCAACTGCAGTAGCATCCCATTGGATTAGAGCCCGCTTTTCGTCCCCCGGCCAGGGAGTTATGCCATCAGGTTGTACAGAACAACGGTTATAAACAATTCTGCGGTTTACCGGCCAGGACCATGCCCAGTTTGAGAATAATCCCAGTCCATGTTTGGAATTATCCTTGTTGTCACGGTGCATAGGTTTGTAGTCAAGCTCTCCGGTTGGAGTAAGTCCCATACACCCGCAATATACCCAGCAACCACACGCAGTAGTGCCATCATCCATCAGTTTGGCAAAGCTGGGTACCGGTTTATTGTCGGCCAGATAGTAGCCGTTTAATTCCAGGGCTACTTTCATAATATCAGGTTCATGGCCATGACCATAATCCCAATTTAGATTAACAATTGGTTCATCCTGAGGTTTGGTGCTGCCCTGATACAGTTTTCTCACCCGGGTGGCAATCTGGTCTACAATCCACAGATCAGCTTTAGAGTCGCCTACCGGTTCAGCACCTTTCCAACGGAACTGTACCCAGCGACCTGTTTGTGCTGCAGTACCTTCTTTTTCAAAAACTGCACAAGCCGGCAGGAAGAATACTTCAGTTCCAATATCAGCTGGAGTCTTGCGATCTACTTTGTCATTATGAACTGCTCTTTCCCAAGCCTGATAAGTCCAGAAGTCAGCAGTTTCATTCAACCACAGATCAGCTTGAACCATCCATTTTAGATTACATAGTGCTTCCTGTTCTTTATTGGCGTTAGGACCGCCAACTACCGGATTGGTTCCCATTACAAACAGACCGTCAATTTCTCCCTTATGCATGGCTTCAAACATGGCAATATGAGAGTAATTCTTTTTACTGTCCCGTTTGGGCAGGTAGTGATAACCAAAATCATTATTCTTGGTTGCAGCATCGCCCCACCAGGCTTTTAGCAGACTGGTTACCCACTTAGGAGTATTGGAACGATAACCTTTGGTAGTTTCTTTAGTCAGGAAAGCAGTAAGGTCCTTATGCTCCGGTGCATTACTTGGTGAAGTTATATAACCTGGGATGATATGGTATAACAAAGCCATATCAGTTGCTCCCTGAACATTATTTTCACCACGCAGGGCGTTAATGCCACCACCAGGGCGACCCATATTACCCAGCAGTAATTGTACAATTGCAAATGCACGGATATTCTGACTGCCTACCGTATGTTGGGTAATACCCATGGCATACAGTATTGTTCCAGTTTTATCCTGGGCACCAGTGCTGCAGAAGGTTTCCAGAACCTGCATATATTTATTCTTTGGGGTACCGGTAATACTACAAACAGTATCAATATCATAGCGGGAGTAATGTTTCTTTAGCAATTGTAGAACTGAACGGGGATGAGTCATGGTCATATCCTTGACTGGACTACCTTCGGCATCCGTCTCATAATCCCAACTGCTTACATCGTATGCCCGTTTATCAGGGTCATAGCCGGAGAAAATACCATCATTGAAGCTAAACCCCTCTTTAATCAGGAAAGTAGCATTAGTATAATTGGCAACATATGCTTCGTGATAAAGTTTGTTTTCCAGAATATACTTAATCATTCCACCCAGGAAAGCTATATCCGTTCCGGAACGCAACGGAGCATAAACATCTGCTTTGGCAGAAGTACGTGTAAAGCGTGGATCAACATGAATAATTTTTGCTCCCCGATCCTGGCGTGCGCGGTCCAACCAGCGAAAACTTACCGGATGGTTTTCTGCTGCATTGCTGCCCATAATTAAGGCTACATCCGTATTTTTCAGGTCGACCATATGGTTGGTCATGACTCCTCGTCCAAATGAAGGTGACAAACCTGCCACCGTTGAGGAGTGTCAGATACGGGCCTGTGTTTCCAAATATACCAAACCTAATGCTCTCATTAATTTACTGTGTAAATAGCACTCTTCGTTATCCAGACCGGAGCCGCCTATAGAACCAATTCTTTCCGTACGGTTTACAATTACTTCGGTGCCATCTTCAAGCTTTTCTTTGTGGATAAAACTGGCGTCACGAGTCTCTTTTACACGCTTGGCTATTTCATCCAACATCCAATCCCAATCTTTTTCCTCCCATTTGTCGCTGCCTGGAGCGCGATACAGCGGTTTTGCAACCCGCTTGGGGTTAACCACCTGTTCTCCATTGTGCGGGTCATAAATCTCTCTGAGGTTAAACATGGCTGCACCCTTACTACAAGCCCCTCCCATATTAATAGGATTGTCAGGGTCGCCCTGGATACTCAGGAGTTTTTCATACTTGCCAGAACTATCAGTCTGCGAGTATACTACCAGTCCGCAGCCAGATGCACAGTAAGGACAGACAGTAGGCACCGGAGTTACATTTTTCGTTCTGAGTTCTTTAATTGCACTTGCGGTAGCATTGAGGTCAAAACCAAGTTCAACTACTGCAAATGTAGCTGCGGTTGCACCGGTAACCTTCAGAAACTGCCTACGAGTAACCTTCATTATACATCACACTCTCCTTTCCCCACATAGTCAAATTTAGCGTAAAGCTCTTAACATAGACATTATAGCATCTTAACTGTACCATCAGTAACATTATAAAGGCTTTCATAACAATTTAGTACTGTGTAGAAAGTGCTAAAGTTGGTACAAATTATTCTTGCTACAATCTTGTCTATGATTTTGAACTCCAACTAACTACAATTAATATGGTCTGGAATAACCTAATCTATAGGAACATTCGACATTTAGGGATAAAAACCTTGCTAATTTCATTTATTGCCTTATATATAAAATCTATTAATGAAAACTATAACCAGGGATTATTTATCTGCTCTGGGATGTTATTTGTCCTGAAGATTTTAAGTTATAACCCCCTATTTGATCAATGTGTTTTTTAAATTCATTACTTTGAATAACGCTTAGCAGTTGCTCAAGTCGTATGTCGCCTAACCGTTCCGGCAAAATACATAAATCGTAACTTTCTTCTGCCAACGGGACAAAATCCAAATCCAATGCTCGGGCACTGGAGTATATTCCCAGGGCAACATCACCGGCATCATTTTTTACGGCAGCTGCTACAGCCAGATGCGTATATTCCTCCCGGTTATAACCATATATAGAATTGCTGTCAACCCCTTGCTGCTGCAACATAAAGTCAAGTAAAAGTCTTGTACCGGAGCCCTTTTGACGATTAATATAACGAATATTATCCCGGGTGATATCCTGCAAAGACTGGACATTTAAAGGATTACCCTTTTTTACTATTAAACCTTGTTGGCGATTGACCAGATTAATCAGACACCAATCCTGACCTGGCAAATAACGATTTACATAGCTGGTATTATATTTCCCGGTTTCATAATCCAACAGATGAATTCCGGAGAAATGAGTTTCACCCCGACGTAAAGCCATTAAACCGCCCATACTGCCAACATTGCTGGAAATGAGCCGTAATCCATAAGATTTGTACAATAAATCAGCCAGAATATCAATACTCATGTCATGGCTGCCGATACATACCAGTGTTTCATCAAGAACTTTGCGAGGACGCCATAGTTTGATCTGACAATCTTCACCGGCATTAATTCCTTCTTTGCCACGGGGTATAACTGTTATACCATCAGCTTTTACCAGACTGGTAGTTATACCGGCACCTCTGTTTAGAGGGTAGGCCAGATATTTACCTTCCATATAAGCCAGATTAACATTAATAAACTCGTCAACGCCCATTGAAGAGGCAATCTTTCTGGACATTTGGGCAGTAATAGTTTCCGGTTCCGGTAGATCAATAGCTTGTTTTTTTAATAATACCGGCTTAGCAAACAGGGAAAAAACCAGTTGGGCCGAAATTGGGTAACCTGGTACTCCTATAAGCGGTTTATTATCTATAATACCCAGGATAGCTGGTTTGCCCGGGCGGGTAGCAATGCCATGAACTATCAATTCACCTAATTCTTCTACAATTGATGAGGTATAATCTTCCCGTCCAGCGGAAGAACCGGAACAAACCACTATAAAATCAGCCTGGTCTTTAACTGATAAAACTGCCTGTTTAATTGCTTCCCGGTCATCTATTACTATGTTCTGTCGCCAGGGTACAGCCCCCCATTCCAGGCATAATCCGCTTAGCATATGACTATTTGATTCTACAATCTCACCGGGAGCCATTTCCGGATTTCCGTATTCAACTAATTCAGTTCCAGTTGGGATAATAGCTACTACCGGTTTTTTTACAACTTCTATATCAGTAATGGCAGCATTTAATAAAGCAGCAATTTCGTATGGCCCAATAGTTTGCAAACTGGTCATTACCATATCACCAGTTACCAAATCTTCGCCAACCGAGCGAATATGCTGCCAGGGGACAGCTGCTTTGATAATCTGTACAGAGTTTTCGATATAATTGACATCTTCTATCATTATTACCGAGTCATACTGCGGAGGGATATAATCACCGGTATCAACTTCCAGATATTGCTCTTTGGCAAGAGTAATCGGGTTAGTTTCGGTGGCCGTAAATGTAACATCGGCTTTAACAGCAATTCCATCCATAGCAGAAGCAATATAGTGAGGTGATGAGCGCTTGGCAATAACCGGGTGTAATGATACTCTGCCCTGGGAGTCCAGGACCGGGATAGTTTCTCCCGTCAGATTAAAATAGCCAACTTGTTCCAATTGATTTATAAATAATTGTTGCGCTTTTTCCAGGGGCATATTTTCAATATAAACTTTGCGTGACATATAAACGTACTCCTTGCTGAAATTAATATTTCTATTTAGAATTTATCACAAATCAGCTTGCTAATACATCAGAGCAATTTATATTGTCTTATTTGACTGAGAATATAACTAAGGTATTATAAATAATGAAGATAGAAATTTGGCAGCTAATGAGGTGTTTTTTGTGCGTGAATTCCTGGATGTTGTTACTGTTGATACAGCTCTGGAAAGAATAAAAAAAGTTTTTACCCATACAGATATTGAATGGGTACCGCTTTCCGAATCGCATAATCGTACTCTGGCAGACAGTATAAGCAGTCCTGAACTATTGCCAGCTTTTACGCGCTCAACAGTGGATGGATATGCAATTAGGGCACAGGATTCTTTTGGCAGCAGTGAGTCTTTACCGGCTTTTTTAACTTTAACTGGAGAAGTTATAATGGGGAGGAGTACAGAGTTTTCATTATCATCAGGAGAATGTGCCTGGATTCCGACCGGAGGAATGCTGCCGGGGAATAGTGATGCAGTAGTTATGGTGGAATATACTGAAAAGCTTGATGAGAAGACCGTATTAATTTATCGTCCGGTAGGACCGGGAGATAATACCATGTTAAAAGGTGAGGATATATCTCTGGGACAGGAATTATTTCCTGCCGGTCATCGGTTAAGGCCACAGGATATTGGCCTGATGGCTTCTTTGGGAATTACCGGGGTAGCCGTTTTACGGCCAATAAAAGTAGGGATTATTTCTACCGGAGATGAAATTGTTCCGATTGAAAAATCTCCTTTAATCGGACAAGTAAGGGATGTAAATACATATGCCCTGGCAGCGGCAGTTGAAGCATGTGGAGCTATAGCTAAAACTTATCCCATAGTGAAAGATGACTTTGTCCTGCTTAAACAGGCTATGGAAGAAAGCCTGCAGGAAAATGAGATGGTACTTATTTCAGGTGGCAGCTCAGTGGGAATTGCAGATATGACATTGACAGTATTATTGGATTTTCCTGATTCCGAGTTAATATTTCATGGTGTAGCAGTTAAACCGGGAAAACCGGCCATGGCAGTACGGGAAGGGGAAAAACTGGTAATAGGACTGCCTGGTCATCCGGTATCAGCTTTAATGATGTTTTATACCCTATGCAGCCCGGTGCTCAATCCATATCCTCTTCGTCAGTCCACAGCTAAACTATCCTTGAATGTTGCATCACAGGCGGGAAGGGATGATTATATACCAGTTGCTTTTATGCCGGATAAAGAGTACGTGGAACCCTTGCTGGGAAAATCGGGCCTTATGAGTATTTTGGCCCGTGCTGATGGTTATATCCATATACCTTATGAAAAACAAGGGATAAAGAGCGGTGAATCAGTAAAGGTTACTTTTTTCCATTCATGAGGTGATTGTTTTGTCCAAGCTTAATGTGGATTTAGAGACTGCCATTAAATTATGTCTCCAAGCGGATAGAATTCCTGAAATAAAATACATTACTTTGGAAACAGCTGTGGATTATATAGTTGCTGAAGATATCATAGCCGGGATTAATATGCCGGGTTTTGCTCGTTCATTGGTGGATGGGTATGCTCTTCATAGAGATAATATAAATTTGAATTCACCTATACAAAAGCTCAGAATATCAGGCGAAATAGCTGCCGGGCAACCGGCTACCGTTCCCCTGTCTCCAGGCATATGCTTTCGGGTAATGACTGGAGCCCAGGTTCCAGATGGGACTGCGGCAGTCCTTAAACAGGAACTGGCCGTCCTGCAGCAGAACTACATTTCTTATACAGATTATGTCAAAGATAATGAGAACCTCCAATTGATAGGAGATGTAATTACTGCCGGGGACAAAATTGCTTTTGCGGGAAGCCGCTTAAATCCTGAAACTTTGGAACAGATTGCTTGTACAGGTATAAGCCATGTACCTGTATTTAAAAAACCTCGTGTATATATTATTGTAACTGGTACTGAGTTGGACCAACCGGGACAACCTTTAAGAACAGGTCATATTTATAATAGTAATCGTACTCTTTTCAGTACTCTAGTATCTAAAGCCGGTGGGCAACCGGAGTCATCTGAATTGGCTATCGGAGATGATTTACCTGCTTTGATGCAAGAGATTAAAACTGCAGTTCATAAAGCTCCACTCGTTATTATTAGTGGCGGAACTTCAGACGGGCAATATGATATTGTGCCAAACGCCCTGGAGAAACTGGGTGCCCGGTTTTTATTCCGGGAGTTGGATTTACGTCCGGCACATCGAACCTCAGCTGCCATTTTAGATGGAAGTATTGTTTTTAATGTAACCGGTAATCCATTTGGTGGAGTAATTATGTTTTATGCCTTGATTTCCCCTGTATTTAAATGGTTGCAGGGTATGCGAAATTATGCAAATTCCTGGTTTGATTTTTATTTAGAAAATGATTTACCACGAATAATTAAAGTCAGACGCTTAATGTTGGGTGAATTAACCCTGTCAAATAATGGATTTTCTATTATACCCCATACAAAAATGAAAACTGATATTAATTTACCAGTGTTACTCGATATTCCTGCCGGTCATGGCAGGGTTGGTGACCAGGCCCGAGCTACGCTAATACACCTAACCGTTTGACCTCAGTTGTTGTTCGATTTCTTCGATTAAAGTATCACGCAGTTTGGATAGTTGTTCTACGTCCATGGCCGGGACATAGCAGCCTTCCAATTCATCATGATACCTTTTTGCCCAATTAATAAAACTTACAGCATCTTTGATTCCGGCTTTGGTTCGTTCCCTGGCATTTTCAATCAGATTTATACAGGAATTGATAGCGTCGGTATGCAAAAATCGATCAAAATCAAGCTGTCGTCTGTATTTGCCACCGGATAAAGAACTCCGGATAGGAATTAAGTGCTCGGATACATTTATTAATGCGCGCTGCATGGAAGGCAAGATGATTAAATCAATTTCATCTGGATTAAAGGGATTATGCAGAATTTCACATTCCAGGTTATTCATAGTCAGTACGTTAGTTGTATGCTTAAATAATTGCTGTGTGCCGCTGCCGGGACTACCGGTAACTGCGAATAAACTAAAGTTTTTACCAAGTAAGCTGTCTACAGCAGTTACTACTCCCTGGGGGGTAATAGCTCCATAAAAAAGATGTCTCTGTAACCCGGTTGGAGAACATTGATCAATAAAATCCTCCGATAAAGCCAGAATATTACGATTTACGGCTATCATATCCTGAGCTTCTTCATAATAGCTTGCCCATTCTTCATAAGCCAGTTTAGCTTCTCGCAATCTACGATATGCTCGGGTAAAATTTAAAGAAACCAGACTGGTAAGCTTGACTATGGATTCCCGATGGGAAATAATCTGACCTCGATCCCAGAATTGACCCAGATTAATAATCTCATCTACAGCTCCTGGATAACGCGGTTCAACTATATGCGGAGCAGTTCCGTCCAAAAGAGCTATTATGTGGTTCCCTATTACTACACCATCTATTGAATGGTTGTCAGATGAACACCAATGGTATTCAATGTCGTAACCATTATTGGAGAAGTATTCTCCAATTTGGCGCATTAGCGTGGACTTGCCAACTCCGGGTCCACCTTTTAGAATTATTTTACGGGAGACAAAAGGTGAAACCAGATGATCATAGAAGGAATGAAAACCATAACAAGTATTTCCCCCGGGGAAAAAATGCCGGATTCTAGCCATAAGACACCTCCAAAAACCTGTTTTGCTATTTATATGAAAAACCCTGACTTTTTACGCCCCCCAATTAGTATGGTACATTTATTCGGGGTAATTAAAATGGGAGGTATTAAGACCATATGTCTGCAATTTGGAAACAAAAAAAATATGATCTTGATAAGGTCAAAAATTTACATAAAGAATTAGATGTTTCAGAAACACTGGCACATCTGCTATATAATCGCGGTATAAGGGATGTAAAGCAGGGCAGGGAATTTCTGTTTGCCAACTTGAATGATTTATCTGAACCATTAAATATGTATGGTATGCAATCAGCCTGTCAACGTATCGAATCAGCTATAGAAAAACAAGAGAAAATAGTTGTTTATGGCGACTATGATGTTGATGGGGTATGCAGCACAGTAATATTAACTGAATGTCTGCAGCTATTAGATGCCAGGGTAGATAATTATATTCCCGATCGTTTTAATGAGGGTTACGGATTAAATGATGAGGCGATAAAAGAATTGGCAACGTCCGGCTGTAATTTATTAATCAGCGTTGATTGCGGTATAACTTCTGTTCAGGAAGTAGCTTTGGCCAATTCTTTAGGTATGGAGGTTATCATTACTGATCATCATACCCCCGATATTAATTTGCCAGATGCGGTTAGTATAATAAATCCCCGACTGGATAATAACAAAGCAACTTCCGGTTTGGCAGGAGCAGGTGTAGCTTTTCAACTGGCACGCTCCCTGGGCAGCGACAGAATTGAACCGGAACGCATCTGGCAATGGTTGGATCTGGTGTGTTTGGCTACTATTGCAGATATTGTTCCCTTAACAGGTGATAACCGTATTTTGGTTCGTTATGGTCTGGAAAAAATTCAAACTACTTTTCGCCCCGGATTAAAAGCACTAATGAGGAAAACTGGTAGGGGAAATGAACCGGTTACAACCTGGCAGGTTGGTTTTATACTGGCACCAAGATTAAATGCCGCCGGAAGAATGGCCAGTGCCCGTATAAGTCTTGAATTACTTACCTGTTTTGATGAAAAACATGCTGACGACCTGGCTGAACAATTATGTTTATTGAATAGTCAACGCAAAGATGTTGAAAACAGCATCCTTATGGAAGCCATAAACAGAATTGAAAATGATTATACCTTGCAAACCGCTCCAGTCCTCGTGGTAGATGGAGAAAATTGGCATCATGGTGTACTGGGCATTGTCGCTTCAAGATTATGTGAACGGTATCTGCGACCGGTGATCATGATATCCTGGGAAGGGGATACCGGTAGAGGTTCTGCGCGCAGCGTAGCGGATTTCAATATAATTGAGTCCTTGTCGCAATGCAAGGAATATCTGCTGGCATCCGGCGGGCATAAAATGGCAGCCGGACTAAGCATTAATCGGGAAAATATTGAATTATTCAGACAGAAAATCAATCAGTTGGCTGTCTCCCAGGGAAAACTTCTAACGCTTGATCAGGAAATGGAATTTGAGGTGGAGCTAAATGGTGAATTTATTAATACCAGTTTAATTAAAGAACTGGATTTATTAAAGCCTTATGGTGAAGGTAATCCGCAACCGGTATTTTACTGGAGGAAATGTTCAGTTGACAAACCTTGTACTGTAGGAGATACCAGGCAGCATGTTCGAGCTACGGTTAATCCGGGTAATATTAATATGATCAGTTTTAACCGGCCGGAATTTATACACTTACCAACTCAGGAGATGTATCAGGATATTTTATTCCATGTGGAAGAAAACCATTTTCGTAATCAAACCACTATACAGCTTAAGATTTTGGATATGAGACCTTCAATAAATAATGATATTTTAAATGCAGACTCTTATTGGCCGGCATTTAATAAATATACCCGGGCTATTCAGGATGGTCAGGGTGTGGTAATTGTTTTCCCTACTTATCGTATTCTTTGTTATGGACGGGAGTTTATCAGTCAGTATTTTCGTCCCCATGTAATTCAACCTATACATGGCCGATTATCAGTCAGGCAGCGTCAAATGGCCCTGCAGGCTTTCCAGTCACATAATCAGATTTTTTTAATTACCCGGGCCTTTGCAAACTACTATAATAAAAAGTACCCTTGGCCGGGTCATATTGCTTATGGTATTCATACTTTTCCGTTTGATAACTGGCGTACTACGCAATGTATATCAAGTATGGTTTGGGATACCTGGGGGCAGGATCGGCCAGAATTAAAATGGTTGCCACTGGAAACAACAGATGGAATTAATAAATATGATGATATGTGTGAGTTAGCAGCTGCAGAACTGGCATCTGATAACAGAAATGTAGATATCTCCGGAAAGGAGCAGTTTGTATTAAACGAAGTGCCCGGCAGCATTTTAGAAGCTCATTTACTTATGCAGAGTATTAACCTGCAGGGGGAAATACCGGTTAAAGTAAATTTCTCCCGTGAAGATTTAAAAGTTATCCATAATAAACTGGAACAGATTTACCCTGACCAGGGAGTATTATCACTAGTTTTGTCCTACCTGAAAAAAGAGGGAAAAGTGAGAATCACCCTTAATTTGAATGAGGTTTGTATTGCAATACAATCTGAAACTACAGTTTCAATCACGGCTGAAAAAGTGCTGTCAGCTTTGAATATATTGGTTGATCTGGGCTTGTGTCAAATTGACAAACAGGGTAGTATTATTGAAATAAAGCTCCTTCCTAACCGGCAAACCACTTTGGATTTGGCTGATTCCCCCTATTATCTCGAAGGGATAGCTGAAAAAAAGGCTTTTGCTGATTTGGAAACCAGCTTAAACGATATGCTGATGTGGTGATAATAATGGGCCCCCAGGTAATTATTGAGCGTATAAAAGCATATGACCCCAAAGCAGATACTGAGCTGATTGAGAGAGCTTATAATTATGCTATGATTGCGCATGCCGGTCAAAAACGGATTTCCGGGGAACCCTATATCATTCATCCGGTAGAAGTTGCTTTGATTTTAACCGAGATTGAAATGGATACTCAAACAATTTGTGCAGCATTATTGCATGATGTTATTGAAGATACTGATATAGGTTATATGAGTATAGTGAATGATTTCGGTGAAGAAATTGCCCTATTGGTCGATGGTGTAACCAAATTGAGCCGTATTAATTTTAAGTCAAAAGAAGACGCTCAGGTGGAAAACCTGCGGCGTATGTTTATTGCCATGGCCAAAGATATTCGGGTAATTCTGATTAAATTAGCGGACAGATTGCATAATATGCGTACGTTGCAATTTCAAAGTGAGCGCAAACAAAAGGAAATCGCCCAGGAAACCATGGATATTTTTGCTCCGTTGGCACATCGACTGGGTGTTTTTAAGTTTAAGTGGGAATTGGAAGATCTTGCTTTTTCTTACCTCGATCCGGAAATGTACTATGAAATAGCCAAGCGCCTTAAGCAAAAGCGCAAGGAAAGGGAAGATTATGTTCATGCTATTATTGAACAGATTTATTCCGGCCTTGAACAGATTGGCATCCAGGCAGACATTGAAGGACGGCCTAAAAATATATATAGCATTTATAAGAAAATGATTAAACAGGGAAAAGATATTGATGAAATTTATGATAAAATTGCTATTCGGGTAGTAGTAAATGATATACGGGATTGTTATGGAGTCCTGGGCATTATTCATACTATGTGGAAACCTCTGCCCGGCAGGTTTAAAGATTATATTGCCACCCCGAAACCTAATTTATATCAGTCTTTACATACTACCTTAATTGGTGAAGGCGGGGAGCCTTTTGAAGTTCAGATACGAACTGAGGAAATGCATAGAACCGCAGAATATGGAATTGCAGCTCACTGGCGTTATAAAGAAGGTACAAATCCTCGTGAAAAGAAGTTTGATGAAAAGCTTTCCTGGTTAAGACAAATTCTGGAGTGGCAGCAGGAAGTAAAAGATACCAATGAATTTATGGAGTCTTTGAAAATAGACCTGTTTGACGATACAGTTTTCGTATTTACGCCTAAAGGGAAAGTAATAGAATTGCCCAAGGGTGCCTGCCCGGTTGATTTTGCTTATCGTGTCCATACAGAAGTTGGGCATAAGTGTACCGGCGCCAAGGTTAACGGTCGAATCGTACCACTTGATTTCCCCCTGGGTAATGGTGATATTGTTGAGATCCTAACTTCCAAGAATTCTCCCGGACCAAGTTTTGACTGGTTGAATTTTGTAAAAACTTCTTCAGCCAAGAGTCGTATAAAAAATTGGTTTAACCGTGAAAAGCGTCAGGAAAATATTATCCGGGGCCGCGATTTATTAGAGAAGGAGCTTAAAAAGAAACATTTTAATCCCAAAGAAATGCTTAAAGAAGATAAACTTCAGGAAGTTAGCAGGAAATTTGGCTATAATAGTGTTGATGACCTGTTTGCAGCCATTGGAGACGGCAATATCACTGTCAACGGGGTAATGAATAAACAAAAAGAATTATTCTTCCATGATGCTCATGTGGAGGATATGTTACCCCTCAATATCACTGATAAAGCATTGCCGCGCCGCGAAAAAGATACCGGTGCATTGCGTATAAAAGGGGTAGATGATGTAGCTATTCGTCTGTCCCGCTGTTGCAATCCGCTGCCTGGCGATCCGGTTTTGGGATATATTACCCGTGGACGGGGAGTATCAGTGCATCGCCGGGATTGTCCTAATTTACAAAGCTATTTGCAGCATGAAAAAGATCGGATTATCGAAGTTGAATGGGCAGATGACCGGGGGATATATACGGTAGAACTGGAACTTAAGGCAATGGATCGCTCTCGACTTACTACCGATGTGATGACAATTATTGCTGATATGAGAATCAATATTCACTCAGTTTTTTCACGAGCGACTAAAAATAATGAGGCCATAATGAACTTTAAACTGGAAATCAAAGATCTGGCCCAATTAAATGCTGTAATTCAGCGGATCCATAAAGTTAAGGATGTTCTGGAAGTTCGCCGGGTACTTCCGGGAGAAGTCAGGGGGGAGTAAAGTTCGCGCTGTAATACAAAAAACCAATAATAGTACGGTAAGCGTAAACGGAGAAATAATTGGCAGAATTAATACCGGACTGGTAGTTCTGTTGGGGATAAAACGGGGTGACTCGGAGGAAGATGCTCGTTATTTGTTAGATAAAATAATACATCTGCGCATATTTAATGATAGTCAGGATAAAATGAATCTTTCATTAATGGATGTTAAAGGAGAAATTTTACTAATCAGTCAGTTTACTCTTTACGGTGATGCTCGTAAAGGCAGACGCCCCAGTTTCACTGAGGCCGAAGTACCGGAACTGGCCGGACCCCTTTTTGATTACTGTATTAATTACCTGCATAATAAGGGGATCAAGGTTGAGACTGGTGTATTTGGAGGAGATATGCTGGTTGGTATTAATAATGACGGTCCCTGTACCATCCTGCTGGATACAGAGAAAATATTCTAAAGGAGGATAAAGTTGTGATTCTTAAGGGTTTAGAAATTAATACCATGGGAGTCAATTGTTATATTGTTGGCTGTGAAGAAACCAAAGAAGTAGCAGTTATTGATCCCGGAGGAAATGCCCGCGGTATAGTAAGTGTTTTAGAGGAAGATGGCCTAAAGGCAGTATATATTATCAATACCCATGGCCATATTGATCATATCGGCGGAAATCGTGGAGTCAAGGAAGCCACTGGAGCTAAAATTCTTATTCATGAAGCTGACGCCAAAATGCTGGTAAACGCCGTTTCAAACTTTTCTTTTTTGATGGGAAGTAAAGTAACCAGTCCTCCAGCTGATGAGTTTATTAAAGAGGGTGACCGGATTAAAATAGGCAATACGGTTGAACTGGAAGTCATACATACTCCAGGTCACAGTGCCGGAGGAGTATGTTTGAAAACCGGGGATATTATTTTTGTGGGAGACACCTTATTTCAGGGTTCCATTGGAAGAACGGATTTTCCAGGAGGTTCACACAAACAACTGATAGATAATATTAAACAAAAATTGCTTTGCTATGATGATGAAACGGTATGTTATCCTGGCCATGGACCGGCTACAACTATTGGTTTTGAGAGAAGGCATAATCCTTTTTTATAAAAGCTTTACAAATCATAGCCTGATATGTTATGATAAATTATCTTTATAAAAATAAATGCAGTGAAGAAGTAAAGTAGGTTCGTGAAGTTATTCAGAGAGGGGATGCCACCGGCTGCAAGCATCTCTATAAGGAAGCGGATTGAAGTTCACTTCGGAGCACCCGGCTGAAACCTTTTAAAGGAAAGTAGGTCGAGGCGGAAACTTCCACCGTTACCAGGAAGGGGATATCGGATAAACCTGTATCCTTTGACAAGCGGGCCAATATTATGGCAATTTGGGTGGTACCGCGGGAGTATAACACTTCTCGCCCCATACGGGTGAGAAGTTTTTTGTTTTACAGGAGTCCTGTATTCTTAATGAGTGGGCATTAGCCAATTTGGGTGGTACCGCGGGAAGTTTTCAAGACCTCTCGTCCCTTGATGGGATGTGAGGTTATTTTATTTTAAAGGAGGTTTTAATTATGAGTACCCTGACAGATAAACTGGCTAACCGTATGCTGGTCAAAAAAGGTGACAAGACTAATACCATAATCAAAGTTAAGGGATGTGCTATAGGTTCCGATCAACTGGCTATTGTAGCTGGCCCTTGTGCAGTTGAGAGTGAGGATTTATTCAAAGAAACCGCCTTCAAAGTGCGGGGAGCAGGCGCCTCCATGTTAAGAGGCGGAGCTTTCAAGCCGCGAACTTCACCATACAGTTTCCAGGGATTAGGGGAGAAAGGTTTGAAAATACTGACCAAAGTTGGCGAGGAAATGAATATGGCGGTTATTACTGAAGTAATGGATAGTGAAGATATATCCCTGGTCAGTGAGCATGCTGATATTATTCAAATCGGAGCCCGTAACATGCATAACTTCTCTTTACTACGAAAACTGGGAAGGTGTGAACGTCCGGTAATATTAAAGCGGGGTATGGCTGCCACCATTGAAGAATGGTTATTGGCTGCCGAATATATATTGGATGCTGGTAATGAACAGGTTATATTATGTGAACGAGGTGTAAGGACTTCCGAAACCTGGACCAGAAACACCCTGGATCTGGCAGCAGTAGCTCTGGTTAAAGAATTAAGCCACTTACCGGTTCTGGTTGACCCCAGTCATGGAACCGGCATTCGCAGCCTGGTGACACCGATGTCGAAAGCGGCCATTGCAGCTGGTGCCGATGGAATAATGGTGGAAGTGCACCCCCACCCGGAAAAAGCACTGTCTGATGGAGATCAATCGCTTACTCCCCGGGGCTTCAGCCAGTTAATGCGTGAGATTGAGCCAATAGCTTTATCAACTGGCAGGAGGATAAGATCTTGAGTTATGCAATATTAGGTCCAAGGGGTACATTCAGTGAAGCTGCCGCCAGATTATACTGGGGAGACCAGGTTGATTTAAAAGCAGTTGATACAATTGAACAATTATTCACTTTAATTGATCGGGATGAAGCAAAACGGGTCTTAATTCCATTGGAAAACAGTACGGCTGGATTAATTAACCTTACTATTGATGGTTTGGCAGCAGGGAAGTTTCATATTTGCGGAGAAATAAAAATTGCGGTTCAACAGCATTTAATGACTGCCCGCCATCTAAGTTTAAAAGACATTGAATTGGTAGTGTCCCAACCGGTAGCGTTATTACAATGTGATCAGTTTATTAAAAACAACCTGCCCGGGGTTAGAATTGAGATTACCGACAGTACCGCCCGGGCTGCCCAAATAGTAAAAAATGAAAGCCGTCGGGCTGCAGCTATTGGGCATCAGGAAGCATCCAGGCTTTACGGTTTGCATATCATTGCCAGTGATATTCAGATTGAAAATAATTACACCAGATTTATTGAGGTAGCTAAAGGAGAACCGACCAATTTACCAGGAGATAAATGTAGTATTATATTTACGCTTAAAGATCGTCCCGGTGCTTTATATAATGCTTTGGGAATATTTGCTGCCCGTAATCTTAACCTGAGTAAAATTGAATCTAAAATTGTACGGGATACTCCTGGGAATTATCGATTCTATGTAGAGGTAGATAATGCTGATCAGGTTAACGAATTACCATCTTTACTAAAGCAATTGTCAGAGCATTGTCTGGATATAATATGTCTGGGAACTTATGCGCGATATATGGAGGTTTAAATTGTTAATAGCCACTGATTTTAAACCGGAATCTATTTATGAATATGCACATGAATTAATCCGAATGGCGTTTCCTTTGGCAGAAATACAGGTTTATACAATTGAAGACCCGGATTTAAATATCAGCATTCATCACTTTTACGATAATAACTGTATAAAAATAACTGGCAGTATAACCGACACAAATAAGCTGGTAAAGATCTGTCGTTATCATAAATTAAGCCACGATCAGATTGAAAACCGCAAAAACATAAATCGTAATACGCGCCGGCTGGTTTTTGACCTGCTTAGTGCCTGGAATGGGAAAAAGCCGAGTACCTACGGTATTCTTACCGGGGTCAGGCCAGTAAAGTTGATCCATCAGTTTTATGATCGGGGGTTAAATAATCAGGAAATAATTAACCGATTGAGTCATGATTATAAAGTAAACTATGAAAAATCAGTTTTAATGTGTGAAGTAGCGAATAATAACAGAACTTTTTTATTATCAGGAGAAAAGGCGGCGAGATTGGTAAGTGTTTATATTGGTATTCCCTTTTGCCCCAGCCGCTGTTATTATTGCTCATTTCCCGGTGCAATTTTAAATGATTATAGCGTTCAGGTAAAACCATTTCTGACCTGTCTATGGCAGGAAATGATTGCGGTGGGGGAGTTGCTGAAAAGAAGAAATTTGTTGGTCCAGTCCATATATATTGGTGGTGGAACCCCTACCGTTCTGACTTTAGAAGATCAGCAAAAATTATTTGAAATTCTTTATGACTGGTATATATCTGAAGCAACAGTAGAGATTACTGTTGAGGCAGGCAGACCGGATACTTTATCAGTTGATGAGCTCAGGTTTTTTGCCGGGGCTGGAGTAAACCGGGTTTGCATTAATCCTCAAACCATGCAGGATAACACGCTGAAACTAATTGGCAGGAATCATGACCATCGGGATATAATTAATGCGGTTGAATGGGCCAGAGATGCAGGTATAAGGCAGATTAATATGGATATAATTATTGGACTTCCCGGTGAAGGCCCGGAACAATATCATGATACGGCTGCCAGAATCATTAAATTAAAACCTGAAAATCTTACTGTACATACACTGGCACTTAAAAGGGGTTCAGCGATGGCAATGACGGAAGGTAAGGATAATCTGGAGGACAAGATTGAAATTGTGGAGAATGGCATAAGGGAAATTTCCCAATACCTGATTGAGCATGGTTATTTACCCTATTATCTATACCGGCAAAAATATATGAAAGCGGCACTTGAAAATGTAGGTTACGCGTTACCGGGAAATTTTTGTCACTACAATATTAAAATGATGGAGGAACGCCAGACAATTATTGGATTAGGAGCAGGTGCTGCCTCCAAGTACGTAAATTACAGTAATTGGAGTCTTACTTCTTTTTATAATCCCAAAAACCCGGAAGTATATCAGCAGTCATTGACACGCATCATCGCCAACAAAGTTGACAACCTGGGGGTCGTACATTAGAATTATCCCAGAATTATATGGCTTGGAGGCCTTTTTATGCTCACAAAAGCACCCAGAGGTACATATGATATTCTTCCCGAAGAATCACGCCGATGGCAGTACCTGGAAAACATTATCAAGGAAGCGGCGGAATTGTATGGATATCGGGAAATCCGTACTCCCATATTTGAACATACGGAATTGTTTGAACGTGGGGTAGGCGACAGTACCGATATTGTAAGCAAGGAAATGTATACTTTTACTGACAAAGCAGACCGAAGTCTGACCCTTAGACCGGAGGGAACTGCCTGTTGTGTACGAGCCCTGATTGAACATAATCTTTATAATGGGGTTTTACCGGTTAAATGGTTTTATTTTGGCCCTATGTTTCGTTATGACCGGCCACAAAAAGGCAGATACCGGCAGTTTCATCAATTTGGGGTCGAGGCTTTTGGAAGCCGGAGTCCCTATCTGGATGCCGAGGTAATCATGCTGCTGGTGGAAATTCTTGCCCGGACAGGTTTGAAAGAATACGATTTGCACTTGAATTCAGTCGGTTGTCCGATTTGTCGGGAATCATACCGTCAGGAGCTTATAAAATATATTGTTCCCCATCAGGAAAGGCTTTGCAATGATTGTAAAGTACGTTATCAGAACAATCCTTTAAGGGTACTGGATTGCAAACAGCCGGAATGTCAGAAGTCAATTGAGGGACACCCAACCCTATTTGATTACTTATGCCCGGATTGTCATGAGCATTATGCGCAGGTAAAAAATTATCTGCAGGAAAACCAAATCAGTTTTCAACATGATGATAAATTGGTAAGGGGTTTGGATTATTATACCAATACAGCTTTTGAAGTACACATCCCCGGGATTGGAGCTCAGAGTGCCATTGGTGGTGGAGGACGCTATGATGGTCTGGTAGAAGCCTGTGGGGGCCCAAAACTACCAGGTATTGGTTTTGCCATGGGTATGGAGCGTATCCTGTTAGCCTTGGAACAGGCTGGTATCAATCCTAGTCTGGTACAGAATCAAATCGTTTTTGTAGTGGCAATGAATGAGCAATATCTATCTCCGGCAGTAAAATTAGTAAAACAACTCAGGGATGCAGGTATAAGTGCGGAAATGGACTATAACGCACGTAGTGCCCGTGCGCAGATGAAACACGCTGATAAGTTGAATGCGTCATTGGTGGTGTTATTAGGTGAGGATGAAATAGAAGGCGGGTTTGTTACCATACGTAATATGAGTAACAAAGAACAACATCAGGTTGGTTTAGCCCAGGCAGTCGAGTTTATTAATACATTATTGGCAAGTTGTTAGGAGGAAAAATGGTATGAAAAGGACGTATATGGCCACTGAACTCACTTTGGAGCAGGAGGGCCAACAGGTAGTATTAAATGGCTGGGTAGATACCAGGCGGGACCATGGTGGCTTGATATTTATTGATCTGAGGGATCGTTCCGGTCTGATTCAGGTAGTATTCAGTCCGGAAGTCAACCGGGAGGCTTTTCATCTGGCAGAACAGGTTAGAAGCGAGTATGTAATAGCAGTTTCCGGAATAGTAAGAAAAAGACCGGCAGCTACTGAGAATCCTAATTTGGCTACCGGTAAAATTGAAGTATATGTTGAGCAGATGGAAGTATTCAGTCCGGCCAAGACTCCTCCTTTTTATATTGAAGATGGTGTAGAAGTGGATGAAATTTTGCGCCTTAAATATCGTTATCTGGATTTACGTCGGCCAGAAATGAAAAACAACTTTATATTACGCCATCGTGTAGTTAAAACTATGCGTGATTATCTTGATTCCCAAGGATTTCTGGAAATAGAAACTCCAATGTTAACGAAAAGCTCACCCGAAGGGGCTAGAGATTATCTGGTTCCCAGCCGGGTTCATCCCGGGGAGTTTTTTGCTCTGCCTCAGTCACCGCAGATATTTAAACAAATTCTGATGGTAGCGGGAATGGAAAAATATTTTCAGGTAGTTCGCTGTTTTCGTGATGAAGATTTAAGAGCTGACCGTCAACCTGAGTTTACACAGTTGGATATGGAAATGTCTTTTATTGATGAAGAAGATGTTATCCAACTGGTAGAAGAGATGATGACTTTAATATTTGACCGGGGTATCGGTAAAAAAATTGCTACTCCTTTCAAGCGTTTAACCTATGATGAAGCCATGAGCAGATATGGTTCGGATAAACCCGATTTGCGTTTTGATTTGGATATCGTAGAACTTACTGATTTGGTCAGGGAAGTGGAATTTAAAGTGTTTTCTTCTGCAGTACAATCCGGTGGCGTCGTCCGGGGAATCAATGCTAAAGGTTGTGCCAGTTTTACGCGCAAGGAAATAGATGAGCTGACCAAATTGGCAACCGATAATGGTGCCCGGGGATTAGCCTGGATAATTGTAACCGAGGAAGAATTAAGATCACCAATTACAAAGTTCTTTACCAGTGATCAGATGAATGCCGTTTTACATACCATGGATGCCCAGCCGGGGGACTTATTATTATTCAGTGCTGATACTGTCAGTACCGTAGCCAGAGTTCTGGGTAATATTCGCTTGGAATTAGCCCGACGCATGAATTTAATTGATAATAATGAACTTTCTTTTGTATGGTTAACTGAGTTTCCCTTGCTGGAGTATGACGAAGAAGAAAAGCGCTATGTAGCGGTACATCATATGTTTACTTCACCCCGTCCGGAAGATATTCCTCTGCTGGACAGCAATCCCGATATGGTAAAAGCTCGTGCTTATGATTTGGTTTTGAATGGTACGGAGATTGGCGGGGGGAGCATAAGAATTCATCGTCGTGATTTGCAGGAAAAGATGTTTGCTCTGGTAGGTATGACTATGGAGGAAGCTAAAGAGAAATTTGGGTATATGCTGGAAGCTTTTGAATATGGAACTCCACCACATGGAGGTATTGCTTTTGGAATAGACCGGCTGATTATGATAATGGCAGGCAGAAATAGTATCCGTGATGTTATCGCTTTCCCGAAAACTCAAAGCGCTTCCTGTGCAATGACGGAAGCACCATCTCCGGTTAGTTCCAAACAACTTCGGGAACTTTCACTGCTGATAAGAGAAAAATAAAAGATTTTTGAGGGAAAACTGGGGTATTATGACAGACGGGATTTCTTGAATTACTACGATAATTGTGATATTATTCAAGCACAAGCAAAAAACAATTAAGTCAGGAAATCCCTGCTGTGTTCGTGAGAATAGCCGAATGTTTTTGCCAACACCAAAAACTAGGGAACCCGGACTCCGTGTGTGGACTGTATACCTGTTTAGCCAGGAAACAAAAGATACATGGGAGGGCACCCACCTGCTGAGTCAGGTTTAAACTACGGCACCACGGCTCGGTGGGGTTTTTTCATACTAACTTGGCCCCGGCTATAATCTTCCCGGAAACTACACTTTAACCCTCATAATTTATTCACCCGATAATATTTCATTTTGTTATCTTTAAGACTCAATCTTTTTTATCTGAGTATTTTGCAGGAGAATACAAGTTTTTGGATAATGTTACTAATGTTGAAAAGTACGAGTCTCAACAACCAGGTTTAGAGCAATTTATGTGAAATATTGGCATGATGTCGAAGAGTATAATTATTTTAATTTAATGCAGGAAAAACGTACTGGGAGGTAGAATAAATGAGCTACTGGGATAAGGAAAAAGAATGCATGTCTCGTTCTGATTTGGAGAAACTCCAGCTCAGAAGATTAAAAGAAACGGTTTTCAGGTTATATGCATTTGTACCTGCCTATCAACAAAAAATGGATGAAGCGGGTATCAAGCCAGATGACATAAAGTCCCTGGACGATTTAAAAAAACTGCCCTTTACCACCAAAAATGATTTGCGGGACAATTATCCATTTGGGTTATTTGCATTACCGATGAGTGAGGTGGTCAGGGTTCATTCTTCTTCCGGTACCACGGGTAAGCCTACCGTAGTTGGCTATTCCAAAAAAGACATTGACACTTGGGCTGAACTTATGGCCAGAGCTTTAACCAGTGCTGGTGCCAGCAGATTATCGGTGATTCAGAACGCTTACGGTTATGGACTGTTTACTGGTGGATTAGGGGTACATTATGGGGCAGAAAAGCTGGGTGCTTCTGTAATACCAACTTCAGGGGGTAACACCAAAAGGCAGATAATGTTAATGCAGGACTTTGGGACTACGGTATTAACCTGTACACCATCATATGCGTTGCTCATGTATGAGGTTATGGAGGAAATGGGGGTATCATCCTCTGATTTAAAACTAAAAGCAGGTATTTTTGGAGCAGAACCGTGGTCGGAGAATATGCGCCGGGAAATTGAAAAAAAGTTAGGCATAAATGCATTTGATATATATGGTCTTAGCGAGATTATTGGACCAGGGGTTGCCATAGAATGTTATTGTAGAAAAGGGTTGCATATAGCAGAAGATCATTTTATAGCTGAAATTATTGATCCCGAAACTGGTGAAGTATTACCGGAGGGTGCGTTTGGAGAATTGGTAATCACTACTATTACAAAAGAAGCTTTGCCAATTATCCGTTACCGTACCCGGGATCTTACTGTATTAAATAAGAATGTTTGTGAATGTGGAAGAACACATGTGCGCATGGAAAAGGTACTAGGTCGCTCAGATGATATGGTCATTATCAGGGGAGTCAATGTATTCCCGTCCATGGTGGAACATGTACTGCTTAACATTCCCGGCGTAGAGCCATATTATCTATTGGTAGTTGACCGTAAAGGTAATCTGGATCAATTAGAGGTTCAGGTGGAAGTATCTGAAAGTGTATTTAGTGATGAAATACGCAAATTGGAAGAACTGGGGGCAAAAATTACTAAAGAACTCGAGAGTGCATTGGGGGTTAGTGTCAAGGTTCGTCTGGTTGAACCTAAATCAATTGAGCGTAGTGAAGGCAAAGCCAAACGCGTTATTGATCGCAGGAACATATAAGGAGGAACAGAATGGCTAAACAGATTTCAGTTTTTTTAGAAAACAAAGCAGGTCGTTTATCAAGCGTTACCAGAGTTCTTGGCGAGGCAGGAATAAATATTAGGGCACTATCCATAGCAGATACCTCGGATTTTGGAATCTTAAGGATTATTGTTAATGATCCGGAACGGGCTTATAAAATTCTGAAAGAGGCAGGTTTTACTGTTAGTGAAACCGAAGTAATTGCAGTAAAAGTATCTGATACTCCGGGAGGATTGGCTGCTGTATTGGAACAAATGTCAGATCAAAACTTAAATATTGAATATCTATATGCTTTCCTTGGTACCTCAGGGGACGATGCCCTGGTTATTTTTAAAGTAGAAGATATTGAACATGCCAGGAAAGCTTTTACTGCCAAAGGAATCCCCTTTTTGGAAGAAAATCAATTGTACCGGTTATAGCGAAGTATCTCCGTAAGGAGATACTTCTTATTGTTTAAACTGTCATATATTACTCCATACCCTGGTAATTATGTATAAAGTTTCCCTGATCATTACAGTAATAGTCACAGCAATAGTTGCAGCATCGTTGGCAAAACCCCTACAAAGGAGGTGAATTCCATGAAAAAGGCTATCGGTCTGGGTCTGTTAGTAGGTGTATTTTTCGCAATATTCGTAGCATTCCAAGGATTTTTGGGAGCCAGTGCATTTTATATTGCAGCTGTAGCTATGGCTATGTTTGCGGTAATAGGACCTTTTGGGGATTATCTGAAGACTGCAATTGCTATGTTAATCGGGGTTGCAGTAGGTTTGGCCTCCATGATTACTCTCGCTCTGTTTATGCCTCTGCCACCCGATAACCTGATGTATGTGGCAATAGTGTCCGGCGTTGCCTTATTCCTGTTGGTACTGCTTTCAGTTACAGGATTAAGGATTGACGCAATGTTCCTGGGATGGGCAGCTTATCTTTCCGCTATTTACAGTACTTATGTATCAGATGCGGCAGCTCTGGCTACTCAGGCTGCTCCTGCAGCAGTAGGAGTATGTGTTTCCCTGTTGGTTGGACTGGTATTGTCCTTACTGGTTATCAAAATTGCTATGGCAGTAAACCAATAATGAAGGGAGGGAATCAGGTTGCTCAGAAATAGAAGAATGAAACAATTACTTGTATTATTTATGGCTTTATCGCTGGCGTTAGCTCCGGCACTTACGGCTACTGCTGCCCAGGGTCCGGCTCCGCAGAAAATTTTGGATAATGAATTAGTGGTATCCAATTTTGGCGATGATGGCAAAATAGCAGAAATGCAAGTATTAAACCACCTGAGGGTGTTCGGTAATGGGACTTATAATATAGACGATACCAGTCAGTACAAACTGGCCTCAGTAAGAAATCTATATGGTTCAGAAAAAATTACTGTCAAAGATAATCGTCTCGGTATAAAGGTAAGCCCTAAGGGAGAGCAGGCCTTTGATGATTTATATTATTTAGCTACGCTTGATCAGGGAGAAATAGCCAAAATAAATATACCCGTCAGTGTTAAACTGGAATACTATCTGGATGGGAAAAAGGTAAAACCATCAGAAATGGCTGGCAAAACCGGCCATATCAAGATAGTATGCTATCTGGAAAATACGACTGGACAAACCAAAGAATTAGAGTTTACTGATTCAAAGGGTCAAGTTATAAAGAAAGAAGCTGAAGTATTTACCCCCTATGTTGTATCTCTGTCCGGTTGGGAATTTGCCAATGCAAAATTCTCCAATATTGTAGCCCCGGGCGTGGCTGGTGAATCTCCGGAAGGAGTTCTGGCCAATATTCAGGGTATTACTCAGGTTAGTTGGACTGTTCCTCTGGTTCCACCCAAATATCCGGCTAAACAATATACAGTATTGGAAGCCGATGGTAAAGATATAGAACTTACCAGTTTTAAAATTGCGGTGATTCCTATTGTACCTACAACCTCAGAAGTTGATTCGCTGGGTACAGTTCAGAACAGCCTCAATCAACTGTACAATGGTTTTGATGCCATTCAAAAAGGTGTTGGCAATAGTGCCCAGGATGCAACTTTGCTGTTTGGACTTAATAAAGTCGAAGGCGGTGTAAAGCAAATCAGTGACGCTCTGGGTTCATTATCAGAACTTCTCTTGAAAATTAGAGTAGGGTTAATGACCCCGGGATTTGATGCTGCCAGCTATACTACTGTCAAAGGATCGGATGCAAATGGCAAAACTCCGGGACTGAAAGATGCCGTAGGATTAATGAAGAAGAGTGTTGACGGACAACTGCTGCCGGCCATGGCATTCCAGAAATCGGCACTAACTTCTATTCAGACTGCCATTGGTACTGCCGGTGATGGTGCCGTGCAACCAACTGCTACTACCAGCATCTACAACGATATCAATTATCTGAAAGCTGCACTTGCTGGAACACCGGCACAAAAGGTAATCACCGATGCCATAGAGCCTAAACTGCAGGCTGTTGGTACTAATGTCGGAGCTTTCCGTGATGGTGGTAATATGATTACCCCCAGTGGCTCAATGGCTTTCCCGGCCAGTGTAAGTGCGGTTGAAATGGGAAGTAAACTGTTATCTGAAAGCCTGGGTAAGGCAGACGGTGGATTAACCATGATGGTATTAGGACTGGGAGCTTTGGATGCCAATGGCAAACCCATGAAAGCCATGTCCAATGGAAAACCTGCCAGCATTTTGTATGCTATGGAATATCTGCAGGATAGTATTGATGGACAATTGGTACCAGGTATCAAGCAGATCCAGGAGGGTACCGGCAAAATAGGCAGCGGTGCCGGAGATGCCAAGGAAGCTATTGCTACCGGGTTGCAGACCTTCGAATCAATTCCGGTGATAGTATCCAGCCTGGAAGAAAATGCTGCTCAGGCGGATACCTTCTTAGGCAAGCCTGAAGGAGCTCAGGGTACCGTTATGTATGTTTTCCAGACTCCGGAAGTCAGCAAACAGGCTAATGCAATGAAATATGGACTAGGTGTAATTGCCGTGGCACTTATTGTTTTAATTGCCCTGGGAAGACCACCCAAAGAAATGGCTTCAGCGCCGGTACAGGCGTAGTAGTAAAAAAAGAAAAAACGGGAGGGAATTAACAAAATGAAGAAAAGACTAGTATTGGTTATTGCTGTTGTTATGGTACTGGCTTTTGCAGCAGGCACAGTTGCAGCTCCTGCAGTGACTGACATTACCGCAAAATTGGCTGCGGACTTTAAGTTCACCCTGAATGGAAACGACTGGCAGGCAAAAGATGCTGATGGCAGTGTAATGGCACCAATAGTTTACAAAGATCGCACCTATCTGCCGGTAAGAGCTATTAGTGAAGCTCTGGGTGTTAAGGTTGACTGGGATGCTGATACTAGAACTGTTATCTTAGGCGAAGCTCCGGTTAAAGAAGAGCCAGTAAAGGAAGAACCAGTTAAAGAAGAGCCCGTAAAAGAAGAACCAGTTAAAGAAGAGCCAGTTAAAGAAGAGCCAGTTAAAGAAGAGCCTGTCAAAGAGGAGCCAGCTCCTGCAGCTGAGTTAGCTATCAGCCCGACTGGTGCCGATTTGAGTAAGGCTGATGTTAAAATTACCTGGGGACCGGCAACCAAGATTACCGGAATCACTGGATCTGCTCTTGGCGGAGCTGTAAAAATTACCCTGAACGAAGGTAAAGAGTATACTGTTGCAGGTGATGTATTAACTCTTAAAGCTGATGCAGTAGCTGCATTGCTTCCTGTACCCATCTCTATGGTTCCCGACGGAACCGTAATGACCCTGACCATTAAATTTGACCAGGGTGAAAAAACTTTCGATATCACAGTTGTTAGCTAAACAGACTGGTTATAATAAGGGTGGCAGAGGATATACCTGTGCCGCCCTTATTTTTTTAAACTTGTCAGGTCAAGTCAGTCAGAGTCAGTTACAGTCAGGTTCAAAAAACTCTGCGAATACTTTTCCTGCGAGGTAGCATAAACTGGTAATAGGTGGTGAGACAGATTTTATACGAATACCAGGGCAATATGCATATTCATTCCCATTATTCGGATGGTGAGTTATCCATATATCAGATTGTCGGGATTGCTGCCGGTGCCAATCTGGACTTTATAATTATAACCGACCACCATACCTTAAATGGTATGTATAAAGGTCAGGAAGGTTACCGGCATGGAGTTCTCACTCTGGTTGGTATGGAGATTAATTATAAAAATAATCATTATTTAGCCCTCGATGTAAAAGAAGTTGTACCTTCCGATGATAATTGCCCGCAAAATGTCATTGATCAGGTTAATCAGCAACAGGGCATTGGCATCATTGCTCATCCAGTTGAAAAAGGCTCAAAATTTTATGAGAATGGATTGACCTACGAGTGGATTGACTGGACAGTAGATGGTTTTCAGGGAATAGAGATCTGGAATTATTTATCCCAATGGAGAGATGGTATCAACAATATCTGGCGGGGAATTTACCTGTTAATTAATCCCCAGGCAGGAATGGTGGGACCCTATCCGGAGATTATATCCAAATGGGATGAATATCTTCTAAACGGCAAACGGGTATTAGCCTTTGGCGGTTCAGATGCCCATGGGACCAAGATTAAATATGGACCATTTAAAATAACCATGGGTTCTTACCGGACAGGATTTCAATTTATAAATATGCATATTTTATCAGCCCAACCTCTAACCGGAGAAGTTATTGATGATAAAAACACTGTTTATCATGCATTACGCCAAGGAAATTGCTGGGTGGCCAATGATTATTTAATGAACAGCAAAGGGTTTCGTTTTGAGATTCAAAAAAACGAACAGGTATGGTCGTCCGGCAGCCAGCTTAATTATGAAAACAATCTTGGTTTACATATTGTTACTCCCCATACAGCCGTGGTTAAAGTATTTAAAGACGGAAGGCTGTGGAGAGAAAACCGAGGAACCAATCATAAATTTCCGGATGTTGGTCCGGGAATATATCGTGCCCAGGCATATCTTCCCCGCTATAGACGCCTGCACCCCTGGATATTCTCCAATCCCATCTGGATCAATAATAATAGACACAGATAACACCGATTATTTTAGATTTTCACAGATTTTTAATAGACGCGGTAACATTAATTGTCTTCATAGCCGAAGGCTTGAAACATTAGTTTTCCCCGATAGGGGGATAACAAAGATTTCATAGATTGACGCAGAATATTTTAATTATAATATTGCAACAGATAATATATGCTAAGTTACATAATAACTAATGAGATGAGCACTAAAAATTGAACCTGACTTTTCCTTATTGTTCCTGACTAGACCTGACGACACTAAACCAACTGCCCGACTTTCTTAACTCCGCTATTACATTCCCCGTATAGATTTTACTCATCATAAATAAACCCTACTCAAAATTTTATTAATATAAAATCTGTGTAAATCAGTGCCCGCAGGGTCTGTGTTATCTGTGTCTATTAATTCCGGCAAGAATAATATTTTATCTAATTCATGATAAAAGTTTCACAAAGAAGGATATAGTGATTGATAAAAAGAATAAAGTGGTGTAAAGTGGATTAAAGTGGATGATAATCCCTGAAGTAACATTAAAGAGGTACCGCAAATGTTTCTGGGAGAATATCAGCATACATTAGATGTAAAAGGAAGAATCACCATCCCCTCCAGGTTTAGGGAGCAGCTTCTGGAGCGCTTTGTTGCTACCAAGGGTTTGGATAATTGTATCTTCCTTTATCCTATGGATGAATGGCAGGCAATTGAAAATAAACTAAAGTCATTGCCGTTTACGCGTGCTGATGTTAGATCTTTTGCCCGCTTTTTTTTCTCGGGAGCCTCGGAATTGGAAGTTGATAAGCAGGGTAGAGTAGTACTACCGGGAAATCTTCGTGACTATGCTGGTATTGATAAAGACGTTGTAATAATTGGAGTTGGTACCCGCGTGGAAATTTGGTCTTATGATAGTTGGAATGAATATAACCAGAGAGCAGCATCCGGATACGAAGAAATTGCTGAAAGTCTGGTAGATTTGGGTATATAGGAGCGAATTTATTGCATAAGCCAGTATTATTGGAACCCACTATTTCACATTTAGTAACTGACACGAAGGGTATTTATGTTGACCTAACCCTGGGCGGGGGAGGACATTTAAGGGCATTAATGGAAAAACTGGATTCTGAAGCTCGGGTTATTGCCTTTGACAAAGATTGGGAAATAATGCGGGAAATCCAGCAGGAATTCGACACATCAACGGTGAAGTTTATAAATACTGACTTCAAATTTCTGACTGAAGTGTTAAAACGGGAAAAAATTGACAAAGTTACTGGTATTATGGCTGATCTTGGGGTATCATCATTTCAGTTGGATGAAGCTGAACGGGGTTTTAGCTTTCATGAGGAAGCTCTTTTGGATATGCGTATGAACCGTAATCAGCCAATAAGTGCCTGGCATGTAATTAATAATTACAGCGAAGAAGAAATTATTCATTTGTTATTTGTATATGGCGAGGAAAAATATGCCCGACAGATAGCGCGAAAAATTGTAAATCAAAGAATTGATAATCCTATTGATACTACTATGCAATTGGTTGAAATAATTAAGGAAGCCGTGCCGGCCAGTTATAGAAGAGAAAAACACCCGGCCAGGAAAACTTTTCAGGCTATTCGTATTGCAGTCAATGACGAATTGCAGGCAATTGAATTAATGTTACCACAGGCAGTTGAGGCCTTGAAGCCAAATGGTCGTCTTTGTGTAATAACATTTCATTCACTTGAGGACCGAATAGTTAAAAAGTTTATTCAGGAAAATTCCCGTGATTGTGTATGTCCCCCTGATTATCCGATATGTACCTGCGGACATACAGCAAAACTAAGACCAGTAACCAAAAAACCGATAGTTCCTTTATCGGAAGAATGTGAGGAAAATCCCCGGGCAAGAAGTGCCAAACTAAGAGTTGCCAGTCGAGTGTAGTTCTAGTTTTCAGGGAGGAAGAATAATATGATACAGGCAGGTTTGGATTATTCAAGGGATTGGCAGACCCCGGTATATAATGAATCAGTACCTAATATAAAGAGAATTAGAAGAACTTATAAAAGAACTAATATAAGAAGTAAACTACTTGTTAAGGTTGGCTTGTTTGCCTTTGTTTATGCAGTAGTACTGGTCTTTTTATGTATAAAGGGTGCCAGCTTGGGTTATCAAATTGTATCTCTGGAAAAAGAAATAGGTGACCTGGAAACAGCCAATAAGCGTATGGAGTATAAAATTGCACAAGTTAACTCCCTGGATCGTATAGAGGCCCTGGCTACCACTCAATTAGGCATGATTAAACCACAACAGGCTATTGCCGTTGCAGCTATTAAAACTGTTCCCGAGGTTGAAGAAGGTAATCAAACCATCCCGACATTACAGGCTGAGCATAAACCATTAGATAAAATTTATTCAAACCTGGTCAAGCTTGCCCAAAAGAATTTGTAATTATTTAAGACGGGGTGATTTACCGTGCAAACTAGTAACTTATTAGTAAGAAAGCGTATTGCAACGCTTTTTTTCTTGTTTACACTAGGCTTTTTTCTACTGGGGGGGAGAGTGTTTTGGCTGCAGTTTATCCAAGGTGCTGAATTATCAGAAAAAGCCTTACAAAATCGCACCCGGGAAAGAACTTTAGAAGCAAAACGTGGTATTATTTATGACCGTAATGGCAATGAATTAGCAATATCCATCAGTGCTGATTCTATTTATGTAGTCCCGGCAGAAGTAAAGCAATCAAAAAAGGAAGTTGAGATAGCTCATCAACTAGCTGATATATTGGAGATGGATGAGCTTAAAGTTCATGAACGAATTACTAAAAATAGTGACTGGGAATGGGTTAAACGGCAAATAGATCCGGAAAAATCTGCAAAGATACGAAAACTGGATTTGCCTGGTATCGGCATATTGGAGGAAAATCGCCGTTATTACCCCAAGAAGACTTTGGCCTGCCATATTTTGGGCATAGCCGGTATTGATAATACCGGATTGGAAGGTATTGATTTTTTCTATAATGATTTAATTGGAGGAACCCCCGGACAGCTTATTATAGAACATGACGGCGTTAACCGTCCTATTCCTGAAGCAACTCACCAATATATTCCTCCGGTAGAAGGATCCAATCTGATTTTGACTTTGGATGAAACTATTCAGTATATAACTGAACGGGAATTGGATAAAGTTTTTAAAGAGAGAAAAGCCAAACGGGCTGCAGCCATTGTTATGGACCCAAAAACAGGCGAGATATTGGCTATGACTTCACGTGACAATTATGACCCTAATCACTACAATGATTATCCTGATGCCAATCGCCGTAATTTTGCTATCAATGATGCTTTTGAACCGGGATCAACCATGAAAATAACCACTTCCGCCATGGCCTTGGAAGAGAAAACGGTCAACGCCAATAGTACTTTTTATTGTCCGGGTCATATCAAAGTTGGGCGGGAAACTATAACCTGTGCTAATTCGAAAGCCCATGGAAGTCAGACTTTTGCTCAGATTGTAGAGAATTCATGTAATGTTGGATTTGTGCAGGTTGGTTTGGCATTAGGTATGGATAAATATTATCATTATCTGAATGCATTTGGATTTGGTAAAAAGACTGGCATAGACCTGCCGGGAGAAGCTAATGGAATATTAGTACCTCAAAAACGCGCCATGCAGGTTGACCTGGCTTCTATGGCTATGGGGCAGGCTAATGCAGTAACTGCTATTCAGTTAACTACGGCAGTAGCCGCAGTAGCCAATGAGGGAAAGCTGATGAAACCACATCTGGTTAAGGAGATAACTGACAAAGATGGCAAGGTTATAAAGAAATTTGAACCAAAAGTAGTTAATCGCGTAGTATCTCCTCAAACAGCCAAAGAATTATGCCATATTTTGGAGGGGGAGGTTACCAACGGAACTGGGAAAAATGCCTATATTGAAGGTTATCGTTCTGCAGGGAAAACTGGAACGGCAGAGAAAATAAAGGCGGGTGGCGGCTATATGAAAGATGAATATATTGCATCTTTTGTTGGGTTTGCACCGGCAGATGATCCGGAACTGGTTTGTATTGTAGTGGTAGATGCTCCACAGGGATATCCATACTATGGAGGATGGGTAGCGGCGCCGGCCTTCAAAGCCATCATGGAAGATTCCCTGCGCTATAGAGGGGTGGCTTTAAGGGATGAGCCTGAGAATGAACAGAAACAGCCGGTTATGCAGGTGGTAGTTCCTGATGTAATTAATTTACCTTTAGCTGAAGCGATATCTACTTTAAACGCCCGTGGTCTTAATGCTAAAGTTAGTGGAAATGGTGATATTGTCTGGCAGCAGACCCCTATTGCCCGAAGCAAATTAAACCGGGGATCACAGGTAATAATATATTTATCACCTTTTGAATCCAATGGAGAACAGACAGAAGTGACTGTTCCGGATTTACGAGGAAAACCAATGAAGGAAGTAGTAAGAATTTTATCTGATTTGGGTTTGCATCTTATTCCCAGCGGTTCCGGATTAGCCTATGAGCAATCACTGGAACCGGGCAAGGTAATTACCAGTGGTTCTACAATAAAAGTAAAGTTCCAGCCAATTGGAGAATAATAAATATAAGCAAAGAAAAAAGGAGGTTTCCAGAAGTGCGATTATCTGATTTATTAACCGGCGTAGATTTTCAGTATCAACAGGGTTCAGATGAGGTTAATATTTCTATGTTGCATTATGACTCACGCAAGATTTTACCTGGAGGCCTTTTTTTGTGTTTGCCTGGACAATTAACCGATGGTCACGTATTTATTGAACAGGCAGTTAAAAATGGAGCTGTGGCAGTTGTCGTGGAGCGAGATGTACTCGTACCATTGGGTATAACCTGCGTAAAGACTACTAATGCCAGAAAAACAATGGCTCGTATAGCTGCAAATTTTTATGACCATCCCTCTACCCAGTTGAGAGTAGTGGGAATAACCGGTACTAATGGTAAAACAACTGTCAGTCACCTGATTCAGATCATTTTAGAGGAATATGGAGCTAAAACTGGAATATTGGGTACTCTCTATGCGCGAATTGATAAGTGGCAAAAGGAGTATGGACATACAACTCCAGAATCTGTAGAGGTACAGGAGTTTTTGGATATGGTACGGCAAATGTCCGGTCAATGGGCGATAATGGAAGTATCTTCTCATGCATTGGAGCAATTCCGGGTCGAAGAGATTGATTTTAATGTAGCGGTATTTACTAATCTTACCCAGGATCATCTGGATTATCATGGCACCATGGAAGAATATGCCAGGGCTAAGAGTAAACTATTCAGTATGATTCCGGCAGTCCCCGGCTACTTTTGTATAATAAACGGTGATGATCCGTCTTGCTCATTATTCACTTCAGTTTGCTCGGCTTCGTATTATACTTATGGTATCAATAATGAAGCAGATGTCAGGGCAGTTGATCTTGATACCAGTTTGAAGGGTACCCGTTTTATGGTTAAAACTGCTCATAAAAGTTTTCCGATTGAAATGTCATTAATAGGCACATTTAGTGTATATAATGCCCTGGCAGCTATTGCATTTGCTCTGGCTCAGGAAATACCAGTAGAAGTAATTCAAAAAGCTTTGCATAAAGTTTGGGGAGTTCCCGGACGATTTGAACAGGTTGAAACCGGAGGGGATTTCACGGTAATAGTCGATTATGCTCATACTCCTGACGGATTGGAGAATATATTAAAGACGTCCCGGGAACTGGCAGAGAATCGATTAATTGTTGTTTTTGGTTGCGGTGGAGACCGTGATCGCAGCAAACGTCCGCTAATGGGAGGAATTGCTGGAAAGTACAGCGATTATTGCATAGTAACTTCAGATAACCCGCGTAATGAAGATCCTCAAAAAATAATTAGTGATATTATCCCCGGTTTGGAAACGGTACCGGGTTCACAGTATGTGGTTATTCCCGATAGACGGGAGGCAATTCGTCATGCTATTCAAATGGCCTGTCCACATGATTTGGTTATTATAGCCGGTAAAGGACATGAAAATTACCAGTTAATAAAAGGAGAAAAACTAAATTTTGATGATCGTCAGGTTGCCAGGGAAATGTTGAAGGAGAAAAGCAATCATGCAATTTGATATAAACTTTATATGTCAGGCAACTGGTGGAGAATTGGTATATCAAAAGGGCAATCCGGGCTTTTTGCGCGTTACCACTGATTCTCGTACAATTCAGACCGGGGATCTGTTTATAGCCTTAAAGGGTGATAATTTTGATGGACATGATTACATAAATGAGGCTCTGCAAAAGGGAGCTGCAGGTGCAATTGTTGCCAATACAGTTAAAATCCTGCCTGACTTGTACAAAAAGGTTGCTATTATTCAAGTTAAAGATACACTCGCTGCTTTACAAAAATTGGCCTCTGCTCATAGAAACAGATTTGATCTGCCGGTTATAGCTGTTACTGGCAGTGTTGGCAAGACTACTACCAAAGATATTCTAGCCACTCTCTTGCAGAATAATTATCAGGTATTAAAGACCGAAGGAAATTTTAATAATGAGATTGGTTTGCCATTAACACTGCTAAGATTGAATTCTTCTTACGAAGCTGCTGTGGTTGAACTGGCTATGCGTTCCCGGGGGGAAATAGCCCATTTGGCCTCTTTATGTCGTCCTGCTATAGCAATCATTACCAATGTCGAACCTGTTCACCTTGAGACTATGGGGAGCCTGGAAAATATAGCTCAGGCAAAATGTGAAGTATTGCAAAAAGTTGAATCTTTTGCAGTTATTAATGGAGATAATAATTATTTGAAACAAGCCGCAGCCGATTATTCTTGTAGCAAATATACCTTTGGTTATAATAAAGATTGTGATTTTAGGATTATAAATTCTCATATTAATAAAGGAAAGTTGTGGATCAACGCAAAGATATTGGAGGAAACAATAGATTTACAGTTTCCATTACCGGCTTTAAGATTAGCCCCTGTAATTACTGCAGCAGCCGGTACAGCCATGTTAATGGACATTTCCATCCCTGATATTCAGACCAGCCTGGCGGGTTATGAACCCAGTGGTAACCGTTTAGCAATGATTAATCTGCCGCAGGGTGGATTAATCATTAATGATACTTATAATGCTAACCCTCTATCCATGGCAGCAGCACTGGAGACAGCTCGTGAACTGGCGGCCGGAAGGAGAATAGTAGCAGTTCTTGGAGATATGTTCGAATTAGGGGAATATGAACAACAAGGTCATTTAGAAGTGGGAAGAAAAGTTGCCCTGTCAGGTGTGGATTTGTTGGTAACAATTGGCACTAGGGCGGAGACTATTGCCAAGGGAGCTCGGGAGACTGGAATGACTGATAAGCAAATTGCTCATTTTATCGATCTGGCTGAGTGTCACGAATATCTACGTGAAAATTTATCTAAACAGGATGTTATATTATTTAAAGCTTCCCGGGGAATGAAATTTGAATTAATTATAGACAAGTGGCTGGAGAAATAATTGTATTACCGGAGGATTAAATTATGCCAGGTATCACTTCAACTGTATGGGCTTTTGCCCTGGCTATACTCATTTCAGTATTAACAGCACCAATTATGATACCTTTTCTTACGCGGTTAAAGGTTGGTCAGAGTATAAGGGATGATGGACCACAAAGGCATCTGGCCAAAGCGGGAACCCCCACTATGGGTGGAATAATAATTATTACCGCGGTGATGGGAGCTACTTTTATTTTGGCAGGCAACAGCAGTGAAACCTGGACTGCAGTTCTGGTAATGCTGGCTTTTGGGGCAGTTGGTTTTGCTGATGATTATATCAAAGTAGTATTAAAACGTTCGTTAGGATTACGAGCCCGGGAAAAAATAATCCTTCAATTAGTTATCGGCCTGTTATTTGGGATAATGTTGCTTTTTTATTTTCAACGGGGAAGTGAAATTCTTATCCCCTTTGTATCCGGACGAATTGATTTAGGTATTATGTATATACCTTTCCTGATTATTGTTTTGCTGGCAACTACCAATACCGTAAATTTAACTGATGGTTTAGATGGGCTGGCTTCCGGAGTTACATTTTTTGTGGCCATTGCTTTTACTTTGATTTGTTTTATGACCTCACATTACCAATTAGCAGTTTTTTGTGGTGCGTTAGCCGGCGCTTGTATTGGTTTTCTCATTTTTAATCGTTATCCGGCTCGAATATTTATGGGTGATACTGGATCAATGGCTATGGGAGGTGCAATAGCTGCTGTTGCGGCTTTGACCGGAACAGAATTATTTTTATTAATTATAGGTGGCGTATATGTACTTGAAGGTTTAAGTGTTATCTTACAGGTGCTTTCATTTCAGACCACTGGTAAAAGAATATTTTTGATGAGTCCGCTGCACCATCATTTTGAGTTAAAAGGGTGGCATGAAACTAAAGTTGTAAGCATATTTTGGCTGATGTCATTTATTTTTGTAATAGTTGGACTATTGGGTTTCAGAGGTATTGGATAAGGAAGTGTAGCTGTGGATTTTAAAGGTAGAAGAATTCTCGTTGTAGGTGTAGCCAGAAGTGGTTTGCAGGCCATTGCTATTTTACAAAAGCATGGTGCAATTGTGAGTGCCTGTGATATTAAAACCGAGGAACAACTGGGCGAAATCGTTGGAGAATTAAGGCAAGCCGGAGTAGATTTATTTACAGGTACTTATCCGGATATACTAGCTGGTAAATATGAGCTTATAGTTGCCAGTCCTGGAGTACCATTGAATATAGACCCTTTTATACAGGCAATGCAGCATAACATTCCGGTTATTAGTGAAGTTGAACTGGGTTATAAGTTAAAGTCACCTCGGGTGGAAATTTATGCGATTACTGGTACCAATGGCAAGACTACTACGGTATCATTGGTACAGCATATTTTATCCTCTGATGGTCGTCAGGCTATATATGCAGGTAATATTGGAGTACCACTAACCAGTATTGTGGATAGCCTGGAGTCAGGAGAAATTGTTCTGGAAATGTCCAGTTTTCAACTGGAAACCATTGAAGATTTCAGGCCACATATTTGTGGAATCCTGAATATTACTCCTGATCATCTCAATCGTCATAAAACGGTTAAGAATTATGCTGCTATTAAAGAAAAAATATTTCTTAATCAACAATCTACAGATTATGCAGTACTTAATTATGATGATCCCCTGGTATTAGAAATGGGCTCCAGATGTCCGGCCCAGGTAGTGTTTTTCAGCATCAGCACTCAATTAAACAACGGGGTATTTATTAAGGATAATAGCATTGTAGCTTATTTGCATGACGAAGAAATCCCAATATGTAAGTTGAGTGATTTAAAACTCAAAGGCAACCATAACCTGGAAAATGTACTTTGTGCGGTTACCATGGCCTTTTTATGCGGGGTTGCCCCTGAGGTAATATCCCAGGCAGTAAGCGGGTTTAGGGGTGTTAGGCACCGCATGGAAGAAGTTGCTTATTTAAATGGGGTATTATATATTAACGACTCTAAAGCTACTAATCCTGAGTCTGCAATCAAAGCCATAGAATCTTTTGAGCAACCGATTATATTGATAGCCGGAGGACGCAATAAGGGTTCGGACTTTTCACTTCTGGCCCAATATATTCATGACCGCGTGAAGGCGCTTATTGTGCTGGGAGAAGCCCGTACTGAAATAACTGCTGCTGTCATGAAGACGGGTTACGGGAATATATATGATGTAGAAGATTTAACTGCAGCAACTGAAGTCGCGTTTAAATTAGCCGAAGAGGGGGATATTGTTCTACTTTCACCGGCTTGTGCCAGTTGGGATCAATTTGATAACTTTGAACAACGGGGAGATTTGTTTTGTAAGTTGGTTG